>Ga0302245_1000001_pt1 | contig 747114 bp, 627 predicted proteins | sample AAG_UR_Thr_MG_FD_193512 | JGI IMG/M metagenome (GOLD analysis project Ga0302245, IMG submission 193512) | Enriched activated sludge microbial communities from anaerobic digester in WTTP, New Holstein, Wisconsin, United States - AAG_UR_Thr | ecosystem: Engineered > Bioreactor > Anaerobic >... | reverse complement strand
CAAATGCGACATGGAAGGCGGGCCAGCCGTTTAGAAGTTTAGACAGGATAACCAGAGACACGTTCAGGCCTGCGGCGATGCTGATAGACAGCGAACTGAAAAAAGATTTTGACCAGATAAAAGCGGCTGCTTTTATATTGCAGCAGAAATTAGATGAAAAATTAGAAAATGCGTATTCTGAAGCTGAAAAAGGATTTGCCAATTTAGATAAGTTTAATGAAGTTTACGGAGCAATAGCCAGCGTTATAAGCACGGACGAAGATTACAAAGCCGTTATTAAAGGTATTATTACAGATGCCGTAAAGCAGGGGCAGACAATTGTTGAAATAAGGTGCGCCGTTGACAGTTTGAGAGATGCAAACGGAAAGGCTTTAGCTCCCGAAGAAGGCGCAAAGATAATTTTAGACGCTATTAAAGGCACTTGCGAAGAGTTGGCTAAAAGAGGAATAAAACCTCCTAAAACAAGTTTGGTCTTTCTTGGTTACAGAGGAACCGATTGGGATCAAAGCATTGAAGCCGCTATGGCCGAAGCCGAACTTGCCGTTAAAATAGCTGAATCTGAAGAGTATCAGAAAAAATATTCCGATATATCTTTCGGATTTGATATCGCCGGTCCGGAAGATACGGGTTGGGCGCCGAATGCATTTTCTAAGGTATATGAAGTTATAAGAAATCATAATGCTAAAAACGGAGCAAAAAAGATAGGGTTGACTATTCATTCCGGCGAAACTCCTAAATTTGACCGCGCTAAAAAATCTCCGGACGGATATGTTGAAGGAACAGGAAGAGACGGGTATTTGTCAATAGGAGAAGCCGTAGGTTTGGGAGTTGACAGAATAGGACACGGAGTTCAAGCGATAACGGATCCCGCCGCTATGGAAGTTCTTAAAAATTCGGGAGCGACGGTTGAAATTTGCGGAGTTTGTAATATTTTATCTATTCCTATAAATACGCGCGGACTGCAACAGCATCCTATCCAAAATTTTCTGGATGCGGGAGTGCCGGTTACTATCTGTACCGATAACAACGCAATTTGCGCAAGCGATATAACGATGGAATATTTTATGTTTTTATTGACGGGGCATAGTTCTTTTATGAACTGGAATATGGTTAAAGCCGTCGCAAGAAACGGAATTTCGTCCGCATTTATTTCGGAGGCAGATAAGGAAGCCGCTCTAAAAGATTTTAAACAGAAAGTTTCGCGCATTGAAACGGTTCTTGCCGAAACCGAAATCGCCGGTGTCGAAGAATCCGTTCAAAAAGAACCTGAGCAGCCGTCATCCGAACCGGTCGTAAAAGAAACTTCTTCGGGGACAACTTTATCCGTTCCTCAGATAAAAAATGTTTTAAACCCGGTAGGCGCTATACAAAAGACGGCAATAGAAATAATAGCCGGCAGACAGGCGGTAGAGAAATTAAAAGAAGGCAAAACGGATGTAAAAGAAGCGCTTGTGATAATTAATGATATAGCCAAAGCCGAGGAGCTGAGACAGGAAGGGTTAAACGCGGCTGCGGCTGTAGTAATTCAGAAAGAAGAAAAATCAAAATTAAAAGGCAGCAAAAAAATAGGGACGATAGGACAATACAAAGGCGCAACCGTCAGAGTATACTGGAATGAAAAAACAAAACAGCTGATGTTTTATTCAAAAGAAGGGCTTGACGGAGCCGATGTTGAAGTTTTAAAAGAAATGTTTGCCAATATGCAAACCGAAGGAATAAAAGCCGATACTTTTAAAGGAATAAGTCAGGTCGTAGTTACCGATAAGGAAAATTATGACGAAACGATAAAAGCGATGGAAAATTCGCGAACTGATGCGCAGGCGGCAATAATGATAGTAAAAGGAATAGAACTGGATTTAACAAAGAGAACGGGTAAGATAAATGAAACGATATGTAAAAATGAATGCACCGCAAGCGGAGCTACAACATTTGTTATAACCGAGCAGCAGGCGGCTGAAAACAGTCAGGATATAGAACAAATGCAAAAAGAAGGTTATAAGTTTATAATTAAGCACGCAGCGGTTATAGGAGCTGAATCCGTAATATACGACGGGGCTAAAATAGACGCAACCGGGGTGCAAGATTATAAACAGGCAATAAAACTTTTGGAAGGGCTCAGGACAAAAGCGTTGGCAAAAGGCGGAATTTCAATTAAGTTCAACGAAAGTATTTATAAAATGCTGTCGGAAGCGGGAATTGACGTATGGCAGCAGTACGGTATTATACCGTCAGTAAATTCCGATTCCGCATATATAGACGGGCAGATAGGAAAAGTGGAAGTTGAGGGAATAACCGAACAGAATATAGATTCCATACTAAGCAAAGACAGCGTTATGACGATAGTCGTTGATAATGCCGAAATATTAAGCGACAGAAAAGACGCGGTAAAAGAGGCAAAAACGGCTAAAGGAAAACAGAAAAAAGAATATAAAGCCGTTTTAAACGGCAATATTCCGTATGCTTTCAATGCAAACAGCGAAGCTGACATAAAAGCATTAATAAGCGAAGTCGCTGATATAATTGAAGAAGACTTAACTGAAGAAGCGGCATCTGCAGACGTTGACAAAAGAGCAAAAGTAATAAGCCACATAGAAAATATACAACAGACTGCTTTTTACCGTTCTCTCAATGAAAAAGCAAGAAGCAGAATAGATCATTTAATGAAAGATAAAGATGCCGTGCAGAAAACGGCGGCCTTCATCAGAGCGGTGGCGATGAGAACGGCCGAAGAACAGATATTAAGCGAGATGACGAAAAACGGAATTGATATTAAAACGGAAGAATTCAGAAAATTTCAGGACGGCAGATTCAGAGAAGGAATACTTATAAGGGCGGTTCAGTTATGGCTGGCCGGACAAAATATAGTTGAATTACTGGCGACGGAATTTATAGCTTCCGATAATATGACGGCCGAAGAATATATGAATGCCATAATGAGTAAAGCCGAGGGAGTAGCAAGTAATATAGGCGCTATCTGTATAAAAAATGAATATATGATAAGACCTGCGGCGGATGTCACCGCGGCAATAGCGGAATTTAAAGAATTTAACGTATTATTGCAGGACAGATTCAGACAAATAGGAATAGATAAGGAAGTTAAAGTTTCTGTGTTTGCGGTTAAGAGTATTCTAAGCGCGGCATAATAAATTTGATTTCCCGGAGAACGGTATTTAAAATGATTTCTTTTAACAAAATAACATCTATTATTGTAGCTGCCTGTTTTGTTTTTACAAGCATAGGCGGGCAGGCTGCGGCTTCCGTTGCCGCAAATATGCGAGCTACGGAACAGTATAAGCAGATATTTTCCGATTTCATGCTTCCGTATTCTTACGGAAAAATAACGGACGCCCACTTTGCGTCAACCGACCGGGTAATCATAAATATTCAGGACCTGCACTGTCATCCGAAAGTGCAGAAAAATATAAGCAATATAATAGATTTATTTGATAAGCGTTACGGAGTAAAAACGGTTTATCTTGAAGGCGCTTACGGCGACGTTGACACAAGCTGGATAACCGGAATTGTTGATTCAAATTATAAAAACAAACTTCTTGACAAGATGATAGAGACCGGAAGGCTTACGGGAGCTGAATATTACAGTGCGTTAAGAGGAAAAACAAATATTATAAAAGGTCTTGAAAAGAAAGAACCGTATTTGGAAAATTTAAAAAGATTCGGCGAAATCCTTGAAAACAAAGACAAAATAAACGTAATACTTGAATCTGTTGCAAAATCCGGCGATGAACTGAGAACAAAATATTATGACAGAAGACAGTTGAAAATTGAAGAGTTATCCAAACAGTATGAGCTTGGCAAAATAACGGCCGAAAAATATTACATACTTTTGGCAAAGCATATAGACAGACTCGGAATAGACATAACCGGATATGAAAACACTTTAAATTATATGACGCTTATGGAGATGCAAAAGCATTTAAAGTACGGCGAGATAACAAACCAGCTGCAGACTCTTGTTTTGACATTGAAAGGAACGCTTCCGGCAGGCGCGTATAAAATGCTTCTTGATTCAACCGGAAATTTATCGCAAATAGACAAACTGTACGGATGCCTTATAAAAATAACAAGACAGTATAATCTTGATATGTCGGTAAATTATCCGGAACTTAATAAATATTTTGCTTACATAGAATTAAGTCAAAAAATAAATCCGCTTGGCCTTCTTGAAGAGAACAAGAAACTTACCGAAGAAATAAATTCAAGGTTTTCAAATACAAAAGCGCAGTCCGAAGTTGTTTTTCTTGTAAATTTTGAAAGATATTTAAAAGATTATCTTACAAGCAAAATAACGTCAGCCGATTACGAGTATTATAAAAACAACATAGAAATATACAAAAAACTATGGGCGAAATACGTAGATAACAAAGTGTTATCGCTTCTTGACGTATATATATCGCAGGCAGATAAGTTTTATGCGGTAAATACGGACAGAAACGGTTATTTTACCGAAAATATATTTAACGAAGTGCTTGTATCAACCATTACTCCTTCCGTTCAATCCGGAGACGAAACGGCAAAAGTTATTGAAAATATGTCTCAAACGAAAAGAGTTGACATTATAATAACAGGCGGTTTCCATACCGGTACTGTTTCTGAAATATTAAAAAACCACAATGTATCTTACATAGTTATAACACCGAATGTAACGGACGGATTAAAGACAGCCGAAGAAACTTACTATAAAATAGCAAAAGAACAAAGCAAAATATCATTCCAGACGCTGGCAAATTTAATCGCTTCATTATCGCCGGTTGAACAAAAAAGAGTGTTGATAGCGGCAGATCCGTCGCTTGAATCAAAATTGGGATTTATTCCGGTTACGCAGGAAAGCGTTCTAAGCCAAGAACAGATAAAACAGCTTGCCGAAATAGTTAAAATGTCGGAAGTTTTATTATCCGACGATAAAGGCGAGATCAAACAGCAGATAATACAAAACATAAAAGACCGTCTAGAATCTTCAGATCCGGAACTTGTAAAAGAAACGGACGAAGAACTTATAAAATACGTTGATATGGACAAACTCAAAACGGCTTTTGAAAATACGCAGGAACTTAAACGCCTTATAGAACATGCCGTAAAAATAAAAACGGCTGCCAACGCTTCGTTTGCGGGTCAGTCTTTTGCCGCAATAGAAGATCTTGCATCAAAAATTACGCTGGCAATAGAGATGCTGCAAGGCATAAATCTTTTAAGCAAAGAATTTACAAAAAGTAAAATTCCAGAAAATACTACAGAAGTAAAACGTGAAAATATTATAAGCGTTATAAGTAAAATATTTCCTGAATATCAGAAGTTTTTTACGGATGAGGATATTAACTATTTAATAACTTATTCTATTGATTTTTTCAACGGTTTCCCTGATGAAAAAGTATTTGAAAAAAATACTGAAGAATTGATCCTTTCTATATTGGATCCTGATAGTTTGGCAATAGCTATAAGACCGTTTAGGCCTGCTTATTTGCCGCGGATTAACCCGCCTGATGCGTTGCGCAAACAATGGTTTAAAGAGATAGCCGAAGAGTGTGCAAAATATCAAAAAGATTATTTAAATAAAATGAGGCCGGATATCCGCAATAAATTTTTTGCGGCAAAGCTCTTGCGAGGCGCGAATCTTACAAATATAACGCAATATTTACGCGGATTAAAAAAATCCGGATTGCTTTCAAATGTTGAAAAAGCCTTTCTTGACACTATATCATTGGACAGTGATATCGGCAAACAGTTAGTTATTGAAGAAGTTGTTGACTATAGCTCAAGCAGAATCGCTAATGAAGGCAATATTGTTCTTAGAGTTACGCTGAAGAACTTGTCAGGCAATACAATTACGTTTTTTATAAAAGGGTTAGACAAAGACTATAAAATACCTAATAGAAAAAATGCAAAATATCATTTTTATGAGAATACATTTTATTGGGTAGCCGGCATATTGGGATTACATTCAATTTATATTGATTTTTATTCAACGCCGGATGACAGATATACGCAAGGTTACAGTATTATGCAGGTAATACCGGGCGAGGATACAAGCCGGTTATTTGATATGCAAAAAAATGGTTCCAGCCATTTTAAAATTAAAGATAAATACAAAAATCAAAAAGATAACCTTATAGCAAGTTTCGCAGTTTTTGCTGCATTAACTGATTTGCTTGGCAGAGGCGATTCTAAAATTATAAAAACGCATCATCCGATGTTTTCTGCAAATTATATGTTTGACGTTTTGGAAAATGGGGAAATAAAAATTTATCCGATAGACGCTACGCTTCTTTTTAATCCGGATAATAGCCATGTGATAAAAACCATGAGGGAGTTCGGAGATCTTGAGTTGGGAATAATTTTAGCATTTTATGAAGATAAAAATGGTTTGGATGAAATGCTTGAGATTTATAGAAAAGAATATCTTGAAACTTGGAAAAAGATTAAAGATAATGCCAAGCAAATGAAAGAGTATATTTTGTCGGTTTACGGCGAAGATTCATGGGAATATCCTATATTTTTATCTGCAATTGACAAAGATCCCGAATTATTGTTTGAACAGCAAAAACAGGCTTTGTTGGAATATATTAGCGCCAATGCCGGTCAGTATTTGGGCTCAATCTCAGAAGGTAAGCCTAATGGCGAAGAATTAAAAGATTCAGAAACAGTTCAAACGGCAAAACCGGCATTGCAGGAACAATCAACGGGAGAATCTTCGGTATTTCAACCGCAGCATAAAAAAAATAGTTTAATGCGTAATATAACTAAAAAAATACTTCCGTTTATTTTGGCGATAACAATTTTATTTACGGGTTTTTTAAATATTGGCAGATACGGCAGGCAGCCGTCTGCAACTGCCGAAACTCAGACTGTCGCCGTGTCGGAAACCGTTGCGCCTGCGGTTATGGATAGTCAGTTATATGAAAACAATAGATTTTTATTCAATTATCTTCGCAACAATCAGTCTTTATTTGCGCCGTCTGATATTTCCTTTCTTAACGCTTCTGTTGAACTTTCAAACGGCAGTGAAGCGAAAGAATTGGTAAAACAGATATATAAAACGCTGGGAATCGGCGCCGAAACGGGCTCAGCCCCTGAAATTTTATTTTTGACCGGTTCAAATGCCCCTTTGTATTCGGCCTGCGCATGTTCGGATATTAACGTTATAATTATCCCCGTCGGCGCGGATTTAAAACTTCCTTTGGCCGGCGAAATGGCAGCCAAAGTCGCCCATGAAAATACCCATATAAAAAATCATCAAAAAGTTATTTCGGGCGAAATGTCCCAATTAGAAGACGAAACAATGGCGACCGAAGCGGGCATTGTCGCCGATGAAACGTATGAAAAAAATCTTGTAATAGAAAGTATGTTTAACGGAACTGCTTCAGTTAACAATGTAACTGCCATGCCTTTATTCGGATTTTATTCAATACTTGAAAATCAAGAAACCGTAGTAAAGAAATTTATAGAAATTACAGGCGACAAAAATATAACGTTTAACGATATTTATTATTCCGGCGTTTTCTTCGGTTCTCAAAACAAAGCGGAACTGCCGGCGGAAGTTAAGATTGACAGTTTAGGAGAAAATGAAGTCGCCATACGGCTGTATTACGGAAATACGTCAATAATGTATGTTGTAAAAGTTGACGGGAGCAGATATTCTTTATCGAAAATTGAAGTTTTTTCAGATAATTTATACGTGCAGGCGGATAAAGTACAAATATCGGATAAAATAAGCCTGTATTATAGCCCAAATCCTGTTTTCGGTGCGGAAGATGTTATTAACAGTCTTGACATATTAAGCGTTTCGGAAGCTCTTTTGAAATCTAAAGATATAAATTTAGAAACTTTACAGTTTATATCTTTTTATTTTCCGTATGAAAGAGAGGATGACGGCGACTCGGATATAATAAGATTTATCGTTCGCGACGAAAAAGGAATATTTTACGGCATAGACCTAAAAAAAGATGTGGGAATCATAAAAATTACAAATAACGCCACCGGAGAAGAGGTTTGGAAAGCCAAAGAAGGTTTCTCAAAAGATATTATTTCGCCTGAAACTTCCCAGCAGTCGGGACAAAGAACCGGAACGCTCGGAACTTCGGTAACAATTGAAAGTTCTCGTCCTGAAAAATCGGCTTATTCGAAAATATATAAATTATCCGTAAACAAATTGAAAGCGTTTGTTCAAAACGAAAATAACGGCATAAGCGAAAGATTTTTGGCGTTTCTTATATTAAAAAATAAAGGGATAAATATACAGATACCGGAAGAAATGCTTGCGGCAGGCAAACAGTATCTAAGAGATATAGAAAGCGGCAAAATTTCAATAATAACCGCTGAAGAGATAAAAAATAATAAATATAAAACCGCAGATGACAGATTAAAATCCGCGCTTGCGGCGGTTTATTATATTATGCTCAATTCGTATATAAACGATTTTAATATAGAACAAACCGTATTGGATAAAATTTGGAAAGATATTTATGAAAAAGCCGGAGTCGCCTTTTCAAATTCGGGAGGAGCCGATTCAAGCCTTTCATTTCAGCCGGACTCTCTTACTTCGGATATTATGGCGCACGAACTGCTGCATAATATTACGGACGTATATCTTGGAGCGGGAAAAAATCTCACAAGCAGCGCATTTGCGGAATTTTCGTCTGATATTGCAAAAATAGTTTTATGCCAACAGCTCGGGATAGATATTCCGTCGGATTTAAAAGACAGATATAAAGAATATGCGGCATATATTAAAGCCGGAGCAGTTCCGCTTGAAGAACATTATCTGGCAAGAGGCATAATCGGGCTGATAATGGAAGTTTCGGCTGATGCCGGCAGAAACGTCAACTGGAATAATATGATGTCGGCGGTATCGCAGTGTCTGCAAAACGCCGATTTTGTAAATCTTATAAACTCAAATAATTTTAATAAAGTTTTTGCGTCAGTTTTGGAAAAATATTTGGAAATAGAAACGGGCCGGACTGTTGAAGGCGTTGAAGCGTCAAGCGAACAGACATCGGAATTGTACGATAATATCGTAAAACTGCTCACTCCGCAGCTTACAATGACCTGGCTGTCAAAGCTGTTGGATTTATTTAAAATAACCGATTTTGAAAGAAGACAGAATTTGATAAACGCAATAGAGAATCCGATAATAATGTTAGGTTTATTTATTCCGGCAATACTGAAATGGTTTATAAAACAGCATAAAGGTCAGTCTGAAGAAGCGGTTAAAGAGGGAATAAACAAGATATTAATGAAGGCAGGTTTGATAACGGCTGATTGCATTCCTGCAATGGGAATAATCACAATGTTTGTAAACGGAGCCGCCCGTTTTGAGCTTAACAAAGCCCATACGAATTGGAATCTGTTAAAAATATTGGAACCTGCGGTGGATATTGATAATCAAAAGTTGGAGTATTTTTTAAGAAATGGAAACAATAATTATTTAATTTTAAAAATTATTTCGGCAACAAAAGGATTGCCTGATGCCGTATTGCAATATGTATTGGAAGAAGTTGCTGAATACGAGAAATTTGATTATTATAAATTTATTGAAGTCTTAAAGAAGATTAAAAAATATGATGCCGAAACGCTGGATTTTGTATCTCTTTATCTTATTACTGACAAAACAAGCGATAAAGTTATATTTGAATTTTATGCTTTGAACGAAGAGTCTAAATCGCTTATTATTAAATACGGTATCAACAAATATAATAAAGACTGGGAAGAAGACAACCTTATATTGGCCATAAATGTTTTAAAAGATTATGAAAATTTTGAATATAGCGAAACAGAAATAAAATTTTTATTAAAATTAATTTTTGCAAGTTCGGCGCAAAATATAACGAGATTAAATAAAAAACCGAATAAAAGAATTTTAAATACAGTCCTTAATAATATACAGTTATTGAATACTTCAAATCGTCCTTATGTAGACGGCGGATTGATTTTGGGCTTAATTTTCTGCGATTTTAATATGTTGCAAAATGACGTTAACAGAATGGCTTCGTTAATTGAACAGCTTGCCGTTAGAAAAATCACCGGATTGGCAATAGAAAACGAAGCTTTGGCAATAAAAATATTCCTTAATTCGTCTTTTCAAAAATCTCTTAATGATAAAGGCATAACGGATATTGTAATGCAGTATAAAATAGCGATAAAACTCAGCAGAAGCATATATAGCAATATAGGTGAAAATGCCGTAAATCTCAGCGAATACAGATTGGAAAGAATGATAGAAGCGGCTTTGGAAAGCCACTGCAGAATTACCGAAATTGCAGGTAACGCCGATGTTTTAAGCGATGAAATAGGAGTGTTCGGTTTTTATAATAATGAAGAATTGAAGAATAGAGAAGGCAGGAGATTTACTCCTAAAGGAATAAGTAAAATAATAGAACTGTTGGAAATTAATCCAAAACGGCAAATTCATCTGGAGATTGAGGCCGGTCAGAATCCGAAAAAAAAGGCAGAAGAGTTTTTATCATATATCAGAAATTTCGGATCAATAAAAAAACAATATGGTTTAAAGGGCGGGTTTTTTATTTTTGAAGGACACGGCTCATCTGACGGGTTTTATTACGATGAAGATAATTTCATATCAGTAGAAGATATTACAAAGGCATTGGAAGAAGCTTATAACAGCGGCGTTGATTTAGAAGAGATAACAATTGATTTGTCATGCTGCCATTCGTATTATTTTGCCAATAAGATTATTAGAAGTTTAAAAAGTAAAAATATAGAAAAATATCCTCAAATATTGACTGACGCGGGATATGAAACAGTTTATGCTTATGATGATTATATCGGTTTGGATGAAACACAGTCGGTGTCTAATTTATATTTCGGCATAATAGGATATTTGCAAAATAAAAAAATAATCGGCCAATCCATAAAAGGGCGTTTGTCTTTAAGAAACATTTTTGAATTAGATCTATATTTGTCAGACCATACGGTATTTATAACAAATGACGATATAAAAGAAGAAAATGACAGATTAAAAGAAAAATTACAAAAGATATTAGAAGAAAAAGATTTTCCGGATATAAAAACAGAAGAAATTGATGACGGGATCATACGATTTAACCCCGCAATAATCAATGCCGGTTTTATAAAAGCTATTCCGAATGTGCAGTTTGACGCTATTCAAGAGTTAAAATTTGTTATGGACGCGCAAAAAAGCATCAATATTGATTTATTAAATGTCGCGTTTGAAAATAACCTTAAAAAATTTAATTTAATAAATTTTGTTAAAGAACGAATTTCCGGGATAGTTAGAAATATTATTAAAAAAGTTGAAAAAGTAAAAGAATATACGGCCAAATTAAATAATAAAATCGCCGATATTGCAAAAATTTTCAATATTTTTTCTCAGGTATTTGAACGTAAAAACGAATCTCAAAATCTTCTTCAGATAAGAAGTCCGATATTAGACAGCAGAATGTCTGAATTAACAATGACCTGGTTATCTAAAAAATTAGATAAAAAAGGAATAACAGGACAAGAAAGAGCTGATATTATCAATAGAAAAGAAAATATCTGGATAGTACTGGGCGTAATATTCCCCAATAGCATAGGAAGAATATTTGCCTATCTGCATTTAACGAAAAAAGAAAAATCAGATAAAACGGCAAAAGAAACAAAAATAAACTCGGTGCGAGAAGCGATGAAAGTTGTTGCCGATCAAGTCGGATTAACTGTTCCCGCCGGTAATTTTATAAGAAAATTAATTGCAGGAATTATCTTTTACATTTCAAACAAAGATATTTTGTCTGCGGCTCACACAGATTGGAACAATGGCATTGCAATGTCGGAATTTGTGCCGGATTCCGAAAAAATTTCAATCTTGTTGGAAATGAACAATTTCATTATATACATGGATGTTGATAAATCAGGCAATAGTAAAATAGTTTATGTGGATGCCGAGATTGAACCGGATTATCGTGATTACTCAAAAATGCATGAAGAATTAAAAATTCCGTTTGATATAAAAATTAATTATGATGAAAAACGTCATGTTTGGAATTGCTTGGCTATAAAAAATCAATATTATAAAAATAATATTAAGGTAAGATTTGGATATTCTAATAAAACCGAAAATCTCAGACAAAAAGGTTTGATAATAGGAAAATCAAGTATTCCTTCAACTCTTCAGAATAAACGGACTGTTGAGAAATTAAATAAAATAGGAAACGCTAAATTTATAAAATGGGTATATGGCAATAATATAAATAAGACCGGAGAAAATTTCAGATATACAAGTTTTGGCGTTGCAATCGGCGTAATACTTGAAACATTTTCGTTGTGGAGTCCGAATTTCATAAAGAGCCACGATAACCCGACAATGGGGATGAAAATAACCGTATGGGTTATAAGGGCGTTGTCAATCGGCATCGGCGTTACGGTTGCATTGAGTCCGGTTTCGCCTCTGTTAATAGCTCCCGCAGTCATACTCGCCGAATGGATAACACACTTTATATGGAACAAAGCCCAAATATCAAATAATGATTTTCTGTCCGATGACAGTACATCTGCAGTTACTGAAAAACAAGTTAATTTTTATAAAAAGTTAAAAAATAAACCGCTTGAAGAAGTCATATCAAAAATAAACATGAGAGACGGTTTAGATACCGATGAAAATGACGAGCATTTTATAAGGCTGAAGAAAAAAACAGCAAGACTTTTAAAGGCATACATTGAAAGACAATTTAAAAAGAAAGAAAAAGGCATAACGGAACTTATCTCAAACGCGCTTGACGCCGGAGAAGACAATATAGATGTATCCGTGGAGAAAGGACGTATTACGGTTGAAAATGACGGCAAAGAGGGAATATCGCTAGAAACGGTTTTTGATAATCTGCTGAATATAACAAATTCAACAAAAACCGAAAGACGCGTACAGATAGGCAGATTCGGACTGGGATTTTTCTCGTCATTAAACTATCTGGAAAATGAAGATGACGAATTAAGCATAGTCTCTTTAAGAAGCGACACATGTTTCAGAGTGACGATCGGCGTAAAATATGAAGACGGAATAAAAAAATATTATATAAAAGACGTTGAAAGTTTAACCCGTCAGGAAGCGGGCCGTTTTGCAAGGCATCTGAAAGGAAACGGAACGTCTATAAACATGAAAATAAAGACTCTTGAAAAACAGGAAGAAGCCGACAATATAATAAAAGGCATAAAATATGATTTTTCGCATTCTTTGAAAAAAATCAAATTATATCACGGCGGCGGTTATGATGTTTTGGGATACAATGAGAATTCTTTTAAAAAGTTAGAGCGGGAACCTGATACCGAGGCCGGCTTATTGTTTAATCCGCAGAAGGCTTTGCCGGGAGCCGGCAGAATCATCGTGGTTATAAAGGGCGTTAAATTTTTTGAATTGAAAGTTTTAGGCTCAAATATTTCAAAAGAAATGATTGTGGATTTGCCGAACAGTTTAAATTTTTCAATATCAAGAGACAGCATAACCGTTGATTCCGAACTTGAAATAAATATTGCCGAACTTATAGATAATATAGCCTACGGAAGCCTGCCGTTTAAAGACAAAATCATGCTTTTAAATTCGTTATATCCGCTATGCCAGCATTTTGAAATCCAAAAGCCGGGATTTGTAAATGCCGTAGAGATTAAAAAAATAACAAGAGAATTGATAAAACGTGAAATTGAACTTGCCGAAAAAGAAGGAAGAACTCTTTTTGTTTGCCGGGATATAGTTGAAAATTATGAATTTTTCGGAGCCGATAATCCGGAAGTCGTTTTTGTGAATATGAATTTAATGCCGAAAGAGCTGTATTACACAAATAATGTGAAAATAACGGTAATAAAAAATCCGTCATATCCCGCAGAAAAGACGCGTTTAATCATAAGACATTTTGCCAATAATACGGATTATTCTTCGGCCGGCGAAAAAGGCGAATTTTCCAAAAAAGAACTTATCGGAATCGGCGAAGATAATGAAATCATTTTTATCAATTCAGGCGAACGCGGTTTTTTTGAAAAAAACAAATACGTAATTCCTTATTCAATGAATCCCGTAATTCGGGAAATAGAAGACGGAAGATACAGGACAAGAATGCATGAAAGCGCCAAATTCCCCGGGCAGGAATATTGGTACGGTTCAATGGAAGATTTACTTGAAGAAATAAATGGCGGTAAAAAAGATGAATCAAAAGTTGAAGAACGGGATGGGGAAACGGAATATTTTGACACGGGATATTTCGACGCAAAAAGAAAAACAAGAGGAACGGTTGCTGATTTGATGATGTCAAGATATTCAATAGCCCGGCCAAAAGCCGCAATGATCCAAAACGAATTGAGGCAAACAATACACGATTTATCGCAGACCGGCGGCATGTTCGTTACGGAATTAATACAAAACGCTTGTGAATCCGGAGCTTCGTCTCTGGAAATAAAATTTGATGAAAAACAGGGAATTTTTGCCATATCGGACAACGGAAACGGAATGTCATACGATACTATTATAAACGAGCTGCTTCTGCCGAATTCAAGTTCAAAAGAAGGATTAAACGTATTCGGTACCGGAATATTTTCAGTTTTCAGGGAAAATGTAAGAAGAGTTTCCGTAATGACTTCCACCGAAAAAGGAACACACGTTATAGAACTTATGCCGATATGCGACGGTAACGGTTTTGTCGTTAATGTTGAATACGTAATTTACACTCTTGAAACAGCCCGGCCTAAAGGAACTACTATAACTGTTTTTGGAAACGGCGCAAGCAGTCTGTTTAAAAATAAATATATCTCCGATGCCGTATCAAGACAAGCCGGATTACTTCCAAAAGATAATATTGAAGTCATAATAAACGGCGAAAAATTCAATGATTTTATGGATGAAAAAATATTCGCAAAACCGGTTGGCGAAGATTCTGATTTTTCTATTTATAACATAGGCGGCGGAAAATCCTTTTTATCCGTAAATAACAGATTTGTCAGAGAGTTGGATTTTAATTTCCTTTTTGAACTGGGGATTAATAAAGACCACCTTTTGTTTGAAGCTTTAAAATATCTGATTGACAGCGGAATCATTCTTAAATTCCCGGATAATACGGAAATTCTTTTTAACAAGCAGGATGTTAAAGTGAGCGACAAACAGAAAAAACAAATAATAGATTATTTGTTTGCGTCTTTTGTCCAACTGTATATGCATGATGCAGGCGCATCCAATTCAACAATAATACCGGAAATTCCTTATGATTATCTCAAAAACGGCGGACCCGGGACTCCGTTCTTAAAAAAACTTAACAGATTCCAAATTACTTCCAAAGGCTATAATGTTGAAACGGTTATGGCGTTTTTAAAAGCTTTCAGTTGGGATTTTGCCGGAAGCGCTGAGTTTATTAAAGAAGGGAACTTAACGGCGCTGCAGGATTTTATAATTGAAATGTGCATGTTTGCCGGAGAAAGCGAAGAATCCGCGGAAGAAAAAAGCTGGGAAATGATTGCTGAAATTATCGCCGATATGAATGACGGGAAAACCGAAGATATTATTGATGTTATGAAAAATTTCCGCGGCGAAATTTTAAGCAGAGCTTTGCGTATTATAATGACGGAAGAAGAAATAAAAACCTATGAAATAGAAAAAATCGGCGCGGCGATAATGAAATCAAACGATATCTCCGTGCAGGGCAGGTTCAAATACGAAGGATATTGCTGCGGGAAAACCGCCGGATACTTTATAAACTCTCTTCGGGTCTTAAGTAATAAAGAAGCGCAAACGGATCGGAACGACAAAATCAGAGCGCCGTCGGCCGTTGATAATAAACCGAAACAGCCGAAACAAAATAAAGAAAACGTTACAATAAACGGCAAACCTTTAAGTTCTTCTCCCGAATTAAGTTATATGTATGACGTTATAAGAGCATTGCTGGACGCGCTTATAGAGGCATACGGTTATGACAATAATATAAATCTGGATTTTGTTTTTGATTTGTCAAACGATGCCGTTGCTTATGCCGAGGGCAATACGATAGCCATGAATATTGCGGCTCTCAGAGATTTGGTTGGCTCATTAAAAGATTCCAACCACGATTTGTTTTCGGAAACGCTTGCACTTTTATTTCATGAATTTACGCACATCGTTGAAAATGAAGAAGACGGAACGCATAATAAAATATTTTATGATCTTGAAAGAAACATAATGTATAAGTTTTTAACGGATGCCGAGGCGCTTGAAAAGCTTGAGAAAACAATAAACGGCGTTGAAAGAGAATATACTGTTAAAAGAAAATTATTTGAAAGTTTTAGAAATGTCGTTATTCAAATATGGGAAAGAACAGCGTATGCCGAATATCTGAAAAAAAATCCCGATGTTTTAAAAGAAGAACAGGGACTTAAATATTTAATAAAAGATTATATTGAAGAGCCGGTTGCGGCGGTATCTTTTGCGGATTATAAAAAACAGGCGGCGGCAAAACTTTCACGTAATGCGGCTGAAGACGGCAATGAGAATTTAAAAGCCGGAAAACAGATGACGTCCGTAAGAATATTAAACGCAATCGGAAATATGAAATTTATTAAATGGCTTTACGGCAACAAAGCGGAGAAGACGGGAGAAAATTTCAGATATACCGTTTTGGGAGTAGCGATAGGAGTAATTCTTGAAACATTTGTATTGTGGAGGTCTGATTTTATAAACCTGCATGAAAATCCCACGTTTGAAATGAAGATAGGAGTATGGCTTATAAGGGCAATAACGATTATACTCGGAGTAACAACGGCTTTTTCAAGTCCGATTTCGCCTCTTGTCGCCATTCCCGTATTTATAATGACGGAATGGATATCGCACTTTATATGGAACAGAAGTCAAATATCAAATAAAACTCCCGAGCATATGCTGCAAACTTCAAAATCGGCTTATGGATTAATTATAACGTTATTGGAGGAAATTTTTAAAGTATTTATGTTAAATGCCGGCAATATTTTTGAAAAAAATAAAATAATGCAAATAGCTCTTTTGATGTTTTCATCATTAAACATGAAACATGACGTTAAATTGCCTGCGGACGTTTATAGAGCGGTAATAAATGCTTTCAACGGCGTTTTTTCAAAAAAAGACCATAAAATAATACATAGATACATACAAGGCGAACCAGATTTGAAAACAAAAGAACAATTAGAAGATTTGGAAGTGTTAAAGGAAACAAGATCAAAATTGTCGGAAAACATCAATAGTTTGCAGAATGAAAAAAGCAAAGCTAAAAAAATAAAAGAAGATAAGATTGCCCAAGAAAAAACAGCCGCTGATGAATTAAGAGCGCAACAAAATACAGTGGCGGATAAAAAATCAATAACAGAACAATTTAAAAAAATAGAAAATGATATTGAATCGGAATACCAAGTGTTGGAAACGGAGATTCAAAATGAAATAAGCCGGCTTAATGCCCAAAAAAATGAAATTGACCAAAAAATTGATTCAAAAAAAGATGCATTGAAATTTTTAGAAGAACGGAATAAAAGAGAAAAAATAATAAAAATGTTTTCTTTTTTGTATGCGTATCAAACATTTTTCCAATTTAAAAATAACCCGAAAAATAAAAAGTATATAGATAAAAACGGTAATATACAAATATACGGATACAAACTGACTTTAGAACAATGGATTCATATATGCGACGGTCATTCGGTTTTTACAAACGGCAATGAAATTGATGGTTTGGACAGATATCCTTCATCCGAAACAGCATTGGAAAATGTCATAACATTGGATTTCTTAATTAGTCATATGGAAAGTATATTAACAAATCCGGATGTTTTTGCAAGGAGAAAGGCGAAAAACTCATCAATACTTTATATCAAAAGAGAGCCTGATCACACAGAAAGCGGAAAGGTAACAGAGAAAGTTTGTGTTCTTGTTGTAACCGCGAATCATGAAATAACAACTTCTTATATAATAGATACAGCCAAATATGAAGCCAATCCTGTTTATAATATATTTCATGAGATAAGCACAGAGTTAGTGGATAAAAATAGCGGGAAATTTAATGAAGAACGAATATTTAGAGATATAATAAATGAAGAATATGAAATTGAAATATGGCATAACGGAGATTTTATCAGAGGAAGCAAATCTGAATATGGAAGTCCTTTTCCTTACTATAAACGTCATCATGAAAAACATGCTTACGGACGTCCTCGTGTAGAACAAAATCAACATTCTTATCAGCGTAAATCCGATTGGAAATTACAAAAAGTATTTTTTTTGGAAAATAATTCAATAAGATATTATGATTCTCCGTTCATAAAACGTAGCGGTAAAGGCGCCGCTGTAAGAGAACTAGAAAATATTTATTTGGAATATCGCCAAAATTTTAATGTATATAATAAAACCGGCGGTCTCAAACCAATTACAAGTACTCTGCAAAACAAATCGACGGTAGATAAACTAAACAAAATAGGAAACGGTAAATTTATACAATGGCTCTACGGCAATAATATAAATAAGACCGGAGAAAATTTCAGATATACGGTTTTAGGCGTTGCAATAGGAGTAGTGCTTGAAACATTTTCGTTATGGACACCAAATTTCATAAAGAGCCATGATAACCCGACAATGGGCATGAAAATAGCCGTATGGGTTATAAGGGCTTTATCAATCGGCATCGGCGTTACGGTTGCGCTGAATCCTGTGACTCTGCCGTTTATAATCCCCGCAGTAATACTGACAGAATGGATAACACACTTCATATGGAACAAAGTCCAAATATCAAAAGGCAATAAAGAACAAATACTTCAGAATGGCAAACAACAATACGCAAATTCTGATTATTTTGCCAAATTGGCGCAGGCCGTAAATTTTGACGATTTGTTGATTGATATTGAAAAAGCAATTCCTTTTATTACTCAGGCTCAAAAAATAAATTTTAAAAATGACATTGTAAGATTTTCAATGTTGTCTTCATATACTCATAACCTGACATTAGATGATTTGATTTCATTATATGAAACGGGCGATTTTTTCGTTGATGAAAATGATAAACAAGTAAAAGAAGCTATGGAATCCATGCAAAGAAAAGAAGGCAGAGAACTTACGCCTGAAGAAATAAAAGAGTTGATTAAAAAAATTAAACAGTTTAAACATGAAACATTAAGCCATATTGAAGAATTAAGAGTTTTGGCAAGATTGTATGCGTTAAAAACATATAATGAGGTAAAAGCGAAAAACGGGAAAATAAGTTTAGAAGCATGGATTCATATATGCGAAGGGCATATGAGAGGGTTCAATCAGCGTACAAATAACCAGGACGGAGCAAAAAAGAAAATTTATTATACGGATGACGAACATGAATATGACTATGCGGTAACCGTTGACGATGTGCAATATATTGAAACTGTTTACGGCGAACCGGATGCGGTGATAGTGCTTGACGGAAGAGACGCTTTAAACAATAAACAAGTTTTATATATAAAATATGTCGGCGGGAACATTTATACCTGCGATATATTTGAAGACGGCTCCGTAAAATCTTTTTATAAATTGTCAAAAGGCAAATTCTTAAGACCTGACGGCACGATAGACATCAACAGAATTCAATCTGAAAACGACATAAAAGGCGTATTGTTAGCAAACGGCAAAGATTATAATTACGAAAATTTGCAAAGCATAATATCCTCTCATTTAAACAATATACCGGAAATATTTACGGTAAACAAAAAAGAAATAAAAAGAGGCGGCGTAGTTATAGCGGAGAAAAAACGCGGGAAATGGATTTTTATTCAAGGCGCCGCGGAATTCAAGAAAATAGACGGCGTCGGGATATTTTTTGAATATAACAATAAAAAATATTTTTTAAATGCATCCGAAAAGAATATTTTTGAATTGGACGATGCAATGCACCTTGAGAAATACAAACTGGACGTTAATAATAAAGACTATATGGATGCCGTAATAAATGAAACATATCTCAAATTTTATTTTGGAGGGATATGGTTCCTTTTATCTGAAAGAGGAAATGTGGCTGCCGAGGATGATAAAAAAGTTATGGAAGGAGCCGCCACAATGTTTTTTGCAAATACGGTATATGATGATGTTCCCGTATTAAAACATTTTTCTCCTGACGGAACATATTCCGATCAGAAAAAAAATCAGATATATCGTTATTTTTACGAAATAATATCCGGCCGATTTATTCTTCATGCGTTTATAGAAGACGAAAAAAAGAATACTCATAAGATGCATACTTATAAGCTGTCGCAAGGAGCTTTGTCTAAACAGAAAGAATTCAGATGCCTGAGAAATCCGGATACATATATTATTATTAACGTGATCCCTAAGGATAAAAACGGAGACACTCTTGTCATTAAAATAGATTCAATAACAGGTGAAATGTTTTTGGGAGATGCAGAAGAACCTATAAATCTTATAGACAAAGCAAGTATGATCAGAATGAATGAAATGGGAATACAGATTTATCCTATTATCAACGGTGCGGAAATAAGTGTTGTGACGAATCAAAATGTTGATTCTCAAAATAAATTTGATGTGCAAATACGAAAAATAACGATTAAAGCCAAAACCGGTAAAGGCGGTAAAACTATGACCGCCGGAGAAGAAAAAGAACTTAAAAATGACAAAGATGCCATTCAATTGATTACTCCGGAATTACTAAATTCCGGAAAAACAGTGAAAGAAATGGCGGCTATTGCCGCGCAACAGTTGCCCGCCGAAAATAATGACAGTGATTCAGAAAACAAAAATCAGATTGCTTCAACAGATGGCGCCGTGAAAATTTTAAACAAAATCGGAAACGGTAAATTTATAAAATGGGTATACGGCAATAATATAAATAAGACGGGAGAAAATTTCAGATATACGGTTTTAGGCGTTGCAATAGGAGTAGTGCTTGAAACATTTTCGTTATGGACACCGAATTTCATAAAGAGCCACGATAACCCGACAATGGGTATGAAAATAGCCGTATGGGTTATAAGGGCTTTATCAATCGGCATCGGCGTTACGGTTGCGCTGAATCCTGTGACTCTGCCGTTTATAATCCCCGCAGTAATACTGACAGAATGGATAACACACTTCATATGGAACAAAGTCCAAATATCAAAAGGCAATAAAGATTTAATTTTACAGACAGACAAATCCGGCGGTTTTATGAGCAGATTAAAATCTGTAATCTTTAAATCTGACGGTTCGGGCGCTATAGAAATAGAAAGCAAAGACGGAGACACAACTATTGTGCTTGTTGAAATGCCTGACGGAAACAATTATGCCGTTGAAATAAACAATAACGGAAGATATCAGGAAATGCACATTATCAGGGAAAATGATGCGGCTGTTGAAAAAACTTATGACAATCTCATGGAATCTAAAGATATTGCAAAATTATTAGGCATAAAAATACAAATCAGGGATAACGGCAGATGGAAAGATATTACGAAAAAGGCATCCGCATATTACGCCGACAGATTACGCGTTATAAGAATTAAAGTTAATAATAAATCCGCTGCAGTCACGGTCGTAAATCCGAGAATCGTTGATTATAAACCGTTATCAGAGCAGTCCGTTTTACCTGGTATTGACGAGAATTTAGAAAGCATCAAAAAAGAAACAAACACAACTAAACACAGAATTGTTTATCTGGAAGATTTTGACTCGGATTTTGAAGCTTTGGGCAATACGATACGCCAAGCTATAGACAATCACGAACTGCTTGTAATTTATCCTTTGAAACATACGGTTAATCCCGGAGAGTTATCAACTGAAGAATTATTTAACGCGTATAATTTCATATTGCATAAATTAGGCGATTTTTCAAGATTTATGAGCAGCTTTCTTGTTCTTCAATACGGTTTTAAAACTACTGCAAATTACTTTATAAACGAAATTCTGAAAAATGCTTTTATGCACGGTAACAAATTAAATATGTCCGCTCCTATATATATGAATTTTTCGGGACAGACAATAAGCGTTTACAATGCAGTAGATCCGAATAAGGAAAGCAGCGTAAGAGAACGTTTCCTTTTTTCCGCAACCGGCGGAACGGGATTTAAAACAGGTATAAAAACTATGCAGATTGACAGAATAAAATCCGATGATGAGAAAAAAGACCTGATATTAAAATATGTTTTATCAGGCTACGGCGATAATCTTGATATTTTAAAATACACTTCAAATCCGGAAGTTAAAAGCGAAGGGAAAACATTTTATAAAGCTGACATTAATATAACGGAGTCATTGCAGCCGACGGGGTTCGGAGTCTGCGCGCAGGCTGCCGGTTCCGCGGTTAAAGACAGCGTAAAACTTTATAACGTTTCGCAGAAATTGGCGGTTGAACTGGTTTTGACGCCGGCAGACGTTGAAAAACTTAATAACAAAGGATTGAATATAAAATCAAATTTGATAATAGTAAATAACCGCAGACAGGCAGAAAAATTCAGAAATCAGGGCTTTAATGTCGTAAATTCAAGAATAGCGTCCGGCAAAGAAATGAAAGGAATAAAAGGAATCATAATAGGCGAATATAACGGGAAACAGATAAGGGCCTGTCTTGATAACGTAAAAGGCGAAATAATTTTTTATTCAAATGATCCGGAACTTGATTTTGCCAATATAAAAACGGAAGATTTGCAAAAATTATTGCAGCAGGCGCAGGTTTCAGGAGTAAGCAATGAATTATTTAAAGACATAGAACAGATTGTGATAGCCGGAGACGATTTAACCCTGGATGCTTTGATAAATACCATAAAAAATACGGTAACCGACGGCATTTCAAAGCCGCCTGTAAGCATAAATCTTGATTTTACCGGCAGGAAAGACATTACTCCGTCTAATATTGAAACAATAAGCAGAGGAGAGACTAACAACGGAATTGATTCAAACACGATAATCTTTAATATTGAACAATTAAAAGCCATGGATGCCGAGAAAATAAGCGCTCTGCAGGAAAAAGGATATGAAATTATTTTAGAGTCAGACAATATCTCAGAAGCGGAAGAAATTATGGGAAGACTTCATATAAACGGAGTTGTAATTAAAACCGGCGGACGGATAACCGAAAGCGAATTGAGAAAAATAAAACAGATGGCAGATTCAAACGTAAAAGACAGACAGATAATAAAAACGCAGATGTTTGTGGAAGGATTATCGGATGAGACGCTTGCATCTTTAGGCGATATTTACGAAAGATATTCAATATTGCCGGTAATTGCCGCAGATTCTTTGTACATTCAGACAAACAGGAAATGCAGCGTGAGAATAACGGAAAAAGATAATGTCTTAAAGCTTTTTGAAAAGAGCAATGTAGTAAGTATAACAGCCGATAAAATAAGCACGGTTAAAAAATCCTCTGGAATCCTTTCCGACATTATATCGGACATATTGAAACCGTCAACGCCGAAACAAAAATTTATAACCGAGCTTAAAAAATCAAAAGAAACCGAATATGAGTTAAAGGTTAATAATATAACCGGAATACTTAAAAATAAAGACAGCGCTCTGGTCAAACTTCTCGGACGCGATTGGTTTGAAGGAGAAGACGAAACCGCAAACGAACAGAATTTGAAAGACGCCGTGAACGCCGTTTTGGCGGAAAATATTCTTGACGGGTTTGCAAAAAGCAGAGTTGAAAAATTTATGAGGGAAGGCAGAGTCTATGAGGCTTTGGGCTGCATAAGAGCTTGCGCAGAAAGAACCGTTGAATCAATGATATTGTCAAAACTTAACTCTGCCGGCGTGGAAATAGTATCGGCAAAATTGAAAAAATATGCGGGCGGTCTTTTAAGAGACGCAATAGTAATAACGGGTATTCAGCTGCTGATGGAAGGAAAAAATATGGAAACACTTCTCAAAGATTTTTTTATAACGTCCGATATGACGGCTCAGGAATATTTTGATTCAATGCTTATGAATATAAACGGCAGCATGAAAGATATAGTTAAAACAAACGAGTACGGCATTAAGCCGCTGTCTGACGAAAAAGCCGTATCGGAAGCTACGGCAGACTTTAAAGATTTCAATCTGTTGATACAGGATCAGCTTAGAGAAAGAATGCCGGTACAAAGCGCAAAAATATCAACGGCGTTCGCTGTCAGAAGCATTTTGGGCGCCGCATAACGCAAAATAAAACCGCGTGAAATATAAAATTTATTTACGCGTTTTTATTTTACAATACAATATCCGCCGTTTTAAAATCTAAAATTTTTTTGAGTTCTGCCGGCGCGGTTTCTATCTGGTATCCTATTTTGCCGGCGCTGAAAATTATTGTCTGAATATTTTCCGCGCTTTTGTCTATTACGGTCGTAAAAGTTTTTTTCATTCCCAAAGGCGAGCATCCGCCGTGCACATATCCGGTAAGAGAAAAAAGTTCTTTGCTTTTTAACATATCCAGAGCTTTTTCATTTACGCTTTCCGCGGCTTTTTTTAAATCAAGTTCCTTTTCAACGGGTATCATAAAAACATAATGCTGTTTTGATTTTGCAACTGTTACAAGCGTTTTAAAAACCAAATCGGGATTTTGATTTAAAGCTTTTGCCACTTCAACGCCGCTGACTGCTCCGCTGCCGGCGTATGAATATGTTTTATAAATTATTTTGTTTCTGTCAAGAATGCGCATTGCGTTGGTTTTTTCCATAATTACATTATACAATTTTTACTTTTTATAACGACCGAAATATTTTGGCTGCGGTTTTGAATTTTATTGAATTTTTTGCGGTTCCTGGTTTGTAAAGGTATTGGTAGATATATTTACATCCTGAATTTCATTGCCTTTTTCATCGTGTTTTTTTAAACCCAAAAGGCTCATAAAACCTTTTTTCAGGCCGTCGGATACGGCGTTATTTAAAAGAGACTGGCTTACTATTGATGAAACGCTTCCCAACAGGCTTAAACTGCCGCTGGGTTCTTCAGTAGTTCCGGTAATTTTCATTGTTAAAGGCATTATCCCGTCGTCTTCATGTCTGCCGGGAGCTGTATTGACGGTCATATCAAGTTTGTTTTCTTTAAAATTCATTTCACCGGACACTTTAAAAGACAGCAGCCCCGAAACAAAAGAACACTTTTCAAACGTTGCGTTTCCGTTATCAAGTTTAAGAAAAGTAATAAATGAATCAAAATCCATTTTTCCGTCTAATTTTTGTTTTTGTTCGGGCTGCGCGCCTGTCACCGCAGAATCTGCGTTTTTTGCGTCAGACGTAAAAACCGCGCTGCCTATGCTGTTTAAAATATCCAGAACATTGAGAGCGTTTATAACTCTGCTGACTACATCAAGAGATAAAAATAAACCTTTCATCAAAGCGTTTGAATTTGTAAGTTTATATAAATCTTTTATCGTTCCCTGCCCGCTTTGAAAATTCATGGTTCCCTTAACTTTATCAAGAACAGGCGTAACGTCGGACAAATTCATTTTAAACAGTATGTCTTTGCCTTTAAAAAACTTTGTGTCAATATTTTCAACCATGAAATCCGCGGTTATATTTAAAGGAGGAAGACTCCATTTTTTATTTTCACTTTTTGTTTTTTCGGCTGTCTTATTTTTAGTGACGGAAACTTTTTCTGCGGTCTCGGTATTCTGTGCAGCCGCGCCTAATATTTTTTTTGCCCTAAAAAGCATCGAAATATTTCCGGAATTTCTTCCGATTAAATAAGACGCTTCAAAAAGAAAAGGATTTTTATTCAAATTGCCTGTAAGTTTTGAAATTTTAATATTGTCGGCGTTTTTAACTGCAATATTTGAGTTTATACCCGCAAAATAACCGAGGTCGCTCATATAAAAACCGATATTGACCAGCTTGCAGACTCCGCGTATCAAATTTTTATCGGTTAATGTAAAGTCACCCTTTAAATTTCCGGTTGGTTTATATTCCTGAAGCATTTTTACGGCGGTTCCCAAAGGTTGTAAAAGAAAATCAAAAGACAAGTTAAAATTATATATTAAATCTTTGCCGGCGTAATTGAGAGAGCCTTTTAAATCCGCCGATGAACCCATTGTTTTGATATTGAAAGATTCTATATCAACCGAACTTTTTCCTGTATCTGCATTTGCTTTTGCGGCTATATCAATCTCAGGAATAAAAAAATCCGGCAGTTCGGTTATTGAAACAAAAGTATCCGAAGATATGTTTTTTAGTTTTATATTCATATTTATCGCCGGATTAGTGAAGTTTTCAACCGTTCCCCGGCACAAAAATGACGTTTCTTTAAATTTTATCGCGAAATTCGCAATGTTAAGCTCCGCTTTTGTCAAATCCAAAGAATGAAGATTTACAAATGAAGTCAATGCGAAATATAAAGAATCAAACCTCATATCGTTAATGCCGGCGTCCAGTTGTACGGCGGCGTTTACTTTAAAAACTTCGTCAAAAGAGAATTGTTCTATATAAAAAGATAAATCTTTTATGTCAATATTAAGTTTGTTTTGACGGTCTGCGTAGCGTATAATTACATTTTGAATATTTGTTTTGCATAAAAGCAGATTTATAATGCTTTCGGCGGTTTCCTTTTTTTGAACCGTATCGGATTGGGAAACCGGCAAGCCCGGTTTTAATAAGTTTTCAAAGTTATAACGGCCAGAATCATCCTTTACTATATTTATTTCAACAGTATCAAGATTTACGGTTAATATTTTTATTTTGCCTTTCAAAAGATACAAAGGCGAGAAATATATGTGAACAGTGCCGATATGCGCGAATTTTTCTTTACCTGAAGAAATGTCAACGTTATTAAGTGAAAAATCAAGCAAACTTGCCGAAATTTTATTTATGCTTACGGAAGCGTTCGTGTTTTTTTCAATTGTTGAAATAATCTTGTTTTTTACGGAGTCAAGCGGTAAAATATAAATCAGCGTAAAATGCAGCAGAAGCAAAAATAAAACAATAAATGATAAAATGTATATAAGAATTTTTGTTATTAATTTCATTTGAAGAGCCATTATACAAAAAATAACATATTTTACACAGATGTTTACATAAGACAAATAATTTGATAGAATAACCGTTCAGTTTGGAAAAAGCAAACAAGTAAAAAATACGGGGGAGCAGTACGATGGTATTACAAAAGAAAGAAGTTGTAGAAAAATTTAAAACGCATGCGACCGACACGGGTTCGCCTGAGGTTCAAATCGCATTGTTAACTACAAGAATTAACTATTTGGCGGATCATTTCAAAAAATTCCCTAAGGATTTTGCTTCAAGAATAGGATTTTTAAAGATGATCGGACAAAGAAGAAGTCTTTTAGATTATTTGAAAAGAACTAAAAAAGAAACTTATCAAGAAATATTAAAAAAACTTGATTTGAGAAAATAAAACAGTTCGTCATAAACACAAAGGATGCAAAAAATCTCATGCTTCTGCATGTGGTTTTCTGGATCTTTTGTGTGATGTTTATAGACGGACAAACAGGAGTCAAAATGGAAATAATCAAAACATCATTGAATGTTGCGGGCAAAGAGATTCTTATTGAATCTGGAAAGCTTGCGAAACAGGCAAACGGATCTTGCGTTGTAAGAGTCGGAGACACTATGGTAATGGCAAACGCCGTTGCGGCGTCTGTGCCTAAAGAAGGTACGGATTTCATGCCGCTTACCGTAGATTACAGGGAAAGAGGATACGCCGCAGGTAAAATACCGGGCGGTTTTTTCAAAAGAGAAACAAAAGCAAGAGACAGCGAAATATTGGTCAGCAGACTGATAGACAGAACAATCAGACCTCTTTTTTCGGAATATTGGAGAAACGACACTCAGATATCAAACATAGTATTGTCACATGACGGCGTAAACGATACCGATATTATAAGCATAATAGCTACTTCGGTAGCGCTTCATGTTTCAAATATTCCTATTGCAAAACCGGTAGGAGCCGTAAGAATAGGAAGAGTTGACGGTAAATTTTTAGTTAATCCTACTTTGGAAGAACAGGAAGCGGGCGATTTGGATTTGATAGTCGGCGGAACAGATGAAGCTATCACAATGGTAGAAGCGGGAGCCGGCGAATTATCCGAAGCAGAAATGCTTGAAGCTTTAAATATTGCAAAAGAAGAAATAGCCAAAATATGTAATTTCATAAAGGCGCTTCCTTCAAAAGAAAAAATAGCCGTAACAGAGCCGGTAATAGACGCAAGTCTGATTTCCGAAGTTGAATCGGAAACAATTCCTAAAGCAAAAGAATTCGTAACTATAAAAGAGAAAACCCAAAGAGACAGCGCATGGGCGTCTTTTAAGCAGGATTTGCAGACAAGACTGTCTGAAAAATATCCTGAAAAATCAAAAGATATTGATTTTATAATGGAAAATGTTTTCTACAAACAGGCAAGAGAACTGGTCCTTACAAAAAATGTAAGAACTGACGGAAGAACTCTTACCGAAATAAGACCGATAACATGTGAAGTCGGATATTTGCCGAGAGCGCACGGATCTGCCGTATTTACAAGAGGCCAGACTCAGGCGTTGGCTTCCGTAACGTTGGGAACTCCTGGCGATATGCAGATTATGGATGAATTGACAGGCGAATATAAAGAAAGATTTATGCTTAATTATAATTTTCCGGGTTTTGCGACCGGAGAAGCCAAACCCGACAGAGGGCCAGGAAGAAGAGAAATAGGACACGGAGCTCTTGCAAGAAGAGGTTTGAGCGCTATTTTGCCTTCCGAAAAAGATTTTTCTTACACAATAAGAATAGTATCCGATATATTGGAATCAAACGGTTCGTCTTCAATGGCGTCGGTTTGCGGCGGATGTCTTGCGTTGTTTGACGCGGGCGTGCCTGTAAAATCCGCATGCGCCGGTATCGCAATGGGTCTTATGAAAGAGGGCGACAATTACGTTATTTTGACCGATATTATGGGTATGGAAGATCATCTGGGCGATATGGATTTTAAAGTCGTAGGTACGAAAAAAGGAATAACCGCTTTGCAGATGGATATTAAAATAGCCGGTCTTACGACAGAAATTATGGCGAAAGCTCTTGAGCAGGCCAGAATCGGAAGACTTGAAATTTTAGGGAAAATGGAAGCGGCTATTACCGAACCGAGAAAAGATTTGTCAAAATATGCTCCCAGAATGGTTTCAATAGTTATACCTCAGAATAAAATCGGCGGCTTAATAGGCCCCGGAGGCAAAAATATCAGAAATATTCAGGAAACAACAGGCGCAAAAATAGATATTGAAGAAGACGGTACGGTATTTATTTCTTCGGATAATCCGGAATCTCTTGCATGCGCAAGAAATATGGTTGAAGGATTAACAGCCGAAGTTGAAGTAGGCAAAACATATAAAGGCAAAGTAACAAAAATAATGGCGTTCGGAGCATTTGTTGAAATATTGCCAGGCAAAGAAGGGCTCGTTCATATTTCAAAACTTGCCAAAGGACACGTTAAAAAAGTTGAAGACGTAGTATCTGAAGGTGAAGAAATAGTCGTAAAAGTAGATGAAATTGACAAACAGGGTCGTATCAATTTAAGCAAAACTATATAATTGAGGAATCCGTATGCCAAGTCCAGAAAAAGACATAAAACTGCAGGAGCAGGTTAAATCTCTGTATGAGATTATGCAGGAAGAAAAAGTTGAAGAATTGGAAATAAAATCTCCTGATTTGAAACTTCATATAAGAAGAAAAGGTCACAATGCGGTCCGTCATGTTATTCAAAATGCGGCAGCAAACGATTCCGCTTTTCAGCCTGAGCAGACATTTGCGGAGCAAAAAAATCCCGTTATAACCGGATTTACAAAAAAGTCTCCGATTACGGGTATGTTTTACAGATCGCCGTCTCCGGCGTCTCCGATGTTTGTAAAAGAAGGGGATGTTGTTGATGCGGGTAAAACGCTTTGCATTGTTGAAGCTATGAAAGTTATGAATGAAATAAAAGCTACCGAAAAGATGAAAATAGTAAATATTCTTGTTGAAAACGGGAAACCGGTTGAAAGAGACCAGGACTTGTTTATTATAGAGAAATTATAATTTTTAAGGAGTACGTCATAACATGGTGGATATTATAGGAAACGTCGCCGGTCAAATCTGGAGATATCTTGATTCTGTCGGCGGAGAGTCTACTCCGATACAAATAAAAGCGCAGCTCGGATTGTCCAACACCATGCTTTATTTGGCGCTCGGATGGCTTTCAAGGGAAAACAAAGTCGCGATAATACCGCACGAATATACATATAAAATCAGTCTCATAAGAGACTGATTTTATTATTAAGAGGTTAAATAGCAGGAAATTAAATAAAAAAGAAACAATAGAAATTTAACTTCTAAGTTTTCAACCTGCTAAACTTCCGTTGCTCTGAGGGTTAAGTTATGGCAAGTTCAAAATCTCAAAACACAAACCGTTTATTGATGGGAACCGTATGCGCGTTCTTGTCATTTTTTTTGCTTTATTGTCTGGTTTCGGCAAAAAATACCGGAATGGCCGGTCAGGCGCTTTACAATATAATGATAAATCTGTTTGGAAACGGCGCTTACGTTATACCTCCTCTTTTTCTGTGGTTTGCAATATTGTATTTTCGTATTTCTCTTCAGTTAAGAACAAGGCTTGACCTTGCTTTTTCTGTTTTTACCGTCGTTTTATTTTCAGTTTTATTTGAATTGCTAAAAGTTTATTTCCGCGTAAACGGCGGCTGGACCGGCAGTGTTTTAGAGCCTTTTTTTACTAAATTTTTCGGGTTATATATTTCAATTTTGGTCATAATTCTTGTTCTGGTTTTTTTGATAACCAGAATTTTAAGGCTTTCAACAAGAAAGATGATAGCTTACTTCTGGTTTTCTCTTATTGAGGACATAAAAAACTGGAGAGCGGCAAGACTTGAAAAACAGAAAGAAAAAGCAAGAATAATTAAAAATGAAAAACCGAAAGAAATAAAAGAAGAGCCGCAGCAACAGCAAAAACCTAATATAGTTGATACGGAAATAATAGAAAAAAAACAAAAACCCGTCTTAGAACAAAAAGAACCGCCCAAAGAAAAAATAGACAGCAAAGGTTTTGCTTATAAACTTCCCGGTCTTGACCTTTTGAGAAGCGGCGGCGACGTAAACGTCGTATTAAGCGAAGAAGCTCTTCAGGAAAGGGCCGAAAGATTAAGACAGACGCTTGCAGATTTTAATATAGAATGTTCCGTTAAAGATATTATTCCGGGTCCCGTAATTACGCGATATGACATTATTTTGGCGCCCGGCATAAAAATACAATCCGTTTTAAATTTATCGGACAATATTTCGCTTGCGATGAAAACGTCCGCGATAAGAATAGTTCCGGTTCCGGAAAAATCAGCCGTCGGAATAGAAATTCCAAATCCAAAGTCATCACTCGTTTCTTTAAAGAGCATTCTTGAAACGGAAGAATTTATATCTTCAAAATCGCTTTTGACATTGGCTCTTGGAACGACTACGGAAGGCAAAGGATACGTCGCCGATTTGGGCAAAATGCCTCATTTGCTTGTGGCCGGCGCGACAGGCTCGGGGAAATCCGTCGGTATACACAGCATTATTTTATCAATTTTATATAAAGCAAGACCTGATGAAGTTAAATTTATGCTGATAGACCCGAAAAGAGTTGAAATGACGGTTTATCAGGATATTCCACATTTATACGATCCGTGCTGTATGGCCGAAGACGCAAAAGTAATTACTCAGCCCAAAACCGCGGCCGCCGCTTTAAAAAGGCTTGTTTCAATAATGGAAGCAAGATATGAAAAATACGCAAAGCATGTAGTCAGAAACATAGACGATTTTAACAAAAAAATGTCTGAAACCGGCGAAGAGGAAAAAGATTATTTTATAGTAGTAATAATAGACGAGCTTGCCGATTTAATGCTTGTGGCGGCAAAAGAAATTGAAGATTCAATACAGCGTCTTGCGCAGATGGCCAGAGCCGTCGGTATTCATTTAATACTTGCCACGCAGAGACCGTCAACAAACGTTATTACCGGCGTTATAAAAGCGAATTTCCCGGCAAGAATTGCATTTCAAACAACGTCAAATATAGATTCAAGAGTCATACTTGACACAATAGGCGCCGAAGATTTAATAGGCAAGGGCGATATGCTGTTTTTAACTCCGTCGGAATCAAGACCGGTAAGGCTTCAGGGAGCTTTTGTATCAACAAAAGAGGCTTCAAATGTGGTAAAATTTATTTCGGAACAGGATTTTCCGAGAATATACGAGCCGATTATAGTTGAAACAAGCGCAAGCTCTGTCGCAACGATGGAAGATAAGGCCAATAAAGATTTAATACCGGCCTTAAAATTGATTTTGGAAAGAAGAAGAGTATCGCAGGATTTATTGAAAGCGAATTTCGGATCGTCGGCAAGGGCTACAAACATATTAAGCGTTTTGGAAATGAAAGAATTTATCTCAAAGCCGGAAGGCACCAACAGATGGGAAATAAATTTTGCTAAAATAGAAGAATATATTTTGGCAAACCAATGAGGTATGTTATGAAAAAAATATTTTTTGCGTTTTTGATCGGAATTTTTTCAGCCGGTTTTGTTTTTGCGCGCGAGGCAAGCCCGCTTGCCTCAAAAGTCGTTAAGTCTATGGAAGAAAAGGAAAATACGATCGTTGACGCGGGTCTTGAATATACGCAGACGATAACTTATTTTTCAACAGGCGAGAAACAGTCAAGCAGAGGCGAAATAAAAATGAAAGGTCAAAATATTTATATGTTTCAGCGGCTTCCAAAATACAGATATGTTTATATTGACGGCAAAAAGATGATAACATACATTCCGGAAAACAAACAGGCTTTAGTTGACAAATGGAAAGATATCCTTGAAAACGACGTTGTTCTTGCAACCGCAATCAATTTCAGCAAAAATTATAAGCGTGATAAAAAAGAATATACCGTCAGCTTGATTTTGCAGACGGATCAGGAATACTGCCTTCTTGTTAAGTCGGTGGACGAAAAGCAAGACTGGAAATTATATTTAAATGTTGACGTAAAAACATTTTTGGTAAGCAGCGCCGTTTTTGAAAACGACAATTTTAAGTCGGAAGTTAAACTGTCAAATTATAAATTAAATACGGGATTAAGCGACGGAATTTTCCAGTTTAACTGTCCGAAAGACGTTGAAATAGTGGAATTATAAAGGAACAACATTGATGAAAGAGATCGGCGGAATTTTAAAACAGGCCAGAGAAAGCAAAAAGCTGTCAATCGGCGCAATTCATAAAAGCACAAAAATTAAGGAAGCTTATATCACCGCTTTGGAAAATGACGACGTTAAAGCGTTCCCGGCGGAGCTTTACTATAAAAATTTTTTAAAAAATTACGCAAAATTTCTTGATTTAAAAGCCGGCGAACTGCTTGAAAAGTACGAATCCGCAAAAAAAGAAGAGCATAAAAATGAAATTAAAGAACAGATAAAAAGTACGGCTATAAACCAAAAACAGCAAAAAAAACTGATAATTACTCTGGTTTTTGCGGCCGTTATGTGCGCCGCTCTTATCGTATTTGAATTTTTGTTAAAACAGAATAATGCTCCGTCGGTTGAATATATTGAAGACGTGAAAATTTCATCTGCCGCTGCGGTTGCGCCAAAGCCGGACATTCCGGCCGAACCGCAGAAACAAAAGCTGTCCGTAGATGCGGCCGGAAGCACGTGGATAAGTATAGAAGCGGATAATAAAAAAGTATTTGAAGGCATTGTAAACAAAGGCGAAAATAAAACATTTTCGGCGGATAATAGTTTTACCGTAAAAATCGGCAATGTTTTAAACGCCGCCGTCTATTTCAACGATAAAAAAGTTGACATAACCTCCGGTGCAAGTAAAAATAAAGTTAACAGCATAATTTTAAAGAAAGCAGAAGAAAACGCCATTGAGAAACCGTAAAGTTTCAATCATCACATTAGGCTGTTCCAAAAATACCGTAGAGTCCGAATCTGTCGCGGGCCTTTTCATTAAAAACGGTTTTGAACTTACAAATAACATTCTTGAAAGCGGCGTGATAGTAATCCACACATGCGCTTTTATACACGACGCCCAGCTTGAATCGGAAAACTGCATTAAATACGCAGGCGGCATTAAGGCAAAAAAGAAAGAGTTGAAAATTTACGTTTCAGGATGTCTGCCTCAGCTTGTAAAAGACGATTTATTAAAAAAATATCCTTTTATTGACGGATATGTCGGAACCGGTAATTTTGAGAATATAGTTAAACTTATACAAAAGGACGTTTTTTTTGCCCAAACCGAAACTGCCGGCGGCATGAACGATTCAAGAAGAAGAGTTCTCTCAAGCAGTCTGCCGTCAACATATATTAAAATAGCCGAAGGCTGCGGCCACGGATGCAGTTTTTGCATTATTCCTAAACTAAGAGGCAAGTACCGCAGCAGGAGCATAAATTCAATAGTAAATGAAGCAAAAGCTCTTGCCGGCTGCGGAATAAAAGAAATAAATATTATCGCCCAGGACACGACAAGTTACGGGGTTGATATTTACGGAAAATTTTATTTATATAAGTTAATGGATAATCTTTCCAAAATCAAAGATTTAAAATGGATAAGGCTTCTTTACGCCTATCCTTCGGGCGTCAACAGAAAATTATTGGATGTTATAAGCCAAAGAGATAATATATGCAAGTATATTGATATCCCCATCCAGCATATTTCAAAAAAAGTTTTAAAAAATATGGCAAGACCTTTAAATACGAGAGAAGTCGTTGAAAATATAAAAAAACGATATCCCGGCATTGTTTTAAGAACGTCTGTTATTACGGGTTTCCCTTCCGAAACGGAAAGCGATTTTAAAAAACTTGCGGATTTTATAAAAGAAAACCATTTTGAGCATGTCGGAGTATTCGGCTATAGCGACCAGAAAGACGCAAAATCTTATACAATGAAAAATAAGATAAACGGCGCATTAATTGAAAAAAGAAAACAGACAATAGCTTCGCTGCAGTTTGAAAACGTTTTAAAAAACAATAAAAATAAAATCGGAAAAACTTTTGAAGTTTTAATTGAAAACATAAACGGCAAAAAGGCGGCAGGCCGGGCGAATTTCCAGGCTCCGGAAATTGACAATAACTTTATTTTTGATTTAAAATCAAATAATATAAAAACCGGAGAATTTAAAAAAATAATTGTTTCCGGCGTTAAAGATTATGATATAATAGGAAAATTAGAAGCAAAGTAAATATAAATATTAAAAGGTTTAAATTTGTTATGAATTTGGCGAACAGACTTACGTTATTGAGAGTTATTCTTGTTCCGGTATTTGTTGTATTTATGGCGATAGATACTTTTTGGACGAGTATTTTTGCTTTGCTGATTTTTATCGGCGCTTCAATTACCGATTATTATGACGGCGTTATAGCAAGACAGCAGAATACGATAACGACTTTCGGTATTTTTCTTGATCCGCTTGCGGATAAACTTTTGGTGACGTCGGCTTTCGTTTCTTTTGTCGCTATCCCCGAATTGCGAATTCCGGCGTGGATGGTGATAACGATAATCGCAAGAGAATTTATTATAACAGGGCTCAGGTCGCTGGGGGCTTCAAAAAACGTCATTATTCCGGCAAGCATATTCGGAAAATTTAAAACAACTTCGCAGATAACGGCGATAATAACCATACTGGTGATTTTGGTTGCTGAAGCCGGAGCGGCTAAGTTTTTAAAAATAACGCAGTATGATTTGTTAGAGATGACCGGCGGATGGCAGTATATTTTAGGATGGCTGCTGATAAATCTTCCTTACTGGCTGATGTTTGTAGTTACGATTTTAACCGTTTATTCCGGAATAAATTATATTTTACAGCATAAGGATGTTTTCAGGGACAGCCAGAAATGATTATTCTAAAAACAGCTCATATCGTTTCAATGGGAGTTATAGAAACTAATTGTTTTTTGCTCTATAATGAATTTACGAAAGGATGCATAATTATAGACGCCGGCGAAGACGCGCAGGCAGTTATTGACAAAATTACCACGCTTGATTTAAGACCCGAGCTTTTAATAAATACTCACGGACATTTTGACCATATAGCTGCAGATGACATAATAAGAGAAAAATACAAAATTCCTCTTGCCATACACGAACTTGACGTCCCGTTGCTGTGCGACTCTTACAAAAATGCTTCCGTTATGACCGACCGCGACGTGAAAATAAAAAACGCCGAAATTCTGCTTCAGGAAAAAGAATATGAATCCAGCTTTTGCAAATATTCAATAATACATACTCCGGGTCATACTCTCGGTTCGGTATGTATCGCCGCAGGCAAATGGCTCTTTTCAGGAGATACGCTGTTTACAGGCTCAATAGGCAGAACCGATTTTCCTACCGGCAGCATGTCAATGATGAAGAACTCGCTGGAAAAAATAAAAAAATTAGATAAAGATCTGGAAGTTTTTACGGGACACGGAACTTTTACGACAATAGGCAATGAAATTGCCAAAAATATATATTTGAGATAGACTTACGATAGGCTTAACCGGTTATTTTAAAAATCAACAAAAACATACAGGGTTTTTATATGGCAAATGAAAAGCTTGAAGATTTTATCGGTTATATACTGATAGAAAAAGGTTTGTCAAAAAATACGGCTCTTTCCTATAAGAGCGATTTGCGTATATTTTTACAATATTTGCAGAATAAAAACATTCCGCCCGAAAATCTTACCCACGAAGAAATAACGAATTTTTTATGGTATCTTAAAACTGATAAAAAACTCAAAGCAAGAAGTATATACCGTATGATTGAATCAGTCAGGCAGTATTATAAATTTTTAATTTCCGAAGATATTATAAAAACCGATCCCACCGTATATTTGACGGTTCCTAAAATACCCGTAAATCTTCCGGATGTTTTAAATAAGCAGGAAGTTGACAAATTGCTCAATTCCGTCAATGATTCGGATGACTTATCGGTGAGAAACAGGGCTATGCTTGAATTATTGTACGCGACGGGTTTAAGAGTTTCGGAACTTATAAATCTTAAATTTTCCGATATAAACATAAATGAAAAATTCATAAGGATTATGGGCAAAGGCAAAAAAGAAAGGCTTATTCCGTTCGGCGAAACGGCGAAACAATATATTAAAAGATACTTGAAAATCAGAAAAGATAAAAATACCGAAACGGTTTTTTTAACAAGACTGGGAAAAGGGATTTCAAGAGTTGAATTTTGGCGCCAGTTAAAAAATGCAGCTGTTAAAGCAGGTTTAGTCCAAAAAGTAAAACCGCATACTTTAAGGCATTCGTTTGCCACGCATCTATTGGCGGCAGGCGCTGATATAAGATTTGTTCAGGAAATGCTTGGACACAGTTCAATATCAACTACGCAGATATATACGCATGTTTCAAAAGAATACCTCAAGGAACAACATACGAAATATCATCCCCGCAGTTAATTTATATCGGCTTCAAATTTTCGCCTGCAATTTTGTATTTTCAAAACTCATTTACCATCCGCTTCGCTTCCATTTATGTAAACTTCGTTTTGAAAATACTTCATTTCGGCAGAAACTTTGAAGTCTCTTACGGCAATTTTTACACCGCGGCTTGAAATTGTTTCACTTCGCACCAAACTATAAAACCTAAAAAGACCACGGCAAAAGATTTTTGTCGGGAATTTTGTTGTTGCTAGGCTTCCAAACTTCCAAGCTGCCAAGCTTCTATTTTATCGGATTTAATTTTAGAGTGTTTGTTGATTTTTTTACTTCCGGAACGGGCTGTTCAATCTGTATTTTATCAAGGTCTGCCAATTCAATTTTTTTACGCATTTCAAAAAAATCTTTGTCCTGTCCCGATAAAGTAATAGATGGGGGAGTTTTCATTTTAAGGAAATTAAAAAATTTGCCGTTGTTTTTTATTCTGAAATCAAGATGAGGGCCTGTCGCGGTGCCTGTCATTCCTACGTAACCTATAAGCTGTCCCTGTTTTACCTTGGCGCCTCTTTTAATGCCTTTGGCGTATCTTGACAGATGTCCGTAATAAGTTTCATAACCGTTAGGATGCCTGATGATTATTAAATTGCCGTATCCGCCGGATCTTTGCGATTTTTTAACGGTTCCGTCCGCTACGGACGAAACGGGAGTTCCAGTCGGAGCGGCGTAATCTATGCCTTCATGTGGCCTGTAATATTTTAAAATCGGATGATATCGTTTTTTGCTGAAAAAAGAACTTATGCGCGTAAACTGCAAAGGAGCTTTTAAAAAGGCTTTTTTCATTGAATGTCCGTTTTCGTCAAAATAAGCTTCGTCGCCTTTTAAATTTTTATAAAGAATAGCTGTATACGAACTGGTTCCCATCGTATATTGACCGGCTAAAATTTTTGAAGATATTATCGTATGCGTTTTTTCAACGATGTCCACTTCGTAAATTATTTTAAATGTGTCGCCTTTTCTTACTTCGGTTACGAAGTCTATCTTTGACTCAAAAATATCGGCAAAAGCCATTATCGCGTCGGGCTTGATTTTTTGCAGAGACATTGCTTCCCAAAGCGAATTTTCTATCGTTCCGGAAGCCGTAAGCGTTTGTTTTGAGGTCTGCAAATCTATTTTATTGCAGGTTACGGCGTTATCGCTTGATTTTTTTAACGAATAATAGCAGACGTCCTGCGGGAAATAATTAAAATCAGTCCAGCTGGAATCAGAATACGTTATTTCATAATAATCGTTGGGTTTGCATTTGTTTATGTCTATTAAATTTCCGAGATTTTTCATGATAAGCGCGACATCCTGTTCGGTCAGACGCGTCTGTTTAAACGTGTTGATAAAAATATCTCCGTAGTTGAAAAGCACGGTTTGGATTTCATGCATCGGGAACATATTCTGTTTTGTCGCGGAAGCGGGCTGTTGTTCGGTCAGGAATTCGTCCTGTTTATTTGTTGAACATCCGCAGAAAATAAAAAACAACGCAGAAAGCAGATAAAAATGGATTTTGGTTTTCATATAGTTATTTAAATTTTTACTGAGAATGATATTACAAAATAATCTTTTTTTTTTCAATAAATTTATATACGTAATAAATTTAATATTCATATTGGCTTGAATTGTTAAAAATGGTATAATCTTTAAATATGCAATGATACAATGGAGTATTAAGAATTTTTGTTCAGAGGTAGAAAGATGAAAGAAATGACGGGTTCGGAAATTTTTGTTGAAAGTTTATTAAGAGAAAATGTTGAAGTCGTGTTCGGTCTTCCCGGCGGAGCGCTGCTTCCCATTTTTGATAAAATACACGGTTCAAAATTAAAATTTGTGTTGGCTAAACACGAACAGGGTGCTTCCCACATGGCCGACGGTTTTGCAAGGGCGACCGGAAAAACCGGCGTTTGTCTTGCGACTTCGGGGCCGGGAGCCACAAATATCGTTACCGGTCTTGCGACCGCTTACATGGATTCAATACCGATGGTTGCATTTACCGGACAGGTTGCGACTTCTTTGATAGGAAACGATGCTTTTCAGGAAGCCGATACTACCGGAATCACAAGACCTGTAACAAAACATAATTTTTTGGTCAAAGACGTTAAAGAACTTGCAAAAACGATCAGACAGGCTTTTCATATCGCAAAAACAGGAAGACCCGGACCGGTATTGGTTGATATTCCCGTTGATGTTCAAAGGGCGAAATGTAAATTTGTATGGGAAGACGTAGTTGAGATCCGCTCGTATAAACCTAATTATGAAGGGCATAAAGGCCAGATAAAGAAAGCTTCCGAAGCGATAAATCAGAGTAAAAAACCTATTTTGTATATAGGCGGAGGAGTTATAAGTTCAAATGCGCAGGCTGAAATTATGGAACTTGCCAAAAAGGCAAATATCCCCGTAACTTCAACTCTTCTTGCTCTGGGGGCTTTTCAGGGAGACGAAAAACTTAATCTCGGAATGCTTGGAATGCACGGGACATATTGCGCGAATATGGCGATGCAAAACAGCGATTTGATTATAAGCGTAGGTTCAAGGTTTGACGACAGATGCACGGGCAAAGTATGCGGTTTTGCCCCGAACGCAAAAATTGTCCATATTGATATTGATCCTACTTCAATTTCTAAAATAGTTGACGTTGATATTCCGGTTGTAGGCGATGCGAAAACGATTCTTACGGAATTGAACAAAACGGTGGAAAATAAAGAAAATAAACAATGGCTGTCCGATATTGCAAAATGGAAACATGAAGTTCCGTTACAGTATGATAATTCAAAAGGATTAAAACCGCAGTATATAATTGAAAAACTATCGGAAATTACAAAAGGCGAAGCTATTGTTGTTACCGAAGTAGGACAGCATCAGATGTGGGCTGCCCAGTATTATAAAGCGTCGGCTTCAAGAAATTTTTTAAGTTCAGGCGGGCTTGGCACGATGGGGTTCGGATTTCCTGCAGGTATCGGCGCTAAGGTCGCATGTCCCAAAAAAGAAGTCGTTGTTCTGGCAGGCGACGGTTCGTTTCAGATGAACATACAGGAGCTTGCTACGGCGGCGTTATACGGCATTAACGTAAAAATATTTATTTTAAATAACCAGTATTTGGGAATGGTAAGACAATGGCAGGAAATGTTTTACGGCAAGAGATATTCTCATACTTGTTTAAGCAAATCCAAATCATGTCCGGAAATATGCAATACTCCGAACAAAAACTGTCCGGTTTATGTTCCAGATTTTATTAAACTGGCAGAGGCCTACGGCGCCCGCGCAGTAAGAATCACCGATTCAAAAGACGTTGAAAAGGAAATTAAAAACGCTCTGGCGTTTAACGGATTATATTTGGTTGAGTTTATGGTTGACAGAGAAGAAAATGTGCTTCCGATGGTTCCGGCGGGGGCGAATCTGGACGAAGTTATAACACGCTTAGCGTAATTTTTATAGCGGCTTTAATATTTTGCTTACAATTTTGAAACGCAAGAACTCATGTACTCCTTACGGAAAATGTACACTTCGTTCTTGCGTTTCTTCATTTCAGCTAAAATCTTAAAGCCTTGATATTGAAATTTTGAAGTCTTTAAAAGACAAAAAAGTTCTAAAAATTTTTTTAGAACTTTTTTTATTTTACTACCGAATCTTAGAGTTTCTTTATTCGCTCTTGCGATATTTCGTTTCACTAAAAATCTTAAAGTTTTTCAATATGTGTTTCGTTATTGCATTTCTTCATTTCAGCTAAAATCTTAAAGCCTTTCAATAATAAAATCAAAAATAATATTTTGAAGTTTTTGGGGAAAAGGCGTTTTTGATATGTTCGGTTTCGTCGTTGCATATTGCAATAACGTCAAAACGGAAGTCGCTTTCAATATTGTTTTGTTTTAAGTAGAACAACGCCGTTTTTATGATTTTATTTTGTTTTTGAATTGTTACAAATTCCGCTGGGGTTCCGAATTCTTTTGACTGTCTGTATTTTACTTCAACAAAAACAAGAGTTTTTTTGTCTTTGGCTATAATATCAATTTCGCCGATTTTTAAGCGGTAATTTTGCTCTATTATTTTATATCCTGATTTTTTCAGATATTGAACCGCGGCTTCTTCATAATTTTTGCCTATATCTGTTTTTAACATAATAAATTATGATAGTTTTATAAAGTCTTTTACGGGAGCAAATGTTTTTCTGTGTATTTCACAGGGACCGTATTGCTTAATGCATTCAATATGTTTTTTTGTGCCGTATCCTTTATGGTCTTCAAACAGATACTGCGGAAACTCTTTGGCGTATTGATACATCAGCCTGTCTCTTGTGACTTTTGCAAGTATTGAGGCGCAGGCGATACACGCGCTTTTCGCGTCTCCGTCAACAATAGCTTCCTGATTTATATCTAAATCCGGAATTTTATGATTGCCGTCAACCAAAATTATTTCGGGCTTAATTTTAAGGCTTGATACCGCGTTTTTCATGGCAAGAAAAGTCGCTTCTAAAATATTTATGCTGTCAATAACTTTATTGTCAACGGTTGCTATACCGTAAGCCGCCGCTTTTTGTGTTATGATTTCAAACAGTTCGTTTCTTTTTTTTTCGGTAAGTTTTTTTGAATCGTTTACGCCGTCAATGACGAGCCCTTTTGGAAGTATAACTGCGGCCGCTACGACCGGACCTGCTAAAGGACCCCGCCCCGCCTCGTCAACTCCCGAGACAAAACTGAGTCCTTTATCGTAATATAATTTGTCAAAAAGAAAAATAATATTTCCCGTTTACTGTATTGTTGCCGGTGCCTGTTCTGCCGCTGCCGCTTCTTCCTGCTGTTTCGCCTGCATTTCTGAAATTCTTGCGGCTTTACCTGAAAGGTTTCTAAGGTAATAAAGTTTTGCTCTTCTTACTTTACCGGTTTTTACAACTTCTATTTTATCAATTCTCGGTGAATGGATAGGGAATATTCTTTCAACTCCTACGCCGAAAGAAATCTTTCTTACCGTAAAAGTTTCCGAAAGGCCGGAACCTTTTCTCTGAATTACGACGCCTTCAAAAATCTGTATTCTTTCATTTCCGCCTTCAACGACTTTAAAATGAACTTTTACAGTGTCGCCTGATTTAAACTGTACCTTTACGTCTTTTTTCTGACTGGCTTCTACATGTGCTATAAGTGACATTTTGCTGCTCCTCTATTATTTTAATAAGTCAGGTCTTCTTTTTTTAGTTCTTTCCAAAGCCTGTTCTTTACGCCATTTTTCTATATCAGAATGGTTCCCCGATAATAAAACTTCGGGAACTTTCATTTTTTTAAATTCCGCTGGTCTTGTATAATGCGGATAATCAAGAAGCCCGTTGTAAAACGAATCCTGTTGGACCGATAATTTATCCTGAACTACGCCAGGCAGCATTCTCGCGACTGAATCTATCAAAACCATTGCCGGAATTTCTCCGCCCGTTAAAACATAATCGCCGATTGATATTTCTTCGTCAACCCAGTTGATTATTCTTTCGTCTATACCTTCGTAATGGCCGCACAATAAAACAAGATGTTCATATTTTGCAAGTTTTTTGACGATGCCCGTTTTTAATGTTTTACCCTGAGGGCTCATATAAATGACAAGCGGTTTTTTGAACGGATTTTTATATAAATGGTTCCGTTTTTTTATTCCGGCGCTTTTAAGCGCTTCGTAAACAGGTTCGGGTTTCATTACCATTCCCGGACCGCCGCCGAAAGGCCTGTCGTCAACTTTATTGTGTTTGTCTTTTGTAAAAGATCTTATATCTGTACAGCTTATATTTAAAATTTTTTTGTCCGCGGCTTTTGCCAAAAGACTGCAAGTCAAAGGTCCTTCAAACATTTTCGGGAATATAGTCAGAATATCAATCTTCATATACTATGTAACCGGCGTATTCCAAAATATCGTCAATTTTGATTTTTGAGCCGTACATGCTTTCATATCCATCGGGCAAAGTTACGAATATTTTTTTTCTTAAAATATTTACTTCCGTAACTATGCTTTTTAACGCCGGTATCAGAAGCTCTTCTTCCTGCGATTTTATAACCCAAATATCGTTTGACCCGGTCGTCATGACGTCTGATAAAAGACCCAGCTTGTTGCTTTTATTGTCGTAAACTTCAAAACCCAATATATCTTTAATTTTCCACTTCAAATCTGTCATATTACTCTACTATTTCAACATTTGTTCTTTTGTCAAGTTTGGCTGATGCAGAATTTACTATTATTCTTATGGCTTTTATTATTCTGCCTTCTTTTCCGATAATTTTTCCTCTGTCGCTTTCGGCGACTTTAAGTTCCAATATTGTTGATTTTTCTCCGGCAACTTCATTTATTTCAACCTGTTCCGGATTATCAACAAGAGCCTTTGCTATATAAAGAATCAAATCTTTCATTAGTCCTCCAAAATTAAACAGACTGCTTTTATCCGGCAGGTTGTTGTTTTTTTACTAAAGAAGCAACCGTATCCGAAGCCTGCGCGCCGGTTTTTACCCAGTATTCAAACCTGTCCATTTTAATGTTAAGTTTGTTTTCAGTAAGCAACGGATCATACTGCCCGAGTATTTCTATAGGCTTTCCGTTTCTTTTTGCTCTTTGGTCTATGGCAACCACTCTGTAGTAAGGTCTTTTTGGTCTTCCGATTCTCTGTAAACGAATCCTCACGCTCATCTTTTGTCTCCTTAAAAATAATACAACCCGCTTTTTGCAGGCTTAGAGAAGTATTTTATATGTTTTTGCTTATTTTGTCAATTACATTTATGAGGTTTGTTTTTTTGCCGAAAAAACGGAAATTTGTTAAAATTCCGTTTTACATTTTCTTTACAATTTTTTAATTTTAAAAAAACAATTTATTATTAATATTACGGTATGATAAAACTAATAACGTCATTAACGGCAGTATGTTTTCTTATAACAAACGTATTCGGAACCGTTTTGCAGAATGCTTTTAACGGGTCAGGACAGTCTTACGGCGATAAAACTGTAAACATTTCACAAAAATACATTCCGCGCGCTTACGGGGACATATCCGAAGTTTCTTATATACCGGACGCTCCGGTTTATATAGTATTAAACGATTATCACGGCAACCCGTATGCACAGGCGAATATCAACAATATAATTGAATATTTCGCAAAAACCTCAAAAATAGACAAAATAATAGTGGAAGGAGCTCCTAGCGGGCGTAATAATCTGAAACTTTTTGAAACAATACCGGCCGGCGTAAGGCATGAAATTTTAACCGAAATGCTGAAAAAAGGAGATATTTCCGGAGCAGAATATTTTGCCGTTAAAAATGAATTCAGTAATCTTTTTGGGCTTGAACAGTGGGATATATATCTGACAAATCTCAGAAATTCTGAAATTTTAAACGGAAGGTACGAAAAAGAAACAGTTTTATTAAAACAATATTTTACAGGCATGTTAAACAATGAATACGGGCGCAAAAAATGGTTTGTAAAGCTTTTTTCAAACGGCGGAGATATTAAGGCGAATATTTTAAACATAGGCAGATATTGCGCAAAAAACAATATTGATATAAGCGGTTATAAAGATTTATACGGTTTTATAAATTATCATTGTGATTTTTCAAAAAAAGAAATAAACAAAGAATTGAAAGCCATGCTTTCGGAATCCGCAAAAAAAATGCCTTACGGAATATATGCCGAAATGATAAAAGCCGTTAAAAACAGCGCTGACGGAAGATTTGGCCGGTTTTACGAAATATCAAAAGCGTATTGCCCCGATCTTCTGTTAAAATATAACGAACTTGCCGAATATATGCAGAATGAAGATTCGGCGTCTTATGTAAGAACCGAACTTGTTTTTGAACAGCTTGATATTTTAAAAGAACAGATTCTTAAAAACCATTCCGATTTAGAAGAAAAAGACCTTGCTTCTCTTGACAGATTTATTAATCTGCTTTGCGAATATTCAAAACTGTCTCTTACATACGGGATGTATCTTTATCTTTCGGCAAAAAAAACCGAATTTTACAGACTTTGTTTTAAGTATTTAAACTCTGACGGCTTAAAAACCGTCAACGAGATACTAAATGACGCCGAGCTTGAGTCTTATTACAAAATCAATGTGGCGCGAAACGATATATTTTATAAAAATATATGCGGCTTGATGGATTTAAAATCCGAGCATGAATTTAAACGTTCAAACGACAGTAAAGCCGTTTTTGAAGAATTAAAAAACGGACAGCGCGTAAACATAATAGTAGTCGGCGGGTTTCACGGCGAATTTATTGAAATGTTAAAAAAAACAAACATATCTCTGATTACGGTATTTCCTAAATCAGATGAACCTGAAACTAATAAAGACGCGCTAGCTCCGCCTCTTAAAATAGTTTCAAAAGATCCCGCTTCCATAGCCGTTATAATACAGATCTGGCTTGCAAAAATGCGCGGTATCGTCCATGAAATAAAACAGCGCGAAGTTATAAACAAATGGCTGAAAGACAACGAACTTGAATATGAATTTTCTTTTGACGGAAGCGGCAATCCTATTCTTGACAACCTGAGTCTTGAAGATGTTATAAAATACGAGACCGGCAATTTTCCGGATGAAAATGAGGAAAATATAAAACTGTTGGTAAAATTAAAAAATAAAATCATAAATTTTTTTAATTTTACGGCAGGTTTATTTAAAAAAGTTCTGCCGCGCGCTTCAGTGCCCGATTCCGCGTCTGCCGGAACGGAATTTTTTACTAATACCGTGCTTGAACAGAATGTGTTAAAACATGAATACGATATGACGCTGGATTCTTTGAAAGGACCGATGCCCGACGCGATAGTTATTACGGTTGAGTCTTTGGAAGATAAGGAATACTGCGAAAAACTGTTGTCGGATTTGAGAGAATATCCGGGTTTTGCCGGAGTGCCGGCGGAATATATTGTAACAGGACCCGCAGGAAGCGGCGCGTCTTTTGCCGCTGCAGTTAAACATATATCCGATATGGAATACAGAAGCGGGAAAAGCAGAGGCGATTTAAAAGCGGTTGTTATGAATATCGGGTCTGAAAATAGAAATTTTATAGGCTCGGATAAAATTCCGCTTGTTTTCAACGGAAGAAACATAACTCCTTTTGAACTTGCCGTTTTAAACGGAATAAGAAGCCTTAGTAATTTTTCAAAAGGAGCGATGGCGGTTATAGACCCTAAAACGGTATATGTCGGCAATATGAAAAAAGCCGGAGATATAACTTTCATTACGTCTTTTGTAAATATGAAAGAGCTTGAACATTCAAAAATGTCGCTTGCCGTAGCAGATCATCCGGACAGGCTGGAACAAATATATTACGGATTTAATCCGGAAAGCATTTCCGATATTGTTGAAAAAAAAGGACTTGAAAGAAGAGGCGTTTATAATTTTGACAATAAAAGCGTACGCCAGTTTGAAGTAATTACCGGAAATATTCTTATAAGTTTTGACGACGACGGCAAATATTCGGATTTTTTTGATTTTATAAAAGAGCTTGAAGAATATTTAAACGGGTCAAAACAAAAAGTAAACGTTATACAGCATATTTTTATTCCGCTTCTCAGGGCAAAAAATAACCAGAATATTTTGTCTTATCTCGCTAAAGTCAGAAATAAAAACCCCCAAGAAGGAGAACGCGATTATATAAGAGAATTCGGCCGTTTGTTTGACCGTTCTAAAAATCCCGTTTTAAAATACTTAAATTTCAGCGTATACCACCAGCCTAAGTCTTTTTATAGCAGCGATTTTTCAACAAGGACATTCAGAGTCCTTAAAAAAGTATCTGCTATGACAAAAAAACCTTTGCCTACATTAAAAAAATCAAAAGTAAAAAAAGAAATAAAAATATCCCGTTATCCAAGACCCGCCGGACAGACGCAGGTCGCGAGGGCTTACGATCTTTTGAACAAACTTGAGACAAACGATTTTAATTACGAACAAAATTACGAAATATTGATTGAGATAGTAAGAACGACGGTTTTACAGCGTCAGATATATACGAATATGAGAGAGGATACCGCAAAACTTTACAGACAGATGTCGGATATTACTGACAATATTATAATTTCAATAGACAATGACATAAGAAGAAATCAGGGAAACGATTCGGAAATAGAAAATCTCCGCAATCTGAAAAACATGTATTTGTTTTTGCAGAATTATACGGTTGAATATCTTGCGGCGCTTGACTGCGCGGCGAATGTCGCGGTTTTCGGCGGATATATATTTCACCGCAGTTCTTTTTTTGAAAGAACAAAAATAATGCCTTTAAACAGAGCTGTTTTCGGGCTTTCAAGCGGAATGAAAAAAGCTAAAAACGCTTTAAGAAAACAGATAGTAACGCTTTATCTGTCCGGTAATTTTTTAACCGATTCGCTTTATTCTTTCCCAGTAATGAAAAGCGAGATTGAAGATTTTATAGATAATTTTGACAATCCGAAACAGAAAACTTTTGTCGGCATGAGAAAACAGTGGCAAAACAGGGAAAGCATTACCAAAATTTTATCTCTTGTTATAGCTTCCCAGGCTTTTTTCAGCGCGATGACCGCTTATCTGTTTATGGGTAATCCGGCCGTAGTTCCGGTTATTTTGGCTCTTGCAAGCGGCGTCGGTCTTTCAATATTTCTTCACAGAATATTTAAAAATATAGGTTTTGTAAATCTTTTTTATAAAAAAAAGAAACGCGAGATAAGGCAAAAACTGTCCGGCAGTCCGGAGACGGCGAACGCCGTAGATTTCTTTTCCGACGGCGGCAAAGTCTTTTTTAATGTTCAAAAAGTTATGAAAAAAATTCTCAAAAGAAAAGATGTTCCTGAAGAAATAAAAAATCTTGCGGAAAGTACGCTGGAGCTTTCGTCCGGATATTTTTCCGATTACGATTTTTTCAGAATAAAAGAAGTAAGAGCGAACTGTTTAAATATTGCCGCCGGCCTAAAAGACGAAAAAATAAAAAAAGAGATAAAAGAAATTTTTTCCTATTTTGAACAAATGAGATTCAGCGATCCGGCAAAATACGAAGGCGTCGGAAACGGTTTTATGACCGACGATTCTCTTATGCGCGAAAACACGAGACAGCATCTTAACAACTGGCTGAAAATAATTTCAAAGCCGGATATTGACAAGAAAGATATTGAAGCCGTTATATTTAACGCCGTACAGATTATCAAGCTTACCTCTTTCTCTGCGGAAGTTACAAGCGAAGAAAACAAAAACAGAATGGTGCTTGATTTGCAGGACTTTATTTCTTTTTATGAAACTACTCTTGAAAAAATCAAAAATATGCCGCCTGATAAACAAAAAGAAGCCGAATATGAAATCCTTATAATTGAAAAAATAGGGCAGTATGCCGTTTATTATTATGACGCAATGAGCAATATGTTTAATATTGAAATACTTTCCGGATACAGAATTTCCAAAAAAAATCCGTTTTATTTTTTGGAAATATTGGGATTGATGGCTTTGGTAAGAAAGGTTTTCGGCATTGACGCCGGCATCGGTCTTTCAAAAAAACGGTTCCGGAAATCCATGGATGAGGCAAGAAAAATCGGAAACAGCGTAATTCCCGGCCTTTACAACGGGCATTTTGATTCCGACATAGAAAACTTTATCCAAAAAAAAGAAAAACCAGTGTATTTTAAACTGGGGATCAACGAAAGCTGGAGCGTAAGAAAGATGCTCACGAGGTTTTTTCCGCTTATATTTTTTGCAAACGCCGTAGTTCAAATGATTTCGGCTTCGGCGTTTTCTCCGCAAACTCTTATAATTGATTTTTTTAAAGGCGTCGGGCTTGCCATCGCTTTTCACTGGATACCTATTTTATTTTCTTTTTTTAAAACAAATTATAAAACAGGTTCTCTTTTGAAAGCCATTAAGAAAATAGCAAACGGCAATTATAAAACCGAAATGGAAATAAGCCGTCAGGAAAATTTGAAAAAACAGATAAAAAGGCTTTCGCAAACGCCTGACGGAAGTATGCCGGATATAGTCGTAGTCGCCGGAAGCGGCTCGGTTTATGACAAAGAAAATATAATGCTGCCGTTTAAGAGCGTTTTGCAGCGTGGTAATTTTAAAAATTTAAGAATAATCCCGGTTATATCCGACAGTGGCGGCGACGGCAACTGCCTCATAGATGTTTTTGAATTTATACAATCCGAAGAATTTAAAAAATTATATCCCGAACTTGCTTCAAAAAAATTCGCCGATTTGAAAATAACGGTAATCAATATGGGTGCGGCTGATGCCGGAACAACCGCGAAAAGTTTTGATTTTCAGATTATCAAAGGATGCCCGACAAACGCAGCGGAACTCGCTTTATTAAACGGCGTCTGTATGATACAGGAAAATGCGGCAGGCGGCATAGTAATAGTTGATCCGCAATATATGTATCTCGGGACTCTGCCCGAGATTAAAAATATGACTTTGCTGAGTTCAAAAGTAAGTTATGAACAGGTTCAGAGACAAAATCTTCCTCTGCTTGTAGCCACTCCTTCCGATTCGTATACGGAAGGCGAACAGCTCAGAAAAATATACAGCAAATATAATAACGACAGAATGGCTAATATCATAGTAAAGAATTTTTTGAAAAAAATGTACGATCTTGACAACAAAAAAATAAACCAGATTCCGACGTTTTCCGGGATTATGGCCGTAAGTTTTGAAGACGGCGAAAAATATCTTAAAATTGAAAAAATTCTTAACGCCGTAAAAGAATATGAACGTTCTTATGCCGGTAAAAAATTTCCGGTTGATATGCTGAATCACCTGCTTATACCGCTTGTAATGCTTGCAAATAACGAAGATATTTTCGTGTATCTTGAAAATCTGGAGTATACTTCTTATATGACGCCTGAAGAAAAATCCGATTACGATAAATTTTTTTACGGATTATTCAAACAGATAGAAATCTCTTACGAAGCTTACGGACATATAAGCAAAAAAGACATAAATATAGCTCCGGCTCTTAATTCAATGATGTCTTTAAATAAACCGGGGGAAAAGAATTTTGAAAATTTTATGCTTATTCTGAATTTGCTCGGTTCGTGGGGGCAAACTTCGGTTCCCGTTCAAATTAAAGAAGAAGCTGGCATTATTGCGGAACGGAGCCTGTCAGGCAGACGCAAGATTGTTTCAATCACGGCTGATTTTAATCTGACCGTAAGACAGTATATGGACGCATTGGATGAAAAAAATGCCGATAATATAACAATAACTTTTGAAGAACTTCTGGAAAATCCCAAAAGAACCGGTTTTTTTATAAGCGTTCCTGCATCCGGCGGATATATGCGGGCCGAGGTCGTTTACGATACGTTTATCGGCGAATACGGCCGCGAATATTTTTTGGTTGCTTTTAAATATGATAAACCGATTGACAATTTGACGGAAGCGGCAAAAAAGATTATTTTGGGCAGATCCGCGCTTTCTTTTATAAAAGAGCTCGGTAACGGTAAAAATAAAGACGCGCTTGAATTAAATAATCTTCTGTTTTTAAAAGATTATAACCCGGAATTTATTTTTTCTTTTGATAATTCGGGCGTTTTTGCAAAACCTGAAATTATTGACGATGACTTTTTTGCCGATGAAAACCTGAAAAAAATCAGGCATGTAAGCGTTAAAACGCCGTATTCGGATAAAACAGAACTTTCTTCCGATGAAACAGACGGCGTTAATTTTTCGCAAATAATGAAACAATATGATTTTAAAAACGGAATTTCGTTTTCGGATATTTCTCTTCTTGTATCCGATTTCGGCATTGAATTTGATACGGACGGATTTAAAAATTTTTTCCCGTATACCGATATTTATTATCTGCAGGCGGTTGATTCCGTATTTGCCGCCGCGCGGCAAAAGTCCGCGGAACCTGATGTCAGAATAGAGGAAATTAATGTAATACCTTCCGTAAAACTCGGAAAGTTTGCCGAGATGTACGGCTATATGGATTTTTTTGACGGTAATGTTTTTAAATCCGTTATTGTAAAAGATATTTTTACGGATAAAGATTTTTTTGATTTCGGACTTTTCAGCGTATCGGAAGAGATAAAAAGGCTCAAAGAACCCGGTTTGCAAAAACTGGCGGTTCTGCTTGATGAAAAAAAATCGGAGCGGCAACCCGGATTTTTTATTAAAGACAACGGAACGGTTTTTGTTTTAACGCGTCTTTTGAATTTTATCAGGTTTAATCAGGAAGAAAATAAAAAATTTACGGATTTTGTAAAGTCAAGAAGCGAAGGTTTTAATAAGATTTTAAGATATTATACGGCGGCAGCCTTGATCGGAGACGGACGGGATATTGATGACGAAACGGTTGAAAAACTTATGGAACTTGATCGTCAAAAATGGGATGAAACTTATAATTTATGCCTTTATATGCAGTATATGGCTTTTATTCAATACGGCGCCATGTGCGATTATCTGGCTTCCAAAAAAATATATCTTAGCCTTACCGATGATATAATAACAAACGCAGGTATAAAAAAAATAGATATTTTTTCAATTAGTCCGGAGGAACTTAAAGAAGAACTGCAAAATTCAAAGAACGTAAATATTGATATTACCGGAATTTTTGACAAAATAAGCGTTTTGGAAATGTTTAAAAAAATAACGGAGATAAAACACGTTATTTTTAAAGGAAGCGGCTCGTATGCGGCCGGATTAAGAAGCTCGGAAGCGTTTGGAGAAGAAATAATAAAAGATATGTCAGCCGGCGTTGTAAAAAGAGCGGAGATTGCCGATATTGACGTTATGAGCGGGCGGGAAATTTTTGAATATGCCCGCAGCGCGTTACGCAATGCCGGTTTTTCAAATGATAAACAATACTCTTATTTGTTTTTTTGCATAAGCAAACTTGAAACGCAGTATCAATTTGCGAAACCCGAAATAAAAGAATCGTCAGTTTCCGCCTTGAAAGGTTTGTTATACGGCATTTACGACATACAAATTATAATTGAAAACGAAACGCATTTCGGCATATCGGGCACCGGAAACATAGCTGCCATGCTTGCCAGCGCTTAACCTTTCCGCCTTGATTTAATAAAAAAAAGTTTGTAAAATCCATTATAGTCAAAAAAGTTTCAGGAAGGAGAAAAAAATGGCTGTAAAAAAATCGGTAAAAACAGTAGCAGCGGAAAAGGAAGTAGAAAAGAAAAAACCTGTTGCAAAATCAATTAAAAAAGTTGCGGCAAAAAAAACTGCCGTAAACAATCCGGAACCTAAAAAACAGGAACAGGTAAACGAAACTGTCGCAAATTCTAATTCCTATGTTATTATTGATCATCCGTGTGAAAAAGAAAACATCACAAGCAGCGAATATGTTATAAGAATAGGCGCATCAATGGACGGATACGTAGAAATATCTTTTAACGACGCGGAATGGGAACCTTGCAGGTTTGCATCCGGATACTGGTGGTTTGACTGGAAATATTATAAACCGGGAAATGTTAAAATATCTGCAAGACTGGTTTCAAACGAAGGACAGATTTTAAAACTTTCCGATGCGAGAAAATGTAAGGTAATTTAAATATAATGTCTTGCGATAGGGATAAAGAATCTTGCAGTTTGGTTAAATTAATATCCATAGCGGTTTTTTCAATATCTGTTTTTGTTATAATTTTTTCTGTTTTTTCAAAAAAACAAACATTGCAGGAAAGATTAAAAAATGTCTATGACGGTTTATCTCCACAGGATTATGAATAATCCGTATAAACCGTTTCGGTAATATAATAATGTATTTAAAAAAATTAGAGCTTTGCGGGTTCAAATCATTTGCCGACAGAACTGTTCTTACGTTTGAACAGGGCGTTTCTTCAATTATAGGGCCTAACGGCTGCGGGAAATCAAATATTTCCGACGCAATACGCTGGTGCCTGGGAGAACAAAGGGCAAAGTCAATGAGAAGCAAGGCTATGCAGGATGTTATTTTCAGCGGCACAAAATCAAGAGCCGCGACCGGTATGGCTGAAGTTACCCTTGTATTTGACAATTCGCAGAATACGATTCCCATAGATTATTCCGAAGTAGCCGTAACAAGAAGGCTTTTCAGAAGCGGCGAAAGCGAATATTTCATAAATAAAAACCAATGCAGGCTCAAAGACATAAGAGATTTGTTCCTTGATACGGGTATCGGCAGCGGCGGCTATTCAATAATAGAACAGAATAAAGTTGAAGAGCTCGTTATGGCTACGCCTGAAATAAGAAGAGAATTTTTTGAAGAAGTCGCCGGCGTCGCAAAATATAAAGCAAGAAGGGAAGAAACTCTTCACAGGCTTGAAAAAATAGAAACAGACATGGCAAGGCTTAAAGATTCTCTCAATATTTATGAGGATCAGATAAAGAAACTTGACGTTCAGGCAAGGAAAGCCAAACAGTATAAAAAATATCAGGAAGAACTGGCAAAATACGAAATAGCCGATATCGTCAATAATCTTGCAAGAGGTTATGAACAGATAGAACAGCTTAAAAAAGGTCTTGAACCGAAAATAAGAGAGTTTGAAACCGCAAATACGCTGTTAAACCAGATGGAAACCGAAGTTGAAGAATTAAGGCTTTCACAGATAGAAACCGACGATAATTATGTTTCCTTAAATAACGAATATTCTCAGCTGAAAAGTTCAATAACGATCGCCGACAGCGCAATAAAAAATTTAAGACAGAAAGACGCCGAACTTTTGAACGAACAGGGCCGTTTGAAAACTGAAATAGAAGAGTCGCAGGAAAAAATTTCAAAGTATGAGAACGATATTCTTACGATTAATACAAACGACGACGGAATAGAACAGGAAGTCGCGTCTTTAAAATCTGAATTTGAAGAAAAAGAAAAAGATTTCAACGCTCTTAAAGAAAAACTTGCCGAACTTGAAAACAAAGAAAATCTTACAAGAGACAAACTGTACGAGCTTGAACAGAAAAAAGACATTTTAATAAATTCAAAAACAAGCATTTATCAGGAACAGTCGGAAGCGAACGCCGAAGTGGGCTCACTTACAAGACAGATTGAAAGGCTGAAATCGGAAATACAGCCGTCTACCGACGAGATAGAGTCGGATAACAAAGCGCTTGCCGAAACTCATGCTCAGCTTGAAGAACTTACGAAAAAAGAAGAAGAATCAAAACAGATTGTTTTAAATATAGAAACGGAAATATCAAATTTAAAAGAAAAAGAAAGCAGCCTGAAACAGAATATAGCCGCAATTGAGGCAAGAATCAGCACTCTCAAAGAAATGGCTCAGCGCGATCCGGTAACGGCTTCAATTAAAGCCGTTATAGACGCCGGTTTTGCAAAGACGACAGTAAGCTCAATTATCGCTCCGGACGAAGATAAAATAGAAACGGCGGCGGTCGCTTTGGGCGATAAGCTTGATTATTTGATATGCGATACGCTCAGGCAGGCCGAAGACGCGGTAAAATATCTTAAAGAAAACAATCTTTACAAACTGACGTTCTTGGTTTTGGAAAAATTGCCCGAAATTCAGGAACAGACCGCCAACGCAGGATTTGCCAAAGGCGTTGAACTGTTTAAATTGTTAAACTGCTCTAAAGAAAACGAAAAAATAGGCAGATTTATAGCTTACGGAACTTATATTGACGATGATAAAATCTACGGACAGGCGACTGTTTTCGGCGGCGGCAGAAATTTGTCGGATAAACCGGTTTTAGTTGAAGAGCAGATTAAGAAATTAAATCATGACATTGAAAATAAAAGACAGGAACTTGAAGTTCTTAATAAAGAAATTTCGGTGCAGGAAGACAAAGAACTTAATATAAATCTTGACAACAGGACAAATTCAAACGAAAAGACAAAAGTTGCGTTAAGAATTGAATATTTTAAAGAAACCATAGAACAGAAAAAATCAAATATAGCCGAAACCGTCAGCGAAATTGAAAGGCTGCAGTCCGAACAAATCGCTAAAAAACAGCTGGCTGATTCCGTAAATGAAAAATTTACCGAAATAGACAACAGCCTGGCTGAAATTGAAATTGAAAAATCACGTCTTGAAGAAATACTGCAGGCGACCGAAACAGAAGCCGGCCTTTTAAAAAATACCGAAGAAGAAAAACACGATATTTATATGGCCGTTTCAACAAAATTCGCCCAGAGAGAAAGCGATTTAAACAACAGACAACAGGGTAAAAAATATATAGAAGACAATATCGCAAATTTAAAAGAGCAAATACTTCAGAAAACAAACAGAATCGCCGATATAGAACTTTCTCTTCAGGAAATTTTAACTTCTCAGGAACAGGAAACGGCGAATATCAGAAAATATAACGATGAAATAATAGAAAAAGAAACGGCTTTACAGCTTGTAAAATCAAAAAGAGACGAAATTATAGCAAGCATAGAATCAAAAAACATAGTCATACACGAAACAAAAATTAAAGTGGAAGCTCTCAGACAGGAAGTAAGCAATATGGAAGGAGACCAAAAAAGTTTTATAACGCAGAAAAACTTTTTGGAAACAAGAATAAGAGAATCTTACGGAAAAACTTTTGAAGAGCTTAAAGATCAGTATCTAGGCGTTGAAGTTGACAGAGAGACGATTGATAAAATAAAGAAAAAAATGGAAGATATGGGTCAGGTCAATATGGCCGCTCAGGAAGAATACGACCAGCTTTCGCAGAGATACGATTTTATAGTCACGCAGCAGAACGACCTTATAAAAGCCAAAAAAGATCTTGAAGAAGTTATACAAAAGATAAATCAGACAACCGTTGAAAATTTCAAAAAGACTTTTGACGTTGTCAGAGAAAATTTTAAAATACAGTATAAAAAATTGTTCGGCGGCGGAGAAGCGGATCTTGCGCTTACCGATGAAAACAATCTTCTTGAATCAGGGGTTGATATTTCGGCGCAGCCTCCCGGAAAAGCCGTTAAAAATATTCTTCAGTGTTCCGGAGGGGAAAAAGCCCTTACGGCCGTTGCGCTTCTTTTCTCGTTCTTTCTTACAAAGCCTTCGCCTTTCTGCATACTTGACGAAGTTGACGCTCCTCTTGACGACGCAAATATAGGAAGATATATAAACGTTATAAAAGAATTTGCCCAAAAAACACAGTTTTTGGTTGTTACTCATAATAAACGAACAATGGAAATGGCGGACGTTCTTTACGGCGTGACGATGGAAGAACAGGGTATTTCAAAAATAATATCGGTCAGAATGAGCAGGGAAAGCGAACAAGAAATAGACCAGATTCTAGACTCCAAACCCAAATAACCTTATTGCGACCGCACAATTTTGGCTACACCTTCATATCGCAAGAGCTTATGTACCCCTTACGGGCATGTACACCTCGCTCTTGCGATATTTCGTTTCACACAAAATCTTAAAGTCTAAAAACTTCATTTCAGCTAAAATCTTAAAGTCTAAAAATTCGGCATATTTTCTTTTTATAAAATAAAATTTTAAGTATAATATCAGTATGTCTAAAACTGTAATATCTTCAATCTATTGCGATACATACGAACAGACTGCGGTTGATAAAGCCGTTTTTAAAGCAATCGGTTCTCTGGGAGTATTGGATAAAATAAAACCCGGCTCAAAGATTCTCATAAAACCTAATCTTTTGAGCGATCGCCGTCCGGATGAAGCAATAACAACGCATCCTTCAATCATAAAATCAATAGTTCAAATAGTTAAATCAAAAGGCGCGGTTCCTTTTATAGGAGACAGTCCCGGAAATATTTTAAAAGGCATTGAAAACGTGTGGGAAAAGACGGAAATGACGTCAATTGCCGCCGAAGCCGGAATCCGTCTTATCAGTTTTGAAACTTCCGGAATAAAAGAAATACCGGTAAAACATCCTACCGTTAAATCAATAAGCGTAGCCAAAACCGTATTTGATTTTGACGCGGTAATAAACGTTCCGAAATTAAAAACGCATACGTTTATGGGGCTTACGTGCGGAGTCAAAAATTTTTACGGCTGTGTGCCCGGTATCAGAAAAATAGAATATCACAAAACGGCGCCTTCCCCGTATGATTTCGGGCTTTTGCTGGCCGAACTTTACGGAATTCTAAAAGATAAAGTTCTTTTTACGGTTGTAGACGGCATTGAAGGTCTTGAAGGAAACGGCCCCAGCACAAAAGGCGTAAAAAGGAAATACAATATTATATGCGCCGCATCCGATGCAGTCGCTCTTGATACTTATATTACGCAATGTATTGAAACAAATTATAAAAAAAATTTCTTTATTAAAATTTTAAAGAATTACGGCGATACCGATTACGAAAAGTTTGAATTTAAAGGCGACGGGATTGAAAGTTTTAATTTTAAATCGGTAAAACTGCCGATAACAAAGATTTTTAATATGATTCCCGTCAGGCTTGCCAGATTTGCCGGAAAATATATAGGAAGATTCTTATGGATAAGACCGTTTATAGAACAGGATAAATGCGTAAAATGCGGGCAGTGTTTAAAATCATGTCCGGCAAAAACTATAATTAAAACGGATAAAGGTATAATATATATAAATAAAGAAAACTGCATATCGTGTTTCTGCTGCCACGAGTTATGCGGATACAAAGCGATAGAAATCAAAGAAAGCATAATCGCTAAACTTTTTATAAGGCTTAAGAAAAACGGCAAATGAGAAAGATAAAACACTATATTGAGTATATTTCGTTAAGAACGGTTATGTTTTTTTTATATCTTATACCGGTCAAAGCCGCAAAAAAAATAGGATTATTGATTGCGGAATTTGCTTTTTATTTTGTGCCGGTGCGAAAAAAACACGTCATAGAATCTCTCACGATTGCTTTTCCTTCAAAAAACCGCAAAGAAATTTTAAAAATAGCAAAGGACGTTTACAGACAGTTTGTGATTACCGTGGTTGAATTTATTTTCTTCAGAAAGATGACAGGTGAAGAGATTAAAAATATGTATGAAGATTCGGATTTTAAACTTATGGAAGAATCTTTAAAGCAGGGTAAAGGAGCGGTGCTTCTTTCCGGTCATTTCGGTAACTGGGAACTGCTTGCAAAATCCTTCGCGCAGAGATATCCGACATCGGTAATAGTAGCGCAGCAGTCAAATCCTATGGTAGACAAACTTATGAACGAAACAAGAACCATAAAAGGTTTTAATACGATATATAAAGACAGTCTTGTTTTCAGAGCAGTTTCAAGGGCTTTAAAAAGAAACGAATTCGTCGCTATCCTGGCCGATCAGGATGCCGGAAGGCAGGGAGTTTTTGTCCCGTTTTTCGGAAGGCTTGCTTCAACGGCAAAAGGACCGGCCGCTTTTGCTTTAAGATGCGGATGCCCCATAATTGCGGCTTTTGCCGTAAGAAAATCTGACGGAAAATATAAAACGGTTCCGGTTGAAATAAAAAAACCGGAAGGCGTTGAAGAAGAAAAGGCTATAGAAATGATTATGGCCGAATACAGCAGAATTTTACAAAAACAGATAGAAGAATATCCTTCCTATTGGTTCTGGTTTCACAGAAGATGGAAAACAAAAAAACAGGACTAAACTTTCAGAACGTTTATTTTTTTACTGCGGTCAAGCAGGTTTATTATTTTATTTATTACTTCTTCTCTTGGAAGAAGTTTTTTTAATTTATAAAATTCCGAATCCGGATTTTTTGCGGTTCCGATTATAAAATTAATTTCTGGTTCTTCTTTTAATATGTCTGATAAAATTAAAGCGTTTTTATTTTTAACCGGTTTTCCCGATAAGTTTTTGTAACAGCCGTTTAATGTTATAAGCCCTTCGCAGGCCAGAGCGATTCCGTCTATTTTATAAAATGCCTCGGGCAAAAGATCAGTATAATTTATAGTTATTTCCGGAGTCAGATTTAATATTCTGCAGTATGTTTTTATTGTTGAAGTTCCGCACAGTATTTTTTTGCCGTGCGATTTTGAAAAATTTTCAATTAAATTTTTATCTTTATGTTTATCCGCGGGCAGACCGGAAAAAACGATGAGCATTGATTTTCTCTCCTAAAAAACGGTTGACGTTTTTAATTTTTTGGACTATAAATATTATGCCGGTGGTTTAGCCCACCAAGCTCTGCACAGCAGAACGCTTCTGGGAGCCGCCGGCGCTTTATTTTTTGCCGATTGAATTTGAATTTGCGTTTTTCCGCATAAATATAACGGTATTGACGTTCTTTCCTTTAAAATCCAATGTTTGCTCTTTATAAAAGTATTCTTTTATGTATTTTTCTCTGGCGTTCATTTTAACTGTTTCATTTTTTATAAAATCGGTTATATCCGTATTTTTATTTTTAAATTTACGTTCGTTTATTCTGTGAATAAAAGAGTCAATTTTATTTTGAGTTGAAATGTCAACGTCGCGGATTATTATGTCGGCGCCGCTTATATCACTGCAGCCGGTGTAATCGTTGATTATCGTAAAATTTAAACCGTTTAACTGCATTATTACATTTATTGAATTTATATCGTCAAGATTTACGTCAACAAAAACTGTTCTTTTATTGCGTGCGTCATTATAGTTTTTCAAACAGTTAACAATAATTTCCGGTTTTTTCACTGTATTGGCGTCATAAAAAATAATATTTTTGCCGTATTTTGCGTAATATCTTATTTCAGGACCGGCTAAACGCGTGCTTATCCTTGCAAAGCCTAGATTTATGCGGTATGAAAAATCAATATACTGCATAATTCCTAAAATTATAATAATTGCAAGTATGGTTTTTTTTAAGTGCACGCTTTTCAGATCCGATACGTATATTGCGGATATCAATATCATGGCGGGAATAAAACCGGCTCCGTATTCCGCCTGTTTATGATGCGACATCAAAATTAGTGCTGACCAAGGTATAAAAAACCACAGCAGCAATAAATATTTATATTTATTTTTATATTCTTTTATATACCAGAATATACCTGCGGCGAACAGTATAAATATCGGCAGCGATAACAATTCGTCGTAAAGTCCTAAAGTCATTGCTCTTATATTTTCAAATGACATGTTTACCGGTTCGGTTGACGGTTCATATAAAAATTTTTTTATTATTCCGGGTCTTGCATAATGTAAAAATGATAGTGGAATTAATGCAATAAGAGACGCTGTTAAATTTGTTATGGCGGCGGTTCCGGAATTATTTTTCAGCGCCTTAGCCGCCGAGACTATAAACGGAACGATAAAAAAGGCGATAAAAGCGTCTTTTACCAATAAACCCAACCCGGCGGAAATACCGTATAACAGCGACCATTTTAAGTTCGTAAAATATTTTGTTTTTATCAGACAGTATATGTTAAAGGTTATCGCGGCCATTATGTGATAATGATGTCCGTACTGTCTGCTCATGCCGTATACGGCCGGAACAAGAGCAAACAATATCATTGCCGTATTCCCGGCTTCATTGTCTTTTAATTCTCTTCCGATTTTATATATAAAATACAAAGGGATTAAAAAGAAAATATAATTTATAAAAAATACGATTAAATCAAAATATTTTTTGCCGAAAATAAAAAACATTGATTTGGTTATATATGTTAAAAGCGGAGCGTTGTCAAAAAAATAACCAGAACTGAAAATATCCAAAAAATGAATAGTGCTGAATCCGTAGGGATAAACGGGAGTATTTAATATCCACCATATGAAATTTCCTGCTGCATAAAATGCGGCTATTGCCAAAAAAATTATTTTAGAATTTGTTTTCATTTTATTAATGGTTATTGCGGCTTACTTCTTTTGTTTTGTTTGATTTTACCAAATTTAAACCATAAAAATAAAAATCCCGTTCTTTTTGAATATTAGAAAAAGAACGGGATTATATATTTTTTTTGCAAATGCCGTCAGGCTATTGTTTTTATTTCTTCGTCAATCGCCTTTTCGGCAAGTTCAATCGTGCATTTTGTTATTACTTTTGAACCTATTCTTACAACGGGGCCTTTTGAGCATTTTTCAAAACAGAAAGAGGCCTGTACTTCAACTTTATCTTTGATTCCTTTTTTATCAACAAGCTCAAGAATCAATTTTAGAAGTTTCTGAGAGCCTCTGAGCATACAGCTTGTTCCGAAACATACGTTTATCTTAAGAGTCTTTTCGTCAACGCCTTTGTGTATGGTAAAAGGATTTTCGGCAAGTCTCTTTCTGCTCGTATGTTTTGCATGCAGACATTCGTGCGCTTCGTGGCTGCCCGGTTCTTTAAGGAAATCTTTATATATTTTTTGAACGTAAGGATTATCCTGCGGTTTGTGCAGTTCAAGAACCTTATCGTTTTCATAAAGGCATTTCGTTCTCTTTTTTCTTACGTCTAAATCTTTGTAAACGGGCTGGCCCGCTCCTCCGATACATCCGCCGGGACATGCCATAACTTCTATAAGGTCATATTTTTTTGCAGTTCTTATATCTCTTATTACTTTTCTTGCGTTGCCAAGTCCGTGTACTACTGCGACTTTTAAATCTTTGCCGTTTACTTTGACGGAAGTTTCTCTTATTCCGTCTTCTCCTCTTACGAAACTGAATTCGTCTACTTCGTTTGAATCGGCTTTTGCAAGAACGTTTCTTAAAACGGCTTCGGTTACTCCTCCGGAATTCCCGAATATTACGCCGCCGCCTGTTTTAAATCCCATAGGCATGTCAAACGCCGATTGTTCAAGGCTTGCAAAGGTGAGGCCCGATTCTTCTATCATTCTTGCAAGTTCCTGCGTCGTTAAAACAAAATCGGTATCCTGTATTCCGTCCGTTGAAAGTTCCGGTCTTTTTATTTCAAATTTCTTGGCTGTGCACGGCATTACCGAAACCACGATTAAATCTTCTTTTTTTATTCCGTACATTTCGGGAAGTATTTTTTTTGCTATTGAGCCGAACATTCCCTGAGGAGAACGGCAGCTTGAAAGATTTTCTATCATATCGGGATAATACTGTTCCACAAACTTTACCCATGCCGGACAGCACGAGGTAAACTGAGGCAGTTTTTCGCCTTTTGAAAATCTGTCTACGAATTCTTTTGCTTCTTCAACTATCGTCATATCAGCGGCAAAAGAAATATCAAATACTTTTTTAAAGCCCATTGTTCTTAAAGCGGTAACCATTTTTCCTGCAGACGATGTTCCGGTTTCTTTTGTGTCTCCGAAAGCTTCGCCGATCGCGGCTCTTACCGCCGGTGCTATCGCTACTATTACTGTTTTATTTTTGTTGCTTAAAGCGTTCCATACCGAGCTTACGTCGGATTTCGGAGTCAAAGCGCCGGTGGGGCATACTCTTGCGCACTGGCCGCAGTAAACGCATTCGGAAGACTCGAGGTCTTTACCGAAACTGGGGCATACCGCCGAATTTGAACCTCTGTGCGCAAAATCTATGGCGCCGACGGTTTGTATCTCTTCGCAAAATCTCACGCAGTCGCCGCAGAGCACGCATTTTGTCGCGTCTCTTACGATTGACGGTGTTGAAAAGTCGACAGGTTCCGGTTTTCTTACGTTTTGAAATCTGACTTTATGTATTCCAAGTCTTCTTGCAAGAGTCTGAAGCTGGCAGCTTTCGCTTTTGTGGCAGCTTGTGCAGTCTTTGTTATGGTTTGCAAGAAGCAGTTCCACTATTATTTTACGCATTTCTCTGATTTCTTCATTGTTTGTTACTACAACCATTCCTTCCTCTGCCGGAGTGGAACAGGCCGGAAGTATTCCTCTTCCCTGCACGTTAACCATGCAAAGTCTGCATGCGCCGTATGTGCTCAGTTCCGAGTGATAGCAGAAAGTAGGCAGTTCAATATTTGCCTTTCTTATTACTTCAAGAAGATTTTTTTCATTGTCAAAGGTGTATTTTTTTTCGTTTATTGTAATGGTTTTCATTTTTTATCCTCTCTTAATCGCTTTGAATTTGCATGCGTCTATGCAGACTCCGCATTTTACGCACAGGCTCTGATCTATTACGTGTTTCTGTTTTTTCTCGCCTTTTATCGCTTTTACCGGACATTTCATCGCGCAGACCGTGCATCCTATACACTTATCCGGATTTATTGTTATATTTACAAGACTTGAACATGAACCTGCCGGACATTTTTTTTCTTTTACGTGCGCGTCGTATTCGTGTCTGAAATATTTTAAAGTTGAAAGAACCGGATTGGGGGCGGTTTTTCCGAGACCGCAAAGAGAACCGATTCTTACGGTGTGCGCAAGTTTTTCAAGAAGAGGAATAGTTTCAGACGTTGCTCTTCCTTCGGTAATATCTTCAAGCATTAAAAGCATCTGTCTTGTCCCTTCTCTGCACAAAACGCATTTTCCGCATGATTCATTCTGCGTAAACTGCATGAAAAATTTCGCCACGCTGACCATGCAGGTTGTCTGGTTCATAACTACAAGTCCTCCGGAACCTACCATCGCTCCGACTGTTTTAAGAGAGTCAAAATCAAGAGGAAGGTCAAGATGTTCCTGGGTAAGACATCCGCCCGAAGGGCCTCCGATCTGCACGGCTTTGAAAGCCCCTTCTTCAACTTCTCCTTTATCGTTTGTCACTCCGCCCGCTATGTCAAATATGATTTGTCTTAAAGTCGCTCCGAAAGGAACTTCTATAAGGCCGGTATTTTTAACGTGTCCCGTTAATGCGAATGTTTTTGTTCCAGTAGACGTCGCGACGCCTACGCTTTTAAATTTATCAGCTCCGTCTTTTATTATAAGAGGAACGGTCGCGAGAGTTTCAACGTTGTTTATGACTGTCGGTTTGCCCCATAGTCCGCTTTGAGCCGGAAACGGCGGTTTAGGTTTAGGCATTCCTCTTTTTCCTTCAACCGATGCTATAAGAGCCGTTTCTTCTCCGCATACAAAAGCGCCTGCGCCTTCCATTACGTGAAGAGTAAAATTATGGTCGGATCCGAAAAGTTTTTCTCCGAGAAGTCCGTATTCCGTCGCTTTTTTTATGGCTCTTTTCATTCTTTCAACGGCAAGATGGTATTCCGTTCTGACGTATACGTATCCCTCGTCGGCACCTATCGCTTTTGCCGCTATTATCATTCCTTCAATTACGCTGTGCGGGTTTCCTTCAAGAACGCTTCTGTCCATGAAAGCTCCCGGATCTCCTTCATCGCCGTTGCAGATAACGTATTTTTTCGGTCCGGGCTGGATTCTTGTCAGATCCCATTTTCTTCCTGTCGGAAATCCGCCTCCGCCTCTTCCTCTTAAGCCTGAATCTATCATCGTTTTGCATATCTGTTCTGCGGTCATTTCAATACATGCTTTTTTTGCGCCTGAATATCCGCCGAGGCTTATATATTCTTCAATATCTTCGGCTCCGATAAACCCGCATTTTTTGAGAACAAATCTGTGCTGTTTTTTATAGAACGGTATTTCATCATGCCCTTTGCATATTTCTCCGTTTTCGTTATAGCACAGCCTTTCAATAATTTCATTGCCGGCAACGCTTTTTTCAAGAATTTCTTTCACGTCTTCAACCGTAACTTTCGTATAAAGTATTTTATCCGGCATAAGAGCTACAAGCGGTCCCATCTGGCAGAAACCCTGGCATCCGCTTTTTGAAATCATAGTGCTTGCGGTTTCTTCTTTTTTAAACTCAACGCATATATCAAGTTTCATATTTGCGGCGGTTTTCATAAAAGCGTCATAAACTTTCAAAGCGCCGTTTGCCACGCATCCCGTTCCCGCGCAGAGAATTATTCTTTTTTTTATATTTTTTGAGGACGCCTGCACGTCGTTTGTTATTTTATCAAGATCTGTCATTTTAGAGAGCCTCCTCTTTTTTGATTATGCCGTCTATTATTTTTGAAAGTTTTTCCGGCGTTACCTGTCCGTAAACGTCGTTGTCTACAAGCATTACGGGAGCAAGTCCGCATGCGCCCAGACATGATACGGCTTCAACCGTAAAAAGCATGTCTTTCGTAGTTATTTCTTTTCCCTTTAAATTGAGTTTCGTTTTAAGAGCGTCTATAAGAAGAGAGGATTTTTTTACGTGGCATGCCGTGCCGTCGCAGACTTTTATAATATGCTTGCCTTTCGGCTTAAGCGTAAAATGCGAAAAAAACGTAGCTACTCCGTAAACTCTTGCCGGCGAAATATTAAGCGATGAAGCTATAAAAGCCAGTATTTCCTCCGGAAGGTATCTGTAAACGTCCTGTACGGCCTGAAGAATTGGAATAAGTTTTGCCTTATCTCTGCCGTTCTCTTCCAAAATCTGGCAGACTTTGTCAAACTTCCCGTAATTTTCCATACAAATCTCCTGATATTAAATATTTTTATTTATTTTTAATTCAATTTTTTTTGACAAAACCGCAAGAGACGAAGCCAGATTTTCATGCTGCACAATGATTCCGTCTTTTACGTTTATTTTTACCGGCGCAAAATTCCATATAGCTTTAATTCCCGCGTTTACCATTCTGTCGGCAATTTTTTGCGCGTATGCCGCAGGAACGGTTAAAATTCCTATTTCAATATTCATTCTTTTTATTATTTCTTCCAGTTTGTCGGTGTGAAATACGCTTTTTGTATTTATAAATTTGCCTACCTTATCCGGGCTTGTGTCAAAAGCGGCGACTATTTCAAGACCGAATTCTTTAAATCCGTGATAACCCAAAAGAGCATAACCCAAATGACCTGCTCCGACGAGAATCGCTTCGTTTTTTATATGGCAGCATAAAAATTTTTCAATGTTTGCTATAAGTTCTTTTAGTTCGTATCCGACTTTCGGTTTTCCGGCGACTCCGGTTGTTTCAATGTCTTTTCTTACCTGTATGGGATTTAGATTTAGTTCTGTCGCAATTTGAGAACATGAAACAACGGAAACATTTCCGGTTTCAAGAGTTTTTAGATATTGCAAATATACGGGAAGTCTTCTTAAAGTGGGTTCTGAAAAGTCATTTGTTGAATCTAAAACGATTTGATTTTTCAATGTATTCTCCATTAGATAAAAATTTATAGATAAAATTATATCTATTTGAAAATAATTTGTCAACAGAAAAAATGATTTTTTTATAAGACCGGTTAAAAATAAACAAAAATATGAGCTTCAATTACGATTTGTTTATTTTAATCAAAAAAAATCTGATAAATCAATAGAATTCGTTTGCAAAAAAAGAGTGAATTTTATATAATCCGCGTTATTATATTAAAATTGCAGGAGAACTATCATGTCAAGTCCTTTGGCGGTGCTTGAAGCAAAAAAACAGCAGGCGAAAAAAAATCTTGAAGAAATCGGTTATTTTTCAGACGTAAAAATTTATGTCGGTATGGCGACATGCGAAATTGCGGCAGGATCAAACCACGTGATGGAAGTGTTTCAAAACGCCGTTAAAGAAGACAAATCTTTAAAAGGCGTTTACTTAAGCCAGAAAGGCTGCGTCGGAAGATGTAATTTGGAACCTACCGTTGAAATTTATCAGAAAGGGAAAGATCCGGTAAAATATGTAAAAGTAACGGCGGAAAACGCAAAAATCATTATTGAAAAACATATTAAAAAAGGCGAAGTTATAAAAGAATGGGTGGGCAAATAAATGGAAAAACAAATGTTTACTGACAGATTTGCTTCGGTTTTCGGAGATGAAAGTTTTTTTAAAAAACAGAAAAGAATAGCTTTAAAAAACTGCGGTCTTATAGATCCTGAAAATATTAACGATTACATATACGCCGACGGATACAAAGCTTTGGCGACGGTTCTTACAAAAATGACGCCGAAAGATGTCGTTGAAAACGTTAAATCTTCCGGATTAAGAGGAAGAGGCGGAGCGGGATTTCCGACGGGACGCAAATGGGAATTAACCGCCCAGCAGGAATCTGATGAAAAATTTGTAGTTTGCAACGCCGATGAAGGAGACCCCGGAGCTTTTATGGACAGAAGCGTTGTAGAAGGTGATCCGCATGCCGTTATAGAAGGAATGGCGATAGGCGGATATGCGATAGGTTCTTCAAAAGGAGTAGTTTATATAAGAGCCGAATATCCTCTTGCTATAAAAAGACTTATAAAAGCGATTGACGACGCAAGAAAAGAGAATTTTTTAGGTAAAAATATTTTAGGTTCAAATTTTTCTTTTGATATAGAAATAAGATACGGCGCGGGCGCTTTTGTCTGCGGAGAAGAAACTGCTTTAATCCGTTCCATAGAAGGATTAAGGGGAATGCCTAAATCAAGGCCTCCGTTTCCCGCCGCAAAAGGTTTGTTCGGAAAGCCGACTCTCGTAAACAACGTTGAAACATGGGCAAATATTTCATCCATAATAATTAACGGAGCCGATTGGTTTTCATCAATAGGCATTGATAAAAGCAAAGGAACAAAAGTTTTTGCTCTGGCCGGAAAAATCGTAAACACCGGTCTTGCCGAAGTTCCGATGGGAATGACTTTGAGAGAAATTATATACGATGTCGGAGGTGGAATACCCAACGGCAAAAAATTCAAAGCCGTTCAGACGGGCGGTCCTTCCGGCGGATGTCTCACTGACAAAATGCTCGATACAAAAATAGATTATGAATCTTTGATGCAGGCCGGATCGATTATGGGTTCGGGCGGAATGATCGTTATAGACGAAGATTCATGTATGGTTAATATTGCAAAATTCTTTTTGCAGTTTACCCAGGACGAATCGTGCGGGAAATGTATTCCGTGCAGAGAAGGAACAAAAAGAATGCTTGAAATTCTTACAAGAATAACCGACGGCGAAGGAAAACCGGGCGATATAGAAAAGCTTGAAGAACTCGGAAACGTAATTAAAAAAGCGTCTTTGTGCGGACTCGGACAGTCTGCTCCTAACCCCGTATTAAGCACTATCAAAAATTTCAGGGAAGAATACGAAGAACACGTTTATCAAAAAAAATGCAGAGCCGTCGTATGCGATAAACTGATAACTTACACGATAAACGACAAATGCATAGGATGTTCGGCATGCAGAAGAGCATGTCCGGTAGTCGCAATCACGGGAGCTCCGAAAGAAGCTCATACAATCCATCAGGAATTATGTATTAAATGCGGGAAATGTTTCAGAAGCTGCAAATTCCACGCCATTGATAAAACTTCCGAAGCCAAGGAGCAGAAATAATGAGCACTGTTAAAATTTTTATAAATAATAAAGAATATAACGTTGATTCAACTTACACGATAATGAAAGCGTGCGATGAGATAGGAATAAAAATTCCAAGACTATGTTATCATCCCAAACTTTCAATATCAAGCGGATGCAGAATATGCATAGTAGAAGTGGAAGGCATGAGAAATTTTGTGGCTTCATGCTCTTATCCTGTTTCCGAAGGAATGAAAGTTCATACAAATACCGACGCAATAAGACAGGCGAGAAAAGATATTCTTGAACTTATTCTTGACAATCATCCGAAGGACTGCAACACCTGCGTAAGAGACGAAGTGTGCGAACTGCAGCAGCTTGCCTCGTCAATAGGGCTTAGAGAAAGAAAATTTGAAGGCGTTTTAAGAACGCCTTTTGTTGACGCTTCATCGCCTTCAATAGTAAATAACCACGATAAATGTATTTTGTGCGGAAGATGCGTCAGAGTTTGCGCGCAGATACAGAATGTTTCGGCGATAGACTATGCAAACAGAGGTTTCAATACGGTAGTAGTTCCGGCATATAATAATCCGATAGCCGAAAGCGTATGCACTTTGTGCGGACAGTGCGTTAATATCTGTCCGACTGCGGCGCTTACGGAACAGAATTATACAAAAGACGTTTTTTCTCTTCTCAACGATAAAACAAAAGTAAAAGTTGCGCAGATTGCTCCGTCGGTAAGAGTGGCGATCGGCGAAGCTTTCGGAATAAAACCCGGCAATAATATGGCAAGAGAAATAGTCCATGCTCTTAAACTTTTGGGTTTTGACTATGTTTTTGACGCGCAGTTTTCGGCAGACCTCACCATAATGGAAGAGGCCAGCGAATTGCTTGAAAGATTAAACGGACACGGAAAACTTCCCATGATAACATCATGTTCTTCGGGATGGATGAAAGCTCTTGAACAGTTTTATCCGGAACTTATAGAGAATGTTTCAACATGCAAATCTCCGATGTCAATGCTCAGTTCTGTAGTTAAATCGTATTTTGCCGATAAAATAGGCAAAAAACCGACTGAAATAGCAAACGTCGCGATTATGTGCTGCGTAGCTAAAAAATATGAAGCAAAAAGACCGGAACTTGCGATGGAAGACGGAAATCCGGCAACCGATTACGTTCTTACTACAAGAGAACTTGCATGGATGATAAAATCGGCCGGTATAGATTTTAAGAATCTTAAAGGCATGGATTTTGACGCGCCGCTCGGTTTTTCAACCGGAGCAGCCACTATATTCGGCGTAAGCGGCGGCGTTATGGAAGCGGCAGTCAGAACGGCTTACGAACTTGCCACAAAAAGCAAAATGGAAAATATAAACGTTACGGCTGTGAGAGGAAACGAGGGCATAAAAGAGGGAGCCATAAATATTAACGGAACCGAAATAAGAGTTGCCGTTGCAAACGGTCTGGGTAACGCAAGCAAACTTTTTGAAGAATTAAAAAAAGATCCGAATAAATATCACTTTATAGAAGTTATGGCATGCCCCGGCGGCTGTATCGGAGGAGGCGGGCAGCCTTATGCGGGAATACAGGATCTTCCTTTTGATCCGAAACTCGTAAACGAAAGGGCAAAAGCTCTTTATTCTTCCGATGAAAAAAATACGATAAGAAGAAGCCATGAGAATCCGTCCATAATCCAGCTTTACAAAGATTTTTTCGGAAAGCCTCTGAGTGAAAAATCTCATAAGTATCTTCATACCCATTACAAACAAAAATTCCCTAAAGGGATACTTCGCAAAAGCGGCAAGGAGGCAAAATAATGCATACAACTCTTCATCATAACCAGCAGGAAATAAATAACCAGCTGAAAATTTTTATAGACGAAATAAAAAAGAGAGAAAGATCCGATTCTCATCTTATAACCATTCTCCACAAAGCGCAGGAACTCAACGGTTATCTTTCAAAAGAAATAATGGATCTTGTCGCCGAAGAAATGCAGATCCCGACCTCGGTAATATGGGGCGTTGCGACTTTCTATCATTATTTTAAACTTTCTCCGATAGGCAAATACAATATTTCGGTTTGCATGGGAACGGCGTGTTACGTTAAAGGCGCAAGCGAAGTTCTTGAAACGATAAAGGAAACTCTTGAAATAGAAATAGGGGAAACTACCGAAGACATGATGTTTTCTCTTCAGGAGGCAAGATGCATAGGCGCATGCGGACTTGCTCCGGTAGCTATGATAAACGATAAAATTTACGGCGAACTTAACGCTAAAAAAATTACCGATATAATAAACGATTTGAAAAAGCAGGCCGAGGAAGAAGAAAAAATAATTGAAGAGATCATATAATACGCAGTCTATTATTGCGCGGCCGTAATTTTTATTCAATGAAAAAGTTTTTATATTCAAATATCTTTTTTTTGTTTTTTCTTGCGCTTTCAGTTTTTGCGGTATACGGAAAAAGTCTGTCTTTTAAATTTGTAGATTATGACAATCCGGAACTGATTACCAATAAAATAGCTTTTATCTCTGATTTCAAAAATATTCCGAAATTTTTCGTATCATCCTGTTTCGGTTCTAAAGAAGACGTTTATTACAGGCCGGTTTTAACTCTTTCATTTGCTCTTAACGCGATATTTGCCGGAGACAATCCTTTTTTTTACTATATTACCAATATTTTTCTTTTTATCGGCGCGGTTTATTCAATTTATTTTTTTCTTTCCAAATTGAAATTTAACGAAACAATATTAAAATTTATATGCCTTATTATCGCCGTTCACCCGGTTTGCGTATCAAGCGTCGCATGGGTCCCGGCAAGAAACGATACTCTTTTAATAATATTTTTAAGTTTGTCTTTCGGTTTTTTTACAGATTATTTGGAAAAAGGCAAAATCAGATATTTAACCGCGCTCTGTTTGTTTTTTACTGCGGCGTTATTTACTAAAGAAACAGCCGTTATACTGATGCCGGTTTATTTTTTTATCGTTTATTTTTTTGATTTTAAAATAACAAAGAAAAAAATTTTAACCGCCGCTTCGTTTTTGTTTTTAATCTTAATGTTTTATTTTTTTATGAGATATGTTTCCGTAAACGCTATAAACGTGTCTGGGCACATTAAAGATTATAATTTTTACGACACCGGGAATAAATTTTTGCGGATATTTGTTTTTATAAAAAAGGTAATCCTGCCGGACAACATACCGATTTTTGTATATAATTCAAAATTTACGACTGTTGACTTGATAATTCTTGCCGCGTTTTTTTTGATATTTACGTTTGCGTATTTTAAAAAAATCATCGGTAAAAACGTTGCTGCGTTTGCCGCAATATTTTTTGCGCTTAATATGTTTTTGGTTTTTGCCGTAAACGATCTGGCATTTCACAGGGTTTTATTCTCTCTTGTTTCGGCAATAATGATTTTAACCGCGGCTTTAACGTATATTGTTGCAAAATGGCCGGTATCAAAAAAATATTTGTTTTTTCTTTTTGCGTGTATTTTTTTAAGTTTCGGATATATATCGTTTGTCAACGCCGACAAATACCGTAATTCAGATATTTTTTGGCTGAATGCTTTTGCAGAAACTCCGGAATATGACGTTGTGTGGAACGGCATGGGAAAGCGTTATTTTTTTTACGGCAATTACGGCAAAGCAAAGGAGTTTATGGAGGGAGCGAAGAAAATAAAAAATCTTTATGATTACGATCTTAATCTTGCGACCGTATGCATAGCCGAAGGAAATCTTAACGAAGCCGAAAACATGCTTTTAAAATTATTGAAATTAAAAGAGAAGTTGACGACGTTGCTTTATTTAAGCGAAATCGCTTACGTTAAAGGAGAGACCGAAAAGTCATATGAATACGCGCAAAGAGCGTACAAAATTGAAAAAAACAATGTTGTTTTGTTAAGGCATATGGCTAAACTTCATATGGACAGAAAAGAATTTGATAAAGCCGCCGAAAAATACAAGGAATTAATAAAATATGACGGCGGCAATAAAGATTATTATAATAATCTGAGTATCGCTTTTGAAAGAAGCGGCAGTAAGGCCGAATCGTTAAAATATGCGCGCAAAGCTGCCGAATTTGAGTATATTAATAAATAAATATTTTGTATAATATACCGAAAGGACGCAGAGTATGAAACACATAGACGAAGAAAAAATAAACCGGTTGATTCAGTTGCCGCAATGCAGCCGCAGCGAATTTGACGCCATCATAGAAAAATCAAAAAACCTTCAGAGACTTACCACCGAAGAAAGCGCAAAGCTTTTGGCTGTTAAGGATAAGGAACTCATCGATATTATTTATAGTACGGCCAAGTATGTAAAAGATACCATTTACGGAAAAAGAGTTGTGTTGTTTGTCCCTCTTTATATAAATAATATTTGCGTAAACGAATGCAAATACTGTTCGTTTTGTAAAAATAATAAAGTTACAATAAGAAAAAAACTGACCATAGACGAAATCAAAGAACAGACGAGAATTCTTCTTGAAAGAGGCCATAAAAGAATTCTTATGCTTTCATCGGAATCGGCAAACGAGGATGACGACATAGAGTATTTTGTAAAAGCCATAGAAGCGATTTATTCGGTAAGCGTAGGTAAAAATAAAGTAAAAAGAATAAACGTTAATTTGGCGCCTTTAAGCGTCGAAAATTTTAAAAAGTTAAAAAAAGCAGGTATTGGCACATATCAGATTTTTCAGGAAACATACCATGAAGAAACATACAGAAAATTACACGGTAAAGGTCCGAAATCCGATCCCGATAACAGATTAGACGCGATAGACAGAGCTTTTAAAGCCGGCATTGACGATATAGGCATAGGGCCTTTATACGGACTTTATGATTATAAATTTGAGACGCTTGCAATGTTTGAGCATATTGCTTATTTGGAAAAAGAGTTTGGACTCGGCCCTCATGTAGTTTCTGTTCCCAGGCTTGAGCCTGCTTACGGATCTGAAATTTCCCAAAGTAAAAAATATGCATTTACGGATGACGAGTTTAAACAAATGGTGGCTGTTATAAGATTGTCTGTGCCTTATACAGGCATTATTATATCAACCAGAGAAACTGCCGAAATGAGAAATGAATTGTTGAATCTCGGAGTTTCGCAGATAAGCGCCGAATCAAGGGTTTCTCCGGGCGGATATGAAAGATCGGACGACCATAATGCGGTAAAAGACGTACAGTTCAAATTAAACGACCAGAGAAGCATAGAAGAAGTTATCGCTGATTTGGTGGCTTACGGATATATGCCGAGTTTCTGCGCGGCCTGTTACAGAAGAGAAAGAACAGGTAAAGTTTTTATGTCTATAGCAAAACCGGGCAATATTAAATCCAAATGCGACATAAACGCTTTGGTAACTTTTAAAGAGTATTTAGAAGATTTCGCGGCTCCCGAGGTAAAAAAACACGGATATAAACTTATAGAAGAAAAACTGGCGCAAATGCCGGAAACCGATAAGAACGTTGTTTTAAAGTTTTTTGAAGATATAGACAAAGGTATCAGAGACGAATACGTTTAATTGCCGGCCCGGGCTCGCAACGACGCGAGCTTGAATTAACAGCGGATAATCTTAAATAAAAAACGAAGACGGGATATTGACGTCAATATGTTTAAGAAAATAATTAAAAAAATAAATTACCTGATTGTAAACTGGCAGATGGCAAGAAAACATGTGTTCTTGTTAGGAAAGCCCTATATGCTTGTTCTTGATACGACTAATTTATGCAATTTGGAATGCGTATGGTGCCCGACCGGACAGAGAAAAAACACAAGACCTCTCGTTACAATGCCGAAGGAACGAGCTTTTAAAATAATAGATATGTTCGGCCCTTATTTAAAAGAAATTCTTTTGTTTAACTGGGGAGAGCCTTTTTTAAATAAAGATATAATTGAAATTATGTCTTATGCAAAAAAAAAATATTCGCCCTATATTGTAATATCTTCAAATATGAACGTAGAACTGTCATACGAAAATGCCTGTAAAATAGTTGACAGCGGTTTGGACAAGTTTATAGCTTCAATAGACGGCATAACTCAGCAGTCTTATGAAATATACAGAAAAAAAGGCGATTGCGGGCTTGCTTTTGAGAATCTTAAAATGCTTGTCAAAGCAAAAAAAGATATGAATTCTCAGACGCCTGAAATAGTATGGCAGTATCTCGTTTTTAAACATAACGAGCATGAGCTGGCAGAGGCCGAAAAACTTGCTTCCGAATTGGGAGTCGACAGACTTGAGTTTCAAAAACCGTGGTGTCCGGTTGAGTGGTCTTCGACTATTGAAAAATATAGTAATTACGTTGCCGGAAAAGACGTAAAAGAATATAAGTTTAAGGAAGATTACTGCAACTGGTTGTGGAACTCGGTTGTAATAAATTCAAACGGTTCTGTATCGCCGTGCTGTTCGGTTGAAAATGAAAAAGAAGATTTCGGAAATATTTTCGGCCAGTCTTTTTTTAAATTGTACAATAATGAAAATTTTGTTGCCGCAAGGCGATATAATAAAACAAGAAAAAACGGAGAACGCGTTAACAGATGCACCCTATGCGAACATATAGGCACGTGCAATCATAAGCGTAATTAAAACAATGATACAAACACCTAAATCTTTGACTCTTCACATAGGAATATTCGGCAGAACAAACGTCGGCAAATCAACGCTTGTAAATTATATTACAGACCAAAAAACTTCCATAGTTTCAAGCGTGCCCGGAACAACTACGGATTCGGTTTTTAAAACTATGGAACTTCTTCCGATAGGTCCGGTAACTTTTATAGATACGGCAGGTCTTGATGATAAATCTATCCTTGCGAAAGAAAGAATAGAAAAAACAAACCATATATTTACCATGGCTGACGTCGCCGTTATAGTAGCCGAACCAAATGAATGGACGGAATACGAAAAAAATCTTATAGCCGAACTTTCTTCAAGAAAAACGCCTGTGATGATACTTGTAAATAATTATAAAAATATTGAACTTAATAATGAGTTTGTATCGGAAATTTCAAAATATAAATATCAGGTTTCTCCTTTGCTAAAAGGACAGAGAGACGCTTTTTTGAATGAATTTAAAAAAATAATATTTGAAATAACTCCCGATGAAATTTTAAATAATCTTCCGCTTACCGACGTTATAATAAAAAAATATCAGACGGTCGTTTTGGTTGTTCCGATTGATTTGGGCGCGCCAAAAGGGCGAATAATTCTTCCGCAGGTTCAGATGATAAGGGCGATACTGGACATAAACGCCATAGCGCTTATAGTTAAAGACAGCGAACTGAAAAAGTGTCTTGATAATTTTAAAACGCCTCCTGATCTTGTAATATGCGATTCTCAGGTTGTTAAAAAAGTTACGGATATCGTTCCTAAAAACATAAAAGTAACGACGTTTTCTATTATATTTACGGCAAACAGAGCCGACATATCGGAAATGATGGACGGAATTGAAAAAATAAAAAATTTAAAGCCCGGAGATAAAATACTTATAGCAGAAGCATGCACTCATCATGCCAGTTCTGATGATATAGGAAGAATTAAAATACCCAATCTCGTAAAAAAATATCTCGGTTTTGACGTTCATTTTGACGTTACGGCCGGACACGAATATCCTAAAAATATAAAAGATTACGCTCTTGTCATTCATTGCGGCGGCTGTATGATAAACAAAAAGCAGATGGTTTCAAGAATGAATTATGCCGTTAATAACGGAGTTCCGGTAACAAATTACGGTATAGTCCTTTCTTTTGTCAACGGAGTTCTTGAAAGAGTAACGGAGCCTTTTAAATCTCTTATTTTGAAATAAAAGTAGGCGCGTTTTTGGGAGTAAGTCCTTTTTTGACTTTATGGTAATAATCGTATGTCATTGAAGGTTTGTCGTTTAGAACTTCGGCGTTTGTCAGCTTTCCTAAAAAGACTGTATGGGTTTCTGTATCCAAAACGGAAATTATGTCGGCTTCAAAATAAGCGTTTGCAAAATCGGTTACTGCCGGAATTCCGTTTTGCCCGTTTATAAAATTTGTTCCCGCAAACTTATCAAAATCCCTTGAGCTTCTGAATCCGAATTTTCCTATAAACTCAAAAGACGCTTCTTCTGTAAGGCATGAAGCTGCAAATTTTCCGCTTTTCTCAAGCAAAAAGTGCGTATTGTTTTGTTTTGATATGCTGATTGCGATACTTGGCGGATTTGACGTTATCTGAAAAACCGTATTTGCAATCTGCCCTCCGGTTTTGCCGTCAAAAGCAGATGTTATTATAAACATGCCGTAATGTATTTTTGTCAAAGCATTTTTATCCATTTTGCACCCTCCGTTTATTTAAAAATACCGCCTGTCTGCATACACCACAAAAGCAAATCCATATGCGGCATAGGAATTTTTACCTTTTTACAGAAGCCGTTCATTTTTTTTTCTATTTCCAGATATTTATTTACGGTCAAAGTTTCCGGTATTTCGTCTATTGCTTTAAATAAACATAAATTTTTCAATATATGGCGGTCAAGGATAGCCAGATTCTGCCCCATGCCGATGTTTCTTAAAAAGTGGCCGGCTTCTTTATATCCGAATCCTTTTATATTGTCAACAAGCCATTTTCTTAATTCAAAATCGTTTTCAAAAGACATGATTTTGTCTTTGATTCTTATTTTTTCTTTTTCGGTAAAAAGATTTCTTGCTTCAACAAGATATTTTGCTTTATTATTGTGAAATCTTACGCCTGTTATATTTTTTGCGAGTTTTAAAGCGTCGGCTTTCATAAGAAGATTTTTTTGATCAAGCGTTTTAACGGCCTGCCAGCACGATAATGCTTTTGACTGCGGAGTAAATATGCAGAAAGCTAGCTCCGCGAATATTTCTTCGTCGGATGCGGTTTTTTTTACGGATTCAAAATGGGAAACTCTCAAATCAAGTTCTTTCTTAACCGATTTCCAAAACGATACAAGTTCTTTGGTGTTTTTCAAACAGACATTTTTGGAGTGTAAATCAACGAATTCTATATTTAAAAGCATTGTTTTTTCAGGAGCGCCCCCAAGGAGAATTGAACTCCTGCTGCATGATTGAAAATCATGTGTCCTAACCCCTAGACGATGGGGGCACTTTAAGAGTGAGCCCGGCGCGACTTGAACGCGCGACAGCTTCATTAAAAGTGAAGTGCTCTACCAACTGAGCTACGGGCCCGCAAACTGACAATGCATAGGAGTTTATCAAAAATTAAAAATCTTGTCAAACGAAACTCTTTATTTGATATTTTAAATATACTATAATACGCAGGTACATTACTATTAATTTTAGGACCGGAGATTGTGATGAGAAAAATTAAAATATTTTTAATTGACCATTGGGGAAAACTTTCAATAGCTTTGGGATTTATTTTATTGATAATTCTTTCCGTATGGGGATTGAGCAAACTTGAATCTTTTTACAGAAATATGACGCTTGCCACTCTTCCCGTGCAATTATTTCTCGGCGCCATAAACGCCATGATTTTTGTCGGAATGTATCTCTATTTTTTCAGAGGAGCATTCGGGAAAGTTAAAAAAAATAAAATCAAAGCGGGAGACATAAACGTAAAATTCAGCGACGTAATAGGACTTGAAGCCGTAAAAAGAGAAGCGATGGAAGTGGTGCAGCTTATCAAAGATTCGGCTAGAGTAAAAAAAATAGGCGGCAAAATAGTTAAGGGAATTCTTTTGATGGGGCCTCCGGGCTGCGGTAAGACATTACTTGCAAAAGCAATTGCGACTGAAGCAAAAATGCCGTTTCTTTCAATGTCAGGAAGCGAATTTGTCGAAGTTTTTGTGGGAGTCGGAGCTTCAAGAGTAAGACAGCTTTTCCAAAAAGCAAGAAAACTTGCCTATGCCGAAGGCGCATGCATTCTTTTTATAGATGAAATTGAAGTTATAGGAAGAGGAAGAACATTTTCATATATGGGCGGCGGCGAGGAAACAAACAGCACGCAAAACCAGCTTTTGGTTGAGCTTGACGGACTTGAAACCAAAAAAAATAATATCATAGTCATAGCGGCCACAAATGCAAATGAAAGCGTTTTGGATAAAGCTTTGCTGAGACCCGGCAGATTTGACAGAAAAATTTATATAAATCTTCCTAATTTGAAAGAAAGAGAAGATTTGTTTAAATTTTATATTAAAAAGGTTAAATCAGCTCCAGATATTGACGTTTCAAGACTTGCGAAAAAATCTGTTTACAAATCTCCGGCCGAAATAGAAAACATAATTAAAGAATCTGCTTTAATTGCCACAAGAAAAGGGAAAGATTTGATAGATATGGACGATTTATCGGAAGCTATGGACAGAATAGATTTGGGATTGGAAAGCCATATAACAATGACGGATAAAGAAAGAGAAATGACGGCGTATCATGAAGCCGGTCATGCGACCACGTTATATTATCTTCATCCTACCGACGATGTGTTTAAGGCCTCCATAAAATCAAGAGGACAGGCGCTCGGGCTTGTTTCGCATAATCCGAAAGAAGAGCTCCATACGCAAAACAGGGAAAAATTAATAGCAGACATAATAGTAAGCCTTGCCGGATACAGCGCCGAAAAGATGAAATACGGCACTACTTCCACCGGAGTTTCTTCCGATTTCAAAAAAGCTATGGCTATAGCAAACGCTATGGTTTGGCAGTTCGGCATGGGAGATGAAGGATTTATCGGCGATTTTACCGTTATTCCTAAAGAAGATATATCGTCTAATTTGAAAGAAAAATTAAATACTCAGACTATGAATATATTAAATTCATGTCTTCAAAAAGTCAATGAATGCATTAAAAACGAATGGGCCATTGTTGATGAAATAGCCCAGTCTTTGCTTAAGAAAGAAGAACTGGACTACGATGATATCAACGAAATTTTCGCCAAATACGGCAAAAGCAAGGAAAAACCTGAAATAGACACAAATATAATAATAAACAGCAATCAAGATGCCGAAATTTCACCTAATATCTAAAAGTTTTATTTTAAGCGGACTGGCATTGATTTTGTTAAGTTCCTGCGGACCTACATATCCGAAAGAAACGCTTGTATCCGATATAGAAAAACTTGTCAAAAAAGAATCCGGATGCGACGCCAGAGTCTCTTTTATAAAAGACACGGTTTATCTTGATATGCCGATGAATACGGTTGTGTCGTCTAAAAATGAGGTTTTTTCCGAAGCCATAACCGCGTTGCAAAACGGCGTTTTTGCCGTTACAAGAATAGCATTAAGTTCCGATGCGGATATAAAAATTATCGTTATTACGGCATTTGATCCCGAGTATACGGTATCATTGAGAATGATTCAAAACATAGAGGATGTAAAAAGTTATTTTTACCAGCGTATTTCAAAAGATGATTATGAACAGAGGCAGCTGATAGAAATAGAAGGACCGGATACCGCAAAACAATCAATACTTAACAGACATTACGTCAGTCAGGAAGAATTTGTAGGAAGATTAATAGTGTCTCAGCTTAATATGTTGGGCAGAACCAATCCTTTTTTGGCTACGGTTATAAATTCGCTAAATTTAAAATATGATTCCGTAAACAGCGGCACAATTATTATAATTGCCAAAGGCCTTACGAATCTTATGTCGGAAACGCTGATAAGAAAGCTGATATCCGAAGAATTAAACAAAAATATAAAGAAGTACAAGCTTTTTTCAATAAAATATGTTAGAATATTATCTAAGGAAGGGACTGTTGTCATGGAAGTCCCTGCGGTTTTAAATTAGAGAGCGTAAAAACCATGAGTAAAACTGTATGTTTTCTTATTACTTTGGTTATGCTTCTTGGAATGGGCGCTGAGTTGAGCGCAAGCGTTAAAACGGATGCTTGCTCGGATTCTTTCAGTGATTTTGTAGTTGACCAAATTCAAAAAAATTTTTCACAAACCCTTTCGTCTCCGGTTCGGCAGGACGATAAAAAATCCGACGGTTTTCTTTTGCTGTATGTAATAAACCAAAATCAGGAAAATAATTCTTTTAACAAATTTTCAAACAATAATAAATATATTCAGGCGTCAGTAAAATTTGAAAATAATGTTTTATTTTTCAGCGATATATGGCGGCAGTATATGCGTCACCGCGGACTTGATGATTATAAAATTAATTTAAATTCGTTTATTGCCATAACGGCTGTAAATGACGGCGGCGTAAATATCAAGTCGTTTATTTAAAGACTGGCAGAAATGCCGGTCTTTTTATTTTGGAGTTAAATATGATAAGAAAAATTTTGTCGGTTTTAATTGCCTTCGCTCTTTTGGCTCCCTCGTTGCCTTCGGGAGCATTTTCCGCGGCGGTTGCTCCTTCGGCGGGTTTTGACGGGTTCGGCAAAATCACATCGGCAAGTTTCTATGACGGAGATACAATCGTAATCAATATTCAGGATTTACATAACAATAAAGAAGTTCAGGAAAATACGTATAAGCTTCTTACAAGTTTAAATCAAAAATACAAAGATATTGAAGTTTATCTTGAAGGCGCGTCAAAAGACGTAAATATGAACGAACTTGTAAAAGGCATGGATAAAAATTCGGCTGATACGATTATGGACGCCCTTTACAGAGGAACGCAAATAAGCGGAACGGAATATTTCGGTTACAAAAACAATATAATATTGAAACCTACGGAAGAAAGCGGAATATATGATGAGAATATCAAAAACTTTGCCGAGTTGATTGATAAAAGACAGGAAATTAAAAATTTATTAAAAATTAAAGAAACAAACATAAAAAATATTTCCGACAAATATTTAAACGCCCGGCAGAGACGAATATTAAGGATATATAAGAAATACAGAGATAAACAAATAGACGCGAATAAATTTCATGAAAGGCTTTTAACGGAAATTCAAAAGTCTCAGATAAACCTAAACAAATATATAAATTTCAGTTTATATCTTGAAATTTTAAAACAAAATAAGCAAACCGATAAAATTAAAGCGCAAAAACAACTGCAGCAGTTATTGTATGATTTAAAAGGAACGGTATCTTTCCGCGAATATACCGACTTGTTAAAATTGTCCGATAATCTGACGAATATGGACGTTGTTTTTTCATACATAAGTTCAAAAGTGTCAAATGTTGACAGATACGTAAAATATCCCGATTTGTTTAAGATGATAGATATTATAGAAAAGGCAGGTCTTGTAGATCCGCTTGATTTGGTTGCGGAAGAGGGAGAAATAATAAATGATTTATTGCTTGCCGGCTGCACGCATAAAATTCAGAAAGATATCGTTTTTTTAAATAATTTTATAACAATATATGAAAATTTTATTTTGGCCAACATAAGTTTTAATGAATATAATGTTTATAAAAAAAACATAAGGTTGTTTTATAAACTTTATTACAAATATATGCCGGATGATAATTTTACGCTTCTCATACCTTATGAAAAAACGGCCGAAAAATTTAACGAATTAAATATAAAGAGAAATGAATTATTCGCAAAAAATATTTTATCGGGCATAGACCGCGCGTCCGTTAAATTTGACAAGATATACGGCAAATATTCAAATATTGATATGACGTTAAAAGCTTTGCCCTCGGCAAAAAAAATAAAAGTTGTGGTTACCGGAGGATTTCATACTTCCGGAGTCAATAAAATCCTGGAAAAAAATAAAATATCGTATCTTACGATCACGCCCAATATAAAAAATAAAGACAATAACTGTGAAAAATTGTATTTTAACAATATTCTGGCTCAGGCGGATTCGGACAGAAACGCTATAGCCGCGATGCCGCTGTCTGAACAGTATCCGTTGCCGCTTGCAAAAGATTTGGCCGAAATCATATCCGTTCTCAGACAATCGGGTAAAAGCTGGCAGGATATATCAAAAATGTTTGATTCAATCATAAAAGAAAGAGAATTGAGCGCAAATATAAAATTCTCTTATGACTCCGAATCTGAAACGGCGTTTTTTGATATTTTAACCGATGACGGCAAACCGCGTAAAATACAATATAAAAAAGGAAGCATCGCCATAAACGGAGATTCTGTTTTTCAGTCAACCGCATTGGGAGTACATCTTAAAATGTTAATAGTTCAGGCGTTGGCGCCGGGAACTTTTACTTCAAGAATAAGAGAATATTCTGAAATTAAAGATAACGATTATATGACGGCGGCGCTTTCTCTGCTTGATACACAGGGCGTTCTGCTGCCTAGTTTGAAGGATGCAATTTTAATGTATCTTTTTCTTTTTGAAACTGATAATTCCGAATTTGAATATGAATCCGTTTTAAAAGACGAACTGAGAAAAAAGTCAATGTCCGATTATGAAATTGTAGTGGGACAATCCTATAATCTGATGGGTAAGAAAGACGATACTTACGGACAAAGTACGGAATACGGATGTCTGGCCTATATTGATTATGACAGAAAGATATTTTATATCCATTCGGATTTAATAAATTATTTCAAAAACAGCGTTACCGATAAATCTCCAAAAGAAGCGGAAATTGCCGCAAGAAAATTTTTCCATAGTCTTGTAATACACGAAACTCTTGAAAGAGACGCGCTTACCGGCCGGGATTTGATTTTTGACGAGTATCTTGTAAAAAAACAGTCTGACGCAGACGGGCAGCGCAAGCGTTCCTATTCAACCGCGGCGTTTCATGAATTTTTACAGAGCGGATACGCGGAAGGCAAGGGGTATTCTGCCGAGGAAATCGTCAGGCAAAGAGAATTACTTGATATTTTTGATATTATCATACAGGATGTAAATTACAGGCGTTCCGAATACGGAGACGTTATTTCAATAGTTCAGTCAAATACGGAATATCCGCAGGATATAAAATCAGACTGGCTGGCAATAAGAGCCGGAGATACCGCCGTTATAAGCCGTTATGCAAAAAGTTTGGCCGATAAAATTTTTGAGCAGATGAAAAGTCAGGCAAATTATCATGCCGGTTATTATGTAATAGCATACAGAAAATCTTCAACGCAGCAATATATGCGGGAAATAGTAAAAAGCGTTGAATACGAATTAAATCAGAAAAAAAGCGGAATTCCGATAAAAATGGTTGAAATTGAAGAAGACGCGGATCCTTCGGTACAAGGTCCGGAAAGATTTAAAGTTCAGGATGAAAGCTCCATAAGCGATGCAAAAATATTTTTTATAGACGATATTATTTCAAAACAAAGCGATACTTTCCATTACATATATTTATACTTTAAAAATAACGGGAATGTTGTGCAGCCATGCGTATTTTTTGATCTGTCACAGGAAGATTTGAACAATACTCTTTCGGATCAAACTTATGACGATATTTTAAAAGATTCTTCCGAATTTATAGAACTTCTGAAACAATTTAATCCGAAAGTTACAAAATATCCAATTTATTGGCTTGTAAGAATGATGAATGACAACGAAAAAATATCCGCCAAACAACTTAACAGATTTATAAACGCTCTTAATAAAACCGCTAAAAGAAAAATTATAACGGCCGCTGTTGAACTTCTTAATTCTCCCAATAAAATCAGAGGCGTCAATTCAGGAGACCTTATTTATCTTATAGCATGTCTTGCAGCCGGGAAAAAACTGACTTTTAATGAAGTAGGCGACGCTTTGGTAACTTTTTTTAAAGACGAGGCAAACAGAGATATAGCCTCATCGTTCGGAGCAGGCATCTCCGACGGTAAAGTTATGGAAATTGATTATTACGACTGGCAGGATAAAACGGCTCTTGCGATACCTTATGCAAAAATTAAGGGATACGATATGTTGAATGTGGCGCATTTGGGATATATGACCGATTTGCAAAGAGAAATGGTCGCTCTTTATGCCCAAAAATACAAAATTGTTTTTGAAGACGAGAAAAGAAAATTAAAACATAAAAGATTTGAACCTTATATAAGCCGCGGTTTGAAAGATGAAATCGCCGATATAGAGAAACGCCTTATTGAAGCTCAGAATGAATTTAAAAATAAAAAGATAACAAGCGCCGAGTACGCCAAAAAAGTTAAAGAAATTATGAACATAGCCGTTGAAATATCTCTTAAAATAGTGAAAGATAATTACAATATAAATATAGAGAGAACATTTTTTGACATAATAGTCGGCGGTTCTCTTACAAAAGGGAATATGATGTTTGATTCGGATATTTATTACGATATCGTTACTCCCAACGAGGATATGTCCGTTTTGATTGATGAAAAATTTGCGCCTGTGTATTCTTTTATATTAAACAGCATAGGGCTTGAAACATACGCCGTTACAAAATATTCAAGCAGTTTTGAAAATAAACAAAATATGAGCACGGTTACCGACGAGAGAGGAATAGCGGTTTTTATGGATTATGAACCGTTGTATGACGACGGACAGGGGAAAGAAGAATATAAAAGGCTAAATTTAAAACTTATAAATAAATATCTTAAAAGCTTGTTGAAACAGGCTCTTGAAAACAAAGAGGAAACTTTAAAACTTATAAGAGCAATGACCAGAAATTATTATGCCGTTTCGGTAAACGGCTCCGGATGGATAGGGAATTCTTTCGTGCAGTCGCATGATGAAAATTCTTCTTTTAACACCAGATATACAATTTTGGCGCTGGAATCAAAACTTAAAGAAATAATATTTGAATACCTGTCGGGATTAAGCGCGGATGAGATTGATAAAATAGATATACCAAAGGGCGTCGGCAAACAAATTGATTTTATAAAAAGAAACATAAAAACGGTTTCGCCGGAAGTTATTGACACTCTGTATTTAGCGTGGCAAAGCCTGTCGCAGATCAGGTTTGACAGGCCGAAAGACGCATGGTCCGGTTTTTATACCGGACTTGAAAAATCCGGATTAATGAATGAAACTGAAGCCAGAAAAGCAATAAATGATTTTATAAATATAAATCTTGAGGAAACCCAGTCTGAACAAAAACGCGACTTTACTTCCCGTGATTTTTTGCAGATAGTTGAAACTTTTATATATGCCAATTCAAAAGATGTAACGTCTTTCAAAACCGCCTACAGAAAATACAGGCACATAGAAAATCTTCTTGTAAATATAAAAGAAGACGAGGACAATAACGAAGTAGCATACATGGCAAAAGCCATAGCTCTTCTGAGCGATTTTGATGATGCTACGCTGCTTAAATTTTACGAGTTCCCGCAGATTGCCGGCAACGGACATTCTGATAAGATAAAGGAATATATAGAAATTGTCAAAAAATCCATAGAAACGATTAAAAAGATAGATGAATTTCCTAAATATACAGGCTTAAACGGATGGAGAACTCTTCAGAATTACTGGGATAATATAATTCAGATATCGGATAATCCGCAGACGCTGCTGGCTCTTTTTGCGTATATGCTTGAAAAAACAAAAAACATAGAAGACGATGAAAAAACAAAAGAAGGAAAGAAAAAAAATGATTATCTTGAAACGATGTATAATATTTATCTTCCTTCCATATACCGTCTTCTTGGAAGCGGCGCGTATGAATATGCAAGAAACAATCTTTTTATTTCCACAAACCCGGTTGAATATCTTAATATCTTAAAACTTGTTAAACAAATATACGGCGCGGATATTCCACAGCTTACAGAATTTAAGGATATGAAAATAGTCGTTTCCTTGAAACAATTTTTGGCGGCCAAAGGTTTTGATTTAAAAAATATAACTATAAAATCAAGAGTAAAAACACCTTACAGTATGTTTGAAAAAATGACGTCCGGAAGAAGAAACAAAACGCAAGCCAGCGAGTTTGGCAAAGATTTTAACGCCGATGATCCTAAAATAATATCAGAATTTTTAAAACAGGTAAGAGATGTTATGGGTCTTCATATAATTATTGAAAGTCCTGATATCAGCAGTGATGCTTTGTCTGAAGCTCTTAAAGAATTTATAGCTTTACAAGCCGCAAAAAGAGTTGACGAAAGCGACAACAAAAGAGATTTGGAAAGAATAAAATATAATTTTTCAATAAGTTATCCGAAAGGCAAAACGGAAATTCCAGTTGAAGCCTGCATTTACTCAAGAAAAGCGTATAACGACGAAACTTTCGGAAGATACGATCCCAATAAAAAAGACGTTAAAGAACCTCATTTTATATATAAGCTGGGGACTACAATAAAGGAAAATTTTTACGCCGGAATTTTCTTTAAAGGAATGAAACGTAAAAATTTCGTTATAACAACCGACGACGAAGATATAAGCGACGATTTCTGCGGGAATTTCAATAAAATAAAAAATAAAATACAAACAAACAGAACGGTTATGTGTTTTGTCGAATATTGGAATGAAGTGTATGTCGTTGACGTTCCGGAAGGTTCCGTTTTAATGGATGTCATATTTCAGCCTTATTTTACAAACGAACACCCGCTTGTCGTTTATAATTCCGACGGATATCTTTTAAATAATAAAATGCCGGTCAAGTCTAACGGATATTATAAAATCGCAATCGGGGAAGGGAACCCAAATTATGACAAAAAAGCCGGGCTTAAAACCGTAAGAGCAAGACTCTACAGGGCGATTATTAACGGCAGGGAAGCGGCATCCGGAACCGATTCGGACGCTTTTAAAGAAAAACTTGAAAAAATAAATGTCGTTGAACGCATCCAGAAACTTATAGATAAAGTTAATGACGGAGATCTTGATTGGAATTTGTTTTTAAATATAATTTCGGATATTCAGTTGTTTGACGGAATTTTAAAAAACAGAGAAGAATACAATAAAATAATAATGCGGGCTCAGTATGCGGCGGCCGAAAAAATATTAGAAGCTTTATCTTCGGTTCCGCGTTCGGCGGAAACCGCAGCGGCGATTGAAAAATTTAAGAAAATTATCGGCAGACTTCAAACCGGCAATGAGTTTTTATCGGCTGAAAACAAAACGGCGATTGATGAGATTATAAGTTCATTTATGCAGATATTGGATAAAGAAAATTCAAAAAAATCCGACGCCGCTTATGATAATTTAAAAGTATTGTTTTTTCTTGAAACAAGACAGGTTGATATGTATATGTTGGCATCGGAAACAGAGAAAATTAAAAGAGCGTATCTTGACATAGGTTCAGTGTCTGTTTCTGATTTTTTTACAAATTCCGTAAAAATAGCAAATCATTATAACTTATTAAATGTCGGAGAATTATGGCAGGCGTTTGTTTTGGGAATTTTGGACAGGCATACGGTTATTAAAAATACTGACGGCAGAGAAATGGAACTGGCAAATTATTATGATCCGGATTACCGTAATAAAATTATGCCTTTGATTTCACTGGGCAGAAATGTTAAGAAACTTGCCGAATATGTCGCCGGAGTTCCTTTGCTTGAAGAATATTCGGGGCTTGTTATGCAGATGCTTTTGAGTTTATACGAACAGGGAGCCTATGATATAGAGGATTTACTGGCAAAAGAAACTCCGTTTTTATTACAGAGCGAAGCGGATTCCGTTAAAGAGACCGTTAAAAACAGGCTCGGTCTTTCAAAAGTTGATATCAAAGTTTCTCCTTCTCAGGATTTGTTTATGGCAAAAGACGCTTATTCTTTTGCCACATTGGATGTCGGAGAAGATACCGCTACTCTTTATATAAGCGAAATATTTTTGAAACAGCTTGAAAACGGCAGCGACGAATACAGAGAAAGAATATTGGCCTTATTGGTTGAACATGAGTTGGGCGAATATGAATTTTTAAGAGATAATCCCGAAGCGGATTATGAAAAATTTCATGAACAGTCTGATCAAAAAGAATTGCTGGATTTTGCGGACGGAATAGCGGCGCAGATAAGCGAATCGGCTATGGAAACAAACGCGGAAAACATAAAGGGATTTAATAATACCGTTTTCGGGAATGTAACCGAAAACGGATCATATTTAAACGGCGTATTGATGGTGTTTGCAAAAATTATACCAGGTGTTTTAACCGGCGACACTGATATAAATGCTGACGGAAAATCAGGGCTTGACGCAATTCCGTCCGAAGTTTTAAAATCTGTTTTGTTTGTAATTCAAAATCTTGGAGATGACCGTGACAATGTCAGACAAAACATGTTTATATTATTTAACAATATGAAAATTAACGGAAAACAAAATCCGGTTTTTGCTTCAAAAGAAAGTCTTTTGGCCGAAATTTCAAAAACGGGAATAAGCAAAACAAAGTACGCCCTTATTGAAAAATATATTAACTGGATTTATGAAACTGACCAAACAATGCCGGCAAAAGATATCGGTATTCCGGAGTCAATTACATCTCAGCTTGAAAAAGACGTTGAAAATACAAGGAAAATATTATTTGCCGCATAAAAATAACACTTGTTTTAATATTATAAAAAATATATAATCAAAATCCTATATATGAAAGATTGTATTTTTTGTAAAATTATCGCAGGTGAAATCCCTGTAAAAACTAAAGTTTTTGAAGATGACAAAGTTTTTGCTTTTGAAGATATAAATCCGCAGGCTCCGGTGCATATACTTATCGTTCCCAAAAAACATATATCCTGCTTAAACGAAGCAAGTAATGAAAATTTGGAATTGTTGGGATACATACAGTTAGTCGCCTCTCAAATTGCCAAACAAAGAGGCCTGGAAGGCGGATACAGATTAGTCAATAACTGCGGCGCAGATGCAGGACAGACGGTATTTCACATACATTATCATTTATTGGGAGGCAGGATTTTTGCCTGGCCTCCGGGTTAAAGATTAGTTTATACAAAAAGGCGGTGTAAAGTTTCAATGGTAAGCGTAAAAGTTAGAGATGGCGAATCTATAGAGGAAGCCATCAGAAGATTTAAGAGAGAATGCGAAGGCAGCGGAATAATGCAGGAGATCAAGAACAGAGAATTCTATAAATCTCCGAGCGTTTTAAGAAAAGAAAAACTTGCCGAAGCCAAAAGAAAAATTCGCAGGAAAATGATGAAAGACAACAACTGGTCAAAATAAATATGGTTGTTTCTTAAATTAAATGAAAAACGCAATAAGAGGGTATATTTAAATTTACCCTCTCTTGTGTTTTTCTATCCGGAAGGTAAAATGAATTTAAAACAGATGTATGAATTTTTTGTTGCCGACGGTATTAAAAACGATCCGCGCGGAGAAAAAGAAGTAAAAATTCTGCTGGACGAAAAAAATAAAGAATATAAAAGCCTTGACGAAAAGAAAAAAGAATTTTACGACAAAGATACTCTGACTAATCCTTATTGCGATTCAAGAATTCTTTACGGAACAGGCGATGAAAAAATAAAATCCGTAATGGTGGGCATTGACATAGAAGTGCCCGAACTTCTTCTTGCCAGCCAGTTAAAACTGTCCGGCAAAAAAATTGATTTGGTGTTGGCGCATCATCCGGAAGGCAAAGCCTACGCTACATTCCATAACGTTATCAATATGCAGTCCGAAATAATAAATTCGCACGGCGTTCCTATTAATATAGCCGAAAGCTATGTTTCTTCAAGAGCCGCGGAAGTGGGAAGAAGCGTAAGCGGACAGAACCACCAGAGAGTTTATGACGCGGCAAAATTACTTGATATCCCCTTAATGACGGCGCATACGGTTGCCGACAATAATGTCGTATCGTATCTGCAAAAAAAACTTGATAAGTTACAGCCCAGATATTTAAAAGATATAATCGCTTTTTTGGAAGATATTCCGGAATACAAATATGCCAAAACTTACGGAAACGGACCGTTCATACTTAACGGCGGAGATAAATCTAAATGCGGCAAAATATTTGTTGATATGACCGGCGGTACGGAAGGCCCGACGGAATTGATAGAAAAACTCGCAAACGCAGGAGTCGGAACGATAGTCGGCATGCATATGAGCGAAAAGAATTACAATAATGCCGTAAAACATAAAATAAACGTAATAATAGCGGGACATATTTCGTCGGATAATCTCGGCATTAATTTGATGCTTGACTCATTAGAAAAGAAATACGGGAGTTTGGATTATATTGAATGCTCGGGTTTCAGAAGATTTAGAAGATAAGATTTTAAAAAAGTTGGGATAATGGCAATTTCCGATCATATCATAGACCAAATAAGAACATCTTCAAGTATAGAATATGTTATACAGGAATATGTACCCGATTTAAAAAAGTCGGGCAAGAACTGGAAATGTTGCTGTCCGTTTCACAGCGAAAAAACGCCGTCTTTTGTGGTAAGCCCCGAAAAGGGAATCTTCAGATGTTTCGGCTGCGGGGTTGCCGGCGACGTTTTTAAGTTTGTTATGCTCATTGAAAATATTCCGTGGATTGAAGCCGTCAGAAAACTGGCTCAAAAAAGCGGCATAACCATAGAAGAAAGAAAAGAAGACAAAATTGCTCTTTCGGAAAAAGCGAAAATTTTTGAATTGCTTGAAAATGCCGCAAGGTTTTATCACAGATGTTTTATTGAAAGCAAGTCTGCGCAGATTGCAAGAGACTATTCAAAAGAAAGAGGCTTGAGCCAGGAAACAATACAAAAATTCATGATAGGATACGCCCCGAAAGGAAAACTACTTGAATCTGCTTTGAAAAAGGGCTATTCTTATGAGGAATTGGTTAAAGCCGGACTTGTGACAAAAACCGAATCGGGTATGTTCTTTGAATATATGTCGGACAGGCTTGTGTTTCCGATACTTGATATTCAGGGCAGAGTTGTCGCTTTCGGAGGCAGAACTTTAACGAATCAGAAGACAAAATATTTAAATACTCCCGAGACTGCCGTGTATTCAAAGTCGGCAAATTTATACGGATTATTCCAGACATTGCCTGATTTAAAGAAAGATAAGAGAATCATATTGCTTGAAGGATATATGGATGTTGTTATGACGCAGCAGTACGGAATAAGCGGCGCGGTTGCTTCGCTGGGCACATCTTTTACGGCGCAGCAGGCAAAATTAATCGCAAGATATGCGGAAGATATAATTGTTCTTTTTGATTCAGACGATGCCGGAAGAATGGCTACTCAGAGAGCTCTGGAAATTTTTGCCGAGAACGACATAACTTCCAGAACAGTTTCTTTACCGGAAGGTATTGATCCGGACGAATATCTTCTTGAACACGGGGAAAAATCTTTTGACGATTTGATTAACAAAAAATCAAAATCGGCGATAGATTTTATGACCGACAGAATTACGGGTTTTAACGATTTAAAAAAATCAGGCGGCAAAGCAAAAGCTGCTTCTGCGCTGCTTGATTTTGTCGTAAAAAATAAAAATACGATAACGCAGAGAGAATATATAAGAGAAATATCCCAGAGATTGAATCTTGAAGAAGAAATACTCTGGCAGGAATTTAAAAAAAGAAAAATTTTTAAGACTGAAAATATAACAAAGCAGGATTTGTTAATTAAAGATAAAAAAGACAAAGAAGAAAAAACTTTGGAAGAAGAAATGATAAAATTTCTTCTGTCGCAAGATTGCAGGAATTTTGCCGACAAATTGGACGGTGAGTTTTGGACGTCCGAAAAATGCCGGAAAATACACGGGTTTTTAAAAGAAAAAAAAGACGTCGCGGCTGCGGAAATATTATCCAAACTTGAAGATGATGACGCGAGATGGTTTTCCGGTTTGGCGATTGAAGCGACAGCAAAGACGGGCGATTTGCAGGAAATTTTTGATTCTTTATACAGGGATATTCAGTCCGAGAAACTCAAAAACGCGAGAAAAAGGCTTGAAAAAGAAATATTGCTTATGACTGACGGAAAAATTCCGGTAGACGCTGAAAAAATTAAGGAATATAATTTATTAACCTCTAAAATAAAAGGTTCGGGGAAAAACAAATGACAAAAAAAGATCTTTTTAAAAGTTTGATTGAAATCGGCAAGGAACAGGGGTATGTCACTTACGATGAAATAAACAAGCATATTTCGGAAAACGACATGACTTCCGACAAGATTGACAATCTTTTTATAAAATTCAGCGAACTCGGAATAAATATAGTAGACAAACAGCAGACGTCAACCAAAAAAGCGAAAAATAATGTAGCCGAAACGTCGGATATAGTCGTAAAAACAAGCGATGACGACGAAATGAATCCAGTAAGAATGTATCTGACGGAAATGGCGAAAGTTCCGCTGCTGCAGAGAAACGTGGAAGTTGAACTGGCAAAAAACGTAAGAGAAAACGAAAAGAAATTAACTTATATAGTTTTGGAATCGCCTCTTATCATAAAAGAAGTGAAAAGCTGGGATACTTTGATAGAGCAGGACGAGATGACTCCCAAGGAGCTTATGCCCAGAGGCAGAAAATCTACGGCGCAGCTCAGAAATATGAGAATTAAGGTTAAGGAAACCGTAAAAAAAATAGGGCAGCTGGAAAAAAATATAGAAACTGTTTCGGCAAAACTTAAACAAAAAGGATTGTCGGAAAAAGAAAAAGCGAAACTTACCGAGAAAAAGACCGCTTTAAGGGGAGAAGTAATTTCGCTTATAATAGGCCTTAATCTTAATCAGGATAAAGTAAAGAGATTAATCAATAAAATAAAAATTACCGCAAGCAAACTTAACTCTATAACTTTGGAATTGGAAAAAATAGAAAGAAAATATAAAATGCCGGTTGCAAAACTGCAGGCTTTATATAAACAGTTTTCCACGGGTAAAATTACCGCGGCCGCTTTTAAAAAACAATCCGGAAATTTTGTAGCGGTTGAGACGGCCGAAGATATTTCAAATATAGAGTCGCTTCTTGCAAAACAAACCAATATAAAAGAAGGTTTTTCAATTACCACGGCGGAGCTTCTTGAAACCGACAGAAAAATAAGAGAACTTGAAGAAGTCATACACAGAGACAAGATGAAACTTATAGAGGCGAATTTCAGGCTGGTCGTTTCAATAGCAAAGAAACACGTCGGCATCAGCAGCCTTGAATTGTCGGATTTGATACAGGAAGGAAATTTAGGACTTTCAAAAGCCGTTGAAAAATTTGAATGGAAAAGAGGTTTTAAATTTTCAACGTACGCAACGTGGTGGATAAGACAGTCCATAAACAGAGCTATAGCCGATCAGGCAAGAACCATAAGAATTCCCGTCCACATGAAAGAGCTTATTTCAAAATTAACGAAACTAAAAAAGAAATTCCAGCAGGATCAGGGAAGAGAACCGACTACCGAAGAATACGGCAAAATACTCAGAATGTCAACCGACAGAGTGAGAAAAATACTGAAAATGATGCAGGAACCGGTATCTCTTGCTACGCCCGTAGGCGAAGAAGAAGATTCAAAGCTGGAAGATTTTATAGAAGATCAAAACAGTCCTAATCCGGTTACGAAAACTCATCAGTACAGACTGCAGATAGAACTTGAAAAAGTTTTAAATTCTTTGACTCCCAGAGAAGCCGAAATAATAAGGTTAAGATACGGAATAGGAGTAGGATATCCTTCAACTCTTGAGGAAGTGGGCAAAAAATTCGGAGTTACCAGAGAAAGAGTCAGACAGATAGAGGCAAAAGCGATAAGAAAATTAAGGCATCCAAGCAGATGCAAATCTTTAAAAGAATATTTGGAATAAATACCGTTTTTATTCGTTGACAGTTTATTTTTAAAAATATTAAAATAGTTAAAATAATAAATTAAAACAGGTGGTATTTAAAATGGGTTTTTACATTGGAAGAGACAGAGAAGCAAGAAGAGCATACGGCTTTGACGAAGTGGCGATAGTTCCCGGCACCGAGACTGCAAATCCGGAAGAAGTTGACGTAAACACTTCAGTCGGTCCTCTTAAACTTGAAATTCCTTTTTTGGCAAGCGCAATGGACGGAGTAGTTGACGTAAATTTTGCTATAGCCATGGGAAAACTGGGCGGTCTTGCGGTTTTAAATCTTGACGGAGTTCAGACAAAATATAAAGATCCGGCGGCAGTGCTTGATAAAATAGCCTCTGCAAGTCCCGAAGAAGCCACGGCGCTTGTTCAGAGCGTTTATAAAGAGCCTATAAAAACGGAATTAATAACGGAAAGAGTAAAACAAATAAAAGCTGCCGGCGTAAAAGCCGCAGTTTCATGCATACCGGCAAATGCCGAAAAATTCGGAAAAATTGCCCAGGATGCCGGAGCCGACATATTCGTAGCTCAGGGTACGGTTATAACGGTTAAACATAAAGCGACGCAGTATACGCCGATAGATTTGGCTAAATTCTGCCAGAAAACAATGAATATTCCCGTAATACTCGGAAACGTCGTATCATATCAGGCTGCGCTTGAACTTATGGAAACGGGATGCGCCGCGATACTTGTAGGCGTCGGACCGGGAGCCGCATGTACTTCAAGAGGCGTTTTGGGAATAGGAGTTCCGCAGGTTACCTCAACGGTTGACTGCGCAAACGCAAGAGATTTTTACTTTAAGAAAACAGGAAAATACGTTTCAATAATTACCGACGGCGGAATGAATTCCGGCGGAGATATATGCAAAGCTTTTGCTTCCGGAGCCGATGCGGTTATGGTCGGATCTGCTTTTGCAAGAACGCATGAAGCGCCCGGCAGAGGTTATCACTGGGGTATGGCTACGCCTCATCATAATTTGCCCAGAGGAACAAGAGTCAGAGTAGGCGTAACGGGATCTCTTGAAGAAATTCTTTACGGACCTGCAAGTCTCGACGACGGAACCCAAAATTTGGTCGGAGCGCTCAGAACATGTATGGGAACGGTAGGAGCTATGACGATAAAAGAAATGCAGATGGCGGAACTTATAATAGCTCCGGATATAAAATCGGAAGGCAAGTTGTTTCAGAGAGCGCAAAGAATCGGTATGTGCAAATAATTTAAACAGGTCTATTGCTTGAAAAAATACGGAGAGGTATTGTTTCTGTTGGTGTTGTTTTTTGCATCCTGTTCCAGAGGACAAGATGCTTCTTCCGGCGTTGCAATGCAGATAAAAGGTTCGGACACAATTGTAAATCTCGTTCAGGTTTGGGCGGAAGAGTACGTTAAATTGCATAATGAATGCAATATAGGCGTTACGGGCGGAGGAAGCGGAACAGGTTTTGCCGCTCTTTTAAACAGCACCTGCGATATTGCGATGGCTTCAAGGCAGGCTGAAGACAGAGAAATAGAACTGGCAAAAGCAAAAAATATAGAATATAAAGAATTTATAGTCGGTCTGGACGGACTTGCAGTTTTAGTTAATAAAAATAATCCCGTGAATCATCTTACGATGAACCAGTTGCGGGATATTTTTATGGCTAAAATTACGAACTGGAAAGAAGTCGGCGGAGAAGACAGAAAAATTGTCATTCTTTCAAGAGAAAGCAATTCCGGCACGCATATGTTTTTTAAAGAGCATGTTATAAGGCGCGGAGATAAAAAAAACAAAGATGAGTTTTCGCCGAGCGCTCTTCTTATGCCGTCTTCGCAGGCTATTTTTGACGAGATATACCAGAATCCCAACGCTTTGGGATATACCGGTATGGGTTTTATAAACGATAACGTTAAAGCTTTATCAATATCAAACTGGAATTCGGCGGTATTTGTGTATCCGAGTCTTGAAAACGTAAAGTCGGGAATGTATCCGATATCAAGACCTTTATTTTTATACACAAACGGACAGCCTAATAAAACGGCGAAAGATTTTATAGATTTTTCATTATCGGAAAGAGGGCAGAAGATTGTCGCTGAAACGGATTTTGTCCCTATCAGGAAATAATAATGTTTAGAAACGCAACAGATTCAATAATGGAAAAAGTTGTTTTTATATGCGGAATACTGACGATAGTATTTGTCATTTTAATATTTGGTTTTTTATTTAAAGAAGGTTTTTCTTTTTTTAAAGAGTACGGAATTTTTAATTTTTTAACCGGTAAATTATGGTATCCTACGTCAAATCCGGCGATGTACGGCGTTTTGTCTTTGATAGTCGGTTCGCTTCTTGTAACTTTGGGGGCAATAGCGATAGCGGTTCCGCTGGGAATTATGGCTGCGTTGTATATTGCCGAAATAGCGCCGGCATGGATAAGAGACGTTTTAAAATCGGGCGTTGAACTTATGGCCGCTATTCCGTCTGTCGTTATAGGATTTGTCGGAATGGTTACGCTTGTTCCTATGGTAAGAACTTTGTTTGATATTCCTACCGGTCTTACCGCTTTTTCAGGGTCAATAATGCTTGCTTTTATGGCTATGCCTACGATAGTTTCAATTTCGGAGGACGCTATAAGGTCGGTTCCGTGGTCTTATAAAGAAGGCGCCTATGCTTTAGGCGCTACAAAATGGCAGACAATAAGAAGAATAGTTTTAAAAACGGCAATGCCGGGAATTATCGCGGCGGTTATGCTTGGCATAGGCAGGGTTATCGGAGAAACTATGGCCGTTATGATGATAACCGGAAATGCCGCGCACATACCGTCTTCAATATTTGAACCCGTCAGAACTTTAACCGCAACAATCGCGGCCGAAATGGGCGAAACGGTAAAAGGCGGTCTTCATTACAGAGCGCTTTTTGCGATAGGATTGGTATTGTTTGCGATAACGTTTATCATAAATTTTATAGCTGATTTATTTTTAAATAAAAACAGGAAATAATGAATTTAAAATTAAACCCTAAATTATCTCAGAAACTGGCGTTTTCAGTTTTATTTTTAGCCACGGTATTCGTTATTCTCCCGGTTATAATAATTATTTTTAACATAGTTAAAAACGGTTATTCGGCTATTTCTTGGGAATTTTTATTTTCAATGCCGAAAGACGGTATGAGAGCCGGCGGAATATTTCCAGCCATCATAGGAACTCTTTCAATAGTTTTGGCCGCAATAGCAATTACTCTTCCGATAGGAGTGTTGGCGGCGATTTATTTAAACGAATACGCAAAAGATAATATGCTTACAAGAATCATCAAACTGGCGATAGTAAATCTCGCCGGAGTTCCCTCGGTTGTTTACGGTCTTTTCGGACTTGGCATCTTTGTTATGCTTTTAGGCTGCGGAGTTTCAATTCTTGCAGGCGCGCTTACGCTTTCAATTATGGAGCTTCCCGTTATAATAACAACGGCTCGCGCGGCTTTAAACAGCGTTCCTTATCCTTTCAGAGAAGCCAGCTGGTCTTTGGGAGTCAGCCGCTGGCAGACGATAAGATATGTCGTTCTGCCGAATGCTTTGCCGGGCATTATGACAGGCGCAATTTTAAGCATAGCGAGAATATCCGGAGAAACGGCTCCGATTTTATTTACGGCCGCGGCTTTCTACGTTCCGCATCTTCCTAATTCAATGTTTGACCAGGTAATGGCTCTGCCGTATCATTTGTATATTATTTCAACTCAGATTCCGAATATGCCTAAAAATATAATTTTCGGCACGGCTTTAGTTCTTCTGATGCTTGTGCTTTCAATGAGTTTAATAGCTATCGTAGCAAGAATATATTTCAGGAAAACCAGAAAATGGTAGACAAAATAAAAGTTAAAAATTTAAGTTGTTTTTATAACGGCAAAGAGGTTTTGAAATCTCTTAATATCAACGTCGTTAAAAATGAAATTCTTACGATTATAGGCCCTTCAAACAGCGGTAAGACGTCTTTTTTAAGAACATTAAACAGAATGAATGACAATAACGTAAATTATTCAAGAAGCGGCGAAGTTTTTATTGACGATAAAAATATATTTAAAATGAATCAGGAAGTTTTAAGAACAAGAGTCGGAATGCTTTTTGCGATGCCGATTCCGCTGCCGATGTCAATATATGAAAATATTGCATACGCGCCTAAAAGAATAGGTTTGCTGTCAAAAAAAAGCGAAATAGACGCCGTTGTTGAAAAAGCGCTCAAAGACGCGTCTTTATGGGATGAGGTGAAAGACAGGCTTGACCATTCGGCCATAAAACTTTCCGGAGGGCAGCAGCAGAGACTTTGCATAGCTAGAATTTTGGCGATAGAACCGGAAGTTATTTTATTTGACGAACCGTGTTCGGGGCTTGATCCTATTTCGACGTCAAAAGTTGAAGAAGCGATGATAAGATTAAAACAAAAATATACGATAATTTTAGTAACCAATAACGTAAAGCAGGCGTCCAGAGTCGGAGACAGAACGGCGTTTTTTCTTATGGGGGAATTGGTTGAACTCAGCGAAACGGCGAAAATGTTCGTAGCGGCGCAGGATAAAAGAACAGAGGATTATATAACCGGCAGATTCGGATAATATTATGGAAAATACAGCGGCAATAAAAGTTAAAAATCTTGATTTATACTATACGAAATTCCAGGCTATAAAGGATGTGAGTGTGGAATTTAAAAGCAACCAGATAACGGCGCTGATAGGCCCGTCGGGCTGCGGTAAATCAACGCTTCTCAGAACGTTAAACAGAATTAACGATACAATTGAAGGCGTAAAAATTACGGGCGAAGTTGTAATTTACGGTAAAAATATATATGCCGAAGACGCCGACGTTGACAGAATAAGAAGAAACGTCGGTATGGTTTTTCAGCGTCCGAACCCGTTTCCTTTATCGGTCTACGACAATGTCGCTTTCGGACTGCAGATTAACAGAATAGTAAAAAGCAAATCGGAAACGGATCAAATTGTAAAAGAAAGCCTTGAAGACGTCCAGCTTTGGGACGATTTAAAAGATAAATTAAAAAATAACGCTTTAAGTTTGTCTCTTGAACAGCAGCAGAGATTATGCATAGCCAGAGTCGTCGCGGTAAAACCGCAGGTTATTCTTCTTGACGAGCCGTGTTCGTCGCTAGATCCTATGGCTACGGCGCATATTGAGGAACTGATGCAGGAATTGAAAGAAAAATATACGATAGTCATAGTAACGCATAATATGCAGCAGGCCGCCAGAATTTCCAAAGAAACCGGTTATATGCTGCTAGGAAAACTGATAGAGTTTGATAAAACCGAAAAAATATTTACAAATCCTTCGCAAAAAGAAACCGAAGATTATGTCTCAGGCCGTTTTGGATAATTCTTTTAACGGATATTCACGGAGTATCTAAATGGTTGATTTGGAACTTGCCAAAGAAAAAATATCGAAAAAAATGTATTCCGAAGCTTTGGAGTTGCTGACGGGATTGCGCAATAAATTTCCGGATGATGAAAATATTATTTTTCATTTGGCCAAATGTTATTTTTATTTGGGGCAGTATGCCGAAGCGTTGGATATTTTGCCGTCAGTGAAGCAAAATAAAAATTTTGATGTCTCTGAATTTATTGATGATTTAAACCGAAAAATAAAAGAAGAATGCAAAAAATCAAATGCCGCCGGTAATTATGAATATACTGCGCAAATTTTAGATAAATATTGTTCGTTTATTGATTGCAGAGGGATTGCGGAAGATTTATGCGATTCAATAGTAAAAAGTATGGAGGAATATAATTTTCACGGACAATATGATAATGCGTCGGTTTTATATAATAAATATCACGGCAGATTTTCAAATGACGCTTTTTTTTCAAATAAAATGTTAAATGCCTATGAATTGGCGGCTCATAAAATCGTTTTGGAAAGCAAGCCAAGAAGCATAATGCTGGTTTTAACAAATTCCTGCGATTTGGATTGTATTATGTGTTACCAGGATAAAAAAACAGTAAAAAATATTGATAAAAAAGTGGTTGATATTGTTCTTGATAATTTGCAGTATTTGGAAAAAATTGTATGGCAGGGCGGCGAAGTATTAATACTTCCGTATTTTAGAGAAATTTTATTGAAAACGATTGAATTCCCGAAGATTCATCAGATAATAACCACAAATTTTCAGAACGCAGGCGAAGAAATAATAGAGCTTATGACAAAAAACAATATACACCTTATAGTTTCAATAGACGGAGCCGCCAAAGAAACATATGAGAGAATAAGAATCGGCGCAAGTTTTGACAATTTGGAAAAGAATCTCAAAAAAATAAATAATTACATAATGAAATACAAAAGCAAGATGAGTTTGCAGATAAATTTTTTGGTAATGAAAAGCAATTATAAGGAAATACCGGATATTGTTGATTTTGCGTACAAATATAAATTTTCAATTGTTGTTTTTTTAAGATGCGTCACGGATAACGAAAATCTTAAAATCACGGAAGAATATGAAAAAGACATTGAAAATTATATAAAGCAGGCCGATATTAAAGCCCGGAAATATAATATTAAAATAATAGACGTGTTTTCTGAATTTAACGATGCTGTCTGTAACGGCCGAGAAACAGAAAATAAACAAACAGCCGCCGATAAAGGATTGTTTTGCCATTTGCCTTGGTATGAAATGACCGTACAGGAGGACAATGCGGTTAAACCTCACTGTACATGCGGATATGCGCGTTTAACAAATACGGATAAATATAACAATATTTATGATATTTGGAATAATGAAGTAATGCAGGAATACAGAAAACAGATTCTTAAATCGGACAACGGCAAATGTATAGATATATGCAGACTGATGTCGTCTGATTACAGAAAAAATTTTAATAAATGAATTTAAACATAAATGTTGTTTGAATTTATGCGAAATGCTACAATAATGACGTTTTTATAAGATAGCTGTTTTAGGGGGAGAAATGAGACATTTTGATATGGAAATGACGGAATTAAAGAAAAAACTTGTTGATATGGCGAGTTCAGTCCAGCAGATGATAAAAATTTCTATAGACGTTGTCGTCAAAAGAGACAAAGAATTGTCAAAAGAGGTTTTCTCTATTGAAAGGGAAGTTAATCTTGACGAAATAGTTATAGACGATACGTGTTTAAAACTGATAGCGTTAAACCAGCCGGTAGGTTCGGATTTAAGATTTATTACTTCGGCTATGAGAATTAACAGCGATTTGGAAAGAATGGGCGATGAAGCGGTTAATATATGCGAAACCGGGCTTGAATTGTTGGAATATCCCGAACTAAAACCGTTGATTGACATACCTAAAATGGTAGTGCTTGTTACGGAAATGGTTAAAGAAAGCATAGAATCTTTTAATTTAAGCGATGCTGAACTTGCGCAAAAAGTTTTGGAAAAAGATGACGCTGTTGATGAAATAAAAAGAACGATATTTAAAGATTTAATGGAATATATGATTTGCACAAGCGACAGAACGACAATTATCAGAGCGATGGATTTGATATTTATTGCAAGAAGGCTTGAAAGACTCGGAGATCATGCCACAAATATATGCGAAGACGTAATATTTATGGTTAACGGCAAAGATATAAGACATAATAACAGATCAAATTAAACTTAGTTAGTTGCGCGGTTTTACCATAATATGGTATAATTGCCGAGCATTTATAATACATACTGTCCGGTATGTTCATGGAAATGGGTGGATGGCGGAACTGGCAGACGCACAGGACTTAAAATCCTGAGGCTCGCAAGAGCCGTGAGGGTTCGATTCCCTCTCTACCCATTGTTTTTTTGGTAAAATTTTAATTAGCAGATAGCATGAAAAAAAATAAACCGGTTTTTACATCAGAAGAAAAACTAAACTGCGATGTTTTGAATCTCAATCTCCAAGAAGCAAAATACATTATAGATTCTATGCAAATTCATAATTATAACTGTGATTATGATGAAACAATCAAAATATATAATAAATACAGCAGTATTTTTTCTAAAGATATATTTTTGTCTAATAAAATGTTAAATGAATATGAACTTGCGACTCATAAAATTTTATTGGAAAGCAAGCCCAGAAGTATAATGATAGTTCTTACGAATACGTGTGATTTGAACTGTATCATGTGTTATCAGGACAGGCGAAATATTAAAAATATCAGCGAAAAACTTGTTAATATAGTCTTGGATAATTTAAAATATTTTGAAAAATTAATATGGCAGGGCGGAGAAGTTTTGATATTGCCTTATTTTAAAAACATATTGAAAAAAACAATAAATTATCCGAATATACATCAGGTAATAATTACCAATTTTCAAAACGTCAGCGATGAAATAATAGAATTGATCGCAAGAAATAAAATAGAATTAATAGTATCTGTTGACGGGACGACAAAAGAAACATATGAAAAAATAAGAGTCGGGGCCAGTTTTGACAAACTTGAAAAAAATTTAGAAAAACTAAAAGAAAACATAATTCAATACGGTAATAAAGTCAGTTTGCGTATTAATTTTGTAATAATGAAAGACAATTACAAAGAGATACCCGGTATAATAGATTTTGCATACAGATATAATTTCATAATGGTTGCTTTTTTAAGATGTGTGACTGAAGATGAAAATATTAAAATAACAAAAGAATATGAAGAAGACGTTGAATCGTATATAAAACTGGCAAAAGAAAAAGCCGATAAATATAATATTATAGTTACTAATACATTTTCAGAATTTAATGATAATACCTGTGAAGATAAGGTTAAAAGTTATATTGAAAGCTCAGATAAAGAGAAGAAAGGATTATTTTGCCATTTGCCGTGGTATGAACTGCTGATACAGGAAGACAATACTGTAAAACCTCATTGCGGTTGCGTGCAGGGGTCTCCTTTTATAAATGTTGATGATTGTGATAATATTGATGATTTGTGGAATAATGCGGAAATGCAAAAATACAGAACTAAAATGCTTAACTCCGAGTGCGGGCGGTCTATTTATGAATGCAAATTAATGTTATCATATGATACAAGAAAAAGATTTAATAAATAGGTTGTTGTCAGACAAAAAAATATTATTTAATATATTAAAAGGATAAAAATGAAAAATAATAATTTAGTTGATTTTTCTTCAATAGAAAAAAACTTCAACGCGTATACGCTGAAAAATAAAGGCGTGCATGCCATTGAAATAGATAAAATAGTCGGCAGTTTGGGCAGATATTTTGATTTTACCGAAAATCTGCTGCCGAAAAGAGATTCCGTAACCGCCAGATACAACGATATTAAAAGCATAATGGAAAGCGGAGGCATACTGCCTCCGATTCAGGTTTATCAGGTTCTTGATAATTATTTTGTTATAGACGGGCACCACAGGCTTGCCGTCGCAAAAAATGAACTAAAAGCCAAATACATAGACGCTGAAGTTATAGAAGTAAGGTTTAAATTTGAGCTTTCAAGCGATAAAAAATATACGTTTGACACGGAACACACTAAACAATTTTTAATCAAGCTTGAAGAAGACGCTTTTCAAAAGTCTACTTTATTGAATAATGATATACTCATACAGCCTATAAAAGTTACCGAATTAAAAAGTTATACAAGGCTTAACGAAGAAATAATAGAATTTCAAAAAACCCATAATAAAGGCGAGCTTGCAAAAAAGCATATAGTGTTTTCTTCTTTAAAATGGTATGCCCAAAGATTTCTTCCGGCGGTAAAAATTATGGAAGAAGCAAAAATACTGTCAAAATTCCACGACAGAACTTACGCCGATTTGTACGTTTGGATTCAAAAACATAAATATTATTTAAGCCAGGAAGCCGGATACGACGTAGGTTTTGATTTTACCGCGCAGGATTTTACCGAAAAATTTAAAAATAAAAAATTTTTTGATATTTTCCCGTCAATATTTACCGATATTTTAAAACATCTTGTTAAATAAGTATTGCTTGGATTTGCGGTTTTCGTTTGCCGTGTTATTCTTAAAAGTTTCCGCTTAAAGGGTTTGTATGAAAATTCTTGCTGTTTCTGACAAAGATGATTCAAAACTGCAGGCTTGTATCCTTCAAAATATGAAATTTTTGCAGGATATAGACGTTATTGTATCGTGCGGCGATATTTCCAGCCAATATCTTGAATTTCTTGTTGACAGTTTAAAAAAGCCGCTGTTTTTCGTCAGAGGGAACCACCAGACGTTCTATCCTTCGGATCATAAAGGCTATCTTGAAAAATTTATTTCCGATATATATGATACGGATAAACATTTTAATTTCGGCGGGATTAATCTTCACGCAAGGGCTGAAATATTCAAAGATTATATTTTTATAGGATTTGAAGGCTCAATGAAATATAATAAAGGGTCTTTCCAGTATACCCAGCACGAAATGACGAAAATAGTAAAAAAAATGGAAAACACAATATATTTTATGCAGATGAAAGATTTGATTTTGAGAAGAAAAAAAAGAAAAATTATAGTTGTGTCGCATGCTCCGTTAGCGGGAATACACGACCAGAAAGATTTATGCCATCAGGGTTTTGCAAGATTTAAAAATTTTTTAAATAAATTCAAACCTATTGTCTGGCTTCACGGGCACATACATTTTAACGACCAGAGAAACGCCCAAATTACCAGATTTGACGAAACTCTTGTGGTAAACACTTACGGATTTCATGTTATAAACATAGAGAACGGCAAAGTTGACGTTATATCAAACGCCAAAAATCTTCTGTAAATATGTATAATATCTGAAAAAAGGAAAAAATAATAAATGCGAGTCGGGATTATAGGAACTGGATATGTAGGTTTGCCTACGGGGTTAGGTCTTGCGGAATTGGGACATAACGTAATATGCGCGGATAAGAATGAAATCAAAGTAAATATGCTTAATCAGGGTAAAATTACTCTGTACGAAAAAAATTCGCAAAACCTTCTTCTTAAAAATATAAAATCAAAAAGAATACGTTTTACGGCTTCCATTGAAGAATGCATAAAGAAATCGGATGTGATAATAATAGCGGTGGGAACTCCTATCGTTGACGCCGATATAAATATGTCGGATATGAGAGATGTTTTTGATGTTATAAAAAAAACGGCTCTTTATTTGAATAAATATAAATTAATAGCCCTAAAATCTACCGTTGCCGTAGGAACATGCGATAAGGCCGAAAATTTAATAAAAAAATTAAATCGTAAGGCCGATTTTGATATCGTTTCGCTTCCCGAATTTTTACGGGAAGGGTTTGCCGTCGCAGATTTTTTCAATCCTGACCGCATAATTGCCGGCGTCGGAAGTTCAAAAGCAAAAAAAATTATAACAAAACTGTATAAACCTCTTTTAAATAAAACCAAGATTTTATTTGTTAACAGACAATCAAGCGAATTGATAAAATATGCATCTAATTCCTTTTTGGCGGTAAAAGTTGCTTTTATCAATGAAATAGCCAATTTTTGCGAAAAAACAAACGCGGATATAAATGAAGTTTCACGCGGAATAGGATTGGACAGCCGAATAGGCGGTAAATTTTTAAATCCGGGTCCCGGCTACGGCGGAAGCTGTTTTCCGAAAGATACAAAATCTTTGGCGGCTATGGCGAATACGTTTAATCTTGATATGCCTTTGATAAAAACCGTTATCAGAGAAAACGCCGGCCGTAAAAAACAGATAAGCATGAGAATTTTGGAATCGGTAAAAAATATTAAAAATCCGAAAATAGCGATTTTAGGGCTTGCTTTTAAAGCAGGTACCGACGACTGCCGTGAAAGTCCGGCTATAGATATTATTGATGAATTATTAAAATATAACGTCAGCATAAGCGCTTATGACCCGCAGGCCGCAAATACATGCCGTAAAATATTGGGCGATAAAATTCAGTATGCCGGTACGCTTTATGATGCGGTTAAAAACGCCGATATTGCCGTTATATTGACGGAATGGGAACAGTTTAAAGAAATGGATTTAAAAAAAGTTTCAAAACTTATGAAACATAAAAATATTTTTGACTGCCGAAATATACTGGATTTAAAAAAAGTTAAAAAACATAATTTTAAATATGAATGTATAGGGGGTAAAAATAAATGTTAAATTTTAAAAGAATTTTAATTTTAATGTTTGTTATAACATGCGCCGTTTCCGTTTATGCGGGGGCTCCTTATGAAATAAGATATAACGGCAAACTTAAAACATACGGCAGCGATGCAAACGGCTCAAAAAATATGAATTTTTTGATTTTTGACGGTTTAACGGGCGGTGCGTTATTGTGGCAGTCCGGCAGTCAATCCGTATCTGTCTCAAGCGGTATTTTTTCTTATGTAATGCAGCCGTCAAACGTGAATTGGCAGGTTAAAGATTGTTATCTTGAAGTCGTAATAGATGGGAAGGTAATGACTCCCAGAGAAAAACTTACGTCGGTTCCCTATGCAATTCATGCCGATAACGGTCTTGTTAAAGGGATGATTATAATGTGGTACGGAGAAGAATCTGCAATTCCAGACGGCTGGGCGTTATGCGACGGACAAGTGCATAACGGCGTTCAAACGCCGGATTTAAGAGACAGATTTGTAGTAGGAGCCGGCAGCAGTTATAATTTAAATGCTACGGGCGGAGAAGCAACACATACATTAACAATAGATGAAATGCCTAGTCATAGTCATAGATTTTGGAGAAAAGAAACAGGAGGTTCTTATGGTGATGGATCTGGGACTAATTATAGTGCTCAAACAGGTCAATATTCAGATGAATGGATAGGCGCAAAAACAATAGAAAATACTGGTAGTTCTCATCCACATAATAATATGCCACCATATTATGCTCTATATTATATTATGAGAGTAAAATAAAATATGCCGATAATTTCAATCATAATTCCCGTATATAATTCTGAAAAATATTTAAAACAATGTTTAGACAGCGTTTTAAATCAGACTTTTCCGGATTTTGAATGTATTTGCATTAATGACGGTTCCACTGATAAATCATTGTCAATTTTACAAGAATATGCAAACAAAGATAAAAGATTTAAGATTATTGATAAAAAAAATGAAGGCGTTTCAATTGCTCGTAATACCGGTATTGAAAATGCTTTTGGGGAATATATAACATTTATAGATTCCGATGATTGGGTTGAAAATAATTTATTAGAAAGATTGTATTCAGTAGCGGTAGTTGAAAAGGCAGATATCGTATCATGTAATTGGAAATTTTATTTTAATAGCAAAAATAAATTTGAAACTGCAAGAGTAAGACAACTGGATATTATAAATGACAAAGATGATAATGCCAAAAAATTATATAAAGGCTATCACGGCGCTTATGTTTGGCGTAAATTATATAAAACAAACATTATTAAAGATAATAATATTTGTTTTTATGAAGGCAGAATTTCTGAAGATGGCCCCTTTTCTGGATTAGTTTATTTGTATATAAATAAATTTGTTTTTATTTATGATGAATTATATTTACACAGAAAACAAATAATAAGTTTAACAAACAATAGTCAAAAATCATATATAGATGCTTTTGAAAATTGTATTACATTAACAAAAGAACTTGATAATAGAAAAATTAATGGCAAAAATATAAACAAGTTTTTAATAAATACATTTATTTATAAGATAGGCAAATTGGCAAAAGATGTTCCTGAGAACGAAAAGCAGAAATTAATGCCGTTGGTTTTTGAGCATATGTTATATCTGAAAGAAGTTGCAAAGAATATAAATATGTTTTATAAATTAAAAGTGAAATTTATTTTATATATGATTAATAAATTCGGTATAAAAAGTTTTGTAATATTTAGAATGTTGAAAAATATAATTTGAGAGTCTAAAATTGATAAAAACAAAAATTTCGGTAATTTTAGTGACAAGAAATTCAAAATCAGTGTTATTTAATTGTTTAAAAAGTTTAGATAATAACGATATCTTATCGTCATATAAAAATGCCGAATGGATTATTGTTGATAATGCAAGTTCAGACGGTTCAATAGAAGAAGTAAATAAGATATATCCCGATGTCAAAATTATAAAAAACAATGAAAATCTTGGTTTTGCCAAAGCCTGTAATCAGGGGATTAAAATTTCAACATCCGAATATCTGTTATTTATCAACACGGATACGGAGATACAACAAAACGCTATATCAAAATTATATGATTGTATAACCGGTGATACGGCTATAGGAGTTGTTGGTCCTCGTTTAATAAGAAAAAACGGTACGATTCAAAAATCCGCATATCCCGAAGCGACGTTGTTTACTGAAATTTTTAAACCGATAGTCAAACTTTATGTTTCAATAAAAGAAAATTTTTACTCTTTAAACAAACCAAATACCGTCCGGTCATTGAGAGGAGCCTGTTTTATGGTAAGCAGGGAAACCGTTAATGCTGCGGGGCTATTTGATGAACAATATTTTTTCTATCTTGAAGAAACTGATTTGTTCAGAAGAATAAGGCTTAACGGTAAAAAAATATGTTATTTCCCCGATTCAAAAGTTTATCATTACGGAGGACTCGGAAGCGATGATAAAATGACTTTTGATAAAAAGAAAATGTATAACCGGTCTCTTTTAAAGTATTTTGCTAAAAACAGAAATAAATTTGAGAATTTAGTTATAAAAAAAATTATAGGTGATTAAAATGAAAATATCTCTTGTAATGATAACAAAAAATGAAGAGCAGAATATAAAAAAATCTCTTTTAAGCGTTATTGATTTGGTTGATGAAATCATAATCGTTGACAGCGGTTCCGATGACAAAACGATTGAAATCGCAAAACAATTCGGCGCCGTCATAAAAGAAAGAGTTTTTGATTCTTTTACAAACCAAAAAAACTATGCCCTTTCTCTTGCGGCAAACGAGTGGGTTCTGCATCTTGACGCTGATGAGTTTGTTTCTTCAGATTTGAAAGAAGAAATAAAACAGACTTTGGAAAATACCGGATATGACGCTTTTTATCTGACAAGAAATAATTTTTTTCTCGGCAGACGTATGAAATATGCGGGACTTGCCGGTGAAAAAAGATTGAGGCTTGCAAAAAAAAGTTTGTCAAAATACACTGGCGGGTTAATACACGAAGAGCTTGTAGTTAACGGCAAAACCGGATATATGAAAAATGCGTTTGAGCATCATCCTTATCCGACGCTTGATAATTTTTTTACAAAATTTGACCAATATACTACGCTTGGCGCAATGAAAATGTATGAAAGAAATAAAAAATTTCATATTGTGCATGTTGCATTCAGGCCGATTCTTGAATTTTTTAAAAGATATGTTTTCAGACTTGGTTTTTTGGACGGGTTGGAAGGTTTTGTTTGGGCTGTTTTAGGAACATTCTATGTTTTTGTCAAATATATAAAGTTATGGCAGTTGGAAAAAAATAAAAAAAGTTAAATTAAATATGATAAATTTTCTTTTGAAATTAAATTATTTATTCGCAACTGGCATTATATTTACGCATATTGCGGGCTATATTCTTTCTTTTGCGTCATTATTGTTTTTTTATAAAAATCGGGAACGGTTAAAACAAGAAAAGATTTTTACCGCGATGTGTTTATTTTTAGGATACGGATTTGTTTTAGCTTTTTTTGCGGAAGATAAAACAAGCGCTTTTTCCGAAATGTTTAATTATTTTGCAAGTTGGGTTCCTCCGTTTGTATTAGGTTATTATATTACCGATAAAATTTCAAAATATAAAGTGTTGATGCTTTATTTTGCCGTGTTTACAATTGTTGCAGTATTGTCGGTTTTAGCGTATTACGGATTATTTTATAAGCAGATTTTCAACGGGCATTTTGCCGGCGAAGGTTTGTACGGCCATGTAAACGCATTAATTTGGCATATATCATTGGGGGCAATATGCGTGATGATTTCGGGAATATCATTGATATTTTTGTTGTTTAAACCGGATTTAAGCAATAAAAAACAAATATTGTTATCAATATTTTCTATTTTTTGGATAATAGTATTAGTATTGACAGGTTCCAGAGGTTATTATATAGCGGGTTTTATTACTTACTGCATGATTTTTATTTATTATATTTATAAATTTAAAAAAATAAAAATACCTCTGGCGGTTATAAGCGTTTCAATCATATTGGCGGGAATAATTTATTTTACGAACCCGTATATACGGCAAAGACTGAAAAATACAAGTTTAAATTCTGAAAGCAGCGTTACTTACAGATTAAGCGCATACCCGATAGCATTTGAAATATTTAAAAAAGCTCCGTTGTTCGGAGTCGGACCGATGCAGACTGTTAACCGGAATGAAATTCAAAATTCCAATCTTGTTGCCTCAAGACATTTGCACAGCTTGTATCTTAATCTTATTACCCAATTCGGTTTAATAGGTTTTGCCTTATTCGGGTACTTGATATTCCAAATACTTAAGAGATTATATGATGTATATAGTCGGGAAAACTCATTATTTGCGCTTGCGATGATATTTGCGTGGATGTCTCTTTTAATAGGCGAAAATTTTGATACTATTCTCAGAGGACCGAGAGTCGCAATGGATTATTTTTGGATTACGGGGCTTATTCTCGGAGGCACATGTTGGAAGCTTGGCAGCTTAGAAGCTGAGAAGCTTAGCAAAGACAACGGCAAAAACAAAAGAAGCTAAGAAGTTGGGAAGTTTAGAGGCTGAGAAGCTTAGCAAAAAACAAACTCAGAATAAGCTGAGGACTAACTATAATAAAATTCTTGGAGATTTTGTGTACAGAGATTTAGAAATTTGGAAAGAATCTATATCGTTAATAAAAAAAATATATTTAATTGCAAATGAATTGCCAAAATCTGAAGAATATAATTTGAAACAACAACTGAAGAGAGCAATTATTTCTGTTGCTTTAAATATTGCCGAAGGTAAAAATAGAAAATCAGCAAAAGATTTTGCCAATTTTTTAAGTATAGCTTCAGGTTCACTGTCTGAAACTTCTGCTATATTAAGAATATGTGTTGAACTTGATTTTTTGAAAGAGAGTAATAATATAAACGCTGATATTGAAGTGCTAAATAAGAGAATTAATGCATTAAGAATGTGTTTGTTAAAAAAATAGGATTAAATTTACTGCTTTTATTCTTTTCTGCGGTTATTGTTGCCCCAGCTTCTCAGCTTCTGTTGTTAAAGTTGTTGCCAAGCTTCCAAGCTGCCCAACTTCCCATCTTCCCATCTTCGGTTGTTAAAGTTGTTGCCAAGCTTCCAAGCTGCCTAGCTTCTCAGCTTCTAATAAGAGCCTTTCGGAAACAGTACAATCCAAATAGTTTTAAACAATATTTTCAAATCCAGCCCGAAACTCCAGTGTTCTACGTAAAAAACGTCAAGTTCTATTCTTTTTTCATCGCTTAATAAAGATCTTCCTGAAACCTGCCAAAGCCCGGTTATTCCCGGCAAAACTCTGAGTCTTTTTTTTGATTTGCCGTAAAATGCTTCTTCCACCTGTTTAGCTTCCCATAAAACAAGAGGTCTTGGACCCACAAGGCTCATATCGCCTTTTAAAACATTAAACAACTGAGGTATTTCGTCTATGCTGTATTTTCTTATAAAAGCTCCGACTTTTGTTATTCTGGGATCTTTTTTTACCTTAAAAAAAACGCCTTCTTTTGAATCATTATCGCTTTTAATGTCTTCAAGTTGTTTATCGGCATCGGCGATCATAGAACGGAATTTATAAAACTTAAAATGTTTGCCTCTGTATCCCTGTCTTGTCTGCGTATAAATAATATTGCCTTTGCTTTCCAGTTTGATTAAAACAATCAACAGCAGCAAAAAGGGCGACAATAATATAAGCGCTGAAATAGAAATGATAACATCAATAAATCTCTTAAAAAAATATTCAATTCCGGTCAGCGAATTTGAAATAAACTGAAAAACCGGTATTCCTAACGCCGAATCAACTGAAATTTCTCCTCTGCAAATTTGAATCTCGCTTGGCAAAACTTTAAATATGACGTCGTTATATTCGGCCCAGTCATAAAAAGACAATATATCAGCGTCCGACATTGCGTGATCTACTATTATTATCTGTTTTATTTGTTTTTTAAGTATAAGATCTTTTACCTTTCCCAAATCCTGTAATTTTAGAATAAAAGGGAAGTAAAAAACTTTATTTATCGGATTATTTTTAAATATGTCTCTGTATTTTTTTGTATGTTTCCCTATCATTAAGATGGGATTCCTTTTGTTCAACAGTTTAAAAATATACCCGATAAGAGTTTGCAAAAGCTGTCTGGACAAGACCATAAAAAAGGCCAGATTAATCCACAGAAAAATAAAAATTGATCTTGAATAATCTACTTTTACGAGAAATGAAAAAACTATGCAGGATAGAATAAATATTGAAACGGCTTTGATGCTTCTTGCCAATTCGTCCATAGGAACGGCAAAAAAATATTTGTAATTTTTTGATACGTTAATGATTATCAGCCATAAAGGTATTATGAATTTCATTGCAGACAGATATTTATATATGAAAATACCGTCAACTGGCTGTTGTATGAAAAAACCGTCAAAAATAAAAAATCGGAGATAAAATGCGGATAAAGACGCTAAAACAAGCGTAATTGTATCCGAAATAAGAAATAAAAAAAATAATGAAATTTTTTTCTTGGAAATTCTCATAACCGTTATATTATAGCAATAAATTACTTTTTAGTTTTTATATATACGAAAATAAGCACAAAAAACCTTGCTATTTTATAATACCATGCGTTTTTGTAGTATTTATCGTAATAGATAAGAAAAGAGTCGTAAAAATGGTTTGATATGTTTTTTTGGGTTTGTGAATTTGAACTTGAAAGCCCCGATTTATATTTATGATGTATTATTTCAACATCCGGATAATATATTATTTTATAGCCTGCCAGCCTGAAACGCCTGCATAAGTCCATGTCCTCCGAATACATAAAAAAACGTTCGTCAAAATATCCGATTTTTTTTAAAATATCATTTTTCATCAGCATGCACGCTCCGGTAACTGCGTCAACTTCGTGCATTGTTGAAAAATCTTTATAAAGCATATGGTATTTTGTAAAAAATTTAATTTTTGGGAATAATTTCTCAAATCCGGAAAAATAAAAGAAAACATCCAAAAGAGACGGTTCGCCTCTGTGGCATGCCGGATCAATTTGTCCGTTGCCGAGCATAAGTTTAGGCGTTATTATGCCGGTTTCAGGGTTGTCTTCAAGATGCAGGATAAGGCTGTCAATAGTTTTTGATTTTTCGGTAAGTTCCATATCGGAATTCAACAGCATTATATAATCGGCTTTTGATTCTTTTAAAGCCAGATTATTGCCTCTTGAAAAACCAAGATTTTTTTCGGCTTTGATAAGATTTATTTGAGGATATTCCGTTTTCAAAAAATCAACCGTATTATCGGTGCTTGCGTTATCTACAACCGTAATTATGATATTATGTTTTGAATACGGCATATAAAACCGTTTTAAAGAGTTTAATGTTTTCTTTAACCATTCAAAAGAATTATAACTGACAATTATAATTTCAAGCGTTTTCATTTTTATTTTGTTCCAAAAACAGTTTTTTTGAATAATAGTACATAAAGATAAATATCCATAATCCGTCAGAATAATACGAACCGTTTCGTAACAGCCTTAATAATATGTATATCAAGCACGCATTATTAATAATTATAAAATAATTTGTTTTATTCTGAAAAGATAAATCAAAAATATAATTGTAAAATAAAAATATCAGTAAAAGCGTAATGCCGAAAAGACCGAGTTCGGATAATATTCGAAATGAAGTATTTACAACGTCTTCGCTTGAAATCTGAAAGAACTTTTTATAATGAAATTTCTTATAAATTTCAAGGGCGTGTTCGGGATATGTGTAAGAACCGAGGCCTGTTCCGAAAAAAGGTTTATGTTTAAAATCGTCAAACGCTCTTTTCGCATGAAGCGCCAGATAATAAGATGACATGTTTACATATTCTTTGGTTTCTTTGTTTTTAAGATTTACGGAATGAGTAAGTTGTTTGTATGTGTAAAAAAATCTTTCAGACACGGCGTTTTTGCCTAAGCAAAACAGAAACAGTCCTGTGATTATGAATAATAACATTCTTGAAAATTTTATTTGCCGGATATTCCAAAACAATATTGATGCAAAAGAGAGAAAAATACCGGTGTAACCTAAAGACGAATAAGTTAAAAATACGCATAAAATAATCGTTATATTTCTCAATTGTACGATAAGAGACTGACGCGCTTTTGTTAAAAACGACGTTAAGGCTATATAAAAAGCCGGCATCATGGCATAAATTAAAAACGACGGTTCATTTGTCAGGCTTGTTACGCGCAGCATGTTTCCGGAAAAACTCAATTGGTTATTAAGATGTATGTAATCGTAGAAATATCCGTATTTAAAATTTACAAAATGCGAATATTCCTGAAAAACTCCCACGGCGGCAAATATAAAGCATATTTTTATATAAAGATTTACGATATATTCAAGATTATTTTTATTGTTAAAAACGAACATAAAAGAAATAAAAGCCGTAGCCGAAATAATAAGCCCCTGTTTTAAAAATAAGAAAAGGGTGTTGTTCCCGGCCGATATGTTATAAAGCGATACGGCGGCGATAAGCGCGGCCGCAGCCGCAATGAACCTGTGTTTTTTAACTAAATCAAAAAAATTAACGGATGATATAAAACTTTTGATATGTATTAAAAAATAAAAAATATAAATTAAATATGTAAATCTGATATCCGCAAATTTGCAGTCTATATACAGCGTAAAATCAAGAAACGGTATCAATAGAAACAGAAAATCAGCGGATTTGTATATAAATTTGGTATTCATTTTTTTATCATTAACGGTTCAATATCCCGTCTATAAGACCTTTATATATATTTTTAATCTTTATAAATTTTTGTTTTTCAAATAATAATATTTTTAAAGGAGCCAATAAAACGGAGCTTTTCAGCAGCAAAAATATCATTGAAAAAGGCGCATAGCCGAAATAAGTTTTTAACATATATACCGCGTTTTTTGAACTGTAATATCTTCTTTGCGCGGATAAATTGGCTATTTTAAAAAATAACTTATAAACGGGTTTGCCTATTTCATGCATAAAATTTATGTTTTCGGCTGTTTTGCATTTAAACCCGTTTTTTCTTAATTTAAAACAAAAGTCCAAATCCACTTTATCTATAAAAAGTTTTTCTTCAAAAAAACCGATCGATGCAAACGCTTCGGTTTTTATAAGGCTGCCGGATGTTATAACCAGAGTTTTATCTTTCCATTTTATTTGTTCAATCGCCGGAAGCGAAAATGCTTCATTTGTTTCAATATCTATTTTTTCAATATAAGACGGAGCAATCAATACTGTTTTTTCTTTATCGGGCAGAGTTTTATAGGCTTTAAGCAGCAAATCGTACGTTCCCTGAAGAAATTCGCTGTCCTGGTCAAGAGTCAAAAGCCATTTATAATTATTTTCAATGGCGTAACCGGCTCCCTGATTAAGAGCTTTTGCTATGCCGTAGTTCTGCTCATTGAATATAACTTTTGTTTTTCCGGACAAACCTAGTAAAATCTCTTTTGATTTTTCACTGCGGCTTGCGTTGTCTATAATTATAATTTCGTCAGCCTGTTTTTTTACCGAATCATATAATCTGACAAGCGCTTCGTCGGGTTCATAACTTATTATTACGGCGCATATCGTTTTATTTGCGGCTTCCGTCATTTTGTATCTTCTTTTAGCAATATTTTTTTTGCTTCTTCAAAAACAATTTCGGGAGTAATATCATGCATACATTGTATATTATTGCAAATTTTTCCGGTTAGAGCTATTTTTTCGTTGCACGGAGAACAGTCTCTGTAAGAACATAACGGAACCGCCCTATGGTTCATAGGACGCGACTGTTCCGGCAAAGTGGTTCCGTGCAGCGAAATAACCGGGATTTTAGCAAGGCTTGCTATATGAATACAGCCAGTATCAACGGATATCAATAAATCGGTTGATTTAAAAAACTCGTGTAATTCTGTTAAAGATGTTTGCCCGCAAAAATTTCTTATATCGGCGTTTGGCAGGCCGGCTTTTAATTTTTCAGCTTCTTTGCGCTGTTCGTTACCGCCTGCGATAAAAAAAGTAACGTCAATTGTTTGATCTAACTTTTCAATGACTTTTTTAAAATAATTCAAATCCCAGTATCTCCATTCAACGGAACCTTTCATGCAAAAAACGATTTTATGTTTTTTCGTCGGGCCTGTAATGTTTTTTATTTTATCCGACAGTCCGGAAGTATCCGGAAATACAGGCATTGACAGATTATATGTGTTAAACAACGTCCGTATAAGAATCTGGTATCGGACGGACATATGAACTCTGTTTGAATCTGCAGGCATGGGTATGGTTTGCGTATAATACTTTGCGTCTGGATTTTTTATATTATAACCGAACCATGTCAGATCGGGTCCTATAATATTTTTAATTCTGAAAAAGTATTTTGTGATAAAAGAAAACCACGATAATTGATCCATGAACAATATGGTCTCATATTTTCGGAATTTTTTGTAATTTATAATACAGAAAAGAATTTTATAAACGTATCTTATTAAAATGTTTTTTGAAGAAAAATATTTTTTGTTTATTAAAATTAATTCGTCATATCCGAGTTTTTTATCGGCAATATGTATATTTGAGTCAAATGCGACAAGTAAAATTTTTATGGCGGGATTATAGTTTTTTATGAGAGACAATGCCGAGGATGCCCATATAAAATCTCCGATGCCGGCGGCTGTAAAAAATATGATATTTGTGTGTTTTAAAGTGTTATTCATTTTTTTAATATTTATTTAAAATGCCGTCTAAAAAACCTTTGTAAATATTTTTTATCTTTTCAAATTTATTGTTTTCCAACAGCAAAATTTTTAACGCGGCAAAAAATATTCCGCTGCGGACAAGAGTCATTGTCATGCTGAAAGGAGAATAAAAAAAATACTTCTTAAACAGAAAAACCGAATTTCTTGCTATATAATATCTTCTAACCGGCGGATAATTGAAAATTTTAATTCCTGATTTTATTGACGGGTTTGACAGCCGGTGCGAAAAACAGACATTTGACGCGATGAGACACAGGAATCCCTTTTGCTCAATTTTCAGACAGAAATCAAAGTCTACTTTATCTATGAAAAGCTTTTCTTCAAAAAATCCCGCGGCGGCAAAAACTTCTGTTTTTATAAGGCTTCCCGAAGTTATTATGGAATTTCGTTTTTTCCATATTATATTTTTTGCCTCTGAAATTGCAGGATGGTTTTTCGCTTCGGAATATATTTTTTCTTTATACTGCGGGGCGATCAGCATAATTTTTTCTTTGTCAGGCAGTGTCTCGTAGGATTTAATAAGCAAATCGTAAGTGCCTTGAAAAAATTTGCTGTCCTGATCTAAAGTCAAAAGCCATTTATAATTGTTTTCTATAGCGTAGAGCGCGCCCTGGTTAAGAGCTTTTGCCACTCCGTAATTTTTGTCATTGTAAATTATTTTTATTTTTTTTGATAAATTTAAAAGAATTTCCTTTGAATTTTTATTGCGGCTTGAATTGTCTATGATTATAATTTCATCAACCTGATTTTGGATTGATTCGTATAAATGCGTTATTGATTCGTCGGGTTCATAACTTACGATAACCGCGCATATTGATTTTTTATTTGACATTTTTTTTAAAAAGCTTCCTTAAATTATAAATTTTTCTTAAAAGTTTTCCGAAACGGAAAAATTTACATATTTTTATAATTCTTGCATAATTAATATTATATTTCAAACAAAAGTATAATAAATACAGTCTTGCCGATAAAAGAAAACTTTTTCCTTTATGAAATTGTATGTCTTTATCGTTTAAAAATTCAGATTTCAGTTTGATAAAAATATCTTTTAATTGTTTATACGGCAATTTTGAACTTTCAAATGAATTTGCAATGCCTGACATTGCAAATAAAAAAAACGGTTGTTTGTACCGAGCGTATAAATTTTTATTCATTAATATTTTTTTAATTTCCCGCAGTCCTTCAATATAAGCTTCGGCATAATCCGTTGTTGTTAAAGAACCGGTCCTGTTAACTCTGTAATAGTATATGGTTTTATCTATAAAAATAAAATTATCGGAAAAAATGACCGTTTCCCACAGAAACAGCGAATCTTCCAATTTATTCAATTTAAAATAGATATTATTTGCTTTCAAAAAATCTTTTCTGTAGATCCTTATCCATATGTAATTGTTGTTCAACAATAAGAAATATTGCTTTTTTTTTGAAATATTGAAATCGGCGTTATACAAATCTTTTGGGTTTTTATCAGTTTTCAGCCGTCCCGTTTTATCGTCATAAATATAAAAATTTGCCGATACCATATCGCAATTGTATTTTTCAATGTTGTTATACAGAATTTCAACGTAATCTTCGGTTATCCAATCGTCGGAATCTATAAAAACTATATATTTCCCTGTAGCGGCTTTTATTCCTTCGTTTCTTGCGTTGCCCGGTCCGGCGGTTTTTTTCAGAGATATGCTTATAATTCTGCTGTCTGTTTTGCGGTATTCTTCTATTATTTGGAAACTGTTGTCGTTAGAACAGTCATTTATTATAATTATTTCAATATTTTTGAATGTTTGCGCTAAAACGCTGTCTAAACACTGTTTTAAATAGGGCTCCGCATTATATACCGGAATGATTACCGAAACATCCATATCTTTCTCCGAAGACTTTAATAAAACTAAAAATTTATTTATTTTGCCTAACCCGTATAATTATAACAACTATCTTTGTGTTTTGAAAAGTCCGGTTCGTACAATTAAATGGCATCATTTCTATGATAAGCGCAGTTTGGTATAATAATATTTGCCGATCTGAGTTAAATTGGCTTAAAGAGAGCCGGCATGAATATACCAATATGTTTTTGTTCAGATAATAATTATGCGCAGCATCTTGCGGTTGCGCTGGTATCCGTACTGAAAAACTCCGGTAAAACGGATGAATTTTCATTTTTTGTTCTTGATGCCGGGATAACAGGCGAAAATAAAAATAAAATTTCCGAGCTTAAAAAGATTAAAGATTTTCAAATAGAATATATAAATATTGATATGTCGTTGTTTAAAACTTTCCCGGATAATTCAACTTATATATCGGCCGCTTCATATGCGAGGCTTTTGATTTCATCATTGTTAAAAAAAACAGACAAGGTTATTTATCTTGACTGCGATTTAGTTGTATGCGGCAGTTTAGAGGAATTGTTTAACGAAAATATTGACGATTATCATTTGGCCGCTGTTGAGGATATATATTATTACCATTCCAGAAGGGCTCTTAAAAGAGATACGGAAAGCTTTTATGCCAACAGCGGCGTGATGCTTATAAATTTAAATAAATGGAGAAGAGATGATATAGAAGAAAAATTATTGGCTGTTCCCAAAACGGCAGCAACGGAGTTGGTGCATCGTGATCAGGATATTATAAATATCGTTTTAAATAAAACAACAAAGCCTCTTAATCTTAAGTGGAATGTTATGGATTGTTTTTTTAGAGTCGCAAATCATATGGAAATTCATCCGTTGAAAAAAGATATTAAAAAGGCTTGGCGGTTTCCGTCAATAATACATTATACCGGCCTCATAAAACCATGGGATAAGCCGTATATGCCGAAGGGCGGTTTATATTTGAAATATTTAAAATACACGCCGTTTCAAGAAAGTTATATCGCGTTAATAAATCAGCAAAAACCTTTTAATGAATTTCACCGTGATTTTATAAAGAGAATGTATTATACGGCAAGACATTTAATATCGCCTGTCATTGCGGTCAGAAGATTTAAAGACAGTTTCGGCATAAGGCTTTTTATGTTCTTTTTTCTAAAATTAGAAAAATTTAAAATAACAAAAACGGAAGAGTTCCCGTGTTGAAAAATACATTTTTTTTAATTACCGTTTTGTTCTGATATTCTTTGTCCGATTCCAATATTTGGTATAATAACCAAAATTTAACTTCAGAGAGTTTATATGGATATAAAAGTATGTTTTACTGCCGATGATAATTATGCGCAGCATATGGCTGTTTCAATAGCTTCAATTCTTAAAAATGCAGCCGAAGAAGATAAAATATTCGTTTATGTTTTAGATGGCGGCGTATCTGATGAAAAAAAAGATAAAATCGCAAGACTGAACAGAATAAAAGAATTCCATATAAAATATATTAAAGTTGATATTTCTATATTTAAAAAATTTCAGTTAGTGCAGAATTATTTTACTCCTGCTGTTTATTACAGGCTTATGATGGCAGATTTACTTCGGGATATTGATAAAATAATATATCTTGACTGCGATACTGTCGTATGTTCAAGTTTAAAAGAACTATTTGATGTTGATGTAACCGGTTATTATCTTGCCGCAACAGAAGATATCGGGTTTTTATGGGCTCGTAAAGCGCTTGGCAGAAAAATTGAAAAATTTTATATCAATACCGGAGTAATGGTTGTAAATCTAAATTTATGGCGAAAAGATTTGCTGGGTGAAAAATTAATTAAATTCGGATTGGAAACAACCGACAAACTTGCTTTTGGCGATCAGGATATAATAAATGTGGTTTTAAAAGATAAAATGAAACGTTTAGACCTAAAGTGGAATACGCAGCTTTCTTTTTTTGAATTTAATAATGTAATTCATCATCCGTTATGCAAAGAAATAATAAAAGCAAAAAGAAATTATAAAATTATTCATTATATTTCCAATAAGAAGCCTTGGCATTCATATGTTCCTGTAAGTAATTTATATTTTTATTATTTGGGATATACTGATTTTACGGTAAATTTTAAAGTTAAGGATAAAGTTAGAATAGGATTGCAGGGGCTTGCGTACAATCTCAAAACATTCGTTTATGTTGTGAGATTTATTTTGTCGCCTTTAATAAAAGGGTACAGAACCGACGATAAAAAAATAAAAATTAAAATATTTAATTTTTTTGAATTTATTCTTTGTAAAACAAAATAAAATATTTTTATATTTTCCCGGACCAGTCGAGCGGCTGCGGATTATCCGAAGTTTCCCACTTAAAATAATTAAAATTATTTGTGCAGAACCTGCATGTTTCTTCGGGTTTTTTCAGATAGGATAAAATTTCTCTGCCCGTATGGGTGTAGATGTTGATTCCTTTGCCTTCCGCTATGGAAGCGTTAAATTTCTTATTGAAATATCCGATATAAGCGGCTATGGCGCACATATAAACATTGTCGTCTTTTAAAATGGAACAGAATTTGCCGGTGCAGTTTGAAAAAGTTTTTTGTTTGTCGGAAGTGCCGGCTTCGTTTAATACGCCGCAAAAAGAAAATATTCTGTTTGATAAAACGTATTTGACTTGAAATAAATCAAGATTTTTGGTTATTTTCTCAATATTGTTGAATAACGGCGGATAAACGGTAATTTCAATCGTTATATCGTTTTGGCGGCAGATTTTGAAAAAAATATCCGGCATTGACGGCAGCAGAGTTCCGTTTGTTATGACAATTATGTCCGTAAAAGGAACGGTTTTTCTTGTTATTTTTAAAATCTCTCCAATTTCCGGATGTAAAAGAGGTTCTCCGCCCAGTATTTTAATCTTTTTGATTTTGCCGAAAATTTTATTAAGGCGTTCAAGGCGTTTTTGTATATGAAGGCAGTCCGTAAATTTTTCGCCGGATATGTTTGAAAAATGAGTGCATCCTTTACAGTTTAAATTGCAGTGCTCGGTTACGTGGAATTCAAGATGGTCAAGAATCGGCCCGTATGCCAGATTTGCCAGAAAAGGCTTTATATCGGCAAGAAAGGGGAATTTGTTTTTTAAAAAAACTTTTAACTTTTTCATATTAATGCCTGACAATTATATCAAATAATTTTATATAATAGGCGAACCGTTAAAAAGGAAATAAATAAAATGAATATTAACATCTGTTTTACTCCTTCGGATAATTACGCTCAGCATATGGCGGTCGTAATTGCTTCAATTTTAAAAAATGCCGCATTTGACGACGAGTTTTCTTTTTACGTTCTTGACAGCGGAATATCGGACTCAAACAAGAATAAAATATCGGAACTTCAAAAAATTAAAAAGTTTAACGTCAAATACGTTAAACTTGACACATCTGTTTTAGACAGCCTGCCGATAGTGCTTAATCATTTTACGACAGCGATATATTACAGGTTTATGGCGGCCGATTTGCTTCCGGAAATTGATAAAGTTATATATCTGGACTGCGATCTTGTGGTATGTTCAAGTCTGAAAGAACTTTTTTCCGAAGATGTTTCGGATTATTATATAGCCGCAATTGAGGATATAGGTTCGTATTATAATCATCTTGTCTTAAAACCGGAATTTGAAAAACTACAGATAAATTCCGGCGTTATGGTTCTTAATCTTGCAATGTGGCGCAGAGACGGTCTGGGGAAAAAATTGATCAAATTTGCCGTTGAAACGAAAGAAGAACTTGTTTTCGGAGATCAGGATGTTATAAATAAAACTTTAACATGCAAAAGACTGAACTTTAAATGGAATGTCCAGTCTTTTCCGGCCTTTCATGTTTATAATAATGTCGTGTTTCATCCTTTAAAAGATGAAATTATAGAAGCGGTAAGACGTCCTTCAATAATTCATTATATTACAAAATGCAAACCGTGGAACTGCGACGTTCCTTTCGGGCATTTGTACATAAAATACAGGCAGATGACGCCTTTCAAATATAAAAATTCGGAAGTTTTTTTTAAACAGTTTAAATATTTCGTTTTAAGATGCCGTGAAGCGTTTAAATTCGTATTTTTTCCGGCGTTTATAATATACCGTTCCGACGGATGGATTAAATTTTCGTTGTTTAATATTTTAGATCTGAAGATTTTTCCTTCCAAAAAGTAAAAGACTCCGCGGTAAAATTGTAAGTTTTTCTCAGAACTCTTCCGATAACGGCGTAATTTATGCCGTATTTTAAACAAAGATAAAAACAGAGAAGTCTTATTTTATAAGAAAATTTATCGTATGTTTTATAAAACGGTATATTCATTGCGTTAAAAAATACGCGTTTTAAAATAAGCGATATTTTTTCAAGCTGATTAGAGGGAAGGGAAGATACTTCAAATTCGGCCGCAAAAAGAAGGGCGATATAAGGATAAAAAGATTTTTTATACGTTTCAAATAAATTTTGGGATTTTAGGAATTTTTTTACCTCCGAAGCCGCTTTTATGCAATTATAAATTCTGTCGGTTTTATTATACATTATTGAATTTTTTCTGTTTATCCTGTAATAATAAGTCGCGTCTTTGATAAACATAAATCCGGCAGATTTTAAGATAACCTCATAAATAAAGAGAATATCTTCCATTTTATCCGTTTTAAAATAAATATCGTTTTTTAAAAGAAAATTTCTGTCGTATATTTTATTCCAGACAGACCATATCATGCGCAGAGTCAGGACTTTTTGTTTTTTTGAAACCGAATCGATCGGCAGATTATAAAATTCTTTTTTTTGTTTAAACAATTTGATTTTTTTGGTCGAATTGTCAAAAGTATAATGGGTTGCCATTATTAGATCACAGCCGTTTTTTTCAATAGCATTGTGCAGAATTTCAATGTGATTTTTACCTATCCAGTCGTCAGCGTCTATAAAAACGACATATTTCCCGCAAGCGGCTTTTAAACCGGCGTTTCTTGCGTTGCCGAGTCCCATATTTTTTTCAAAATTTATGATTTTTAACCTGTTGTCTTTCTCCGAATATTTTTTTATTATATCGCCGCTTCCGTCTGTTGAACAATCGTTTATGATTATTATTTCCAGATTTTTAAATGTCTGCGATATTATGCTGTCAAGACAATTCTCCAGATATGGGGCTATGTTGTAGACCGGTATAATTATTGATACTGATTGATTTGTCATTTTGTTTTTCCGGATAAAAAATAATAAGTTTTCTTTAATGTTTTTCCGAAGACCGCGTAATTTATGTTGTATTTTAAACAAAATTGAAACAATAAAATTCTTGCTTTGTAAAAAATATTGTCAGGATACAAAAGGAATTCGCCGTTTGTGAAGAAATTGTTTTTGATATCTGAAAAAATAGGTTTTAAAGCTTTTAAAGGCAGGTTTGATTCCTCAAATTCAAAGGCGAAACATTTTGCGGCATGAGCCAAAAAGGCATTTTTAAAATCGCCGTATAATTTTTTTTCATTGAGCCGTTTTTTTAAAAATAAGAAACATTCAACCGTATCATAAATTCTTTTAGGCAAATTATACGTTGCGGAACCTTCAATATTTTTTCTGTAAAAATAAAGTGCGTCTTTTATAAACATTATTGAACAGTCCGAAGTTAAAATGTCATAAGTAAATATAACGTCTTCCATGGGGCATTTTTGAAAATATATTCCGTTTGATTTTAAAAAATCGGCGTTATATATTTTTCCCCAGCACGGACATATGTGAAGTACGGGAATAAGTTTTTTCTTTGAATCCGTTGATTTAAATTCTTGCCCGTAAAATTTTTCAGGCAGTCTTTTTATGTGCGTTTTTTTAGTTTTCGCGTCATAAAAAAAATTTTCTGACGCTATAACGTCGCATCCGTGTTTTTCAATCGTATCGTATAAAACTTCAAGATGACTTTCGCTTAGCCAATCGTCGGGATCGGCAAAAACAATATATTTGCCGCAGGCTGTTTTTATGCCTGTGTTTCTTGCTTGCGAAACGCCGCCGTTTTGCCGTGAAATTATTTTAAACCTTTTGTCTTTTTCAGAGTGCTTTGTCAGAATGTTAAGAGAAGAGTCTGTTGATCCGTCGTTAATGCAGATACATTCAAAATCCGTAAACGTCTGGCTCGTTATGCTGTCCAAACATTGCGGCAGATAAAGTTCGGCGTTATATACCGGAATTATTATTGATATTTTGATTTTGTTCACAGCGGACATTTTAGCAAATAAAATTATAAGTACATAGCGGGATAAACGGCATAGATTTATTAATCCGGCCGATTTTAGTATAATAAAAACATGTATCCACAATTATTTAGTATCGGCGGTTTTACGATTTACACTTACGGCGTTTGCATAGCCGTTGGTTTTTTTGTCGCAATGCAGTATATAATCAAACATTCGGTTAATACCGGAATTACAAAAAATCAGGCGTATGATTTTTTGTTTTATATAATTATAGCCGGAATCGCCGGCGCCAGACTGATGTATGTGCTGATTAATTTTAAATATTTTCTGGCTCATCCTCTTGAATCGGTTCAGTTATGGAAGGGGGGGCTCGTTTATTACGGAGGTTTTGTCGCAGCTGTTTTGTTTGCGCTGGCATATTTAAATTTTAAGAAAATATCAATGCCTAAAACAGCCGATATTTTTGCGCCTGCGGTTGCGCTTGGGCATTTCTTCGGAAGAATAGGCTGTTTTTTTGCAGGCTGCTGTTACGGCAGAGAATGCGGCTGGTTTATTGCAATCAACAATAAGTATCCGACTCAGCTTTTTGAAGCGTTTTCCAATTTGGCTATATTTTTTATTCTTCATAAGTTTAATAAAAGAGAACATAAACCCGGTCTTACGTTTCTTTTGTATCTTATTATTTATCCCGCGGTGAGATTTACGATTGAGTTTTTCAGGGGAGACGACAGAGGAATGTTTATTCTCGGACTTTCTGTAGGGCAGATAATGTCGCTTGTAATAATGGCGGCGGCGATACTGATAGTGATTTTTAAATACGGATATAAACGTGAAAATAAATAAATTGATTTATGATTTGGACATACCTGAAAGAATTGATTATTTTATGAATGAAAAACATTCTGAATATTCAAGAACATATTTTCAAAAACTTATAAAAAGCGGACATGTCTATGTAAACGGCAAACAGGTTTTGCCAAGTCATAACCTTAAAAAAGGAGATGAGATTTCTTATTCTTTTGAAGAACAGGAAACATCAATTTCCCTGAAACCCGAAAAAATTCCTTTAAAAATAATATATGAAGACGACGATATTATATTAATCAACAAACAGCCTGATATTGTGGTTCATCAGTCGTTCGGGCATGAATCGGGAACATTATTAAATGCTTTAATGTGGCATTTTAAAGGAAAAATCAAACCTTTTATGGTTCACAGGCTTGATAAAGACACGACAGGCGCGATAATTTTTGCTAAAACCCAGAAAGCAAAAGTATCTTTGTCAAAACAATTCCAAAAAAGAGCGGTAAGCAAAACGTATATAACTGCGGTCGGCGGAATTATAGCCGAAGAAAGAGGAAGAATAGAAGCCCCGCTTGGAAGATCAAGAACCGACAGAAAAATAATAGAAGTCGGCCCGTTTGCAAAAAGAATGGCTATTACCGAATTTAAAGTTCTTTCAAGAACAAAACAATTTACTCTTTTGGAAGTCAGAATTATTACCGGAAGAACCCATCAAATCAGAAGCCATATGAAATACATAGGGCACCCGGTGCTTGGCGATGAGGCTTACGGCGGCAGCGCGAGCATAAATAATATTGAGTTTAAAAGGCAGATGCTTCATTCGTACAGAATAAAATTTTCTCATCCTGCAAAAGGGAAAATGGTTGAATTTACCGCGGATATTCCGAAAGACATGTCTGAATTGTTTAAAAATATCAAAATATAATTAAATTATAATTGCAAAATAAAAAGTGCTGAGGGGCGGAATCGAACCGCCGACACAAGGTTTTTCAGACCTTTGCTCTACCGACTGAGCTACCTCAGCACTTAACTGCCGTATTATTGATTATTTTTCTTTTGAACCGAAATATTCGGCTTTTTTCTTTTCAATAACGTCTGCTACTTTCGTTTTGCTTTCTTCTATAAAATCTTTGCTTTTTTCTTTAAGATCAAGTCCGAATTTTTTCAAATCCTCTCTTGTTTCTTTTCCGGATTTAGGAGCGAACAAAATACCTACGGCTGCTCCGATAATTACGCCTGTCAAAAGTGCAAAAAAAGAATCTTTATTGCTCATGATTTGGCTCCTTACATTTTTTGTTTTTAAAAAACGCCGAAAAAAGTTTCGGCACAAAAGACGATATGATTTTTATCCAAATCCCGGAAACCAAGCCGTTAAAATTAGAAACGTATCCCAAAATATTTCTGATAGACTTCATGTCAGAATCAAGCTGGGCGATAGTTTCATCAAGTCTTTTTGCGGTTTTACTTAATTGTATCATGGTCAACACAAAATATACAGTGGCAACGACAACAGCGACCGTTACGACAATGACACATATTAAAATTACCGTATCCATATCTCGTTATTATATCACATAACGTTAAATTTTGCAAATAAGTATGTTTTATAAATTTTTCTTTATTTTTCTGAAAAAATAAACAAGACAAGCCGCCGTCGCAAAACCGAGAACGGCTCCGGCAAATACGTCTGACGGAAAATGACAGCCGGCGTAAATTCTTTCAAAAGCCGTTGCAAAAGCGTAAATTACGTATACATACCAATATTTCCGCATAAGAAGAATCATTGCCGTGCCGATCGTAAAAGCAAATTGCGTGTGCCCGGAAGGGAATGATCTTGCATACAGTTTTTCTGAAAATACATTGATATTTCCGTCTCCGAAAAAGGCCAGAGGCCTTGCTCTTTCAAAAATATCCTTAAAAAAAGAATTGACTATCGTTGATGTTATGATAATGCAAAGTACAAGGGCAAAAAATATCCAGAAATTCTTTCTCTCATACCGCAGTATAATAAATATTGAAAAAAGCGACATTAGAATCAAAGGAATATTTATCCCTTTTGCGTCAAAATACGAGATTTTTGAAATGAACCAGTCAAACAGAGCGTTTTTTGTTTTAAAATTTACGAATTTAAAAACGAAAACATCCATATCCAGCAATCCGCCGGCTATTGTTTTTTTGGGGCCGACAATGCTTGCGTTAAAATTTACGGACAGTCCGTCCGGATTAAAATTCCTGCATACCGTTAACCAGAATTTTTTTACTACTTTACCGTTTCTGTAAACGGGGATTTCAACGGGCGTTTCAAATTTTTCAAACGGGAAAATATATTCGTGGTTGAAAAAATCAAAAATATTGCTTGTTATGAAAACTGCGTCTTTATTTTTAAGATTTGAAATGTCTCTCTGCCACAGGTCATAGGCGTCTATTTTGCCGCTGAAACAATATACGCGTATGTCCGGTATGGAAAAATATATCTGGCTTGCGAGATAACTTTTGTGCGTGAACAGAAAAGGTTTTCCGGATTCCGGGTATGAATTGTAAATGTTATATACGGCTTTTGCGAGTTCGCTCCATCCGTATAAATCGTTCGTCGGATCAATAATTTCGGATTGCGAAATGCCGAAATTGTTTATATTTCTTAAACAGCAATCGTGTATATCGGCTATATAAAAATAAGGTCTGTTGCCCCAATAACTTATATGGGCGAAATTTGTTATTCTTTGTTCCGGAAGACACATTCCTCTCATTTTGTGTACTATTTCAGGAAGATTCGCAAATCCGTATAAATCATTAGTCGGGTTAATAAATTTTGTCGCCGGAACGCATATTTCAATTTTAAAAGGCTCTTTCGCCGACGTGAATTTTTCAAGAGGAACAATTTTATATATCGCATGCAGCGGTACAAGAATATTCATCGCCATTGCCAAAGAACAGGCCGTTATTACGTAATTTCTGACCCATTTTGTTTCCCAAAATTTTAGGATTAAATGGGACACGTATATTGTTGCGACCAAATATCCCATAGCAGGCCAATGCGGAAGTATTTCATTGAAAGAAGCTATAGAATTAAAAAACAGTAAAACCGGCAGTGAAAAAGAAGCGACAAATAAAGCGTATTTGTCTTTTTTGACAAAACCTTCTTTTGCGCACGAATATAATGCAAAACAGTAAAAGGCGAATAATAACGGGGAAACGTATCCCGCCTGCGCTCCGATTGACCTGAAGAACAAAGTTGCCGACAACTGCGGCAGAGTTTTCCCGAATCCGTGCTGAAGCTGAAATCCGAAACTTGCCCAGTTATTCTGTATGTTCCATAAAATTACCGGTAAAAAACAAACAAACGAAATTAGAATAGAGATATAAAATTCTTTTTTTAAAAGCCAGAATCTGTGATTTTTTGAGAACAGCAGAAAAATAACTATAGACGGGAATAACATTACGGCTGTGTATTTTGAAAGCAGGGCAAACCCTACCGAAAAACCTAAAAAATACCAGTATTTCTTTTGAGAAGTTTCTATAAGCCGTATAAACAAATAAAAAGAAAGTATCCAGAAAAGAGACAGCGGAGAATCCGGTATTGTGATTACCGCTCCTAAAAATGAAAAAACGGGCAGAATGTTCAAAAGGATTACTGCCGTAAAAGCCGTTTTTTCGCTGAAAAGTTTTCTTGCCGCAATGAAAAATATCCATGAAGTAAGTACAAATATAATTACGGAAGGAAGTCTTACGGCGAAAGTGTTGACGCCTAATAATTCCGTAAAGGCTTTTATTATGTATCCTATAATTGGAGGATGGTCATAATATGATAAATCTAAAAATTTTGAATATACCCAATAATGAGCTTCATCAACGGTTATTCCTACTTTGCCGATTACAAGAAGTCTTATAAAAGTCGTAAACGATGTTAAAAACCAGAATAATTTATGGTAATATGTCATAAAATCCTTTTGATAATTTTACATAAATTATCAAATTTCTTGATATTGTTCAAACAAAAAATAAAATACTCAAAAATATAACGTTTTATTTTTCACAAATTTTTCACAAATTATTATAAAAAAACATTGAAAAAATAATGAGTTTATACTAGAATTACAATAGATAAAAAGAGGTTTTTTATGTTAGTCAGAAAATTTTACGTAATGACTATAATTTTTTTTATGTTGATGTCAAATCTTTTTTCAGGTTTGGCGTCGGCAGTTTCGTTTATATTTCAAAATTCGGATATAAACTTTCAAGGCGTAAGCATAGGTTCGCAGTATAATTTTGTAAAAAACGCTCCCAAGGATTTTGTGAATTTGTGCGTAAATATAAGCAAAGAAGCGGGTTTATTCAATATCATACGGGAAAAATCGTCAAATATAACCGCCGATAAAAATTTAAAGAATTTTACCGATGAATTTTTATTAATGACTTCGGGTTTTAAATTCAAAACCGCAAAAATGACGGAAAGAGTTTTTACAAACGGCGGCATCAATATTTCACAAGGGTCAATCATATTCTATTTGTTTATGGTGATTTTAATCTTTTACCTTATAGGGTATATAGGACTGCTTAGAGTATTTAATGATTCATTTTGCATAAATAAAAATGAGTTGACAGTAAAGCTCTGCCTTTAGTGTTTTAAAGGCAGAGTTTTATTTTGGAGTAAAAATGAAAAGGAAGTTCGTAAAAATTAATTATTTAAAAGTTTGTTCGGTTATTACGGCCGCCTGTCTTTTGCTTACTGCGACAGGAAGCAGTTTATCCGCTTACGGAGCTTATCAGACGGATTCGCCGTATAATGATATATTTGACGGTATGAATGTCATCAGGCAGGAATACGGCAAGATCACTTCCGTAAGCGACAATTCAAGCGATATTACGGTTGTGAATATTCAGGATTTACACTGCCACGAGCAAACACAGAGAAATATAAGCGAAATTATAAAAACATTAGACAAAAACTATTCGTTGAAATCGGTTTTTATAGAAGGCGGATACGGGCAGATAGACGTATCATGGATAAATAAAATACAAGATGAAAAAATAAAAAGTGCCGTAATTGAAAAAATGCTTCAGGACGGGTATCTGACGGGCGCGGAATATTATGCGATTAAAAATTCCAGATATGATCTGTTGAAGGGAATAGAAGAAAAAGATATTCATCAGGCAAATTTGAACAGACTTTCAAAGATAATGGAAAAACAGCCTGAATACGATTCGGTTATTTCAAAAATCAATAAAGAAACTGAAGTATTGAGCGGTATTTATTTAAACGAAAGAAATAAAAGATTTACCAGAAAAATAAACGAATACGAAAGCGGAAAGACCGATACGTTAAAGTTTTACAGGCTTTTGCATAAGTACGTTGAAAAGATACGCCAATCTCCCGGGCAATATAACAATATTACCGCAATAAATATGCAGGATTATCCTAATATATCAAAATATCTTAATATTTCAAGCATGTCAAAAGATATAAATCCCAGACAGGTCGGCATAGAGCTTCAGGCATTGGTAAATGTCGTTAAAAATAAAATACCTTACGGCTCTTATCAAAGACTTTTGAGCGTAACGAATAATTTTAACGATACCGGAAAACTGGCTGAGTTTCTTATCAAATTCTGCGAACAGAACGAAATAGATTTATCAAAAGATTTTAAAGAACTTGATAAGTTTTTTGAGGTAAGCAGATTAAACCAAAGAATAAATCCGCTTGAACTTGTAAATGAAGAAAAAATCCTGATAGACCAAATCAGAATGGCGTTATCTTATGATGATACCGAGTATGAAATTTCTTATATAAACGATTTTGCAAAATATTTTAATGATTATTTTAAATATGCGCTTACGTCCGCCGATTGGAAATACGTTAGACAAAATTTTGACAAATTCAGAACGCTTTATGCGAAATACGCGGTTGTTGACAGGATTAAGGACATATCTTCCGACATAGATTTTATAAATCAGTATTACGATACAAACGATTACAGAAACAATATTTTTACAGCCAATATTTTAAACGGCGAAACGCCTCTTCAGACATCGGGTTCTTTAAGGACGTCAGAACAGGTATTAAAGCAGTCAAAAGAGGTAATAGTCGTAATTACAGGCGGGTATCACAGCCAAGATTTGGAATCAATTTTTTCCGAAAAAAAAGTCAACGATATAGTTATAACGCCTAACGTAACCGGCGATATAAAAAGCGCAAACAAGAGATATGACGGCATAATAAAAGAACAGGCTTCAATGCAGTCAAGCGCTCTTGCTTTTAGGCTTGCGTCTTGTCTGCCGGATGAAGAGCAGAGAAATTTAATGGCAAGAGTCGCCGTTGAGATTTACGGCAAAGAAAATATAGATCAGATAAGAAAGCTTGCTGGAAATGATTTTGATATTTCAAAAATAGAGACCGCTGAATTTGACGAACAAAAAAAATCGGCCGTAAAAGATTTGATACAGGCAACCGTTTCGGCATTGGTTTCTTCATTGCCTTTAAATGCGGGGAAAGATATTTTTAATCCGGACATAGACGATATTTTAACAAAAATGAGCCTTAAACTTTATGATATGGGTTTTTATTTTGAAAACGGACCGGTATATGAAATAGATTCGTCGGAATATAAAGATAAAGATTTGCTCGGCATTCCGGCGGAAACATATTCAAGAATGTTTGACGGCCTTCAGAGAGCGTTGCTTAATGTTCAGAAAAACCGTGATTTAAAAAATAAATTATCCATATTTGACGTATTGAAAAATAAAAATTCAATATTTGCGTTTTTGGCAAAAACCGCGCCTGTCTGGGAAGAAATAATATTCAGAGCGATACCGTCTTTTGTAATTATATTCAACCCTGTTGCGGGAATTGCGTTGTTTGGAGTTTCGCAGATAGTATTTTTATTTTCGCATACTATAGTAAAATGGCTTGTATACAGAGACTCTGCGGGAAACAGGCTTGATTTTATTGGTATTTTAAAACATGATTTCAAAAATCTGTCAATACCGGCTTTAACCGTAGCGCTTCCTTATATTCTTACCGCAGGCGCTCCGATTTTTATTCTTCCGGTCATTACTGTTGCGTCCATGGCCATTCATTATTTTTACAATAAAAATAATCCCGGCAATCCTATGCTTATTCTTGCTTTATTGAAAAATGCGGCTTCTGAAAATATTAAAGAAAGAATGATAATGTATGCAAATATGATGCAAGCCGGCAAAGAAACAATAGATAAAATAAAATTTCTTGACAATGATTTACTCTATTCGGTTATGTCCCAATCTTCAGATCCGCAGCAGACGGCGGTTAATCTGATAAATAAAATAAAATATGTTGATCCGGCAATAATAAACGCAATGGAAGAACCCGAATATGTATTTGATGTTTTTGAGGCGAGCGATGCGTTATTGGAATATGTTAGAAGCATTGGTTTTGACGCTTATAATTTTAATCTTTTCTTCAAATTAAGAAACAGCGCCGGAATTAAAAATGAAGAGTTTTCAAATATTTGGCTTGCGAATATAGTGCGAGACGATCCCAGAATGCAGTATTTAGATAATACCGTCTTAACAGGAATTGAACGTATTCTGCGTATATTCGGCCCGGAAATGAATATAGATACTATCCAGTATTTATTCAATAAACTTTTTTATCCGGACGGTTTTGATTTTGACAAATTTTTCAGATTAACCGCAGAAAATAATTTGACAAAAAGTTCCGATAAACTGAGATTGCTGCAAATCAGTTTTGATAACGGTTTTGAAGATGATGCCGGCGAAATACTCGGATTTTCGGGTATTGAGGACTCCGCTATAACGGAAATGCTCGTTTATAACGAAAATAAAACAAAATTACAGAATTTCAGATTATTTTCGGAATTGAAAGAAATGCTTGGTATAAAACCCGAAGATAAAGACAGTGTGCGTTTCCTCGCAAAATACTGTTTTGATAAAGGAAATATTATTGAAACGGACAAGTTAACCGAGAAGTTAAATGAAGATATTTTCATACAAAATTTAAAAGCAATATTGAAATATGAAAATAAAGAATATATTTTAACTCCGCTTCTTGCTGATTTGACGACTGCAAATATTTATTTAAGCGACAGCCGGTGCGATCAGATTATAAAATTGTTGGAAGAAATGAGCAATTTGAATATTGCGGATCTTGCGGTTAATAACAACAATCTTGCGCTCAGAGTTTTTTTGAGTCCGGCTTTTGCCGACGTTTTTAATAGTCAGGTTTCAAAAGAGAAGTTTAAAAATATTGATAATACGATTCAAAAATACAGAAGAGCTATAGCCGTAAGCATATTTATGACAAAACTGCTAAACGGCAGAGAATCGCTTGTAACTCCTGAAAATTTTGATGAAATCGTAAAAATATCCGCAAATGCTTATTTTGCAATACTCAGACAGTGGTTTGATAAACAGCTTACCGGTAAAGATTCTTTCGTTACGGCTATATTCCATGACGAAAGCGCCGATATAGTTTTTAAAGATATGCTCGGAGACAGATTTAATCCGGAAATTCTAAAACAGTTTTTAAATAAAATAGGCATTGATCCCGACAACGGCGATAATGTTCAAATTTTACAGAGATCAAAAGATCCCGGAGTAAAATTTAAAATACTTGACCGTATAATTAACGCTCCTAAAAACGGAGTAAAAAGTTTGTTTTGGTTTGACGGTCACGGGGCCAAATACGGTTTTTCAATTACGGAAAAAGAACATATATATTTTGAAGAAATAGCGGACGCTTTGCATGTCGCCTATGATAACGGCGTAGATTTAAAACAGCTTACGCTTGTTTTTAATTCATGCCATTCGGGCGATTTTAAAGATAAGATTCTTACTATGCTTGAACAAAGAGGCGTTAAAGATTCTCCCGTTATTATTACCGTAGCCGGTCATGAAACGGAGCTCGGTTATACGGATATTGTGGAACATGACGGCAACAAGATGCTTGTGTCAAATCTTGAATTCAGTATTTTTAATTTGTTTGAAAGTTCATCCAATGCCGATTCAGCCGATAAAAATCTGCTGCTTGGAGATTTTATACTTGCGCAAAATGATATTCACTATTCTAATCCTACGATATCAATACCTATTACGGAAGACGTAAGAGCAATAATTGAAAGAGCGGTTGCTCAGATAAATAATATAAATCATGAAACCGCCGCAGGAGAAAGAGAAGACGAAGCGTCATTATTGATAAGAACAGGGCCAAGAATGTCTCTGGATGCCGCGCAGCAGTCGCAAAAAATTCCTGAAATACATTCATCTTCTTTGGAATTATCAATATTTAACGTATTGAAAAATAAAAATTCAATATTTGCGTTTTTGGCAAAAACCGCGCCTGTCTGGGAAGAAATAATCTTCAGAGTAATTCCGTCTGCGGTTACAATATTTAATCCTGTTTTAGGCATAGCATTATTTGCGGTTTCTCAGATAGTATTTTTATTTTCGCATACGATAGTTAAATGGCTTGTATACAGAGACTCAGCCGGACACAGACTTGATTTTGCGGGTATTTTGAAAGATGATTTTAGAAACCTCTCTCTTCCTACGCTGGCAGTATCAATCCCTTATATTCTGGCAATAATTATTAATCCCGTATTTTGGCCTATGGCAGCCGTATCGGCCATGATAGTGCATTCTTTATTTAACGATAAACTATCCATATTGGGTTATTTTAAAAATATAAAATTAAAAGATAATTTTGACATTAAGCTGCCGGTAGAGGCATTGGGAATAAAAGCCGGAGACGAAATACTTATAACATACTTTTCAAACGATACGCTTCTTATAACAAGAAGCAGTTTGGAACTGAAGAAATTTTGGGAAGAATATACAGCCAAAAATCCGCAAAAAGCAAAATTTAGAAACAGAATATATGCAAATACCGTGAGAGTTACGGTTGCCAAGAACGGTACCGTAAACATAAAAGAATTATATAAGAATAAATTAGAAAAATATCCGCTTACGCAGGAACAAAAAAACAATATTACGCTTTTCTACAGTCAGGTTCCGGTAAAATCGGAAGAAAAAACCGAAATAATTTCGGGCAAATCTGAAGAGCCCGTAAAAGACAACGGCGAAGAAGAAATTCAAAATGCATTAACGGATAAAATTAACCCCGATAACGCAATTGATTTTGATTTTTCACGTTTTATAGACGGACAAACAGGAAGCGCGGATATCGCCGCCGTTCGTGAATATGTTAAATCCGCTATTGCCGGAAAAGATTTAAAAAACAGTTTGATTACAATAACATTTTCCAATTCGCCTGACGCCGGACTTGATGAAAATAAAATCAAAACGGCAGCCCGAATAATATCGCTTTTATCGGATGAATTTAATGAAATTTTTGCGGATAGAATCGCGGGCAGCGCCGGAATGACGTATTTTGAAGATATGCTGGAAAATGCTTTTGTACACGGCAATAATTTATCATTAAGCAAAAAGATATTTATTTATTTCGGAAATGACAGGGATGCCCTCATAATAAATTCAAATACTCCGCAGAATACGACGATTGAAGCGTCGGCTCTAGCCACTAAATTATATCTGTACGGTTTTGGAACCGGCATAAAATCAGCGGAATCGGTAAATAATGCAAGATATTCCGTTACCGGTTTGCTTATGCCGGACGGAACGGAAAAAGAAGTATACATAGCTTATCTCTCTTTTAAAAAATATCAGCAATTAAAAGAAACCCTTCTTGATAAAGTATTGAAAAAAATTAATTTTTCTGCGATATGGAATACAATTGAAACAAAAAAGATAGAACGCCGGTATTCTTATACGGCGCTTCCGGTTTTAGAAGAAGGCGAATCTGTTGTCGCGACAAATTTTACGAAAGACGGCGAAGCCGAATACAGCGGAGACTGGATAAGCTTTACTGTAAGTAAAAAAGGCGGAAAGTATATAATAAGCAATGTCAGCAAAAAAGAAAATAAATTAAAATGGTATATCCCGCCGCAATGGCAGATTCCTCTTGAAGATAAACTTGAAATAGCGGAAGAAAACGGCAAATTTTATATATGTTCAAACTACCCGGATATACATATTTCTGATTCTCAGCCCGAAGAAAGCGCCGAAACCGATATTTCTTATCCGCTTGCGCAGCGGAATGAAGAACAGATTCAAAGCGAATTGCCGGCGGAACAAAGTATTCCCGCCGACAATATTGAATTTGAAAGATTTTTTGAACTTATCCAAAGAAACAGCGCAAAAAAACCCGTCATAGGCGATTCGGGAAATTATGAATATAAATTGAAACTCCAAAAATTATCTTTTGAATTGGCCGATACGCTTGATTTAAATCAAATGGAAGAGTTTTATAAAAATGACGAGGATAAATTAAGGCTTGTAAAATATCTGCAAATCTTAAAGTTTAAGAGATTAAAAGACAATGAAAGCCTTAGAGCAGTAGTTTATAACGGCGGATTAAATATTAAATACAGACTGCTGGCGTTTATGTATTTAAGAAGCAACGGCGTAAACGATTTCAGCGACAGTGTTCTTGAAATACTGAAAGCAAATTTTCTTATTGAATTAAAGCTTAACAGTTTTAAAATAGATACGAATTTTGATTTGAGCGTGTTAGGCGCCGGAATTTTGCTTATTTTGAGCCGCTATCTTACAGATAATCATTATATAAACGAACAACAGGAAAAAAACCTTTATGATAATATATCTTACTCAACATTTGTAGAAAGAAGCGATTTTTATAATTCTTCGGCAAATTCGGGAATGTTTTTCACGTCGCCCGACCCTCTGACTATGGCGCATGAGATAGGTCATCGCGTACTGTTATTTTATACGGATTCAAGTAAGGGTGTCGCATATTCCACAATACATGAAATATTTGCCGGCGTTATATCGGCTGTTTTTGCCGAACAATCTGGAATCGGCGGAAAATATTATCAAGACGCATTATATGAATTATTTAACGAAAGAATGAAATATGATTATGTCCTGCAGGAAGAACACAGAGCATCAAGCGGATTACTTTATACGGTTGCGGAAATTGCCAAGAGAATGGGAAAAACCGTCAAATTTGAATTTCTGGCGGATGCGATTCTCAATTTATTAAAATCAAAAAAAGGTTTGCCCGAAAGGCAGTCTGACGCCATAATAGACGTTATTTACGAATATATGAAAGTTTTGATGTTTAAAGACGGTTATACTCAGGCCGAAATTGAACAATTTGAAAAGATATTAAAAGAAGAATCCTGGAAGAGTAAAGTTCTTGAATTGTTTATGAATTTAAAAAACACAAGTTCTAGATGGGATTATTACGGAGAAAGGTATAACTCTCTTATGAGCAGAATGAGATTTGACGTCGTTCAGCCCGAATCTTACAGACACGGATTATTGGAAATTGATTACCGCGACGACCTTGTGGTTATAAACAATATTATAATGTCTCAGCCGGATAAGATAAATATTATTATGCAGATAGTTAAGGAAGAGTTAAGCAAAAGCGATTATCTGTTGAGACCTCAGATCGCAAAGCTGCTTTTTGCCGATCTTCTGGTATCTCTGCCTCAAATAAAACAGTTGTCCAAATATCAGCTTGACAGATTGATACAGAATCTTGTAGATAAGTTTTTTTCCGATAAAACGGAATACGGGGCGTCGGAGATTGATTATGAAAGAATAAGAATATATGCTTTGGAAGAATATATCCTTATCAAAAATTTTTTCCCTCGCAGTTTTGAAGAAAGAAATTCCGCCAAAAAAGATTATTTTAAAAATAATTATTACAGGCAGGAAACAACCAAAGAAGACGGATATAGATACGCCGAATCGCTCCCTTCTTTTGTTCCGTCAATAGACACTTTCTTTATGCTTGCCGGCATTACGACTCTTTACAGAAAACTTTTTGATTTTACCGTAAAAAAACTCGCCGCAGCAAAAAAAAGGCCGAGATTTAAAAAAGACGTGGAAAATTATTTAAATATAGTAAGAAATAAAGCTCAAAATAAATATCTTTTAACGATTATTAACAACGACAGGGCATGGGTGAAATACAGATTATTCGCGTTGATGTATTTAAGAAGCAGAGGCTACGATATTGACGACAAGAATGTTATAAACGATATTAAAAGAAAATTTGCGGAAGCAATTAATAAAAACAGCATTTCGGTAAACAATAATTTTGATTTAAGGGCTGTTTTGACGGGCGTATATCTTTTATTGGAAAATTTTTCAAGACAGTACACAGATTCAAAACAGGAAATAGAGCTTTATGAATTAATTTCAAAAGCAGTCGTTCTCAGAAGGGGAAAAGAGGCTATAGGAGCCAGAGCAAATATGACTTTTGTATCGGTCAATCCGCTGACTATGGCTCATGAATTGGGGCACAGGATACTTGCTTATGCTTCCGAAAGCTCTCTTGAAGATATAACTATTCATGAATTATTTGCCGAAATAACAGCAAATTTATTTGCCAAAATTACGGGTTTGAAAGAAAAAGAATACAGCGATGTTTTGTACAGATTGTTTGACAATTCGGTAAATTATGACGATGTTTTTCAGAATGAACACAGGGCGTCAATGGGATTTATAGAACTTTTAAGAAAAGTAAGCGCCCAGACCGGCAGAAGCGTCAGATGGGATGTCCTTGCAAACGCAATTGTTTCTTATACAAAACGGCCATCCGGCAACATCATTGAAAACAGCCAGAGTAAAAATTTAAAAAATATTTTTCTTGCATATCTGGAAAGCCTTTATAAAAAAAGACAATATACGGCTGATGATTTGAAAAATATGTTTAATGCCGCCCAGAGAATTACCAGCGGCGAGAATGTCGTTGCGGAAATACTTGATGATATAAAAATTAAAGATTCAGGACTTTATGAAAATATTTTAAATGTTTTGCAGAGAAAAATGAAACGGCAGAAATCTTATATGAAGGGATTTATACCAAGAATTTTATACAGTAAATCAAAAATAAAAGAAATTGCGGATATATTCAAAGAAATTTTGGGAATTAAACCGCAATACAAAGATGATAAAGATATTATAACAAAACTCGTATTCAGCCAGCCAAAGAGAATTAATTATGTTTTAAAACTGGTCATTAACCAAATTCTGAGCAAAAAAGAATTGTCAAAATATGATTTTGAAAATCTTATTAAATTAGAATTTTTATTGAATAATACGGCTGTAATGTATAATTCAAGAGCCGAGCTTGAATCCGGAATAAGCGGTATTTTAAACGATATAATCAGAACAGTAGGGAATGATCCTTTCCATAGGCATTATAATACTTTCAATCTGTCGGATTACAGGTATGTTCAGTCATATATGAAAAACAGGATAAGCGGCGCAAACAGCCGGTTAACGATGACTTGGCTGGATAATTTACTGTTATCATTCGGGAAGACTGATTTTAATGAAAGGCAAAAAATCGTAGCGGCTGTAGAATATCCGATAATCATATTGGGAATGTTCTTCCCCAAAATCAGGAACTGGTTCTTAAATAAACACAAAGCCGGCGATATCTCTCAAATTGAAATCAGGCTGACGCAACTTGAGGCAACTACGCTTGAAAAAATTAAAAATATTTTAAAAATAGAAATCAGCGATATAAGTTCTTTGAGTTTTATTAGAAAACTGGCAATTTTGTCAAAAATATTGGCAAACAAAACAATTAAAACTTCCAATATGGAAGAACATCTAAAATTAAATGAAGCAGCGGACAAACCGGCGGAACAAAAGTTGCCTGCTAAAACTGAAAGTATAAAGTGGATATTAATTTTATCAATATCAACGGCTTTATTAATAACGGTTGTTTTTCATTTCAGTTTGCTTTCTTTTGTTTTTATGATATTTCCCGTAACAAGTTTTTTTACTCTGGGATGGTCGTTGTTAAAACCCCAATCGGACAAAATTTACGGTAAGGAAAAATATGAAAGCGAATATTTTTCAAACATACCTGAAACGGATTATGACTATTCGCAGGCTCCAGCTAAGGATGTTACCGTACAAATTCCTGTTTTTAAAGAATCTAATAATGTTATTTTCAACACAATAATGCAAAGTATAAAAGCTTGCCAAAAGTACAGCCAAAAATCCGGAGCCCGCGCAAATATTGTTATAAGCGACGACGGATTGGCAGTTTTGCTTAAAGGAAAGATATCAAAAGAAGATATAGAATATTTATTGCAAACAGAAAGCGTAATGCTTACCGATGATCAGAAACAAGCCGTTGAAAGAATAAGATTTTACAGAGCCAATAATATTTCTTTTGTCGCAAGACCTGAGAAACCGAGGGCCGGTTTATTTAAAAAAGCAAGCAACCTTAACCATACTTACAGATTGATTAATTCTCTTGAAAACGCAGGCATAATAGAAGACGGCACTTATTATGAAGGGGACAGCTTGTTTATAGGCGATATTATACTGCTCCTTGATAAAGACAGCCAATTGCACGAAGATGTTATATCGGTAACAGTTCCTAAATTTATTAAAGACGAAAATCTGGCGTTTACGCAAAACTCAACATTGCCTTCAAATGAAAATGACAATTATTTTACAAGATTCATGGCTCCGTTTACTACGTTTTTATTCCAGCATATTTTTGCCGCCAACGCCATATCAGGCGGATTGGTTCCGTTTGTGGGTCATAACGGATTTATAAGGAAAAAATGCTTGGAGGAAATCGGAAATTGGCCGGAAGACAGGGTTTCCGAAGATTTTTATACCTCAATTAAATTTCAAACGCTGGGGTATCGCGGCATGTATTTGTCGTTCAAAGGATATGAATTTAAAGAAATTGTAAGCCGTTCTTATATAGAAGAAGTAAATAAAATTTTAAGGTATGTTTTCGGATTGTTGGAACTGATATTTAACAGACATTTGATTAATAAAAATAAGGGCGTACAAAAAGGCGTTTTGACTGATTGGATGAAAGATTTTTTAAATTCCGGCAACGTCAGATGGCATCAAAAAATAAATTTCTTTATATATCCGTTGTCATATGTAAATCTTATGTCGGTTATACCTATGACGCTTATAGCTTTGGTTTTTAAAAAGATTGTTATCTCACAGTTTTCTTTATTGTTTTTGATATTTACGATCCCGTTTGCGCTTGTGATGTATAAAATTTATAAAGAAAACCGTATGCCGGATCAGAAAAAAGACAATGTCTTTAATGTTTTTTTTAAGATAGTGTTAAATATTGTTTCAATATCCGTAATGTTTGTTTCTTTTTCATATTCCGTTCTGAAAGGGCTGCGGAAATTTATTTCCAAAAAAGAATCAGGATTCCAGACGACAAATGTAGATGAGGAAAATTATAATTTTAAGCAGGCTTTTGATTTAATTAAAGAACATTTTAACAAAAATAAATCGGCGTTTTTACTGTTGGTTTTGTGGGGATTGATAGCTTTTGCCGTAAAACCGGTTGTTAATGCCGCTTTTATAGGTTCTCTTTTTTATATAACGGCTTTTTCTTTTGCTTCAATCATATTCAGCCCGTTTTTGTTTAAAGCCTTAAAAACCGTATTTGATGAAAAAACAGAGCATATCAATCTTTGCTTTAAAATTTACAATAAATCCGATCGTTTCTCGGATAAAAGGACGGAAGCCGGTATAAGCGAACAGACTGTTTTGATTGTAAACGATATGTCCGAATTTGAAAATAAATATAAATTTATAAATACGGGTATCAAAGTTAACGGAAAAACAATATGGCAGATAGATATTGACGGTATGCTTGTGTTCGGAGCCGAAGGGGTTAATATACAGGAAGCTGCACAGGCTTTAAACGGCAGTAAAATTCTTGAGAAAAAAATAAAAAAGCTTTTACATTTAAAGAAAAAAGTCAGGTTGAACATAAATTCGGTTATTGTTGACGAGGATTCGGACGAAATGTTTTTTTACGGCAGAACGGCCGTAATAAATACTGTCCAATATGCAAAAACCGTTAACAAAATACTTGATTCAATATCGGTTATGTATGCGCAAAAAACGATAATATCGCTTGTTAATATTTCGGACAATGATTTGTATTCGGCTTTAAGCAACGGGGCTTTAAGAAAAGTAATAACTGTCGCTCAGTTTGAATATTTAAAGAAAGAATTTGAAAAGTCCGGCAAAGATATATTACGCGAAATAGTTGAACTTAGAAAACGCGGTATAGAAATATACATCTCAGACACAGCCGTTGACGAACAATATAAAAATTTCGGAATATCAGGACAGGTTATAGACAGCGCGGTTTACGATTATTATTCGCGCGAAACGTTTGAAATAGAACTGATAAAAGAAAAAATATCTTTGCAACAGCTTGAGAATAAAATAATAAATTCCGATAAGCCGTTAATTATAGAAATGAATTTGCTTAAAGAAATATTCAGAACGACAAAAGATATAACGGCGGCATATAACGGATTACAGTCATTAATCGGCAGTATTAAAATAAAGTTCGGATTAAAAGACATAAAGATTAAAGATATGGAAAGTTTTGCTTATTCAATAGATTTTTCAGATTTGCCCGCCGTAAGCGAAGGCGAAATTTTGTTTAACGCGGATATCGGTAATTTTTCAGATATTTTCGGTTTGGAGAAAGATAATATTATACGCATTATATTGGAAGATCCTAAAATAAACGAAGATGTAAAAAAAGTTTTTTTCAATATAATAAAAGAAAGGATTTTGGCTAAAACAAAATTATCGGAAAGCAATAAACCAAACGGGCTGAAAGATAAAAAAATGGAAATATTGTTGGGTAAACTTTTATTTTTACGGTATGGGAACGCCGATAAGACGACTCTTTTGCCTGAAATTGACTCGTTCAAAGGCAGCGAATCGGATATGCAGCGTAAAATTAATGAGTTATACGGGCAGTTTGCGGCGGATAATGATCCCCGTATTATAAATACTATGATAGAATTAATCGTTATATATTGCGAAGAGTACGGTGATAAAGAAATAAAAGAAATGAATGATATTAACAGAACTGATTCTTACAGAAAAATGTTGGCGGCGGCTTAATTTTTTAAAAGGAAAGAACAATGATATCGGTAAATTCGTTATCTAAATCATACGGAACAAGGGTTTTGTTCAGTAACCTGAGTTTCAGCGTCGGTAAAAACGAGAAAATAGGTCTTGTCGGAAGAAACGGGCACGGCAAAACCACGCTTTTAAAAATGATAATGGGGTATGAAGAATACGATTCGGGGGAAATACAGATACCGAAAGACTATAAAATAGGATACCTTGAACAGCATATAAATTTTAAGTATGCGACGGCAATAGAAGAAGTCGCCTCAGTTATGCCTAAAAGCGAACATGATACCAAATGGAAAGCGGAAAAAATTCTTTCGGGTCTCGGTTTTTCAAAAGAAGATTTTACAAGAAATCCTTTGGAATTTTCCGGAGGATATAAAATAAGAATAAATCTGGCAAAAATACTTTTATCGGATTCCGATATGCTTCTTTTGGACGAACCTAATAATTATCTTGACATAGTGGCAATGAGATGGCTTGTGAAATTTCTACAGTCTTGGAAAGGCGAACTTATTTTAATAACCCATGACCGATATTTCATGGATCATATTATCACGCACACCGTTGCGATTCACAGAAGTAAAGCAAAAAAAATAGAAGGCAATACTTCAAAATTATACGAACAAATAGCCAAAGAAGAGGAAATATACGAAAAAACAAGGCTCAATCAGGAAAAGAAAAGAAAAAAAACCGAGCTTTTTATCAGAAGATTTCGGGCTAAAGCAAGACTTGCCGGCATGGTGCAGTCAAGAATCAAATGCCTTGAAAAACAGGAAAATATGGAAGGGTTAACGGAAATAGAGACTCTTGATTTTTCTTTTACCGATATGCCGTTTGAAGCCGGCAAAATGATGGGAATATATTCTTTGAAGTTCGGATATGAACCGGATAAAATACTTATAGACGATCTGGACCTTGAAATATTAAAAAATGAAAGAATTTGCGTAATAGGCAAAAACGGCAAAGGAAAATCAACTTTGTTAAAGTTATTATCGGGCAGAATAAAGCCTTTAAGCGGAAATATAAAAGATCATCCTGAGCTTAAAATATCTTATTTTGTCCAGTCTGATTCGGCCGATTTAAATCCCGGACAGACAATTTACGAAACAATAATGTCTTCATCGTCAGACTGTCTTCCGCAAAGAGCAAGAAATATTTGCGGTGCTATGATGTTTGGCGGAGACGACGCTTTGAAAAAAATATCGGTTCTTTCCGGAGGGGAAAAAAGCAGGGTTTTACTCGGGAAGATTCTGGTAAAACCGGCCCATCTTCTTTTGCTTGACGAACCGACCAATCATCTGGATCTTGAATCAACCGACGCGCTGATAGACGCGATAACGGAATTTAAAGGTTCCGTCATAGTCGTAACGCATAACGAACAGCTTCTTCATGCCGTGGCAAAGAAGCTTATAATTTTTGACAGGGATAAAGTTTCTTTTTTTAACGGAACCTATGCCGAATTTTTGGATATGCGCGGATGGGAAGACGAAAGTTCGGAAATAAGAGAAAAAAGCGACAATTCAAAAAAGATTTACACAAAGGATGACATTAAAAAAATAAGAGCTTCTCTTATACAGGAAAAGTCAAAAGCGTTAAAACCTCTTGAAATAAAAATAAAAGAGCTAGAACATGAAATATTAAAAAAAGAAAAACAAATAGAAGAAATAACAAAACTTCTTGTTAAAGCGTGTGAAGAAAAAAATGTAACTTTTTTGGCTGACGGACCTAAACAAAGCAAACGGATAAAAGAACAGCTTGAAACGCTTTACGAGAAATTACTCGAACATACCGAAGAATTTGAGAAAAAAGAGAATTATTATAAAAATGAATTTGAAAGTATTAAAAATTAAAATATTCGTTGGCTGTATTTTACTTGGAGGCTCCATATGAAAAAATTTTTATCTATTTTAATTTCGGCGTGTATTTTTTATTCATTTTCTGCGGCGGATGCCGTTAAAGCATACAGTTATTCGGGAATTCAGACATCATATCCTAATATTTTAAATATAAATCCGTCAGCCGGAACAATCTCAAACAGTTTTATTAATGAAAATCAGGATAAACTGATAGTTTATATCCAGGATTTACACGCCAATCCTTCGGTCCAAAAAAATATAGCCGAAATTATTTCCGATCTGGATAAGAATTACGGCGTTGATAAGATATTGGTTGAAGGCGCTCCGTTTGCCGCTTTAGATACCGGAATGATAGATTTGCTGAAAGAATATAATCTGTCGAATTTATTGTTAAACGAAGGAATTTTAAGCGGTACGGAATATTATTTGGCAAATTATAATAAAAATATTCCGGTTTACGGATTGGAAGATTGGGATACGTATTTGCCGAATGCCAGAAGAGCGGCTAATATATTGATTGAGAAAGAGAATAAACAAAAAGTTTTTGACGAATTTGAAAAAGAAATTTATTCAAAATTCAAAAAATCAAAAAAATTGCTGACTTATGTCGGCTTTGACGTTACAAATCCTGTTCTGCTTGGAGAATTGAAACAGCCCGTTCTTAAATATGACTCGCTGTACAATTATATTGAACTTTCGCAGCAGATGAAAGAAATAGACAAAAATAAAATTCAAAAACAGCTTGAACAGTGCCTGAAAGATTTAAAAAACACTCTGCCGTTTGACAGTTACAGAAATTTAATTGCAAAGTTAGGCAAATCGGATTATTATGAATATTACGCGCAATTAAGCGGTTATATAGCCGATAATAAAGAACTTAAATTAAAGTATAACGATCTGTTTCGTTTTTTGAGATATTACTCGGCGCAAAAAAATATAAATAAAATAGGCACAATAAACCAAAAAGACAGATATTTTGAAGATTATCTTGATTCTTTAAAAGACAATAAATCGGAATATAACGAATTATTTGTTTTAAAAATGACAAGACTGTTTAAATCATTTTTAAATTTGGATATATCGGAACGGGAATATGCGTTTTTTACGGAAAATTACGAAAAATACGCATATTTGATTGACGGGCAAATCCCCGGGATTCAGGCAAAATACGACGAAATTTTTGACGTAAACGATATTTTTAAATATCATGAAACAAATATCGTCAGAACAAAAATATTTTTTGAGAATATACTTTCATCTCTTGAAAAAAACGATAATTCAAAAAAAATAACGGTCGTCGTTTCGGGCGGCTTCCACAGTTCTCTGTCGGAATACTTAAGAAACAGCAACATATCGTGCGTTGTGATAACGCCCGAAGTTTCGGAATACGCCGGCAATTATAATTACGATAAAATTATTTTAAGCAGCATAGACAACGGATTTGAAAACCAGGCTTTAGCCAATATGCTTTTTATATTGATGAAAAATCCGCTTGTCCCCCAGCAGACAAAATACTTTTTTTCAAAAAAACTGCTGTCAAATCTTATAAAAACCCACAAAACGGATAATCCCGAAAAAATCAGTAAAATACTGTTTTCTATTTCCGAAAAATACGGAATACAGATAGAAGTCTCATATACGGAATCGGAGTTTACCGTTTTTGTTGATAAAAATAAACATACATTCAAAATAAACAACGGAAGTATAGATATACGCGATTCTCAGTACGAAGGATCTAACAATATTTCCCTGAAATCCAAAATAATTGCGTCAATAAAGAAGTTTTTTAACATAGAACAGTCTTTATTTATGGAGTTAAATCCTAAATATAAAAGTTACTTTTCTACAAGAGCCGACGGAAACGCCTCATTCAGATTGGCGCAGATATATAATTTATTAAAAAGAAAAGACGCCGTATATAAGCACATATTGGATTTCGGCAGCACATTGCTCGGAAGAGGCTCCGCGAAAAAATATGAAGGAATAGAAGTTAGAAAATTTAACAGTGAAGGAAAAGTTGTTGCCGACGGCGGTAAAATAAAAGTATTAAAGAAAATAGATATTATAGTTGAAGGGGATTTAAATAAATACATAACAAAAGAACTGCTGCAGAGCATATTTGACATGATTATGAAAGACGCCGATCCAAACGACGCGTCAAATATAAGAGATACCATAGTAATAGGGGTGCTTTCCAAATCGCAAACTTTATTTGCCGACCACGTAAACAGCGGATTTGTCGGAGTCAATCGCGCGATATTTGATATAACCGACGTTGATATTTTGAAGATTTTTTTACAGGCCGGATTGATCCACGAATTTTCACACGAATTTTTGCCTAAAAAAGTTTCGGAAGAAGAATTGCTGTTAAATGACGTAAAATATATCAGGCATTATGTGGCGCAAATGCTTGATCCCGGCATTTCGGAAGAACATTATCCTGATTCTTTCAACGAACAGGTTGTCAGAACCATTATTTCCTCAACCATAAAAATTTTCCCGTTAAAATCGCGTTTTTTCAATAAAATAAGGAATTACAAACACAGCATAGAAGATATTGCCGGTATTTTTAACAGAAATGACAAAGGTTATCTTACCGAGAAAGACAGCGGCAAATACGGACAATGGCAGCATGCATATCAGGAATATCTCAGAAATAATCCTGATAATCAGGAAAAGTTTTTTTCTCTTTTAGTGCACAAGGATAACAGCAGAGATATTGATATGGAAGATTTTCTCAGCCAGCGTGAAGGTAAGGCAAATACGGCTGAAGTTGACGCAAAAATACAAAAACTGCTGTTTGGAACCGATATGCCGGACGAACAATCCGCAACTGACGACAGTTTTGTTGAATCTCTGCGTCAAATATTGCAATCAGCAGGGGTTTCGGAATCTGATCAGGAAGAAATTATGGATGAATTTACGCGAAATATATATACGTGTCTGGAATTATTGTATAAAAAAATGCCCAGATATGCGTTTAAAAGGTTTTTTACGGATCATACTGCGGTAGAAGAACACGGATTAAGCCATTGTCTGGACGTTCTTGCATATTCAATTAAAATAATAGGAAGAAGCGGAGACGTCAATAAGCTCATACCATCAGCTTCGGAAGATGAAAAAATAGACATAAAAGAACTTGTATATTCTGTTTTTATGCATGATCTTTCATGCGTATTTTTTAGAGATAACCATGAAAAAAATTCCGCTGTTTGGGCAAAAGCAATATTGAAGGGTGATGTTACGACAGATGCCGCCATGATAGAAAGGATATACAATAATTGTCTTGGTCATAAAAAAATTGAAATGGAACGTTCTGCAATAGGTTGTATTTTGCATGATGCGGATTCGTTATCGGCGACTTTGAATTTGAAGAGAATTTTAAATATCTGGCTTAATCAGGATAATTTTTTTATAGACAGAAGTCTTTCAACAAATGAGAGAATAAGTAAAATAAAAATGGGATTATATTTGTATCAGGACGGATGCGACTGTATAAACGACTTGCTCAGGCATTACTTAAGATCAGATCCGGCAAGATATAAAACAACAGGCGGAGCATCTATTATAAAAACAAGATTTGACGATATGTATGTGGTAAGAAAATTTTTGGAAGAACAGAGAGAATTTATTAAAACAAAATATGACAAATCAGGCAGACAATACACCGATGCCGACGTTGATGACGCCATAAAGATAGTAGATGAGGTTTTATCGGTGGAGTTTGACGGATATAATAAAGAGCCGGCTGTTTCTAAAGCGGAAGAGAAAGAATCTTTATTTACGTTTAAAACAAAAATGAAAATTTTATGGCAGATAATAAAATACAAAATATTAAAAAAAGAAATGTATTTTAACAGGAATATCGTGTTTTCGGACATACACGGGGGTTATACGAGATTTTTGGAATTGATGTATCAAATGCTTGCATCGGTCAGAGATCCGAAAATTTCAAACTATTTTGAATTATTGCATAACGGCAAAGACCAAAACGGATATGAAATAACTAAAGACGAAATATCCAGAATGCAAACCGAAATAGAAAACGCGATATTAAATATGTGGAACGTAAAAGGCAACAAAAGCACTCTTTATGTTTTGGGAGATATTCTTGACAGAGGTCCGAAGCAGATTGAAACTTTTATGTTTATAAAAAAATTATCCGAATCCGGCAGGGTTAAATACGTCGTAGGCAACCATGATTTATTTGCCGCAATGAATTTATTCGGAATGCATTTGCCTGTTAACAATAAATTCAAAGGAATTCCAAGAAATTATGAAATTCCGGCAGGCTATATAGGCAAGGATAAACTAAACATATACGAAGAATGGTACCGCAGGGTTTCGGATATGAGAGATATTTCAAGAGCAAAGGATTCGTTGTATTGGCTTCAGGTCTTTTCGCAGCGCACCGAATATTCAAAAAAACGGCAGAGTGAAATATGGAGCAAAGAATTGGCAAAAATAAGCGCCGAGTTTAAAAAAAGTTTCGGTCTGGCCGAAAGCGCCGGTATTAAAGACATTCTCTCAAATACGGATAGAAATATTTTCGGTCTTGATGAAAATAAAGAACTTTTGGAATTCAGCAAAGCTTTCTTCGGAATAAAATTTGACACTGAAATATCAACCGGTATGAGAGACGTGGAACAAATGGCGGTTAACTGGTGGCTGGATAAGCTGGCAGAAGCGAAAGAATTAAAAAATAAATATAAAGGTCATGAAGAATATTGGGACCATATCATCGCTCTCATAGAAAAGATTGTAGAAGAACAAAAAAATAAATACAGACAGGAAATAAGCGGCGGAAACTGGGGATGGGCAGCAGTTGACGCAATGATGTACAGGGTTTACGAAAGCATGGAATGGTATGCATATGACTATATAAAACATAAAGGATGGGGAGAAGCGTTATTAAGCCAGATTAATTCATATTTGTCCTTGAAACGCACATCTGAATTAAATAAAAAATTTACTGATAAATTTACTAAATTTTTATTCGGCGCAAGCGCCGATAAAGCCGGAATAATGAACGTTATAATACAAATGGAAGAAATAGGCATGCCCAGGTCGTATATTAATTATCTTACTAAAAAACTTGAAAATGCGGAGAAATTACAGCAAATTAAAGAAATAGAAAGAATACAAAATCTAATAAATGAAAAAATATCAAAATATAATAAACTGAAAGACACGGAGAGAGTTTCGGCAAAACACCAGCTTTGCGATTTGATTATACAATTGGATTCTTTGGGAGTACCGCAGAGCATAATTGAAGATTTGCTGAAAAAGGTGCTTGCTTTGCGCGATGACGGACGCGAAAAGAGACAGACATTGATAGGAGAATACATAAATTTTCTGATGAGAGAACTTGTTAATTACTCTGATTTGGACTCAAAGAAAAAAATGCTGTCTGAAATTAAAATGAGAGAGACAATAGAAGCTCTTAAAGAATTAAACGTATCGCAGTCTCTTATAAATTATTTATCCGAAAAAGTTAAAATAGTATTGTATGATACAAAGGCCGACATAGATTTTATTAACGAGACAATAAAAACGTATAATGATTTGACTGAGGCCGAGAAAGATTCCGCTAAAGCGATGATGTGGATGTTTGTCCTTGAATTGGAAGAGAAAAAAGTGCCGCAGTCCATAATAGACGAACTTAGCACAAGATTAAAAGCGCTGCCTCTTACGGAATCCGAAAAATCGCAAAAACACAAACTTAATTTAATAGATGACGTTTCATATTTTAATAATGAAGAGATGAGATCAATATTAAATTTCTTTAAAAATAATTTTGCGTTATACAGAGTGGACGAATACGGATTTTATTATATGCACGCCCCGCTTCCTTATGACGAATACGGTGATGTGGCTATAGGGCGCATAACGGAAGACGGAAGATTTGAAGAGTTTGATTCAAAAGGCAAAAGAATTAAAGGTTTTTATTATAAGGGAGTGCATTATACCGGCAAAAAAATATGGGAGGGTTTTTCGGAAATAGCAAAAGATATAAAAGAGTATGATATAGAAAAAGACGGTCCGGAAAAGATATTTGAAGCGCTGGCTCTTTTAAATGCTATTTATGCGGACAATACTACAAGAATCAAACCGGAATATATAGCAAAATACAATATTAATTTTACAATGAGCAAAATGAACCAGGCTATAGATATCGGAACCGTTATACAGGGACATAATCCGAAAGATAAACTTGCCAGAAACGGAATAACCGCTTTTGCTTTGGATCAGGAAGGAAGGCCCGTGGCTATTTTTGTAGACGGCAATATGTCTCCGGCTTATGCAAAAACCAGAGGAGCCGGTTCTTATGTTGAAATTTCGCCTCAGGGTATTTTTTCAATAGGATTTCCTTCCGGAGAATCAACCGTTACCGTAGGTTTGGAAGCAAAAATAAGCGAAAACGATGTAATAAACGCGATACTTGCAAATATTATAAGATCATTTAGATTGTTAAATTCTATAGTTAAAATTTCGTTAAAAATAGTTAATTCGTTGAAAAAATTAAATGAGATATTTAATTTTAAGTTAACTAAAGTCACTAATACGACAATTCTTCAAATTGTCAATAAAATAACAAGCGACAAGGATATTATAGAAAGATTAAATTACAACGGATTAAACTGCATAGGTATAGTTGAAAGAGCCGATTTTGAAAAAAATATTTTGAAATCAATAGAGCCTGTCGTTAGAGAAGGGGCTGTAAAAGAAAAGGAAATAGAAACAGTTATTATAAGCGGCGTAAAAGTAAAAATAGGCTTTGTAAGTATCAGAATCGGCGATAATACCCTGAAAGTGTTGACATTGGATTACGATAAGAACAACATTTCCGAGGATACGATTGTCCGGTATATCATAAAACAAATAACCGAAAGGAAAAACAATAAATATTTAAAGTATACCGGCAGAAAAAAGAATGTTTTAATGGCAGTTTCTCCCGAAAAAAACAATGATGCATACAGATATGAACAGATAAAAACAGATAAATGCAGTATATTATTAAAAAAAATTATGGATAAGTCTTTTAACAATATGCCTGTTATTTATGATATAAGAAAAGAAATTCCTTTTGCGGATTTTGACAAAAATTTATCATTTGATATAATAAATAAACTGTTATCGGCGGCCTAGAACGGGGGAACTATGAGGAATATAGTTGTTGTTTTTGGATTGACGGCGGTTTTTTTTCTGACTGCCTGTGATAAAATTGACAGTATAATCAACGACGACGTTAAAGTGTCTACGAATACTGTTACCGTTTCTACGTCTACCGAAGTTACAGAACCTGTTGCGCCGCCTCCGGTTGAGGAAGTTAAAGTCTCAACCAATACCGTTGTTAAACAGCCCGAACCCGTAAAAAAACGGGTAAAATCTGCTCAGCAGATATCCGGTAAAACTGCAAAAGATTATTATATGAGCGGAACTCTTAAAGCTAAGAAAGGAAGAGATCTTGACGCCATTGCCGATTATGACAAGGCGATAAAACTGGATCCTTATTATGCCGAAGCCTATAATGCCAGAGCTTTAATAAAAGACAAAATCAATGATTTTGACGGCGCTGCGGCGGATTATGAAAAGGCGATACAGGTACGAAACGTAAAGAGCAACAGAATTCAGGAAGCAAACGATACGGATATAAAAAACGTAACTTTTCATATGCAGCAGGGAAAGATTAAAATAGATTTATACGACTACGACGGTGCGGATCAGGATTTTACTAAAGCCATAAATATAATACCTTCATACGGACCCGCTTATATCGCAAGAGGAGACGCAAGGCTGAAACTTGAAAAATATTACGATGCTTTGAGCGATTACAATAAAGCAATGAAATTTTGGCCTAAACTGACTTATGACGCTCTTCGTAAAATAGGTAATTTGGAAATGCATTTTGAAAATTACGATAAAGCCGTAGAAGCTTACAGAAATGTTGTTGATTATGATAAAAATAATGTAGATTCTCGTTATAAATTGACCGATGCGTTTATAATGAACGGAAATTTTTCCGAAGCTTTAAACTCAATAAGAGTATTTTATCTTATATCAAAAGAACCGTATGTTTATTCCAGCGATTACCACAGATGGAATATAGCTATCAATAAATACAAACAGGATTCAACGGCTAACGAATTAAAATCAAAAATAAACAAACTAAAAGTAGTAAAATCCAACTAAAAATTAAAAAAAACAGTGCTGCTAATCACGCACTGTTTTTTTTTAATGGTATTATTATTTTATTGTTTCAAGATTTTCAAGATAATTTGCGGCATACGTAAAACCGGCCGCTTCTGCGATGTCTCTTGCCGTTTTACCGGATGAATTTTTTATACTGACATCTGACTTTAATGAAACCATTAATTCAACGGTTGCAATATTTTTTGTTTCAACGGCATACATTAGAGGGGTTCTTCCTTTTTTATCGGTTGAATTAATATTTATTTTGTTGAATTTTACAAGATTTTCAGCAATTTTATTATATCCGTATTCAACGGCATACATAAGAGCGTTTTTACCTTCATTGTCGGTTATAGCGGCATCAAGTTGGTTTTTTGACATTATTGCGTTTATAATATCAAAATTCCCGGATTCAATCGCCAGCATTAAAGCGGTTTTGCCGTTTTTATTCTGCAGATTAATGTTTATGTTGGCGTTTATAACAAATAACAGCGTGTTAAGATTGGAATTTGCGACGGATAATAATAAAGCATTATCGCCGTCATAGGTAATCTGATTTACGTCTGCGTCTTTTGAAAGCAGATAATCGGCAACCTGTATGTCATTTTCTATTATTGATATTAAAAAAGCCGAAAATCCGTTTTTATTTACCGTATTGACGTTGGCTCCGCATCCCAGCAAATATTTGATTACGGATAAATTATCTTTTTTTCTTTCCTGCAGGAAAATTACCATATCTTTTTCATTATTTATAAGCGGATCGTTCAATTGCAGAATAATCTGTCTGATAAAGTCTGACTGTATAAAAGCGACGGCCGCCATAAGCGCGGTATTGCCGTTATTATCCTGATAGTTTATATTAAAGCCTATTTCTTCAATTAAATACTGGATTGTTTCCATATTGCCGACAGCTGAAGCGTCAATGAGGGCGTTTATTCCCGCTGAATTTACCTGCGTTGTATTTGCTCCCGCCGATATCAAATATTTAACCGTATCAAGGTTTCCGGCTGATGCCGCCAAAAGGAAAGCCGAATCTTTATTTGAGTTCAAAAGATTTACCGAGGCTTTATTTTCAACCAAAAGTTTTACTATCGATAAGTTGTTTTTTAGTGACGCATACATAAGCGCGGTAAAACCCGTTTTATCTTTGGCGTTTGGATTTGCTCCGTTTTGCAGCAAAAATTTTACTATTTGTTCGTTGCCGTTTGATGACGCGACCATAAGAGGCGTAAGTTTATCGTTATTTGCAAGATTAACTGACGCTTTTTTTTCGGTTAACATTCTTACGAGTTCAAAATTACCGGTGCCGCAAGCCGTAAATAATGCGGAATTGCCGTAAGAATTAACAGCGTTTATTTTTGTTTTTTTTGTATCAAGCAGTAATTTTACCGTTTCGGGATGTTCATTTGCCACAGCTAAAATAAGAGGAGTATTTTCTAAAGAATCTTGTTTATTTACGTCTTCTTTATTTTTTATGTAATCTGCAATCATATAAGTGTATCCGTTTGCCGCCGCGGACATAATATCATCGATGGCTGCAGATGCCGGAATTTCAAACGTAAATGTAAAAAATATTACGTATGAAAATAAAACTAAAATATTAGCCGGTGATAATTTCATAAACTTACCCCTGTAAAAATTATTTTAATAATGATACCAAAAAAAAATATATAAGTGAATAATGAATATCTCACACAAAATATTTGTTGATAAATTACTCCGGTTGTAAAAATTATTGTATATAAATATTTCCGTCCTTTGATGTAAGATGAAGTCATAAGTCAAAAAACAATGATGTCTTGTTTGGATGAAACGATTTTTTCTACAAAGATATTAACCTGTAATTGGTTTAATAATAAAAGTAACTGCTGATAAATAATAAATTACAATCGTAATTAATAAAGTATCTATTCAAACCTGTCATATTGTTCTAATAATTGTAATAGAAATAATTTACAAATATACTTCTATATTAAAAAACAGGATGCGTTATAAAATAATATATATAATTTTGCTTTTCCCTCAGAACATTCAGTTACTGCCGAATATTGCATAATAAAATAATAGACCGGATTTATTAATACAGATGTATTAAACTGCCGTTGCGGGGCAATGCCAGATTAGTTTAATATTGTTAAACCTGCTGGCTTCCTTTACTTTTAGTTTAAAAAACTTTGGAAAGACATTAACATAAAATTTTTCATTGTCAAATTTCCTTAACTATCGATTAGTTGCCACAAAATTTCATCAAAAAATTAGGTTTGCTTCCTCTTAGTAAACGAGAATATATGGATATTACACGGAACATTAATAATAAAAGAAGTGAGAACAGAATGTTATAAATATTTTAAAATAGTTCGTCATAAAAAAGATTGGCAGAAATAATATTATTTGACAACAACAAGCTAAAGAACAAAAAAACGATTAAAAAAACTTTAATAACAAACATATTGACAAAAATAAAAATAGAACATATAATACAGTTGAACAGTTGTTCATATGTGTTGTTTTGGAGTGTATATGAAAAATAAGGATAAATATAACTGTAGTTGCAATGTAATACATAAAGGCATAATTGAAAAAGTATCGCGTATGATGCCGAAAGAGGAATATTTATTGGATTTAGCCGATTTGTTTAAAGTATTCGGCGATTCTACAAGAGTAAAAATTCTTTGCGCATTACAAAAATCGGAAATGTGCGTTTGTGATATTTCATATTTGCTAGGTATGACAAAGTCGGCAATATCGCATCAGCTCAAAACATTAAGACAAAGCAGACTTATAAAAAACAGAAAAGAAGGAAAAGTTGTTTATTATTCGTTGGCTGACGATCATGTTAAAACTATTTTTTCCGACGGTTTAAAACACATCAGGGAATAGTAAATATTTTTTTGTTTTTTACAATTGAATAATTGAACAGTTATTCAATTGTAAAATAATCATAATGGGGAATTTTATATGCAAATAACAAAGAAACAATATATGCTTGAAGGTATTGATTGCGTAAACTGTGTAGGCAAAATAGAGGCAGAAATAGTTAAACTGCCCGACATAATCAGTGCAAATATTGATTTTGTATCGCAAAAACTTTTTATAGAAATGCAAAACTATAAGGAAACAACAGAAAAGAATATAAAACAAATAATAGCAAAATATGAACCTGATATTAATGTGAAGGAAATTATTTATTTTGGCGAGCATAAAGTTATTTATCTCGGGAATCTTTCATGTGCAGAATGTTCAAAGAAGATTGAAAATAAAGTCAAGGAGATAAAAGATATAAAAAATGCAAATATTGATTTTGTATCGCAAAAACTTTTTATTGAAATATATGAAAAAAACATGCCGTCAGTATTAAAAGAAGTTGTCCGCATGATAAATGATATCGAACCTGGCGTTACGGTTTCTTTCATAGATTTAAATAAAAACAAAAAAAGCTCAAAACCTATAAATAAAAATATTAAAATTCGCATCGTATTAAGTTTAGTGTTATTTTTAAGCGCGCTCATACTTAATTTGCCGGGATATCTGGAATTCAGTTTGTTTGTTATAAGTTATTTGCTGGCTGGTTGCGATGTTTTGCTCAAATCTGTTAATAATATTCGCAAAGGAAATGTTTTTGATGAAAACTTTTTAATGAGTATAGCTACAATAGGCGCATTTGCAATAGGAGAATATCCTGAGGGTGTTGCGGTTATGTTATTTTATCAGGTCGGAGAAATATTTCAGAATATTGCAGTTAACCGTTCCAGAAAATCAATATCGGAGCTTATGGATATACGTCCCGATTATGCAAACTTAAAGACAAAAGAAGGAATAAAAAAAGTTTCTCCAGAAGAAGTTGCAATAGGTGACATAATAGTTGTAAAACCCGGTGAAAAAGTTCCGCTTGATGCGATTGTTATAGAAGGCTCTTCAGCTTTAGATATGTCCGCATTAACAGGAGAATCATTGCTGTTAAATATAAACAAAGGCAGCGCAGTTCTTTCAGGCTCTGTTAATAAACACGGTTTTTTACATTTAAAAGTAACAAACAAGTTTGAAAATTCAACAGTATCAAAAATACTTGATCTTGTTCAAAATGCAAATGCAAAAAAAGCATATGCCGAAAATTTTATCACTAAATTTGCCAAATACTATACTCCTATAGTAGTTTTTACGGCTCTTTTTATGGCTGTTATTCCGCTTTTGCTGATAGAAGGAGCACTGTTTACCGACTGGATTAACAGAGCACTTATATTTTTAGTTATTTCATGTCCTTGCGCATTAGTAATATCAATTCCTCTCAGTTTTTTTGGAGGAATAGGCGGAGCTTCTAAAAATGGGATTTTAATTAAAGGTAGCAATTATCTTGAAGCTTTAAATAATATTGATACTATAGTTTTTGATAAAACAGGTACCCTCACAAAAGGAAGTTTTAAAGTAACGGAAGTAAAAAGCTCAAGCGAATTTAATCAGGACGATATTCTGTTTTTTGCAGCTTATGCCGAAATATATTCTTTACATCCTATAGCGTTATCAATACAAAAAGCATATAGGAAAAAAATTGATTCTGAAAAAATAAAAACATACGAAGAACTGGCAGGTTTAGGCGTTAAAATAACTATTGAAAATAAATTAATTTTGGCAGGGAATCATAAATTGCTTGATAACGAAAATATAACTTATAAGAAAATTGACTCTGTCGGAACTGTTGTTTATGTAGCCATAAACAAAAAGTTTGCAGGATACATTACAATATCAGACGAATTAAAACCAGACTCAAAACAGACGATAATTGATTTAAAAAATATAGGCATAAAAAATATTATAATGTTTACTGGTGACAATAAAACTGTGGCTGAAAAAATTGCCAGTGATTTGGGAATAGACAATGTTTATTCTGAATTACTGCCTCATCAAAAAGTAGAAAAACTTGAAGCACTGGAAAAAGAAAAAATTACAAACGGCAAACTTGTATTTGTAGGTGACGGAATTAATGATGCGCCAGTTATTGCACGCAGTGATATAGGAATAGCTATGGGGGCATTAGGTTCTGATGCGGCAATAGAAGCTGCAGACATAGTTTTAATGACTGACGATCCTTCAAAAGTTGTTACGGCAATTAAAATTGCCAAAAATACAAGAAATATAGTATGGCAGAATATAATATTTGCATTAGGGGTAAAGGGAATAATTCTTGCTTTGGGAGCAACAGGAATAGCAACTATGTGGGAAGCCGTTTTTGCCGATGTAGGGGTAACTCTTATAGCAATAATCAATGCTTCAAGGGCTATAAAGAAAATAAACTAAAAAATATTTAGAACTAAATTATTTTCATGATGCCTTTTGGACTTGAATTTAATACGTGAGGATTCTAGGCTTCATTCTTTTTTCTCTTTTAATTGGGCATATGATTTACATATTATTGATCTTTGCTGATTTTTTCAAAACAATCAGCAAAGATTACTGATAATTTTATTCCTTAATTTTTTTCGTTTTATTTTGGTTTTCTATTTTTTTGATATATTTCTGTGGATCACCTTTGAATGTATTAATACACATTGGACAACAGAAATTATATATTTTGCCCTCATATTCATATGTTGCTTTTGTACTTTCATCTATTGTGTTACCTGTTACCGGGCATATTTTATTACCAACATCTACAGGTTTTACAACTTCAGTATTTACATTTTTAACTGTTGATACATCTTCTGAATAAATTACTTGATTGTTTACCAATACTGCAAAAAACAATACTGCAACAATAATGTACACTTTTTTCATTTGATTTCTCCCTTTAATTTTTTTCTGATTCATTAGCAGATAATTTGCTGACGTCAACACTGCCCTGTTTCATTTCATAATGCCATTTCCATATCGAATAAACAGGAGGATATACCAACAGTTCCATAATAAAACTGGTAAAGAGACCACCGATAATAGGTGCGGCAATTCTCTTCATCATATCACTGCCGGCCCCCATAGCATACATAATTGGAATAAGACCCATAAACATAGCCATAACCGTCATCATCTTTGGACGTATGCGTTTAACGGCACCGTGTACTATCGCTTCATCAAGATCTTTTCTTGTATTCATTTTGCCTTGTCTGACCATGTCATTATAAGATAAATCCAAGAATAAAAGCATAAAAACACCCGTCTCGGCATCAAGTCCCATTAAAGCAATCATTCCGACCCAAACTGCGATTGAAACATTGTAATTCAAAATATACAAAAACCATATGGCACCAACCAAAGAAAAAGGTACTGCTAACATAACAATTCCGGCTTTAACAGAAGATTTTGTATTCATATAAAGTAAAATGAATATCAAGAAAATAGTAATAGGAATTACAAGTTTTAATCTTTCTTTAACACGAAGCATATTCTCGTATTGTCCGCTCCACTGAATTGTATAACCGGCAGGAAGCTGAATTTTTTCGCGTACAATTTTCTGTGCTTCTGAAACATAACTTCCGACATCACGTCCTGCTATATCCACATATACGTAACCTGAAAGCATTCCGTTTTCATCACGTATCATTGCGGGTCCAAGAGATATGTTAATATCTGCTAATTCTCCGAGAGGTATTTGAGCACCTGACATTGCAGGAACAAGCACTCTTTTTAGTTTATCCAAATCATCGCGGAAATCTCTGGCGTAACGCACATTAACTGTATATCTTTCTCTGCCTTCAATTGTTGTGGTAACAGGTTCTCCGCCAATTGCCGAACCTATAATCATTTCTGCATCTTTTACGGTTAAACCGTATCGTGCAAGCTGTTCTCTCTTTATATTAAAATCTATAAAATATCCGCCTGTAACTCTTTCGGCAAAAACGGAGCGGGTTCCTTTTATATCTTTCATTGTTGATTCAATACTTATTCCTATCTTTTCAATTTCTTTAAGATCGGCACCGTATATTTTTATTCCTACAGGCGTACGGACTCCGGTAGATAACATATCAATCCTTGCTTTAATAGGCATTGTCCACGCATTTGATACTCCGGGAAATTTCATCTTTTGATCTAAATCATTTATTAAATCTTCATATGTAATTCTATCCCGCCAAATATGTTGAAAAGGAATTTGTATAAATTCTGGCATCCATGAATACCAACGATGAACTTTTCGCCATTCATTTTCGGGTTTTAAAATAATTGTTGTTTCCATCATGGAAAACGGAGCAGGATCAGTGGACGTTTCCGCACGGCCTGCTTTACCGAACACTCTTTCAACTTCAGGCGTATCTTTGAGAATTTTGTCCATTGATTGAAGTAATTTTTGTGTTTCGGTAACAGAAATACCGGGCAAAGTTGTCGGCATGTAAAGGATAGTTCCTTCATTAAGCGGAGGCATAAATTCTTTTCCAAGTTTTAAATATACAGGAACAGCAGAAAGCATTAATACCAAAGCCGAAATAATAGTTGTCTTGCGGTATTTTAGAACAAATCTGCAAACAGGTTCATAAACGCGGAAAAGAACCTTGCTTATAGGATGTTTTTCTTCCGGATAATATTTACCGACAGTAACTTTGTTAAATAAATTTGAAAACCAGACGGGTTTAAAATGTTTATAATCCATTCGGGTAAACAGCATACGCAGAGCAGGATCAAGTGTTATTGCAAGTATTGCAGCAATTGCCATAGCAAGAGTTTTGCTGTAAGCCAACGGTTTAAATAAGCGTCCTTCCTGATCAACAAGCGTAAAAACCGGAAGGAAAGCAACTGCAATAACAAGAAGAGAAAAAAACACTGACGGTCCGACTTCTTTAAGTGCATTGAGTCTTATAATATGGAAATCACCTTTTCGTCCTTCAGATTCCCAAACCTGTAGCCGTTTATATGCATTTTCAACTTCAACAATAGCACCGTCAATCAGTACTCCTATTGATATTGCAATACCGGCAAGACTCATAATATTTGAAGTTATATTCATTCCGAACAGAGGGATAAAAGAAAGAAAAACTGCTATCGGTATCGTAACAATAGGAATAATTGCCGACGGAAAATGCCACAGGAATACGAGAATAACAATACTTACAATAATCATTTCTTCAATCAGCTGATTTTTGAGCGTAGCAATTGAACGTTTTATAAGTTCAGAACGGTCATAAGTAGTAACAAGCTCAACTCCTTCCGGAAGTGATGGTTTAATTTCTTCAATTTTTTCTTTTACGCGGTTAATTACATTCAAAGCATTTTCACCGTAACGCATAATAACAATACCGCCGACTGTATCACCCTGTCCGTCAAGATCGGCAATACCTCTGCGCATATCCGTGCCTAAAGAAACTTTAGCTACATTATTTACCAGTATAGGAATTCCGGATGAGTCAACGCCGATAACGATATTTTCTATATCCTGAACAGATTTTGCATAGCCTCTTCCGCGTATCATATATTCTGCACCGGAAAATTCTACAAGACGTCCACCGACATCATTATTGCTGTCACGAACTGCATCCACTACTTTATTAAGCGGTATTTTATATGATAGTAACGCATTTGGATCAATATTTACCTGATATTGTTTTTGAAATCCGCCTATGGAAGCAACTTCGGCTACGCCGGAAATACCTTGAAGCCAATTTCTCAGATACCAATCCTGAAAACCTCTGAGTTTAGCCAAATCATTTTTGCCGGTTTTATCTACAAGGGCATATTGGTATACCCATCCGACAGAACTTGCATCAGGGCCAATCTCTGTTTTGACGCCTTCGGGGAGTTTGGAAGTTATCTTGCTGAGATATTCAAGAGTACGGCTTCGAGCCCAATAAATATCCGTACCGTCTTTAAATATAACGTAAACATAAGAAAATCCAAAATCGGAAAATCCGCGGATTGCTTTTACATTCGGAGCTCCCAGCATGGCACTTATTATCGGATATGTTACCTGATCTTCAATGATATCCGGCGATCTGTCCCATTTGGAATAAATAATAACCTGTGTGTCAGAAAGATCGGGAATGGCATCTAAAGGAATATTTTTTATGCAATACAGTGCAGCTATCATAGCTGCTACAACAAATATAATAACAATATATTTGTTTTTTGCAGAAAATTCTATTATTTTTTCAATCATATTATTTTTCCTGAGAAGGATTTTTTAACTTTGATTCTGAATCAACAAGAAAGTTGCCGCTTGTTACAACAACATCTCCGTTTTTGAGACCGTTCAAAACTTCATAATAATTCTCTGCTTTTTTTCCGAGTGTTACTTCATGAGATTCAAGAATATTGTTTGGTTTTGAAAGATAAACTATCTTTCTTAATCCGGTATCAAGCACGGCAGATTCTGGAACCGCTAATTTAGCACCTAAATTTTCATTAATGACGGCATTAATAAACATCTCCGGTTTAAGTTTGTTGTTTGGGTTTACAACTTTAACACGAACCTGATTTGTCCGTGTAACGGAATCCAATACGGGATTAACCGAAACAACTTTTCCGGAAAATTTTTCTCCGGGATATGCAACAGCTTCAATAGTTACCGATTCTCCGGTTTTAACAGAACTTATCTCGTATTCATATACTGATAAATATGCCCAAATGGTATCGCCGTCTTGAGGAAGATAAAGATTAGTTTCACTTTTTCTTGTTTTTTTAAGATTTTCAATTTGTCTGTCAGTCATACCTAACAGTTTTAATTTATTGCGTGAGGCATCCGTCAAACTTTTTGCATTATTTATAACATCAACTAGAGGGGAATCTTTTACATTATCCTGAGCATTCAAAGATTGAATAAACTCATCTTGTGTTATAGCCAATTCAGGGTCATAGGCAATTTTTCCGGCAACACGCAAAACTTTAGTTAAAGGTCTGACTTTAACGATTTCGGTTTTAACGCCTATCATTTGCTGTCTTTCCGGGCTTATCATTACGCCGTCGGTTGATGATGGTTGATCGTCATATACAGGCACATAATCCATGCCCATAGAATCTTTCATAGCCACAGGCGATGTTTCCTGCGGATTCATCGGATTTCTGTAATAAAGAAGTTTTCTTTTGTTTTCAGTTTCAACAGAAGCAGATTCCTTAGGATTTTTGTTGCTGATAATTTCTACTACTTTTCCGTTTGTTGTACCTATAACTTCTCCGCACACAGGACAAACAATCCTCTCACCGGGTTTTACATAAGAATTAATCGTCATAGGACAATTTTTCATAGTACACTTATGTTCAATACAAACTTCTTCCGCTGTTTTTTCATCAGACATTGCCGACATGTTATCTTGTTTGGAAGATTGATTTTCTATTTTAACCAGTTTCATTCCGCAAATAGGGCAATCGCCGGGTTTATCGGAAGTATAATCAGTATGCATCGGACAATGATACATAATCTTATTTTGTGCAATAATATTTTGATCTTTAGTATTACCGCATCCGGAAAATAAAAAAAATCCAAGTATTATTAAAACTATGCCACTGACCGGGAAAAAATGTTTATATATTTTCATAATAACCTCTTTAAAAATTTATTTCAGACCCGACAAGTCTTTCAATATCTGCTAAAGCTGTTCTAAATTGCAGTATTACATTTAAATATTCTAATTTGAAATTTATTAACATACGCTGGCTGTCAAGAACAGTTAAAAAATCCGATTTATTGGATGCATAAGCTTTTATTGAAACATTTACTGCTTCCTTTGCCTGAGGAATAAAAGTGGTTTCATATAATTGTATGAGTTTTTTGTTTGCCGATGCTCTGGCATAAGCGTCATTGATTTCAAAAAGAATTGAATTTTCTTTTCCTGTGTATTCGGCTTTTAACATTTCAAGTTCAGACTGCATTTCTTTAACGCCAAAAGCTTGTTTTGTAAAAAACCACAGAGGAACGGTAACTCCTATCATTCCGGACCATTCATCACTTTCCAAACTGCCGTTGGAAAGCATTTGTTTAAATTTGACAGAGAAATCAGGCAGATATTCATTATATGAAAGCTTATATGATGATTGTCCTCTTTCAACTGCATATTGGTAAACTTTAAGTTCAGGATTATCGGCTTTAGCCATACTGATAAATTCATCTAATGTATGATTAAATTTAATCGGCGGTTCGTCCGAAGGAACTCCAATGTCATTCGTAGGATTTTTATTAAGTAATATATTTAATTTTGACTGTGTTGTTAAACGTTTTTGTTCAAGAATAATCAGTTCATTATCAGCTTTAGCCAGTTCAACCTGGGCTTTTAGTGCATCAGTCTGAGATCCTTTTGCAGTAGCATAACGCATAGTTGCTGTCTTTGAAAGATTGTCTAAAATGGTTTTATTTTCTTTATTTAATTCAATTGATTTGTAAATAAAAACAAGTTCTGAGTAGGTAATTTTAACACGTGATATTATTTCAAGTTTTTTTAATTTATAATTTTCATATGCCATCTTTGCAAATTTTGATGCAATCTTTGCACGCAAATATAATTTAGTCGGGAAAGGAATATTTTGGGAAACAGATAAAATATTCATTGGTTCTCCGGTCAACATTCTGTCAGCAGTTATACGGTCGTATTCAAATCCAAGTTCAAGATCATTTAAACTTGATGCTTGCCGAATGCGTGCATTTGCGGATTCAAAAGCATTTTTTGCATAAATAATCTCTGAATTTGAAGATAACGCTTCGTTTATAAGAGTAGTAAGAAATGTATTTTGATTGGTTTCGGCATATACCGCTGAAGAAATAAAATAAACGGATAAAAGTAAAACAACTGCTCTGCATGTTAGCAACCTACAATATATCTTTGTTTTCACTTAACCCTCACTTCAAAAATAAAAAACAGTATAAAACTTGAATTTTTCGATATATATTTAATTAATGTTGTAAGTTGAGAATCTGTAAGTAATTTCAAAAGCAATTTTTTAAATTAAAACAAACGATTTCTTTGTCATAAGAATAGTTTGTTTTTTTGAAACGGTCATAAATATTTTCCTGACACTATTAATAAATACCTTCCTCAAATATTATGACTATATTCAGTATAGTAAATTATTGTTTGTTGGTCAATGCAGAAAACAAATTTAAAAATTAAAAAGTGTAGATGTTACGGATAAAACTTTATTGCTAATTCGACTTTAGAAAATTTTATGCGGTATTTTGAGTTTAGGCTAGAAGAGAGGATGTGTGTAGTTGTGCGGATTTGCGAAGCCTGAGCTTGTGCAGACTATCGCGCCAGTGGGCGGTAGCGAGCTGATATATGAAATTAAAGTGGTAATATTTACACAGTATTTTGATTTTAGACGAGGCATGAAGTGAAAACTTTTAACTTGCAAAATTTATGCAGTATTTTTGTGTTTCTGCTAGGCGTTGAGGTGTGAATGTGTACTGTGAACAGGCGGAGCCGGAAGTACCTGAACACCGAAACAACAACGCAGAAACAAAAAAGACAAATAAAAAACGGAAGGAGAGGGATTCGAACCCCCGGTAGGGAAACCCTACTCTAGTTTTCAAGACTAGCGCCATAAACCAACTCGGCCATCCTTCCTTTGACAAATTAATGCAGTGCATTATACTATTTTTTTTATCTTCAAGCAACAGAGAGGTTAATGTACATTTAAATTAATTTTTTATATAATTAAACAAGCTGTATCATCGTTATGGAAAGGGAAAAAATATGAAAAAAACAGATACAAAAAAACTTTTAAAAGCGGCAGAAAAACCATCGCAGGACGCAAGAAGACTTCATCCTTTTTACAAGGGTAAAATTGAAATTGTTCCAAAGTGCAGAGTAAGAGATTTTAATGATTTTGCAATATGGTACAGTCCCGGAGTCGCATCGGTATGCATGGACATACACAAAAATACAGAAATGGTATACGAATATACAAACAAATGGAATACAGTCGCCGTTATAAGCGACGGGACCAGAGTTTTAGGGCTCGGAGATATAGGACCCGAAGCTTCAATGCCTGTTATGGAAGGAAAAGCTTTGTTGTATAAATATCTCGGCGGAGTAGACGCGTTTCCGGTATGTCTGGGTACGAAAGACCAGCAGGAAATAATAAATACTGTAAAAATTCTTCAGCCTTCTTTCGGCGGAGTAAATCTTGAGGATATATCGCAGCCGAAATGTTTCCCGATATTGCATACTTTAAGAAAGGAATGCAACATTCCCGTTTGGCATGATGACCAGCAGGGTACGGCATTGGTTACGTTAGCAGGATTAATAAACGCATTAAAAGTTGTTAATAAAAAAATCTCTAAAGTTAAAATTGCCCTTATAGGAGCGGGTTCTGCTAATATATGTATTGCAAGATTGATAATGTTGTATGGAGCAAATCCTGCCAATATTATTATGACAGATTCAAAAGATACATTGCATAAAGGCAGAACAGAATTGAAATTATCACATCCCGAAAAGTGGGCTATGTGCGTTGATACAAATGGTCTTGGAATACAAGGCGGAGCAAAAGAAGCTATGGAAAATGCAGACGTTGTTATAGCGTTATCAACGCCGGGACCGGATATAATAAAAAAAGAATGGGTAAATGGCATGGCAAAAAATCCTATAGTTTTTGTATGCGCAAATCCTGTGCCTGAAATATGGCCGTGGGAAGCAAAAGAGGCCGGAGCCGCAGTTGTGGCGACCGGAAGAAGCGATTTTGAAAATCAGGTTAATAATTCACTTGGTTTTCCGGGCGTATTCAGAGGGACTTTAGATGTCAGGGCTAAAACAATAACTGACAATATGTGTATAACGGCCGCATCGGAACTGGCCGCATGTATAGCCGACAATAAAATAAAACCGAATAAAATATTGCCGACTATGGACGACTGGCACGTTTATCCGAAAGTTGCCGCCGCCGTAGGAGTAAAAGCGATAAAAGAAAAAGTTGCCGACAGAAAAATGTCATATGACCAGTTATATAATCAAGCGATGGCTATGATAAAAAGAAGCAGGGCTATTACTTCGGATATGATGAAAAAAGGTTTTATAAAGAAAGCAAAGTAAAAGCTTCAAGCGGAGGTTTTATGAAAAAAATTTTAGGATTATTTGTTATGTTTGTTCTGTCGGTTGTTATTAGTTCGTGCGGAAAACAAACAAATGAAAATTATTTTTTATCCGATTATGCTAAAAAATTTCAGAATGAGTTTAATAATTACAGCAGACAAATTGATGAAAATCCGTCAAATTCCGAAGCATACAGGCAAAGGGCAGAAATAAGGGAAAGGATAGGGGATTATAACGGTTCTCTTGAAGATTTAAAAAAAGCAATAGAATTTGATGATAAAAATTACCAATTATACTATAGCAAAGCTATGTTGGAAAATAATTTAGCCTATTTTAAAGAGTCATTGCAGAGTTTTGATAAAGTAATAGAAATATCGCCTAAGAATTTCAGAGCTTACAGTGACCGAGGACGAGTAAAAGAAAAAATGGGTAATTATGAAGGAGCTCTTGAAGATTTTACGATGGCTATAAAATTAAATCCTAATAGTGATGAGGCTTTCTTTTCAAGAGGAAATTTGAAAAACAGAATAGGAGATAAAAAAGGAGCTCTTGCGGATTTTGATAAAGCAATCGCTATTAATCCGGTCAATATAGAAGCTTACAGGAGCAAAGGATTTACAATAGACGTAAGAGACGGTAATTATAAAGAAGCTGTAGCCGCATTTGAAAAAATTACTAAATTAAATCCGAATTCGGCTGATGCGTATGACCTTCTGGGTAATGCCAAAAGGAATTTCGGCGACCGTAAAGGAGCTTTGACTGCCTATAAAAAAGCCGTTGAATTAAGTCCGAATCATATGTATGTCTATGCAAATATGGCAAGGCTTGAAAGGGAATCGGGAAACAGAAAAGAAGCAATAAAACTTTTTGAAAAAGCTTTGGAAATAGAACCTAATAATCAGGAATACAAAAATAATATAACAACTTTAAATAGAGAAGAGGAAGCCGTAAAAGAAGTGTCATTGTCTTTACATAAAGATTAAAAGATGCGGCATATAAGAAAAGACGATATTTTACAAAAGATTGAAAATTTATGCGCTGATATAAATTATAATTTATCAGACGACGTTTTGGCTGCCGTAAATAAAAATATACGAAATAACGGCTCTCTTTCAGACGCTGTTTTAAAAGAGATTGTTGAAAACGCCCAAATCGCAAAAAATGAAAAAATTGCTCTTTGTCAGGATACCGGAACGGCGAATTTTTTTGTAAGATGCGGTAAAAATATATTTTTTGAAGAGAACTCGGATATATATTCAATTATTGACGAGGGCGTTAAAAACGGTTATAAAAAATATTGTCTTAGAAAATCAATCGTCGCCGATCCGATTGACAGAATAAATACCGGTACAAACACTCCTGCAAATATTTATGTTGATTTTGTTGAAGGCGATAAAATAGAAATAACAATGATTGCAAAAGGCGGAGGAAGCGAAAACGCAAGCGCGTTAAAAATGTTGACTCCTGCCGCCGGCTGGAACGGAATAAAAGATTTTATTATAGATTCCGTTAAACAGAAAGGGGCAAATGCCTGTCCGCCGTTAATAATAGGCGTGGGTATCGGCGGGGATTTTGCTTCGGTCGGGTTGCTTGCAAAGAAATCGTTGCTGAGAGATATAGGTTCAAAGAATAAAGATAAAAAATACGATGAAAGAGAAAAAGAACTTTTATCCGAAATTAACGCTTTAAAAATAGGACCGATGGGATTAGGAGGGGAATGTACGGCTCTAGCCTTATTTATTGAAACAAAACCATGTCATATAGCTTCGCTGCCGGTTGCGGTAAATATGCAATGTCATTCCCACAGAAAAAAAACGATAATACTATGAAAATAACAATAAAAGAATTATTAACCGATATTGAAAATTATACGGCAGGTATGAGGCTTGAATTAACGGGCACTGTTTATACGGCAAGAGATCAGGCGCACAAAAGGCTTGTCGGCTTAATCAAAGATAAAAAAGAACTGCCTATAGATTTAAAAAATGCGTGCATATATTATTGCGGGCCGTGTCCGAGCTGTCCTGGTAAAATAATAGGCTCGTGCGGACCTACGACATCTTCCAGAATGGATGTTTTTACTCCTGCGATTCTTGATGCGGGCGTAAAAATATTGATAGGCAAAGGGAACAGAAACGGCGATGTTAAATCGTCTTTAATAAAAAATAAAGCTTTATATCTTCTTGCCACAGGCGGAGCGGGAGCGTTGATTTCAAAAAAAGTTAAATCCGCAAAACTGGTCGCTTTTGAAGATTTAGGGCCGGAAGCCGTTTACAGACTGGATGTTGAAGATTTTCCGCTTACGGTAGGCATTGACGCTAAAGGCGGAAATATATTTGAGAGGGATTAAATGTTTTTGGCAATAGACATAGGAAATACAAATATCACGCTTGGTTTATACGGCAAAATGGGAAGCGATATCGTTAAAATATGGCGTATAGCGACTTCTAAGAAAAAAACCGTGGATGAATATGCGGTTACAATTCTTGATATTTTTCATTATTCCGGCATAGACGAAAAAAAAGTTTCCGCGATAGCGATTGCAAGCGTAGTGCCTCTTTTGGATAATGTTTTTGCCGAATTGACTCAGGTTTATTTCGGGAAAAAGGCGTTTTTTATCAACAGTAAAAATTCAGGCGGTTTACAAATTCCGTACGGAAATCCCGAAGACGTGGGAGCCGACAGAATTGCAGACGCGGTTGCGGCTTATAAAATTTACGGAGGTCCGGATATAGTAATAGATTTCGGAACGGCGACGACTTTTGACTGCATAGATTCCAAAGGAAGATATCTCGGCGGAGCAATAGCTCCGGGCCCTGCAATATCGGCGGAATCTTTGGCGCAAAGAACCGCAAAACTTCCGCTCGTAAACATAGAACCCCCGGAAAATGCGATAGGAAAATCAACGGTGGAGTGCATACAATCGGGTTTATATTACGGATATATAGGATTGGTAAAAGAAATTATTTTAAGGCTTAAAAAGAATCTTGAACCTAAAGTTAATATTATAGCTACCGGCGGACTTGCAACTTTGATTGTTAAAGAAATACCCGAAATCAAACATATTGTGCCGGAATTAACATTGGAAGGTATAAGAATAATATACCAAAACAAAAAATAAAGGAGTTTTTATGAAAAAAATTATTATAGTTTTAATATTGTTTTTTGCCTTAACATCTTCTTCTTTCGCTTCATCTTTTGACGCTTTTAATACAATGCTTAATGCTGCTCCGACAGATGCTGTTGCCGAACAGTTGTTGAATAATCTTTCTTCCGATATGGGGTCTTTGATGCTTGGCGGAAATATAGGCGTTTCGGCAAGTCTGGGACTTTCAAAAATAAGATTTAATTTAAAAGTATCCGGAACACGCATGGGCAGCGAAATAATGAGAGCAAGCGACAGTGAGATATTATATATGCCTATAATACACGCCGAATTCGGACTGCCTTACAGAATAGACCTGATAGGACGATACGGATTCGGATATGATTCAAATATTTACGGATTGGGAGCCAGATACGGATTGTATGAGAGTCAGCTAATAGTGATTCCTTCCGTTTCGGTTCAGGGACTTTACAGTATGATGGCCACGCGTTCAAACGGTAATGATTTTGACGCAAATAATATAAGTTTGTCCACGGTTGCGACTTTTGACCAGCTGCCTTTTGTAATGCCTTATGCCGGAATAGGATGGAGTAAAACGTCGCTTACTCCCAAATCTTCAAACAGACAGAATATAACCGGTACGGATACGACTATGGGATATACTCTCGGTATGGCTGCAAATATTTTGATGATAAACGCCGATGTGAGCGTAACATGGTATGATATGATTCCAAATTATACTTTGAGCATAAGCGCAGGATTTTAAAAAATGGACAAACAATGCATCAACGATGAGATAAAAAGAAAAACTTTTCACATATTGACTTTGCTCTATGTTTTGGCTTACTGGTATATGCCTTTAAATATTGTTCTTTGGGGTATGTTTTTAATAATACTTGCCGTTCTTGCCGGAGAAATTATACGCGCAAAAAATGAAAAATTTAATATTTTCATATTAAAAATACTGGGCGGAGTCCACAGAGAATCGGAAACCCATAAGATAAGCGGATTGCCGTGGACATTGTCCGGCGCTTTTTTTACGATGTTTTTATTTGAAAATAAAAATTTTGTTCTTGCCAGTTTTTTATATTTGGCTTTCGGAGACGCGGTCGCGGCTCTTGCCGGAAAAGCGTGGGGAAAACATAAAATATATGCCGGTAAATCGCTTGAAGGAACTTTTGCGTGCTTCATCGTTTGTTTTGTTATAGGTTTGTTTATACTTCCTTCTTGGCAGTTTGCTTTTGCCGGAGCTTTAATAGCTGCGTTTATAGAAACTATACCGTGGCCGTTAAACGATAATTTTTGGATGCAGATATTAAATGCCGGAATTCTGACGTTTTTATCAAAGGTGCTGTAATGAAAAAAATATTGTATTTTTTAATTATGTTTTTTTTGTCTTTTACCGCCGCGTCGTCTTTTGCCGATGTATTTTATGCTAACGGTGACGGCAAAAAAAAACAAATCGCTTTGACTTTTGACGACGGGCCCGGCATAAATACGTCGGAAATACTGATGATACTCAAAGAAAAAAACATAAAAGCCACCTTTTTTATATCCGGTTTTTCCGCTGTCGGGAACAAAGAAAAAATAAAACAAATTTTTGATTCGGGCAACGAAATTGCCAATCACACATATTCGCACGTAAACTTTTTTAAATATAAAAAAGACGATATTGAAGATAAGATGAAGTCCGAGATAATTAAAAATGAAAAACTCATATATGAAATTACCGGGTATAAAACGAAGCTTCTGAGAATTCCTAACGGATTTTCAAGGCCGCCGGCCAAAAAAGTTGCCGGAGATCTGGGGTATGTGCTGGTAAACTGGTCTTTCGGATGCGATTGGAATACGAAACTTACGCAGGAACAGATGTACGAGTCTTATAAAAAGAATATAAAAGCCGGAGCGATATTTCTTATGCATGACAAAATCAAAAGTAAAAAAGTCGCTAACTTTCTGCCGCAGCTTATAGATGACATAAAAAAAGACGGGTATGAACTTGTTACCGTAAGCGAACTTTTGGATCTGAAACAATGATAATATCATCTTTTAAAAAGAAAAGAAAAATACTTGAGTACATGCCGGTTTTAAAACCTGTATTTGAATTTATCAAAAACAATCTCAAAACTTCGGTCAAAGAAGGCAGATACGAACTTAACGGAGGGATTTATGCCGTTATACAAAACTCAATGCCAAAGCCCGAAAAAGAAAGGCTTCTTGAAACTCATAAAAAATACGTTGACCTTCAGTATATTATCTCCGGAAGCGATAAAATAGGCTGGAAATTTTATGATAAAACTTTTAAACCGGTAAATAAATATGACGCTAAAAAAGACATAACTTTTTTTAAAAATTCTCCGGATTTTTTTATAACCGTTAAAAAGGGAGAATTTGCCGTCTTTTTTCCTCAGGACGCGCATGCTCCTTTATGCGGTAAAACATCCGTAAAAAAATGCGTGTTTAAAATTCCTCAAAAACTTTTATAAAATTCTCCAAAAAAATTTATTTTTGATATTTATTGACAAATCAATAGGTATGTTGTATTATTTCTTGCCATACGATATATTGTGTTTCTTATAAATGTAAAAAAAATCTTGACAAATCAATAGGTATGTTGTAGTATTTCACAAAACACAATATGTAGAGATGTTTCTGAAGCATAAATTCTAAAGATAAACAATAATGTTCTTAAATTTTAATTAAAGGGATAACTGTCTATGAAATGTCCGTTTTGCGGCAGTTTTGATGACCAGGTTTTAGATTCAAGACCGATAGAACATACATCTGCGATTAAAAGAAGAAGAAAATGCAATAAGTGCGGAAAAAGATACACAACCTACGAAAGACCCGAAGAAATTTCTTTGATGGTTATAAAATCAGACAGCAGAAGAGAGCATTTTGACAGAAAAAAACTTTGGGAAGGCATCGCAAGAGCCTGTGAAAAAAGACCGGTATCTTCGGAAACAATAGATAAAATCGTCAGCGAAGTTGAAAATGAGATAAGCGATTATCTTATGGAAGTACAGTCGTCGGTAATAGGCGAAAAAGTTTTAAAAAAATTATGGGATATTGACGCCGTTGCCTATGTGAGATTTGCGTCAGTTTACAGAAAATTTGCAGATATAGACCACTTTATGCAGGAATTAAAAAGCTTGAAAAAGAAAACGATAAAAAATCAAAATAAATAGAGACGGTTATATACAGGGGGTACGAAAATGACGCAGTTGAAAGAGGAATTGTTTGAAAAAATCGGGTTGGCGATGTCGGAAAACGGTAAAACCGTTTTAGCTAAAAGATATTTGAAAAAGGATGCCGACGGCAAACCTGTGGAAGATGAAAAAGAACTGTTCTGGAGAGTAGCGGAAAATATCGCCCAGGCAGATAAAATATACGATAAAGACGCAAATTTAGACGAAACTATAAAAGATTTTTATACGGTTATGGCAAATCTCTATTTTTTGCCGAATTCTCCTACTTTAATGAACGCCGGAAGACCTTTACAGCAGCTTGCCGCGTGTTTTGTTCTTCCCGTTGAAGATTCAATGGATTCAATATTTGAAACTTTAAAAAATACGGCGCTTATACATAAATCAGGCGGAGGAACGGGTTTTTCTTTTTCAAGATTAAGACCTTCAAACGACAGCGTAAAATCAACGAACGGAGTTTCATCAGGGCCTGTTTCTTTTATGCAGGTTTTTAATTCCGCAACCGAGGCTATTAAACAGGGCGGAACCAGACGCGGCGCAAATATGGGAATTTTAAGAGTGGATCATCCCGATATAATGAATTTTATAGTATGCAAAGACAAAAGCGACAGTTTGAATAATTTTAATATTTCGGTTGCAATAACAAATGAATTTATGTCCGCCGTTGAAGATGACGAAGACTACAATCTCTATAATCCGAGAACAAAAGAAATAGCAGGGAAATTAAAAGCAAGGGAAGTCTATAATAAGATAGTGGAACAGGCATGGAAAAACGGAGAACCGGGAATTGTATTTATAGATAAAATGAATGCTGCAAATCCCACTATAGAAGTAGGGGAAATTGAATCAACAAACCCGTGCGGAGAACAGCCTCTTTTGCCTTATGAATCATGCAATCTGGGTTCAATCAACCTGTCATGTTTTGTAAAAGATGAGGAAGTGGACTGGGATAAACTTGAAAAAGTCGTAAAAATAGCGGTTCATTTTCTTGATAACGTTATAGATATGAATAATTATCCTATTGCAAAAATCGGAGAAACCACAAGATCAAACAGAAAAATAGGGCTCGGCGTTATGGGTTGGGCTGATATGCTTGTTCAGATGGGAATACCTTACAATTCTCCGGAAGCTATAATTCTTGCCGAGAAAATCGCTTCGTTTGTACAAAACAAATCGCACGAGTTTTCTGAGGAAATGGCTCTTAAGAGAGGAACTTTCCCGAACTTTAAATACAGCATTTATAAGAAAGGCAATCCGATAAGAAACGCGACTACCACAACTATAGCGCCTACGGGAACGATAGGAATAATAGCGGACGCGTCCGGCGGAATAGAACCTCTTTTTGCCTTGGTATATAAAAGAGCAAATTGTCTTGATAATAACGAAATGTTTATAGTTAATCCTTATTTTGAAAAAATTGCAAAGGATTTAGGGTTTTATTCAAAAGAACTTATGGATAAAATTGCCCAGAAAGGCACGATCCACGGTATGAAAGAAATTCCGGAAAAAATAAGAAGAGTTTTTGTTACATCACATGACATATCTCCGGAAGATCATATAAGGATGCAGGCCGCTTTTCAAAAATTTGTTGATAATGCCGTTTCAAAGACCGTTAATTTTCCTAATTCGGCTACAAAAGACGATGTTGACAAAGCATATATGCTTTCTTATAAACTCGGCTGCAAGGGCGTAACTGTTTACAGAGACGGAAGCCGTTCTATGCAGGTTTTGAATGTGGGAGATAAAAAAGATGCCGCCGAGATAGTACAGGTGCAGCCTACTGAAAGAAAACCGAGAAGAAGACCGAGCACGGTTAAAGGCTCAACGCGTTTGATACGCACAAGCTGCGGACATATGTATATTACTATTAATGAAGATAATGAATGCGCGTTTGAAGTTTTTGCGCAGCTCGGCAAATCAGGCGGATGCAAGTCGGCGCAGGCGGAAGCGATAAGCAGGCTTGTTTCTCTTGCTTTAAGATCAAGAGTCGCTATTCAGGAAGTTATTACTCAGCTTAAAAGTATAAGGTGCGACAGCCCTACTTTCGGAGAAGACGGCGCAATTTTATCGTGTCCTGACGCAATTGCCAAAGCATTAGAATCTTATTTGGCTGAAAAAACGGATCCCGATTTATTTACGGAAAAAAAAACTCTAACGTCTGAAAACAACAAATATTCCGAACCTGCGGTTAAAAAAAATACTGTGGCGGATATTAATACCGAAGATGAAATGCAGAATATGCGTTGTCCGGAATGCGGCGACAAACTGATGTTCAGAGAAGGCTGTTTAAGCTGCGTATGCGGTTATTCTAAATGCTCTTAATTGTATAACTGTTTCAAATTTATTGCTGCATTTTTGAATTTTCAAGTCTCATGTACCGTTTCACTTCTGTACACATCAACTTGAAAATTCTTCAATTCGCTAATAATTTTGAAGTCTTGAAAGACAAAGAAAAAATATCGGTCGCTATGGTAGTAAAGGGAGTCTAAATTGGTTAAATCGGATAAATGGATAAAAAAAATGGCTCTTGAAAAAAAGATGATAGAGCCTTTCGCAGAAGAACAGGTAAGAAAAAATAATATATCTTACGGAACTTCTTCTTACGGATACGATATGCGGATTTCAGGCGAATTTAAAATAATGCAGAAAAAAACAGACGGTTCTTTTATTGATCCCAAAAAAGTTGACGAAAATTTATTTTTACCGGTTCATGTTGATGATTTTATAATATTACAGCCGCAGACGGTCGCTCTTGCAAAAACCGTTGAATATTTCAGAATTCCCAGAGACATTATAACGATAGCTTTCGGAAAATCAACATACGCAAGGTGCGGCATTATAGTAAATATCACGCCTTTTGAACCCGAATGGGAGGGATATGCCACTCTTGCTATTTCAAATATAAGTTCTCTTCCGGTCAAAATATACGCAAACGAAGGGATAGGACAATTGTTGTTTTTGGGAACCGACGGGGCATGCGAAATTTCTTACGCAGACAGAGCCGGCAAATATCAGGCTCAGAAAACAATAACGTCCGCTAAAATTTAAAGGCGATTAAATGAAAAAGATATTATTAATAACCGTTTCGGCGTTGTTTTTCTGTTCAAATATTTTTGCAAAAAACGTTGTCGGCATCTGGCAGACAATAGACGACGAGACCGATAAACCCAAAAGCGTTGTGTCAGTTTACGAATACAATAATAAAGTTTTCGGAAGAATTATAATGACTTATGAAACTGACGGCGTTACGGTAAAAGATACAATTTATCTGCAAAAATATAAAGCCGATAAAATTGAAGGGAATCCTCCTGTATGCGGTTTGGATATAATTTGGGATATGCAAAAAGACGGAGAAAAATATAAAAGCGGAAAAATTTTAAATCCGCCGAAAGGCAAAATATACAATTCCGAAATGTGGAGAGCTGAGAACGGCGACTTAATCGTAAGAGGTAAAATCGCTTTCCTCGGCAAAAACCAGACATGGAAGCCGTTTGACGTTAATAATTTCCCGCCGGATTTTACCGCGCCCGATACGACGGAATGGAAGCCCGTAATACCGAAAGTAAAATAAATTTTATCTTAAAAGATTTTTAATAAGGTTGGCCGCTTCAATCGCATCTTTGGAATAGCCTTCGGCTTTAATGCTGTCGGCAAAAGATTGCGTAACAGGCGCTCCGCCTATTATAACTTTTGCTTTCAGGTTGGCAATATTTTTCAATTCAATAATTTTTTCCATTTCTATCATTGTGGTAGTCATAAGGGCCGACAATCCTATTATATCCGCGTCAATTTCTTTTGCCTTTTCAATAATAGTTTCGGCTTCAACGTTTTTTCCGAGATCCGTAACTTCAAAGCCGAAGCTTTCAAGCACGGCCGAAACTATGTTTTTGCCTATATCATGCACGTCTCCTTTTACCGTTGCCATTACTATTTTGCATGTTTTATTCTGCGAGTTGTTTTTTATCATGGGTTTTATCAAAGCAAAGGCTGTTTGTGCGACTTCGGCCGATAGTATTACCTGCGGCAGAAAAAATTCTTTTGAATTAAATTTTTCGCCTACTGTATTTAACGCTTTAAGTATGATTTCGTTTGAAATAAACATAGGGTCTTTTATTTCTTTAATGACTTCTCTGGTTATCGGCACCACATAGTCTTTGTCTCCGTCTATTATTGCGTTAAAAAGTTTTTCTTCGGGCGAAAAAACTTTATTTTGAGCCTGTTTTTTCTTTTCGGCGTTTGAATGTTTTAAAACGTAATTTTTTGCGTTAGGATCGCGGTTTTCAAGAAGAGCTTTTGCGTATTCGTCGTCAATGGTCCAGTTTTCGGACGGATTGCATATCGCAACGTCAAGTCCTGCTTTTAAAGCCATTTTTAAGAAAGTTGAATTTATAGTCTGTCTTGAAGGAAGTCCGAAAGAAACATTTGAAACTCCGAGAACCGTTTTACATAAAGGAAATCTTTTTTTTGACTCTTTTATAGCCGTAAGAGTATGCCAAACCTGTTCCGGAGACGAACTAGCGGCCAAAGTAAGATAATCAAAAATAATTTCTTTATGCGGAATTTTATATTGATCCGCAAACGACAGTATTTTTTCGGCTATTTCAATTCTTTTCTGCCATGTTGAGGGAATTCCATCCTCGTCAACGGTTAAAGCTATTACGGAAGTTCCGTATTTTTTTACGATAGGCAGAACCGATTTTAATTTTTCAGTTTCGCCGTTTACGGAATTTACAAGCGGTTTTCCGGCGCAGTGTCTGCATGCCGACGACAGCGCGTTTTCAAAGCTGGAATCTATGCATAAAGGAATATTTACTATTTCCTGCACTTCGTTTACGGCCTGTATTAAAAGGGATGTTTCGTCCGCTCCGGGAACGCCCATATTTACGTCAAGAATATTTGCCCCGGCGTTTGCCTGAGTTTTAGCTTCGTGTTTTACAAGAGAAAAAACGTTTCTTGAAAGTTCTTCCTGAAATATTTTTCTTCCCGTCGGGTTTATGCGTTCTCCTATTATTACGGGTCTTTTAAGCGAGTCAAGGTCAACGGCTTTTGTTCTTGTTGAAAGAAGATGATGAGAGACTTCATTTCTGTATGCCGGTTTTTTGTTTTTTAGCTGAGACGAAAGAAGTTTTATGTATTGAGGATCGGTTCCGCAGCATCCGCCTAACATGTTTACTCCGGCTTGATAAGCTTCAACGGCAACCGATACGAATTCTTCTTTTGTCCCCGGGAAAACGGTTTCTCTGTTTATAAGCTGCGGCATTCCGGCGTTAGGTTTAAAAGAAACCGGAAGATTAGTATTTGCGGTCATGATTTTTGCAAGTTTTAAAAGTTCTTCGGGACCTACCGAACAATTCATTCCGATTGCGTCGGCTTTAAGGCTTTCGGCCATTGCTATAAAACTTAAAATATCCGTTCCCGTTACGGATGAACCGTCGTAAGAAAAAGTCATTTGAACCATTATCGGTCCGTCGTATACGTCTTTTGCGGCAAGAATTGCGGCTTTAAGTTCTTTAATTTCGGTCATTGTTTCAATAACTATAAGGTCAACGCCTGCGTTTTTTAAAAGAAAAGCCTGCTGCCTGAAAGCATCAAACGCATCGTCTATTGATACGGGGCCCAATGGCTGCAGATATGAACCTACCGACGATATGTCGCCGGCGACAAGAGCATTTGTTTTTTTTGCTTCATTTTTTGCTATAAGAACGCCTTTTTCTATAATTTCTTCAATTTTATTCTCAAGAGAGTAATGAGCCAGTTTTAATTTGTTTGCTCCGAAAGTGTTTGAAAATATTATGTCAGATCCCGCTTCAATATATGAGGCGTGTACGGCGCTTATTCTTTCGGGATATTTTATGTTAAGTTCTTCGGCTGTCGCGACGTCCTGCATATAGCCGAGTTTTTGAAGCTGCGTTCCCGTGGCTCCGTCAAGAATTAATATTTTTTCGGATAATAATTTTTTAAATTCTTCTTTTTTCATTTTTTAAAATATTTAAGCATCATTGTTTTTTCAATTGTATAAATTTTGTATCTTAAAGCTTTAAATTTTAATGCGGTATCAAAATTTATTATTTTTGAATATTCCTCAAGAACTCTTAAAGATTCCTGAACTCTTTTAAAATTTGCGGCAGTTATGTTTTCAATATTTATTCTGGGCTGTTCGGAAACTTTTCTGCCGGAATCCCTAACGCTGTCTCTTGACGAAAGCATTTTGCCGTAATAGCCGTCAAGATATTTTGTAGTGCTGTGGCGTATGAGTCTTGTTTTTTTGTAAATCTGTTCGTCGTTAAAAACAAATCTCGCGGTGTCTTCTATTACCCTTAATCCTTCTTTGCATCTGTTTAGGTTTGTGTCTAAAATCCGTATGAATTTTTTATCCATATCTTTCAACTATAAGTTTTATTAAATTGCTGGTTGATTTGCCTTTTACAAGAGGATACCGGTAAACTTTTTTTACAAACTCTCTTCCCACGATATCTTCTATTTTATAATCGCCGCCTTTTACAAGAACGTCGGGCGTTAATTTTTTTAAAAGATTGTAAGGAGTCTGTTCCGAGAAAATTACTATATAATCTATAACGTCTATAGCAGATAACAGCTTAACTCTGTCCGTTTGGCAAACAAGAGGTCTTTTCGGCCCTTTAAGCCCGGCAAGAGATTTATCCGAATTTATCGCGACTATCAAAACGTCTCCAAGAGTTTTTGCTTTTTGAAACAGGCTGACGTGCCCGACGTGTATCAAATCAAAACAGCCGTTGGTAAAAACAATTTTTTTGCCTTGTTTTTTAAGTTTCTTAATTATTTCGGCGGTTTTTTTGGCCGAATGAAATTTTTGGTTTTTAAGCAAACAATTTCTCCTCTATGAGTTTTGAAATTATATGTATCAGAAGAATATGGCACTCCTGAATTCTGCCCGTGTTTTTTGACGGAGCGCAGTAGCACATGTCTGACATTATTTTAAGCTGTCCGCCGTCCGCACCCGTTAAACCGATTACAAACATATCCTTTTTTTTTGCAACTTCCACCGCTTTTATGACGTTTATTGAATTTCCCGAAGTCGTTATGGCTATCGCAATATCGCCTTTCTGCGCAAAAGCCTCAAGCTGTCTTGAAAAAACCTGGTCATATCCGAAATCGTTTCCTATTGCCGTGATTGACGATATATTTTCGGTTAATGCAATCGCCGGAATCGCTTTTCTGTTTTTTTCAAATCTGCATACTATTTCGGCGGCAAAATGAAGAGCGTCGCTGGCTGAGCCGCCGTTTCCGAATATTATGAGTTTTTTATTGTTCTGGTATGCTTCTATTATTTTGTTGGCTATAGATTGTATGTAAACAATCTGTACTTCGGAAAGCATTTTTTTCTTGGCTTCAATACTGTCATTTATGAAAGTCTGTATAATCTGTTTCGTTTCCATTATAGTCTCTCCTAAAATAACTAAAGCCCACCTTTTTATACGGTGAGCTTTGAGTTTTTATATTTTTTCTGCTTACCGTTTACTTATTGAAAACGTGTTTTGCCAAAAAGTCGGTCGCTACGATTCCGTTATGAAACTGCTCGTTTTCCATTATCTTTGAATGGAGGGAAGCAGTATTTCTTATTCCTTCAATCTGAGTTTCTTTAAGAGCTCTGGACATTCTTACGATCGCTTCCTGTCTTGTTTCTCCGTGAGCTATTATTTTTGCTATTAAACTGTCGTAGAAAGGAGGAATTGTATAACCGGAATATACATGGGTGTCAACTCTGATTCCGGGACCTCCGGGTAAATATAAATGTCCGATTTTACCGGGTGAAGGTATAAAATCTTTATCCGGATCTTCAGCGTTGATTCGGCATTCTATGGAATGACCGTTTATCTTTATATCGCTTGAATCAAAAGAAAGCTTTTCGCCTGCCGCAAGCCTTATTTGTTCTTTCACAAGGTCAATGCCCGTTATTGTTTCGGTAACGGGATGTTCAACCTGTATTCTTGTGTTCATTTCCATAAAATAAAAATTCATATGCTTATCAACTAAAAATTCAACGGTTCCGACTGTTATGTAGCCTACGGCTTCGGCCGCGCTTTTTGCGGCTTTACCCATTTTTTTTCTCAGAGAATCGCTTATGAAAGGAGAAGGGCTTTCTTCAACTAATTTCTGATGTCTTCTCTGTATGGAGCAGTCTCTTTCGGGAAGATAAACTACTTTTCCGTGCGCGTCTCCGAGAATCTGAAATTCTATATGATGAGGCTCTTCAACGTATTTTTCCATGTAAACGTCAGGATTTCCAAAAGCGGCTTTCGCTTCGGTCTGAGCCATTATTATCGCATTTTTAAGAGCTTCTTCGCTTACTACTATTCTCATTCCTTTTCCGCCGCCGCCTGCAGTTGCTTTTATTATTACCGGATAACCTATTTTTTTTGCCAATTCAAATATTTTAGGATCTTCGGCTGATACCGGACCGTCGGAACCCGGAACAACCGGAACCTTTGATTTTATCATCAGTTTTCTTGCTTCAATTTTATCGCCCATTCTTTCAATAGAAGTTTTTTTAGGACCTATAAAAGTAATGCCGCATGTTTCGCAGACTTCGGCAAAATAAGTGTTTTCCGCTAAAAAACCGTATCCGGGATGAATTGCATCCGCGCCGGTAATTTCAGCAGCCGATATTATGCTCGGGATATTCAAATAACTTTCGCTTGCCGAAGCAGGACCTACGCAAACGGCTTCGTCGGCCATTTTAACGTGCATTGAAGTTTTGTCGGCTTCGGAATGAATTGCAACCGTCTTAATGCCGAGTTCTCTTGAAGCTCGGATTACTCTGCATGCTATTTCGCCTCTGTTTGCGATCAATATTTTTTTAAACATTTAATATCTCCTATATTAACTATACGATATCCGATGTGTCAACCAAAAATAATTCCTGCCCGTATTCTACGGACTGGCCGTCTTTAACTTTTACCTCTGTAACTTTTCCTTTTGTAGTAGCCATGACGTCTTTATTGACTCTCATCGCGACTATCGTTCCGATTTTCTGTCCGACTTCTATATGATTTCCTTCAACGACAAACGGCGGTCTGTCCTGAGCCGGCGAACTGTGAAAAGTTCCTACCATTGTTGATTTTATCGGAACTATCGGTGACTTTTCAACGGCTTTTTTAGGAGCTTCCGGAATAACTTTTTTCATTACTTCGCTTTTTTTTAAATAAACCGACGTATCTCCGGATTCAAATTCCATTTCTTCAATATCAGTTTCCCTGATTGATTCCAAAAATTTTTTTATTTCATTTGAATTCATAAAAACCTCTTTCTTATTAAATCAAAACTACTGCGATACTCTTTCAACGTATTCGCCGGTTCTGGTGTCAACTTTTATTTTGTCTCCTACTTTAATGAACAAAGGAACTTTTATTTCGGCTCCGCTTTCTATTTTCGCGAATTTTGTTAAATTTGTTACGGAATCGCCCTTAATTCCGGGTTCTGCTTCTATTATCGACATCTCTATTATAAGAGGCATGTCTATGCCTATTAAGTCTTCTTCAAGATATATCGCGTCAACTTCCTGGTTTTCTTTTAAATAAATTTCTTTTCCGTCAAGTTTGTCTTTCGGAATGGAGATTTGTTCGTAAGAATTCATATCCATGAAATTATAATTTTCGCCGTCGGCGTATAAAAACTGTTTTTTTTGTCTGGATACGCTCAATGCTTCAAATTTTTCGCCTGATTTGAAAGTTCTGTCAATAGTTCCGCCTTTTTTTACGTGTCTTAGCTTGACTCTCATCACCGCGCCGCCTTTTCCGGGCTTGTGATTTTGGAACCATGTTATCTGATAAGGTTCATTATCAACTACAATTACCAATCCGTTTTTAAAGTCAGATGTTGAAACCATTACGTTTTCTCCTTAATATTGCGCATTAGTCAGGATTTTATATCCGTTTTTTGTGACTAATACAGTGTCTTCTATTCTTATGCCAAACTTGCCGTTAAAATAAATGCCGGGTTCTATCGTTATTACCATATTTTGTTTTAAAATATCTTTTGATTTTTGTGAAACCGAAGGATATTCGTGAATATCAAGCCCGACTCCGTGTCCGGTGCCGTGTATGAAATTATCCGCAAATCCAGCTTTTTTTATCTCAAGTCTTGCAGATTCGTCAACAAAACGGCATTTTTGCCCGTTCTTAACAGTTTTCAAAGAAACAGCATGGGCATTTTTAACCAATGTCCATATCTTTTTAGTTTGAACGTTGATTTTACCTAAAAATACAACACGTGTCAAATCGCTGCAATAGCCTTTATAAACACATCCCATATCAATTAAAATTATATCGTTTTTTAATATTTTACGGCTTGTGCTTACATGGTGGGGGTTTGCCGAGTTCGGCCCGCTTGCCACTATTGTTTTAAAAGAAGGCTCAACTTTATATTTTGCAAACAGTTTTTCTATTTCAAAGTATATATCAGATTCCGTCATACCGGGTTTAATTTTATTTTTTATTTCCGCGTATATTTTTGACGTTATATCGCATGCTGTTTGGATATTTTTAATTTCTGTTTTTGATTTAACTGCTCTTAGATCTTTTGTTATATTTAAAATTTTAAAAGGCTTGATGTTATTTTTTTTAAGTTTTTTTGATATGGCGTCAAAAACCGATGCGCTTATATTGGCCGCGTCCAATCCGAGATTGATTATGTTATTTTTTTTACATAGTTCTATAAGCCCTTCGGTAAACAGCGGCGTAACGGTTATTTTGGCGTTTCTTGCGAAATGTTTTATGACCTGCCCTTTTACCATTGAAGAAGTTATAACCGATAATTTTTTATTATGGATTAACAGCCAAAATCCGTCAAAAGCGGCTCCGGTCAGATAATAAAGGTCTTTAGGATTTGTTATTAAAACAGATTTGCCGGCGCATATTGCAGATAGTTTGTTTAAATTATGCATTCTATTATTATATCATTTTAAACACTTAATTGATAAAAATCCCCACTTCTTGTATAATATCAAATTAATAATTTTAAACAGGGCAGAATATAAAAATGAATAACATAAGAAATTTTTGCATCATAGCGCACATAGACCACGGAAAAAGCACTTTGGCCGACAGGCTGCTGGAGTATACGGGAACCATATCAAAAAGAGAAATGAAAGACCAAATTCTTGACGCAATGGAGCTTGAAAGAGAAAGAGGAATAACGATAAAAGCCAAAGCCGTAAGAATGAACTATAAGGACAAAGACGGCAAAGAATATATTTTAAATCTTGTTGATACTCCCGGACACGTTGATTTTACATACGAGGTTTCAAGAGCGTTGGAAGCATGCGAAGGAGCTTTGCTTATAATTGACGCTTCGCAGGGCGTTGAGGCTCAGACTCTTGCAAACACTATGCTTGCCAAAAACGCAAATCTTAAAATAATTCCCGTTATAAATAAAATTGATTTGCCTACGGCCGACGTTGATGCGGCATACCAACAAATGAAAGAAGGGTTGTCCGTTGATGCCGAACCTATTCTTGCAAGCGCAAAAGAAGGCATAGGCATATCTGAAATAATAGATTCCGTTATAGCAAATATTCCGGCTCCTCAGGGTCAGGAAGAAGAGCCTCTTTCGGCTTTGATTTTTGATTCTTTTTATGATTCTTACAGAGGAGTTATAACCATAATCAGAATATTTGACGGTAAGATTAAAAAAGGAATGAAAATAAGATTCATGGCGTCAAATGCCGAACATGAAGTTTTGGAAGTCGGATATTTGAAGCCTAAAATGCTTGAATCAAATGAGCTTTCGGCGGGAGAAGTCGGATATGTAGTCGCCGGAATTAAAACCATAAGAGACATAAAAATAGGCGATACCATTACCGAATTAGTAAGGCCGACGCAGCATCCTCACGAAGGTTATAAAGAAATCAATCCTTTTGTTTTCGCAGGTCTTTATCCTTACAGTTCATCTGATTACGACGGTTTAAAAATGGCGCTTGAAAAACTTCAGTTGTCAGATTCGTCGCTTGTGTATGTGCCGGAAACTTCCGTAGCTTTGGGATTCGGATACAGATGCGGATTTTTAGGCCATCTTCATTTGGATATTGTCAAAGAAAGGCTTTCAAGAGAATTTGACTTGAATCTTCTTGTTACCGCTCCGAACGTTATATATAAGATAAAAGTAAAAGATAAATATATTACGATTGATAATCCCGCAAAATTCCCTTTAAATGCGGATATTCAGGAGATATGGGAACCTTACGTAAAAGCTACGGTTATATGCCCTAACGAATATATCGGGGCAGTTATGGATTTGTGCCAGAAAAGAAGAGGAAAACAAATAGATATGAAGTATCTTGATATGAGAATAGTCATATTGAAATACGAACTGCCGCTTGCTGAAATAATAGTCGGTTTTTATGATTCTTTAAAATCAATTTCAAAAGGCTATGCATCGTTTGATTATGAGCATATCGCTCCGCAGTTAGGCGATCTTGTCAAACTTGAAATACTTGTAAATTCTGAAGTGGTTGACGCTTTTTCCGTAATAACTCATAAAGACAAAGCACAGACTGCCGCTCATTTTCTCACGGAGAAATTAAAAGACATAATACCGAGGCATATGTTTGAGATTCCCATACAGGCAAGAGTTAATAATAAAATTATAGCCAGAGAAACGATATCCGCCATGAGAAAAGACGTTTTGGCGAAATGTTACGGAGGCGATATAACAAGAAAGAGAAAACTTCTTGAAAAACAGAAAGAAGGTAAAAAGAAAATGAGGCAATTCGGCAGAGTTGAACTGCCCCCGGAAGCATTCGTTGCTGTTTTGCAGATTGACGATTAGCAATAAAAGGATTTGTTAAAAAGGAAAAGAAATGGAAATAAAATTGTTTATTATCGGATGTATTTTGTTTGTGCTGGCGATGATTATGCTTGCCGTTAAGAAAAAATTTGTTAAAACGGAAAAAGCGCAAAAAACTTTTGAAAACGTATATTCATGGGTTGATACCGGATGGACGGCGCTTATAATAGCTTCAATAATAATGTATTTCATTATACAGGCTTTTAAAATACCCACAGGCAGCATGAGATCCACTTTGCTTGAAAAAGACCATCTTTTTGCTACAAAATTCGTATACGGATTCAGAATACCGTTTAGCGACGGAAAAAGAATATGGCCTATGAAAAAGGTAAAACAGGGCGATATAGTTATTTTTGAATGTCCGCCTCAGGCGTTAAGCACAATTGAAAATATGCAGGGAGTTAAAAAAGATTATATAAAAAGATGTATGGCTTTTGCGGGAGATAAGGTTGAAATAAAAGATAAGGACCTTTATATAAACGATAAGAAAATCGAAGAGCCGTATGTTCAGCACATAGACACTGAAATTTATAAAAATTTTAATTTGTTTGAAACTCGCGAAGAATACCAGAAAGCATGGGAAAAGGGTAAATTCGCAACGCTGCCGCCGGCTTTTGTAAGAGATAATTTTGGTCCGGTAATAATTCCTGAAGGTCATTATATGATGCTCGGAGACAACAGAGACGCTTCGTTTGATTCAAGATATTGGGGTCCTTTGCCGGATAAATATTTGAAAGGCCGGGCTTTAATAGTTTATTGGCCTTTAAAAAGAATAAGAATTATTTCATAGGAGGATTAATTATGATGTCATGGTATATTTGGCTGTTTTTGTTTTTAATATTTTTGGGCGTTGAAATTATTACGACCGGAGTTTTTTATTTTTTATGTCTTTCAACGGGCGCGTTGTTTGCCATGCTTTTTTCACTGTTGGGGGCTTCTTTCAATGTGGAACTGATTGTTTTTTGCGCCGTTTCGCTTGCATCAATACTGTTTATCAGACCTCTTTTAAAGAAATACATAGATAAGAGAAAAATTAAAACAAATGTAGACGCGTTGATAGGAGCTCAGGCGGATGTCGTTGAAGAAATTAAAGACGGCAAATACGGCAAAATAAAAATTGCCGGAGAAATTTGGCTGGCTGTCTGCGATGAAAGCGTAGGAGTCGGAGAAAAAGTTTTTGTTGAGTCGGTTGACGGCACGAAACTTATAGTTAAGAAAAATATTTAAGGAGGCTGAAAATGATTTTATGGATTGTCGCAATAGTGGTGGTTATCATATTTATCGCAAATACGGTCAGGATCGTACAACAGTATGAAAAAGGGCTTGTGGAAACTTTAGGTAAATATTCGTCTACCGTTGATGCCGGCGTAAATATTATAATACCGTTATTTCAAAATTTGAGAAAAATTGATATGAGAGAACAGGTAATGGACGTCGCTCCTCAAAATGTTATCACAAAAGATAACGTTACCGTTACGGTTGACGCCATAATATACTTTCAGATAACCGATCCGGTAAAAGTAGTTTATAACGTCGCAAATTTCGCAATGGCTGCGTTAAAACTTGCTCAGACCAATCTTAGAAACGTTATAGGAGACATGGAACTTGATACTACTCTTACTTCAAGAGAAAAGATAAACACGCAGCTCAGAACGGTAATGGATGAGGCTACAGATAAATGGGGCGTCAAAATTACAAGAGTTGAAATACAAAAAATAGATCCTCCTAAAGATATTACTGATTCAATGTCAAAGCAGATGAAAGCCGAAAGAGAAAAAAGAGCCAATATATTGGATGCGGAAGGTTTCAGACAAGCGGCTATTTTAAAAGCCGAAGGCGCAAGACAGGCGGTTATTTTGGAAGCCGAGGCTAAAAGGCAGCAGTCTATTCTTGAAGCTGAAGGTCAGGCCGAAGCGATAAAAAGAGTCGCTGATGCCCAAAAATATGAAATTGACACAATATATAACGCGATTCATGCCGGTAAACCTACAAATGACCTGTTGGCTATAAAATATATGGAAGCCCTTACAAAAGTCGCCGACGGAAACGCGACAAAAATATTTTTGCCTTTGGAAACATCCGGAGTGATGGGGTCTGTTGCCGGAATTGCTGAATTGTTTAAAGAGAAAGGAAAAGAAAGCAAATAAAATAATATATAAATAAAAAAGACGTCTGTTGAAAACAAAAAACAGGCGTCTTTTTTATTTGTACGTATTTAGCATATTTTCAGAATGTTTCCTTATGTATTCGGATTTTGTCGACGCAATAAGTTTATTTAGTGTATTGCGAGCCGTATTTTTATCGGATAAATAATAATATGTTTCGGCAAGCAGAAAATCAATTACTTCTATGTCAGGGAATTTGTTTTTTAGAGATAAAAGCAGATTTTTTGCTTTTTCATAACGTTGAAATAAAATATAAAGTGAAGCCAGATTTAACGATACGTCCAAATCATATCCGTTAGTTTCCAAAGCCAGTAAAAGCGTTTTTTCCGCATCTTTAAATCTTCCGTGTTCTTTATAAAGTTTTGCAAGCGTTAAGGCGACGTCATTATGTATTTGCGTGCAGTAAACCTGTTCCAGCATATTTATCGCTTTATCTACAAAACCGAGTTCTATCGCCGCTTTTGCCATTTTTATTGAAGTAGATACGTCTTGCTGGATTTTTTGCGCCGCTTCATAGTGTTTGTATGCCAGATCAAAAGCGCCCTGCATGGCGTATATGTCGGCTATTTTTACGTTTGCATGTCTTGAGTTCTTATCAATTAAAAGGGCTTCCTGGTACTTGCTTTTTGCATTTTCATACAATATATTCTGCATGTAAATATCGGCCAATATTATTTTCGGCAAAATGTTTTTAGGATATAAAAACTCGGCTTCTTTGCAAACGTCAATCGCGGAATTGTAATTGTTTATAAGTTTGTAAGTGTCTATAAGATAAATATAAATCTGAAATTTTTGTTTTTTCGTCAATTTGGAATCGGGTTCAATCAGTTTTAAGCAAAGTTCTTTTGATTCGTCGTATCTTTCGTTTGTAATATAAAATTTTATAAGATTTTGTTTTGCCGCGACTTCTTCTTTTTTGTTTTTAGCCGTATCCGCTTTTTCAAGTAAAATTTTTTCCTCTATCAAATTGCCGGCAAATGAATACGACGGCAATAAAAATATTAAAATTAATAATATAAGAAATTTATATTTTGACATTTTTCAAATCTTCCTCTTGCCGGGATATTAAATTATCCGTTATTTCGCGGTTTCCGGTAAACTCAACAGCCTGATTGTAATAATAAGCGCTTTTATCCGCGTTTCCAACGTATTTATAGCATATAAATAATTTAATCAAAATATCCTTTTTGTCAAAATTGATAATAGGCTCAAGAATATTTATTGCCTGCTGATAGTTTCCTTCATATATATTGATTACGGCCAAAAGATAAAGATTATACGCGTTTTTATAGCCTGTTATTTCGGCGATTTCTTTAATTTTCTCGGCAGCTTTATGGGTATTCCCATTTTTCAATAGATGATAAGAATACAGATTTGCAAAAACCGTATTATAATTTGGTTTTTCTGAATCTACTTTTTGTAAAAATGTTAAAGGGTTTTCAAAATACTTTGATTGTTTTATTGTTAAAAAAAATGATATTGATATTATGACTGCAAAAATAACGCATATTATTTTTTTGTTTTTAATTTGTTGTAAAAATGAACAGAAAGGAATAAGAATACAGGCTAATGGTATATACATTCTGCTTGCCTGATAAAATAATTGTCCGGCCAATAAATTAACAGAAATAATTATTATGGGCAGTGTAAAATAAAGAATTTTTTCATATATTGTCAATTTACAAAAAATCGCAAATAATAAACTTATACAAAATGCAAGTATTCCTAAATAAAAAGAGGAGTCCGTGACATATCCGGAAAAATGTATTTTTAAAAAATATGCCCCGCAATAATAATCAAAAAAAACTTTATAACTCGCGAATAAATTATTCAAATAGTGGATTATTGTGAATTCTTTTGATGATATATGCATATGTAGAAGTAAAAACAATAGCGATACAAGTGACCACAATAAAATAAATTTTAAGGTTTTTATTCTTGACAACTTTTTATGGATAATAATGCAAACATATACAAGCGTGATAATCAGTGCAATTTCTTTTGTAAATAGAGACATTATAAATAAAATATAATGTATTAATAATAAATATTTTTTTTGAGTTTTTAGATATTCTAATAAAAATATAACGGATGATAATAAAAAAATAAAAAGCAATAAATCATTCCTGCCGGGAATCCAAGCAACTGAAAAAATATTTATAGGGTGAGCCGCAAATACCAATGCGGCAAGAAAAGATATTAAAAAATCAAAATAGTAACGTTTTAAAAAAAAGAATAGCAGCATAGATGCTATTATGTGGAGCATTACATTTGTCGTATGAAACGCATAAGGCGAAGAGTTGGATATTAAATTGTCAAGCATAACAGATAAAGATAGAATCGGTCTGAAGTATGATGAGAGATTATTTAAAAAAAATGTGTTTGTAAAAATATCAATAATTGATATGTTGCTAAAAGTCATCGTTATAAAAGTATCATCATCAATGCCTGATATATCGTAAGATAATGTTTTATGATATAGAAAGAAAGTAAAAAAAAATATAGATATATAAATTAGAAAAAATATGATTTTTTTATTGCTATAGTTTTTATAATCAGTCATTATGTTTTTCATAAATTTTTTTAATGATAATTTCTTTGATTTTATTTACGTTGTTTTTACCCGCTACAAAGCCGGATTGTATGCAGTTTTCCGCTTTGTTTAAATCAAGAACGCTGATATCTTTAACATCAGGTCTTATGACAATATCTGACATTGCAAGATTCATCTCGTCTTTTTGCTGTCCCTGTATGTATATTGCCTGATACAAAGTTGACATAACGTTTGAGAATGAGTTTTTTGTGATATCTGCTGCTACGCTGACCGTAATGATAATATCCGGTTCAAATAATTTCGCTACCGATACGGGAATATTTTCAACAAGACCGCCGTCAACGAGATATCTTTGCCCGTATTCTACGGGAGCAAATATTCCGGGAATCGTTGAACTTGCCCTTGTAGCCAATGCGACATCGCCTTCTTTTAAAATAATTCGTTCTCCGGTTGATATATCGGTTGCTATGCACGCAAAAGGAATATCCAGCTGAAAAAATTGCTTGTCTCCCAAAGTTTTTCTTAAATAATTCTCAAGTTTTTTTGTTGAGAGAAGTTTTTCGGACAGAATAAGAGTCAGCATTGAGATAGTGTTTAAATTGCTTATATCTTTCCAGCGTATATTGTTGGCAAGATTTTGCAGTTCATTTGTTGATACTCCCGAGCAGTAGAGAGAGCCTACGAGCGCTCCGATACTGGTTCCTACAATCATATCAAACGGTATATTTTCTTCTTCAAGAGCTTTGATTACTCCTATATGGGCCAAACCTCTGGCTCCGCCTCCGCCCAGCACCAGAATAATTTTCGGTCTTTTTGAAGCCGGCAGACTTGAAACTTTATCCCAAAGATAATTTTGAAGAAAAGCTTCCTGATCAAAACAAAAAGCCATATTATTTAAAAATAATACGGCTGTAATGATTAATATAACAGGAATGTTTTTTTTCATATTATTCTGCAAGTTTAAGGTTTAGTTCGGATATTTGTCTGCCAAGGGATAATTCAAGTTCAAACAGGCTTTTAAGATAGTTATACTTAACTTCCATTTTATATATTTTTTCTTCAAGATTTTTTATTATGTCTTTTTGTTTTGCCGGTTCGGCGTTTTTTGAGGCTTTTTCATACCAGAAAGAATATTTGGCAAAAGCTTTTCTTACCTGCAGTTTTATTTTTTCTTCTTCTTTTGATCTTTCAAGCGTTGCCTGCCGCGCCTGTATCTTTTTTTCTTTTATCTTTGCGAATAAAGAACCTCCGTCAAATATGGGAACGTTGAGGTTTAATGAAATGTACCAGTCTTTTTCAATGCCTCTGGAATCTCCCATAAGCCAGTCGTAAGAAGTTCCGAACATAATTGTCGGATATTTTTCCATAGTAAGCAGATTTACTTCTATTCCGTCAATGGTTTCCTGATATTGAGTGTTTTTCATTTCAGGTCTGAACTGGTAAGCCCATAAAATACACTGATCTATGTTTAAATCCAAATTTTCAATTTCTATGGACCCGGATAATTCAATGACTGTATCCAGCCCCAAACCTATTAAATTTAAAAAATCAAGCATCTGGATTCCGTATTCGTATTCGCATATTTCAAGCTTATCTTGTAAATTATCCAAATCGTCCTGCAGTCTTTTATTTTTTGACAAAGTTTCTATGGTTTGTCTGTAAAGCTTGATTTTTTCCTGAATAAGAATAATTTTATAAAAGCTTGTTTTTACTTCCGCGATCACTTCGTTAGTTTTTATATCCGATTTGTTTTTTACCTGTGATAAAGATACTTTTGCAAGTTCGTTTGTGGCGGAAGTCCTGCCCCCGTTGTATATTGTCTGCCATAAAGACAATCTGTTTGAATAATACAAATCCTGAGTCCCGCTTGGAAGATATGTGACGCTTGGAAGAGATTCGGAATTAATGACGGTCGGGATATCGTTTGAAAATTTAGAAACGTTAAGATTGAAGTTTATAACCGGATAATACAAAGTTTGTGTTTTTTTAATTCTTTGTTCGGCAAACAAAACAGATTGTTTGTTGATCAGTATGTCGTGGTTGATATTTAAAGCCTGTCTTATGCTGGCGTCAAGAGTAAGAATCCTTTCCGGATACTGCGAAAAAACATTCGGCCCGAATACAAGAAGCAAAGATAAAACGGCAAATAATTTTATTTTATGCATTTTTTTATATCCGCTATTTGTTTTAAGACGGATTTTTTTGAAGTTCCGCCGTAAGAATTTTTTGCGTTTATTATATTTTCTATATTGATAAATTTGAAAATGTCTTTTTCTATTTCTTTTGAAAAAGTTTTATATTCTTCTATTGAAAGTTCATTGAGAGTTTTTTCTTTTTTTACGCAGTAATTTACAATATTTTTTACCGTCGCATGGGCGGTTCTGAAAGGAATATTTTTTCTGGCAAGATAATCTGCGATTTCTGTTGCCTGAATAAAGCCTTTTTGAGTGCTTTTTAATGTTTTTTCGCCGTTAAATGAAAATGAATTCATCATATCGGTCATAACTTCAAGACACAGCTTAACGGTATCAGTTGCGTCAAATACCGGCGGTTTATCTTCCTGCAAATCTCTGTTGTAGGCAAGAGGAAGGGCTTTTACTATGGTAAGAAGAGCTGTTAAATCTCCGAATACGCGGCCTGATTTTCCTCTTATGATTTCAGCGCAGTCCGGATTTCTTTTCTGGGGCATTATTGAAGAACCTGACGTAAAGATATCTCCGATTTTTATAAATCCGAATTCCGCCGAGGACCATATTATTATTTCTTCGGCAAATTTTGACAAATGCGCCGCTATAAGAGAAAGATCAAAAACATATTCGCAGGCAAAATCCCTGTCGCTTACGGCGTCAAGCGAATTTTGCGTTATTGAATCAAAATTTAAAAGTTTTGCGGTATAATTTCTGTCTATTTTAAAAGACGTTCCGGCAAGCGCCGCGCTTCCCAGAGGAAGAACGTTTACTCTTTTTAAACAGTCTTCAAGTCTTTCTTTATCTCTTTGAAGCATCCAAGCGTAGGCCAAAAGATAATGCGCTCCCAAAACCGGCTGCGCAGGCTGAAGATGAGTGTACCCCGGCATTATCACGTCAACTGATTTTCCGGCTTTATCCGCAAGAACCGACTGTAAAGCGGAAATCATTTTTATTGTTGAAAGTATTTCTGTTCTTAAATAAATTCTTAAATCGGTTGCGACCTGGTCGTTTCTGCTTCTTGCCGTGTGCATTTTGCCGCCGACAGGTCCTATTCTTTTTATAAGTTCTTTTTCTATAGCGTAATGAATATCTTCTTCTTTCGGTAGCTGCCGGCCTTTTTCAATGTCTTTTAATATTGAAGAAAGCCCTTTGATTATTTTTGCTCCGTCTGAAGCGGTTAAAATTTTGGTTTTTACAAGCATTTTTACATGAGCGACGGAACCTTCAATGTCTGCTTTTGCAAGCCGCCAGTCAAAAGAAAAAGAACCTATAAACTGTTCAAAGTTTTTCATTTATATTCCTTTCTTAAAATTGCCTGTACTTTCGTAGGCAGTCCGAACAGATTTATAAAACCTTCGGCGTCTTTCTGGTTGTAAACGGCATCCTTGTCAAATGTGGCAAGTTCTTCCCAGTAAAGAGGATGTTTTGCTTTTCTTGATACTACTTTTATATTGCCTTTATAAAGACTTACCGTAACGGAACCTGTTACATATTTCTGAGTAACGTTTATAAACGCGTCAAGAGCTTCTCTTATAGGGGCAAACCATACGCCGTTATAAGCAAGTTCCGCATATTTATGAGACAATATTTCTTTGTAATGGGCGGTATCTCTGTCAACCGTTAAAGATTCAAGTTCGTTATGCGCAAAATACAAAAGAGTCGCCGCGGGAGCTTCGTATACTCCTCTTGATTTCATTCCGACGAGTCTGTTTTCAACTATGTCAATTCTTCCTATCGCGTTTGCGCCTGCAACCTGATTGAGTTTTTTTATAAGTTCAACGGGTTTGAAAGATTTTCCGTTTATAGCCACAGGAGTGCCTTTAACAAAATCTATTTTAACATAAGTCGGTTTGTTAGGCGCTTCTTTTGGCGAAACCGTCATCTGAAACATTGAGTCGTCATATTCATTTTCAAGATTTTCAAGAATTCCGCCTTCATAAGATATATGCCATAAGTTGGCGTCTGAAGAATAAGGTTTCGCTTTAGTTACCGGAACGGGAATATTTCTTTTTTTTGCGTAATCTATCGCGTCATTTCTTGATTTTATTTCCCATTCTCTCCAAGGGGCTATTATTTTTGCTTCAGGCATTAAGGCTTTAAATGCCAGTTCAAATCTTACCTGGTCGTTGCCTTTTCCGGTTGCTCCGTGGCAGATTGCGTCCGCTTTTTCTTTTTTTGCGACTTCAACGATTTTTTTTGCTATTATCGGCCTTGCAAGCGAAGTTCCGAGAAGATATCTGTTCTCATAAAGCGCGTTTGCTTTGACTGCCGGAAATATATAATCTGTTACAAATTCATGCTGTGCGTCTATGATATAGGCTTTTGAAGCGCCTGTTTTTATTGCTTTTTCTTTAAGACCTGTGAGTTCTTTGTCCTGTCCGACGTTTACGCAGCATGCTATAACTTCGGCATTGTAATGTTCCTTAATCCACGATAAAATAATTGACGTGTCCAACCCGCCCGAATAGGCTACTACTACTTTTTTGATGTCTGACATTTTAACGCATCCCCCAGTATTTTGATTGCAAAATCTATATCTTTTTTAGTTATGACAAAAGGCGGCAGAAACCTTAGAACGTTTTCTTTAGGACTGTTTATTATCAGGCCTTTGTCGAGACAAAATTCTACTATATCTTTGGCGGCAAAATCAAGCTCTACTCCGATAAGAAGACCGATATTCCTGATTTCCTTAACGGAAGGGTATTTTTTCTTCAACTCATTTAATTTTTTCACAAAATAATCCGCTTTTGCCGATACTTCTTTAAGCAGTTTCGGAGTCATCTGTTTTAAAACCGCAGAAGCAGCCGCGCATGCGACGGGATTTCCTCCGAAAGTTGAGCCGTGATCTCCTAAAACAAAAAGATTTGCCGTTTTTTTATCGGATATAACCGCTCCCAGCGGCAGACCGTTTGCAATTGATTTGGCAAGCGTAAAAACATCCGGTTTTACTCCGTAATGCTGCCATGCGAAAAGTTTTCCGGTCCTTCCCATACCGCACTGTACTTCGTCAAATATTAAAAGAAGATCATTTTTATCGCACAGCTGCCTTAATTGTTTTAAAAAATCTTTTTTGGCCGGTATCATTCCGCCTTCGCATTGGAAAGGTTCAATCATTACCGCAACGGTATTTGAATTTATCAATTTTTTTACGGAATCAATATCATTGAAATCCGCATATACGAATTTATCAACCAGCGGCGTGATTATTTTATGAAACTTTTCCTGCCCTGTGGCCGAAAGAGTCGCCAAAGTCCTTCCGTGAAATGAATTTTTAAAAGTTATTATTTCAAATCTTTCCTTATTGTTTTTGGATTTATTTACTTTTCCGTATTTCCTTGCCATCTTTATTGCGCCTTCATTTGCTTCGGCTCCGGAATTTGCAAGAAAAACTTTCGCGCCTTTGCCGAACGATTTTAAGGCAAGTTCTTTTGCAAGTTCAGCCTGTGGTTTTGCGTAGTAAAGATTTGAAATATGCAAAAAACAGTCAAGCTGTTTTTTTATCGCGGCGATTACCGTTTTATCGCAGTGTCCGAGATTACATACGCTGATCCCTGAAAAGAAATCGGTATATTTTTTGCCGTTTTCGTCCCATAAATACTGGCCTTTTGCTTTTCTGACCGCAATATCCGATTTTTTATATGTTTGCATCAAATACTCATTCGTCAATTTTTTTGTATCCATAGAATTCTCCGTAAAAATAATAAATTTCGTATATTAAAACATTTATATTTAAGTTTGACAAGAGAAATGATTTTCCGCCCGTTTGACAATCGGGTTATTTTTCAATAACATTAAAGGTAAAAAAACGGGTACTAAAATGACTGATAAAAAAATTGCTTTAATAAGCGACTTTGACGGCACTATAACAAAAGAAGATTTTTTTAATATGGCGGTAGACAAACTTTTATCGCCCGAAGCTCTTAAACCGTGGCATGATTATGTTTCAGGCAAAATAACGCATATTGACGCGCTTACCGGTATTTTTTCGCAGATACGTCTGTCTCAGGATGAGCTGGATAAATTTATTGACACAATACATATTGATAAACATTTTTACGACGTTATGGATTTTTGCGCAAAACATAAGATACCGGTATACATATGCAGCGCCGGCACAAAATATTATATTGAGAAAAAAATAGGCGGCGAAATAAAAAAATACGGAATCAAACTTGTTTCAAACGACGCCGTATATTCGCCCGAAAAAGGCCTGCGCCTTATATCTCCGGATAAAAACGATCCGTTTTACGACGAAAATACCGGAATATCAAAAGAGGCTTTGGTTGAAAAATTAAATAAAGAAGGTTATTTTACGGTTTATGCGGGCGACGGAAGGCCTGATCTTCTTCCTTCAAAAAAAGCAAAAACCGTATTTGCAAAAAGCATTCTTCTTGATATGTGCAGAAAAGAAAAAATAAAAACTGAAAAATTTGAAAATTTTAAAGATATATTGACTTATTTGAGGAGGTTTTATGACGCAGGCTAAAGTTATCAATATTCCCTCTCTTTTGAAGATAGGGCACGGCAAAATACATAAAATAGGCAAATATCTTTTTGACAGAAAATATATGAAAGTCGCAATTTTTTTCAGCGACGGCATAGAATCGCTTGTCGCCGATAATCTTTATTCGGGATTTGAGCTTTTTGACATTCAGGTTGTATGCAAGGATACGATAAACGATATAGGAATAGAAAATATAATTCATACCGCTTTTAAAATACCTTCGGACACAAATGTTCTTTTGGGGATAGGAGGGGGAAAGGCTCTGGATTACAGCAAATACTGCGCGCATGTTTTAAAACTGCCTTTTATAAGCGTTCCTACTTCGGTTTCAAACGACGGTTTTTGCAGTCCGAACGCTTCTCTTTTGGTTTCAGGAAAAAGAAAAAGCGTAAAATCAACCATGCCGTACGGAATAGTCGCCGATCTTGATATAATCAGCAAGGCTCCGGAGATGACTTTATATTCCGGCGTAGGAGACATTATTTCAAAAATTACGGCTCTTTGGGACTGGAAACAGGCTTTTTTGAAAAAGAAAGACGATTACAGCGATTTTGCGGCTTTGATATCAAACAATTCTCTTGATATTCTCACATGCGATAATCTGCATAATCCAAAGGATAATGAATTTCAATACAGGCTTGTAAATTCGCTTGTTTTAAGCGGGATAGCGATGGAAATAGCGGGATATTCAAGACCGGCAAGCGGCAGCGAACATCTTATTTCGCATGCTCTTGATAATGTTTCAAAATGCCCGAAAATGCACGGGCTTCAGGTCGGAGTCGCGACATATCTGTGCGCTCTTTTGCAAAATAATAAAGCCGAGCTTGTAAAAGATTTTCTTCTTAAAACCGGTTTTATAAATTTTGTTTCGGAAAGTTTTGATAAAAAAGAATTTATCGAAGCGATAAAACAGGCGCCGTCTATAAAAGAAAATTACTACACGATTTTATCGGAAGAAGACAGTTTTAAAAAGGCTTTGGATTTTATTGATAAAGACGCTGTTTTACGGCAGGTTTTTAAAAAATAAAATTAATCCGCGTATAACACTTCGGTTATTTCCATATCGGGCATATTCGTTCTTATGTCTTCTTTGCTGTTTGTGCAGAACTGGTCTATTTTACCTATTCCTCTGCCGTGCAGGTATTGGTTTAAATTTGAAAAATAATATTTGTCTTTCCTAAGCTGTTTAAAAATTATGATATTGGTATTTTTTTGTTTTATGTGAGTCGTTATGTTTTTTTTTGTTTCAAAAGTTTTAGTAAAATCCGGATTGCGGAAAGATAATACGCAAGCAGCCGCAATAAGAATGCAAAGCCCGGCGAGCATTTTTCTGCTGCGGCTGAATTCAAGCATTGTTATCAGCGCAAAATAATAGAATATAACGGCTGCAACCGAAGGTATTTTTACGTAAATAATTGAAAAATTAAAATCCGCCATAAATCTTATTACAGAAAGAATAATATTTACGACGAATGATAATAAAGCCGCGCATAAAACCGCGGCCCATGATGAAATAAAAGTAGCCGCATAAAAAATGAAAGAAACAGCGACTATAAAACCTACTGCCGGAACTATCAAAATATTTGCCAAAAAAGATATCAGCGACAGTTTTCCGAAATAAAACATAAGAACCGGCAAAATACCGATCTGCGCGGCAAGCGTTACGCTTATGACGTTCCATAACCATCTTAAATATTTATTTTTAATCCCGCCTAAAGACGAATTTATTTTAGGATAAAGATATATTATTCCGAGAGTCGCGGTAAAAGACATTTGAAAACTTGCCGTAAAAAGTTCCTGAGGATTAAAAATAAGTATTATAAGAGCCGATAAGGCGATTGCGTTGTATACAAGAGGTTCTCTGTCAATAATCAGAGAAATCAGTATGCAGAATGCCATTACGGACGCTCTTACTACGGGCGGATTTGCACCTGTGAGAATCATATAAAAAAATATTGCCGGTATTGTAAGAAGATAGACGTATTTAAGCTTCAGATTAAACAATTTGAATAAAAATATAAATATTATGACGCAGAATCCGACATTCATTCCGCTTACTACAAGAATGTGTATTAATCCCGTATTTATAAAAATATTTTTCGTGTCATTATCTATTGATGATTTTTCTCCTATCATCATCGCTTCAATGACGGCGGCATAAGGCTGTTTGAAGAATTTTTTGAACCTGTCTGAAATGTCATTTTTTGATTTTAAGGCAAAAGATTTTATTAACGACGGTTTTTTTTCAAGAAATTCAAAATCTGACGAAAAAAACAATGTATAAATATTTTGTCTGTTAAGATATTTGCCGTAATCAAAATTTCCCGGGAAAGACGCTTCCGGCGGAATTTGCAGTTTTCCGGATAATTCTATAACGTCGCCGTATTTTAAGTCGTTTGTCAGCGGAGCGTAAACAAAAGTTTTTTCTTTTAAAGGTATATCGTTTAATTTTGTCGTTTCCATCACAAACTGCTGGCGGTTGTTTTTTACAACCGGTTCATTTATTATTTTTCCGGTTAATGAAAGCTGTATGTTATCCGCATATCCTATTAATTTGCTTTTATTTGCGGCGGAAAAGTGGCCGGAATAATCAAGGAAGATTATAATAAGAGCATATAAAAAAAGAATAGTTATAACAGGTCTTTTAAATAGAATCATTTTTGTAAATTTTTAAGATACTCGTTTTTTTCGATAAGCTGTATATTTTCAGGGGCAAATTTTAAGCCTTCATTAATGAACTTTAAGGCGTTTTTATAATCGGCGAGGGCTTCATATAATACGCCTATGGTATAATAATATTGAGCGTTTGTCTTGTCGTGTTTCAATAACTCAAAACAAATATTGAGAGCTTTTTCAAATTCATTGTTCATTTTATACACCGTAATTAATAGTTTTGAAAACTCAATGTCATTTTTATTTAAGTCATATCCGGCTTGCGCATAGTAAAGGGCTTTTTTTACGTCGTTTTTCTGAAGATATAATTTGCTTAAATTGCCGTAAGCAAGATCTTTTGTAAAAGGATTTGATTTGATTGATTTTAATAAAAGTTTTTCGGCTTCGTCCAATTTTTGCTGGTATAAAAAGACTGCGGCGATATCAAGTAAATATCTGTTAGGCGAATATTTTTCGGCCGCAGAGAGAAATTCAAGAGCTTTTTCGTAATTTTTAATTTCCATATATTCTTTTGCTATTCCGTGGCACGCAACGTGATAAGCCGGAGCGTCTGAATAAGCGTTAGCCCAGTACACCGCGGAATTTTTATATTTGTCAGCCTGTATGTAAGAAGCATACGAATATGTTCCGAATAATATTATAAAAACCGTAATGAAGTATTTTTTTGACATGCCGTATTTCAGAATTATATTATTAATAAATTCTGAAAATAAAAGCGCCAAACCGGCTGAAGGCAATAAAAATCTGTGGAAAAGCAGCACATAATCGTTCATTAAAAACGTCGGCAGTAACCAAAACAGCAGCCAAATTAAGCCGAATATAATATATTCTATTCGTATAAATTTCTTATAATAATTTAATAATAAAAACGATAAAAAAATTATATTCGCGGTTAATACGGACGGATTTATTTGAATATTATACAGCATTACCGGAATGTGATCCGGAATTAAGAATTTATATAAATATATCATCGTCCCGTTTAAAATATCGGCTGAATACTGCTGCCAGTCCGAAATATTTATGTTTAATCCTGACGTTGAAATTGATCTTAAATATAAGTATACGGCGATTATAAAAAACATGCCGGGTAATATTTTTAACGTATACTGTTTTTTTAGCGGCAATTTGAATATATATATGAAAAAGACATATGCCGGAATTAATATTAAAGATGTTTCTTTTGTAAACAATGCAATTGCAAAATACAGTAAAAATGCCAGCAGATTTGTATTTTTACCGCTGTTAATATAATCGGTTAAAGATATGAAAGATAAAAATATAAATATAGCCAGTATAGTGTCATTTCTGGCCGGTATCCATGCTATGCATGAAGAAAATGCCGGATGAACCGCGATAATGAGGCAGATGAATTTCAATATTAATTTATTTTGGTTCAACCGAATAAGAAAGATATACATAAGATAAATGCTCAAAATAAATAATATTATGTTTGTTAGATGATAAAGTTTAATGTTCTTTCCGGAAAAAACAGATTCCAGCGCGAAAGAAAGAGTAAGACACGGCCTGTAATATGAAAAGTCATTTACGTAAAAACATGATGTGGTAAAAAGTTCAGGAATATTTTTAAAATCAGATATAAAATTAATATTTCTTGAAATTAGAGTGTCATCGTCGTATTTGGTAAACTGATAATTTATGGTTTTTCCGTAAATTATAAAAACAACGGCGGTTAAAATTATAAAAAAAGCTAAATTGCTTTTCCAAATTTTTTTCATAAGAGATTATCGGTTTGCGTAATTTTTACTGCAATACGGATAAATCAACGAAAGAATCAAACCCTCTGATAATGCCGGCTATTAAAGAAATTCTGTTCAGTTTAATTTTATCGTCATCGCACATTACCATGACATTTTCAAAAAAATTATCAAGATGCGGTTTTATGTCGTTCAATTTATTTAATGCCTGAGCGTAATTTTTATCGGCCAGCAGTTCTTTTAATTGTTTTGTTACAGTCAGATGCCGTTCGTATAATTTTAATTCCGCTTCTTCTTTTAAAAGATCTGCCGTTACGGTTTCTGATATTTGCAAATTTTGTTTTTTTGCCTGCTGAATAATATTATTTGCTCTTTTAAATATGGTAATAATCTGTTCAAAAGAAGCTTGTTTTCTGGCCTGCTGAAGGAACGACAATTTAATTTTTATGTCGCCTATGCCGTTAAAACCGTTTTTCTGGGCCGGCAAAATAACGGATTTTACCTCGTCAAACTTATATCCGTCGTTTTCGTAAATATTTTCTATTCTGTTCCATAAAAATTTGATGATTCTTTCTTTTGAATTCTTAAAAGTTTCAAGCTGTTTTATTTTTTCAGGCATATTTTTTAAAGATTCGTCTATAATTCGTTCAACATTCGCGTTTGGAATAAAATCCGTAATCATTCTTATTATTCCGATTGTCATTCTTCTGAGCCCGTAAGGGTCGGCTGAACCCGAAGGCTCAAGCCCTATGGCAAAATCGGCGCATACCGTATCAATTTTGTCCGACAGAGATATTACCGCAGATTGTATCGTTTCCGGCAATTTTCCGGAAGCGCTTAACGGCCAGTAATGCTGTTCTACTGTTTGCGCAACGTCTTCAGACTGACCGGATGCTGCCGCATAAATTCGTCCCATTATTCCCTGTAATTCAGGATATTCAAAAACCATTTCGCTTACCAAATCGGTTTTTGACAAATCAACGATTTTGTTGATTTTATTTATGTCGCATGGCAGATTATTTTCTTTAACTATAAATTGCGCCAGAGTTTTTATTCTTGAAAGTTTTTCATATACTGTCCCGATTTCTTTTTGAAATATAAGGCCTTTAAGCCTTTCAAGGGAGCTTTCCGTAGTTTTTTTCAAATCATTTTCATAAAAAAATTCTGAATCGGCAAGTCTTGCTATTACGACTTTTTGATAACCTTCTCTTACGATGTCAAGATGTTCCGAGTTGCCGTTCCTTATTCCGATGAAATAGTTTGTGAGTTTTCCTTTTTCGTCTTTTACCGCAAAGCATTTTTGTTTTTTCTTCATGCATGTAATCAAAACTTCTTCCGGAAGCTTAAGATATTTTTCGTCAAATTTGCACAGAACAGCCGTCGGATATTCAACAAGCTGGTTTACTTCGTCAATAAGATCTTCGTCAAGAATTGCTTTGCACGATATCGTTTTTACGGCGTCATTTATTGAATTTATTATTCTTTCTTTTCTTTCCGCCTGATCTGCGAGAACGCAGTTGTTTTTGAGAATCGTTTTATAATTGTCAACGCTGTCTATTGCTATCGGTTTTGCGGTAAGGGTATGAAGTCCTATGGTTTTATTTGAGGAAGAAAGAACGCCGTTTGCCATTGAAAATTTTATCGTTTTATCTCCGTACATGGCGGCTATTGTCCTTACGGGTCTTGCAAATTTCATAAGCGAACTTTCCCAAACCATAGTTTTTGGAAAATATATTTTTTTTATTATTTCCGGAAAAATATCCGATAAGGCTTTTTCCGTTTTAATTCCTTTTATTTTTTGCACGTGGCAGTAATACTGTCCTTTTTCGGTTTCTTTAATTTGAAGTTGTTCGGGATTTATATTATGTTTTTTTGAAAAACCCAAAACAGCCTGTGTCCAATTGCCGTTTGCGTCTTTTCCTGCTTTAACCGACGGGCCGTTAAATTCCTGATTTTTATCTTCGCTTTTTTCATCAACGTTATTTATTATCAGAATCAGTCTTCTCGGAGTTGAATATGTGGTTATTGCGTCAAATTTTAATCCGACGGCATTTAGCATTTCAGACGCGTTTTTTTTCATTTGTTCAAGAGCCGGCGCAATATATGACGCCGGTATTTCTTCGGTTCCTATTTCAAGTAATGCGTTTTTTGCCATTTTTTTATCCTTATATTAAATATTTATTTTTTATCTTCGCCGAGAAATTTCATGTATCCCTCAGCCACCATCTTCGCCAAAGTCCTTACCCTTAAAACATAATTTACTCTTTCGGAAACCGATATTGCGCTTCTTGCGTCAAGCATATTGAATAAATGCGAGCATTTCATGACTGCGTCATAAGCCGGTAAAACCAAATTTAAACCTACAAGTTTTTTTGCTTCCGCTTCCCAGTCGTTAAAATGTTTCAAAAGCATTTCGGTATTTGCGATTTCAAAATTATATTTTGACCATTGTTTTTCATCTTCAAGATGAACGTCTCCGTAAGTTACCTCGTCGGTCCACATTAAATCGTATACGTTGTCTTTTTTTTGCGAATACATAGCCAGCCTTTCAAGACCGTAAGTTATTTCGACGGATATCGGATTAAGTTCAATGCCTCCGATTTGCTGGAAGTAAGTGAATTGAGTCGCTTCCATTCCGTCTATCCATACCTCCCAGCCAAGACCCCATGCGCCTAACGTGGGAGATTCCCAGTCGTCTTCCACAAATCTTATATCGTGTTCTTTCGGATCAAGTCCGATTGCTTCAAGGCTTTTTAAATACATCTGCTGTATATTTGCCGGCGCGGGCTTCATGATAACCTGAAACTGGTAATAATGCTGAAGTCTGTTCGGGTTTTCGCCGTATCTTCCGTCGGTCGGTCTTCTTGAAGGTTCAACATAAGCGACACTCCACGGTTTTGAACCCAGACATTTTAAAAACGTGGCCGGATTAAATGTCCCTGCTCCCTTTTCCAAATCGTAAGGCTGCCAAATCAAACATCCTTCTTTTGCCCAAAACTTATGGAGCTTCATAATAATTTCCTGAAAATTCATTTTATCCCCTAATTTATAAATTTAATTTTTTTTAAGAATATGCCTACGGAAAGCTGCGGAACGTGGGTTTTTATGTAATTTTCAACGTAACTCCACATAATCTTGTCTTTGCCGTTGTCAAAACCTTCAAGCATTTCAAGTTCTTCGCCGGAACAGTTTGATATTTTCTGCAGACAAAAAAAGTCTGTTTTTTTCATTGCAGATTCTCTTATAATATAATCGGTCATGCTGTAACCTGATATTTTTAAAAGTCTCAAAGAAAAAGCTGTCAAAACTCTTAAAGGAACAGGCGAAGAACCCAATAACTGCCAGGTTCTGGATATTAAATCATATTTTTTTTCATTTGGCACATTTATAGGAGCAAATTTATCGCTCAGTTCGCTTACGTAAAGAGCCAGAGAATATCTGTTGAAATCGCTTTTTAAATCGGAGTTGTTATTTAATATTCTGGCGCCTGTGACGGTCGGTTTTGCGTTTATGCCGGGCTGGTAAATCGTTATTTCGCTTTCCGTCACCGGTTCGGTTGCCGGAGCAAGTTTTGCCATTATTTTTTTCGCGCTCGGAACAACGGCCCGTATTTTACCCCATTTACATGTGTAAACGGTTATTGTTTTATCCGCTTCGGAAGAAATTGAAGTGTTTAATATCAAAGCGTTAAGATTATAATACATTTTCTTTTTTTCTCAGAATTATCCTTTTAATTTTTTTTGAAGTCGCGCTGTCTATCTCTATTTCATAATTTTTCCACATTGTTTTTTCGTAAACTCTCGGTATATATCCGAAACATTCAAGCACCCATCCGTTTATAGTTGAAAAATGTTCTTCAGGAATGGACATTTTTAATTCGTCATTTACGTTTGCGATGGATTCCGACGCGTTTATAATATATTCATTTTCTTTTAATTTTACAATATTTCTTTCCTGTATATCATATTCGTCCCATACTTCGCCTATTATTTCTTCAAGAATATCTTCTATCGTAACAAGTCCTATCGTAGAACCGAATTCGTCTACAATTATGGCGATATGCTGGTGGTTTTTTTGAAAGTTTATAAATAATTGTTTTATATGAGCCGTTTCCGGCACGTAATAAACCGGTTTAATGATATCCTCAACCCTTAAAACGCCTCCGCTTCTCCATGTCATTGCCAAGTCTTTTATATGTATTATTCCTATTATATTGTTCATGGATTCTTTATATATCGGAACTCTGGTAAATTGGGTTGCGATAATATCTTCAATGACTTTATCCTGAGGCTGGTTAATGTCAACCGCAAGAATTTCAGACCTTGGCACCATTACCTGCGTCACTTTTGTTTTACGGAATTCAATAATTCTTTTTATAATTTTTCTTGACGCGGGAGATAACGGAGAAACTTCCGCGTTTGACAATAAAAAATCAATTTCATCGGCTTCAATGGACGTGGGTTCTGCAGTGTTTTTGCCGAAAAAATTAAGCATTGAAGTTGATATGGAAACGAGAAAAGTATTTAACTTTGATGTAAACGCCGATAATCTGACAAGAACCGGCAAAGTTTTTAAAGATAACATTTCCACATTATATCTGGCGATTGTTTTTGGAATAATTGATCCGAAGATTAAAACTATTATAATAGACAATATTGTAAAAACTGCGACCCAAACGGTTTTATTTAACGTAAAATATTCTATTAAGCTTAAACCAAGCGATGTAGTAACGACCCCGACGGCGACAACCGACATATTCATGCATACTAAAATAGTAGTAATGATATCTTCGGGATTTTTTTCCCAAACGTAAATATATTTATGAAATTTATTGTATTTTTCCTTTAATCTTCTTACGTGAGAATGGGAAAGACTTGTTAATGCCGTTTCAACGGCCGAAAAAAACGCTACAAACGTTAAAAGAATAATAAAAACCAGCAATTTAATTATAATTAATATCATAATTCGTACTCGTCTAAAATTTCTCCTACTATTTCTTCCACGATATCTTCAAGAGCGACCATTCCTAAAATTTTATTTTTAGAATCCTTTATAAATGCGATGTGCGTTCTTCCCGACTGAAGTTCTTTCAGCAGTTCGTTTATTTTTTTATCTTCCGGCACAAAATATGCCGGTTTTACGACATCTTTTATTGAGTTTTCATTTTTTTCTTTTAAAATTTGCAAAACGTCATTTATATGAATATAACCGATTATATTTGTCTTGACTCCGTCATAAATCGGAACTCTTGTTCTTCCGGTTTCAACGATCATATCAATAAATTTCTCATTATTTTCATTTAAATTAACGGATTCTATATTTTCAAACGGCGTCATTATTCTTGAAGCGGAAGTTTCTGTAAAATTAACGGATCTCCCTATCATGATGCTTATTTCTTTATCAAAAACTCCGTCTTTATCGGCTTCGGCTATCAATGATTTTATTTCATCGCTGCTTAAAGTGGGGCGGATCGGATTATTGCCGTTTTTACTGAAAATTATGTCAAATATTTTATATACGGGCCACAGCAGAGGTTTTGTCAAATATTCAATCTTTGTAAGAATCGGCATTGTTGCCACTGTAACTTTCTGGGCGTTTGCGTTGCTGTATATCTTGGGAGTGATTTCTCCTATTAAAAGTACGAGAAACGTAATTACTATCCATGTAAAAAATTCAACGATATGCCTTTCTACCATTGTAAAAATCGCGACGGAAACGGATGTCGCCAAAAAGCTTAATATCATATCGCAGACAACGTTGCCCGTGAGAATAAGGGTTAACAGATAATAAGGGCTGTCAAGCCATTTGATTAAAGGAATCGCAATGGATTTATGAGATACGATCAATTTTTTAATTCTGTATTTTGACAGATGATTTAATGCTATTTCCGCAGCAGACCAGAAAGCGGAAAATATGAAAAAAAGCACTAAGAATATTAAACCTAAGAAAATAAACATTTAAAAATTTTATCCTGTTTGGAAAACATTAATGTTTTATTTTTAACGTCATAGTCCGTAAATCCTTCAAGATGCAATATTCCGTGGATAACAAGATAACACAATTCTTTTTCAAAAGACATTGAATATTTTTTTGCGTTTATTTTGGGTCTGTTTGAAGATATATAAATATCGCCCATAAAATATTCTTCGGAAACTAAAAATGAAATTACGTCCGTGATTCTGTTGACTTTTCTGAACTTCCGGTTCATTTTTTTTATATCTGAATCAGAAATCATTGTAAAACTTATGTGATACTTTTGTATATTTTCCGTTTTCAGCGTAAAAAGAGCGGTTCTTCTCAAAAGAGGAACAACCTTTTTATCAAAACCGGTGAAAAATAATCCGGATGTCAAATTATTTTTTTTCAATGTCTTTATATTCAATTCTCGCATGATATATTCCGCATAATGTTGTTGTCATATTTTCGGCTATTTTGACCAAATCCGCAAGGGTAATCGGACATTCTGAGAACTGTCCGTCTGTAAATTTATTGTTTATAACTTTTTCAACGACTTCTCTGAGTTTTCCGGCGTTTTTATCCGGAAGTACTCTTGAAATTGCTTCAACGGAATCGGCTATCATAAGAATAGCGGTTACTTTTGTCGTCGGTTTTTGGCACGGATATCTGAAATCCTGTTCGTTGAGTTCTTTATTTTGTTCAAGCGCGCGGTTGTAAAAATACTGTATTATTGACGTTCCGTGATGTTCGTTGATCGCCTGAATAATTACGTCGTCAATATTATATTTTTTTGCAAGGGCGATTCCGTCTTTTACGTGGGATATAAGAACAAGACCCGATAAAGACGGCGACAGTTCGTCGTGCGGATTTTTTTTAGTATTTTGGTTTTCTATAAAATATTCGGGATTTTTTAATTTTCCTATATCGTGGTAATATGCGCATGCTCTTGCAAGAAGAGAATTATCTCCTATCGCGGTTGCGGCTTGTTCGGCAAGAGATGCCGTAAGAAGCGAGTGGTGATATGTTCCCGGCGCTTCTACCATCAGCCTTTTGAGAAGAATATTGTTAAAATCCACAAGTTCAATCAATTTTATGTTTGTGGTCCTTGAAAATAATGTTTCCATAACGGGCAGCGCGGCCAAAACGATCAAAACCGATAAAAATCCGCTCATTAAAGAAAACCATATGTTATATTTTACTTCTTCAAGCGAATATATGTTAAAGAGATACAAAACTATTACAAAAAGTATCATTGATAAAGATACTTTTATGCCTACTTTTACAAACTGTGATCTGTTCCTTATTTCTTTAAGACCTATAATCGAAGTAAGGCATCCGACAAGATGTATCATTGGTATTATGTTGCTGAAATTATTTGTTACGGATATAAAAACAGACATAACGAAAATATAAATAAAACTTACCCGCAGAGAAACCAAAATGCATAACATGATTGAAAATGCCGTCATGGGAAAAGCTATAGGAGACAGCGATTTGTCAAATATTTGGAACAATAAAAGAGACACGATTAATACAAAACTCGCCAGTATGGCGGTGTCCGTGTCTATCTTTGAAAACTTTATCTGTTTGCTTATGTAGAAAAGAATAAAAAAGAAAATAATAGACAATACAAAAAAAACGGCTATGCCGTTTTTTAAACTTATTCCTATTTGCATCAGCAGCATGAAATATAAAATCAAGTAAGTTACCGATAAAATAAATAATAAAGGAATTTTTAACTTACGGTTAAAAGAACTGTTTGAAGAAAGCCTGATACTGGGAACATTTTGATATTTTTCATCCAATCTTCTGACAAGAAATAACAGCCAGTTTTTTAGTTTTAATTTCATCCAGTCGTTTAATTTGTTCACTGTTTACTTTGAATCCTCTTGTTTTAGAGTGTTTGCTTTCGTTATGATTTTTATTCCCAGTTCTTTCAATTGTTTCTCGGCAACAGGAGACGGAGCATTTGACAGAGGACATATCGCTTTTTGAGTTTTTGGAAACGCGATAACTTCTCTTATGGACTCTTCTCCGACCAGTAATGCGCATAATCTGTCAAAGCCGATCGCAAGACCGCCGTGAGGAGGAGCTCCGTAAGCGAGAGCGTCAAGCAAAAATCCGAATTTTTCCTTTGCCGATTCTTGAGATATGTTTAAAAGGTCAAATACTTTTGCCTGCATTTCAGGTTTGTGTATTCTTATTGAGCCGCCGCCTAACTCTACTCCGTTTAATACGACGTCATAAGCTCTGGCTTTTGCTTTGCCGGCATCTTCAAATGTGAGTTTATCTTTGTCTTCCTCTTTGGCTGATGTAAACGGATGGTGTATCGCGGACCATCTTTTTTCGTCTTTATCCCATGAGAACATAGGGAAATCAACAACCCATAAGAAATTATATTTGTTTTTATCTATGAGACCGAGTTCTTTGCCCATTTTCAGTCTGAGAGCTCCCAGACCCTGAGCTACTGTTTCTTCTTCGTCGGCAAGAAACACGAGCAAATCTCCTTCTTTTGCGTTAAATTTATTTATAATTATTGTTATTTCTTCAGGTTTAAAAAATTTAACGATATTGGATTCCGCTCCGCCGGATGTAACTTTCATCCATGCAAGACCTTTAGCTCCGTATTCGGATACGAATTTTGTCAACCCGTCTATTTCCGATCTTGAAAATTTTGCTCCTGAGGGTATGCAAAGACCTCTTACGGCGCCGCCTTTGGCAACGGCTCCGCTGAATACTCCGAATCCGCAGTTTGCAAGTTCTGATGAAAAATCTTCTATAAACATTTCAAATCTTGTGTCGGGCTTATCAGAACCGTATTTCAGCATCGCTGTATCATAAGGCATTTTTTCAAAAGGCGTTTTGATTTCAATATTTAAAGCCGATTTAAAAACTTTTGCCAGCATATTTTCAACAACCGACATAATATCCGTCTCGTCAATAAAAGACATTTCCATGTCTATCTGCGTAAATTCAAGCTGTCTGTCGGCTCTTAAATCTTCGTCTCTGAAACATCTGGCTACCTGATAATATTTATCAAATCCTGAGACCATCAGTATTTGTTTAAAAATCTGAGGAGACTGCGGAAGAGCGTAAAAACTTCCGTGCGACATTCTTGCCGGAACTAAAAAATCCCTGGCTCCTTCCGGAGTGGATTTTGTCAAGAAAGGAGTTTCAATTTCCAAAAAACCTTCGGAGTTTAAATAATTTCTTATTTCCTGCTGCATTTTATGTCTTATAATAAAATTCTTCTGAAAAGAAGGCCTTCTTAAATCAAGATATCTGTATTTTAATCTTACTTCTTCCGAAGTTTCTTTATAATCGTCAACTTCAAGAGGAAGCGCGGGGCAAATATTTATTATTTCAAGTTTCTGCGCGACAATTTCAATTTTACCTGTAAACATATTGGGATTTATTGTTCCTTCCGGTCTGTTTCTGACCGCGCCTTTTACAGAAATAACGAATTCGCTTCTGAGTTTTTCGGCTCCGGAAAAAATTTCTTTATTTTCAGGCTGGAATACAATCTGAACGATCCCTTCTCTGTCTCTGAGATCAATAAAAACGACTCCGCCGTGATCTCTTCTTGAATGGACCCATCCGCTTACGGTAATTTCTTTGCCCAAAAAACTTTCATCAACTTTTCCGCAATAACAACTTCTTTTCATCATAGTCCTCGCTTATAAATTTAAACTACCGTGATTTTATCAAAAAAAAACAAATAATAACAGTATTCCGTTTGAAAATGTTGATAAAAAACTTGAAATTTGGTATAAAATCGCAATGAATAATAATTTAATTGCCGTTTATCCCGGCAGTTTTGACCCTCCTACGAACGGACATATTGATATAATAGCAAGAGCGTCCGTAATATTTCCGAAAGTTGTAGTCGCAATAACGCATAATCACAGTAAAGACCATCTTTTTTCTTTGGAAGAAAGAGTGGAAATGATGAAAGAATCAACAAGTTTTTTAAAAAATATAAAAGTGGATTCCTTTTCGGGGCTTTTAGTCAATTATCTTGATAAAATAGGCGGTTTTGTAGTTATAAGAGGCCTTAGGGCTTTATCGGATTTTGAATATGAGTTTCAGATGGCGCTGATGAACAGAACTCTTAATAAAAAAATTGAGACTGTTTTTCTGATGCCGGGCCAGGAATATACGTTTTTGTCCTCAAGCATGGTAAAAGAAATAGCGATTCTTGACGGGGATTTTAAAAAGCTGGTTCCTTTGCCCGTGTATAAAAAATTAAAAAACAAACAAAGGATATAAAAGAATGAAAAACTACGATTTGAACGAGCTTTTAGAGGAAATATGCGACAATTTGGCTTCCGATTTGCACATAGGCGTAGGTATTCCTCCCATGATGAGAGTTGACACGGTTATCCGTCCGATGGGAGAGACTGTTTTGACGAAAGAAATGGCGGAAGAAATAATTTATTCCGTATTGAGCAACGAACAGATTGAAAGATTTGAAAAACAGCATGAACTTGACGCGTCGTTTCCGGTAAAAAACGTCGGAAGAGTCAGGTTAAATGTTTTCAGGCAGAGAGGATCAATAGGCGCAGCGATGAGATTTTTGCCAAATACCACTAAGACGTTTGAAGATTTGGGACTTCCTAAAATTATTTATGATATAGTTGATTTGCCTAAAGGATTGGTTTTAATTACCGGAGCGACAGGTTCGGGAAAAACCACGTCGCTTGCTTCAATGATAAATTATATAAACGAAAACAGAAACGGGCATATAATAACAATTGAAGACCCGATAGAATATCTGCATCAGCATAAAAACTGCATTGTTACCCAGAGAGAAGTCGGTTCCGATACGGAATCTTTTGCCGGCGCTTTAAAATATGTTTTAAGACAGGATCCGGATATAATACTTATCGGAGAAATGAGAGATTACGAAACAATGGCAGCGGCCGTAACTCTGGCAGAAACGGGACATCTTGTATTTGCAACTCTTCATACCATGGATGCAACGTCCTCAATAAACAGAATCATAGACTCTTTCCCGGCTCACCAGCAGCCGCAGATAAGGACGCAGCTTTCAATGACGTTGAAAGCCGTAATTTCACAGCAGCTTCTTCCTCATTTTACGGGAAAAGGAATGGTTCTTATTTCTGAAGTCCTCATTATACATGACAGCGTTAAGAGTATAATCAGAGATTCAAAAATTGAACAAATTTATTCGGTTATACAAACGGGCAAACAGTGGGGAATGCACACAATGAACCAGTCTATTTACGAGGCTGTTATATCTAACAGGATTTCAAGAGATGTGGCATATAATTACTCTACTAAAAAAGAGGAATTGGAAAGATTATTAACCAGTATGGTTAAAGGGAGATAATTAAACAATGGATATGAAAAAGAATTCTTTTATCGTTGAAATATTGATAGGAATAGCCGTTGTTTTATTCCTTACCATGATTTTATATCCGAAATTTGTAAGTATAGTCAGAAAGTCGCATGAAGCCACAACCAGAGCAAATTTGACGGCTTTAAGAACGGCAATAGCCGTATACTACGGAGACAATAACGGCAGTTTTCCTGAAAATCTTGCCGAAGCGCTGACAAAAGACGGCAAGTATGTAAAGTTTATTCCAGATGTTTACTGTCCGCCTTATCACGATAAGAATAATCAGATTACAACCGAGCCTACCGGAGATTCCGGAAAATGGGCGTATCAAACGAAAGACAGCGAAACGCGGCAGCAAGGGGAATTTTGGGTTGATTGCAGCCATAAAGACACGAACGGAGTTGTTTGGAGTGAATATTAATTCGGAGCATTGGTATGTTTGAAATTGTATTTGAAATTATAATAGTTTTTTTATGCGGATTGTTTTTCGGCAGTTTTGCCAATGTATGCATTTACAGAATGCCCAGAGACCTTTCTGTCATAAAACCCAGATCGCACTGTACGCAATGCAATAAACAGATAAACTGGTATGATAATATTCCGGTTTTAAGTTATATATTTTTAAAAGGCAAGTGCAGAGGCTGCGGTTCAAAAATTTCAATTATTTATCCGTTTATAGAAATTATTTGCGCCGTTTTATTTTTATTGATGTATTATTTATTCGGTTTTTCTTATTTATTGCCGGTATTTTGTATATTTTCTTTTTCGCTGCTGGTTATAACGGCGATAGATTTTAAATTTCAGATTATTCCCGACGAGCTTTCTTTACTGCTTATAGTAGTCGGTTTTGGAACAAGTTTTTTAAATTATACTTTGGCCGATACGGTTTTGCAAAGATTACTCCAGTCTTTTCTGGGATTTATTGTTGGCGGCGGATCATTATATATAATTGCCGTAGTCGGCAAGTGGGTATTGAAACAGGAAGCTATGGGCGGCGGCGATATAAAACTTATGGCCGGGGTCGGCACATTTATAGGTTGGGAAAAAGTATTATTTGCCATATTTATAGCATCTTTGCTTGGAAGCATTGTCGGTTTTACTCTGATTTTATTGAAAAAAATCATGAGAAAAGAAGCAATAGCCTTCGGTCCTCATCTGGCGGTCGGCTCAATGCTGACTTTGTTTTTACCGCCTCCGGCAGTTATACTTAATACAATCCTTATTTTTGAAGAACAATTGCTGTTTAAACTTTTTTTACGATAAAGTAGAGATAATAAATGCAAAAATCTAATGAAATCAATTTCAGTTTTGTGTTTCTTTTGTTGTCGCTGGTAATAATTCTTTCAATAGTATCCCGTTTTTCTTTTCTGATATCGGTTCAGGTTGCGATATTTTTGATTTTTACCGCGTCGCTGCTGTTTTTAATTAATAATTATGCATATAAAAATATTAATTATATTTTGCCGGCTTTGCTTCTGGCGTGTGCAGCCTGTTTGTCTTACGTAAATGCCGATTATCAGGTAAATGTAAGAGATAATATTTTAGTTTTGGTTTCGGCGCTGGCGGCAGGTTTTCACGTTACGTTTCTTTCAATAAACGTAAGAAAAAAATTATTTGCGGTTCCGGTTTTTGTAGGTTTATGGCTTTCAATGATAGTTCTTTCAAGATTTATATCGGTTCCGCATGATTTTTTTTCCGGAAATGTTTCTTTTTACGAAGGTATTGCTTTAAATGTTAATGTTATAGCCGGTTTTTTGCTTCTTGTTTATCCTTTGCTTTTTTTGCTTATAAAAGACAGCGAAAAAACTATTTCAAAAGTATATATCGTTATGGCTGTAGTATTTTTGGCTGCAATATTTATTACAAAAGCAAGAATAGCAATAGCTTTGTCGCTGTTTATAACATTGATTTTTTTATTTGAAGAAAGAAGAAAAATTTATGCAAAAATTCTTATATTGTTGATTTTGTTGGTTTTTATAGGGGTGACGGTATATATTTCGGCATTAAAAAATTATAACGGAAACAGCATAGCTGAAAGAATAATCTGGTGGAAGACCGCATATTTAATTTTTAAAGAAAATATATTTTTCGGAAGCGGATTCGGCAATTTTTCAGTTTTATTCAGAACCTTCAGACCCGAATTTGTTCTTAATACGTTGTACGCGCATAATATTTTTATGCAAATTTTAGCCGATATTGGTATAATAGGCGTCGCATCATTTTTATGGCTTTTAGTTTCGTTTTACAAAAAAGTCGTATATGAAATAAAATACGGCGGAGATAAATTATATTATAAAGTTATATTTATAAGCATAACTTTTTTTTTGTTGCTCAATCTGATTGATTATGCTTTTTTTGTGCCTGCGAATATGCTGGTTTTTTTTGTTATTTTTTGCTCCGTTTTTTTTCCGGATATAAAAAAGTTGCCGAAAGAGAGAATAAATACGTATTTTGTTACGTTGTTTTTTTTGGTTTTATTATTTTTTACGTTTAAACCGGTTATAGCTGACAGATATTATAAAAAAGGCCTTGATTTTTATCTTTCAAAACAGTATAAGTTTGCAATTAAAAACTTTGATGAGGCTGTGAAATTTGATAAAAAAAATCCCGAATATTATTATCAGCTTGCCAATGTTAATTTTGCCGTTTATGATTCCGACAGAGAAAACGGAAGACAGTATATTGAAAAAGCGATAGATTATACGAAACAGGCGGTAAATCTTTACAAAAGCAGCGCTCAGTTGAAGATGAGTCTGGCTTCAATGTATTGGATTGACGGAGATAAAGAAAATGCCGTTAAATACGTAAACGAAGCCAAAAAATATGATAAATTTAATTTTTATATAGAAGAACAGGCTGAAAAAATTAAAAATTCGCTGTAAGGACAAATTTATTAGAAAACATATTTTAAAAATTATTTTAGGAGCGGTTATAAGCATAATATTGGTGTATCTGAGCGTACGCAATGTTGATTTTAAACATTCTTTTGAGCTGATAAAAAACGCGAACCTTTATTGGATAGCCGTTGCAATGGCATTTTTTGTATTTTCTTATATCGTCAGGACCGTAAGATGGTATTTTTTACTTTTGCCTTTAAAAAAAATAGGGGTTTTGAGAAGTTTTTATTTTTTGATTTTCGGTTTCTTTATGAATAATATTCTCCCGCTCAGGTTGGGAGAATTTGTGCGCGCAAAAGTTGCCGGCGAAAGATTTAAAATTTCAAGAAGCAGCGTATTTGCGACGGTTGTTATTGAAAGGCTGATGGATATAATAATTTTTATTATATGTTTTTTTCTGATTGCCGTTTTTGTGGATATTCCGCAATGGCTGAAAAATACTTTTTTATTATGCGCCGTTATTTTCGGTGGGTTCACGGTTGTTTTGTTTTTTATATCAAAAAGCAAAGATACGTTTTTAAGGCTTATATCAAAAATTAAACTTTCCGATAAAATAACAAATATGATAATGTCTTTGTTTTCAAAATTTGCTACCGGATTAAGTTTTTTTACTAACTGGAAGCTGGCTTTAAAAGTGTTTGTTTTTTCATTTTTTGTTTGGTTTGTTGAAGCATATTCATATATTTATTTTTTTAAAGCTTTCGGGGTTGAGATATCCATTATGGAGGCTATTTTTGTAATAGTTGTAATCGGAGTCGGGGTAATTGTTCCTACGGCGCCCGGATTTATCGGAGCGATTGAATTTATGGGAGTGGTTGCATTGGGGATTTTCGGAATAGAAGAATCAGTCGCTTTTGCTTGTATAGCTTCGCTTCATTTTGCCGACATGATGGCATTATATGTTCTTGGATTTATGGGAATTGCCAAAGAAAAAATATCTTTTTTGGATTTATTCAAGTTTGCGACTATAGAAGAAAATAATTCAGAGGTTAAAAATGAAAAGTAAAGTTATAGTTGTGATGCCGGCTTATAATGCTTCAAAAACATTGAAACAAACGATAGACGCCATACCGGAAGGTTCTTTCAGCGATATTCTGCTTGTTGATGATAATTCAAAAGACGATACCGTTGAAAAAGCCAAAGAATTTGGATTAAAAGTCATAAAGCACGATAAAAATATGGGATACGGCGGGAATCAAAAAACTTGTTACAGAACGGCTTTGGAAATGGGGGCCGATATAGTAGTTATGCTTCATCCCGATTATCAATACGATCCGAGACTTGTTCCGTTTTTGGCCGGACTTATAGAAAACGACATATGCGACGTTATGATGGCCAACAGAATCAGAACAAGACAAGAGGCTTTAAAAGGCGGCATGCCTTTTTATAAATATTTTTTTAACAGATGTCTTACTATAACGGAAAATATAATTTTAGGGCTTAATTTGGGAGAATATCATACGGGTTACAGGGCTTTTTCAAAGAAAGTTTTGGAAACTATAGATTTTGAAAAAAATTCCGATGATTTTGTTTTTGACCAGCATATAATAGTGCAGATCGCCGTAGCGGGTTTCAGAATAGGAGAAATTCCGGTCGCCGCAAAATATTTTGACGAAGCGTCTTCAATAAATTTCAGAAGAAGCGTTGAATACGGGCTCGGTATTTTAGCTGTTTTGGTTAAATATGTATTGTTTAAATTAAAACTTAAAAATTTTGAAATGTTTAATATAAAAAATAAGGAGATTAAAAAATGACGTACAAAATTACTCTGATCCCGGGTGACGGAACAGGACCCGAACTGGCCGAGGTTACGGCAAAAGTCGTTGAAGCTACAGGCGTAAAAATTGAATGGGAAATAGCGCATGCGGGCGTTGATATAATGGAAAAAGAAGGGACTCCTCTTCCAGAAAGCACATTAAAATCAATAGCAAAAAATAAAGTTGCGTTAAAAGGGCCTATTACTACTCCGATAGGAACGGGTTTCCGTTCGGTCAACGTAGCAATAAGAAAAGAACTTGATTTGTATTCATGTTTGAGACCTTGTAAAACCTATGCCGGAGTCAAATCAAAATACAGCGACATTGATTTGGTGGTAGTCAGAGAAAATACCGAAGATTTATACGCAGGCGTTGAATATTACGAAAATTCAGAAGAAGCAAACAAAATAATAGATATTTCAAAAGGCAAAATAAGAAAAGAGTCCGCTATTTCAATAAAACCGATGTCTGTTTTCGGCTGCGAGAGAATAGTGAGATTTGCGTTTGACCACGCGGTTAAACACAACAGAAAAAAAGTTACCGCGGTTACAAAAGCCAATATCATGAAATGTACCGACGGGCTTTTTTATAAAGTCGCAAGAGAAGTCGCAAAAGAATTTGAAGGCAAAGTAGAATATGAAGAAAGGCTGATAGACAATATGTGCATGCAGCTTGTTCAAAAACCGGAATTATACGATGTTATAGTTTTGCCTAATCTTTACGGAGACATATTGTCCGATTTATGCGCCGGTCTTGTCGGAGGGCTCGGCGTAGCTCCGGGCGCAAATCACGGCAAAGACTGCGCCGTATTTGAAGCTGTTCACGGTTCGGCGCCTAAATATAAAGGGCTTAATAAGGTTAATCCTACGGCTCTTATTCTTTCGGCTAAACTGATGCTTGAATATATAGGAGAAACCGAAGCCGCAAAAAGGCTTGAAAAAGCCGTTTCCGAAGTAATATCGGAGAAAAAACAGGTTACTTATGATTTGGGCGGAAATGCCGGCACAAAAGAAATGGGTCAGGCTATAATTAATAAATTAAAATAAGAGATGAAAATGGAAAAAACGCTTGTAATAATAAAACCTGACGCGGTAGGTAAAAAAGCAGTAGGCAGTATAATAAAAGCTTTTGATGATTTCGGACTAAAATTAGCCGCCTTAAAAATGATCAAACCTTCAAGAAACGTCATAGAGGAGTTCTATTCAATACACAAAGGGAAACCGTTTTTTCAGCCGTTGGTTGAATTTATGGATTGCGCTCCGATAGTAGTTTGTGTGTGGGAGTCGGAAAATGTCGTTTCAAAAGTCAGGAATTTTATAGGCGCAACGGACTCGCAGAAAGCCGAAAAAGGCACAATAAGAAATTTGTTCGGAACCAATAACAGAAAAAATGCCGTTCATGCGTCGGATTCTTTGGAAAATGCCGAAAAAGAAATATCTTTTTTCTTTAAACCGGAAGAAATTTTAAATTATAATTATGACGCTTGGATAAGCAAATAACGGTCTTTTTAATGTTAATATAAATTTTAATTAATAAAATATAAAGGATAAAACAATGAAAGTTCTAGTTGTCAATTGCGGTTCATCATCTGTAAAATATGCTTTGTTTTCAATGACGCACGAAAAAAAGATTGCCTGCGGTCTGGTTGAATGCATAGGTCTTCCGGAAGCTTATTTCAAAAGGCAGTCGGTCGGACAGGAGGAAGAAAAAACTTTATGTAAAGTTTCAAATCATTTTGAAGCTGTTGAATTGATAATAAGCCACCTTCTTGACCCTGAAAAAGGAAGCATAAAAAATGTTGACGAGATATATGCTATAGGGCACAGAATAGTTCACGGAGGAGATAAATTTTCCGACTCGGTTCTTGTGGATGAAAACGTTAAAGCCGGTCTTAAAGAATGTTTTTCAATAGCTCCTCTGCATACGCCCCATCATTATGCCGGTATTGAAGCGGTTGAAAAAATGCTTCCGGGCATACCTTCTATATTGGTGTTTGATACCGCATTTCACCAAACTATGCCGGATTATGCTTATATGTATGCCGTTCCTTACGAATATTATAAAAGAGATCACGTAAGAAGATACGGAATGCACGGCACTTCTCATAAATATGTAATGCAGAGAGCCGCGGCTATGCTTGGAAAAAATCCGGAAGATATAAATTTAATTACATGCCACTTAGGCAACGGAAGCAGTATTACCGCGATAAAAAACGGTAAAGTTATAGATACTTCTATGGGTTTTACGCCTCTTGCCGGGCTTGTTATGGGAACAAGATGCGGAGATATTGATCCTGCGGTCTTGGTTCATATAATGGCTGAAAATCCTAAGATAACATCAGACGAAATGAATGATCTTCTAAATAAAGAAAGCGGCCTCCGTGGAATTTCCGGTTTATCCGGTGATATGAGAACAATAGTTAAGGCGATACAGGCCGGCAATAAAAGAGCAAAATTGGCGTTTGACATGCTTTGCTACAGCGCCAAAAAATATATTTGCATGTATTACGGTGTTCTTAACGGCATAGACGGTATAGCGTTTACGGCCGGAATAGGCGAAAATGTGCCCAGCGTAAGAGAAAAAGCTTGTGAAAATTTACAAAATTTAAATATTGAACTTGACATAGAAAAAAATAATACTCCAGGGCAGGATGAGAGATTTATATCGGCTGACGGTTCAAAAGTTAAAATTATGGTAATTCCGACAAATGAAGAACTTATGATTGCAAGAGAAGCAATGAAAGTGCTTGCAGACCATTAAATAAATTGTGAAATATTTGTAAAATTCGGGCATATTGTTTGACAAAATACGAGTAATTTATTAAACTCTATACTAGTTAAGAGTCGGAAGTCTTTGCAGTAAAATAAAAAGGGAGGAAGTAGAAGATGAAGAAATTTTTTTCTTTGGTGTTGGTTTTGGGTTGTGTAGTATTGTTCAGCCAAATTGCATCAGCTGCTATTAAGGGAACATATACGGCACAAGTAGATGTAAGCGGCAGTTTCAGTTTTGTACCGTCACTTGTTGCAACAAGCAATTATACAACGGCGGTAGGCACAATTACATGGTCAGATTACAGCGGAGCTTTTGCAAGCGCGGATAACTGGAAGAATGCAAGTGCGGCAATCAAAATTGCGGTAACAAATCAGAAAGCAGGCGTAACCGTTCAGTTGTATCAGGATAACGCCAATAACGCTACCGGTTATAAAAACACAATCGGCTACGATTTAGGCGGCGGAAGTAAATCTTATGCAGGTTTGATAAGACAAAATTCGTCCGGAGCCCAGAGATTTGTATTGGGTATGAAAGTTTCTACAACAACAAATGTAACAGTAGCTCCTGTTCCTGAAAATCAGACAGGCGGTTTCTACTTGAAAGATAAGAGTGATACGGGATTTGTAGCAGATGCAGCGTATTATACAATACTTTCGGATCAGGGTTATCTTACTTATATGAACGGCACAGCAGGCGGATTTGAACCGTTTACAAGCGGAACATTGTATATTCACTTCGGTGCAAATTTCAGAGATGCTTTTGCCGGCAACTATGCAACACAAACTATAACACTGGAGTCGTTTAACGAATAATGCGGAAAATCTTTGCAGGGTTAATTCTATTATTGTTCGGCAGCGTTGTTTACGCGGGACTGGGAGTTGACCCTTCAAAGTTTGAAATTGTGATGCCTGCAGATGAAATTTATGAGGCGTCAATAGATGTAACAAGTACTTATGATACTGTTGTTTCCGCCAAAGTTTCCACAAAAGACTGGAAAAATTACAGCGGGAACAACGGTATCACTGTAAAAGATTGGCTTACAGTTGATGTTGATAAAATTGAACTTTCTCCGGACAAACCAGGTAAAGTTCATTTTAAAGTAGCGCCTAAAGAAACAATGACCGGATCTTTGTCAGGGATGCTGTCATTTTCCGTTCAGAGAGAAGGAGAATCTTTGAATGTTATGATAAGCGTGCCGGTTTATCTTGTCATCAAGGGAACAGAAAAACCGGATATAAAACTTGATAATTTAAAAGTATTTCAGAGCAGCACAAGCGCCGTCAGTTTTGACATAAGTCTTGAAAATTTGGGAAACGTACATGTTCGTCCGCAGGGTATGCAGATGAGCATTCTTAATAAAAAGAAAAAATTAATTCAGAGCGTTAATTTAGGAGAAACGGTTCCCGTATACACAGGTTCAAAGAGAAATTACAAAACGCAGTTCAGCAGTATTTTGCCGAAAGGAAAGTATTTTGCAGAGATACGTTTAAAATCTTTTGACAAAGAGTTTGTTTTTTTAAAAAAATTTAAAGTTTTAAAAGACGGCAGCGTTAAAATTTAAAAGATTGTTGTTTGTTAAGTTGTTTTGAATAGAAACATTTTGATTGACTGCAATTTATTTTTTTAGGAATATAATGAGAATACAGAAAACATTATCAACTGTTATTGTTTTTCTTATAGGCGTTGTTGCAGTTCCTTCCGCTTTTTCATCAAATATAGGCAGAAACGTATACGGTATTTGGACTGAAACTTATAACGGCGCAAAGTACGGAGTAGCCGCTACGGACGCAGACGCCGTCTCTCTGGATAATTGGAACGGTTTTGTTATAAGCGACAGAACGGATTCTCCTATTCCGGAAGGAAGCAAATACATGAGATTTGCAATAAACACTACCGGATGGGTCGGAGCCGGTATCAGTTGCCAAAATACAGGCGGTTCCAAGAATATGTCGTCATATTACAACGGATATTTAAAATTCTATGCCCGTTCAAGTAATTCCATAGTTGCAACTTATAAAGTTGGATTAAAAATAGGAACCTCTACTGAAGTATGGTTCAGTTTAAACAGTTATGGTTTTTCTGCCGACGGTAACTGGCATGAAATTTCAGTCCCTCTCAATACTGCCACAAATGCAAATTTAACATCTGCAAATTTAGCAAATATTACACAATTATTTATGATTAGCAATAGCGGTGCAGCTCTTACCATAGGACATGCAATTGATATAGATAATATAGTATGGGTAAAAAGCGGTACCGGTTCGTTTACGCCTTCTTTAAAAAGAATTTCGGACGATGTCGCCGTTACGACAATAACATGGAACGGAAGTTCCGCAATATCCGGCAATGCTGGATGGACAGCGTCAGACCAGTATATTGAACTTGATTTAGATATGTATGTTACAAACAAAGTTTGGGATGTAAGAATATATACGGATAACGGCGCGACAGACAGAAACGGTTTGATGTCGCCGTCGTTAAATCATAAAATACCTCTTTGCTGGAGAGCAAGCGATTATAAGCTTCCTTATGCAGTCGGAGGAGATACAAGAACTTTAACAATAGGCGAAGTAGCGGTAAGCAGCGTTACCGCAAAATTATATGATGCGGGCGCGGTGTCAAATCCTGCAAGCGCAGATTACTGGTGTTGGTTTTGGATGCTGGATAAAGCGGAAAACCATACTGCAGATTATAACGTAATATGGGATAACAGAGGATTTCAGGGCGCTGAAAATGCCGGAGATTTTTACGGAATGAATCAGACTTTGGGAATATTTCCCAGAATATATCTGGGAGCAAAATTTTTAAACGTTGTAGGCGGGCAGAGATACAGCGCGACTATAACGGCAGAGTTTGCTTATGAATAAAAAAATTAAAAATTCATTATTAATTTTAGCATTAGCCGTATTAACTCCTGTTTGTATGTTTGCGGCTATTTATACATATGATGCCGTCGTTACCATAGGAACGCCGACAATCACTATACTACATACTGCGCCTGAACATGTTCCGCCTATAAATAAAGAAATGGTTGTCGTCGGTACCGTAACGTTTTCAGAAAGCGGAAATTTAAACAGTCTGGATTTTACGTATACATTACAGGGAAGTTCAGCCGTTACAGAGTCTGTAACTAATATAGTGCCTATATCTGCTACGTCTTACAGATTTGTTAAAGCTATAGAAATAGAACAAACAAGCGGTAATATCAGCTATTTGTTTTCGGCATCGGGTCAGTTAAGCGGCATGTCGGTAAGCACGGCAACGGCATTATATGTGACTACCGTAACCGCAGTTGCATCTCAAAACGTTGATCCTGCAAATCCGGTTCCTGTTGTTCTAGAATCCGGAAATCAAACAGCCGGAAATACCTCCATAGTGTTTGTAAACGGTTCGTTTACCGGAGTTCAAAATATTATTATTACGCAGTTAGATCCGAATAATCCGCCGTCGTTTACAGGTACCGGTGTTGCAGGTAAAGCTTCCGAAACGGATTATTTCGTAGCTTTGTATTTAATAAGTCCTGAAGGATTGGAAATAAATCCTAAAGCTACGCTCACATTATATTACGGAAATGCTAATGTTTCAAGATTGTTTATGAAATACAGAGATCCCGATACCGGAAAATGGATAACTATTACCGATAATGTTGTAATAGATACAAATATGAAAACAATTTCAGCCAGAATAGGCAGATTGGGATATTATGCGGTATCAACTCAGGGCGTAACGCCTGATAACGATTACAGACCGGTAAAGAGAGTCGTTATAATGGGTCAGGATACGTTTAAATTTGAAAATATGACTGACGGCGATAAATTGAAAATATTTAACGTCAACGGTAAAAAAATAAGAGAAATAACGTCCAGAGGCGGATATGCGACCGGCTTTGAATGGGACGGAAGAAAAGATGACGGCGGCTGGGCTGAAAGCGGAACGTATATTTACCAGTTGAATATTCAGGGTAAAGGTAAACTTATAAGCGGTACAATAGCTTTTGTAAAATAGGAAATTAAGATGATAAAAAGAATAACGGCGTTATCACTTTTAATAATAGTAACGGCTCTTGCAAGAGTTGACGGTTCTTTTGAGAGTATGTACTGGGGAGTAAGACCTCTTGCTATGGGCGGAGCATTTACCGCCGTTGCAAACGACGCCAATGCTCCTTTGTACAATATTGCCGGAATAGCAAATCTTACGCAGAGGCAGGTGTCTTTAACGGCGGCAAGATTGTTTACCGGATTAGAAGGAGTTGAAATAGGAACTAATTATTTTGAATATACTCAGCCTTTGTCAATGAAAACAAATATGTACGGAGTAATGTCTTTTGCCTGGGCAAGTTTATCAAGTCCGGGTCTTAGCAGAGAAGATACTTTTAATATAGGATATGCCAGATATTTAAACGATGTTTTTAATCTTGATACAAATATAGTAAATTTAACGGCAGGATTAAATTTAAAGTATTTGAGACACGAATATAATTTTTCTTTGAGCAACAGCACCGGTCTTCCCTCTTCAAAAGGAGGATTAACGGCTGATATAGGAATGTTTGCGCAATTTACAAACGGAATAAGCGTCGGCTACAGCAGTAAATATTTAACGTCTCCCGATATAGGTTTTGTGTATGAAGATAAAGTAAGCAATATAAACGTCATCGGTTTGGCGTATTATAACGACCTTTTGCCGAGGCTGCGTATTCCGTATTTTACGGCCGCGATGGATGTAATATTCAGAAATAACGAAACATCTTTAAGATTCGGATTGGAAAGTTATGTTATTGACGGAAAACTTGCCTTAAGAACCGGTGGCAGACAGGAAGCGTTTGACATAGGGTTCGGTTATGAATTTTCATTTTCAAATAATAAAAAACTTATTATAGATTACGCTTTGGAGATTCCTTTACAGGTTGAAGAGTCTTACGGTTCTCATTTTTTTGGAATTTCTTTTAATTTTTAGTATAATTCTCAAAGCGGTAATTTTTTGGATTATAAAAAATATGAAAATAAAAAAAATATTATTTGTTTTTTCGTCTGCGATTCTTCTCTTTCCCGCCGTGGTTTGCGCCGGCAATATAGGTAAAAACACATACGGCGTTTTGTCCGAAAATTTTTCCGGCACCAGTTATGTAACAACAAGCCCTGACGATTATGTAAAAATGTTTATCTTTTCGGACTCATTTATAATTGATGACGTTTACGGCAGTTCAACGACAATACCTACCCCGGAAGGAATGAAATTTATAAGGACGTATACAAAACCCGGAGTTACTCTCGGCTGGAGCGGCTGGGGAATATCTTTTACAACAACGGCAGATGCGGCTATGCAGAGAGATATGTCGGCTTATTATCAGGGAAAATTAAAATTTGTAGTAAGATCAACAAGTACGGCCGCCGGCAATATGTCTGTCCGCGTGAAAGTTAACGGATATGAAGTAGGAAAAACATTGACGGAACTCGGTTTTGTCGCTAACGGAAATTGGCAACAATTGTCATTCCCGCTAAGCGGCGGCAATATTACGCTTTCAAATCTTCAAAAAACAGATTTTATATTTATGGTTATTTATACTTCAAACGTATCTTCAGACGTAAAAGTTGATATTGACAATATCAGATGGGAAAAACAATCTATACCTACTCTTGAAGTGAAAATGAAAGACAGAGAAGGCGGTTCTTATACGGGCGATTTATCGTTTACCGTAGAACGCGGCGTTACAAAATGGCAGGTTGCCGATCAGTATTTTGAAGTTATGTTAAATGATTTGCCTATGTCTTCATCGGCTACGGCAAACGGATGGATTCAAATTTATACGGATAATACAAACGCTTCGGCCAATCCCCGATATACCGGAATAATAGATGCTGAAAACAGTCCGGCAGGTCTTGTTGATGAGTCTACAACTACGGTTGTTTTGCCGATGTGCTGGCGCGTTAATCCGAGAGAACCTTTATCTTCAGAAGAACTTGTTATATATCAGAATGGCGGCATATTGACAAACACTCCCGGCGGCGGATATAAATGTTATTTGTGGATGCAGGATCTCGCTACGGTAGGATTTGATCCGGTTACCAATATGTATGCAAGAATTTGGAAACACGGAACAATAGCCGAAACAGATACGGCAAACGGAAGAGGTGTTCAATATCAGGAAGATAAGTTTGCCGGATATTCTTCAAGTTTAGAAGACGGCAGAACTCCGATGTTTCCAGTATATTTATATATAGGCGCCGATTTTTCGTCATCTACAAAAGTTTTAAGGAATCATTCGTATTCAACAAATATGCTTACTATAGAGTTAATATATGAATAAAATGAAGAAAAATTTTATATTATTTGTTTTAGTTTCGGCAGGCGTTTTTTGCGCATCGCATCTTTATGCCGTAACCGTTTCAACGTCAACGGTATTCAGGGCAAGAGCCGTAATAACCGAGCCTGAATTGGTTATAATTCATTCTCAGGTTCAAAAAGTTTCGCCTGTAGCGAAAGAAATGGTTGTAGTAGGCAGCGTTGACGTCGGAAGTTCTCCGAATTATTTATCCGAATTAAAACTGGTTTATACATTGCCCGGCGGTTCTGAAACAACCGAAGACATAAGCTTTGCAAGTAATTTGGGCAACGTAACGTTTTCAAAAAGAATAGCTTTCTCACAGGAATCTGGACAGATTGAATATAAAATAAAAGCGACGGCCGTTAAAGGCGTTTCTGTAAGCACCGAAACTTCAAAATTTTACGCCGTTATATCCGCAAGCGTTACCGCTAACATAAGCGCTTCGGGCGGAACGGTAACTTTGGAATCGGGCAATCAGCTCTACGGAAACACGAAACTGGTATTGCCGTCGGGAGCGTTACCGAGTTCTCAGGATATTACAATAACAGAACTTAATACCGACCAGACGATAGACGCAAGCGGAGCGTTAAAAAAAGCCGCAGCTCAGGAAATGATGTTAACGTGTTTTGAGATAACGCCGGATATGACTCTTACCGGTTCGGCGGTGTTGACTTTATATTACGGTTCAAAAACAACCTCGCAGAATATAACGATAAAAAGATTTAACGGAAGCAGCTGGGTTGACGTTGATTCGGGTTCTACCGTTTCTTTGGCAAAGTCTGTTTCTGCCAAAGCTCCTGTTGTAAACAGTTCAAGCAGAACGGTGTCTGTTGAGATTACCGAGCTTGGACGTTATGCGACATTTGCCGGTTCAGGCTCGTTGCCGGACAGCGAGTACAGACCTAAAAAAAGAGTTGTAGTTTTCGGCAGGGCTGAAGTTGAATTTAATAATTTAATGGACGGAGACGTCGTAAAAATATTTAATGTCAACGGTAAAAAAATAAGAGAAATAACAAGCGGCGATTCAAGCGGATTCAAATGGGACGGAAAAAAAGATGACGGCAGTTACGCCGAAAGCGGCGCTTATATATATCAGATTAAAGTTGCTTCAAAAAGCAGTTTAATAAGCGGAACAATAGCATTCGTCAGATAGGATAAAAAATGATTAAAAAAATATTTGCAATATCTTTTCTAATAATGACTGCTCTATCAAGCGTCAGCGCTTCGTTTGAAAATACGTATTGGGGCGCAAGGCCTCTTGCGATGGGCGGAGCTTTTACGGCAGTCGCAAACGACGCAAACGCGCCTTTATATAATATTGCCGGAATAGCCAATATAGCCAGACAGGAATTTACGTTTATGGGTTCAAGGTTGTTTACTGGAATTGAAGGCGTCGATATAGGAGCCAATTATCTTGCTTTTGTTTATCCTGTATTTTCACAGAAATACGGAGCGATATCTCTTGCGTGGTCGTCAGTATCGGCTACGTCTGTATGGAGAGAAGATATTTTTAATCTAGGTTATGCAAGACAGTTAAACGATGTTTTTAATCTTGATACCAACATAATTAATTTAACGGCCGGTTTGAATTTAAAATATTTAATGCAGGAAGCGAATTTTGACGAAGAGGACAGAGATTTGCCCTCATCAAAAGGCGCTCCGACATGCGATTTGGGCGTACTGGCGCAGTTTACAAACGGAATAAGTTTAGGTTTGAGCAGCAAATACCTTACAAGTCCGGATGTCGGCTATGTAACGGAAAATATCGTTTATAATACCAATGTTATAGGCGTTTCATACTTTAATGAAGAAGTTCCGTTTCTTAAGATACCTTTTTTTACGGTAGCGATGGATGTTCTTTTAAGAAATAACGAAACAACGGTAAAGTTCGGTTTGGAAAGTTATGTAATAGAAGGAAAACTTGCCTTAAGAGCCGGCGGCAGGGAAGAAGCTTTCAGCTTTGGTTTTGGTTACGAACATGAATTTCAGGACGGAACAAAGCTGATATTTGACTATGCGTTAGAAATACCCACGCAAGTTCAGGAAACTTTCGGATCACACTTTGTAGGATTATCTTTTAGATTTGCCTAAAATCAGGCAGGCAAATTTTTATCAATTATTAGTTTTGAGCACGGCTTGTTTATTTGACAAAGCTGATAAAATTGGTTAAAATAAACGCCGCAGTTATTTAAAAAAACAGAGAGTATAAATGTCATATGATATAATGTTGCTGCTTGTTGTGGCAATTCCGGTTTTATTTTCGGCGCTTATTCCGCTTTTTGGAAAAGTTTCTGTTTTTATCAGAAACTTTTTTGCTTTAGTGCTGATGCTGATTCCGTTTTTCCTTTTAATAATAATTTTTCAAGCCGTCCAAGCCGGTATTCCGGTAGACTTCGTTTATGAATTTCCCATATTGGAAATAAATTTCATTCTTCAGGCCGACATATTTTCGGTTTTCGTGGCTATGGCTTCGGTTCTTGTAAGCATAATAGTTTTAATATATTCGTTTGAATACATAAAATCTTATGATAATCAGAACGAATATTTTTTTATAGTCGTGCTGTTTGTCGGTTCAATGATGGGAATAGTTTTTTCGGCAAACCTGATATTCATTTATTTCTTCTGGGAAATGACTGCTCTTGCGTCATGGAGATTAATCGGTTATTTCAGAGAAAAAGAATATGTAAGAAGGGCAAATAAAACTTTTATAATGACGGCAGCCGGCGCTTTGTGCATGTTAATCGGTTTTTTAATGATTGCCGAACAGGCCGGTTCGTTTGACTTAGACGTTATTTCGGCCGCGAATTTGCAGGGATCGGCTGTTGATTTGGCGATTATACTTATTATTTTGGGCATTTTTTCAAAATCTGCGACATTTCCTCTTCATTCATGGCTTGCCGATGCCGGTATCGCGCCTTCGCCGGTAACCGCGCTTCTTCATGCCGCTGTTTTGGTTAAAATAGGAGTTTATGTTTACGCCAGACTTTTTAATTTTACGATAGTTCCTTCCGAAGAAATAAGAATAGTTTTATTTAGTATAGTATCCGTCAGCGCATTTTTATCGGGCGCGGTAGCGTTTGTTGAAAAGGATATTAAAAGAGTCATTGCTTTTTCAACGATCAGCCAGATAGCTTTTATATTTTTGGGATTTATTTCGGGCGGCAAATTTGCTTTTATCGGAGCGATGCTGTTTATTTTAATGCACGGACTTGCAAAAGCTGGTCTTTTTTTATCGGCCGGAATAATAGAACATAAAATACATACAAAACAGCTTGATATGATGGGCGGTTTATTCAGATATATGCCGATAACGGCTTTTGCCTTTGCCGGATGCGCGTTATCAGTTATGGGAATACCCCCGTTTGCCGGTTTTTTCAGTAAATTTTTGGTAATTTTCGGCACTGTTTACGACCAAAATATTATTGCTGCTCTTATTTTTATAATATGCGCCGGTCTTACGGTTTTGTATACGGTAAGACTTTTTTGGAAAGTTTTTCTCGGCAGTCAAAAGGAATATCCTCATATAGAAAAAGAAAATTGGAATTCGCCTATGGTTTTAAGCGTGGTATCATTGGCGCTTTTGTCTTTAATTCTCACTTTTTCGTTTGGATATTTATTTTACATAGCAAATTTGGCGGCCCAGACAATTAAAGGATAAGGTTTTTAAATGAATATAATTTTAAGCATTATTATTCCGTTGGCGGCAGGCGTTTTAATATATCTGTTGCCTTCAAAGTTTAATAAAACAAAAAATGTTTTATTTTTGGCTGCAGCCGCATTAAACTTTTTGATTGCCGTTGTTTTTTACGGTAAAATTATTTGTATATGTGACGCGTCGGAATATCTTGTTAATTTATTTTTCAGAAATTACGAACTGAGTTCGTTTATGGCTGCGTTTTTAGCCGCGGTAACTCTTATAACTTCAATATACGCCGTTGCTTTTATGAAGCAGGATAAGAAAACGCAAGTGTTTTACGGGTCAATGCTGTTGGCTCTTTCATTCGTTAACGGAGTTTTATTCTCTGATAACTTTATATTTTTCTTATTTTTCTGGGAAGCGTTGATGATTCCCATGTTTCTGATGATAGCTTCGGGAGAAAACAAACCTGTCCCTACCGCGATAAAAGCTTTCACTATATCCGCTGTAGCCGATTTATGCCTGATGTTCGGCGTTATGCTGGTTTGCGTGGCGGGAGATTCGTTCAGTATTTCAAAAGGAATATGCGAATTAAAAGCTGTTGTCCCCGGTACTTACGGACTGTTTACGACAACGGCTTTTATTATGCTGTTTATAGGTGCGGCCGCAAAATTAGGCGCGATGCCGTTTCACAGCTGGATTCCGGAAGCTTCAACAAAAGCTCCGGTGGCATTTATGGTTTTTATGGTAACGGCGGTTGAAAAGATTTTAGGCGTATATTTATTAATCAGAATAACAAATGATTTTTTTATTATAGAACAATCGTCGTTTATAAGCGTTTCGGCGATGACTTTCGGAATAATTACGGCGCTTGTCGCAAACGCGCTTGCAATGGTTCAAACGGATTTTAAAAAGATGCTGTCTTATGCAAGCATAGGCCAAGCCGGTTTTATGATAGTGGCCGTATCAACGATGTCGGTAATAGGCACGGTTGCCGCCTTAATTCATATGCATGCTCACGTTATTTATAAAAGCGGCTTGTTCTTTGTTTCCGGAAATATTGAAAAAGCGGAAGGCTCAACGGATATAAATGTTATAAAAGGCGGTCTGAGAAAAAGTATGCCTTATACGTTTGTCGCCTTTTTATTATCGGCCGCGGCGTTTGCCGGAGTTCCGTTTTTTTACGCTTTTTATTCAAAAGAAATGATTTATGAAAGCGCATTATCGGTTCATTGGATATTTTACGCGGGGCTTTTAGTATGTTCGCTGATTGCCATTATAACCATAATAAACTGGGGCGCCAGATTATTTTTTAATGTTCAGAATAACGACGCTTTTGAAGACAAAGAAGCGTCAACATGGATGTTTATCCCTACTATTATATTTGCGCTGGCATGCGCTTTGCTGGGTTTATTTCATCAGGTTCCGCTTAAAATAATTTCTGTTGTTTTAAATTTAAATCTTCCCGAAACGCATTCAAATATTTTAGCCGTTGTTTTAATTTTAATTTCGCTTATATTATTTATTTTGGCCGTTTTGAATTTTATAAAAGCTTATAAGAAAAAAGCCGATTATCTCGGATATGCTTTGCCGGCAGCGAAATTTTTAAAAATTGACAAACTTAATTTAAATGAAAATCTGGATCCTTACAACATGTTTATAGGTTTTATAAAAAGACTGTCAAAAGTTTTATTTGTCGCAGATAAGGCGTTAAATTATTTTTATGATCTGGTTATTCCTACCGGGATAGGGGAAATGGCAAGAAATACCAGAAAAGCGCATAACGGAAATATGTCAGTTTATCTGTTGTGGGTTCTTATAGGAATAGTTTGTATTTTTATAATTTTTTAGGCGGGTACTAATGTTTCTTTTGCTGGTTTTAATTCCGTTGTTTTTGGTGTTATTATTAAATCTTAACCTTTATAAGGTTAACTATAAGGCGGCGATTCTTATTGCCGGTCTTTTTTCATTATTCCAGATGTTTTTTATTTTTTCTCCGAAATTTTTCAGTACCGGTCTTGTAGATTTATTGTCTTTAAGATTTGAATGCGACGGTATTTCATGGATAATGTTATTTTCCATAGCGATAGTTTCTTTTGCCGCAATATGCGTTTTATACGCAAGCGAAACGATAGCTTCAGGGAAAAAATTTCATTTTGTAAATCTTGTTTTGCTGGCTCTTGCCGGTATGAACGGACTTGTTTTCGTCAGAGATATTTTTTCAATTTATGTTTTTATAGAAATAATAGCAGCAACGTCGTATGTTTTGATAGCTTTGGATAAAACAAAAAAATCTCTGGAAGCAAGTTTTAAATATCTTGTTATTTCTTCGGTTGCCACGGTGATGATGTTAAGCGCTGTCGCAATATTGTTTATGGCGGCAGGCTCAACCGATTTTGTAAAAGTCGCGCAGATGTACAAAGAATACGGGGCAAATCCTTTAGTCGTGGTCGCAAGCGTATTTTTTATAGTGGGCTTATTTATAAAAGGCGGGGTTATGCCGTTTCACGGATGGCTGCCTGACGCATATTCTGCGTCTCCTAATCCGACTTCGGTATTTTTGGCCGGTATAGTTACCAAAACGACGGGCATATATACGCTTGTCAGACTTTACGCTATTTTTGATTTTAATTACAGTATGCAGCTTGTTTTTTTAGTTTTCGGTTCTTTATCAATAGTTGTTGCGGCTATTGGAGCGATAAACCAGGATAATTTTAAAAGAATGCTGGCGTATTCAAGCATAAGCCAGGTTGGCTATATAGTTTTGGCATTCGGTTCCGGAACTATTTTGGGGGTTTTTGCCGGAATGTTCCATTTATTCAATCATTCGGTCTTTAAATCTTTGTTATTTGTAAATGCTTCGGCTCTTGAAAGCCGAGTCAATACAAATCAAATACATAATATGTCGGGTCTGGCGTCGCGTATGCCTGTAACGTCTACGACTTCCGTCATTGCCTTTTTATCTACTGCCGGAATTCCGCCTCTTGCCGGTTTTTGGAGTAAACTGCTGATTGTTTTGGCGTTATGGTTTTCAGGTAAAAAAGAATTTGCCGTTTTGGCGTTGCTTGCCAGCATTTTTACGATAACATATTTTTTGATTATGCAAAAGAAAATATTTTTCGGACAATTGAAAGAAAAATTTAATACAATAAAAGAAGCTCGTTTTACGATAAGACTGGCGTCTTTGTTTTTATGCGCGATTACGATTTTAACTGGTCTGTTTTTTCCGATTGTTTTAAATTTTATGGCTTTTTTATTTAGTTTTTAAGAGAGGATATTTTGGAAAACTTGTACATTCACATTTTTTTGTTGGCGCTGATAGTCATAATATCGGTTTTTGCCGTTTCGCATTACCGTATTATAAGAGGAGCCATTTTGCTCGGAGCTGTGAGCTTTTTGGTTTCAGTATCTCTTTTTATGCTTAAAGCTCCCATTGCGGCAATGTTTGAATTGTCGGTGTGCACCGGACTTATTACCGTTATTTTTATAAGCGTTATAAGTTTGACAAATCCGGTCTATGCCGGACAGAAAAAAACAAATGAAATATCAATGGCAAAAAAAATCATAATACTGTTTTTAATAGTCGCAATATGCGGATTTTGCATATATTTGTTTGACGAAAAAAATATAAGCTGGATTCCGGTTATGAATGACGCGCAAAAAACGGTTACGACAAAAGACAGCTTATGGAATCTCAGACATGTTGATTTAATAGGTCAGGCTTTAATACTTTTAACGGGCATATTTGCCGTTGTGGTATTATTTAAAAAAGGCAAGGAAGAAAAATGAACGCCGAATCTTTAATACTTTTTAAATTGTATATTATGATAATGCCGATATTGTTTATTATAGGCATCTTTGCCGTTATGACCGCAAAAAATATCGTAGCAATTATAATCGGCATTGAAATAATGACAAAAGGCGTTACGCTTCTTCTTGCGGCAAGCGGTTATTTCGGCGGTAAACCGGAAATAGCCCAGAATTTTATTATAGTTATGATTATTATAGAAGTAGTCATACTTACTATAGCGTCGGGGCTGATCGTAAATATAGTAAGAAAATATGATTCGCTCAGCACTAAAAATATAAGGAATCTGAAAGGATAAAATGCAAAATATTTTTATTACGCCTCCGGTAATTGTGGTTTTTATAGCGGTAATAGTAACGGTTGTTTTTTTATTATTGTCAAAATTATCTTATAAAAGCGGCAATAACCCTAAAGGAAAATTCAAAGCTTATTCGTGCGGAGAAGAACCGGTTGAAGAGAGAAGAAAACCAAGTTATACAAGATTTTTTCCATTTGCTTTTTTCTTTACAATTATGCACGTTGTTGTTTTGCTTATAGCGACTGTTCCTGTTAATATTAAAAGCAGTCTGGGTTTTATTCTTTTATTTATAGTTATATCTTTTATAAGCATTCCGATTTTATTCAGGGAAGAAGATTAAATGAAAATAGTGGACAGAATAGTTAATTGGGCAAGATTAAAATCACCGTGGGTAATTCATTTTAATACGGGCGCGTGCAACGCATGCGACATTGAAATAGTCGCTTCGCTTACTCCGACTTACGATATTGAGAGATTCGGTTCGTTATTGAAGGGAACGCCGAGGCACGCCGATGTTTTGCTGTGTTCGGGTCCAGTCACAAGACAATTAAAAGACAGGCTTGTAAGAATTTACGAGCAGATGCCCGAACCTAAGTTTGTTGTTGCCGTAGGAACCTGCGCGTGTTCCGGCGGAGTTTTTAACGGCTGCTACAGCATGCTTTCAGGTATTGACGAAGCGATACCGGTTTCAATGTATATACCGGGATGTCCGGCAAGCCCGGATGCTATAATAGACGGAGTAGTTAAACTTTTAAAAGAATACGAAGAAAGCGTAAAGGATAAGAAATGATGCATGCGACAGACATAGCTCTTCAGATAAAAAACAAATATTCTTCTTCCGTAGTCGGCATTAACGTGCAGAGAGAAAGAAGACTCTGGCTTGAACTTGTTACCGGTGATTTTAGAAAATGTTTTGAAAGACTTATAAAAGAAGACGGATTTGAAATACTTGTTACGATTACGGGTCTTGATACCGGCGAAAAATATGAAGTAATTTATCATATGTCGGATAAAGAAGGCAGAGTTCTCAATATAAAAATTTCAATAGACAGAGATAACCCTGTAGTTTCAACGATTACGGATTTGTTTCCCGCGGCCGAATTGTCCGAAAGAGAACTTATGGATTTGCTCGGAATAAAAGTTGAAGGACTTCCCGAGGGAAGAAGATACCCTCTGCCGGATAACTGGCCTCAGGGACAATACCCTCTCAGAAAAGACTGGGATCCGTCGGTTTTAGATAAAAAAATAGAAAAATCCGGTGATAAAAATGACTAAAAGAATTGTAATACCAGTAGGACCGCAGCATCCTGCGCTCAAAGAGCCGGCAAGTTTTGACGTTACTTTAAAAGGCGAACGCGTAGCCGATATTTTAGTTAAAGTAGGTTATAACCACAGAGGAATAGAAAAAGGCTGCGAGGGCAGACCTTATCTTCACTGCGTTTATCTTTTGGAAAGAGTCTGCGGGATATGTTCTCACTCTCATTCAACATGTTTTATTCAGGCTGTTGAAGAACTTGCAAATGTTAAAATTCCGGAAAAAGCTTCTTATATAAGAGCATTGTTCGGAGAACTTGAAAGAATACACAGCCATCTTTTGTGGCTCGGCGTAGCGGCTCATGAAATAGGTTTTGATACTCTTCTTATGTACTCATGGAGAGACAGAGAAGTTGTGATGGATCTTCTTGCCCTGCTTGCCGGCAACAGGGTAAATTATACGGTTAACGTTATAGGCGGCGTAAGAAAAGATATTACGGAAGAAGAAAAAGGCCAGATTTTAAAAGCGGTTGACATACTTGAAGAAAGAACAAAATATTATGTTCAGGTCGCCACGGAAGAAGTTACTTTTATAGAAAGGCTTTCAAAAGTGGGATATATCTCTTATGAAGACGCGTTGAGACTCGGCGCGGTAGGCCCTACCGGAAGAGCTTCAGGCATAAAAAGAGACGTCAGAAAAGACGATCCTTATGCGGCTTACGAGGAAATTGATTTTGATATTATAACCGACGACCACTGCGATGTTTACGGAAGAGCGGTAGTAAGAGTTAAGGAACTTTTACAATCCTATTCTATAATCAGACAGCTTATAAAAAAACTTCCGCAGACTCCTTTATCTGTAAACGTTCCGAAAAATATTCCGGCGGGCGAAGCCGTTTCAAGATACGAAGCCCCGAGAGGCGAAGATATCCATTACGTTAAATCAAACGGAACTGATAAACCGGACAGAGTAAAATTAAGAGCTCCGACTCTTGCCAATGTTCAGGCTGTCGCAAAAATGCTTGAAAACGGAAATTTCGCCGATGTTCCGATAGTCGTTGCGGCTATAGACCCGTGTTTTTCATGCACCGATAGAATGATAGTCGCGGCAAATGACGTATTGTCTGAAAAAGAAAACAGAATGACATGGAAACAGCTGAGAGAATTTTCAATAAACTGGTATAAAAAGAATAAAGGCGTTGATTTTTCAAAAATAAAAAAATCGGATAAACATATATGACGCTATACTTAATAAAAATTTTAATTTTTCCGGGTCTTTTGTTTTTGTTTATACTTTCTTTAATAGGCGAATATTATGACAGAAAATTATACGCCAGAATGCAAAACAGAGTCGGACCTCCGTGGTTTCAGCCGGTTGCCGATTTTATTAAACTTTTGGGTAAAGAACTTATAATCCCTCTTAACGCCGATGCGAGAATTTTTAAAATATTGCCGGTTTTTGCATGCGTTGCGACTATTGTCGCGTATTTATATATTCCGTTATTTTCAAAAACTTCTCTTTTATCATTTAACGGCGATATGATTTTCGTGTTATATATGCTTACTTTGCCTACATTGTCTTACGCTTTGGCGGGATGGTATTCAAGATCTCCTTACGCTTTAATGGGTTCCACGAGAGTTTTAACGCAGCTTTTCGCTTATGAAGTCCCGTTATTTATGGCCGTTCTTGCGCCGGCTATTTTGGCAAGTTCATGGTCGTTTTCAGAATTGATAACGTTTTATCAGACTCATAATTGGTTATGGCTTGTAAATATTTTAGGTTTTATAGTAGCAATGATAACTTTGCAGGGAAAATTGGAAAAAGTGCCTTTTGATATACCGGAAGCCGAAACGGAAATTGTCGCCGGCGTATTTACCGAATATACCGGTCCGTTATACGCATATTTCAGGCTTGCAATGAATATGCAGACTATAGCGGGCGCTTCGCTTGTCGCGGCAGTATTTTTGCCTTTTGGTTTCGGTTCTTGTTTAATCGTCAATTTTATAATTTATATTTTAAAAATAGCGTTTATATTATTTTTGCTTGCATTGATGAGAACTTTATTTGCAAGGCTTAGAATAGACCAAATGCTTGTTTTTTGCTGGAAATATCTGGCTCCTATAGCTTTGGCGCAGATAACCGTAAATATCATTATAAAGGCTTGGTTATAAAATGAGTAAAAAAATAGGAAAAATGCTTATAGAAGTTACTTCTTCTCTTTTCAAAAAACCCGCTACTTCGGAGTATCCTTTCAAAAAAAGAGAAATACACAAAAGTTATAGCGGCAAAATCGCTTTTGACAAAGAAAAATGCATAGGCTGCAATATATGCGTAAGAAATTGTCCCGCAAAAGCTCTTGTCGTTGCGAAAGTCGCCGATAAAGTTTTTGAAATGACGCTGTCTCTTACAAAATGCATATTTTGCGGGCAGTGCGTCGTTTCATGCCCCAAAAAAGCGCTTTCAACAACCGATGAGTTTGAGCTTGCCCAATCGGATAAAAGCAAATTAACCGTAAAATTGTAATCCTTTAAACTGTAAAAACCAACCGAATCTTCCTGATTTAAATTATCTTGATTTATCACGTTTTTTTCGTTATAATCTATCGTGAAAAAGATGAAACATAAAAACGCCGGAATAAAAAAAATAATTTCAAAGAATGAAATTCAAAAAAAAGTTTGCGAACTTGCAAAACGCATAAACAAAGATTATTATAAAAAAGATTTAATCGTTCTGTCCGTTTTGTCCGGAAGCGTTGTTTTTTGCAGCGATATAATCAGAAAGCTGGATGTTAATTTTAAACTTGATTTTATTAAGGTTTCGTCATATAAAGGCAAAAAATCGGCAGACAAAATCCGGTTGGATTTTCCTTTCAATTACGACGTTGAAAATAAAGACGTGCTGATTGTGGAAGATATTTACGATACCGGAAAAACTCTTGCGTATCTTAAAAATTTTTTGACTGAAAAAAAAGCGAGAAGCGTGGCGTTTTGCGTGCTGGTTGACAAGAAAATAAAAAAAAAGAGCATAGTTAAAATAAAATATTGCGGATTTTCCGTAGGAAATAAATTCATAGTAGGTTACGGTCTTGATTTTAATGAGAAATTCAGGGGCTTACCCTATATAGGCGCGTTAGGAGATTAATTTATGAAAAAACAAAATTCATGGGGCTTTGCTTTTTGGATAGTCCTGTTCGTAATACTTTTGGTATTTATGCAGTCTTCAAGAAAAAGCGGAGCCAAGGAAGATATTCCGTATTCCGTTTTTAAACAAAGCGTCAAAGAAGGAAAAGTCGCTAACGTTCTTGTTTCTCCCGACCAGATTGAAGGAGAATTCGTATCAACCGACGGCAAACCTAAAAAATTTAAAACAATTCCGCTGGACGATCCGAAACTTGTTGAGGATATGGAAAATTTTAAAGTATCAAAATTTTCCGGCAAACCTCAAAACGGATGGATAGGCCCGCTTTTAATGAGCTGGGGTCCGATAATTCTTCTTATTCTTTTTTGGTTATGGATGATAAGAGGAATGAACGGCGCCGGCAAACAGGCAATGGCGTTCGGCAAAAGCAAGGCAAAACTTGCCGACAATGAAAAAACAAAAAAAACATTTAAAGATGTCGCAGGCTGCGGAGAAGCAAAAGAAGAGCTTCAGGAAATAGTGGAGTTTTTAAAAAATCCGGCAAAATTCCAAAAGCTGGGCGGTAAAATACCAAAAGGCGTTTTGCTGTTCGGAGCGCCGGGCACGGGTAAAACTTTGCTTGCAAAGGCGGTGGCGGGTGAAGCGGGAGTTCCTTTTTTCTCTTCAAGCGGTTCAGAATTCGTAGAAATGTTCGTCGGAGTCGGCGCGTCAAGAGTAAGGGATTTGTTTGACCAGGGCAGAAAAAACGCCCCGTGTCTGCTTTTTGTGGACGAAATAGACGCGGTAGGAAGGCACAGAGGCGCAGGTTTAGGCGGCGGTCATGACGAAAGAGAACAGACTTTAAACCAACTTTTGGTTGAAATGGACGGTTTTGACACAAAAGAAGGGGTTATTATAATAGCTGCGACAAACAGACCTGACGTATTGGATCCTGCTCTTTTAAGACCGGGCAGATTTGACAGACAGGTTGTTGTTCCCAGCCCTGATTTAAACGACAGAGAAGAAATTTTAAAAGTGCATGTAAGAGACATAAAAATATCAAAAGAAGTTGACTTAAAAGTTATAGCAAGAAGAACTCCCGGATTTGTCGGCGCCGATTTGGCGAACCTTACAAACGAGGCGGCTTTGCTTGCGGCCAGAAAAGATTTAACCGAAGTCGGAATGAAAAATTTTGAGGAAGCGATAGACAGAATTATTGCCGGCCCTCAAAGGAAATCAAGAATTATTTCCGATAAAGAAAAAAGCATTATCGCTTATCACGAGGCTGGACATACAATAGTCGCAAAAGTTATTCCCGGTATGGACCCGGTTCATAAAGTTTCAATAGTTCCCAGAGGCCCTGCGCTTGGTTATACTCTGCAGCTTCCTTTGGAAGATAAATTTTTAACTTCAAGAACCGAGATAAACGGAAGGCTTTCAATACTTCTCGGAGGAAGAGCTGCCGAAGAATTGGTATTTAACGAAATAACGACAGGCGCTCAAAACGACATAGCAAGAGCGACGGAAATAGCAACAAAAATGGTAACGGAATTCGGTATGAGCGATAAAGTCGGAACGCTTGCGCTCGGCACGGAAAATGAAGAGATATTTTTGGGAAGGGATATTTCCAGAAATAAGAAACATTCCGATAAAACGGCTGAAATAATAGACGAAGAAATAAAAAATATAATAGCGGCCGCAAAAGAAAGATCTGAAAAAATTCTTAAGGACAACATTGAAAAGTTAAAATATATGGTTGAGATGCTTATTGAAAGAGAATTTTTAACGGGCGATGAAGTTGACGCCATAATGAAAGGCGAAAAACTTCAGGCAAAGGAAGAAATTCAGAAAAATAAAACTGAAACGCAGCAGGAAAAAGAGGCGGTAAAACCTGTTGAAGAAACTCCGAATTCCGATAAAAAAGAAATTAAGGAAGAGCCGAAAATAATTGCCGAAGAAGTAAAACCGGACAAAAAAACCAAAAAAAATAAGCAGGACAGTTCTCAGAACGAACTTTTTGACAAGATAGGGAAAGAAAACAAAGAATAAACTTGGTTGTAATTATGAAAAAAGAAAAAATAAAAAATCAAGGACAGGTTTATACGCCGAAATATATAGTTGAAAATATGTTGGATTTTGTTGAATACAATGATTCAGTTATATTAAAAAAACATATTATTGATAATAGTTGCGGCAATGGAGCTTTTTTAACCGAAATTGTTAAAAGATACTGTATAAGTTTTTTAAAAAATAGCAATTCAAAACAAATTCTAAAAAAAGAATTGGAGACGTATATACACGGAATAGAAGTGCAAGAAGATATCGCTGAAGAGTGTAAAAAAAATCTCAATAATATTATAAAAAATTTCGGTATTGTCAATGTTGATTGGGATATTAAATGCAAAGATGCTTTAATTGTAAATCAATATAACAATAAAATGGATTTTGTCGTCGGCAATCCACCATATGTCAGAGTACACAATTTGAAAAATAATTATGATAATGTCAAAAAATTTGATTTTAGCCAGCAAGGGATGACTGATTTATATATTGTTTTTTTTGAAATAGGCTTTAATATGTTAAACAGTCAAGGAAAAATGTGTTTGATTACGCCGAGTTCTTTCTTGAAAAGTAATGCGGGCATGAATCTCAGAAAATACGTATATAAGAATAAAAATTTATATAAGATAATTGATTTGGAACATTTTCAACCTTTTAATGCTACAACGTATACCGTTATAACTTTATTTGAAAATAAAAAACATGAAAGTATTGAATATTTTTTATATGACACAATTCAATTAAAACCTTATAAAATAGACAATTTAAAATATGATGATATGGTTATTGATAATAAAATTTATTTGGCTAAAACGGAAGATTTACGGATGTTATATGAAGTAGAAAGACATTATAAAAATATAAATAAAAGAAATATCGTAGTGAAAAATGGTTTTGCGACGCTTGCCGATACTGTTTTTATAGATGATTTTAATATAAAAGATGAACATGTAATAGATGTAATAAAAGCGTCAACAGGCAAGAAAACAAAATGTATTTTCCCTTATTATTTAGACGGTAAAAAAATATCTGAATCTGAATTAAGAACAAAACATTTAGATATTTACAGTTATTTATTGTCCAAGAAACATTCTTTAAAAAATAGAGATATAGATAATGAAGAATGGTTTGCTTTTGGAAGAACTCAGGCGATAAAAGACGTTTCTAAATATAAAATATCAGTTAATACGATAATTAAAGATATAAAAAGCATAAAAATCAATGAATCGCCAGCTGGAACAGGAATATACAGCGGGTTGTATATTTTAACAGACCATTCTCTTGATACAATAAAATCCATTCTTGAAACAGAAGATTTTATAAATTATTTGAAACTATTAAAAAATTATAAAAGCGGCGGTTATTATACATTTTCTTCTTTGGAATTGGAAAAATTTTTAACTTATAAATTGGAGAAGTGTGAACATGAACAACTTGGACTTTTTGCAAGTTATAACTAAATCATTTAGAAAGTATTTGGCGACACACCCGAGAAGCAATGAAAAACTAAAAATTCTTCATGGGGCTCTTGCAAAAAATTTAAAAGAGAAATTAGACAATGATTATTCTGTTTGTGCGTTAGGATATGAAAAAGGCAAGGAACAAAATATTCAAGGCAGGTATATTGATAAAGTTGTTGATATTGTAGTTTCTAAAAAAGAAGAAATTGTCGCCGGGATAGGCGTTAAATTTGTTATGAGTAATTACGGACAAAATTCTAATAATTATTTTGAAAGTATGCTTGGCGAAACGGCAAATATAAGATGCACAAGAATCCCTTATTTTCAGATATTGATTTTATTGGATGAAATGCCATACTATAATGAAAAAGGTACAATAACAAAAGTTGAGAAAATAACAGAACATAATATTGATAAATATGTTGTTTTATCAAAAGATAATAATGCTCAATATTATCATACTCCTACAAAAATGCTTATTTATATTGTTAAATTGCCTGAATTGAATGTCAGTGTTGTTGATAATAGAAAGAAATATAAAAAATATTATAATGATAAAAATATTAAATTGTCGGATAAATTTAATTGTGATTTATTTGATAAAAACATAATATTAAATAATTATGAAATATTTATACAAAAAGTATTTCATTGTATTGAAGGATTGAATTAAAAAATGAAGACAAATAAATTTGACGGTAAAAAAATTATCAAAGCCGTGCGCATGATGCTTGAAGCTTTCGGCGAAGATACTCAAAGAGAAGGGCTTAAAAGAACTCCGGAAAGAGTGGCGGAGTTTTACGAAGAAATTCTCTCTGGTTATGACGTTGACGTAAAAAGCCTGATTCCGGTTCATTACGAAACGGAAGAACACGAAGAAATAGTAATAGTAAAGGATATTCCCGTATATTCAATATGCGAACACCATCTGCTTCCTTTTTACGGCAAAATCCATATAGCGTATCTTCCTAAAAAAGACAGAATAGTCGGAGTGTCAAAATTGGTCAGAGTCGTTGAAGCTTTCTCTCACAGGCTGCAGCTTCAGGAAAGATTGTCAAAGCAGATTGTGGATACGATAATGCAGGTGGCAAAGCCCAACGGCGCAATGGTTGTTATGGAAGCCGAGCATCTGTGCATGACGATGAGAGGAGTAAAAAAGCCCGGTTCAAAAATGGTTACGTCGGCTATAAGAGGAATATTTTTAAAAGACGCCAGAACCAGAGCGGAAGCTCTTTCTCTTTTAAGGTAGGGTTTTAATGATAGTCAGAAAAACTTCGGCAGAAAATGCCGGTGAAGTTTTAAAAATTATAAAGACAACAGGATGTCATAATTACGCGCATGAAAAACTGCTTAAAAAAGCGGGCGGCCATATTTTTATTATAGACGCAATAGACAACAGAGCCGCTAATATTCTTAAACAGGAAGCTTTGTCGTGCGGTACGGACGCCGCCGTAAGCGAAGAAGTTTCAAGGTTTAAAAGCGGCGTTTCAAGAGTTGTTCTTTTCGGAACCGCCTCGCAGATTGAAAAACTTATATTAAAATTTAAAGAGCAGCCTTTCGGGCTTAAAGAATTGGCGGACAGTCTTAATAACGCTTTAATCCAAAAACAGAATAAAATCGTCGTATGCGGTACAAAAAAGATAACAACCGGCAAAAAAACTTTGGTTATGGGCATCGTTAATTTGTCACCGGATTCTTTTTACGGCGACGGAACCGAAGAAGAAACCGTTTTATTGACAAAAGTTTTGAATATGAAAGAATACGGCGCGGATATTATTGACGTCGGAGCAGAGTCTACAAGACCCGGTTCTAAGCCTGTTTCGGAAAAAGAAGAAATTAAAAAAATCGTAAAATTTCTCAGGCTTATCAGAAAGAAAACAAAACTTCCGATATCGGTTGACACGTATAAACCGGCCGTTGCCAAGGCTGCCATTGAAGAAGGAGCCGATATTATAAATGATATCTACGCTCTCGGATATGACGCAAAGATGGCGGATGTGGTTTCTAAAAATAAGACGGGTCTTATTATTATGCATATGCTCGGCACACCTTTAACTATGCAGAAGAATATAAAATATGAAGACGCCGTTTTTGATATATTTAAATTTTTATCGGATAGAATTGATTTCGCGGTAAAAAACGGAATAAATGAAAATTCCATAATGATAGATCCGGGAATAGGGTTCGGAAAAACAGTTGAGCATAATTTGATGATAATTAAAAAATTGTCGGAATTTAAAAGTTTGGGACTGCCTCTGGCGGTCGGATTGTCAAACAAAAGTTTTTTGTCTAAAATCATAAACGCCGAAGACATAAAAGAAAGGTTTTCAGCAAATATATCGGCAAACGTTATTGCGGCAGTTAACGGCGCTGATATTTTAAGAGTGCATAACGTTAAGGAAATAGCGCGGGCATTGAAAGTTTTTGACGCGGTAAGGAGCGTTTAAAATGGAAATTGTTTTGGATATCTGGTCAAAGTATCTCGTTCATATCATAGATATTTTAATAGTCGCCTATATATTTTACAGGATACTTTTGATAATAAGAGGAACAAGGGCGACGCAGATAATCGTCGGACTTTTGATTCTTATATTTGTAACGCTTATCGCGGGTATTCTGCGGATGGAGACGCTTTCGTGGCTGTTGAATAAATTCTGGCTGGGAGCCGTCGTAATTCTTGCCGTTGTATTTAACGATGAAATCAGGCTCGGCCTTGCAAAACTCGGCAGTAAATTCGTTTATGGAAATAACACAAACGCGAGCAATGATTTTTTGTCTGAAATAGTTGAAGCGTCCGTTACGATGAGCAAGTCAAAATTAGGCGGTTTAATAGTTTTGGAAAAGGAAATGGGTTTAAAAAATTACGCCGAAACGGGAACCCGCATAGACGGTTTGATAAGCCAGGAATTAATCCTTTCAATTTTTCATACAAAATCTCCCATACACGACGGTGCAATAATAATAAAAAGCGAAAGAATACATTCCGCGGGATGCGTGCTTCCGATAAGTTCGGATGTTGAAGACAAACATCTCGGGACAAGACACAGAGCCGCAATAGGGTTAAGCGCCATTACAGATGCTGTAGTAATAATTATATCGGAAGAAACAGGCAGCATATCAATTTCTTACGAAGGAAAAATTATGTCGGCTGAACGCGACGACCTGTTAAAAAAACTTATGCAGTTTTATATAGGGAAAAACGAATAGATTTATGGATATAAAAAAGATTAAAAGAAAAATAAAAAGGAATTGGAAATTAAAGATTATCGCTTTAATTTTGGCTCTTTTATTTTGGCTTCACGTTATTGTTATCGCCAGGGGAGCGTTATTTTGAAATTTTTCGGCACCGACGGCATAAGGGGAAACGCCGGTCAATTTCCTTTTGATAACAATACGGTTTCGCTTTTAGGTTATGTTCTTGCAAAAAACATTAAATCAAAAGGCAAAGGTGTTCTTATAGGCAGAGATACCAGAGAATCAGGTCTTAGAATATTTAAGGCTTTGCGTAATGGTATAAATTCGGCCGGCGTCAGCGTTACCGATTTGGGAGTGGTGCCCACGCCTGCGGTTTCATATCTTTTAAAAAACAACGCTTATCAGGCAGGAATCGTAATTTCCGCGTCGCATAATCCTTATTATGATAACGGCATAAAATTTTTTAATTCAAAAGGGATGAAACTGCCGGATGCCGTTGAAAATAAACTGGAACATGAAATCAACAAGTTTCTTAACGAAAAAAGAAAATTGCCCGAACCAAAAAAAATTAAAAATTTTTCCGGTAAAAATATAATTAAACAATATAACAAATTCCTGCTGTCCGCTGTTCCTGCGGATATGCTTAAAGGCAAAAAAATAGTTGTTGACTGCGCAAACGGAGCCTCTCATAAAATAGCCGCGGATATTTTAAAAAAACTTAAGGCCGAACTGATAGTTTTAAACGACAAGCCAACCGGCAGAAACATAAATCTTCAATGCGGTGCGCTGCATCCTCAAAAAGTTTCGGAAGTCGTAAAATCAAAAAAAGCGTTTTGCGGTTTTGCCTATGACGGCGACGCGGACAGAATAATATTTGTTGACGACAAAGGCGTTATAAGAGACGGAGATTATTTTCTGGCTGTGGCGGCAAAATATTTAAAAGAGAAAAAACAGCTGAAAAACAACACTCTTGTCGTAACGGTTATGGCAAACATCGGCCTTTTAAAAGCAATGGAAGAACTCGGCATTACTACCGTAGCCGCCAAAGTCGGAGACAGATACGTTTATGAAAATTTGATAAAACATAACGCGGTGCTCGGCGGAGAACAATCGGGACACATCATATTTAAAAATTTTCTTAATACGGGCGACGGCATATTAAGTTCGTTGCAGATGCTTAAAATTCTTGTTGAAAAAAATAAAACTTTGTCGGAAATCAGTTCTTTTGTCAAAAAGTATCCCCAGATTTTAATTAACGAAAAAGTTGACAAGAAGATTCCCGTTGAAAATCTTCCAAAAACATCGGCTCTAATTAAACAAATTGAGAAAAAGCTCGGTGAGAACGGAAGGATACTGGTAAGATATTCCGGCACTGAAAATTTGCTAAGAATTATGATTGAAGGACAAAATAAAACTGAAATTACAAATATGGCGAAATCCGTTTCGGAATGCGCAAAAAAAGAAATCAAGGATAACTTATGATAAAATTGGGCGTTAATATTGATCATGTAGCTACTTTAAGACAAGCCAGAAAAGAAGATTTTCCAAGCCCTCTTACGGCGGCGTCAATATGCGAAAAAGCCGGAGCCGATTCAATAACGGCTCATTTAAGGGAAGACAGGAGACATATTCAGGATAAAGACGTTTACGCGATAAAAGACCAGCTCAGGACGCGTCTTAATTTTGAGATGGCGGCAAGCGAAGAGATAATTAAAATAGCTCTTGATTTAAAACCGTATTCGGTATGTATCGTTCCTGAAAAAAGGCAGGAAATTACGACGGAAGGCGGGTTGGACGTTTTTTCGCAGAAGCAGAAACTTAAAACAACGGTAAAAAAACTTAAAGACAGCGGCATAATTGTCAGCATGTTTATCGATCCGAAAATAGAGCAGGTTGAAGCCTGCGCGGAAATACAGGCTGACGCCGTGGAACTGCATACCGGCAAGTATGCGCAGATTTATAAATCAAAATTAAATATTTTGAATGAAATTGAAATAATAAAAGAAGCTTCAATGACTGCCGCAAGAAATAATCTTATCGTCAACGCCGGACACGGATTAGACTATAAAAATGTCCGCAATATCTGCGCTTTGGGCGGATTTAACGAATTTAATATAGGGTTTGCGATAATTGCGCAGTCAATTTTTGACGGTCTTGAAAAATCAGTAAGGGATATGAAGGATATTCTTTCCGGTTATTAATTTTCTCATGAAACATCTTATAACAATACAATTCATAATATGCTGTTTGTTCTTTTGCGTTCTTCCGGCAAAAGCGGATAAAGGCAATGTGATTTTGCCTGTAGTTTTTTACGCCGATGAAACAGGTTTGGGTCTGGGAGCAATGGATATTCTCTATTTTAAAAGCGAAGGCGAAAAACACCATTCGTCAATAAACAGCGTTATTTTCGGAACGACGAAAAGCCAGTTCCTCTTGGTTGTCCAGCCGGAAATACAACTTTCTTCTTTATATACCGCAGACGGTTTTATATTGTTCAACGATTTTAAAAAACAGTTTTACGGGACAGGGAATCAAAGTGATTTTGATAATGAGGAAGACTATAAAAATTATGCTTACGGCGTCGGATTCGGGCTGCACAGAAAAATAAAAGATAACGTAAAAGTCGGAGTAATGTACAATATACGCGATTTATCGGTTAAAGATAAAAAAACAGGCGGGCTTATGGAACAGTATGATACTGAAGGCGTAATTTCCGGAGCGGGATTTAAAGCGTCATACGATACCAGAGACAACAATCTTTATGCGCAAAACGGATACCGTCTTGAATTATCATGGCTTTTATATGATTCAAAAACAGGAAGTTCTTTTGATTATTGCGAAACAATAATGGATTTCAGAAATTATTTCCGGATCGGCAAAAAAACGCTGTTTTCGTATCAGGCTTACGGCAGATTTTTAAACGGATATCCGCCTGTTCAGATTCTTTCTACTTTCGGAGGCGCAAACCAAATGAGAGGATATTATTCCGGCAGATATGTTGATAATATAGTTATTTTTTTGCAGCCTGAAATCAAAACGGACGTGTCTGAAAGTCTGCAGATTGCGTTTTTCAGCGGCGTCGGAAATGTTTACCATGATTTAGAATCAATAGACGTAACGAAAATAAAAACGGCATCGGGAGCCGGCTTAAGAATAAAGCTGAAAGATAATCCCAGAATAAATTTAAGAACCGATTTCGGATTTTCATGCGAATCTGCGGGTTTTTATGTAACGATGCTGGAAGCATTTTAAATATTTATATATGTAAAAAAATCGTGAAATTTCAATAAATAGTTTAATAATTTAAAAAAATGTATTATACTTAATCTAATTATGAAAAGGATTCAGGTATTTATATTATCCTTGGCTGTATTTTTTTCTTCAATAAATATTTCATTTGCTTTTGAGCAAAAAACAAACGCGAATGATATTTTTTGCGGGATTTCTAATGTTTTTAAAGTTCAGTATGAACTATACAAAAAAACAAAATATAATGTGATAAACGTTTGTGATATTGTCATTAAAGATGTTTTGAGTTTAAAAGCGCAAAACAACCATGAAATGTCTTTTATTGATTTGCAAAAACAGTTTACCGAAGCTGAAACGGCGTTATTGCCGCCCAATACGGTTGTGTTATGCACAAAATTTTCAGCCTTAAATTATAAAACCGAGAAGTTTCCTTTAACTGCTGTGTTTGTATTGTTTTTTGTTTGTATCTTTTTACTTAGATATTTGGGATTATTGCGGGTTTTTTGGTCTGTCGTTTACATATCAAAATGTTTTAAGAAAGCATATGCTTTATATATGCTTTCTTTTATTTTCGGCAAAAAAACGATATCTTTGATTACTGTCGCATGTTTTTTGTTATCGGTATTAACTGCCAATCTGTCGGCTTCCGTTTTATATGAAAAATCATCTGCCGTTACCGAGACTGCGGAATTGTTTTCAAAAGATTTCGGCAAAATCACCGAAACGGTTGATAATAACAGCGATTTGCTTGTCGTAAATATACAGGATTTGCATTCAAATCCGTCGGTACAGTTGAATATAAAAAATATTTTAACGTCAATAGATAAAAAATATCAAATTAAGCAGGTATTTATAGAAGGCGGTTACGGCGATGTGGATATTTCGTGGTTTTATAAAATACGCGATTTAAAAGACAGAAATAATCTTGCCGACTCTCTGCTTGCCAACGGAAGGCTGACGGGATCGGAATATTTTGCATACAAAACGGGGCGAAATACTGTTTTAAAAGGTTTGGAAGACGAGCAGGTACATAAAAATAATTTAAAAACGCTTTCGGCGATAATGGACAGACAGGAATTTTATAATGCCGGACTTCAAAAAATCAAAGCGGATATAGATTTTATAAACGCTTCGCGGGCGTCAAATAAAAATTTGAGGTTGAACAAAATAGTTTCACGGCATAATAACGGCGTTATTGATACGGCAAAATTTTACAAATTGCTTTTAAAAACCGCAAAAGAAATTAATAAAAATCCGAAAGATTACAAAAATATAATGCCCGTTGATTTAGCGGAATTTCCGAATATAAATAAATATATAAATATAAATCTCGCAAAAATAAACTGGAAAAAACTGTCCGATGAAATTAATTTGTTTTTAAACGATATTAAATCGCGAATGTCTTATGCCGAATATAGCGGAATAGTAAAAAATACGGACGGATTTTCGGACGCAGGCAAACTTGTCAGCCTTATACAATCGCTGAGCGGCGTTTATAAAATTGATTTGGCAAAAAAATATCCTGTTTTATATGTTTACGCAAACGTCAGTATTTCGGCCGAGTCGGTAAATCCGGTGGAACTTATTAACGAAGAAAGAGTATTGCTGAATAATTTAAGACAGGCTTTCTCTAGAAATAATACGGAATACGAAGTGTCTTTTTTGGCCGATTTCTACGATATTTTTAAAAAATATCTGACAAATTCTTTAACCGCAAACGAATATGAGTATTTTTCGGCTAAAATCAGCAAATTTAAAGAACTATATTCAAAATATGCCGTAGTTGACAGGCTTGTAGATTTAAAGGCTGATTTTGATATGCTGGATGCTTATTATTCCGTAAATAATTACAGAAACGGTATTTTTATCAACAATGTTCTTGCCGGAAGAGAAATTAAATATAAAAACAACGATGCAGATAAAAATATGTTTGACGGAGCAAAAGACGTAATAGTCGTTGTTGCCGGCGGCTATCATACAAAAGGAATATCTCAGCTTTTAAACGACAGAAAAATCAGTTATATAACGGTCACTCCGAATGTTAAAGGCGAGATAGAAAAATCTGAAAAAACTTATAAAGAAATTATCAAAGAAGAAACTGCCGCAGAGACAAATGCCTTGAGTTTTACGGTTGCTTCATGTACGGATGATTTTATGCAGTTTAAATGGGGCGTCGTATCGGCAATACAATATTTGAACAAAGAGTATTCAAAAGAAAATATAGAAAAAACCGTAGAAATCATGAAATATCTTGTAAAAGATAAAATTACGCTTAACTATACGGAAGAAAAAACCGAAATTACGGTAGGCGACAGAAAGATAGTTTTGTTAAATTATAACGGGCAGATGCGCAGTTCCGAAGATATAGATGCAAACAAATTTCAACCGACGGCAAATAAAATAAACGGGGTGGGAATAAACGCGTTATTTGAAAAATATCCGTCGCTTGATTTGTCAAACGGCGGGCTGGAATTTAAACTGCGTCACCTTGAGAAATTCGGTATTACGGAGATAAAAGGCATAGATTTGGCCGTAATAGCAAGGCTTCCTTCATTAGTTCAGGAATATTTATTTGAAACTCTTCCCGCCGAAATTAAAGCAAAATCCGAAGAGCTTGTTATAATTGAAACAATAAAAAAACATGACAAAACGCCGGCACTTCTTGAAGAACTTGAAAAAATGTTTATTGAGAGAACAAAAGCGACTGACGATTATCTTCAATTAAAGCAGGAAATTCTTCCTATGCATCTGCAGATATTATGGGACAGATCAGACGATATAGAGATGTTTATAAATCCGTTAAAAAGAGATTTGAAAGAATTGCTTAAAAGCAACATAAATAAGGCGCAGTATACGTATATAACGGCGGTTTTGTTTTTTATTTCAGCAATGACCGAAGATTTTTCCGATTCGGCAAATATGACGGATAAAAGATGCAATATTGAACTTTTGAAAGAATTTATGGCTGTCGGAGTAGTTCCTGCTTCAGCCGTTGAAAAATATGTTGACAACGAGATAAAATCAGGAAGCATCTCAGAATCGGCAAGACAGAAAAGAATAGCCGTTATAGATGAAATTGCAAGATCGGATAAAAATCCTGCGTCAATTCTAGGAATTGAATACAAAAATACGGCTCATAAATGGGAATGGATCTACAATCTTCCGTTTTCATCGTTTATTTCTTCTTTTATAAAGAAACACGGAATAAAATCAATAGCGGACAAAGAAATTTTTGAACAAAGCATAAGTTTAACCGAAAAGCCGGCGGCGTTGTTTGTTTTTGACGCTTTGTCGTCTCTGGCAATTATTGCGGGAGCGGCATTTGGAATATTAAGCGGTATTTTCCCGATAGTTGCTCTATCGGCAGTTATTTATTCCGTTACAAGAGGGATAATATTTACAAAGTCACACGGACTTATAACTAATAAAAATGCAAAAACCGAAATAGGAGTATACGGAGCAATTTTTACGCTTGCATCGGTAATACCAGTTCTTATAGGTTTGTACGCGTTTCCTGTTATGGTTCCGGTTTTGATTATAGCCGGTCAGTTTTTATCTTCGGCGATTCATAAATCTTATAATTCCGGTCTTATAAAAGCTTATATCAACGGAGCAAAAATCAAAACGTCTCAGATTATAGCGGCGGTTCTTATAATTGCAACGCTTGCCGCCGGAACAATAGTTGTCAATAATTATTTCACGCAAACTTATACGGAATATGCGCAGGTGCAGCAGGAGATTATTAATATACAGTCGGACAGATTTGAAATAATCTTTTCGGGATATCTTAAAAATACGCATCTGACGGCTCAGGAAAAAGCTGAAATAAATACTTTGCGCGACTTTTTCGTTTCAAATATAGACCGTTCTTCATACGAAAAATTTTTGGAGAGTCTTTTATACATAAGATCCGAAATAACATCAACCGGCAGCGTTCTGACACCGTCAATAGACGCCGGTTTTGCGCTTTATGTTTGGAAAGACGTCGTTCAGGATCTTGATGAAATGATATCGGACAATCTTGCCGAAATACAGAAAAATAAAAATTTAAATGAAATTCTTTTGCAGGCTTACAGCGCTGATGAAATTTCTTATCTTGAAATACTGTCTTTAAGAGATGATTCCGAGGCTTTGACAAAAATAATTAACGGGCAGAAAGATATGCATTACCGTTTTTACGCTTTTATGCTTTTAAATGCGAAAGACCATATTTCTGCCGACGCATTTTTTAACAAAGACGATATTCTTAACTATCTTGACGGCGAATATATTTTAAGAGATCCTTTAAGTCTTGCGGATGTAAACAACAGTTTCCAGTGGCAGGCGATGTGCGCAATGATGAATTTTATTACGGGATCAGGCGAGGATTACTCGTCTATACTGCACGACGCAAGAGTAGTAAGGCCGGGCGGTCCTCAGATATCAAACGCGGGACTTGCTTATGTTATAAGCGGCGACGGCACTGTAAGCCCTATATTTGTCGCTGCCCATGAAGTCGCACATATAAGATTTTTAAATATTATCGGGATACATGACAATACCGACGGATATAAAATTTCCGAATTATATGCCGAGCTTGAAGCCGCGCGAATAGAGGAAAAAGTTTCGGTTATGATGCAGTATACGGGCGGTAAAAAAATAACTGATTTGACGGATGATACGGATAATTATACCGTGGCATACGCAGTAATTGAAGAGGTGAGAAACAAAGTAGGCGTAGATTCATTGAATCTTTTACAGGATGCCATCATAGAATTTTTACAGGCAAGAGGCGAAAAACCGGCTGAAAATATTCAAAAGACTATGAAAGAAGTTGTTGAAATATTTGCCGCAAAAGTGGCAGACAGCCAGATAGCTTCGGGTGTTATTTCAGAATCTCAAAGGCAGAACAAAATAAAAGAAATAACAGACAGTCTTATTTCTGCGCAGGTTCCAACCGAAACGCCCGTATCTTTACCAACGGCTGCTCCTTCACAGAAACCTGCCGCGGCTGCTATGTTCCCTTACGGATTTATAGGGATGTTCTTTGCGGGAATAAAAGGCGGAAAAAATAAACCCGTTAAATACAAACATTTTAATTATATTGTTTCGGAATTTGAAAAAGAGGGAGCTTTTTTTGAGAGGTTTAAAAAAGTTGTTTTCAGAGAATCGGAAAACGGCTTTGACGCTTCATATAAACACGGTCTTTTCGGAAAAACAGAAACGGTTTTTCTGTCAAACGACATATCAAAAGAAGAAGCGTATACATTGATAAAAGGGCTTATAGCAGAATATCTTCCTACGGATTTACAAGGCAATTTGCATTATTATACACAGTTTTTTAAAAGAGATATCCGCGGCACCGTTTATGCGCCTCTTTTTAAATACGCTCCTGACGGACAATACGGTTTTGTCATAAATATGTTAAAAGATAAAATTTCAAAAGGAGACAGAATTTTCAGATTCTGGTCATGCGGTTCTGCTACGGGTGAAGAGCTGAGAACTTTTGCATGGTTTGTCAGAAAAACTCTTATTGACCTTGGCGAAAATCCGAATGACTGGAAACTTGATTTTTACGGTACAGATAATAATAAAACAACCGCCGAAATAGCATCTTCTTTTACAGCTTCCGATATCGTTGAAAATAAAGAAGTTGCAGTTGATATGAGCGGATTTAACGTCCGTTACGTAATTCTTGACCATACCAATATGACTGATCTTAAAAACTGGCTTATATGGCAGAAAGCAGAAGGCGGTTTTGACCTTATCTGCCAGCTTAATAATCCTACTCCTCAACAAGAGCAGGAAGCCGTCACAAAAGAAGTAATGCATCCTTACAGCATATATATTCATCATAATCAGATGTACGATGTTTCAGCCTCACAGATAAAGATTGAAAAGTCTTTTTCCGATGCGATAACGGTAAATGAATTTTTCGGGACTATGCCTGAAGTAAAGACAAAAAGCAAAACAGACGCTAATTATGCGTTTATCGGACTGTTGGGATTTTTTAAAGATTTAATTGATGCCGTTTTTTCAAAAGACGGCAATAGACAAAAAACGGCGGTTATATATGAAAAAATATTTGCAGATAATATTTTTTACAATAACTCAAAGCCTGAAATATCAGACGGCGTCGTATTTGCTCCGGTTTTTGTGATAGAAGGTCCTTTAACCGGAAATTCCTCAAAAAAACTGAATTTAAAACCGGCCGGCATCAAAATAAACGCCGAGCCTCTTTATTATGCCGTAGTTGAAAATGTATTGTATCTTTACGCAGAAGGCTGCAGTTACAATGATATCGTCGCCTCGGTGCAAAAAAGCGCCTTTATAAGAAAACAGGTGTCTTTATGTCTGAATAGAATTTACGGAAGAAGAATAAAGTCTGAAAATCTTGATATAAAAGAAATAAAAATTTTAAAAGGCGGTTCGCAATCGTTGAAATATAATAATGCCGGAATTGTTGAAATTACGCTTAACAATTTTGATCCTTCAAAAATTAAAGAACTGGCTGCCGCGTATATTGATTCGGCGGCAAGATACGGATTTGCCGTAAGAGAAAGCGTTTTCAGATACATAGACGATTTTAACGTATCGGCAGATAAAAAAGACAGAATAAATAATTTTATAAGCATAATTGAATCCCAGAAAAACATAAGCTGTCAGCTTATTCTTGATTATGAAGTTTACAGACAGCTTGTGTCGGATATAGGACTTGAAAAATTTAATGAAATACTGTCGCAGGCAAAATCAAAAAATGTTTCGGTTTATGTTTTTGTTGCATCCGAGTTGCAAAAAACGGATATATCCGGTAATTCTTTGCTGTTCGGTTTTGTTGAAAATACAGACGGCAAATATTTTATTACGGATAATTTTACAAAAGATTCTTCAGAAGCCGCTTTTGCTTCGGATTGCGACAGCGTTCAAAAAATAATTTCATTCATGGAAGCAAATATTGCAAAGCAGCCGGTTATATTTAAAAACAGTCTTATCAAAAAAGCCGTTGATTCGGAACAGGACACTGTTTTGACCGGCATATTAAGAGATATTTTTTCGGCGGGCCGTTTAATAAATGCGATATCAGCCGCTAAATCAAAATATTCGGCGGGAAAAATTGCCAAAACTTTTAGCGTAAAAGAACTTTCCGAAAGTTTTGACGACAATACGTTTGACCGGATAAAACAATTGTACGGAACTTATGTAAATTTATCGGACGGAGAAGAACTTAAAGCAAAACTGTATGCCGAAATAATTGCTTTGCTGGGCATGAATAACGCGGGTTTGAAAAGATTTTTTGCCGTTAACGCTTTATCAGACGGCGGCGCGGCTTCTGTCTTTATCGATTTGATAATTTTCAGAATAGCGGCCGCAAAGCAGCTTGCTCTTGAAGGCAAAACCACGGGTCTTAAAAACCGCGAGTATGAAGATATTCTGGCAAAAGCCTTAAAAATAATGATGTTTGATATCGGCAACGATACCGGTGATGATATGGATTCTGAAGTTATAAGGCTTGCCGGCGTTCCGAATTCTTATGAAAAAGAAAAGAATCTGGCTGATTATCTTAAAAACAATATAGGAACGCTCACGCAGAGAGCTTTTTCAAACACAGAACCTGACGCGCGCGCTGTAAATACCCTGATATTTCTTATTCCGTTTGCCGAAGCTAACGATATTGAAATAGATATAACAAAACTTGCCGTTGATCAGAAAGATATAATTATAAAAGCAAAAGCAGTCCTTTCTGCGGCTTAATTTTGCCGTATTTTTACATTAAAAAACGTTTGTGCCGGTATTTCTTTGACACTCTACCTTTTTTTTTATAAAATTCTCTTCTATGGTAAGCAAATTTAACGCTTTTTTTATTACGATTGAAGGATGCGAAGGCTGCGGTAAATCAACACAATCTAAGCTTCTAAAAAAATATTTAAAAAACAAGGGTTTTAACGCGGTTTTGACAAGAGAGCCGGGCGGCAGTACTGTCGCCGAACAGGTAAGAAATATTCTTTTAAATCCAAAACTTAAAATTGCCCCGTTATGCGAACTTATGCTTTATGAATCGGCTAGAGTCCAGCATATTGAAGATATAGTCAAACCGAATCTGGAAAAAGGACGCATTGTCATTTGCGACAGATTTACCGATTCTACAATAGCCTATCAGGGATACGGGCGTAAAATAGACATAAAAACAATTGAAAAATTAAATGATATAGCGACAATAGGAATTAAGCCGGATTTAACGATATATCTTGATATAGACCCTAAAATAGGAATTGCCAGAGCGAAAGCAAAAAAATGTTTTGATAACGGCGACAGAATTGAAAGAGAGAATATAAAATTCCACAATGATGTGCGCAGAGGTTTTCTTGCGCTTGCTAAAAAATATCCTAAAAGAATCAAAACTATAAAAACAGAACCGACGGTAAAGGATACCCGGATTTTAATAAATGCTGAAATTGAAAAATTTTTAAGCAAAAGAAAAAAGAATGTTTAGAAATATAATCGCCCAGAATAAGGCAAAAAAAATCATTACCGAACAAATAAAAAACAATAAAATACCGCACGCTTATCTTTTCATAGGCGAAGACGGCATAGGCAAAAGAAAAACCGCGCTGGAATTCGCAAAGATTTTGAATTGCACGATAAACGATTATTCAAAAACCGATATAGGCGCGTGCGGACACTGCGCGGCATGTGAAATGATAAGCAAGGATTCTTATCCCGATTTGCATATGATAAATTTTGCAAAACAGGAAGAAATGCCAGACGGAGAGGGTGAAAAAACAAAGCTCGGGATAGATCTCATAAGGTATATGCAGAAATACGTTTATATGAAATCCGCCGAAGGCAAATGGAAAATTTTTATCATAGAGCCGGCCGAAAAACTTACGATAGACGCATTTAACAGTTTGTTAAAAACGCTGGAAGAGCCTCCGGAACACACTATTTTAATTCTTATAGCAAAACACAGGGAGACGATTCCTACTACGATATTGTCAAGAACGCAAACCGTTTTTTTTCAGCCTTTGCCTAAAGACGAGATTATAAAATATTTACAACAGCAGCATTCTTTGGATGAAGAAACGGCGTCAAAAATAGCGGAAGACGCTGAGGGTTCGTTTGGCAAAGCCGAATATCTGATGTTGAACACTCAAAACGAATATGCGTCTTTATGGAAAGAACTTATAAGCAAAAAGATGCCGGCGGCTGATTTGCTTGAAAAAAGCAGGCAGGTTTCAAGAGACAGAGAAACGGCGTTGTCGGTTTTGGATATAATTACGGAAAACGCAATGAAAAGTTTCAGGGAAAACCCCGAAAAATATATTGATATTATTGAAAAATTATCGGAACATAAGATATACTTAACAAGAAACGCAAATCCAAATGCGGTTTTAGATAATTTATTTTTATATATAAATTCAAAAACGGTTTAAACGGAGAATTCAATGCCAAGAGTAGTCGGAGTAATTGTAAGAAAAATTAAAGAAAAGATATATGCCCAGCCAAAACATTTGACTTTGGAACTTAATGAGACTGTGATAGTTGAAACGGAACACGGCGTGGAATTTGGTTTTGTCTGCGAAAAAGAAAAAGAAATGGCGCAGCCGGCGGACGTTAAGTTCGGAACTGTTATAAGAAAAGCCAATGAGCACGATATAAAGAGGCTTGAAAATAATGAGCATAAAAATGATTTGGCGTGGGATAAGGTTTATGAAAAAATATCCGAAATGAAGCTTGATATGAAGCTTACAAGCGTGAACTATACTTTTGACAGAACGAAGCTTTTTATATATTACACTTCCGAAACAAGAGTTGATTTCAGAGAATTCATAAAAGTTTTGGGCCACGCTTTAAAAACAAGAATTCAGATGGTTCAGATAGGAGTAAGAGACGAGTCAAAAATTATAGGCGGTATAGGAACATGCGGCCAGCAGCTTTGCTGCAAAGTTTTTCTTAAAGATTTTAATTCGGTTACGATAGATATGGCTAAAGACCAGGATTTATCGCTTAATACTTCAAAATTATCCGGTCTTTGCGGCAGGCTTATGTGCTGTCTTGCTTACGAACACGAATTATACGCGAAAATGAAACAGTCGCTGCCTGAAGTCGGCTCTGTTGTAAGCACCCCTTCCGGCAAAGGGAAACTCAATTCAATCAACTGCATAAAAGAAACGGCTACTGTTTTTCTTGAAGAAGGAACATCAAAAGTATTTAAAATATCTCAAATAAAAAAAATAGGAAATAACGGAGAAAAAAATGAACATTCCAAGTAATTTGTTTTACGCAAAAACGCATGAATGGGCCAGAAAAGAAGGCAGCAAAGTATATGTCGGTATTACAGATCACGCCCAGCATGAAATAACCGATATCGTACACGTTGAACTTCCGGAAGTGGGTAAAAAATTTAAAAAAACGCAGCCTTGCGCCGTAGTTGAATCGGTAAAATCGGCTTTTGACATATACAGTCCGGTTTCCGGCACCGTAGTTGAAGTCAACGATGCGGTTTTATCAAGCCCGGAGCTTATAAACCAGTCTCCTTACGAGAAAGGCTTTTTCTTCGCGATAGAACTTGAAAATGAAAATGATTTGAAAGATTTACTTTCTGCGGAAGATTACAAAAAATCAATATAAAATAATAAGGCGAAAAAATGAATTATATACCGGTAAGCAAACAAGATAAACAAAAGATGCTTGAAGTTACAGGCGTAAAAACGGAAGAAGAACTTATTTCAAAACAGATTCCCGAAAAAGTAAGAGCGTCAAAAATTAATCTGTCAGACGGCATAAGCGAACTTAAAGTTTTGGAATTATTTAAACAATACGGTTCAAAAAACAAAAGCTCGGCGGCATGTTTCAGAGGCGCCGGCATATACGACCATTTTGTTCCTGCCGCTGTTGACGAAATAACCGGAAGATCTGATTTCTGGACGGCCTATACTCCGTATCAGGCAGAGGCAAGCCAGGGTACTCTTCAGGCTATTTTTGAATACCAGAGCATTATATGCGAATTGACGGGACTTGATACTTCAAACGCTTCAATGTACGATGGCGCAACGGCGGCGGCCGAAGCGGCTCTTCTTGCGGTAAGAACATCAAAAAAAAATAAAATAGCCGTGGCGGAAACTCTGAATCCTCAGTACATAGAAGTTATTGAAACTTATCTAAAAAAACAAAACGTTAAAATAATAAAAATTGAATCCGACGAAAAAACAGGTGCGGTTAATATTTCTGATTTGCAGAATAAAACTGACGTTGATACGGCATGCGTAATGGTTCAGTCTCCGAATTTCTTCGGAGTTATTGAAGATATGCAGGCGTTATCCGATATCGCAAAATCAAAAAATGCTCTTTTTGCGGCAGTCGTAAATCCGGCTTCGCTCGGGTTATTGAAAACCCCGGGAGAATACGGAGCCGATATCGCCGTCGGAGAAGGACAGCCTCTCGGCAATAAAATGCATTTCGGCGGTTCCACGTTCGGATTTATGGCCGTTAAGAAATCTCTCGAATGGAAAATGCCCGGCAGAGTTGTGGGAAAAACTACCGATAAAAACGGACGGACGGGTTTTGTTTTGACTCTTCAGTCAAGAGAACAGCACATCAGAAGAGAAAAAGCCACGTCAAATATATGCACCAATTCAGCTCTTAATGCCCTTGCGGCCTGCGTATATACGGCGGTTTTAGGTAAAAGCGGTCTTAAAGAACTTGCCGAAACTAATATTTCAAAAGCAAGATACGCTTTTAACAAAATAAAAAATATTGAAGGTTTTACGCCTTTATTTGAAAACGGAATTTTCTTTAACGAGTTTGTTTTTAAAACGACGAAAAATATAAAAAAAATAGAAAAAGAGCTTCTTAAAAATAACATAATCGGTCCGCTTTCTCTTGCGTTCTGCGGCAAAAAATATAAAGACTGCTTAATGTTTGCGGTAACCGAAAAAAGAACAAAAAACGAAATAGACGCTCTTGCCGATATAATAGCAAACGTAAAATAGGATCAGAGGACAAAAATGAATAAAATTTTAAATGAAATAAATTCAGACAGAGAAACTCAAATATTTGACTGCGATGTTGAAAATGATATTGCTCTTGATGAAAAATACAGAAGAAAAAATAATCCGAATATCCCGGATCTTGCGGAAGGAACCGTTGTCAGGCATTATACGGCGCTTTCAAGAAAAAATTACGCTTTAAGCACAACTTTTTATCCGCTCGGTTCATGCACGATGAAATATAATCCTATAATAAACGAAAAAATAGCTTCATGCGCAAAGTTTGCCGAAGTACATCCTCTGCAGCCTGAAAACACGGTTCAGGGAAGTCTTGAAGTAATGTTTGAACTTGAAAAAGCTTTATGCGAAATTTCGGGTATGGATAATTTTACGCTGCAGCCGGCAGCAGGCGCGCACGGCGAGCATACGGGCCTTTTAATAATATCGGAATATTTTAAAAGCAAAAAAGAAAAAAGAACAAAAATAATAGTTCCCGATTCCGCGCACGGAACAAATCCGGCGTCGGCAAATCTTTCGGGTTTTGAAGTTATATCTTTAAAATCCGAACCTGACGGAACTTTATCGCCTGACAAATTGAAAGAAATTTTAACTCCCGAAATTGCATGCATCATGATGACAAACCCGAATACTTTGGGCGTATTTGAAAAACATATTCCCGAAATCGCCGAAATCATGCATGCAAACGGTTCTCTTTTATATTATGACGGCGCCAATCTTAATGCCGTTATGGGCATAGCAAGACCGGGAGATATGGGTTTTGACGTTATGCACATAAATCTGCATAAAACTTTCTCAACTCCGCACGGCGGAGGCGGACCCGGTTCGGGACCGGTCGGAGTAAAATCTTTTCTTAAAGATTTTCTGCCTGTTCCTACTGTAGTAAATGAAAGCGGAGTATTTAAATTAAATTATAAAAATAAAAAGACGTCAGTCGGACAAATGAAAGCTTTTTACGGTAACTTTCCCGTATTGCTGAAGGCTTTTGTTTATATTAAATCGGTAGGCGGAAACGGTTTGAAAGAAGCTTCCGTTCAGGCTAATATAAACGCAAATTACGTTCTTAATCTTTTAAAAGATAAAGTCAGTATTCCTGCGGGAAACGTCTGTACGCATGAATTTGTTCTTTCTTCAAAAGGCCGTTTGGGCGAGGGAGTAAGAACTTTGGACGTCGCAAAGAGGCTTCTTGATTACGGATATTATGCTCCGACGATATATTTTCCTCTTATAGTTGAAGAGGCTATGATGATAGAACCCACGGAAACCGAATCTAAACAGACTCTTGACGAGTTTGTAAAGGTTTTGGCTGAAATAATAGAAGAATCAAAAAATAATCCGGAAATCATTAAAAACGCTCCTTCAAAAACGCCTGTTTCAAGGCTTAACGAAGTTGAAGCCGCAAGAAATCCGAAACTGCGCTGGTAATAAAAATGGAAATGATTATTTTTTTTAAAGCGGTATTTTTGGGGATTGTAGAAGGCTTAACCGAATTTATTCCGGTTTCTTCAACGGGCCATCTTATAGTGGCGTCAGACCTTCTTAAATTTAACGATGATTTTGCCAAACTTTTTGAAGTTGTTATACAACTGGGGGCTATTCTTGCCGTCGTGTGGCTTTACAGAGAAAAAATAATAAAGCTTGTTTTTAGTATTTTTTCCGATAAGAAATCTTTTTCGTTCGGCATTAATCTTTTAATCGCTTTTATACCCGCTTCGATTGTCGGCTTTTTATTTCACGGCGTTATAAAACAGTATTTGTTTAATCCGATGACTGTGGCGGCTGCTTTGGTTATAGGAGGAATAATAATTATAATAATTGAAAAATTAAATATAAAAGAAACGACGGGCGAAGCGCTTGATATAAGCAGAAAATCAGCGCTTATAGTAGGTCTTTCCCAGATACTTTCTCTTATACCGGGCGTTTCAAGATCAGCTTCAACTATAATGGGCGGAGTTTGTTCGGGTCTTTCAAGAAAAGCCGCCGCAGAGTTTTCATTCTTTCTTGCAATACCGATAATGTTTGCGGCAACGTGTTATGATTTGTATAAAAGTTCCGATGTTATAAATTCTCAGGCGGCGTTAAGCATACTTATCGGTTTTATCGCGGCTTTTATATCCGCGCTTATCGTTATTAAATGGTTTATAAAATTTATATCGTCGCATGATTTTAAAATATTTGCTTATTACAGAATAATTTTCGGCATATTGCTGCTGTTATTATATTATTTTATATAGGGTAACCATGAAAAAGATTTTGCATTATCCTTTTACGCTTTCAAGAAAAATGTACGATTGGACTATCCATTGGGCAAAAACAAAATACGCCGAATACGCGCTTTTCTGCATATCTTTTGCCGAAAGTTCTTTTTTCCCTGTACCGCCTGACGTTTTGCTGATACCGATGGTAATTTCAGACAGAAAAAAGTGGTTCAGAACGGCCCTTATCTGTTCAATCGCGTCGGTTTTGGGAGCGATGCTCGGTTATTACATAGGTTATGCATTATTTGAACTTATAGGCAAAAAAATAGTTGAAATGTACAATATGCAGCAGATTGTTGATGTTTTAAGAGCAAAATATGAAGCCCATGCTTTTATAACGGTTTTTACGGCTGCTTTTACTCCCATTCCTTTTAAAGCCATAACCATTACGGCAGGTCTTTTTAAAATTTCGTTATTTTCTCTTTTTATAGGTTCTGCAATAGGACGATCGGCAAGATTTTTTATTGTCGCGGGTCTTATAAGAATATACGGAGAAAAAATACAGACTTTTATAGAAAAATATTTTAATCTTTTAACGGTCGTATTTATGGTTCTTCTTATAGGCGGTTTTTTTGCTTTAAAATTATTTAAATGAGGTACGCCTTATGAAAACGGTAATAATAGGCGGCGGAGCAGGCGGAGCAAGCTGCGCGGCAAGATTAAGAAGGCTTGATGAAAAAGCGGAAATTCTAATTTTAGAAGCTACTGATGAAATTTCAATAGCAAACTGCGGACTTCCGTATTACTGTTCAGGAGTTATAAGCGAAAGAGAAAGAATACTTGTATCAAATCCCCAGACGTTTAAAAATCTGTTAAACGTTGAAGTAAAACTCAATTCAAAAGTTGTTTCCATAGACAGAAAAAATAGAAAAGTTAAAGTGTCAGACGGAACCGAAATTGATTATGATAAACTTGTCCTTGCAACCGGAGCCTCTGCCGTAAAGCCTCCCGTAAAAGGAATAGATAATCCTAAAATATTTACTATAAGAACCTTATCCGACGCAGACAAAATAAAAAATTACATATCGGCAAACAACGTGAAAAAAGCGGCCGTTATAGGCGGCGGCTTTATCGGCGTTGAAATGGCTGAAAATTTTATTGAAGCCGGCATAGACACTTCTCTTATAGAGATGCTTCCGCAGATTCTTGCTCCGGTTGACGAAGATATAGTCTGTTTTGCCCAGAATGAGATGAGAATGCGCGGATGTTCTCTGATATTAAACGACGGCGTTAAAAGTTTTTCAGATAATGAAATTGAATTAAATTCGGGGAGAAAAATATCTTATGATATAGCCGTGCTTGCAATAGGAGTAAAACCGGAAACTCAGCTTGCAAAAGAATGCGGACTTGAACTTGGCATAAACGGAGCCGTAAAGACAGATTCGTCAATGAAAACGTCGGACGATAATATTTATGCCTGCGGAGACAGCGTTGAAGTCGTTGATTTTGTTACTAAAAAACCTGCGCTTATTCCTCTTGCGGGTCCTGCAAACAGACAGGGAAGAATAATTGCCGATAATATAGCAGGTTTGAAGTCGGTTTATAAAGACAGCCAGAGTACGGCGATAGTAAAAGTTTTCAATAAAACTATCGCTTCAACAGGTAAAAATGAAAAATATCTTAAACAGAATAAAATTGATTATAAGAAAGTTTTAATATGGGGCAATTCTCACGCCGGTTATTATCCGGATGCCGTGCCGTTGGTTTTAAAACTTATATTTGACGCCGGCGGTAAAATATTGGGAGCCCAGGGCGCGGGAGCCGAAGGCGTTGATAAAAGAATTGACGTTATAGCTTCCGTAATGAGAAACGGCGGGAAAGTACAGGAGCTTACGGACAGTGAATTATGCTATGCGCCTCCTTATTCAAGCGCAAAAGATCCTGTCAATATTTTGGGTATGGCTGCCGATAATATTCTTAAAGGTTTTGTAAAACCGGCTTTTTACGAAGATTTGAAAGACTCATATCTTATAGACGTAAGACCTGCAGAATCTTTTGAAATGAAAACTATTGAAGGCGCAGTCAATATTCCCGCGGTGCAGCTGAGAGAAAGGCTCGGCGACATACCGAAAGACAGAAAAGTTATTTTATTCTGCGTAAAAGGGTTTACAAGTTATATAGCGGCAAGGATTCTTATGCAGAACGGATTTGACAATGTTTATTCTTATGCGGGCGGAAAGACGCTTTACGATGAAACTGTAAAAGATAAAACCGGAGTTTTAACAATGAATAAAACCGATAAAAAAGATGAAATGAAAAATGCCGGCAATATTATAAAAATAGACGCCTGCGGAATGCAGTGCCCCGGTCCTGTAATGAAGCTTGCGGCAGCAATAAAAAATATGAAAGAAGGGGAATATCTTGAAATATCAACTACCGACTGCGGTTTCGGTTCGGATATAGAAGGCTGGTGCCAAACTACTGGCAATACTCTTATAAATGTTGAAAATAACGGAAAAACCGTTAAGGCCGTAATAAGAAAGGGAAAATCTGCACCGGACAAGTCCGTAAATCAGGCTAACGCACAGACTATAGTCGTGTTTTCAAATGATTTAGACAAGGTTATTGCCTCAATGATTATAGCGAACGGAGCAAAAGCGAGCGGCAAAGAAGTGACTTTATTTTTTACTTTCTGGGGTTTGAATGTTTTAAGAAAACCCAAAGCCTGTTCACAAGATAAATCTTTTCTTGATAAAATATTTTCAATGATGATGCCTAAAGGCGCGGACAAACTTGCATTGTCTAAACTTAATATGTTCGGTATCGGAACTCTTATGATGAAATATGTTATGAAAAAGAAAAACGTCGCTTCTTTAAACGAGCTGATAGATCAGGCAAAGAAAAACGGTGTAAAATTTATAGCATGTACGATGTCAATGGATATAATGGGTATAAAAAAAGAGGAGCTTATTGACGGAATAGAATACGCCGGCGTGGCCAAATATATATCCGAGTCGGACGGAGCAAACAGCAATTTGTTTATATAAAAATAAAATTGAAAAAATACGGGTAAATTGTTAAAATTATAAAAATTTTTAACCGGAGAACTGCAATGGAATTATTCAAGATGGCGAAAGAAGCGATGTCAATGAGAAGCAAACTCAAAGATATGGAAAGAGCGTTAAAAGCAAAAGTCATGGAAGTTAATTATAAAAACATTATAATTACAATTAATGCCAAGAGCGAAGTTATTGATATAAAACTTCCGGAAGATATAATGCAAAAATCAGTTAAAGACGTTGAAAAACTGATGGTATCGGCAATGCAGGAAGCGGTAAAGAAATCGCAGGAAGTAATGGCGGAAGAATCAAAGAAATTTATGGGCGGAATGAATATTCCGGGTCTGAACTAATATATAAAACGGCCGCAAAACGGGGCTTAAATGAATAAAGAACAGGAATTAAAAACAATGTCGGTGCTTGCGCTGGCAATGATTCTTGCTTTTGTAATATTTAAAGTCAAAATTTTTCTCGTTCTTGCGGCTGCTTTTCTTTTCATAAGCCTTTTCATCCCTAAATTATCATTGTTAATCGCGTCTTGGTGGATGAAATTTGCCGGTTTTTTAGGCAAAATAAACACTAAAATAATTATTTTTATCGCATATTATTTTTGCCTCGTCCCTCTTGCTTTTATTTACAGGTTTTTTAATAAAAAAGAAGTCGCTGAATATTTTGATAAAAAAGAACATTCCTATTTCAAAGACATCAATAAAAAATACGAAAAAAAAGATCTTGAAAAAATGTGGTAAACGGGACAATACCGCAAGCAATGAAAAAAAATTTATTGATTATTTCACCTTCAATGCCGCAAATTAATACTAACGCCGGCGATTGGCGCGTTTTTACGCTGACGCGTGAACTGTCTAAATATTTTAATATTTTTTTTATGCCGTTAAAAACAAGGGCGGCAGATTCAAAATATATTCAATGTTTAAAAAATATAATACCGGTTAAAACAATAAAAGCCGGCGCTAAATTTTCAGATTTTATAAATAAAAACAAGATAGAAACGGTAATAGCGGAAAAATACTGGGATATTCCTTTTGATACCCGTGAATATATGCCTCTTGTAAAAAAATCGGTTGTTGACGTGCATGAAATAGGTTTTAAAAAATCCGATGCGTGGTCGCAAAAAGAAGATATTAAAAATAATAAAATATATAAAGCAAAAGAATTATTATTTTATAAACAGGCCGGTATGTTAATCGCAATAAGCGCCGAAGAACAAAAAGAACTGAAAAAATATTTTCCGGATAAAAAAATTATAGTTGTTCCGACATGTACGGAAATAAAAAAAACGCATAAAAGATTTTGCGAAAGAAAAGATATATGTTATTTCGGTTTTTTTAAACATAAGCCGAATGCTGACGCCGTCAACTATTTTATAAAAAATATTTTTCCGCGGTTTTCGGATGATAATCCTGAAATTAAATTCTATATTTTGGGAAAAGGGGCTTCTGTATTCAACGGCAGGCATAAAAATATAAAAACAAAAGAAAATATAAAAGATATTAATGAAGAACTGTCCAAATACAGAGTTTTTGTATGTCCTTTAAGATACGGCGCCGGCGTAAAAAAGAAAGTTTTAGATGCAATGGCGTCAAAAACTCCTCTAATATCCACAAAATTCGGATACGAAGGCATTATAGGTATGTTAAAACAGTCGGTTTCTTTACAGCCTGATGAGTTTATTAAAAAAACAGACGAATTATATAGAAATAAAAATATCTGGAATAAAGTATCAAACCATAATTTTAAAATTGTCAAAAAATATTATTCAATGGCATCATTTGAACGGTATGTAAAAAATTTAATAAAGCATTTATAAATATATTTAGATGAAAAAAGGCAGCAGGCTTTTTTCAATAAAAAGACGGAAGGGGGAGAGTATGAAAAAGATTTTGATGTCATTTGTTGCCTGTTTTGTGTTGGCAACATTTGTTTACTCCGAAGACGTTGCAAAAATGCCTTTAATCGGAGACGATGCTCCGGCGTTTAAAGCCAAAACTACCCAGGGGGAAATAAATTTTCCAGCCGATTACACGGGCAAATGGGTAATTCTGTTTTCTCATCCCGCCGATTTTACGCCCGTATGCACAACGGAATTTATGACGTTTGCTTCAATGATGGATGAATTTAAGGCGCTCAATACCGAACTTATAGGATTGTCGATTGATTCAATTTATTCGCATATCGCATGGCTTAGAACAATACAGGGAATTGAATATAAAAAAATGAAAGGAATTGAGGTAAAATTCCCGCTTATTGAAGATATAAAAATGGAAGTCGCAAAAAAATACGGCATGATACAGCCTAATTCGTCAACTACACAGGCCGTAAGAGCGGTTTTTATAATAGATCCTAAGGCAAAAATACGCTGCATACTCTATTATCCGTCGTCAACCGGAAGAAATTTTGACGAAATCAAAAGAATTATACTTGCTCTTCAAAAAGCTGACGCCGACGGCGTCGCTACTCCGGCAAATTGGAATCCCGGAGACGACGTTATAGTTCCGCCTCCCGGATCATGCGGAACCGCAAAAGACAGAATGAGTTCCAAAGATAAAGACATGAAATGCATAGACTGGTTTTTGTGTTTGAAAAAAGACGTTCCTGCAAAAGACGACAAAAAAGCTGACGTAAAGAAAAAATAAACAGGAAAAATAAAAAACGCTCTTTTAATTTAACAAAAGAGCGTTTTTTATTTGTATTGAAATTTTAAAGTTCTATTATATCGCCTTCGTCAATATTTGCAAAACTTTGTCCGAAAACTTCCTTTATGTATTCAACGGCGCGTTTTCCGGTGCAGTGCATAGGTATAATTCTTTTTATGCCGTATTCATGAAGATTATTTATTATAAGTTTGTTCGTATTTTCGTCATTGTCTTTCAGATGGAATCCGCCTATCAGAGTATGAATGTTTTCATTAAAATCACGTTTGATTTTTTTAACGATATTATCTATGCCGGGATGGGCGCATCCGCATATTACCGATAAACCGTTGTCTGTTTTTACCACAAGCGACTGCTCGCAGATTTTATTGCCGTGCAGATAACCGCACAGCGTTTCGGATATGAAAACATTATTTTTGATTTCGGTTATTTTATTTGTTTCAATGAATTTAATATTCGGCGAAGAAATGCTTTCCTTTATTTTCCGGCTGAATCCGTCCGGTATATAAACTGTCAGCTCTTTTTGAGCCGTTGTTAAATATTTGAATCCGTTGACGTGATCCCAATGTTCATGCGATAAGATGACGCTTTTTATTTTTTTTATGTCCACGTCAAATTTTTCAAGATTCTGCTTGAAAATATCGGCCCTTCCGAATGCGTCAAAAAGAATCTCGTCGTCAAGCAAAAAAGATACGCCCCATCGTCTCACGAAACGCTGCCATTTTGTCGCGCCTTCTGCAAGAATTGTCAGTTTCATTCAATTTCCTTTGCTTTTTTAAAGAATGTGCTGTATGTAAGCGACAGCCCGGTATACAGATTTTCGCCTCTGCCGGAAAAATGTTTCGCTTCGGCTGCATAATAATTTATAAAAGGGGCAAGCGAAAGATTTTTATATAACATTACGTCAAGCCTTACATCCAATTCAAGTTCGTACTGCAAATCGGTTATTCGTTCGGTTGATTCGCTTAAGTAGTTTCTGTAATAACCGAATGATACTACTTTTAAGCCTTCTCTGATGGGATTTTCAAGTTTAAAGCCGGTTTCCACCGCGAATTTTGAAGTTTCCGGATCATAGGTGTAATCGGCTTCGCCTACGGCCGAAACGTATAAGCTTTTAAGATATTTTCCTTCAAACAACTTCGCGCCCGCCATGCCTCTTATTATTTTTTTAAGAGGAGTGTTGTCCTGCGGGCTGAATTCGGTTTCGTAACCTATGTTTACAAAAGGGCCTGCTTCAAATCCGCCTAAAAAATCTTTAATGGTCCAAAGCCTGTATGTGTAATCCGTAGTAATTAATATTTTATCGGCATTTTCGTTTGTGATTTCGTCTTTCCCTACCGGACGCAGATAAGTTTTTCCGTATTCCATAAGCAGCGTGTTTGACCAGAACGATTTAGGCGCGAAATAATCAGCGGCAAAATTTAATGTTCCCTGAATTAATGTCTGCGAGTCAGATGTCAGCCTTGCGTTTGAAACGCCGGCGGCTTTGTATGTTTCGGCGTTTTGAACTTCAGTTGAACTGAAATTGAATGCGATTTTTTTAAGTTCAAGCTGCCATCCGTCTTTTAACGCGTACAAATTTTGCGCGGTAAACAATAACCCGATAAACAACGCGCATAACGATGTGATTTTAAATTTCATTAAGCCCTCCGTGCGATATTTTATTTTAAAAACGATTTAAAAGACATAAAAGTTACGGGATTTGCCATAATAGGCGGCAAATTTAACGCCGCTATAACTTTTCTGCAAAGTTCCGACGGTTCTTTTCTTTCCGAAACGGGAATATCATCAACCGCTTTTTTTATCTTTAAAAGATATTCAATGCTGTCTTCAAATATCATGCCGATCATATTGCCTTCATAAGATTTATCCCATGAAGAAAGAAGAAATTTTACGTTCTTAAAATTTGTCAGTTTTTTAACGGACAATATGCATTGCTGCAAATCTTCAAAGACTGGCATCTGTCCGGAAGACAAAACGGCGTCTCCGCAGAATAAAACATTATCCTGCTTTAAAAAATACGATACGGACCCTTTTGAATGTCCGGGAGTATGGCATACTTTTAATATTATGCCGTTTCCGAGATTTATTTCGTCATTGTCGTTTAAAATATTGTCAATTTTTACTGAACCCTCAACAAAATTATGAAAACCAGGAACCGGCCTTTCTTTATACTGCAATTCAACGTCCTGCGCCCAGTTTTTTTCGGCCCCGTGAATATGGATTTTGCAGCCGGTTTCTTCTTGTATTGATTTTGCCGAACCTATATGGTCCGGATGGGAATGCGTAAGAAAAATATTTTCAATGTCTTGCGGTTTTTTGCCTGTGTTTGCAATATAATCAAAAATTATTTTTTTTGAACCCGCGACGCCTGTGTCAATAAGACTTATTTTTTCGCCGGTTATTATATAAGAGTAAACGAATCTTTCGGCTGTCTGCGTCGGCGAAATATTGATTTTAAACGGTATTCTTAAAGCGTGGATATTTTGCGTTATTTTCATATTGAATTTCCCTTTTTATATTTTTACGTGAAGTTTGGCGTTATTAAACACGGAGTTATGTTCCGTCAGCTGTTCGATTTTTAAAAGGCGGTTGTATTTTGCCACTCGTTCCGAACGGGCCGGCGCGCCTGTTTTGATTTGTCCGCAGCCTGAGGCGACGGCGATGTCGGCAAGAAACGAATCTTCCGTTTCGCCCGAACGGTGCGAAAACATGCAGGAATATCCGTTATTTTTTGCAAGCTCAACGGTTTCAAGAGTTTCGGTAACCGTTCCTATCTGGTTAAGTTTTATAAGAATCGCGTTTGCGACGCCTTTATTTATGCCTTCCGCCAGTATTTTTTTATTTGTAACGAAAAGATCGTCTCCGACAAGCTGTATTTTTGACGAAAGTTCTTTCGTCAAAATTTTCCAGCCGTCCCAGTCGTTTTCCGAAAGAGCATCTTCAATTGAAACTATCGGATAAGCGGCTACAAGTTTTTTGTAATAATCAATCATTTCTTGTGAAGACAGTTTTTTCTTGTCGGCTTTCAGAATATATTTTTCGTTTTCGTAAAATTCGCTTGCCGCAGGATCAAGAGCTATGAAGATATCTCTGCCGGATTTAAATCCGGCCTTTTCAATACCGGTTATTATAAGTTCCAGAGCTTCTTCGTTTGAAGAAAGTTCGGGAGCAAATCCGCCTTCATCGCCCACTGACGTAAAATGACCTTTTGATTTAAGAACTGATTTTAAACTGTGGTAAGTTTCAACGGCATATCTGAAAGCTTCTTTAAAAGACGGAGCTCCGGCCGGACAAATCATAAATTCCTGAAAATCAACGTTGGTATCAGCGTGTTTGCCGCCGTTTAATATGTTCAGAAAAGGCAGAGGTATTCTTGTTTCATTTTCTTTTTTAAGATATTCAAAAACAGGTTTACCTGCGTTAAGCGCCGCCGCTTTTACAGCGGCTATTGAAACTCCCAAAATTGCGTTTGCGCCCAGCCTGCTTTTATTTTCGGTACCGTCAAGATTAATCATTGCGTCGTCTATCTCTTTTTGGTTTTCAGGATTTTTCCCTATAAGAACTGGAGCTATGATTTCGTTTATGTTTTTAACGGCCTTTAAAACGCCTTTTCCGTTAAAACGGTTTTTATCGCCGTCGCGCAGTTCAACGGCTTCTTTTGTGCCTGTTGAAGCGCCTGACGGCACGCCTGCCGTAGCCGAAATTCCGTTGTCAAGAATGATTTCGACTTCTATCGTGGGATTTCCTCTTGAATCAAAAATTTCTCTTCCGTAAATATTTTTAATTTTTATCACAAGAATCCTCTTTTTTGATATCGCTGTGGCGATATTTTATTACGCGGACTCTTTCAAGCGTGATAAGCCCTTCTGTAACAACAGAATCAAGAAACGGAATAATAGTGTTTAGTTTTTCTTCAACGTCAACAATTTCAATTATAACAGGCAAATCTTCCGATAACTGCAGTAATTTTGCGCTATGCACGCGGCTGTCCGCGCCGAAGCCCATAATTCCTCTTATAACGGTAGCGCCGGCAAGATTTAATTCTCTTGCTTTTAAAACGATCTGTTCGTATAAAGCTTTGCCTTTATAATTGTCCGATTCGCCTATAAATATTCTTAATAACATTCCTGCTTCGGGTAAATTCATTTTGCCCCTCCGTTACTTATATAGGTTCAATAATATTCTTGACAGAAAAAATCCTGCAAAAACCGCAACAAGCGTTAATGAAAAAGAAAGAATTATATTTATAAACGCGATATTGTATTCGCCGTCGCGTATAAGGTTAAAAGTTTCAAGGCTGAAAGATGAAAAAGTCGTGTATCCGCCCAAAACTCCTATAAATAAAAAGAGTCTCAGGTTGGGGGGGAATATAAAACGGTCAAAAAATACCCACAGAAATCCTATAGCAAAAGAACCGGATACATTTGCCACAAGAGTTCCTATCGGGAAAACGCCGTTTGAAAAACGGTAATCAAGGTTGCTTACTATATAACGCAGTATAGCGCCGAGTCCGCCGCCGAGTCCGATTACCAAAAATTTAAACATATTAAAGCCTCTTTTATATTGAATGCCGATATTATTTTAGCAAAAGATTTAACAATATCAAATCAATTCCGGTTATTTTAAATTATTATTTTCAAGCGCTTTCAGAACCGAACTCATTATTCGGTTAATAGCGCAGAACTTTTGAGGATTTTCAAATATAATCTCTTCCGACTGGACATAGCGGGAACCGTCAAGTTCATTTGCGCAGTTTTGTACAAGAGCCGCGGCCGATTCGGGAGTCGTTTCAAGATGAAACTGAAAAGCCAAAACTCTGTTGTCAAAAATAAATCCCTGATTTACGCATGCCTCGCTTTCGGCTATGGGTACGGCTTTCGGTGGAATGTCAAAGGTATCTCCGTGCCAGTGAAACGCTTCAAACTTATCCGGCATAACGTCCGATAAAACCGTATCTTTCGCTTCTTTTGTTTTTATAACCGGAAACCAGCCTATTTCGCGGTATTTGTTTTTATAAACTTTTGCTCCAAGCGCGTCCGCGATAAGCTGTGCCCCGAGACATATTCCGAGTACTGTTTTACCTGATAAAATCGCCTCTTTTATAAATTTTTTTTCTTCTTTGAGCCACGGATAGATTTCGTCGTCATAGATGCCCATAGGTCCGCCCATAACTATAAGCCAGTCAATATCTTTCGGCGAAACGTTAATTTCTTCATTATAAAGTTTTGTTGAAGTTATTTTATGGCATTTATGTTTAAGTTCACATTCAATGCTTCCAAGCCCTTCAAACGGCACATGCTGAAAATAATGCACTTTCATTTATTAACTCCTGAAAATAAATATAATTGTCAAAAATATTAATTAAGTTTTTTGAATATTATAAAATCTTTTATTTTTTATATCAAAAGTGTACCAATGTTTTATAGTTAAGGCACCAGCGCTAAATATCATAACTTTATCAAGTTCAGATATTTTATAGATATCTTCTTGATATTTTATTACTTCTTTTTCTATAGAATAACAAATAGTTTTTCGTTTTAACATAGTTTCTTGGTCTAAAAAATAAGCCGCAATAGATTTTTCATCTATAACTATTATTGCTACACTATCTTCATCTAAGTTTTTTTTGTTTTTAAGTTGATGAATTGTTGGCAATATTTTATCAAGAATTAAATGTCTGTGTGCAGATGTTGTATTAAGAAAAAAATTTGTTTTTCCTTTAAGTTGTTTTTCAAATGATTCTTTGTATTGTGGAACCCATTTAACTTCAATATTAACAATTTTCCCATCTTTTTTTATAACTATATCAGGACTATTAATATCCCAAGCTTGCATGTTAATTATTTGATAATTTTGTAATCTAAAAAAATCAGAAATTAAAAATTCTATAAATTTCCCATAGAAGATATTGAATTTTATATATTTTTTTATTTCCTCGTTTTCTTTAAGCCACATTAATTCGTTTAAATCTTTAATATATTGTTTTGTTAGTTTTATTTCATAATTAGAATCAATACAAAAGAAATTAAGTATATTTATTAAGTAATCAATTTGTTTGATTATTAATGCTTCAAGAAATAATGATTGGTAATTACTTGTAAGATCTTGTTTGGTATAAATTTCAGAATACTCATCCCAATTTGGAATAAATATTTTCATTACAGGTGTTTTTAACCATAATTTATGTAAATTGAAAATAATATCATCTAATATTTTCATTTTTCTCAAAATCAAGCGCCTGCGAATTTATGCAAAAGCGTTTTCCTGTTTCTGTCGGCCCGTCGTCAAACAAATGTCCTAAATGGCTGCCGCATCTTGAACAGATAACTTCGTCTCTTATCATATTATAGCTGTAATCTTTTCTTATTTTAACCGCCTCAGGCATAGCTTTGTCAAAACCGGGCCAGCCGCATTGCGTATTAAATTTTGAGTCCGATGCAAAAAGCCGCTGTCCGCAGGCTCCGCAGCGGTAAACGCCTTTTTCGTCAAATTTTACATATTTGCCGCTGAAAGGTTTTTCAGTTCCTTTTTTACGCATAATATTATATCTTTCTTTGCTTAATTTTTCTTTCCAGAATTTTTCTTTGTCAAAAAAATTTGTATGGCAAGACGGTCTTCCTTGTTTTTTGAAATATTTCTGGTGATATTCTTCCGCAGGGTAGAATTTTTCAAGTTTTACGACTTCAGTAACTATCGGGTTTTTTAAGAAAAGAGAATATTCCTTTATTTTTTCTTTTGCGGTTTCTGCCTGTTCGGGAATCGTATAAAAAATTGCGGAACGGTATTGAGAACCCATATCGGGACCCTGTCTGTTTTTTGTTGTAGAGTCGTGAGAACTGAAAAATATATCAAGCAGTTCGCCGTCTGATATTTTTTTGTCGTCGTAAATTATTTTGACTGCTTCGGCGTGTCCGGTCGTATCGGTGCAAACGTCTTCATACGTCGGATTTTCAAGAGTTCCGCCAGTATATCCGGCTTGCGTGGAGATGACTCCCGGCGTATTGTCAAAAACAGCCTGCACTCCCCAAAAACATCCTGCTGCAAGTATAATTTCTTTTAACATTTTTCTCCTATGATTTGCAAAAAAGAATTAAAATGGTTCCGCTTGTTATAAGTATAATTCCTATCCATTGCGTAAAACATAAGCTTTCTCCAAGAAATATTATGGATAATATAACGGCAAATATTATGCTGAATTTGTCAATAGGAGCTACGAGAGAGGCAGGCCCGGTCTGCAGAGCCCTGAAATAGCAAAGCCATGATAAACCGGTAGCAATACCGGATAGAATCAAAAATAAAAGACTGCTTTTATTTAATGAGGAAAAACTTTGCCATTCTTTTCTGGCGTTTATAATTAAAAAGATAAATATCAATATTACTATTGTTCTTATAAAAGTCGCCGTATTTGACGGAATATTTTTTACTCCGATTTTTGCAAGGACTGCGGTTAACCCCGCAAAAAAAGCAGAACCTAATGCGAATAGTTTCCAATCTGACATTTTTTTGCTCCGTTAATTATTTAAATTGCTTAAAATCCTAGTTGTGATTTCCGTCTTCCGGTTCCTGATGTATAAGAATAGAACATCGTTTTACGTGTGAGCAAATGCGATATTCAATATTTTCAGTTATAGTATGAACTTTGCTTATGTGAAGATTTGGAGCAAAGTGAATAGAAATTTCAATAAACGTGTCAGCTCCTGACTGTCTTATTCTTAAATCGTGATAAGATAAAACTTCAGGACATTCCTTTAATATTTTTTTTATTATTGGAATCAGTTCATCCGGCGCTTTGTCTAAAAGGTTATCAACTGCTTTTTTTCCCATTCTGTATGAAACGCCCAATACTATAAGCGCAACTGAAAGGGCAGCAATTGAATCTGCTCTGTGCCAACCAATCTGTGCGCAAACAAGTCCGAGCAGTACGACTAAAGAGCTCCAAATATCGGTGGAAAAATGCAAAGCATCAGCCTCCAATGCCTGACTGTTATGTTTTTTTGCGACTTTCAAAAGAGCCCGTGATCTTGAAAAATCAACAATAATTGAAAAAATAATAACAGCATAACTCCAAAATGTAACCTTAAGATGCACGTTTCCTGTTATTAATCTGTTGATTGCTTCATAAATAATCCATGCGCATGTTATAACAAGAAGAATAGTTTCAATAAGCGCCGATAAACTTTCTACCTTGCCGTGTCCGTAGTGATGAGATTTATCTGCAGGTTGGTCTGCAATGTGAACTGCAAAATATGTGACTATAGCTGCAACAAGGTCCAGTGCAGAATGTAAAGCTTCTGAAATTATACCGAGACTGCCCGTAAGTATACCTACTACAATTTTGGCGCCTGTAATAAAAACGGCGGCAATAACCGAAGATATCGCCACGTTCTTTTTTTCAACACTGCATAAGGCATCAACTTGTTTTGAATTCATATATTTCGTCTGATTATAGCATATTATTTTTAAAAGATTTATTATTCATCTATTGTGTCAGAAAAATAAAAAACATTATATGCTTTCAGTAAAAAAATATTTTTTTACAAGACAATAATATTATTGATATTATAATTTTTCAAATTTTTAGAACTTTAACAGATTATCCTTTAATACGGTTTTTATATCATATAGCGGTTTTAGTGGAACTTCATTCAATTCATCATTTGGGTCACTGTAATCAAAGGGGTTATCTAAATCTTTAATGAGCCAAATCATATAAATAGACATAAAGGAAATAATCAGCGTAAAAAATATTGATTCCCAAAAGGGTGTAATTTTTAATATTACCAATCCTACAATCAGGCAAAAAACAAGAGCATCTGCTATTATATATGCTGGTTCGCAAAAAATAGTTTCTCTGATAGAATCGGCACGAAGAATTAATTTTCTTATATTATTTTGTTCTTGTTTTAGTCTTGCCAAAAAATTTGGCTGTGTATAAGGCTCTAATGCTATGAAATATTCATTCATATCACTTATTTTTGTCATTATTATTTCCATTTTTTCCTTTTTATAAAACCAATTAATAATGTCATTTGATAAAACGGATATATATTTCATAAAATCTATTGACTGAGAACATTTTTTGACTTTATAAATACAGATAATCTCATCGCTGATTGTGGCTAAAGACGAAGAAATATCGCCGGGGATAGATTCGCTTGTTTTATAATCTGCCAATACTCCTGAAATTAAAAAACCTAACAAAAAAATAGTTGAGGCAACAATACTTGCAAAAAGTGGATTCATTGATAAAACTTCCAAATTGAAAAAATGTAAAATAATTTTTGTAATAATAATAACCGCTAAGATAGGTAATATTTTTATACCTATTATGCATCTGTTTTTTAAATGATTAGCATGAAAATCCATTCTTCCTCCTGTTTTATAGGTTCTATAGAACCCCTAATGTGAGTAATTATTTTTATATATGACTAAAAAATAATTGAGAAGAATAAAAATAATATACATATTACAAATACTAAGTATTTACAATGACGCATATTACTTAGCAAATTTCATGTTGTTTTGATTTACTATAAGTAGTACTTGAAATTCTTTTTATGCAGAAGAGTATGCTTCTTAACGGCACAATCATAATATAATAAAAAAAAGCTGTCAAGATGTTTTTCGCGAATTTTTAAGTGTGATTTTATTTCCGCACCCTTTGCCGAATTTATCGCTGTGCAAGAGACCGTCCGTAGCCCAGTTTTCTCTTTCAAATTCTTCAAATAAAATCGTTACCCATTCGCTTTTTACGTCAAGAATTTTTACAGCCGAATCCGTAACTGCTTTTACAAATTCGCGTTTTGTTTTAAGATTTCTTCCTTTTGCCATTTTTACGGTAATAATCGGCATTTCATATCTCCGTTTTATTTTTTTACAGATTTATCGCCGTCGTCAAAATTTACCGTCAGATGCGCGCCGTCGCAGAACGGTTTATTGTTTGAGTTGCCGCAGCGGCATAAAGTCACGCGGTTTCTTACTTCATATTTTTTTCCCGATTCCGATTCAATTTCAATGCCGCCTTTTACCCATAACGGTCCGCTGCATTCAGCCTGAGGATCTTCCGTAACGGTAATTGACGGCTCGTATTTGTTTTCAATAGGGTGTCCGGTTTTTTTGTCGTATATTACAAGTCTGCCGGCCGGACAGCTGCATGCCTGACGGATTGCCTCTTGTTTTGCTTCAGACTTTTTTGATTTTACAACCAATTTCCATGTTCCTGTTTTAGGATGGCAGAAACGGGCGACAGAGCATAAGTCTACCGCATCTTTCAGGATTATATCGTGCCCTTCAAAAGTTCTTGCCTGTTCAAGAAACGGTATTGCGCTTGCCGTTTCGGTTCCTTCAAAACCTGTTTTTACATGCGTTCCGTCGCAAAAAGGCATATTTTTTGAATTGCCGCATCTGCATAAAGCATAAGTTTCTTTGTTTGGATATTTTTCGGTTTCCGTCCATTTTTCAGGTTCGTCTTCTTTTCCTGTTTCGGCAATTTCTTTGTTAAGAGGAACATTGCCCGATACTATGTACGGCCCGTCTTTTGAGACGATGATTTTCGGCTTGTTCATGTTTGGCTCCGCGTTTAATAATTTTTATTAACGAGACGCAAATTTTTCTGAAAACAATATAAATGTTAATGCTATTAATACAAGAAAATTAATTAATCTTGCGATATTATTTGCTTTATCGGTCGGTTTTATGTCTCCTTCAAGTTCAAGCCCGTAAAATCTGAGGGATAATTTGAAATATTTGATTGTAAGATTTACAAATATGGACGGTTTTATTATGCCGAGAATAATTATGCAATATAAAATAACAAATAATATCAATACAGGCAAAGGCGTGTTATGCATAGAACCTCCGTGTATAATTTGAGACGTATATTGATTATATGCAATATTTTGAGTTAAGGCAACAATCCGTTATTTTTTAAACCGTTTTATGTTGTCAGCCCATGTCTGCATTAATTTTTTATTCTGCTGCAGTCTTGCGTCGCCCCATTTTTGCTGCTCAAACATCGGAAGTTCGTCCCAGTTAACGTTGATATAACTTATAAACGAAATTTTATAATCTTTAATGTATTTAAAAAGAGCGTTGATCCATGCAAGTTTGTTTTCAACGCTGTATCTGTTAAAAGGAGAACTTTCCGCAATCATTACCGGTTTCTTTTTATTAAACGCTATATCGCCTGCAATTTTGCGCTCTTTAACGGCCGAAACGTCAAAAAAAGAAATTCCTATCATGTCAACGCAGTCGTCGCCCGGATAATAACTTATAGGATTATACGGTTTTTTGCTGTCAGCGTTCCATGCGATAATATGCCATACAAAATGAACGTTTGTGACAGCGTTATTTTTTAAACGGTTTGCTATATAACGGTATGCATTGATATATTTTTCAGGATTATAGTCGTTTTCGGTATTATCGCATTCATAGCCTATGCGCAGATAAACGTCTTTGTTTGAATTTTTTATCCAGACGCCGAGTTTGTCTATGTTGTCATCAAAAGAGCCGTTTATAACTTCATCAAGCATATCTTTCATATAAAGTCCGATTTGAACAACTTTAATATCGGGATAGTTTTTAATCATATCGTCGGCATAATTAACGCCGGCGCCGTTATATGAAGGTTCGTCAAGTCCGCTTATTGAATTTATTGAGGTATAAACCATTATGCCGTCGGGTTTAATATCGGATTCTTTTAACGATGAGAAGAAATCTGAAATTGACTGGCTGTCCTGCCCTATAACGAAAATAGGTTTTGTTTTAATGATATCTGCTGAAGATAAAGAAAACATAACGGTTAATAAAAATAATGCCAAAAACAATTTTTTAAACATAACTTAATTATATCTAATTATTTTATATAAATTAACAGCTATTTTCTATTATCTTTCCAGTTCCACCATTTTAATTTTTCACTGTTGCGGCCGCCTTCGGCAAAATACACGGCGCAGCGGAAAACATAAAGCAAACATCTGTCCTGAACTTTTCCTGCAAACTTATTTGATTTTTCATAAATTTCTTGAGGATTTTTGCCTTTTAAATCATTAACCGAAAATATTCCTATATCGGTCAAATCTTCGGCTATTGATTTACCGACTCCGGGAATAATCATTAATTCTTTGATTGTTTTTGAGTTTTTAGTCATAGTTTTCATTTAAATTATAACAAATTATAAAAACTATAATTTTTTGAAATTAATATTTTGTATAATTATCCAAAATGGTTAGGGACTAAAATAGAATGGAAAATGAAGAAAAAATAAGATTTATTAATTATGAACCATCATGCGATGATATGATGAGGTCATGTTCTCATAAAAATATAGCTAATTCAATTATTAGAATAATAACAAAAACTGATAAAGGAATGGTAATAGGACTTGATGGAGAATATGGTTCTGGAAAATCTACTATTATTGAGATTATAGCCAAATTTAGCAAATCAGTAGAAGAACAAAAATCAAAAAATGCGGACAAAAAAGATATTTTCATTTTTAAGTTTGATGCTTGGGAACATGAAAATGATGCATTAAGAAGAATTTTTCTTGAAGGATTAATTAAAGAGGTTATGAAAGAGATTGAAAAAGAGAAAGAATCCAAGAAAGAATGTGTTGATAAATACAATCAAAAATTAGACGAGTTAATAAATCTTAAACAAGAAGTTTCAAATAGACTAAAAAATACAACTTTGAAAAAAAACATAACAACAAAATTATACACAAAAATAATTGCATTATCTGTTTTGTTAGTGCCACTTGGAGTTGCTTTGAATTCTCAAATAAAATTAATGTCTTCTGGGAAATTTGAAACTGGATATATGATAGTCATTGGTTTGCTTATTTTGCCAGTAATGGCAATATTACTATTCCCATTGTATAATCTTATTGAAAAATATATGAATCCATCGGACAAGAGCAAAGATATTAAAAAGGATTATGCTTTTTGTTCTGAAGAGATAATTGAGAGAAATCAAATTCATTCAAATATAGATAATACTTCTATAGAGTTTAATGATTATTTTAATCAAATAGTTAGATATATAAATGAAAATAATAAACATAAAAAAATAGTTGTAGTCATAGATAATTTAGATAGAATTGATGAAAATATTGTCTTAAAAATATGGCAAACCATACAAATATTTGTTCAAAATAAAAATAATAATATTTATACATTAATTCCTTTCGATTATAATAAAATGCGAAAGGTATGGAAAGATGAAGTATCATATTTTTTTGATAAATGTTTTCAGTTAATAATTGATGTCCCAAAGCCTATTTATTCTGATATTTCAGTATATTTTAAGGACAAAGCTAATGAGATTTTTGAAGATAAAGCAATTTGTAATACTGCTGAAATGTTAATTAGGAAATTTAATAAAAGCAATGATAATATTTTTACACCCCGAAAAATAAATAATTATCTAAATCAAATTAAAATGTTGCTAATTAGATTTGCAGGATATGATATAGATTTAAAAGTAATTATATTTTATGCGTATAAGAGGACACTAGAAAATAAGTCTGCAAAGGAATTAAGAAGTGCGTTAATAGATGGAAATTTAGTTATGGTAGGTGAAAAGTATTTATTTGATAGTCTTAAAGAATATGAATCTGATTTTGCAGCTATAATTTTTGGGATTAATAAGATAACGGCTCAACAACTATTATTGATAGAACAAATACGGAATACCCTTTATGAAGAAAAAGAGAAATTAAGTTTAATCGATATCTATAAAAAGAATACAGGTGTTTTTAGTAAATATTTACATGATGTTATTAGAAAAGATTCTGGAAATATATCGCTTATTTTAAAAGGTTCTGTCGTAATAAAAAGAACAATAGATGAAGGTCCGGATGAGTTAAAAGATATTTTGAAAAGTGAAGATTGTATAAAGCAATTTAAGAATGTTTTTTCAGATAATTTAAGCTTGCCATGGCCGCCTGATACTAAACAAGGACAAGAAATAGAACAATATGTAAACTTTATTGAGTTGATATTACAGGATAAAGAGGCTATTGAAAAATTTCATAAATTATACCTCAAAGCTATAACAAATTATTTAAATCAAAATAAAAGAAATGAGGTTATGAAATCACAAGCATTAGTAGAATTTATAAAAAAAATAATGCCGAAATATATGTCATATAATAAAATAAAAATTGAAAAAGTAGAATCTTTAAATGAAAGTTGGTTCAAAGCAATATTAATGGATGAGAGTAATTTGGAAGTTTTTAAATATATTTTGCCAGAATTTGATGATGATGAGATATTAGGATCGTTTCAGAACAATATAGCTAATTCAACGTATGTATTAAATATAATCAATTATTTAGTTCAAAAAAACCTTAACAATTATGGAGAGATAATTTATGTAGTAGTAGGTTTGTATTTTAAATATGCGTCATTAAGAAAGTTGCAAGAAACAGAGGATAACTTCAAAAAATCATTAAATAAATTAAGTGAAACTAAAAACTTTGAAATAAATATTAGTAATACTATTGAGCAACTTTACAATGAAAATATTGATTACACTAGTATACCATTAATTAATGATGTAAGAAATAAACTTATCAAAAAATATTCTTTAAATATTGAACCTAAATCATCAATTTAAAATCACACCCTGTTCAAAAAATCAAACAGGGTGCAATTTATTTGCGAATTAGTATTCTTTAAGTTTCTTTAACTGCTTTACTGATTTTGTAATCGTTTTCCAGCGTGCTTTTTCAACGGCGTTCGGTTTCATCGTCTGACGTGCCGCTAAATAAGCGTATTCTTTTTTTAACTTCAGAAAACTTTTATAACGGTCTTCGTCAAGATTTCCGTTTTTTAATGCTTCAAGCACGGCGCATCCCGGTTCGTTTATATGCGTACAGTCTCTGAAACGGCAGTTTACTGATAAGTCGTTAATATCGTCAAAAACTTTATTGACGCCTTTATCATCGCCCCAAACCTGCAGTTCTCTCATGCCGGGCGTATCAACAACCATCCCGCCTTCGGGAAGAAGTATCAATTCACGGAAAGTAGTAGTATGCCGTCCTCTGCTTCCCAAGTCGCTCACTTCTCCGGTTTTTAAATAATCTGTTTTAAGAAATGAATTTATGATAGTGGATTTTCCTACGCCTGATGAACCTAAAAACGCTATAGTCTCGCCAAATTTAATGTATTTTTTCAATTGTTCAACGTCGGTTTGACTATAAGCGCTTATAGCGTAAACATCGTAACCTTTTGCTATTGATTCAACTTCCGCTTTACGAGTATCAGCTTCCAAACATAAATCCGCTTTGTTTAAAATAATAACCGGCAAAGAGCCGCTGTCTGCGACTATTGAAAGATAGCGTTCAATTCGCCTGATATTAAAATTAGAATCAAGCCCTGTTATTATAAAAACCGTATCAATGTTTGCGGCGATTGCCTGTTCTTCGGTAACTTCGCCTGCTGTTTTTCTGCTGAATATTGTTTTCCTCGGTAAAACCGCGTGAAGCATTGCTTTTCGTTCGTTAGGAACAACGGAAGTTGCGACCCAGTCGCCTACTGTGGGGAATTTGTCGCTTGTTTCGTTTTCAAATCTGAATTTACCCGTTATCTCGCATAAAAATTCTCCGTGCTCGCTGAGGGCTACGTACTTGCCTCTGTTTTCTCTTATGATCCTCATTGCCGCGTAATTTTTATTTTTGTACTGCTCAAAATGCTCTTCAAAAAACGAATTCCATCCCAAATCGTTTTTGCTTATTTGCTGCTCTATATTCATGATTTATCCTTTAAGTTTTTAACTTATGTGTTTTTAAATACGCCCCGTTTCTTTTTACATCTCCCATACTCATAAATCTATCAATATAAACAATCATCCAATTCTCCTTTAAGAAAAAATTTTAACACACAAACATCACCCAAAATCTACAAAATATTTTGCTTTTAAACAAGAGAAATATAAGATTATGATTTATAGATTGGAAGGATAGAATAAATAAATATGATGATACTAATAAATTTTTATATTTTTCTGCTGTCGTATGCCCAATGCAATACTGCCTGTCTTTGTTTGCACCGGCAATTCCAATCGCCGGGATGACAATTGTTTTTTAGCTGCACAATGTGGCGTTTGATTGCTTTCCATCTTTTAATCTGCCTTTGGTCATCTTCATGTCTTCTGCCCATAAAATACCGGCAATACCATTGAAACCAGCCTCTCGGGTCATCAGGATGTATCCATCCTTTTTGACGCCATACCGATAAAGGCTGGCTGGCATTTACTCCAAAAAAATTAAGGTCCGGATCATGCTTTTCAGAGCATAATTTTGCCTTGATAAACCAGTCATTGGGAAATTCCGACATGCAGTCTGTCATATATTTTCCGCCGAATACGCCAAGTTCCAACATCTCTTTAGGAGTTAGCTGTGGTTTGAAGTTCGGGTCAAAATTTTTACCGGGTTTTTCTGAAATGAAGTACACATAATTTTTTTGCATTTTATCATTGACCGTAACTTTTTTCATATCCACCTCGTAAATGAGTATAAATGCGGTTAATAATAACAAAATCCGATAATTATCGGATAGTATAACGGCTTAGCGCGGCATAATAGCAAAAACGCCCCAGCCCAAATATTCACGCGTATAAGCGGCGTAGTGCTTTGGCTCTGATGTTAGTTTAGTGCGAACTTCTTTTGCTAATTCATCATTGGGATTAGCTTCAAGCCATAGGCGCATGGTAAGCCATTTTGCAGCCTCATATCTGTCCCACCCGTCTTGGTCAGCCAAGACCATTTCAACAACGTCATAACCAAGTTGTCCGAAAGAAGCCAGAAGTTCCGGAAGTATTAGAAAATCTGAAATTGAGTTGGCAAAACACTCCTTGGCAATAGTTTCTGTCGGAGGCAGCTGCCGCCAGTATGGCTCGCCTATAAGTATAATTCCTCCGTTATTCAAACTGCGTTCAAGAAGTTTAATAGTGCCCGCGACTCCGCCTCCGATCCAAGTTGCTCCGACACAGGCTGCTACGCCTACTTTCTCGTCAGAAACATAGCCTGCCGCATCGCCATGAATGAATTTAACTTTATCAGCGACGCCGAGTTCTTTTGCGCGGAGTTTTGCCTGCTCGGTAAACAATTGGCTCATATCAACGCCTGTGCCGGTGATTCTGTAATCGCGCGCCCAAGTGCAAAGCATTTCACCCGAACCGCTTCCGAGGTCTAATATTTTTGTTTCGGTTTTCAAACGCAATGCAGATCCTAGAGCGGCAAACTTTTCAGGCGTGAACGGGTTATGTATGCGGTGAGCGCTTTCTGTAATATTGAATATTCTTGGAATGTCCATTTTGTAAAATCTCCATGTTTAAATTTATTATTATAATCCTATGATAATAAAAATTTTTTTGCAAAGTTTTTTAAAATGGAGATGATATTAATTGTTATTGCGGCGAAAAAATCAGAAAACAAAAACAGGACCTATCAACAGGAATGAGTTTGTTTCATATTTGTCATTGAAACAGTCATACTTTACGGATATGCCGAGCTGTTTTGAAAGTAAAAAATCTAATCTGTTTCGGGTTGTAAACAGCGGATTTTCGCCGTTTTTAAAACGTGCGTATACTTTTGTGTCAAAGCGTATAAAATGAGTTATTTTAAATTCTGCTTTTATACCGGCCGTCATATAATCAATTGATACGGAAGAGTTTGAAGAAAAGCCGTTAACAGTCTTGCCGCCGATGAGCATACCTTCGGATGTCATTGAAGTTTCTACCTGCTCGTTTAAATAGCCTATAAACGGCGTAATTTTTTGTTTGCCGATATGAAATTGAACGCCTGCGATAGGATGAAATGCCCAAAAGGATGTATTAACATTGAGAGACAGAAGCGGCGCGATATCTTCGTGCGGCATTTTTGTAAAAACATTTATATAGTCCGCATAAAACCCGATCATTGGTCTGATACCGGATTCTTTCCCGAAATAATAAAGACCGTAAAACATATAGCCGTTTTCGTCGCTGTTATTAAGTTTTGAAAAATGGAACATGCCGCCTAATGTGTAATCAGGGCATGTATACATCATCATAAGAGCGGAAATTGGTCCCGAATCACTAAGCGTATTTGTTCCACCAGTGCCGGACTGGTATTGAATATCACTGTTAATACTTCCAAACATGGGGGAAACTAAAAAAATCCCAGCCTTCTCACCCGCTGATACCACCGATACACAAAATATAAAAGTTAATGATAATAAAACCAATCTTAATATTTTCAATTTAATCTCTTTTAATCAATAGTTTTATTTGAAGAAAATCTATTTCTATGTTCTTTTATCAGTTCTTTTGGTATCAATTTAACAGCAATGAAGATTAATAACGGAATAATAATAACATCGTCTAATTGTCCGATAACCGGAATAAAATCAGGAACCAAATCAATAGGATTAAGCGCATATGCAACAGCCAGTCCAAGGAATAATTTGCTTAACTTTGGCGTTCTTGAGTCCTTTAAAATAGCTTTATAAAATTTGATTTCTTGTTTAAATCTGTCAATCAGTTTGATTTTCATTTTAAATAATTATACAAATTCAGTTTTTTTATATTTTATGTATTATACCCTTGTTTTACAAACTAATTTAAATTTTTACAAGACCTGAGAGAGTGGTAAGTTGAAGTGTATTCTTTAAAGTGCGGTATTCAAAAGAAACTATCACATTTACATAGTATTTTGATTTTAGACGAGACACGAAGCGGTAGAACTATCAAAAATTAAAGTTTTCAAATTTTATGCAGGATTTTGCGAAGATTTTTTATTTTTTTAACGCAATGACAATATATCAAGCAGATAAATTTTATGAAGTATTTTGATTTTAGACGAGGCACGAAGCGGTGAGCGTGTACTGTGAACAGGCGGAGCCGGAAGTACCAGAACCGCTGAGAAACGAAGTATAAAACCAAAAGACAAATAAAATACGGAGAGAAGGGGATTCGAACCCCTGTTGCTGTCACCAGCAAACAGTCTTTCCAGGACTGCGCCTTAAACCAACTCGGCCATCTCTCCATTTCGGTATTTTATAACCCTGAAAGACCATTAGTTTAATAGTTTAGAATATTTTTGTCAAACTTGTACAAAATTTCAATATTTTTTTGTATAATACAGACACTATGAGTATTAAAAGCAAAATTAATTTGTTAAAAGAAGACGTGCAGACAATATTTCATAAAGATCCGGCGGCAAGGTCGTGGCCGGAAGTTTTATTGTGCTATCCCGGACTTCATGCAATATGGATACACAGATTTGCGCACTATCTTTGGAAACATAATTTTTATTTCTGGGCAAGATTTTTATCACACATATCAAGATTTTTAACGGGAATTGAAATTCATCCCGGCGCAACGATAGGCAAAAGATTTTTTATAGATCACGGAATGGGCGTTGTTATAGGGGAAACTGCCGAAGTCGGAGACGATGTTTTGATATATAAGGGAGTAATACTCGGCGGCACTTCTTTAGAAAAGAAAAAGAGACATCCGACCGTAGGCAATCACGTTATTATAGGGTCTAACGCAGTTATTATAGGCGCAATTTTTATAGGAAATAACGCAAGAATCGGAGCAGGTTCCGTTGTTATACACGATGTTCCGCCAAATGCCACGGCAGTCGGAGTTCCTGCAAGAATAGGATTAGGTTACAGTCAGGAAGAAGTTGACCATCTCGAACATGCAAAACTTCCCGATCCTGTTGCAGATGCTATGAAATTTGTTCTTAACGAACAGAAAAAACTTGAAGATAAAATTAATAAATTTATAAACGGACAAAAGTAAAAAAATTAAATAAAAAAAGCGCATCTTAATCAAGATGCGCTTTTTTATTTGTTTTAAATTAATAATTGTCCGCCGCAACTTCCTGATATGCTTTAGGATGCGCGCATGCAGGGCACAAATCAACCGCTTCTTTTGAATTATATACGTATCCGCAGTTTCTGCATCTCCATTTTATGGCGCCGTCTTTTTTAAATACTTTGTCGTTTTTGACGTTTGCCGCAAGAGCAAGATATCTTCTTTCATGTTCTGCTTCAACAGTGGAAATGAATCTGTAAACGCTTGCTATTTCGTCAAACCCTTCCTGTTCCGCCACTTTTGCGAATTCAGGATAAAGTATAGTATGTTCTTCATTTTCTCCCGCCGCAGCCGCTTTCAGATTTTCCAAAGTTGTTCCTATTTTACCGGCCGGATATGTCGCCGTTATTTCCAAATCTCCGCCTTCAAGAAATTTAAAAAATCTTTTAGCATGTTCCTTTTCATTGTCCGCGGTTTCGGTAAAAATAGCCGAAATTTGTTCATATCCTTCTTTCTTTGCGACAGAAGCAAAGTATGTATATCTGTTTCTTGCCTGAGATTCTCCCGCAAATGATTTGAGCAAATTTTTTTCTGTTTTTGTTCCTTTTACGCTTTTCATTTTAAGCCTCCGTTTGTTTTTATGCAAACCAATCAGGTATTTCGCTATTTTTCCAGACGGCTATTTCAGCCTTTTCGCCTTTGTAATGATTTCTGTAAGCTTTAACGGCGTCGTTAAGTCTGTAATGTTCCGGCATAGCCTGTACAAAATCGGTTAGTTCTGTTTTATTAAACTTCAAAACATTTTATAAATCTGTTTTCCAAAGACCATGCAGATTGCAGTATTCGTATACCGAAACGACTTCGTCGTCAACGAGAGAAAATACGGCTTTTGGGGCGTCTCCCGGATTTAAAGATTTTCTCTGTCCGCCTTTTTTCGTTTCAACGTATATAAATTGTATGTAATGTGCCTGTTCCATAGGATGAGGAACGCTTCCGATATTTACGGTTACGGTATGTCCTTCAATTTTAACTACAGGAACGTGTTTTTCGGTGCTTGCGTCAACGGTATTCGGTATAAGTTCCGTCATTTTTTCTCCGCAGCATACAAGCGGCACACCTTTATTAAGCACCATTCCTACGAGATTTCCGCAGTGTTTGCAAATAAAAAATTTGTGATTTCCAGCCATAATTAATACCTCCGGTTTTTTTATCAGATTTATGGTTATAAATCTTTTTTACATTCTTTGCATACGCCTGAAAAATAAGCGCATACGCTTTCAACTTTATGCCCGTCAATTTCTTTCTTAATAATATTTTTACAGTCTAAGTCCAAATCAAATATTTTACCGCATTTATCGCAGACAAAATGATAATGAACGGACGGATTTCCGTCATAGATGGCTTCGCCTTTGCCGGAAAACTTTACTGCTTTTATAAGTCCGGCTTTATCAAGAGATTTAACAGTGTTATAAACGGTTGTTTTTGATATGGTGGGACATATTTTAAGCATATGTTTATAAATCGTCTCTACGTTAGGATGATTTTTACCGGCATAAATATATTCAAGGATCCTTTGTCTTTGAAAAGTTGATTTGAGCGACGCAGCTCTTAGTTTATTTGTAATCATTACAATTTGATATTGTATACAAAATAAAAAATAAAGTCAATATTTTTATTTTAAGAATAAAAAACGAATTGAAACATGGATTAAAGCGGCAATAAAACCCGCTATTGCAAAAATTTTATGCAGCTTGAATTTTCTTTTAAATGCAAAAAAAACGGCGATGCAAAAACAACTGAAAGCCGTAATGCCGGCAAATTCAAAAATTTCAAATAACATAGCACGCTCCTTAATTAAAAAATAGCATAGTTGAACGGATGATAAGAAGAATTATTGCGATTGTCACAAACAGGATCTGCATTTTTGTGTTGCGTTTTACGGAAAAAATAATGCCCAAAACAAGAGATGTAAGCCCGACAATGCCAATAATATCCGGCAGCATGTCACCTCCGTTACGGCTTTATAATGATCCGGTCAGTTAAGTTTTTCGGCAAGCATGACGCCCGCATCAAAACATTTTTTTAGTTCTGATGAATCGGGTTTAAATTTAGCGTCTGTCTGTCCGATTACTTCAATTCCGGAAGATTTTAAAGTTTCAACAATATCTTTTACCGCTCCGCCGGCCCATCCGTAAGAACCGAATGCGAATGCCGTTCTTTTTTGCGGTTTAAGCCCTTTTAGAAAGTATAAAAATCCGGCGATATAAGGGAGCATTTCGTTGTCATGCGTAGAAGAACCTATTATAAAAGTTTTTGCGTCAAGCATCTCATAGGCGAGTTCTCCGAAATCAGTTGAAGCGATGTCAAAAAATTTAGCTTCTATTCCTTTTGACGATAGACCGTTAAGAATTGCTCTTGCCATTAACTCGGTTGAACCCCACATTGTTTCATAAACAATAACGGCTTTATTTTCGGTTTTATTTTGCGCCCACTGCATATAAAGTCCAATGATCTCGGAAATTCCTTTTCTCCATATCATTCCGTGGCTTGGCGCTATCATTTCAATTTCAAGATTCATTGCGGCAAGTTCGGTCAGTTTTCTTTGGATTATTGAGCCGAGAGCCCAAAGTATATTGGCGTAATATTTTTTTGCTTCTTTAAATAAATCGGCCCGGTCTATTTCGTCGTCAAAAAGTTTATTTGACGTTATGTGCTGTCCGAAAGCGTCGTTTGAAAACAGAATTTTTTTCTCAGGGCAGTACGTCATCATGCTGTCGGGCCAGTGAATCATCGGAACTTCAATAAATTTAAAAGTATAATCGCCCGTATTAAAGGAGTTTCCGGTTTTTACCGTGTTTATTTCAATGTTAAGTTTATAATATTTGGATGCGCCTTCTTTTAATTTAGCCGTTGCGTAAAATTTTGCGTTAGGGCACATTTCGGCTACATATTCAAGAGAACCGGAATGATCCGGTTCAAGATGGTTTAAAACTATATGTTTTATCTCTTTAGTGTCAATTATTTCTGAAATATTTGACAGAAATTCTTCTTCAAAACCTTTATGAACCACGTCTATAAGGACAGGTTCCTTTCCCGTAATAAGATAAGAATTGTAAGTTGCGCCTTTTTTTGTGATATACGTGTTGCCGTGGAATTTTCTGACGTTCCAGTCAACTATGCCGACGGCGTATATGTTTTCGGTAATTTGTCTCATAACATGCTCCTGACGTTTTACTGTGTTTCAATAAATTTTGATTTATTTATCGTTTTTTTCCTGCGAGCACTGCGGGCATTTCTCTAAATATTTTTCATACATTATTCCGCATTTTTCGCATTTTGCGAATTCAATAAAATTTCTGTTGCAGAAGTTTTCTTCTCCGCAGACTTCCTTCATTTCAGTTTCGCAAAAAGAACAATTACATTTTTTCTTGCTCATATTTATACCTGCCCGTTTTTTTTCTTATAATCTTCAATCGCCTTATGCAATGCGTCCGCTCCAAGATTTGAACAGTGCATCTTATTAGGAGGAAGCCCTCCGAGTTCCTGAGCTACTTTTTCATTTGTTATTTCAAGAACTTCTTCAATCGTTTTGCCCAATGCCATCTCAGAAACCATTGAAGATACCGCTATAGCGGCCCCGCATCCGAAAGTTTTAAATTTTACGTCAACAATTTTATTGTTTTCAACTTTGATATAAAACTTCATCATATCGCCGCAGACGGGATTTCCTACCTCTCCTACTCCCGAAGCGTCCTTTATTTCTCCGACATTTCTCGGATTGGCAAAGTGGTCCATAACTTTTTCTGAATAAAACGCCATAATTCCTCCGTATTTTTTAAAATTTAATTTCAGTTTTCACAATGTTCATGCTCATGGCCGTAATCTGTTCCCGGTCCGGCCTTCATTCTTTCTCCAGTTTTCATAAAATGGTCGTATAACGGCGACATCTGTCTGAGTCTTTCTACTATCGCCGGAAATTCGTTAATCACGTAATCTATTTCTTCAATAGTGGTATATTTTGAAAGCGTAAAAACAATAGAACCCTGTCCTACGGCCGTATCAACTTCAAGAGCGGTTAAAACATGCGACATTTTAAGAGATTTTGAAGCGCACGAAGAGCCGCTTGCGGCCATTATGCCTTTTGCGTCAAGCAGCAGAAATAAAGCCTCGCCTTCAACAAATTCTATTGAAAAATTTACATTGTTTGGAAGCCTGTTTTCAACCGGACCGTTTAAATAAATAAATTTTATTTTTTCTTTCAGCCCGTTTATAAGTTTATCTCTTAAAATTTGCATTTTTGCGGCATTTTGGCGCATTTCAGTCGCAGCCAAATCACACGCTGCGCCGAACCCTACTATTGCAGGCACGTTTTCGGTACCTGCTCTTTTTGAAAATTCCTGAACGCCTCCGTCAATCTGCGTTTTAACAGGAGTTCCTTTTCTTATATAAAGCGCGGCTGCGCCTTTGGGTCCGTACATTACGCTGGAAGACAGAGTAAGCATGTCTATGTTTAATGCTTCAACGTCTATGGGAATCATGCCTGCCGACGCGACTGCGTCAACATGCAAAGCGACGTTTTTATTTTTGACTATTTTTGCTATTTCGCTTAAATTTTGGATTACGCCTATTTCCGGATTAGCGTGCTGTATTGACACAAGTATAGTCTCGTCTTTCATAGCTTGTTTTAACGCTTCAATTTTTACAAATCCCTGTTTGTCAACCGGAACGGTTGTGATTTCAAACCCGTGCTGCTTAAGAGAATTTACGGCGTTAAGAATTGAAAAATGTTCTATTGCCGAAACAATAATGTGTTTGTTAATCTTAGAATGCGCGAAAGCAAAACCTTTTATCGCCAGATTATTAGCTTCGGAACCGCAAGACGTAAAAATAATCTCGTTATTTTTTGCGTTTATCAGTTTAGCGACGGAAATTCTTGCCTGTTCAATCGCATCTTTTGAAATTTGTCCGAGCGAATAAATACTTTGGGGATTGCCGTAATTTTCTTTAAAATACGGCAGCATCTTTTCAAATACTTTATCGTCAAGAATCGTATTAGACTGATTGTCAAGATATATTTTTTTCATAAAAAATCCCGCTTAAAAACAAATAATTCAACAAAGGTTTGTTTTAATTTCTGCAATTAAATTTTTTCAAACTGATCTTTGCCTACTCCGCAAACCGGGCATACCCAGTCTTCAGGCAGTTTGTCAAAAGATGTCCCCGCCGGTATATTATGTTCCGGATCGCCTGCCGCAGGATCATATTCGTAACCGCATACTGTGCATTTAAATTTATCCATAATTCCTCCGTTCAATATTTTATTTAAAAACTGAATAAATCTTTTATAGTTTCTTTTGTTTTTTTCTTAGTTTCTTCTTTTACTTTGCTTTTTTGTTCCGATACGGTTTCGTCTTTAGCTTCTTTTGCTCCGCTTACAACGGTTTGGTTCCCATAATCTTCAAGAGTTTTATAAAAATCATTTGCCTGTTGTTCATTGATATCGCCGGCCATATCGGTAATTTTTGTGCCATCGGGAATTGAGAATTTGCCGTCGCTTACTCCTAATTTAAAATTTGTTAAATTAATAACGCCGCCGTCATTTGTTTTTACGCGCGTCGGGAATCCGAATTCTTCCGTTAAATAGTATTCGGTTGTTTTTCCGTTTTCAGTTGTTTGGACAAGATTACAGGAATATCCGTTCACCGTCGTTTTTTTTACGAAAACCGCATTTTCCGGTATTTTTGTTGAATCAAAAGATTCAAGATCTTTTTGTCCGGTTGTTTTTTGCAGAGACATTTTAATTGCCGATTTATTTTTAGGCGTATACATATACATTGATTTCCCGTCAAGGATAGTTACCATGTCGCCCAAATCCATACGGGACTTGTTATTTTTATTGTAAACTAGTCCGTTTTGAATGGTTTTTTCATTTCCGTCTATTATATCCATGTTATAAGATATTCCTTTCTGCAGAGCATACTCAACTTTTTTGGAAGCGGCTTTAAAAACAGTTTTTCCGTCGGCATACAAATATCCCGCTGCAATAAAAAATACGGCTGATAATAAAAATATTTTTTTCATCCGGCCCTCCCGTTATTATAACGTATATTTAATAACATCTCTTGCGGTTTGTCAATAAAAAAATAAGCGTTTTTTTTACAAAAATTTCACAAATCCGTGTTTGAATATTTTCCGTTAAATGCTAAAATAATTTTGCGCAATAGCGGCAATAAATATGTTGACAAAAATACTTCCCGGGTGTATACTTGTTTTATAGATTTTTTACAGGATAGAATAATGGTATTTTTTGAACGCAGACTTTCAGGCGGTTTTTTTACCGGAATGTTAAGCTGTTTTATAACATTTACCGTTGTTTTAAATGTTATTTTTTCGGCCTTTACGGTAAATGACGCAATTAAACTCAATCAGGTTTCCGTAATACAAAAAGATATTTTTGCTACGGTTTTTTTTATATCTGACGCCGTAGGGAAAATAGGATTGGATATAATAGGAAAGGTAATGTCTCAAAAGGACGCCGGAAAAAATGACGCTTCCGGAACCGAACAAACCGGCACTAACCCGGCAAACGACGGTATTGTGCAGCCTCATTTTGACAGAGATTTTAAATTTTTAAAATCTCAAATTTCTATCGGCGGTTTGAATGACGACGCGCCGGCAGTTAATTTAAAAGTTTTTGATAAACACCGAACGTGCGCGTTTTTTATATTTTATTTTATGCTTATGATGTTGTTTTTTACTTCGGTAAAAAATGCGTATGATTTTATTAATAATAAAATTGCGAGAATATATTTATTGTTAAAACCCGCTGAATATTAAGCGGGTTTTTTCTTTGGGAGCTGAAATGGAACGAACATTCAATAAACCGAACAAAAATATCATGATAAAATTTACGGCAGTATTTACCGTGCTGTGTTTTCTGTTTACGGGCGTATTTGCGGATATCTCCCAAGCTGCGGTCATTTCCGGTAATGAAAAACAGTCAATGGAAAATTCCAGGGCTTTTTTAACTCTGCCTTCAATCGGTCTTGTTACAAAAGCCGTTGATTTCGGCAGCAGCGAGGTCATAATAAATATTCAGGATTTGCACAGCCATCCGCAAACTCAGAGAAATATCGCAAAAATAATAAGTTATTTGGACGGCAAATATAAATTGAGCGAGTTGTTTTTGGAAGGAGCATACGGGACTGTTGATACAAAATGGCTCAGCCGCATGGAAGAGAACGAGTTAGGCAGGCAGATGATAGAAGATTTGGTTGAATCAGGACAGCTTGGAGGCGTTGAATATTATTCGGCAATAAATAACAAAGACGGCATTATAAAAGGCATAGAAGATAAAAGTATTTATGAAGAGAACATAAAACTGCTTAATGAAATAATAGATTTGCAGCCGGAAATAAACGAAATATGCGCGCGAATGCAGAATGAAATGGAACCCGTAAGAAAAGCTTACTTTAACAGAGATACTGACAGATTAAATAAATTGGTGAAAAGATATAAATCCAATAAAATAAGCGCAAATAAATATTACGAAAAATTATCGGAATTAGCCGAAAAAAGAGGCGTCAATTTAAACGAATTTGAAAATGTAAAAGCTTATATGAATCTTTTGGCGCAATCTAAAAATTTAAATCTTGATAAAGTGTCAAAACAGTTTAAAACTTTTGTAAACGTATTAAAATCAAATATAGAATACGGAAAATATTCCGAATTGGCGCAAACAAGCAATAATTTTCAGGATATAGAGAATATAGTTTCGGAATTGAAAGATATAGCGGATAAGAATAAAATTTTTGAAAACGGCAAATTCGCGCAGCTTAAAGATTTTTTTACGTATCTTGAATTTAATAAAAACGTAAATTTAATCGTATTTGTTGAGGAAGAGAAACAGCTTTTAAACAGATTGTATGCGCAATTAAGCAAAAATAAATATGAACGCGAAGTTACCTTTTTATATGAATTTATTCCTGTTATAAAAGAATATTTCGGAGCGAATATAACGGCAGACGATTATTTGCGGTTCAGTGAAGATTTTAAAAAATTCAGAATTATATGGAATTCTTATTTTCCTGACAATACAAGCAGACAGTTGGATAAATATGAACGGCTTCTTGCCAAATACCATTCCAATAATATAGAAAGAAACAGAATATTCGCCGATAAAATACTGCCGTATGAAAATAACGACGCAAATATTAACGCGGCTTACGGGCAGGAAGCGATCGTAAAATTGCGCGATGAAATTAACGGTAAGAAAATAAAGGTTATAGTAACAGGCGGATTTCACAGCCGAGGATTGGAACAAATAGCGAAAGAAAGGAAAATATCTTATATACAGATAACTCCGAAAATAACAAAAGACATAAGCCGCGCAGGCGAGATTCATTGGAATACCATAAGAGGATACAGACAGGTTCTTGACAATACGATTAACGCAAAGCCTCTTACGGAAACATGGACAAGCGTTTTATTTCCGGAAATACTGGCCAGAGCGTTGGCTGCCGCCAATGAACTGCCTGATTTCTTAAAATTGAATCCCGAAAAACAAAAACAGTTAATACGGGAAGTTGTTGACCAAGCTTTAAAATCACGAAATTATAACGACAAAGTTTCAGTTGATTGGAGAATTGAAGAATTTGAAAAAGATAAGGCAAAAATAACAGCCGTATATACCGATGCGTCTGAAACTGAGATTAAAACATATAACGAAGAATATAATTTTGACGGAAAATCTCTGTTGCCTCGTTTTCATAATATTGAAAAAAAAGAAATCCGGAAAACATCGCCCAATGAGGAATCCGTACAGTCAATATTTAATAATATATTTAAAAATACAAAAACATTTTGGTATAGACTATATACAACGGTAATTGCGCCTGTATGGGAAGAATTTGTTTTCAGATTTATTCCTTTTGCGATAACCGGCAGCCTTGCCGCAATTTTGCCTGTTCCCCTAGCCGCATTTGCCGTTGCCGCAGTTGCGGGTCTTGCGGCGTTTCCTTTTGCCCACGTTATTGCCGATAAATTATTTTTAAAGTCCGGTTCTAAAACAAGAAATTTTAAAGATTTTATTCTGCCTTCGCTGGTTTTTACTGCTGTATACGTTACGGCATCGGCGCTTTTTCCGGCGGTTCCTCTTGCAGGTTTTGCAGCATCTTTTTTAGCTCATGCCGTTTATAATTCGGCGATTCTTATTTCAAGAAATTTTATTAATTTGCGAAAAATTCCGGCGGCAGTATTAAAAACGGCCAAATTGGAAATATCAAGCGTTTTTGACAAACTTTTCATTCCCCGAGAAATAAATGTCAATGAAAAAATAGGAAATCTTATAAATAAACTGGATTCTATGATCCGAAATGATGATTATGCTATGAGAAATTATGGTCCGAAGATGGAAGGTTCCGAACTAAGCATGACGGAGCAGATTAAAAAGATGAGAGCCGATTTGTCAAATGCTTATGAACTTTCGGATGCCGAAAAATATGATTTGTACTCTAAGAAAATGAACTATCTTTATGAAATAATGGTTGCATGCGCGGAAAAAGGAAACGGAGAAGAATTCGGCGGTCCGATGCTTTTGGCGAAATCAGTAATGAACATGTTTTATATGGATTCTCTATATATTAGAGACGGCAGCGGTAATCTACTGTTTGATAAAATCATAGATTACGCCTTAATACAAAAAAAGATGTTTATAGCTTCCGATAGTATAAGACTGCTTAATTTGATAGACAGTTTATATGAAGAACATCCCGAAAGAGCTGCCTTTGTTTTAAGGGAAGCCTATAAAGCAGGTTTTTTCAGAAAAGACCTTCCGCTCTTAAGAAGCCTTACGGGCTTTGAACTTGCAAAATTCTTTTATACTGCCGTTTCGCAAGACGGTATGGGAATTATTATAACTGAAAAAGACGAACCTGTTTTGCCTGAGAACGAAACCGCTTATTTTATAAAAAACGGCGAAGCATCCTATTTTAATTTTTCTTTAAACGACGTTATTTCAAGATTGCAGTACATCCAAACAACATCTTTTTATAAACAAAATGAAAATATTAACGGACTTATTGAAAAAGTTACGGCGGTTTTAAAAAACGCCTCAAAACTTCCGCCGGAAGAGAAATATAAGATTATCTCCGAACAGTTTAATTATCTTGTAAGTGAATTGATTAAACACGGCGCAGACGTAAATATATTTAATGATTTGATTCCGGTTCTTTTATTTGTAAAAAATGCTTATAAAGACGAATCTCTCGCCCTGACGGTTTTTAATTACGTATTTGAAATCCGCCTTGCGGATAAAAAAGAATCATACAGTTCGCTTACTACAATCAGCAAAACAGATTTTCTTCTGAAAATATCATCGCGTATTTTTTTAATAAACCGCGAATTAGGTTTGTCTTTGCTGAAACAAATGCAGGAAAAACGTTTAATAGACATAAAACTTTTCAGTGATGAGATGAGAAGGGACAAAGCTTATTCAAAAATACCGTACGGATGGTCGGATGTAATAAAAACTTATGCGGAGCTTGAGCTGTTTTATGACGCCGTAGGAATTCCCTATGAAGAAGTAAACGAAACAATATCCATATACGACAGAGTTTTCTACAAGTCGGATTATTTGAGAATGCTGAAAAATATGCTTCCGGACGCCGTGACCGGAAAAATAAAAAGTTTTTCAGCTCCGGCAACTTATTTCAGAACAAAAAAACATGAAATACAAGCTCCCGTCCGCGATGTTCAATCCGAGAATAAATTTGAAATTTTTAATTATATTCTTGAAAACAATATTCTTGCATTATCAGAACTTAACAGGGGAAATGAAGACTCTCTTTTGGATTCAATTTTATTTTTGCAGAGAATGATAGACGGTTTGAAAAAATTTGATACTCAATATAGTAAATACGGCGAATATTCGCAGAAGGCTCTTGATAAAATAAAGAGAGGGCTTGCTTCTGAAAATGTAACGGCGCAGAACAAACTTAAATTTTGGACTGCCGATAAAATTGAAGAAATAGATACGGTTCATACGCTTATAAACGCCGTACACCAGACTTCAATATCCGTCTTTATGAATATTATAGACGATGAAATAAAAAAAGACAGCGCAAAGGAAGTTATTGTAAATCCGTCTACAAATTATCTTAAAGTTTATGATTTTTCAAAAAAAGAAATGCGCCCCGAAGTAAAGGATTTTCTGGCAAAGATAGCAGAGTCAAAACAAAGCGGCATTCTTTATATAAGCGACGGAAGATTGCTGTACAATAGAAAGCTCGGAGCGCACAGCGTTTCAATATTTGTGGATTTTGACAATACTGAAGACAGCATTGTATGCACATTTTATGATTCCGGCAGAAGCGACGGCAACGCTATGAGAACAACGATGCTTTCATTATCATTTGCGGCAGCGGGTTTTGATATAACCAGTTTTGACAATAGAGTCGCCGGTTATTTTGAATCAATCCCCGGATTATGTGAATTTAAAGCGGTTTGGGCAAGCGGGAGCTCAGAATCGCTGAGAAAAGGAGAACTCTACGCCGAATATTTTAAAAGAGCATTTTCAATAGTGGAAAACACAAAAGATTTGGATTTTCGTCTGCAGGGTCTTGAATATGATAATGACAAGAATTTTTATCACCAATTTGCTATTCCGCAGTTGACGCTTGAAGATTTCAGAGTATTAAAAACCAGCCGCCGTATTCCCGAAAGCGTAATCAGAGATTATGAAAAACAGAAAGAAACAATGGATACGGGACTTCAGTTAGATGATTCTTATTATGAAGAATATAAGGCTGAAGAAGATATATTCGGAGCCGTATATGATTATTTAGGACTTAAAGGCCCCGACAGAAATATTGAAAATGTTGAAAGAATGTATGTGGAAGGAAGAATAATAAAGAATTTGCAGACGGGTTTTTTGGAGATTAATCCAAAATACAGGCCGATGTCCAAAATAGTTGACATAATAAACGGAAATGAATGGGCGAGAGACGAATCTTTCAAACAGGCGCAGCTTCTGAATCTTTTGGATTATTCAAAAATCAATTTTAGAACAGAAGGTTATATAGGCGGGATGATAGCCAAATCCGGAGTGATAAAATTATCTGAAGGCTGGCTTTCCGTAAAAGCCGTTGTGGATGCCGAAAGAGAGAGAATGCAGTGCGCATTTGTGGAATATGTAGATGTTTACGGAAACAGAACAGAGTTAAACTACGATGAACTTCTTCAAATTCTTCAGGAAAGCGGATACGAAGTTGAAAGGCAGTCCGAAAGAAGCAGTTCAGAGAAAAAGAAAACGATAAACACTCTTCATGAACATAATCCTTTTATGAAAGAAACTCCTACGGCTAAAGCAATCGGACTATCTGTCGGAACTGGCGGAAGCGTAATCGGAAAAGTTGAATATGATGAAAATAATCTTAAACAGGACAGTATATGGATAGCGCAGCAAATCATGAAAGAAAGCGTTGAAAAAATGGATATACCGGCAGGATTCTGTATTACAAGCGGCGGAATTTACAGTCATGCAAGCATTGTTGCCAGAGAAAAAAATAAACCCGCGGTTTTGCTCCAGAGCAAATGGGTTGATAACGAAATAGAGTTGAGATACTACACTTATAAAGGCGGCGTAGTCAACGAGGGCGGATTTTTCATAAGAGAAACGGTTGAACATACGGTAAGAATAAAAGCGGGAGACGTTGTTCTGATAAATCCGGAAACCGGAGAAATGCTTTTATTTAACGAAATAAATAAAAGCCGGCTTGATGCATTGCAGAAGATGATAGATGCTTCCGACGCGCAGGGAGTAAAAAATTATTTAAAAGCCAACGAATCAGACCCTGACATAGGAAAGCTTGTTGAATATGTTTATTATCAGTCTGCGGGAACCCAGAAATTGAAAGAAATTCTCCGCATGCTTGTCGCATGGGAATATGACGATAAAATAGGAGAAAAGATAGACGAATTAAATATTGTTTATGTTCTCAATAAAGTTAAAGAGATACAGAATATATTTGACAACGCCGGAAATACGGAAGATATTAAAGAAGCGTATGTTCTGATTAAGTCGGCCGAAAAACAAATCAATAGTATAGTTTTAAGAAAAGCGGACCCGGCAGTTAAAGAGCTGAAAGTCAAAATTGCCGGCAAAAAGAGAGAAATACTTGCCGAATACGTCCGGTATATAGAAGGCTTCAAAAACACGGCGGATAAACTGCTTAAAAAAAGCGGCTTGAGCGGCAGAGATATGGATATTGCCGTTAAACTTGTTGAAATGGCAAAGTATTGGAAATATTTTTACGGATACAAAGGAATAAAAGAATTAACGGATGCTCTTGACGAAAAAATACGCAATAATTTTTCCGCAGTATACGAGGCTTCGGAACTTGACGCGGAAATAAAGAGTTTTGATGAAATAGGAGCTGCCGATAAATTGAAGTTCGGTTCAAAAACCACTGAACTTGCCAAAATAAACAATTCAGGAAGAAATTTCGGAATACTTGCGGGTCTTGGCATAAGCAGCGGCGTTTTGGATATATTTTTTAAAGATGTCGGCAGATTTGACGAATTTAAAACTCTGATGTCCGAGTTAAGCGGCATAATAAAAACTAAAGACATGTCAAAATTTGAAAGAGCCGCGGAAATAGCCGGCATCATTTCTCAAATGATAAAAGATTCGGACAGCCCGAAATTAAAAAAATATATTGATAATCTCGGCAAACTAAAATACGGAAAAAGATATGCGGTTAGGTCTTCGGGGATAGGAGAAGACGGAGCAAACTATTCGTTTGCCGGAATGGCTAAGACTAAATTAAACCGCGACAAAGAAAACATATACGCCGATATTAAAGAGGTATGGGAATCATTTTTTGAACCGGAAACGGTTAAATATATGCTCAAAAGCGGACAATTTGTAAAGCCTGCGGTTCTTGTTCAGGAATTTGTCGAAAATATTAAAAGCGCCGGAGTAATATTCAGTTCCGACGCCAACGGCGATTTCAATATGGAAATAGTGCGCGGAGTAGGCGAGGGCCTTGCAAGCGGGAAAATAGATCCGGATCGCATTAAGGTATTTCACAGAGACGGCAGAATAGAATACAGAAGGGCGTTGCAGAATAAGAAGAAAATAATAGCTCTGCCTTACGGCGGAATTCAGATTGAAAAACTTGAAAATAAAGAAAAAATTAACAGAATAACGGATGAAAGCAATATAAGGAAAATGGTTGATATCGTATACGCTTTGAGACAGGAAGTCGGTTATCCCGTTGACGTTGAATTTGCAATTGATTCAAAAGACGATATATTTATACTTCAGAGAAGGCCTGATACGGCTTTTAACGGTAAAATAAACGAATCCGAAGCAAAACGTGAGCTTGAAGAAGCTGTTTTAACGGTTCAGTCAGTTGCTGATTCATTTTTAAGAAAGATAAAAATCAAGAGCGAGAAACTTTACAAAAATATAACGGTTTTTGCCGTACCTGCGATTGAGGAGCTGATATTCAGATTTATTCCTTTCTTTGCTTTGGGTATTATAGCGGCAAATCCTTTGTCCGCAGTTCCGATTGCAATAACCGCTGCGGTGTCAGTCTTTGCGTTTTCATACGCACACACGCTTGCAGATAAAATCACCGCTAAAAAATCACCGCAGACTCAAATAAGAGACTGGAAAAGCTTTGTTGTCCCTTCCGTTTTGTTTACGGGATTTTATGTTTTGGTATATGTTTGTTTATCTTCAATATTTCCGTTTTTTTGGATTAATTTTGCCGCTTTGATTGTCGCTACGGCGGCGCATGCCGTATACAATAAATTTGCTCTTGAAGGCAAAATAAAAAAACCTGTCGCCGAAATTTTAAAAGACGGCGAACAAGAAAGAACTCGCGCCGTTGAAAAGATAAAACGCCTTAAAAAAGATATTTTTGAAAATAATTCAAAAACGATATGCTTTGTATGCAGCGGAAATACGGATCGCAGTCCCGTGGCGGAAATGTTATTCAAATCTTTGATGAGGAAAAGCGGTAAAACTAATATAAAAGCCATGTCGGCCGGAACATACGCGGATTCGTCTTATTTGGGTATGCCTTTAAAACCGGAATATGTCGCCGAATTAGAAAAATACGGCGTTCCGGATGATATTATAAAAAGCTTCGGGTCTTCCAATCTTACTCCTGAACATTTAAAATCGGATTATTTCATAGCCGCCGGAAAAAGACATAAGGCCGCATTGATAAAAATGGGAGTTCCTGAAGAAAAAATTATAACGTTTGCGGAACTTGCTCCGAGCCTTGTTTCCGATGAATTGCCCGATCCATACGCCGGTTACGAACTTAAAATTAAGGTTACGGCTTTGATTAACCGTATTTTTGAAGATAATTTTGCGTCTGATTCTTTATTGAAAGAACCGGAAGATTTTCCTGATTTTGATACGGCGATGATTCTTGATTTGATAAATTATTTGAAGAATATGAAGGTATACAGATTTCAAAATGATATTTCCGAAATTATTGACATTTTGTCAAAAATTACGCCTGAAACTCCGGCGGAACAAAAGAATAGTATTATTTTTGACCAGTTAATAAAATTACAGGCAATGTTTGGCAGTCCGAAAGATTCTTATTTTTTACATATTGTGCCTTTGGCGACCGTTGTAAAAAATCCGCAAACCGGCAGATTATTGTTGTATGAATTTGCCGATATGTTGAAAGCAGAAAAAGAAAAAATAAGCGCAAGCGCTCCGTTATATTCGGATATGTGGGCAAATAACCAGTATTCAAATTTGAGATCTGCAGCGATAAATATATTTGAAGTCGCATATTCGACAGACAAAAAAAATGCGCTTGGAATAACAAAAATATTATATGAACTCGATTTTATAGATAACAATGAAATACCGTGGGGACTCAGAGATATTATAAAAGAATATAATGATTTGAGAGATTATTATTTGTCATTTGCAAAACCCGGCGTTGATCAGGATATGCTGAAAGGACTTCTGAAAACAATAGAGATGTTACAAGATATCAAACTGCAGGATGAAGAATTAAATATTGAAAAGGAATCGGCAATTAGAAATTTAAATTCATTGGTCGATGTTATAAATCCTTCAACCGCCCGGATAGCCGACTACCATATGCAGAAATTGATTGCTGCGGCCGTTCAGCTTTTAAAATCAGGCAGAACAGAAGAAGCGTCGGAGATCATCAAAGCGATTCTTCCGGTTTGCGAACAAATGGCATCAAAAACAAAAATACTTAATGAAAAAACGCTTAGAGATTTATCCTCAGTAGCCGAACAATTTTTTTCTATGTCCATGAAGGATCCGTTTGACGCAATCGTATCTTATTTGCTGTTTGTCGCGAAGTCTTCGGATGATGCCAGAACCAATGAAAAAGCCTGCGAACATATATGTAAAATTACTTCCTTAATGTACAATTCGGCAAAGAAAGCCGGGGCAAACAGCGAGGAATATAAAAAAACCGAAACCGAAATACTGGCAATATTTGAAAAATTCGCCGAAAATACTCCTGAAAATCTTGCCGTTTACAGATATTTGTTTGATAATCTCGGATTTAAAACGCAGACGTTGGCTTTGTTTATAAAAGCATTAAACAATTCCCGCAAAGCGGCCGTTCCTTATCTGCCGGACGATGAAAAAATAATAAATTCCAAAGAAATTATTGAATTGCTTCTTAAATCAACCGATACCGTTATAATTGAAAGATTATGTTTAAGACTTTATATGTCCGGAACTAACGGCAAAAAAACGGCTTTGGCTTTGATTGATAAATTATTTACGACTGCCGAAGATCCTAATGCCGGTATTGAATTGCGTAAAAAAGCGGCAGTTTCATTGGGACGTACCGCCTCATTATTGTATCAGGAATTTAATGACGATAAAGTTTTAAACATTGCAAGGATCAACAAGATATACGCCGATTTGAATATTGAGGCTTTATTACAGGAATCAACCGTATACTTTGAAAATATTTACGGACGAACGGGATACGGCGAATCGTATGCTGAAAATTTTGATTTTACTCCGCTTATATCCAGACTTCCGAAATCTCTCATTGCAAAAGGCAAACTCAGAGCAAAATCTCCTGTTTTCATGGAAAACAGAGGCCGCGTAAATAAAAAAAATAAAGAAGTCGCGGCAATGACCGAAGATTTTGACAGTTTGCAGGATATTCTTAAATATAATGTAATCGTGCTTGAAAGGATGAAAAAATTAAATGACCGTTCTTCAAGAAAAGATTTTGATAAAACTGTTGAAATCGTAGCCAGAATGATACAGATATTGAAAAAAATTAATCCCGAACACGGCGCTGCCGCCGAAGCGGCTCTTGAGAAAATACTTAGTTTAATTCCGAACGGTGATATTGAACCTGGTACGATAAAAAAACAGGTTGCTCTTTCAAAATGGAATGAGGATTCTATAGCCTCTATTGAAGAGATTCACACTTTGATAAATGCCATACATCAAACAAGCATTCTTGATTTTAAACAAAAAGTTAAGAGTATAAGCGGTATGGATAAAGGAGATATCCGCACGTCAAGATTTATACGCGATAATACTTCAATTTTAGCTTATGATTTGTCCGATTCCGGAAAAATGAACAGAGATATACAAAGTTTTCTTACAAGACTGGCATCAGACAGGGTAAGCATTGACGATTTCGTTTTCAGAGACGACATTCTTGTATGGACGACAAGATTATTTGCCCACAGCGTTGATATTTTTATAAATTTCGGAGAAAAAGACAGAGGAATTTCTATTTATTACAATGAAAACGGAAGAAAATCCGGATATGCGGAGAGAGTACGTTATTTCAGCCAAGTTTTGACAAGGCTCGGATTTGATGTCGTTTCCGATACGGAAGAGGATTTTTCGGATAAAAAACCCGGAACATGCGGACTGAAGGCCGTATTGAATAAAGATTTCGGACTAAATGAGGAAACAGATATTGCGGAAATAGCGGCCAGAGCGGTTTTATTGTATAAACATTCGACTAATCTTGATATGGAACTTGAAGAATTGGCCGACAGATATTCGGAAGGCTCTTATCTGGAAACATTGGCTAAACTTGTAGATAAATTTATGGCGGGAGAAATATGGTACGGATACTCTTATGTGTCCAACGGAAGAACGGCGTTCAGAGACAATACAATGACGGAAAGATTTCCTAAACCGAGTTTTTCGGCTGCAAAACAAATATTTGACGAAGTTTTTGAGTATCTCGGGATTGAAAAAGCATACGACGGATCAAGAAGATATTATGAATTGGACCAAAGTTTTATTGATAAATATTTTAATAAACCATTAGAACAGGCTTATGATGAAGGACGTATCGCTTTTGATGAAAACGGATATCTTGTAAAGAATGTTAATTATGATATTATAGAACAGCTTGTTAATGCCATTTTGGAAGATGAATACGATGCGTTAAAACAGAGCAGAATTATAAATCTGATAAGCAGATCAAAATTCAGTTTCAAAACAATAGGTTTTATAGGCAATCTGATGTTTGTTACCGGCAATGTTAAATTATCTAACGGGGAAACTTTATCTGTCAGGGGGCTGATGAATCCTTACACAAGAAGATTAAAATACGCCCAGACTGAAATTATATCCGCAGCCGGACGTGAGAAACTTACGGAAGGTAAACTTACTGCGGTGCTGAACGGAGAGGGATATAAAATTTCTCCGAAACAGGAATTGATAGGGACAAAAGAAAGAGAAAGAATAAAAAGCTTCCTGTCTGCCCAGATTCAAAATACCGACAGTTCCGAAGTTTTATGCACGGGAACGTCCGACGGTAAAGGAACTTACGTGGCCGGCAATATTACTTTTGACAGAAAGAACGCCGGTTCAGGAGATATTCTGCTTGTTAAATTCACTGTTCCGGATGACGTAAAGGCGATAGAATCTGTAAAAGCGGTTATAACGACCGGCGGCGGCACTCTTAGCCACGCTGCGATAACAACCAGAGAATTAAAAAAACCTTCGGTTGTGCTTAACGGCGCTTCATGGAATGACGGAAGCGTTGAGGTAACGTACTACACTTATGAAGAAGCGGCGGAAGAAATAAAAGGATTTAATGTCAGAAAAGTAAAAGAAAATACGGTTATGCTTAAAGAAGGAACAAAAGTCCTTGTCAACGGAGAAACGGGGCGGATTCTTTTGTTCAACGACATTGCTCCGCGTCTGCTTGACCAATTGCAAAGATATATAGAAGCAAAAGATATTAAAGCAATAAAAACATTCTTCGGTGAAAATAAAGATAACGAAAACATAAGAAAACTTGTTGAATATATTTATTTCCAGACAATAGGCGATAAAGAACTTGAAGAAATAATGTTTGTTTTATTTGACAGTTCATTGCCGGAAGCCGTAAGGCAAAAAGTAAAAGAACTTAATGTCGTTTACGTCAAAAACAAAGTAAGAAACATATCCGAATCTCTTAAAAATTTGGAGAATATAGACAATATAAATATAAGTTACGGGATTATAACAGGATTAAACGATAAACTTAATTACATAAAAACTATTGAAAACAGAGAAGATATAAATGCTTTAAAAAAAGATATCGCTTCGGCTCAGGAAAAAATAAAAGACGGTCTTCTGGAATATGTTACCGGTATTATAGAAACCGGTAAAACTCTTGCTTCAAAAAAGAAATTGAATGCGTCTGATATAGAAAATATTGTCAAGCTGCTTCATCAGATATCCGTATACCGTTACTTTATTCCAGAAAGCGAAAAGAGAGAAGATTTGGCTGAAAAAAGAAATGAAATTAAAAATCTTGTTTTGGTTTTGGAAAACATAGTAACGGAGTATCAGTCCAAAAAGAAAATAAGCATAGACTCCGAAATATGCGGTTTTAGCGAAATATCGGCCGGAGACGCTTACAGATTCGGCTCCAAAACTACGGAACTTGCTTTGATTTACAGGCTTTTGTCAAAAATAAAAGGAGTAAAAGTTCCGGCGGGAGTAGGTATAAGCGCCAATGTTCTTTATATGTTTTTCAGCGAGACAGGACAAAATGAAGAATACAGACAATTAACCGCGGATTTTGAACTTGCCGTAAAAACAAAGAACGAGACGGCTGCAAAACAGATTGCAAAAAAAATACAAAAACTCATAGATGGTTCAAAAGATAAAAAACAGACATTTATGCAAAAAGTAATAGAAGGTAAAATGAAATCGTCTTTACGGCAAGGAGCAAGATATTCGGTCAGATCTTCCGGAGTCGGCGAAGACAGTGAAAATAAAGCTTTTGCCGGAATGGGTGAAACAAAATTAAACGTATCCTACGGGGATGTTTTTGAAAATATTCGGGAATGCTGGAAATCTTTTTATTCCGACAGATGTATTGAATATATGATAAAAACCGGGCAGATTGTAAAACCCGCGGTTTTAATACAGGAAATGATCAACGTGGATAAAGCCGGAGTTATATTCAGCAGAAATAAATACGGCAATACTATTATTGAAGGCGTTTACGGCCTCGGAGAAGGAACAGTATCCGGAATAATTACTCCGGATACGGTTGAAGTTGAAACTACAAGCGGAGAGATCATTGAATATTCGGTTGCAGACAAATATTCAAAAATAGTGGCTGCGGCAAACGGAACAAGCCAGGAAGTCGTAACGGAAGGCGCAAAAGACAGAGTTTTATCGGCAGAAGCGGTAAAGACATTAATGGATATAGTAAATGTTCTTGAAAAGGATGCGGGCTATCCTGTAGATATAGAATACGGAATAAAAGATGATGAAATTTATATACTGCAGAGAAGACCGATTACTACGCTTGAAGACGCCGCACAGACAAAACCGGATATAACTCCGGCTCTTGAAGAAAAGGAAGCCAAGCAAATGGCGGCGGTATCATTTGAAGATATGCCGGCGGGAAGCGAAATCTTATTTAATATGGCAAATCCTCTTGGGCAAGACGAAGCCATACATGTTTATCTCAAAAAAACAGACGGTAATGTTTCAGTTTTTTGCATAGATTCAAAATATGAAGGCAAGATAGATTCCGCCGTTATTCTTTCAATGATAGTTGACAGAATAAATACCGATTCGGTTGTCAGAGATAAATTCAACGGATATTTGTCCGTAATCGCAAAAATAGGCGAAATGGAGATGGGAATACTTCCGTTCCCTTATATTGATACCGAAGAGAGCATAATTCCCGCGGGCGGAAATATTGATATTAAACATATTAAAACAATGTTAATGTCGGCATAAGATTGTTATATTTTTAAAATAGTGTTTTTATTTGTATAATAAAAGCACTATTTTATTTTAAGAGGCAAATATGAAACTTGGCATAGTCGGGCTTCCTAACGTTGGGAAATCAACTTTATTTAACGCTATAACGAAAGCAGGCGCTGAATGCGCAAACTATCCGTTCTGCACGATAGAACCTAATGTGGGTGTGGTGGCAGTTCCCGATAAAAGGCTTGATTTTCTTGAAAATCTGTATAAATCAAAAAGAAAAGTTTATGCAACAGTTGATTTTGTTGATATAGCCGGTCTTGTAAAAGGAGCTTCAAAAGGAGAAGGACTCGGCAACCAATTTTTATCTCATATAAGAGAAACTGCAGCCATAGTGCACGTGGTAAGATGTTTTGAAAACGGCGATATTACGCATGTTGAAGGCAAAATTGACCCGTTGAGAGACATTGAAATAATAGAAACGGAATTGCTTCTTTCAGACCTTGAAACAATGACAAAAAAACTTGATAAACTGCAGAAAGATTCAAAATCTAAAGACAAAAAAATAATTGCGGAAAAAGAACTTGCCGAAAAAGTAAAAAAACATCTTGATGACGGCAAAGCGATAAGAACTCTTGAATTAAATGATGAAGAAACAGAAATGGTAAAAAACTTTTTTTTAATAACGGCAAAACCGGTAATATATGCGTGCAATGTCGCGGAAAGCGATCTGCCTTCAATGAAAAATAAATTTACCGATATAGTTGAAAAAAGAGCCGCTGAAGAAGGCGCCCAGGCAATACCGATATGCGCAAAAATAGAGGCCGAACTTTCGGAACTGTCAGATTCCGACAGACAGACTTTTTTATCCGATCTCGGGTTAACAGAACCGGGACTTAACCGTTTAATAAAAGCAAGCTATAATCTTCTCGGACTTATAACATATCTTACGGCAGGAGAAGACGAATGCAGGGCTTGGACAATAAAAAAAGGTTTTCTTGCTCCTCAGGCCGCAGGCGTAATTCATACTGATTTTGAAAAAGGGTTTATAAGGGCCGAAGTTATGACGTTTGACGATATTTTCAGGCTGGGAAACGATAAGGCCGTAAAAGAATCAGGGCATCTGCGAAGCGAAGGCAGAGATTATGAAGTTAAAGACGGCGATATTATAGAATTTAAATTTAATGTTTCAAAATAGGTAAAAATGAAAGGTTCCGTTATCACAATAGGCACTTTTGACGGCGTGCATTTAGGGCATAAAGCCATTTTGGATAAAGTTGTAAAAGCCGCTAAAGCATATAACTTGCAGAGTATCGTCATTACAATGGAAAAACCCGTTAAGAAAGTTGACGGTCTGTTAACTTTGCCCGATGAAAAAATTGAAATCATATCATCGTTCGGGATTGATAAAATAGTGGTTTTTCCGGTCAATAAAACGGTTTTAAACACGACGGCAGCAGATTTTTTTAAAAACATAATAATAAAGCAGTTAAATGCAAAATATATTGTTGTGGGTTATAATTGCGCTTTCGGCAAAGACCGGGAAGGCGATATACCGTGGCTTAAAGAAGCGGTAAAAAAATACGGTATTAAACTTAAAGTAGTAAATCAGGTGAAAAACGGCGGATATATAGTATCTTCTTCAAAAATAAGAGATTTAATAAACAAAAACAAAATCAGTTTAGCCAATAAAACATCAGGCAGAATATTTGAAATAAACGGGATTCACGTTTTGGGAAATAAAATAGGAAGAACAATAGGCTTTCCGACAATAAACGTAAAAGTCTGCAAAGAAAAAATATTACCGAAAGGGATTTTTACATGTTCTGTTTTTGACGCTTACGGCAAATGTTATCCGGCCGTTTTAAACATAGGTACCAGACCTACATTTAGAAAATTGAACCATTCTTTGTCGGTTGAAGTTCATATTTTAAATTTTTCCGGCAAATGGAAAACAAAAAATATAAAAATTTTAGTTCATGAATTTATAAGAAACGAAAAAAAATTTGCAAATGTTGAATCGCTGCAAAGAGCAATAAGAAAAGATATCGCTTTTGCTTCGGATAAAAAAGTCTGCAAATTGACTTAAAAAAAACATAAATGATATAATACCCATTCCGTTTTTGCGGATATGGCGGAATTGGCAGACGCGTACGGCTTAGGACCGTATATCGAAAGATGTGGGGGTTCAAGTCCCTCTATCCGCATGAAAATATTGATTTTCGTTGTGAAAAAAAATAAAATTATACAAGTTTGGCGACGTAGCTCAGGGGTAGAGCAGAGGACTCATAAGCCTTTGGTCGGTGGTTCAATTCCACCCGTCGCCATTTTTTATTTTAAAAAATGAAAATATTAATTACCGGAGCCAACGGTTTTGTAGGAAGCCACATAGTTGAGGAACTTACCGCAAACAACTATGAAGTCATTTGCGCTGTCAGAAAAAATTCAGATCTTAAATGGATAAATAACCAGCCTGTAAAATTAAAATACGGAACTTTAAACGATAAAATTTTTCTTAAAGAGATAATATCCGAAACAGATATTGTTATCCACTGCGCCGGAGTTGTAAGGGCGTTGACATGGGATACTTATAAAGATGTTAATGTAACAGGCACGAAAAATATAATAGAAGCCGTTTTGGAAAATAATAAAAATTTAAAAAAATTTATTTTTATTTCATCACAGGCCGCAATGGGACCTTCTTTTGAAGATAAAACAAGGAAAATCGGCGATATTGAAACCCCTGTTTCCGATTACGGCAAAAGTAAATTGCTGGCCGAACAGGAGGTAAAAAAACTCAAAGGAATAGTTCCGTACTGCATTTTAAGACCGGCGGCTGTTTACGGTCCCAGAGATAAAGATATTTTCGCATTTTTCAATATGGTCAATAAACATATCGCTCCTAAAACCGTAAAAGAACATCTTATACAGCTCGTTTTTGTTAAAGATATAGCTAAAATAGCAATTAAAACAATAAACAATCCTGTTTCGGATAATAAAATATATTATCTAGCGGACGGTAAAATATATTCGTGGCAAAATGTCGCCGATACAATAGCCGGTTCAAACGGCATTAAAACCGTATCCGTTCCGCTATTTGATTTTATTTTTAAGACTGCAGGCAATATTTTTGAATTTATATCTTTTATTGTAAAAAAACCGCAGGTTTTAAACAGACAGAAAATAACCGAAATGCTTCAAAAATCATGGGTTTGCGATAATTCCCAAACATTAAAAGACCTTGATTTTACATTTGAAAATCTTGAAAACGGTTCAAAAATAACATACAATTGGTATTTAAAGAATAAATGGTTTTAGGAATATATTAACTTTTAGGAGTTAGATTAAATGAACGATATTTTTAAGAAGTGTTATGAATTTACGGCAACAAAGGATATCAAAGCGCAGGGGGTATATCCTTATTTCAAAAAAGTTGAATCCGCACAGGGGCCGGAAGTCATAATAGGCGGAAGAAAAATAGTTGTAGTATGTTCAAATAATTATCTTGGTCTTGCAGACCACCCTAAGGTTATAGAAGGCTCAATTAAGGCCGCAAAGAAGTACGGCACTTCATGCACAGGTTCAAGATTTTTAAACGGAACTAACGATTTGCATGAAAAAGTTGAAAAAAAATTCGCAAAATTTGTAGGTAAAGAGACTGCAATTTTGTTTACAACGGGACATCATTCAAACATAGGAGCAATATCTTCTCTTGTAGGCAAAAACGATATAGTAATAACCGATAAACTGGACCATGCTTCAATAATAGACGGCTGCCGTTTGGCTTTGGGCGAAATGGTAAGGTTCAGGCATAACGATATGGCTGATCTTGAAAGGCAGCTTATAAAAAATAAAGACGCATCGGCAATAATAGTGGTTGACGGCGTTTTCAGCATGGAAGGAGACATTACCAATCTTCCTGAGATAGTAAAACTCGCAAAGCGCTACGGCGTCAGAATTTTTGTAGATGAAGCTCATTCTTTGGGAGTTTTAGGCGAAAGAGGAACCGGTACAGGCGAGCATTTCGGGCTTCAAAGCGATGTTGACGTAGTCATGGCAACAGCTTCAAAATCGCTTGCTTCAATCGGCGGTTTCATTGCAAGCAGCAATGAAGTAATAGAATACATAAAACATACGGCAAGATCTCTTATATTTACCGCAAGTCTTCCGCCTGCATGCGTAGGAGCGATAGATGTCGCTCTTGATATTTTACAGCAGGAACCTGAACGCAGAGAAACTCTTTGGAAAAATACCAGAAAAATGAAAGAAGGTTTCCAGTCAATGGGGCTTGATACCGGAACATCGGAATCTCCTATAATACCTATAACAGTCGGCGACGATATGAAAGCGTTCCAGATGTGCAGAATGCTTTTTGACGAAGGCGTTTTTACGTCTCCGGTCGTAAGTCCGGCAGTTCCACAGGCTATAATCAGAACAAGTTATATGGCTACTCATACGGATGCTCATCTTGAATTTATACTTGATAAATTTGAAAAAGTTTCAAAGCAGGTAGGCCTTATCCCGGGCGGCAATACAAGAAAATCAAAGACATCCGCTAAAAAATCATGGAAATTCGCATTTTCAAGAAAAGATTTTGCGGATGCCACTAAAAACTGGTTTAAAAATCTTTGGTCCAAATAGATGTTTACCATAAAAGAAATAAAAAATGACAAAATAGATAAATTTATAAAATGTCCTTACGAAATTTATAAAGACAATCCGTATTGGATCCCGCAATTAGACAGAGATGTTAAAAATATATTATCGGATAAAAACCCTTTTTGGCGGCATGCGAAAAGGGCTCTTTTTTTGGCATATGACGACAATAAAAAAGTCGTCGGCAGAATTGCCGCTATTATTGATTACAACTATATTAAATTTCAGGACAACATGATAGGTTATTTCGGTTTTTTTGAATGTATAAACAATATTGAAGCGGCAAAACGGCTTTTTGCCTGCGTTGAAAATTTTCTTGCGGAAAATAATATAAAAAAAATGATGGGGCCTATGAATCCGTCCACAAATGACGAAGTAGGATTTTTATATGAAGGTTTTGACAGCCCGGCAAGAATCATGATGCCATATACTCATAAATATTATATTGATCTTGCAGAACAGGCGGGGCTGAAAAAAATAAAAGAATTGTACGCTTATGAAATACCCGTTGCTCTTGATGACAGAATGGTAAGATTAAACAAAGCTTTAAACATAGTTAAAAAAAGAAATCCTACGATAACAATAAGAACATTTTCAAAAAAGAATTATAAAAAAGATTTGGCTGACGTTATGGAAATTTACAATTCGGCATGGGAAAAAAACTGGGGTTTTGTACCGTGGACTAATGAAGAATTTGAAACCATAGCCGACAGTCTTGTCGGTTTGCTTGATGAAAAGATTGTGATGATGGCATATGACGGTGCAAATCCGGCCGGTATGCTTATAGCAATACCGGATTATAATTATGTGTTAAAAAAAATAAACGGGAAATTATTTCCTTTTGGTTTTTTAAAATTTTTGTATTTTAAAAATAAAGTAAAAGATTTAAGACTTATGATAATGGGCGTAAAAAAAGAATACAGAAATAAAGGAATAGAAGCTTATATGGCCGGAGAGGCTTTAAAAAATTCAGTGTCCGCAGGCTATGAAAACTGTGAGCTTTCATGGATACTTGATGACAATGTAATGACGCAGAGAACGGCGGAAATGATGTCCGGCAGGCTGTACAAAAGATATGCCGTTTATTCAAATGCTGGAATCTGAAATTCATGTATAAAACAATAGAAAATTCAAAAAAAAATTTAAAGGCAGGCGACTTTGACGGCGCTTTGAAAAATCTATACGGTCTTTTGGAAAAAGACTTAAGCGCAGAAGCTAAAATATCTGTTTATAAAGAAATAGCCAAAATATATATATTTAATAAAAATTATACAAAAGCAGCAGAAGAGATCTGCGCGTTTTTTAACGATACGGAAATGTTGTCTTTTTTGGGCAATATAGACGAATATATAACGGAAAGAAACAAAGACAGAGTTAAAAATACCCTTTTAAATAATTTTGAGATATTAAAAAAAAGAACAATATTAAAATCAAAACCTTCCTCAATGCTTGCAGTGCTGACAAATAAATGCAATCTCAGATGTATAATGTGCGAATCTGTAAAAGAAAATTATCTTATTTCGGATGAAACAATAGCCGATATTATAAAATATATGAAATATTTTGAACGGTTTACTTGTATCGGCGGAGAAGTTTTTTTATACGACAAGATTAATGATATTATTGAAAGTGCCAAAAAATATGATACTGAGTTATGTATTGTGACAAACGGTTTATTTTTGCGTAAAAATATGGCAATATTTGAGAATATGAGAGCTTCAATAGGAGTTTCCGTAGACGGTTTTGACAAAGAGACTTATGAAAAAATCAGAATAAACGGAAATTTTTATCAGTTGCTTGAAAATATGGAAACACTAAAAGAATCGTTGAAAAAGGATTCTTTTAAACAAGTCAGAACTTTATTGCATATGGTTATTATGAAAAACAACTGTAAACAAATAATGAAAGCTTTTGATTTTGCATTAAAATATAATTTTGGAGCATTAAGTTTTTTAAAATTAAATTCTGCGGTTGAATACAGACCGGACGATAAAGAACTAAGGTATGCAACTGATAAAATTAATGAATGTATGGATATTATAGAAAAAGAAAAATATAACATTCAAATTTTTACTGATCCTAATTTAAATGTAGTGCGAAAAAATCAGAAAAATTTATATAATAATTCAAATTTAGTACGCAATGAGTTATATTTTAAATGTAACATACCTTGGAAAAATCTTTCGGTTTCAGTTAATGAGGATTTATATTTTGACTGTCGTTCCGATTGTAAAAAATTTGGAAAATTTGAAACTATTGAAAAATCTTGGAACAGTTTGGCTATTCAGAAAATAAGACAGGCTGTTATTGACGGCGTTTATATTGAACCGTGTAAAGACTGCAGTATTTTACACTAATTTTATTTAAAAAGGGAAAACTATGCATAAAATTTTAGTAACCGGCGGAGCAGGTTTTATCGGAAGCAATTTCGTCAGATATATGCTAAATAAATACGATTATAAAATAGTAAATCTCGATTTGCTTACTTATGCCGGCAATCTTTCCAGTTTGGACGACGTAAAAGATAATAAAAATTACGAATTTGTAAAAGGCGATATCTGCGACGCGCAGCTTACCGATAAGATAGTTTCCGGCGGAGTTGACGTAATAATAAATTTTGCCGCGGAATCACACGTTGACAGAAGTATAACCGATCCGGGCGTTTTTGTAAAAACAAACGTTTTGGGTACACAGAATCTTTTGGAATGCGCAAAAAAGTACAAAATAAAAATGATTCAGATCTCTACCGACGAAGTTTACGGTTCACTGGGCAGCACAGGATATTTTACGGAAGAAACGCCTCTTGATCCGAGCAGTCCGTATTCTTCAAGCAAAGCTGCTGCGGATTTGCTTGTTCTTGCTTATCACCGCACTTTCGGGCTTAACGTAAACATTACAAGATGTTCCAATAATTACGGACCTTATCAGTTTCCGGAAAAACTTATACCTCTTTTTATCACAAATCTTATGGATAATAAGCAGGTTCCTTTGTATGGAGACGGCTTAAACGTCAGAGACTGGCTTTTTGTTGAAGACCACTGCTCTGCAATAGACACAGTTCTTCATAAAGCAAAACCGGGCTCTGTTTATAATGTCGGCGGAAACAATGAAAAGACAAACAGATATATAACTGATACGATATTGAAAAATCTTGGCAAAAACGAAAACCTTATAAAATACGTTCAGGACAGGCTCGGACATGACAGAAGATATGCGATAGACGCTTCAAAAATAAAGAAAGAACTGGGCTGGCAACCGGCGTATGTGTTTGAGGATGCGATAGTCAAAACAATAAAATGGTATGTTGATAATAAAAAATGGTGGCAGCCGTTAAAAAAGTAAAACTCTAGTTTTTCAAGAGCGGCTGCGTTATTATAACGCGGCCGTTTTTTTATTTAGCATATAAGCCTGGCCTAAAGATATTCCGCCGTCGTTAATGGGAACAAGTTTATTATAGAAGACTTTAAAATTTTCTTTTTCAAGCAGTTTGATTGTTCTGGAAAGAATGTATTTATTTTGGAAAACGCCGCCGCTTAAAGCGATTTGATTTACTGTAAATCTTTTGCAAAAAAACAAAGCCTGTCTTAATATTATCCGGCATATTGTCTCGTGTATTTTGCCGCTTATTTGTTCAAGAGAAATTTTGTTTTTTAAATCTTTAACCAGAGATTCAATTGTTTTTGAAAATTGTATCTCGGAAATATTATTTTCTTTATGAATAAAATCAAAAGGATAAAATCCGCGGCTGTCTTTTTTAACTAAAGATTCAAGATGAGCGGCAGTCTGTCCTTCGTAGGAACAAAAATTTGAAATTCCGCATATTGCCGCCATAGCGTCAAGATATCTTCCGGCGCTGCATACCTGCGGTTTTTTTATATCTGAGTTTAAAAGAAATAAAACATGGTTGTAGAATTTTTCTTTTTTTATTGAATTTGCAACTGCCTGGAGTTTATTATGTTTGTTTAGAAGAGACAACGCAAGACGCCATATTTCTTTTGTTGCGGCGTCTCCTCCGGGCATATCAAAATATTCAAAATGACAAACTCTTTTTACGGTATTATTTTTAAATAAAATGCATTCGCTGCCCCACATATTGCCGTCATAACCGAAACCTGTTCCGTCATAAGAAAAGCCAAGCACTCCGCCCTTTAATTGGTTTTCAGCAATTACCGAGGCGGTATGAGCGTAATGATGTTGTATTTTTTTTATATTTTTAAATTTCTGCGTGCAATAAGCCGTTGTATTATAACCCGGATGCATATCACAAGCCGCTTTTTTAGGTTTTATATCAAGAAAATTTTTCATTTTGTTGAATGTATAGGACATAAATTCAATGTTTTCATAAGCTATCATATCTCCGCAGTAAGGCGAAAGATAGACCGAATTTTTTCTTGTCAGGCAGAATGAATTTTTTAAATCGGCGCCTGCCGCAAAAATATCTTTTGCTATTTCAAGATTAACCGGTTCCGGAACAAAACCTCTGCTTCTGCGTATTATTATTTTTTTGTCATTATCAAAAAATGACACTATTGAATCGTCAACCGGATTTAAAATTTCACGGTCATTGCTTAAAACCGCGTCAATTTCTTTTGAAAACTCAGAATATATTTTATTTTCGGTATGTATTATAGGCTTATCATTTTTATTCGCGGAAGTCATAATAAGCATGTTTGTTTTAATTAGATCAAAAAGTATGCAGTGCACAGGAGTATAAGGCATCATAACGCCTATATATTTATTGTTTTTAGATATACATTCGTTAAAAATCTTATTTATTGCGTCTTTTTTTTCAAGCAATACTATCGGAGCTGTTTTTGAATTAAGTTCTTTTTCTTCAAATTTGTTTATAAAAGCCGTTTTTTTTGCGGTTTCAATGTTTTTTGCCATAACGGCAAACGGTTTTTGGTCTCTGTTTTTAATTTTTCTAAGTCTGAGTACTGCTTTTGCGTCATAAGCGCTGCAGGCCAGATGATAGCCGCCGATGCTTTTTAGGGCAATAATTTTTCCGCCGTCCAGCATTTTTGCCGCATATAGGAGAGCATCTTTTTCATAATGCGTTTTGCCTGTTTTTGTTACGGTTAATTTTACTTTCGGCCCGCATTTCGGACACGCGTCAGGCTGCGCGTGAAAACGTCTGTCGGACGGTTTTTTATATTCTTCGTAACATTCTTTACACATTTTAAAAACTTTCATGACCGTATTTTTTCTGTCGTAAGGAAGTTTTTTTACTATTGAATAACGCGGGCCGCATTGCGTGCAGTTTGTGAAAGGATAATGATATCTTCTGTCCGCCGGCGAAAGGATTTCATTCCTGCATTGGGGACACATAGCCGCATCTGCCGGAAAATCGGATATTATGCTTTTTGTTTTTGAACTTTTTTGAATTTTAAAATTTTTATAATTTTTAAAAGAAGTTTTTTTAATCTTGATTTTTAATGACGGCAGTTTCTGTAATTCGCAAATAAAATTACCGGTATTTTTTTTAGAGCCTTCAATTGCCGTTTTTACTCCTGAACCGGTATTTAAAACATATCCGGAAAGCTTATATTTTTGGGCAAGATTATATATTTTCGGTCTGAATCCGATTCCCTGCACTATTCCGGATATTTCAATTAAAAAAGAATTTTTTTTATTCACCTTCAATGCTCTTGACAAAAACGTCGTTGCCCGCTATTATTGATATGTCTCCCGAACCGCATTTCGGACAGCATGCCGCTTCCATCTTATGAATTTCTATTTTTTCTTGGCACACGTTGCATAAAGCAGTCAGATTTTCATTTATAAACTCAAGTTCGCAACCTTTCGCTATAGTTTCGGGGATTATATGATCTTTCATAGTATGTACAAGCAGTTCTTTTTCAATACCGCTTGCTTTGCCGATTACGATGCTTATTTTTGTAATTTTTTTTAAACTATTCTGTTTTATATATTCTTCAATTACCGCCCATAATTCTCTGCCTATTCCGTGTTCGTGCATTGTATGCTCCTGTTATTAATATTTAATTATATTTTTTATTTTATCAAAATAATTAAAAGTTATAAAATTTGATATGAATTTTGTACAATCATGAAAAGTTCTGTAGCAAACAATGCCGCAAATGCGGATTTATAAAATGAATATCAAAGAAATTTTAAAGAAATTTATAATAAAATACTATGATAACATAATTGTTCTTTTTATAATCGGAATTGCCGCTTATTCATTATTTTCAAATATATCAATTAATAACTTAGAACATGATGAACTATATACATTGAATATGTTAACAATGAATAATCTTTTTGATATTATAAAAATAGGCAATGTTACTGACGTCAATCCTCCTTTATACCATGCCGTAATGTTTTTTTATACGCGAATATTTGACCTTTCCGAGTATATGATACGTATACCTTCGGTAGTGTTTTTTTTAATTACGCTTTACTTAATTTTTATATTTACGAAAAGACTTTTTGGCGCTGTTGACGGTATAGTATCTGTTTTGGTTACGGCAATGCTGTTTCCGCATGAATGGGTAAGTTTGTTGGCAAGAGGCTATGCGCTTTTAGTTTTATTCACTGTAATAACGATGATATTTCTTGATAATATTATTCGTTATAAAATGAAAAATAATGATAAAAATATATCTTATCGGATATTGATTTGTTATATTGTCAGCGCTATTTTTTGTATTTATACCCATTATTTTGGAGGCATTCTTGTTTTTTCCGAATTGTTTTTTTTATTTATAGTATTCAACAAAAAAGTCTTAAAAGAAATTTTTATTATAACAGTTCCGTTAATGGTATTTTATGTGCCTTGGCTGCTTTTAATCTCTCCGCATAAGGTAGATGTTGTACATCCTAATTTTATTGAATGGATAAACTGGAGCGTTCATGCAAATTATAATTTGTTTGTCGTTATTTTTTTTGCTTTTATTCCGGTGGTCCCTATTATATTTGATATTTTAAAAGATAAGAGAATAAAATTAATATGTAACAAATATTTATCTGTTTTGATGCTATTTTTTTTATTTTTGTTTCCGTATTTTTTAATATTATTTATGTATAAGATTGGGATAAAATGTTATCAAAGCAGATATTTAATTATTTCAATAATTCCTTTTTATATTTTAATTGCTCACGGGATTGCGATTGCAGGCAGAAGAAAAATTATAATTTTAATAATTACAGTTTTATTTATTATATACGGAATCAAACAGAAAGAACCTGTTTTTCGTATGTCGCAAGAAGCAGAATATAATATAAATTTTATTGTAAAAAATCATAAAAAAACAGGGAGACCTGTGCTTTTCATAAAAGACGGCATGTTTGAAATATATCATAAATTTCATTATGATAAATATTTCAATAACGAAACAAATAAAAATAACGTAAAACTGCTTTTGTATTCCGAAGTAAACCAAATAAATCAAACTATAGAAGAATTAAGCAGAATGTGCGGCAATAATTTTATATGGGTAATAGATTCAACATTGATGTATGATATGAATAGCGTATCCTTAAATAAGGATATTGTCAAATTTAACAGTAAGCTCCCGCCGATATATTTAGTCAAAAATAAAAAATAGAAGTTATTATTTTCTTTTTTTATTTTTTGTCGCTTTCATTGATTTTATTTCCGTTATTTTATCGCGCAGAAGAGCGGCGGTTTCAAAATCAAGTATTTCGGCAGCTTCTTTCATCTGCTTTTCAAGAGATTTCAAGATGTCTTCCATTTTGTTATGCGATATGTATTCTTCGCTAAGTTCGGCGGTATAAAGTTCAAGACTTTCATTTTTTGCCTTAATTTGGAATTCTTCAAGCTCGGTAACGGCTTTTATGATTGTTTTAGGCGTTATATTGTGTTTTTTATTGTATGCAATCTGTTTTCTTCTTCTTCTTTCCATTTCATTTATGGCTCTGCTCATGGAATTAGTCATTTTATCGGCGTAAAAAATAACTCTTCCGTCAACGTTTCTTGCCGTTCTTCCGCAAGTCTGTATAAGAGTCTGTTCCGATCTTAAAAAGCCTTCCTTGTCTGCGTCAAGAATAACTACAAGCGCGACTTCCGGCAGATCAAGCCCTTCTCTTAGAAGGTTGATGCCGACAAGCACGTCAAATTTCCCGAGTCTTAAATCTCTTATGATTTCTATTCTTTTAAGAGATTCGATTTCAGAATGCATATATTCTACGCGGAATCCCTTTTCTTTAAGATATGCCGTAAGATCTTCAGACATTCTCTTTGTTAAAGTAGTTACAAGCACTCTGTATTTTTTTGAGATAGTTTTTTCTATCTCTTTTATCATGTCGGGAATCTGTCCTTCCACAGGTTTTATTACTATTTCCGGGTCTACAAGACCTGTAGGTCTTATGACAAGTTCCACTATATCGTGTTTTGATTTTTCAAGTTCGTATTTGCCGGGAGTCGCGGAAACCATTACCGACTGGTTTATTATTGATTCAAATTCACTGAATTTCAAAGGTCTGTTATCAAGCGCCGACGGAAGTCGGAATCCGAAATCAACAAGAGTCTGCTTTCTGCTTCTGTCTCCTTCATACATTCCCCGTATCTGCGGAAGGGTAATATGCGATTCGTCCGCCACAAGAAGAAAATCTTTTGTCTGTTCGTTGGATAAGAAATAATCTATAAGCGTTGTCGGTCTTGAACCTTCGGGTCTTGCGGACAGATGCCTTGAATAATTTTCAACTCCGCTGCAAAATCCCGTTTCTCTGAGCATTTCCATGTCATATTTAGTTCTTTGCATCAGTCTTTGGGCTTCAAGGAGATTTCCTTTTGCTTTTAAAGCGGCTGTCTGTATATTTAATTCCGCCTCTATAGCTTTTAACGCATTTTCCATTTTATCGCCGGCCGTTACGAAATGTTTTGCGGGGTATATAAAACATTTTTCTTTTTTATTGTATATTTCTCCGGTCAACGGATTAAATTCTTTTATTGAATCTATTTCATTGCCGAAAAAATTGATTCTTACGGCCGTTTCCAGATAAGCGGGGAAAATCTCTACGGTATCGCCCTTTATTCTGAATCTGCCTCTTAAAAACTCTATTTCGTTTCTTTCGTAATGTATGGCGACAAGTTTTCTTGTAAGGGTATCAATGCTCATTTTTTCGCCGATTTTAAAACCTACGCACATGTTTTGGTATTCGTCAGGTGAACCGAGATTATAAATGCTTGACACGGAAGCGACTACAATCACGTCGTTTCTTTCAAGAATTGATGTTGTAGCTTTCAAACGCAGCCTGTCTATATGGTCGTTTATCGACGAATCTTTTTCAATATAAGTGTCTGTTGAAGGTATATACGCTTCCGGCTGGTAATAATCGTAATAAGAGATAAAGTATTCGACGGCGTTTTTAGGAAAAAAAGATTTGAACTCGGAATATAACTGCGCCGCAAGAATTTTATTAGGAGATATTATAAGAGCCGGCCTTTGAAGTTTCGTAATAAGGTTTGCCATTACGAAAGTTTTTCCCGATCCCGTTACACCCAGCAGAACCTGAGATTTTTTGCCTTTTGTGATGTTTTCGTATAATTTATCAATAGCCTGAGGCTGTTCGCCGGAAGGTTTAAAATCCGATACGAGTTCAAATTTATTTTTCAAAGCGTTCTTCCATATATTTATATTTTTTCATGTTTTTGTGATGAGTCTGGTCAAGCAAAAGAGGAGTAACGGAAACAAATCCTTTTTCAACTACTTCAATATCCGTTCCTTTGTTTTTCTTGCCGCATATGAATCTGCCGGCAAGTTTATAATAAGTTTTTTTGCCGGTTTGCTTTGAAACTATGGATTCGTCATAAGAACGTATTCCGAGAGATACTACTTTGATTCCTTTTGCTTCCGGCGGAATATTTACGTTTAAACAAGGAGCCGGTCTTCCTTTCTTTGCCGTTTTTAAAAATTGTTTTGCTATTTCAAGTACTATTTTGGCGGATTTTTCAAAGCACGGTCTTTTTTCGTTTACTGCCGATACGGCCATAGACGGTATTCCAAGATATGCGCCTTCTCTTGCGCATGCGACTGTTCCTGAATACACCACGTCCTGTCCGAGATTCGGATGAGTATTGATGCCCGATATTACAAGATCTATTTTATCTTTTAAAAAAGAGTAAAGACCGAACTTTACGCAGTCGGTCGGAGTTCCGTCGATAAGGCTGTAAATATTGTTGCCGTAATCTTTTATCTGTCTGTAATCGTCAAGCGTTATGGACTGGCTCATTCCTGACATTTCATGTTCCGGAACTATAACGTAGACGGTTCCGAGTTTGGACATTTCTTTTATAAGAGGTTTAAGTCCTTTGCCTTTTATGCCGTCGTCGTTTGAAATTAGAATATTCATACATCTCCCGTATATAATTTAAAATTATTTTTTATTAATGATATTTATAAGCGTATCAAAAAGTTTTTCCTGCGGGAAAAAATCAGGTTTAACGGCGCGTTCCGTATCAATTGCGGCCGTGTTTAAAGTTTCTTCTATAATTTTATATAAATCTTCCGTTTTAAGATTTTTTTCTTCAATAATAACCGACTGCGGCGCAGAAGAATTTTTTGCGTTGAAATACTGGTGATTGTCAGTAGCATACGGATAAGGAACAAAAACGGCTTTAAGTCCGTACATTTCAACTTCTTTTACTGTGCCGGCTCCGGCCCTGCATATCACAAAATCGGAACATGCATAAGCGTTTCCGATATCATGCATATAAGGCGCTATAAATTTTTTGTAAGAAATTTCAGAATATTTTTTATTAAGTTCTTCAAAATATTTAGTTCCGGTTACATGTATAAACTGTATTTTGCCGTGATATTTTTCATAGAGTTTTGCCGCTGTATTAAAAGCCGTTTCATTTAATTTATCTGCTCCGAGGCTTCCTCCGAATACGAAAACAGTAAATACGGAAGGATCCAGTCCGAGCTTTTCGGCTGCATGAGAACGCGGTATTGAAAAGATATCTTTTCTTACGGGATTTGACGTGTAAACTGTTTTTAAAGGGCAAAAATATTTTGCCGACTGCTTAAAGCTTATTGCAGTTTTATCGGCTATTTTAGACAGCAGTTTATTCGCAAGACCGGGTATTGAATTTTGTTCATGTATAATTGAAGGTATTTTTTTAAATTTTGCAGCCAACAAAACAGGTACGGCGAGGTACGCACCCATTCCGACTGCCGCTTTCGGACGCGTTTCTGATATTATGGCAAGAGCCGAAAATATGCTTTTTACCATATTTAAAGGGAATAAAAACATTTTAAGAGATATTTTTCTGGGCGGAGCATAGAAGTTTAAAAGTTTGTAATCGTATCCCGACTTTTTTACTATATTCAGTGAAACGGAGCCGGCAACGTCATTTACTATAAAAACGGGGTTATAACCGGCATTTTTCAGCTCGTAAGCGAGAGCTATTCCGGGATATACGTGTCCGCCTGTACCGCTTGTGACTATTAAAATATTATTCATATTTATTTTTTCTTGAAATATTCAATAATATACCAATTGTTATAAGACTATACAACATTGAAGAACCTCCGTATGATATAAACGGCAAAGGCATGCCTTTTGCCGGCATAACTCCTATGGACATTCCTATGTTTATTGCAGCCTGAACCGCAAACATGATGCCTATGGTAAAAGATAAATTTTTACCGAAATAATCATCGCATTGTTCGCTTATTTTAAAAGCTTTTAACATTATATACACGAATGAACAGACAATGATCAATACTCCTAAAAAACCGACTTCTTCTCCGATTATGGGGAAAATAAAATCGGTATGGGCTTCCGATAAATGCATAAGTTTCATTTCGCTTTGTCCGCACCCTTTTCCCAAAAGGCCGCCCGAGCCTAATGCTATAAGCGCGCTTCTGACGTTGTCAGAAGATTTTGTCCAGTCTGAAAGAGCCGCAAGATAGTCGGTTATACGGTTCATTCTGTAACTGTGCCTGAATACGAGAGCCGCGGCTGCAATGCCAAAAATAGTATCGGTAATAAAGATGCGTTTCAATGTAAAACCGTGTATAAGGAGCATTACCGTGTATATTATTGCGAGAAATACGATGGTCCCTAAATCTCTCTGCCAAGCTATCAATACGGCGAATATTATAAAATATCCGGTTGTTATAAGAAATTTTTTGTTACGGCTGATTTCAATTTTTTCCTTTACGGATAAAATTTTTGTCGCTATTAAGGCAAAAGCTATTTTGGCAAGTTCAGACGGCTGCATTTTTATGATGCCTAAATCAAGCCATCTCGTTGCGCCTTTTGTTTCTTTTCCTAACGCCAATACCGCGATAAGCATCAAAACCATTACAATAAATAAGCATAAAGTTATTTTTTTTTCTTTATACAGTTTATAGTCAAATACAAACGCAGTAAATATAAAACATATTATTCCGAGAAATATTGTCGCAATATGTTTAAAAAAAAGTCTTAGAGATATGTCTTCCAAACGCACCGGAGTGACGGACAGACTTTCCGTTATACCTATGAACAAAAGACCAAAAATTACGATCAACAGCGACCAGCTATATCTGTTCAGCGATGAAAGTTCGGAGAACGGATTTCTTACGTAATTCTTTATGATTTTAAAAAAATTGTTCATATTAATTTAAAGATGAAATTATTTTTTTAAACGTCTTTCCTCTGTGTTCAAAGTTTTTAAACTGGTCAAAAGACGCGCATGCCGGCGAAAATAATACGACGTCGGATTCTTTTGTTAAAGACTGAAGTTTTTTGACCGCATTTTCAATAGTTCCGGTTTTGTATATTGGCGCGGCGCCTTTGAGTTCCTTTTCTATTATCGGCGTCGCTTCGCCTATAAGAATAATGTTTTTTACTTTATTTTTTATCAGATTATATATCGGTTTATAAGGGCTTCCTTTATCCTGTCCTCCCAAAATCAGATGTATATTTTTGTCAAAAGATTCAAGCGCTACTTTTGTCGAGTCTACGTTTGTTCCCTTTGAATCGTTATAATATTTTACGCCTTTTATTTCTTTTACGAATTCTATTCTGTGTTCAACTCCCTTAAAAGAAGATATTGTTTTTTTTATGGAATCAACAGAAACTCCCGCAAGATAAGCCGCTGCCGTTGAAGCCAGAATATTGTCTATATTGTGTCTGCCCGGTATTTTGACCTGCGCTTTAAAATCAATTTTTTTATTTTTATGTATTATATGAAAAGCCGAATCCTTATAATAAATACAGTTATGATTTTGTTTTGTAAAATTAAACGGGAAAGAAGACTTATTGTTCAAAGGAATAATTTTTTTCAAATATTTATCGTCGTAATTAAATACAATGAAGTCGCCCTGTTTTTGGTTTTTGAAAATATTTGCTTTTGCAAGCACATAATTTTTCATTGTTTTATGATGTTTGATATGGTCGGGTGTAATATTTAACAGAACGCTTATATCGGGTCTGAAATCCGGAGAGTCTTCAAGCTGATATGACGAAAGTTCAAGAACAAGAACGGTGTCTTTGTTTATTTTATCCGTGACGGACGATAAAGGAAATCCTATATTGCCTGCGACAACGGCGTTTTTGTAGTAATTTTTAATTATTTTATATATAAGAGTCGTTGTTGTCGTTTTTCCGTTTGTTCCCGTTACGGCTATTATTTTTTTTGGTTTTATAAAACCGAGAGCGAAATCAATTTCGCTTAAAACGGGTATTTTTTTTGCGGCGGTTTTTTTTAATACTGCAAGTTCGGACGGCAGCCCCGGACTTTTTACTATGAGGTCGCATTCAAGAATTTTATCGGTATGTCCGTTAAATTCGGTTTCTACTCGTTTATCAAGTTTCATTTGCAAATGAGTCCGCGCTTTGCCGCTGTCGCTTGCAAAAACTTTATAGCCTTTTGAAACGGCAAGATTTGCGCATGCTATTCCTGATTTACCCAACCCCAATACAGATATCGTTTTTTTGTCTTTTTTCATTTTTTTATCCCGCATTTAAATTTATCTGAAACAGCAGTGGTTTTTTTATGATTGTATTATCTGATTTTTAATGAGGCAATCGCTATTATTGCCAGAATAATGCCGATAATCCAAAATCTTATCGTAACTTTGGTTTCTCTTAATCCGCCGAGTTCAAAATGGTGGTGAATAGGAGCCATTTTGAATACGCGTTTATTCGTTCTTTTAAACACTGCCACCTGAATGAGAACCGACAAAGCCTCAACAACAAATATTCCGCCTACAATAAATAAAATAAGTTCCTGTTTTATAAATACCGCAACAAGCCCCAAAAGCCCTCCCAGACAAAGACTTCCGGTATCTCCCATGAAAACTTCCGCCGGGTGCGCGTTATACCATAAAAATCCGAGACTTGCTCCGAACATTGCCATTAAAAAAACGGATATTTCTCCCGCACCTGAAACATATATCAGTTTCAAATATGACGATATATGAGAGTTTCCGATAAGATAAGAAAATAAAGCCAGAGTCAGAGTCGCTATTATAATGTTGCCTATTGCAAGGCCGTCCAATCCGTCTGTAAGATTTACCGCGTTTGAACTTCCTACTATAACAAAAAGGATAAGAACAAAATATAAATAAGATAAAGGCAGAAAACAGTTTTTTATAAAAGGTATATTAAGAGAAGTCGCGTAATTCGCATTTACCGGATTAAAAAATAAATAAGTTACTACCGCAAGAGAAAACAGCGCCTGCCAGAATAATTTTTTTCTTCCGGCAAGCCCTTTCGGATTTTTTTTTGTCAATTTAAGATAGTCGTCCGTAAAACCTATGATTCCGAAAAACAGCGTTGCTGCTGAGAGCCACAAAATATATGGATTGTCAAGTCTGGCCCATAAAAGAACGGATATAAGTATTGAAATTATTATTATTAAACCGCCCATTGTCGGAGTGCCGGTTTTGCACTGGTGGTTTGAAGGAGCGCAGTCTCTTACAGGCTGTCCGGCTTTTAATTCTTTAAGTTTATTTATTATGTAAGGTGCTATTAAAAAAGTTATCAGAAGACTTGTAAGAACGGCGCCTCCGGCCCTGAAAGTTATATACTGAAAAAGATTGAAAGGCGAAAAAATATCTCTGAGTCCGTAAAGAAAATGGTATAGCATTTAGATCTCCGAAGTTATAAGTTTGTCGTATATTATATCAAGTTTTATGCCTCTTGACGCTTTAAAAAATACGAGAGAATTTTGTTTGATTTTAGTTTTAAGAGAATTTAACAGCATATCTCTGTCGCTAAACAAATGTACGTCTTTGCCCGAGATTTGTTCACCGGCGAATTTTATTTTATCTCCGTACATATAAACTGTTTGTACGGAAGATATTTTATTTATGAGTGTTCCTATTTCCGCGTGATAGCGGGGGGAATTTTCTCCCAGTTCAAGCATATCGCCTATTACAAGAATAATATCTTTGCCCGGATATGATTGTTCAAGCGATGAAATCGCAGCCGACATGGACGACGGATTTGCATTATAAGCGTCGTTTATGGCAAGAGCCCCGTTTGAAAGTTTGACCGTCTGCATTCTCATTTTAGGAGGCGTAAAAGTTTTAAGTCCGTTCTTTATCTCTTCAATAGAAAAGCCCATTGAATAAGCGGTTGCCGCGGCTCCCAGCGCATTTAAAACGTTAAATTTTGATTTTATAGGTATTTCAAAAACATCTGTGATGCCTTTAATAGTTATATTAAATACCGTAGTTTCTCCGTCAAGTTTTATATTGTCGGCGTAAACGTCGGCATCATGCGAAAAACCGAAAGTTATGACTTTGCGCGTCTTTTTTGTTTCTTCAATTATTGATTTTAAATAAGAATTATCAATATTTAACGCAATCGTTCCGTTTTGTTTAAGACCGTCGGCAATTTCTCTTTTTTCTTTCAGAACATTATCCTGCGTCTTAAAAAATTCAAGATGGGAAGAACCTATATTCGTTATTACGGCATAATCCGGTTCTGTTATTCCTGTTAAAACTTTTACTTCGCCGAATTCGGAAGTTCCAAGTTCAAAAACCGCGTATTTTGTATCGTAAGAAAGGTTGAAAACGGTAAGAGGAACGCCTATTCTGTTATTGAAATTTCCCTGATTGTTCAGAGTTTTTGCTTTTTGTTTGAGAATTGAGGCAAGCATTTCTTTTGTCGTCGTTTTTCCGTTTGAGCCCGTTATTGAAACCGTTATCAAATCTTTAAATTTACGTTTGTAAAGTTTTGCAGCCGTTTCAAGAGCAATAGAAGTGTCTTTAACTCTTACGAAAACCGTTTTTGCGTCCGAAAAATTCTTTTCGGCTCCTTCGGTTGAATAGATTACGGCGGCAACTTCTTTTTGAACCGCGTCTTTTATGAAATTATGGCCGTCAAGAGTTTTACCTTTTATTGCAAAAAATAAAGAGTCTTTCTCTATCGTTCTGGAATCTATTCCTATTTTATTTATGTTTATTTCGGGATTGCCTTTTGTTAATGCGCCGTCTGCCGCTTTTATTATTTCATTTAAATTTATATTTTCCATTTTAAATTATATAAGTTTCATTACTTCTTCTTTATCGTCAAAATGAAACTTTGTGGTTCCTATTATCTGGTATTTTTCGTGTCCTTTTCCGGCAAGCAATACTATATCATTTTTGCCGGCATATTTAACAGCTTCTGCAATTGCGCTGCGTCTGTCTATTATTGTTTTATAATTTGTTTTGTTGATTTCTTTCGCGCCCGCTTCAACTTCTTCGGCTATCTTTACTGGATCTTCTTCTCTCGGATTATCAGACGTTATAAAAACAAAGTCGCTCATTGTGCAGGCGGTTTTTGCCATAACAGGTCTTTTTGTTCTGTCTCTGTTTCCTCCGCATCCGAATACGGTGATAATTCTTGAAGGATTAAGATTTTTAATCGCCGACAGCACGTTTTTTAAAGCATCGTCGGTGTGGGCATAGTCTATAATAACGGTAAAACCTTTTTTTGAAACGATTTTTTCAAATCTTCCGGGCGCGGGAGATGTATTTTCTATAAAACGCACAATATCTTCAAATTTAAAACCTGCGGCAATACAAATACCTGTTACGGCAAGAATATTGTAAACGTTATGAAGTCCTATGTGGTGCACGGCTAAAGATTTTGTTCCTGCGTTTGTTTTAAGCGTAAAGGAAGAATCTGTATTTTTAAGTTTTATATCGGAAGCCGAGATTGCGGCTTTTACGTCTTTTGTAGAATATGAAATCTTTTCGGCTTGAAATTCATTTTTAAAAAGTTTTTTGCCGTAATCGTCATCAATATTTATAATTGCGTATTTTGTGTTTTTTTTCCGGTTATTTGAAAGCGATGAAAATAACATTGATTTGGCTTCAAAATAAGAATTCATGTTTTTATGAAAATCAAGATGGTCCGGAGTTAAATTTGTAAAAACGGCGATATCAAATTCTATTCCTTTTACTCTGCCCAAAGAGAGAGAATGGGATGACACTTCCGTTATAAGATATTTTATTCCTGCCGCAGCCATTTCGGACATCATTCTGTAAAGATCTAAAGACTGCGGCGTAGTGTTCGGAGCATCAATTATTTTACCGGCGTATCTGTAAGATATCGTGCCTATAACTCCTATTTGTATCCCCATTGATTTGAACAGAGATTCCGTCATATAAGTTATTGAAGTTTTTCCGTTGGTTCCCGTTACTCCTATAACCGTCATTTTTTTGTCGGGATAATCATAAAATTTTGAACTCATTTTTGACATGGCTTCGTTAATATTTTTAACTACGGCGTTTGCGCATCCGAGATTGTCTATTTTGTTTTCGGAAACTACGCATGCCGCGCCTTTTGATGCGGCTTCATGCGCGAATGATGCTCCGTCTGCATGAACGCCTTTAAATGCAAAGAATACGAAATCTTTGCATACGGTTCTTGAATCGTATGATAATCCGGTAATTTCAGTTTCAATATCTCCGTGTATTTGAGCGTTTATGTCGGATATTAAATTTTTTAATAACATAGTTATTCCTTATTATTTTTTTACGGCAATATCGTCTTTGGGTATATTAAGATATTGCATAGTTCTCTGAGCTATTTTAGCAAAAACAGGAGCGGCAACAGAAGAGGCGTAATAATCTCCCTGCGGTTCGTCAAACAAAACAAGTATTACAAGTTTCGGCTCCATTGCCGGAATCATTCCGCAAAATGAAGATACATAATGCTTTTTTGAATATTTGCCGGTTGTCTTATCTATTTTTTGCGCAGTGCCTGTCTTTCCGCCTACGGTATATCCTTCAATTTTTGCTCCCGGTCCCGTTCCGTTGTCTACTACTCCTTTTAAAATTTTACGGATTTCAAAAGCCGTGTCTTCGGAAACAACGCGTCTGATGGATACAGTCTGCGTAGACTGCTGTACGCCGTCTATAGATTTTATTATTTGAGGCTTTAAAAGAAGTCCGTTATTTGCGATTGCCGAAAAGCTGTTGACAGTTTGTAAAGGAGTCGTAAGAATTTCCTGCCCGAATGCAATAGTATGAAGGCTTCTGCCGCTCCATGCTTTAGTAGGTTTTAACGCTCCGTTTTCTTCTCCGTTTAACTCTATTCCGGTCTTGCTGTCAAAACCGAATATTTTTATATATTTGTAAAATCTGTCTTTGCCCAAAGATAAGGCTATTTTTGCTGTTCCTATGTTTGAAGAGTATCCGATAACCTGGGCAAGCGTAATTATTCCTTTTTTTTCATGATCGCTTATTATTACGTCTTTATAAATTTCCATTTTCCCGTTCATACAGTCTATTCTGTCAGTCGGTTTGAACAAATGTTCTTCAAGTACGCCGGCAAGCGCTATAATTTTAAATGTTGAACCGGGTTCAAGAGTGCCGCTTATGGCATAATTACGCAATACCGATATGTCTTTTATTTTTTCTCCCGGGTTATAATTCGGCAGCGAAACCATTGCCAGAATTTCACCGGAATGCGGATCCTGAACTATGGCTACCGCATGTTTTGCTTTATTTTTTTTCAGCCCTTCCTGTAATTCCTGTTCGGCTATAAATTGTATTTTTTTGTCAATTGTAAGAGTAACGGTTTTTCCGTAGTAAGCATTTTCATTCGGAGTTTCCGTATAAATTCTTTTTTTATTTATTCCTCCGATTTCTTTTGCGGATATTTTTAAAGAATTGCCGGTCAGGTGGTTGTCGCATGTTTTTTCAATGCCTTCAATGCCTTTCCCGTCGCTATTTACTCTTCCAAGAACATGCGAAAGCATTTTTGTTTCGGGATAAAGCCGCACATATCGGTAAGTTAATTTATATTCGTATCCTGCAAGAAACTTTTTGTTTTCTTTTATTTTTTCTACAAAAATTTCGTCTAAATCATCGGTTATTTTTATATTTCTGTTTTTTTTATTTATTTCCAGAATTTGTTTTTTTGAAAGTTGTATTCCAGCGTCACTGAGTATTTTTATTATTTTAGCCGTGTCGTTAATATTTTTGCCGTCTAAAAACAGCGAGTATTTTTTTACGCTCATAGCCAGAATATTGCCGTTTCTGTCTAATATGTCGCCGCGCTTCGGTTTTTCTATAATTTCTTTATTTACGGTTGAATCGGCGCGTTTTTCCGTGTCGGCAAATTTAAAAACCTGAAAATAAAAAGCTCTTATGAGAATTATAAAAAATATAAAAAGCAGGCATGAAAGAAGAAATATTTTTCTTCCCGTAACGTCAGTATCATTTTTATTTTGCTGAAATGTGAATATATTTTTTCTGATCATTCTTTTATATTAACGATTTCTTTTTCGGTAGGCGCCGTAAAATTTTTCTCTTTTGCTATTTTGTCGAGTTTTTCAAGCGCGAGAATTGAATTTATTTTGTATTTTATTTCATCGGTATCTGTTTTAAGTTTGTCGTATTCGGTTTTCAAAATTGAATTTTTAGATTCAAATTTTAACAGCAGATTGTTTTCATAAGTATAAATTAATATCGTCAAAAGCACTACAAGCATAATCCAAAATAAAACCAAAATGTTGGAATTTTTATGTTTGTTATTATTCATTTTTTGAATTCTCCAATACTCGCATCTTCGCGCTTCTGCTTCTCGGGTTGCTTATCGTTTCGGCGTCAGAGGCTATTATAACTTTTTTATTGATAATTTTTAATCCTTTTTCATGAAAATTTTTAAAACTCTGTTTTACTATTCTGTCTTCAAGAGAATGATACGTAAGTATTACCGCTCTGGCTCCGGGCAGCAGAATTTCCGGAAGACTGTCAAGCAAATCCCTGAGACTGCCCATTTCATCGTTTACATATATTCTTAAAGCCTGAAAAATTTTTGTCGCCGGATTTATTTTGTCTTTTTTCCATTTTACGGTTGATACTATGTCGCTTAACTGTCTGCATGTGCGTATTTTGCCTTTAAGCCTTGAGCGGACAATTTGCCCGGCTATCTGAGGCGCGAAAGATTCTTCTCCGTATTCAAAAAAAATATTTTTTAATTCTTCTTCCGAATAAGAGTTTATAATTTCGTATGCCGAAATATTTTTTGTCCGGTCCATCCGCATATCAAGTATTTCATCCGAATTAAAAGAAAATCCTCTTGCCATATCGTCAAGCTGCTTTGACGATACTCCCAAATCGGCAAATACTCCGTTAATCCTGTCAAATCCCTTTTCTTTTATAATTTTTAGTATGTTTCTGAAATTTGACCTGCAGAATATTATTCTGTTATGAAAATGTTTGTTTTGCTCGTTGTGTAAAAAATATTCGTATGAGTCGGCATCCTGATCGAAAGCTAATATTTTTATATTGTCAAATTTTTCTAAAAAGTGAAAAGAATGACCGCCTCCGCCGAAAGTACAATCGGCGTATAAACCTTTGTTTGAGGTAATAAGATATTCCGTTACTTCATCCGGCATAACGGGTTTGTGATAAAAAGAATCACTCATTATGTATTCCTATTTAGAGAAAAACATTTTAACGGCGACAATCAGCATAATGATTGAGAATATTTTTCTTAAAATATGTGCCGGCAATACAGCCGCGAATTTGGCTCCGAAATAACCGCCTATGATAAATCCGCAGCAAATAATAAGAGCAACCGGAACATTGACATTACCCGATTTATAATATATCCATATAGTGATGATGCTTGCCGGAAGGACGGCAAGAGAAGTGCCCTGCGCCATATGCTGAGGCATTGCAAAAAACAGAACCATTAACGGTACCATAACAATGCCGCCGCCGATTCCGACTAAACCGCTTAAAGAACCGGCAAGTAAACCTATAAGTATGCAATAAATGACGGAAATCAGATCCATAATAAAACCTTTATAAAAGAAACGCAGATACCTATACACCGAATTTTGTATGTTCGTTGCCGAACACTATGGTCATTTCTCTGCCGCATAAATTACTTTATGCGGTCAAGCGATAAAACTTCTATCTTGCTTTCCGGTAAGGATTTAGCCGTTTCATTCCCGTTTTCATTATCGCGGGATTTTCCCTTAAAAGGGAACTTTCCGCCTTTCGGCAGAAAGCGTCACTGTTCGCACCTCTGTCCTCGCGGACGACGGGGATTACCCGCTACCGTTTTTCTCCGTAAGGAGAGTAAAGTTCGGACTTTCCTCTTTGTAAAATTAATTACAAAGCGACCATACGGTATCTGCATTATATTTTTATTTTTTATTAAATAAAATTCTTGAACAATTGTCGCAGTAAACAATTTCAATGCATTTTGTAGCCTGCATTATAAGCTGAGGCCTTAACACCATATTGCAGCCGGTGCAGCTGTCTCCGTCAACAAGGGCAAGCCCCTGTCCGTTTCTGTTTTCCCGTATTCTTTCATACTGAGACAAAACGTTCAAATTTATTTTCTTTGCAGACTCTTCTCTTTCTTTTTTTAAAACGTCAATTTCAGCCTGAATTTTTTTTATATCCTGTTCTATTAATGAAACGGAATTGTTTATTTCCGATTCTGATTTTTTAAGCGTTTCTTCATTTGCTTTTAAATTTGACATTTCTTTTTCAATGCCGTCCATTAAAATGAGAATTTCGTCTTCAATGTTGCTTTTGTCCGCTTTTGATTTTTCTATTTCAAGAAGGCATGTTTTATAAAGATCATTTGATTTTACCGTGTTTAAATCCGCGGTATGTTTCGCTATTGCGGATTCTTTTGCAGCAAGCGCCGATTCTTTTTCTTTTTTAAGAGAATTTAATTTTACATATTCGGCTTTTTTATTTTCAAAATCTGCTTTTAAATTAATAATTTCGCGTTTTTTTTCTTCTATTTGTTTCGGGAGATTAAGAAGATTCTGTTCCATGTTAACAATACGCGTGTCAATCTCCTGCAAATCGCACAGCAACAGCAAATTTTCTTTTAAGTTTTCCATTCTGTCTCCACATATTCATAAATTGATTTTAACCCCGAAATTATAGCAAGTTTGAATATATTAGGCAATATTTCGTTTTTTACGGTTTTTTGCGTAAAATACGCATAAATTTTTTATGGGGCATATTTCATGGGAAGGTTTTCTGGCTACGCAGACTCTTCTGCCAAGAGTTTGTATTAAAAATGAAATTTTTATCCAGTATTTTTTAGGTATTATTTTCATGAGATCTTGCTCTATTTTTACCGGATCTGTGTTTTTTGAAAGTCCTATAAGATTTGAAAGCCGTATTACATGGGTGTCCACGGCTATTCCCGCGGTTATTCCGTATCCGCTTCCCAATACGATATTCGCAGTTTTTCTTGCAACTCCGTCAAGTTTTATAAGTTCTTCCATCGTATCGGGAACTTTTCCGTTATGATTTTTTAATATTTTATTTGCGGTTGAGATTATATTTTTAGCCTTATTTCTGTAAAAACCCGCCGATTTTATGTCATTTTGAAATTCAGCGAGATCTGCTTTTGCGTAGTCTTCTATTGTTTTATATTTTTTAAACAATTCGGATGTAATTATGTTTACTCTTTTATCCGTGCACTGGGCAGACAGAATTGTGGCGGCCAAAAGTTCAAAAACGTTTGAAAAATTAAGAGCTATTCCTATGTTTCCGTATTCTTTATTTAAAATTTTAATTATTTGATCAATTTTTTTATTCATTTGTTAAGGATTTTTATTATCAGTCCGTGAAGCAGTTTGTTTGAAGCGACCATAGTCTGTCCGAAAAGATAATCGTTTTTGTTATTATAATCCGATATTTTTCCGCCGGCTTCTTTTACGATTAGAATTCCGGCCGCAACATCCCACGGTTTTAATCCTTCTTCCCAGAAAAAATCAAATCTTCCGCACGCCACATATGCCATGTCTATTGCGGCAGAGCCGAATCTTCTCATTCCCTGCGTTACCATCATTATATTTTTAAAATTTTTTAAAACCCGATCCGGTTTTTCCTGCGCGTAATAAGGAAAACCCGTTACCGGCAGAGCCCGTATCATTTTGTCTGTTTTTGAAACGCTTATTTTTTTACCGTTTAAAAAACTTCCTTTGCCTTTTTCTGCGATAAACAATTCTTTCAAAGTCGGAGCATATATTACGGCAGATATGATTTCTTTTTTATACATTAATCCTATGGAAACGCAAAAAGTAGGAACTCCGTGCACAAAATTGACGGTCCCGTCAAGAGGATCTATAATCCAGCAGTAATCCGATTCTGTTTTCTTAAAAGTATCTTTTTCTTCGGCTATTATATTATGGGCAGGGAAAGATTTTTTAATCGTGGAAATTATCGCTTTTTGAGATTTTTTGTCGGCAGCAGTTACGGGATCTGTTTTCCCTTTATACTCTATACTTTCAAGGTTGTTTAAGTATTTTAAAAGGATTTTTGCTCCGGCTTTTGCGCTTTTAACTGCGGTATCGGTATATTTATTAAATTTTATCATAATTTAAAATTAAACAAAAAATCAAATTTTTTTAGAATCGGATTGGCATTCTGTAGTAGACAGAACTTTTGACGCTTTATATAAAAAATGATAGCAGATTTTTTGCTATAAAGCAATTAATTTTATGAGAGAAAAAAATATTTTTTTCTCTCCGTGAGACTTGATTAATGATATTATAAATGATAAAGTAATCCAATCAAAAAATGGACGGTAAATATAGTATGCAACAGAAAAAATTAAAGGTTTTGTTTGTCAGAGCTCCTGTAGTGTCTGATGCCTGGCCTCCGATAGGCTTACCGTATTTAGCTACTTTTTTAAGACAAAAAGGTTATAGCGTTGAGATAGACGATATAAATATAAAGATGAACCGTTTTCGAAACAGCCATTACCTTGATAAAATTCAAAGTTTCGAGTGGCAAAAAGTATTTTTTGAAGAGAATAAAAAATATTTTGATGATTGGGTTCAAAGTATTATAGATTCGCATATTGATGTTTTGGGTTTTATGGTGTGGGCTACGAATAAATACGTTTCGGAATGGCTTACGGCTCTTGTTAAGAAAAAAAATTCTAAAATTAAGATTCTCTACGGCGGACCAAGCTCAACTGATGACTTCCGCTTAGTGGAACGCAGAGATGTTGACGCAATAGTATGGGGCGAAGGCGAAGAAACAGTATTGGAAGTGTTGGATAACTGGGAAGAAAATAAAGATATTGAAAATGTTGCCGGAATAACTTTTTCAGGAAAAGATTATTTAGTCAGGACTAATCCCCGCCGTAAGCAAATTGAGAATTTGGATGCCCTGCCTTTTGTTGATTTATCCTATATAGAATTGGGAAATTACTATGAAGATGCGATTCCGTTAATGTTCAGCCGGGGATGCAGTTGGCAATGTAAGTTTTGCAGGGATTTTACTTACTGGCAAAAATACAGAACAAGAAGCGCCGATAATATTTTTAACGAAATATTGTTAAGATTAAAAGAATATAAGAGAGAAAGATATGACTTTCAGCTCTATGATTGCGCTTTTAACCAAAATATTAAAATGCTTAATGAATTGTGTGATAAAATTATTTCATTAAAACTTCCGGAAAATTCCATAAATTTCGGAGGTTTTGCAAAAGTAATGCCCGAAGATGTAGATTTTGATTTTCTTAAAAAAATGCGCCGAGCCGGATTTAAATCATGGAGTCTTGGAGTAGAAAGCGGATGCGACAGAGTTTTAAGGCTTATGGGTAAACCTTTTAAAGCCGCAAGAGCCGAAGAAATTTTGAGATATGCCTCAGAACTCGGTATAGAACAAACAATAACAATTATTGCCGGATTTCCGGGAGAAACGGAAGAAGATTGGGACGAAACGATAAATTTTGTTGAACGGATATCCGGCTATTTGCATAACCTTTGTTTAAACCATATGTGGCTGTCTCCGGAGCTGGTGCAGCTTCGTTTCAGTGATAGTGTCGGACCGGATTTTGAAGATAAAGACGGTCTTAAATGGACATCGTTAGATGGAACAAGTACATATGAAATCCGGTTAAAAAGATTAGAACGTTTAGATAAGAGAATGGAAAACTCGCCTTATCTTAAAAAAATAGAGCCGTTGCATTATGTTAGATTGCAGATTAATAAATAAACAACATAAAAAAATCAAGTATTTATTCTTTAAAATAAACACTTGATTTTTTTTTATTGGCGGGGACGACGGGATTTGAACCCGCGGTCTCTGCCTTGACAGGGCAGTGTGTTAAACCAGGCTACACCACATCCCCAATAGGTAACACGGGAAGAATTGTACCACAATAGATTTTATTTGTCAAATATATTCTTACTTTACAGAAAGCCCCGAAAATACTAAAATATGCCATCTTTAGATTGTAAGAAAAAAGGAGTCCGTTTATGATAGGGTCGCATGATATAGAAGAGGCAAAATTGTTCCATCAGGGCAAAGTCAGGGACGTTTTCTATTACGGTAAAGATTTTCTTATAGTCGCTACCGACAGAATTTCGGCGTTTGACTATGTGCTTGGTTCTGTGATTCCCGATAAAGGAAGAATACTCCATAAATTATCAATGTTTTGGTTTGATTATGTTCAAAATATAATTCCGAATCATATTATTACGGGAGATTTTAAAAATTTTCCGGAAGAACTTAAAAAGTACGACTTTTTGAGAGACAGAGCCATGATAGTAAAAAAGGCAAAAAGAATAGATATCGAATGTATAGTAAGAGGATATCTCGCCGGATCCGGTTGGAAAGAATACCAAAAATCACAGACTGTCTGCGGTATAAAACTGCCGGCAGGTCTTAAGGAATCTTCAAAGCTTCCGGAACCGATTTTTACTCCTTCAAGCAAAGAGGAAGGCGGAAAACACGATGAAAATATTTCGTTTGAAGAAACGGCAAAAAGAATCGGCGATGATTTGGCTGCCCAAATAAGCGAAGTTTCAATAACCCTTTATAAAAAAGTAAGCGAATTCTGCTTGAGCAGAGGCATAATACTTGCCGATACAAAACTTGAATTCGGAATTTATGAAGACAAACTTATTCTTATAGATGAAATTTTTACTCCGGACTCTTCGAGATTCTGGGAAAAAGAAAAATATCAGGAAGGAGTAAGCCAGGACAGTCTTGATAAACAGTATGTGAGAGATTATCTTGAAAAAATAAAATGGAACAAACAGCCTCCGGTTCCGTCTCTGCCTGAAGACGTTATAATCAACACCAGAGCGAAATACATAGAAGCTTATGAAAAAATAACGGGCAGGGAATTCTAAATGATATTTGAAATTGCTATTAAAATGAAAAAAGGCTTTTCAAATCCGCATTCAACGCATTTGATAAGCGATATAGAAGGCATAGGCGTAAAGGGTATAAAATCGGCCGAATATATGCCTGTTTACAGAATAGATTCGGATATAACAAAAAAACAGGCCGAAATTATAGCTTCGGAACTTTTAAGCGATAAGATTACGGAAGAGTTTTCAATCGCTTCCTATAATTTACTTCCCGATAAAAAAATAGAAAAAAATTCCATAGAAGTCTGGTTTAAATCGGGCGTTACGGATACTGTTTCGGAGAGCGTAGTAAAAGCCATAAAAGACTTGGGCATAGAAAATGAAGTGAAAGTAAAAACCGGTCATAAATATATTTTTAAAGGCGAAACCGACGATAAAAAACTTACGAAAATCGCAACGGGTCTTTTGGCAAATACTCTAATTCAGGAATATAAAATAAAATGAATCCAAACGTAAACATTATTGAAATAAATTCTCTTAATGACAGCCAGCTGATTGAACTCAGCAAAAAAAATACTCTTTCTCTTTCGCTTGTAGAAATGAAAGAAGTGCAAAAATATTTTAAAGCCGCAAAAAGAAATCCTACGGACGTTGAACTGGAGACAGTCGCTCAGACTTGGAGCGAACACTGCAAACATAAAACCTTAACCGGCAATATAGAATATGCAGAAGAAACTTCAAAAGGCAAGAAAGTAAAAAAATATTCAAATCTTCTTAAAGAAACCATTTTTAAAGCGACAGTTGAGTTAAACAAGAAATGGTGTATATCGGTTTTTAAAGATAATGCCGGCGTAATTGATTTTGATTCAAAAAACGGAGTCGCTTTTAAAGTTGAGACGCATAATCATCCTTCGGCTCTTGAGCCTTACGGAGGTTCGGCGACTGGAATCGGCGGCGTAATAAGAGATATCTTGGGCGTAGGTTTGGGAGCAAAACCTCTTGCCAATACGGATGTTTTCTGTTTCGGACTTCCCGATACAAAATATTCGGAAGTTCCGGAAGGGATGCATCATCCTAAAAGAATTGCAAAAGGAGTTGTTTCAGGCGTAAGAGATTACGGCAACAGAATGGGAATACCGACGGTTAACGGAGCCGTTTTTTTTGATAAAGGATATATGGCAAATCCGCTTGTTTACTGCGGAACGATGGGAATAATACCAAAGAATAAAGCGTTTAAAGAAGTTAAATCAGGAGATTTAGTGTTGGTAGTCGGAGGAAGAACCGGAAGAGACGGAATACACGGAGCTACTTTTTCGTCTGTTGAACTTGACAAAGAATCGGACGTAAGCGCCGTTCAGATAGGAAACCCGATAGTAGAAAAAAAAGTTCTTGATACGATGCTTAAAGCCAGAGATTTGAATCTTTACAGAGCAGTTACCGACTGCGGAGCAGGCGGTCTTTCAAGCGCGGTAGGAGAACTCGGGGAAAAAACAGGAGTAGAAGTTCAGCTTGAAAAAGTTCCTTTAAAATACAAAGGTTTAAAACCTTGGGAAATATGGATTTCCGAAGCTCAGGAAAGAATGGTTTTCGCCGTTCAGCCGAAAAATAAAAATAAAATTTTAAAACTTTTTGAACAAGAAAACGTTGAAGCGACTTTTATAGGAAAATTTACAAACGATAATAATCTTACGCTTACTTATAACGGCAAAAAAGTTGCCGATATGAGCATGGAATTTTTACATGACGGCGTTCCAAAACCTACAAGACCGGCCGTATGGAAAGAAACAAAACAGTTAAAACAGAAACCGGTAAAGGCGTCAGCAAAAGTTTTGGCGGACGATATGAAAAAAGTTCTATCGGATATTAACGTATGTTCAAGAGACTGGATTATAAGACAGTATGACCATGAAGTGCAGGGACAGACTGTCGTAAAGCCTCTTTTGGGCAATTCAATTCATAATTTCGGTCCGTCTGATGCAGCAGTTATATGGCCTTATGCAGTAGTTAAAAATACTAAAAAAGCCGTTGTTCTTTCAAACGGTTTAAATCCGGAATACGGGAAAATAGATACTTATAAAATGACGACGTCGGCAATAGAAGAATCTGTAAGAAATGCAGTATGCGTCGGAGCAAACCCCGAAATGCTGTCGGTTCTTGATAATTTCTGCTGGGGAAACCCGAATAAACCGGAAATACTAGGCAGTCTTGTGAGAGCCGCCCAGGCATGTTACGATATGTCGAAAGGTTTTGAAATACCTTTTATATCAGGCAAAGACAGTTTGTACAACGAATATACGATAGACGGAAGAACATATTCAATTCCGCCTGCTCTTTTGATTTCTGCAATGGGAGTAATTGAAGACGTTAATAAAACAATAACGATGAATTTTAAATCAGCCGGGAATTATATTTATCTTGTCGGACTTACGAAAAACGAACTAGGCGGATCGATATATGCAAAAATAAAAGGATTAAAAGGTATTGTGCCTGACGTAGATATAAAAGTTTCAAGAAAACTTATGAAAGCAATGTATAATGCTATATCATCGGGTTTTGTTGAAGCCTGCCACGACTGTTCAGAAGGCGGTTTTGCGGCTGCCGTTTCAGAAATGGCTTTTGCCGGAGAACTCGGAGCAAAAATAAACGCCGATTTGATAAAAACAGATTCTCAAATGACATTGACGGAAAAACTTTTCTCCGAATCCAATACAAGATTTATTGTTGAAATAAGAGCTGAAAATAAAGAAAAATTTGAAAAAACGCTTAAAGGTTTTGTTTTTGAGCAAATTGGAACGGTTGAAAAGGAACAGAATCTTGTTATAGAGTCAAAGAAATCAAAAATTTCAATAAAAACAAAAATAAAAGATTTGCAGAAATCCTGGCAGAGACAGCTTCTGGGATGAATTGAGTTAAAGGATTTTTAAAATGAAAAAAATAAAAGCCATAATAATAAGAACAGCCGGAACAAACTGCGATTACGAACTTAAATCGGCATTTGAAATGTGCGGAGCCGAAGCCGAAAGGATTCATATAAATGAGCTGATAGCAAATAAAAATAAAATATTGTCATACGATATACTTGCCGTTCCGGGCGGATTTTCCTACGGAGACGATATCGCTTCTGGAAAAATATTATCAAACGAAATTAAAAATAAACTCGGCGACAACGTTAAAAAATTCGCGCTTTCGGGAAAACCCATAATAGGAATATGCAACGGATTTCAGATTCTTGCCAAAATGGGGCTTTTGCCGAAACCTGAAAAGTTTGAGCAGATTTCAACTTTGTCTTATAATGATTCCAATAAATTTGAATGCAGATGGGTTTATCTTAAAACCGAGAAAAAACAAGGCGATACAAAATGTATATGGACAAAAGAACTGCCGGATATTATTTCGCTTCCGGTCGCGCACGGAGAAGGTAAATTTATAGCCGATGAAAAAGTTTTAAAAGAAATAGAAAAAAAGTCGCAGGTGGTTTTCAGATACTGCGATAAAGACGGCTCAAAAACGCAGTATCCGAAAGATCCTAACGGGTCAATGAACGCGATTGCCGGAATATGTAACGATAAGGGCAACGTTTTCGGACTTATGCCTCATCCTGAAAGATATGTCTATGCTCTTCAGCATCCGGCAAGAGAAGGCTATGACGGCGTTTACGGCTGGGGGAAACAAATATTCCAGAACGCAATAGATTTTTTAAAATAATTTAAAGGATGGTTAAACATGAAAAACTGTATTAATTGTTTTTTTCAAGGCGACAATAATGTTGATGAAAACGGTGAAGGCAGAGTTTTTTGTATGGTCAACTGCAAATGGAAAAAAGAACAGGATTCATGCGCGCAATTTATTGAATATGCCGATATGAGCAAAGATTTAAGAGCGCAGTATGCCATGAAAGTCAAAGGAAACGATACAAAACTTGCATATATAATAAAATCAAACTGGTATATTATGATAGCCACTTTTATTATGGCTTTTTTGACTTTCCTTGTAGTAGTCAAATTTTTTGACAAGTACATTTTTTAAATAAACGGAGTTCTTAATGAAAGTTTTGGTTGTCGGTAACGGCGGAAGAGAACATGCCATAGTGTGGAAGTTGTCGCAGAGTTCCAAAATTAAGAAATTGTACTGTACTGTCGGCAATTCCGGAATAGAAAAACTTGCCGAAACGGTTAATATAAAATCAGATGACATTAATTCTTTGGCTGCGTTTGCCGTTAAAGAAAACATAGACTATACGTTTGTCGGGCCCGAAGTGCCGCTTGCTTTGGGAATAGTGGATTATTTTAAAGAAAAAAAATTGAAAATTTTCGGTCCTTCAAAAAAAGGCGCTATGCTTGAAGCGAGCAAAAGTTTTTCAAAAAATTTCATGAAAAAATATGAAATCCCGACCGCAGAATATGCTTCTTTTGAAGATTTTAAACAGGCAAAAGATTTTTTGGATAAATGGGCTGAAAATAAAAAAATCGTAGTTAAAGCGGACGGACTTGCCGCCGGAAAAGGCGTAGTTATGTGCCAAAACAGAAAAGAAGCTCTTAAGGCTGCCGAGCAGATGATGCTTTCAAAAGCTTTCGGCGATTCCGGAACAAAAATAGTATTTGAAGAATGGCTTGAAGGAGAAGAAGTTTCGGTTCTTCTTTTTACGGACGGAAAGTCTTTTGAAATAATGCCTCCGGCTCAGGACCACAAAAGAATCGGCGAAAAAGACACGGGGCTTAATACGGGCGGAATGGGCGCTTATGCTCCTGCTCCGATAGCTACCGAAAAACTTTTGAAAGAAATAAAAGAAAATATAGTTCCTAATATTTTGGACGGTTTTAAACGGGAAAAAATAGAATATAAAGGAATACTTTACATAGGTTTTATGGTTGTAAAAGGCGATCCTTATGTTTTGGAATTTAACTGCAGATTCGGAGATCCCGAAACCCAGGTTATTCTTCCTCTTTTAAAAACAGATTTATTTGACATAATGACAAATACGGTAAACGGAACGCTCGGCGATTTGAAAATAGAGTGGTTAAAGAAATCGGCGGTAACCGTCGTGATAGCTTCAGGCGGGTATCCGGAAAAACACGTAAACGGTTATGAAATTTCCGGTTTTAATGACGTTAAACCGGAAGATGCGATAGTTTTTCACGCGGGAACTAAAACTGAAAACGGAAAAACCGTTACGGCCGGCGGAAGAGTGCTTGCTGTTTCCGCAGTGTCTGATGATATAAAATCTACGGTTGATAAAGTTTATAAATCGGTTGAAAAAATAAAATTTGAAAACAGTTATTACAGAAGAGATATAGCATGGAGGGTTTTGAAAAATGGATAAAAAAATTCAGATTGCCGTTATTATGGGTTCAGATTCGGACCTGCCTGCGATGGCTGAATGTCTTAAAATATTTGATAAATTTCAAATCGCCTACTCTGTTAATGTCGGTTCTGCGCACAGAACGCCGGAACATGTTAAAAAATGCGTTCAGACCGCTGTTTCATCGGGCGTTAAAGTTTTTATAGCCGTAGCCGGTATGTCGGCTGCTCTTCCGGGAGTAGTCGCTTCCGAAACAACGCTTCCTGTAATAGGCGTTCCGATGGACGGCAAACATCTTGCAAGCATGGACGCTTTATTTTCCGTTTCACAAATGCCTCCTTTTATGCCTGTTGCGTGCGTATCCATAGGAAAAGCAGGCGCGATAAATTCGGCGATACTTGCCATACAGATTTTAGCTTTGGAAGATAAAAAACTTGCGGAAAAACTTATAAGGCACAGAAAAGATATGGCGGATTCAATAGTTGCAAAAGACGAAAAATTGGCTAAAGTAGGTTATGTCAAATATATAGAAGAGATGAAAAAATAAAATGGAAAAAACAATTTTAACGCAGGAAGAAATAAAAAAAACTATAACGAAACTTGCCAAGGCAATTTTGAAAAAAAATGAAGATTTATCCGAACTTGCTGTTGTCGGCATACAGACAAGAGGCGTTTTTCTTGCCAAAAGACTTCTTAACGAAATAGTGAGAATTAAAAAAATGAAAACTGAAATTCCTTTTGGGTTTCTTGATATAACTCTTTACAGAGACGATTTGGGACAGAATGCCGATATACCTACTATAAAAGATACGAATATACCTTTTGACGTAAACGGTAAAAATATAATATTGGTTGACGATGTTTTATATACGGGAAGAACGATAAGATCGGCGCTTGACGTGCTTAAAGATTTCGGAAGGCCTAAATCAATTCAGCTTGTTGTTCTTATTGACAGAGGATACAGAGAGCTGCCTATACAGGCCGATTTCATAGGATTATCTCATTATACAAAAGACAAAGTCTGCGTTGATTTTGTTGAAATAGACGGCAAAGATATGGTATACTTAAGCAGTTCAAATTAGAGGGAGAAATATGTCTTTTAACAGAAAAGATCTGTTGGGATTAGAGTACCTTGCCAAAGAAGAAATTCACACAATAATTGAAACAGCAAAACCGTTCAAAAGTTTATTTACCCGTTCAATCAAAAAAGCTCCGGCATTAGTCGGAAAAACAGTAGTTAATCTCTTTTACGAACCGTCCACAAGAACAAGAACTTCGTTTGAATTTGCAGCCAAAAGGCTTTCGGCTGACGTCGTAAGCATAGCTACCGCCACATCAAGCGTCGTTAAAGGAGAAAGTCTTATAGACACAGGCAAAACTCTTGAAGCGATGAAAGCCGATATAATAATAATAAGGCACTCTCTTGCCGGAACGCCTGAAATACTTGCAAAAAATTTAAACGCTTCAATAATAAACGCCGGCGACGGATTTCATGAACATCCGACGCAGGGGCTTTTGGATCTTTTTACGATTCTTGATAAAAAGAAAAAAGTTGAAGGACTTAAAATACTTCTTGTCGGAGATATTCTTCACAGCAGAGTCGCAAAATCAAATATATGGGCTCTTACTAAAATGGGAGCAAAAGTAAGAGTGTCAGGACCTTCAACTCTTATACCAAAAAATATTACAGATTTAGGCGTTGAAGTTTTTTATGATCTTGATAAGGCAATTAAGGATGTTGACGTTGTTAACATTCTCAGAATACAGATGGAGCGCCAGCAGGAGAATCTTTTTCCGTCAGTGCATGAATATGTTGAGCTGTATCAGGTAACTGAAGAAAGACTTGCAACCGCAAAACCGGACGTTTTGGTAATGCATCCCGGTCCTATGAACAGGGGAATAGAAATATCTTCGTATGTTGCGGACAGTCCTAATGCCGTAATAAACGAGCAGGTTACAAACGGAATAGCCGTAAGAATGGCGGTATTGTATCTTTTGGTTGCGGCAAGAAACAAACAACAGGGGAAGAAAAATGGCAATATTAATTAAAAATATAAGAGTTATTGATCCCGCGTCAAAAACTGATAAGGTAAAAGATATTTATATTGAAGGAAGTAAAATAGTTTCAAAACCGTCAAAAGAGCCTGAAACGGTAATTGACGGTAAAAATAAAATAGCGGTTCCCGGTCTTATAGACGTTCATTCTCATTTAAGAGATCCCGGCCAGGAAGAAAAAGAAACTATAAAAACAGGAACGCGGTCAGCATGTAAAGGCGGGATAACTACCGTATTATGCATGCCTAACACGAAACCTGTGACGGATAACGCTCCGTCGGTTGAATATATTCTTTTAAAAGCACAGAAAGAAGGCAAAGTAAATGTTTTACCGATAGGATGTATTACAAAAGGATCTCTCGGAACAGAGCTTGCCGAAATAGGAATACTTAAAAAAGCGGGAATAGTGGCGGTTTCCGACGACGGAAGTCCCGTGGCAAGTTCTCAGGTTATGAGAAGAGCTCTTGAATATACGAAAATGTTCAATCTGCCGGTAATATCTCATTGTGAAGATAAAGATTTAAGCAGAACGGGAGTTATGAACGAAGGCAAAAATTCAATGAAGTTGGGTTTAAGAGGCATTCCGGCCCAGAGCGAAGAAATTATGGTTTCAAGAGATATAATGCTTACCGAACTTACCGGCGGTCACCTTCACATAGCTCATGTTTCAACCGAAGGCTCGGTTGAACTTGTGAGACAGGCTAAAAAGAAAGGTTTAAAAGTTACTGCCGAAACCTGTCCTCATTATTTTACGCTTACTGATGATTCTTTAAAAACTTTCAATACAAACTATAAAATGAATCCTCCTTTAAGATCCGAAAAAGACGTTCAGGCCGTAAAAAAAGGATTAAAAGACGGAACAATAGACTGTATATGCACAGACCATGCGCCGCACACTCTTGAAGAAAAGAGCAGAGAGTTTGATATCGCTCCTTTCGGCATTATAGGTTTTGAAACACTTCTTTCGCTTGTTTTAAACGAACTTGTCGATAAAAAAGTTTTGACTCTTCAGGAAGCAATAGCCAAGATGACCGTTAATCCGGCAAAGATATTTTCTATTAAAGACAGAGGAACTTTAAAACCCGGCGCTTTCGCCGATGTTACCATAATAGATACTAAATATTCTTATGAATATAAAAAAGAAGATATACTTTCAAAAAGCAAAAACTCTCCTTTTATAGGCAGAAAATTCAAAGGCGGAGCCGTTATGACTATCGTCGGCGGTAAAATCGTATGGACGGTAAAAGACGGTATTATATAATATAAAAACAATTTTAAATTGCGCGGCTTGTTTTTAACGGCTGCGCAATTTTTTTTCGGAATAAATCTGACTTTTGACTGGAAACAAAAAACATATAGGATATCTGTAACATTTAAGCTTGTTATGCTGTCTAAACTACATTATGAAAAAGATATATATTTTATTTATTTTGTTTTTTTCCGTTACGGCTGCAGGCGCGCAGGAACTTAAAAATTTTACATGGGGCCAATGCGTGGAAATTGCCAACAAATACAATCAAAATCTTATAACTGCAAAAAAGAATCTTTCAATAGCCGAATATAATTATTACATATCAAGAAACGGTTATTATCCTTCGGTTAACTTTAAATACGGTTTTTCAAGGAAAGGAAACGGAGTTAATGAAAACAGCTGGGACGCCGGTTTAAATGCCTCTCAGACTATATATGACTTTAAAACAAGCGCCGATTTGGGCGGTAAAAAAGCCGTTATTGAGCAGACTGTCGCCCAGCTTACAAAATCGTATGCGGAAGTTTATTATTTGATAAAAGAAGCTTTTTTAAAAATGTGCTATGCTCAGGAAAATGTCAATCTTCTTAATAATATTTATAATTTAAGACTGCAAAGTTCGGAAATGGTCAGACTTCAGTATGAAGGCGGCAAAGAAAGCAAAGGAAATATGTTAAAAGCGCAGGCTCAGAAATATTCGGCCCATACTGATTTTTTAAATGCCAAAAGAGACCTTCTTTTGGCAAGAAGATCTTTGTGTGAAGCTATGGGAACAGATTCTGTTTCTGAGTTTAATGTAGACGGTAATCTTTCCGTATCAGAGGATGCGGCCGCAGTAAATGTTGATTCGGAAGCCTTAAAGGCGCCTGATGTGATTATTTCTTCGGCGGATGTGAAGATATCCGAGTATAAAGTTGATTATGCCCAAGGCGATTTATATCCGAATCTTTCCGCTTCGGCATCAATAGGCGTGTCGGATGAAAACAATCCCATTCCTCCCGCAGACAGCAAGGCATGGACTCTGGGAGTGGCCTTAAATTATCCTTTGTTTTCAGGCGGGCTTACTAATGTCCGCAATACAGTTCTTGCTTCAAAAGAAGAACTAAACCAAAAAATGACGGAATATGAAAAAGCCGTATTGACTGCCAAAACTTCTTTGCAGGAAATAGAAATAAACATAGAAAAATACAGAGACAGCATCGCTACAAGCAAAATGTTTATGGAAGCATCAGAACAGAGACAAAAAGAGGCAAATATAAAATATCTTGCCGGAAGTATGGAATTTCAGACATGGCAGGATATAGAGCAGGAACTCGTAAACAATCAAATTTCTCATTTATCATCGCTGTATAATTATAATCTTGCGTTGGCAAAAAGAGATAAAATGCTCGGCAATACAAACGGAGAAATAAAATGAAAAAGAAAACTGTTTTAATTTCGGCGGTTATAATACTTATAATTTGTTTTGCCGGCTATAAATATTTTTCAAAAAAGGAAAATAAACCTCAAATTTCATATGTTCAGGTTGAAGCATTTCAGTCCGACGTAAAGGAAGTTATAGACACGACGGGAGAGGTCGCGGCTTTAAACAGAGTTGAAATAAAGCCAAGCGTGGCGGGAAGAGTTGATTCGCTTCTTGTTAACGAAGGAGATTATGTCAGAAAAGGACAGATACTTGCGTATTTGAGCTCAACCGACAGAGTGGCTATTTTAGACGCCGTAAGAGCAAACGAAAAAGAAAAATTATCGCAGTGGGAAGATACTTATAAGCCTACTCCTGTACTCTCTCCGATGAACGGCAAAATTATTTTAAGAAACGTAGTTGAAGGCCAGACTATTTCAACAAGCGACGTTTTGTTTGCTCTTGCCGATGAACTTATAGTTGTCGCAAGCGTTGACGAAACCGATATAGGTAAAATTAAATACGGGCAAAAAGCTGTAATTACGCTTGACGCTTATAAAGACGAGTCTGTTGACGGAAAAGTTTTCCAAATTCTTGAAGAGGGACAGAACGTAAGCAACGTTATTACTTATTATGTGAAAATCAGACCCGGGCATACTCCTAAATTTTTTAAATCTCTGATGACAGCCAATATTGAAATTACCGTCACTGAAAAGAAAAACGTCACCGTCATTCCGTGGGATGCCTTAAATGAAGATTCTGAAGGTAAATTATACGTTTTAACCGGCGACAACAATGTTAATAATAAAAAAGAAGTAACAGCCGGAATAAATGACGGCGATAAAGTTGAAATAATTTCTGGATTAAATCCGGGAGATACGGTGCTGATAAAAAAACAAAAATATAAATCCGGCGGCAATACCGAAGAAACAAAAGGTTTTTTACAGATGAGGCCTCAGAAAAGAAAAACAAACAGCGAAATTCTTACCGGCACTTCAAGCGCTCAGGGTAAATAATCATGACAGAACAGCATAAACCATTACTGGCTATTAAAGGTATAACGAAAATTTACGACGTCGGAGATACAAAACTTGACGTTTTAAAAGGAATAAATCTTACCATAGAAGAAGGGGAGTTCGTCGCAATAATGGGTCCTTCGGGATCCGGGAAAAGCACCCTTATGCATATACTCGGTCTTTTGGACAGGCCTTCCGGCGGCGTTTATGAAATATACGGACAAAATGTTTTAAAGTTTGATGATAACCGTACGGCTTTCTTAAGATCAAAAATAATAGGTTTTGTTTTTCAGCAGTATAATCTTTTAAATAAAATGACGGCATGCGACAATGTCGCTCTTCCTATGATTTATTCCGGCGGTACAAACAGGGTTGAAAGAGCTAAAAAACTGCTTGAAAGCGTAGGTCTTTCGGAAAGAATATTTCATAAGCCGAACCAGCTTTCCGGAGGCCAGCAGCAGCGAGTCGCTATAGCAAGAGCGCTTGTAAACGAACCGAAAATTATTTTTGCCGACGAGCCTACGGGAAATCTCGCATCGGCGCAGTCTGACGAGATAATGCAGATTCTGACGGATTTAAATAAAAAAGGGATAAGCGTTATTCTGGTTACTCATGAGCCTGATATCGCCCAATGGGCAAACAGGGTTATAACTATAAAAGACGGACAGGTTGTATCCGATACAAAAAAAACAGAGACGGAAAAAATACAACATAATCCTTTGAAAATACACAAGGATTCTTCAAGGTTAAGCGTCGCTGAATTTTCAGAAAACTTTTTTTCGGCGATAAGAGCCATTCTTGCAAATAAAACGCGTTCAATTCTTACGATGCTTGGAATAATTATAGGCGTGGCGTCAATTATTTCAATGCTTGCTTTGGGTACTGGAGCTCAGCAGTCTCTTGAAAAACAGATTAAATCCATGGGGACGAATCTCTTATATCTTATGCCCGGAAGAATTTCGGTTGGGGGAGTGGCGGGAAGCGTAGTAAGAAGAATTACTCTTGAAGATGTTGACGCGCTGGCTTCAAATACCGAACTTGTCAAAAATATAGATCCGACTGTAAGCGGAAATGTTCAGGTTGTTTACGGCAATAAAAATACTAATACAAGCCTTACCGGCGCAACTACGGCATATCAATACATGCAGAACGCGGTGCCTGAATACGGCCGTTTTTTTACCAATACGGAAAATAACAATTCAGCCAAAGTGTGCGTTATAGGCGCTACCGTCGTAAAAAATCTTTTCGGCGACCAAGAGCCGGTCGGGAAATATATTAAAATAAACAGAAAACAATTCAGAGTTATAGGAATACTGCCTGTCAAAGGAGCGCAGGGCCCCAGAGACGGCGACGATATAATTATAGTTCCGTTAAACACGGCTATGAAAAGACTTTTGGGCACCAGATACGTGTCTTCTGTTTCCGTTGAAGTTCAGGAAGGAAAGATAGATGAAACCGAAAAATATTTATTGGCTACAATGCTTGAAAGAAACAAACTCGGCGCCGATCAGGCTGACTCTTTCAGAATAAGAAATATGTCGGATATGATACAGATGCTTTCAAGCACGACAAAAACAATGACTATGCTTTTAGGTTCCGTTGCCGGCATTTCTTTAATAGTCGGCGGTATAGGAATAATGAATATAATGCTTGTAAGCGTAAGCGAGAGAACCAGAGAGATAGGGTTAAGAAAGGCGATAGGAGCGACAAAAACGGCCGTTTTATTGCAGTTTTTAATAGAATCGTCGGCTTTATCAGTGATGGGAGGATTTTTTGGAGTAACTCTTGGAGTTCTTATTTCTTTTGCGGTTTCAAAATTTGCCGGCTGGGCCGCTTTTGTATCGGGATTTTCAGTTTTCTTATCCGTTTCATTTTCAGTATGCGTAGGTATTGTTTTCGGTCTCTGGCCTGCCAAAAAAGCCTCGGAATTGTCGCCGATAGAAGCGCTCCGCTCGGAATAAAACAGCAGATTTACATAATTTACAAAGATATGATATACTTAGTTAACTTAAAAACGGATGGTTTTATATGTGTTTTGACGTCAACAGTAAATCGCTTGCAAAAAGATATGATATCAGCGCTAGAATAAAAAGCAATAAACATGTATGTTTAAGTTTTTATGAAATTATAGTTGAAGCTCCTGAAATGGCTCGTTCCGCTCAGCCCGGACAGTTTTGCATGGTTTCGGTTCCGAATTCATATCTCAGAAGGCCTTTAAGTATATATAAAAGCGGGAAAAATACGCTTTCATTCCTTTACAAAATAGTCGGAAAAGGCACTGAAGTTTTAGCTTCATTAAGACCCGGCGATTATATTAAAGTTTTAGGACCGCTTGGTGCTTCCTATCCGTACAAAGATATCGGCGCAATACCGGTGCTTGTTGCGGGCGGAACAGGAATAGCCTCAGTTCATTTTTTGGCTTCAAAACTTAAAAATAAAGGCGTTTTATTTTACGGCGCCAAAACAAAAAAAGAGCTGCTGTGTCTTTCCGAGTTTAGAAAACTCGGATGGAAGGTTTTTGTCGCAACCGAAGACGGATCTCAGGGATTTAAAGGTTTTGTAACAGATTTAATGAAAGAAAAAATTAAAAAAGACAATATAGTTTATACTTGCGGGCCTACTCCGATGATGAAAAAGGTAATAGAAACGGTAAAAGATTTTAAACTTAAAGGTTATGCTTCTCTTGAAGAAAAAATGGCATGCGGCATAGGAAACTGCCAGGGATGCGCCGTGAAAATCGGAGACGAGTATAAGATGGTTTGCAAAGACGGCCCTGTTTTTTCAATGGATTTATTATAAAGGTTTTATTTCAACGTCAAAAATTCCTTTCTGCCGCGGAATATTTTTAACGGTCAGATAGTTATCCGTAAGCGCCTGATTGCCTCTTAATGAAACCGCTTTTCTGGTTGTTCCCGTAAATTTTGAATAAAAATTCTTTCTTAAAATTTTATCCAATTCCAAAAGTTCCGATACTCTATTGTTAATTTCGGTTTGTTCCGAAATTTGTTTTAATTCAAAGGCTTTTGTACCCTGCCTTTTGGAATAAGGAAATACATGCAGTCTTGCAAATCCGCCGTCGCGCAAAAAATTACGAGTCAGCATAAAATCATCTTTAGTTTCAGTCGGGAACCCGCATATCACATCCGTAGTTAAAGAAATATCCGGTATATTTTTTTTAAATTTTTTTAGAACAGAATCAAAATTAAGTAAAGTATATTTTCTGTTCATCTGTTTTAAAACATTGTCCGACGCCGACTGCAGAGGTATATGAAGATGATTGCATATTCTAAGAGGTTCATCTTTCATTATTGATATCAGATCGTCGTCTGCTTCGTTTACCTCAATTGATGAAAGTCTGATTCTGAAATCTTTTTTTACGGATGCAAGTATTTTTTTTAGAAGCCGGCTTATGCCGTTTTCATATTTTCCTATATGTATGCCGGTGAGAACGATTTCCGTATAGCCGTTATCCGTTATTTTTGAAATTTCTCCGATTATTTGGTCTTCCGGTTTTGACCAAAGAATATTTCTTGCAAAAGGCACTATGCAGTATGAACAGAAACTGTTGCATCCGTCCTGAATTTTTATAAAGGCTCTTGAATGGTTGTCAAAAGATTTTATTGTCTGAACAGAATTTTTGAATAAATCTTCTTTAAGTATTATTTTTATTTTGGGAAATTCTTTTTTTATTTTGTCGTACGATGTTTTTGCGTAGCATCCCGTAAGAATGATTTCTTTGTCATTATGCAAAAATTTATTTATAAAAGAATTGCACTGTCTGTCGGAATTGTCCGTTACCGTGCATGAATTTATTATTATGGTATCGGCTTCTTCAGGCGAATTTACGAATAAATATCCGTTCTTTTCAAACAATTCCCTTATTAGCTGCGATTCATATTGGTTAACTTTGCAGCCGAAAGTTGATATAAAAATTTTTTTCATGATTTATTTATAACCAGAATACAGGCGGCAAGCGCGGCAGTTTCAACTCTCAAAATATTTTTGCCCAAAGTGACGGGTGTAATATTGTTTTTAAATGCGTATTCTGTTTCTGAATTTTCAAATCCGCCTTCAGGTCCTATAAAAATATTTATATTTTTAATATTTTTTAAGTCTTTTAAAACGTTGTCTACGGCGTTTGTTTCTTCGCATTCCCACGGAATCATATTTGACGCGTCTTTCTGTTTTGAAACAAAATCAACCGCGTTTATAAATTTAACCGGATGTTCAATTATCATCAAATCTGCTCTGTTTGACTGAGAACTTGCCGATATGGATATTTTTTTATATCTTTCAAATTTATTTTCGGATATTTCGTTTATAACGCTTCTTGCCGTTATAACAGGGACTATTTTTGATACTCCCAGTTCGGCGCATTTTTCAATAAGCCATTCAAATCTTTCTCCTTTTGCTATTGCGGTATACAGCGTTACTTTGATTTTGGGCAGTACAAAAGGAAGTTTTGAGATTATTTGTCCCGTCAGAGAATTTTTGTTTACGGATATTATTTTTGCCGAGAAAGAATTGCCAAGCCCGTCAAAAATGTTTATTTCGTCTCCGGATTTGAATCTTCTGACTCCGGAAAGATAATGAAACTGTTCGCCGGTTAAAGTGAAGTTGCTGTTAACGATGTCTTTAGGATTTACGTAGAAATGAGGCATAATATACCGTGAATTATTTAGGTACTTTAATTTTTAAAGAAATATCCAGCGACGGAGCAGAATGAGTAAGCATTCCTATTGAAATTCTGTCAATGCCGAGTTTTGCGTATTCTTTGATTGTATTGAGATTCACGCCGCCTGAAATTTCAATTTCGGGTTTATACGTTTGCGTTGAATTTTGCCTTATCAGCTTTATCATTTTTTTAACCTGTTCTTTTTTCATATTATCAAGCATTATAAGGTCAACTTTCGCTTTCAGCGCGTCAAGAACGTGTTTTTTTGTTTCGCATTCAACCTGTATCAAAATATTTTTATGTTTTTTTCTTATCTCTTCAACTTTTTTAACTAGATTAGTTATTAATTTCAGATGGTTGTCTTTGATCAGAACCATATCCGCCAGACTCATTCTGTGGTTTTTACCGCCGCCGCATCTTACGGCGTATTTAGATATGTGTCTCAGACCCGGCATGGTTTTTCTTGTATCGTAAATACATGTGTTTGTGTTTTTAACGATGTTTGCGAATATGTTTGTCGTAGTGGCTATTCCGGACAATGCCTGTATGAAATTTAACGCTGTTCTTTCTCCGCATAAAAGATAATAGGCAGGTCCTTTCATTTTTAAAATTATATCGCCGTTTTTTACTTTCTGTCCGTCGTTTTTGAAAATTTCAAAATGAAAATTTTTATCCAATTTTAAAAAAACTTGTTTAAAAACATCAATGCCGCATATAATGCCGGAATGTTTCGCCATTAAAACTGCCGAAGCGACGGTATCTTTTGAAATAATATTTTTAGAAGTAATGTCGTTAAGCGCCGAATCTTCTTCCAGCGCAAGTGATATAATTTTATCAAGGTTCATAGTTTGGCATTATATAAAAAAAGTAATTTGTTTACAATAAATTTTATTAATTTATAAATGTGTTTGACTATTTGTTAATCTATTTATATAATAGCCGTTGGGTTATTTGTGTTTGCAAAATACAATAAGGATGTCCTTATGGAAAAATTAAGTTCAAAACTTGAAGGAGCCGATAAAGCAGTTAATAAAGCCGGTTTACCTACCGATTACGGCGATACAAAAATCACCATTTTACCCAGAGATCCTATATGTATTTTCGCTTATTGGTCAATTTCCGAAGAATCAAAAGAAAAAATTAAAAATCAATACGGTCAAAATATATTTTCCGATTCTAAACTCGTAATAAGAGTTTATGATACGACCGATATAAATTTTGACGGCGGCAATGCCCACAGATATTTTGATATTTTTATAACGCCTAATGCCGACAGCTGGTATATAAACGTCGGAGAATATAACCGCAGCTGGTGCGCGGACATAGGTTTTTTAACAAATGACGGCAAATTTGTATGTATAGCAAGATCAAATAAATTAAGTATGCCCAGATACGGCGTTTCAAATGTTACCGACGAACAATGGGCGATGCTCCAGATTGAATTTGAAAAGTTGCTCAGAATATCCGGAGTTAACCAGATAGGAATGAGTTCTTTTGACATAGCGCGTCTGATGAGAGAAAGATGGGAAGAAATAGTTTCAATATCATTGCCGAGTTCGCATGTTCAGACAAGTTCGTTTAAAACTCATCCTAAACATTTCGGAGTTGAACAGCAGACCGAAAAACAAAAAAGTTTTTGGCTTAAAGCCGATACAGAGATAGTAGTCTACGGCGCTACGGAAGCGGACGCAAAATTGACTATGAACGGACAGCCGGTAAAATTATCCGCCGACGGCTCATTTTCAGTCAGATTTTATTTGCCTAACGGCGAACATACGTATTCCATAGAAGCGACGTCAAGCGACGATTCTATGAAGAAAGCAATAACTTTTGAAGTTAAAAAGAATACAAAATAAAATTATTCGGATTTTTGATGAAATATAAGGGTTATTGGTGTTTACAACTTCATGCGCATTTGCCTTTTGTACGCCATCCGAACTTTCCTGATTTTCTAGAAGAAGATTGGCTGTATGAAGCAATAAGCGAAACGTATCTTCCGATTCTTTCCGTATTTGAAAATTTTGTTAATGACGGCATAGATTTTCGCGTTACGATGACGATTACTCCGACTCTTGCCAATATGCTCGCAGATCCTCTTTTACAGTCAAGATATTATGCAAAGTTAAACAAACTGATAGAACTTTCCGAAAAAGAAATTTTAAGAACAAAAAACCAGCCTGAATTTCATCAGGTTGCGTTAATGTATGAGAGAAATCTTAAAAACTGCAGAAGAATATGGGAAAAATACCACGGCAATATTTTAACGGGATTTAAAAATCTGCAGGATATGGGTAAAATTGAAATAATAACGTGCTGCGCTACGCACGGTTTTTTGCCTCTTATGCTAAACGAAACCGCCGTAAGAGCTCAGATAAGAATAGCCTGTCAGGACTATAAAAAACATTTCGGAAGAGAACCGAAAGGAATTTGGCTGGCAGAATGCGCTTATACGTACGGAATAGATAAAATATTGAAAGAAGAGGGTTTGAGATTTTTCTTTCTTGAAGCGCACGGGCTTTTGTATGCCTCCCCCAGACCGCGTTACGGAGTTTTTGCTCCGATATACTGTCCGAGCGGCGTAGCGGCTTTCAGCAGAGATATGGAAACGGCGCATCAGGTTTGGAGCGCCGATTCAGGCTATCCGGGAGATCCCGATTACCGAGAATTTTACAGAGACTTAGCATACGATTTGGATTATGACTATATAAAACCGTATCTTCATTCCGACGGAGAAAGAAGAAATATAGGTATAAAATACCACAGAATAACCGGTAAAGTGGCTCTTCATGAAAAACAGCCTTATAATCCCGAATGGGCGGAAAACAAAGCAAAAATGCACGCCGAAAATTTTGTTTTTAACAGAAAAAACCAGATTGATTATTTATCGGGTATTTTGGGAAGAGAACCTATAGTGGTTTCAATGTATGACGCCGAACTTTTCGGTCACTGGTGGTTTGAAGGCCCGCAGTTTATAAATCATTTGTTCAGAGCCGTAAACAAACAGAAAATTTTTGCGCCGATCACTCCGGTTGAATATCTTGAAGAATTTAAAACGAATCAGGTTGCAACGCCTTCTCCTTCGTCGTGGGGAGATAAAGGATATTTTGAAGTATGGCTGAACTCAAAAAATGACTGGATATATAAGCATTTGCATGTCATTGCCGACAGAATGGTTGAAATAGCTTCTGCAAACAGAACGGCGGCAGGATTAAAATTGAGATTATTGAATCAGGCGGCAAGAGAACTTTTACTCGCGCAGTCTTCAGATTGGGCTTTTATAATGACGACAGGCACAATGGTGGAGTATGCCGAAAAAAGAACAAAAGAACATATATATAATTTCAATACTTTATACGACCAGATAAAAAATAACGGCATAGACGAAGGATTCCTTTCAAATTTGGAATATACGAATAACATATTTCCCGATATAGATTATACAGTTTATATAAAATAATGAATAAAGGTATTTTATACGTAGTTCCAACTCCGATAGGAAATCTTGAAGACATTACTTTCAGGGCCGTCAGAATTTTGAAAGAATGCGACGCCGTCGTATGTGAAGACACAAGGCAGACTTTAAAACTTCTGTCTCATCTGCAGATATCAAAACCTCTTATAAGTTTTTATACGCAAAACCAATTAAGAAAAATTCCTCAGATAATATCAATGCTTGAACAGGGCAAAAATATTTCGCTTGTTTCAGACTGCGGAACTCCGGCCGTATCCGATCCGGGCTATTATCTTGTTAAAGAAGCCGTAAATAAAGGCATTGAAATTGTTTCTCTGCCAGGTCCGTGCGCTTTGATAACCGGACTTGTCGGCTCGGGACTCCCGACAGACTCATTTATCTTCCTCGGATTTTTGAGAAAAAAAACAGGCAAAATGAAAAAAGAACTTCAGGAAGCAAAGTCTGTAAATAAAACCATTATATTTTATGAATCTCCTCACAGAATAATAAAAACTCTTGAAACATGCGCCGAAGTTTTCGGCGGAGAATGCAGCATAACGCTCGGCAGGGAACTTACAAAAAAATTTGAAGAGTATATAAGAGGCACTATTTCCGGAGTTTTGGATATTTTAAAAAATAGAGAAATACTCGGAGAATTTGTTATAATTATTTATGCGGTAAAAGATTCGGCTGAAGAGACCGATTTTTGATTTATATTTAAAAACGGAGTTTTGTATATGATATATGTTACAAAAAGTTTTTTGCCGCCGGTAAAGCTGTATAAAAAATATATAGATAATATCTGGAAAACCAATCAAATTACAAACCAGGGCCCTTTATTAAAAGAACTGGAAAATAAACTTAAAAAATATCTGGACGTTAAATATCTTCATTTTCTTTCAAACGGAACCGTTGCTCTTCAGCTTGCTTTGGACGCTTTAAATATAAAAAACGGGGAAATTATAACCACTCCTTTTTCTTATGTCGCTACGACGTCTTCAATTTTATGGGAAAGGTGTTCTCCCGTCTTTGTCGATATAGAACCGGATAATTTTACCATAGACGTCTCGCAGATAGAAAAGAAAATAACAAAAAAAACAAAAGCGATTCTTGCGGTGCATGTTTTCGGATACGCGTGCGACGTTGACGGAATTCAAAAGATCGCAAAAAAATATAATCTTAAAGTTATTTATGACGGAGCTCACGCTTTCGGTTCAAAATACGAAGGAAAATCTCTCCTGGATTACGGAGACATAACCACATGCAGTTTTCATGCCACGAAACTTTTTCATACGGTTGAAGGCGGCTGCTGCATAACAAAAGATAAAAAGACAAGCGATAAACTGGAACTTGCAAAAAGATTCGGACATAATTACGACCGGCATTTGCAGATAGGCATAAATGCAAAAAATTCTGAATTTCATGCTGCGATGGGGCTTGTAAATTTTCTTTTTATAGATAAAATCATAAATGAAAGAAAAAAAATATCAAAACTTTACGATAAACTGCTGCCTGAAATACAAAAACCGAAAAAACAGGAAAATCTTGAATATAATTACGCATATTATCCCGTAATTTTAAAAAATGAAAAACAATTATTAAATGTTATCAGCCGATTAAACAAAGAAAATATTTTTCCGAGAAGATATTTTTATCCTTCTTTGAATAATTTGCCGTATATGGCGAAAAAACAAAGCTGCCGTATTTCAGAAAACATTGCGAAAAGAATTTGCTGCCTTCCTCTGTATTGCGGATTAAAAGAAAAAGAAATTAGAAAAATATCGGGAGAAGTTAAAAGAAGTGTATAAAAAAACAGCAGACAATATAAAAAAAATATTGAAAAAAAATAAAAATATTTATCTGGCCGCAAATATAATAAGAAATATTTTTAACGGTAAATATTTTAAATTTATTCTTTCGTGTATTTCAGTTTATGTCAAAGGCAAAGAATTAATTTCGGACATGAACGGCGGTCTTTTAAGAATAAGAATAACAAATAAATGCAACGCAAAATGCAGATATTGCGGAATACAGTTTTGGACTGAAGAAAACCGCAATAAAACGATGGATTCAAAAATACTGTATGAGTATTGCAAACCGTTATATGAAAATATAAAAATAATTTTGCTTACAGGCGGCGATCCGCTTATAGCAAAAGAAAGTTTCAATTATTGTAAGTTTATAAGCGATAATTATCCGCAAGTAACTGTTATGCTTGAATCTAACGGCATAGCGTTTGATAATAAATGGCAGAATCTTGCGATGAATAATTTAATCCGTACTCATTTTTCAATTAATGCCAGCGACGAATACGTATATGAGAAAGGATGCTGGCCCTCCGATGAAGGAAAAAACGCGTACGTGAAAGCGGAAGAAAATATAAAGACTTATATAAAATTATTGAAAGATAACGGACTTGAAATGTTTGCTCCCAGTTTTTCAATGGTTGTAAATAAAGATACCGCGCCTGATGTAAGAGCTTTTATAAAAAAATCTTTGAGTTTGGACGCGCAGTATAGTATGTTTTATTTTGATTATACCGAAAATGATATGTCGTCTGACTATTTCGGATGCCCCGAAATATCTCGTTCTGTTTTAGAAGAACTGATGAAAATAGAACGTGTATTGGCGAAAAAGTTTTTTGTTTATTTCAGATTATGGATTCCGTTAAAAGAGTCCGAGATTATCCAGAAAAAAGTTGAATCGTTGCCTATTGAGAAACTGCAGAGCGAATATTCCGATTTGATTGACCTTGCAAAAGACCGTTCAATGGAAGAAGAATACAAAAAACGCCAGGAAATAAGAAAGATAAAAGGGAAAAAAGAATTTACTTTTGAAGAAGATTGGACTCCCACAATACGCCAGACTGAAAAAAATAACAAAAAAGTATGTTTTGCTCCTTTCAAAGAACTTGATATATATCCGAACGGAGACGTTGAATGTTGCGGCTGGATGACTCCCAGAATGAAGATAGACAGTTTTGTTAAAAATAATTCTATTGATTGGAATAAATTTTTTAATTCGTTTAAAATGAAAATAATAAGAAACGACATGCTTAACGATAATTTTAATTTATGCATGAAATGCTGCCCGTTAAATCCGGTTTATCACTCTGTTTGCAGTCCTCATCAATACGGGTATGACAGAATTCAAAAATAAAAGAGGTTTTTATGAACAGTTTTTACAGTAATGCCGAACTGAAACAGATAGGATTAAAAGCTTACGGTAAAGATGTATTGATTTCAAAAAAATGCTCTATATACGGTGCTGAAAATATTTCAATAGGAAATAATGTCAGAATAGATGATTTTTGCGTATTATCAGGAAATATACAAATTGCAGATCATATACATATCGCCGCGGGCTGTTATTTGTTTGCCGGCAATGCCGGAATTGAGATGTGTGATTTTACAGGTTTATCGTCACGGTGCGCCTTATATGCCGTATCCGACGATTATTCCGGAAGCGTTTTAACAAATGCGGTGCTTCCTGAAGAATTTAAAAATATAATCTCAAAAAAAGTTCTTTTAGAAAAACATGTTTTGATAGGAACCGGCTCAACCGTATTGCCCGGAGTGCGCCTTTCGGAAGGAACGGCTGTCGGTTCAATGAGTTTGATTACAAAAGATACGCAAGCATGGAAAATATATTTTGGTATTCCGGCCAAACCTTTGAAAGACAGAAAAAAAGATTTATTGCTTTTGGAAAAAACATTCTTGGAAAAATATAATGCCAAAAAGTAAAGTAACCATCGTATCAATATCATATAATCATGAAAAATATATCGCGCAGGCGTTAGAAAGTTTTATAATGCAGAAAACCGATTTTGTTTTTGAGGTAATTATCGGAGACGATTGTTCAACCGACGGCACATCTGAAATTATCCGCCGATATGCCGATAAATATCCCGAAATTATCAAGCCTGTTTTCAGAAAACAAAACTTAGGGCCTTTGAATAATTTTATAGACGCTTTGTCCGTTGCAGAGTCCCAATACGTTATTTATTGCGAGGGTGACGATTATTTTACCGATCCTCTAAAACTTCAAAAGCAAGTTGATTTTCTTGACTCAAATCCCGAATGTTCAATATGTTTCCACCCTGTGAAAGTTATATTTGAAAACGCCGGTAATACGGATTACATATTTCCGCAAAAAACGCAGCATCCTTTGGTATATTTAAAAAAATATATGAATTTGGATGATTTATTAAAATTTAACTTTATTCAAACAAATTCATGTATGTACAGATGGAGATTTAACGGCGATGAAAAAATAGAAGAAATCTTTCCTAAAAATATACTGCCGGGGGATTGGTTTTTGCATCTTTTGCACGCCGAAAAAGGCAAAATCGGTTTTATTAACGAAACAATGTCCGTTTACAGAAGACATACCGGCGGGTTATGGTATGATTCTGAAAGCGGTTCTTTCTGGCAGAAAAACGGATTGAAGTATATTGCATTTTGCGACGCCGTTAAAAAATATTTTAAAGAAAAGACAGATAATAACGTGCAAAAAAACATATCGGATGAATATTTCAGAGCATTATTAAAACTCAGGGATTTTGAACAGCTTAAATTATTTTCGGAACAATTTGTTTATTATTATGAAATGGCTATAGAAAAAACATCTTTGGCTGTAAGACTAAAATCAAGTTTAAAATACAGGTCATGGCAATTATGCAAAAAAATTCTTTATATGGCCGTTTTCATAAAATATCTTTTTAAAAAATAAAATGCAGGTTTCAATAATAATAGTTAATTATAAAACTAAAGAACTGGCGAAAGACGCCGTACAGTCCGTATTTGACAAAACGGACGGCGTTGAGTATGAGATTATTGTTATAGACAATGATTCAAAAGACGGTTCGTCCGAATATTTAAGAAACGAATTCGGAAATAAAGTAGAAGTCATTGACGCGGGCTGTAATCTGGGTTTCGGCAGGGCAAACAATATAGGAATAAAAAAAACAAACGGCAAATACGTATTTTTGTTGAATCCCGATACCAAACTTATAAATAACGCAATTAAGATATTTTATGATTATATGGAATTAAATCCGGATGTCGGAGCATGCGGCGGAAATTTGTACGACGGCGATATGAATCCGGCGGTTTCATGTTTAAGGCTAAAACCTTCCGTATTTACTCAAATATATCTGATGTATTCATATTTAATATATCATACTGTAGTCGTTAAATTATTCAAGACGGACAGAAAACTTTTCGGCTATTATTTTAATTACGGCGGCGAAATAGAGGATGTCGGATATGTTTCCGGAGCAGATATGTTTATAAGAAGATCCGTTCTTGACCAATCCGGTTTGTTTGACGAAGATATATTTATGTATGCCGAAGATACGGATTTAAGCTGCAGGATAAAAAAAGCGGGTTTTAAGCTGAAATCAGTTCCGCAGGCGAAAATAATGCATTTGGAGAGCCGGTCAATAAAAATTTCACAGGAAAAATTCGGGAAACTTTTAAACGGAGAATACAAATTTTATTTTAAAACTTACGGAAAATCAACGGTATTAATTTATATGAATTATCAGATGCTGGATTTTTTCAGAATGCTTATACGCATTATAATGCCGAAATTTATATTAAAAAAATATTTTTGGGGAAGCGATAATTTTAAATTTTACAAAGAAAAAATGGCTATAAATAAAATTGAATATAATAAGGCAAAAGAATATATAAAAAAGCGTTAAGAATACGCTGAATATTTCATTTAAGGTGCGAGATGAAGTCAATTATAAACTATACGGTTTTAAAATTTTATAAATATAAATATATTTTACTGCTCGTTTTATTTAAATGCAACGTAAATTTTCCCGTATTTAAAACCGGCGTTAAAAGAAAAAATTCGGTTAAGAATTTGCCGGCTATAAATAAGAAAAAAACAATATTGATTATAGATTCAAATATCCCAAAGTATGACTGTTCGGCGGGAGAAAGAACTACATGGCAGTATATTGAAGTTTTTTTGGATATGGGTTTTGAGGTTTTTTTTATGCCGGCCGATTTTAAAGAAATACAGCCTTATTCTAAAGAGCTTTTAAATAAAGGCGTAAAATGTCTTTGCGGCGATTTTTATAACAAAAATTATGATTTATGGATTATGGAAAACGGGAATTCAATAGATTATGTTTTGTTAAACAGACCAAGAATTTCAATAGAATATATTGAATTATTAAAAAAATATACAAATGCCGGCATTATTTATTACGGAATGGATATACACCATATAAGAGAGGCGGGACATTATTCTGTTACAAATGACATAAAACATCTTAAATCTTCAAAATATTTGAAAAAAATGGAATTATATCTTTATGAAAAATCGGATGTTGTTATAACGGTAAGCTCTTTGGAAGCCGATACAATTAAAAAATACGGATATGATAAAACCGAAGTTTTTCCCGCATATTATTATAAAGATTTTAACGTTGAGCAATATATTCCTGAAAAAAGGAAAGATATTTTATTTGTAGGCGGAGGGGTGCATTTGCCGAATTCGGACGCGCTGGTATGGTTTATAAACGAAATATTTCCGGAATTTGCAAAAGAAAACGGGAAAGTTAATTTTATAATAGTAGGCGGATATGATAAAGATTTTGTTGAAAAATATTCGTCTGATAATGTTTTGTTTAAATTATCCGTAAGCGACGCCGAATTAAAAAAAATATATAACAGCGTAAAAATTGTGGTGGTTCCGCTCAGATTCGGAGCCGGAATAAAAGGGAAAACGGTGGAAGCCGGATATTACGGCGTGCCGGTTGTAAGCACGGATTTCGGTATAGAGGGGCTTAAAGGTATCAATGATATCATAGTGCCTAAAAACGGCAGCGGGGAATTTACGGAAGAGCTTATAAAACTCTATAACGACAATAAAAAACTTAAAGAAATAAGTTTAAAGTTTTCTGTTTATGTTAAAAATAATTTTTCGTACGATGCGGCTAAAGAAAAAATAAAAAACATACTTGAAAAGGCCTATTTGTAAAAATGAAAATATCAATAGCTTTATGCACTTATAACGGGGCAAAATATTTAAGACGGCAACTTGAAAGTCTTTGCGCGCAGACATTGCAAGCCGACGAGGTTATTGCGTGCGATGATAATTCTTCGGATAATACCGCAGAGATTTTAAACGAATACAAAGACAAACTTAATATAAAACTGACCGTTAACAAAGAAAATTTGGGCGTTACTAAAAATTTTGAACAGGCTTTGTCTTTATGCCAAGGAGACATAATATTTTTATGCGATCAGGACGACGTATGGGAGCCCGGGAAAATAAAAATAATGTCCGAAAAAATGATTGAAGAAAAAACGGGCATTTGCTGTTGCGACGGGATTGTAGCGGACGAAAATCTTAAACAGATTGATTCATACACATTGTGGAATACTTCGGGGCTTTCAAAAATTGATTTGAACAGATTCAGCCCGTACAGCCTTATCAATAATTACTGCTTTACCGGAATGGCGTTATGTTTCAGAAAAAATTTCATAAAATACTTTATGCCTATAAGCGAAAACGCCGTTCATGACGAATGGATTGCGTTTATAATTTCATGTTTTTCAAAAGTTTCTTTTGTAAATCAAAAACTTGTCGTTTACAGGCAGCATTCGGAACAAAAGATAGGAATTAATTCAATTAAATCGTTAAAAGAAATATGGAAATTTTTGCGCTCATGCAAAATTGCCGATATGGAAAAGGAAACAAGAAAATTTGAAGATTTGGCGCTTAAATTAAAACAGCTTGAAATGGAAGCAAACCTTATAACGGCGATAGAAAATAAAATAAAACATTTAAAACGCCGCACTTCAAGGAGCAAATTCAGGTTTTTTGTTTTAACGGCGGAATTAATTTCCGGACAATATAAAAAATATTCAAACGGAACGTATAAAGCCTTTCTGAAAGATTTGTTTTCCGGCAGATAATATAATTTTTAAATTTTGTATAATAAACCTATGTTTAAATACTTTGATATATTTAAAAAAATAAATTTTCTTTTCGGTTTAAATCAAAAGATTAAGTTTGTAATTTTAGCGTTTGGAATTTTTATATCATCCCTTTTGGAATTAATCGGAGTTTCGCTTGTTCTGCCGCTTATCGGCGTTGTTATGGACCCTTCCGTAATTGAAACAAACGGAATATTGAAATATGTGTACGGTTTTTTAAATATAAGCTCAACTACAAATTTTCTCATACTGATATCTTTTTCTCTTGTAGGCGTTTATGTGTTGAAAAATATTTATATGACGGTTTTGTATTACTTCCAGTATAAAATGATTTTTAACGCCCAGAAAGAAATGTCTCTTAGACTTATGACTTTTTATTTGAAACAGCCGTATTCTTATCATTTGAGCGTAAATACCGCCGAAATAATAAGAACTGTTACGGGAGACGTATCCTATTTTTTTCTTTTTCTGATACATCTTTTCGCGTTTGTTTCGGAACTGTCGGTTGTTTTACTCTTAATATCATTTTTGTTTTTTGTAAATAAAGCGATAACTCTGTCGCTTATATTTCTTTTCTTTTTAAGTTTTTTATTTTTATTTAAAAAACTTAAAATAAAAATGTCATCCGTAGGCCGCGACAACCAGTTTTACGCAGGTCTTATGATTAAGTGGATAAATCAGGCTTTCGGAGCGATAAAAGACATAAAAACGCTTTCAAAAGAGCATTTTTTTATAGATGAATATTATAAAAATTCCATTAAATATACTTCGGCTCAGAAATATTTTAATTTTTTGCAGCAGCTGCCGAGAATTTTTATAGAAACGCTCGTTATATCGGTGGTTCTGCTGATGATCATTTATTTTCTTTACAAAGGAACAAATATAGCTTCAATTTTTACGCAGATATCGGTTTTTGCTATGGCCTGTTTCAGAATGATGCCTTCCGTAAGCAGAATCCAGATTTCAATGAACGCTATGATTTTTTACAGACCTTCGTTAAACGTTTTATACAATGATTTGAAAAAAACTGATGATTCAGAAACAAACGGCGGCGATGAAAATAAAGAAATAAACACGGAAGACGGCATATCGGCGGAGAACATAAGCTACAGATATCCCAATACCGATAAACTTATTTTTGAAAACGCCGGATTTGAAATAAAAAACGGACAATCCGTCGCTTTTGTCGGAAAAACCGGTTCCGGCAAAACTACTCTTGCGGATATTATACTCGGCTTGTTAAAACCTGTTACGGGAACGCTTAAAGCCGGAAGCGTTGATATATATAAAAATAAAAAAAGCTGGTCAAAAAAAATAGGATATGTTCCGCAGTTTATTTATCTTACGGACGATACAGTAAAAAATAATATTATTTTTTACGACCGCTCAAACGTTGACGAAAAAAGACTCGCAAACGCCGTTGAAAAATCCCAGTTAAAAGAATTTATAGATTCGCTTCCTTCCGGCATTGAAACCGTGGTCGGCGAAAGAGGCATAAGGCTTTCCGGCGGACAAAGGCAGAGAATAGGCATAGCGAGGGCTTTATACAACGAACCCGAGTTTCTTGTTCTTGACGAAGCGACGTCATCTCTTGATACCGATACGGAAAAAGCCGTTATGGACGCTATTGAGAATTTGTACGGCAAGATAACTATGATAATAATCGCACACCGCCTGACTACAATAGAAAAATGCGACGTAATATACAGGGTTGAAAACGGCAAGATAATAAAAGAAAAATAATTTTTTTATTTTACGGCTGTTTTTTTCAATATTTTGAATATATCGGTATTGTCAATTAAACCGTTTTTTCCGGCATAGTTTTTCAGTAAATCCGACTGCGTTCCGAACGCATATATTCCCACAAGTTCGTTTGTATGATTTTTGCTTTTGTATTTTACCGTTCTGTCAAATTTTAAAAGCATATTTTTGCCGGCAAAAATCATTTTTGAAGGCAGACGTCCTTTTTGAGGCTGTTCGTTAAATCTTAAAAAACCGGTTGAGTGGTCTGCCGTTACAAGCACAAGAGTGTTTTTCGGCGTCATATCCGTTTTTCCTGAATTGATTAATTCAATAATTGATTTTACCGCGTTGTGCAGTTCATAAACGGAAGAGACAGCCGCATGATAATCGTTATCATGATTTGCCGAATCAATGTCTGACATTTCTATAATGGCAAAAAACGGCTTTTTTTTGGCAAGTAGTTTGTCTGCGGCAAACAACACTATTTCCGAAAATTTTAAATCGTCTTCGCGGTATGAAAAAGAGGGCCTGTTTTTTTCGTTTTCGGGTATTGGAATATTGTAATTATCAAGGATAACAAACAGTTTTTTAGCGTCGTTGTAAAATAACATATTGTTTTTTATTTCTTTTGAATTCGTTACGTAATATCCGTTTGTTTCGGCCGTATCTTTCAGATAATCGTATTCGTTGCGTGCGATTATTATCTCGGGTTTTGAGATTGATAAAATCTCTTCGGCTATTTGTTTGCGGTTGTGCCTTGAAATATTATGAGCCGCGAAAGCCGCCGGAGTCGCATCATAAAAAAAAGTCGTTGTTATGAGGCATGTGTTATAAATTTTTTGTTTGTTTAAAATATCAAATATGTTTTCAAAAAAACTTCCTTTTTCATTTGTTGAGATGCAGCCGTTAACTGTCTTTTCTCCGGTTGCAATCGCTGTCGCTGCGGCGGCAGAATCGGTCGCAGAAACAGTCTCAAAATACTTTTCTGACGATTGACTGAAATAATAGGGATAAGGCACTGCGCCGGCCTTGATTGCGTCGTATCCGTCGGGATTTGTTTCGTTGAGGCAGGAAAGGCTCCAAGTCGCCGCAAAAGCCTTATACGGAAAAGAATTCCATATCAAATTTCCGCCTGTTCCGCATAAATATGAACTTGCGGCAAATTCGCTTGAAACGGACATTCCGTCGCCTATGAATAAAAAAACATATTTCGGAGAATCTGCTTCCGACAGATTTGAAACCGTAAGAATAATAAAAAAGAGAAAGAATATTTTTAAATTTTTCATTTTTACGTTAATATTATAACACATAATAAATGTTTTTATTATTCATTTTTTAATTGCTTTTTGAAATAGGCTATGGTATAATTTACCGATATGATAGACTTACATACCCATACGCTGTTTTCTGATGGTGTTTTATTGCCGAGCGAACTTGTTTACAGAGCAAAGTTCAGAGGTTATGAGGCGATTGCCTTAACAGACCATGTTGATTATTCAAATTATGAGTTTAATATTCCTAAAATAGTTGAAGTTGCAAAAATTCTTCAGGATAATTATGACATAAAAGTTTTTCCGGGAGCGGAAATAACCTATGTTCCGCCTAAGCTGATATCGGATATCGCGGCAAAGTGTAAAAAATTGGGAGCAAAAATCATAGTTGTCCACGGCGAAACAGTCGCTGAAACCGTTCCTCCGCAAACCAATCATTACGCTTTAAAAGCCGGTATTGATATTTTGGCTCATCCCGGACATATAACGGAAGAAGATGTTATACTGGCCAAAGATAACGGAGTTTATCTTGAAATTACCACGCGTCACGGACATAACGCCACAAATAAAGAAGTCGCAGGGCTTGCTTTGAAACACGGAGCAGCTCTTGTGCTAAATACCGACTCTCATCTGCCGGAAGATTTGATGGATTTCGGCAAAATAGAAAAAACGCTTAAAGAATCCGGTTTAAATTTTAAATATTTTGAAACTATGCAAAAAAATTCAAAAAATATAATTGATAAAAAATAAGAGGATACAAATGAAAAAAAAAGAAGATGTGATAATAAGAGTTATAAATCAAATCAAAAAAAATAAAACGGCTTTTTTTACGGCGGCAGCTTTTGTATTGGGCGTTTCATTGTTTGTTGTTTTTGTTTATTACAGACTTCAGATAATAAAAGATACGGCTTCCACTAAACTGGCCGTCGCGGTTAATTACGTCGCATCCGGAAATACGTATCAGGGACTGGGCGTTATAGACGAGATTATCGCCAAATATTCAAATACGCCGGCTGCTTACAGGGCGATGTTGATGAAATCCAACTATTTTATTTCCCAAAATAAATATGACGAAGCGGAACAGTTATTGAAAAATGTGATTGACAACGCCAAACCGGATACCGTAAAGCCTTTGGCTTATCCCGGGCTGATATTGGTTTACGACAATACAAATAAAATTGATAAAGCTATAGAAATTTCAAACGAATTTTTGACGAAATACCCGACAAATTACTTGGCTGCAAGCGTTACAGAAAATGAGGCGAGATTATACGGGTTATCCGGAAACGAACAGGAAGCGCAAAATATCTATAAAAAGATAACAGAGATGTATCCGGGTACCGAATATGCCGAAAGGGCAAAAATTAAAATAAAGTAATTTGTTTGACAGGATGTTTGTAAATGAAAAAAGTATACTTGGCATTTTTATGGCACCAGCATCAGCCTATTTATAAAAACCCCTTAAATAACGTGTATGAACTGCCGTGGGTAAGACTGCACGCGACTAAAGATTATTACGACATGGCCGCTATTTTGGAAGGCTATCCGAAAATCAAATCAAACATCAATCTGGTTCCGTCGCTGCTTGTTCAGCTTGACGAATATGCGAGAGGCGCTGCAAAAGATAAATTTTTGGATTTAACTTTAAAACCTGCGTTGGAACTTTCCGAAGAAGATAAAATATTCATACTTATGAATTTTTTTATGGCAAACTGGGAAACGATGGTTTTTCCGAATAACAGATATTACCAGCTTCTTGAAAAAAGAGGAAAACAGACAAGCGAAACAGACCTTAAAAGAATATTAAATTACTTTAAAGATAACGACATGAGAGATTTGCAGGTGTGGTTTAATCTTTCGTGGTTTGATCCGTATTGGCGCAAAAACGACGCGTTTATAAACGAGCTTTATATAAAAGGCAGGGATTTTACTGAAGAAGAAAAACGCAAACTGATAGAAAAACAGCTGCAAATATGCGGTATGATAGTTTCAAAACATAAAGAACTTCAGGATAAGGGACAGATTGAAGTTTCAGTCACGCCTTTTTATCATCCGATTCTTCCTTTATTATGCGATACTAATAACGCTCTTGACGCAACGCCGGATATAGTATTGCCTGAAAGAAGATTTGCTCATAAAGACGACGCCCAATGGCACGTAAATAATGCCGTTACTTACTATGAGAATCTTTTCGGAAAAAGACCGTCCGGAATGTGGCCGTCGGAAGGATCAGTTTCAAATGAAGTCGTTGCGCTTGCAGCCGGCAACGGAATAAAATGGCTCGCGACGGATGAGGCGATTCTCTTCGGAAGTTATAAACCGTCTTCGCAAAACAGGCAATATTTGTTCAGACCGTATACGGTCAATATAAACGGAAATATCGTAAATATGATATTCAGAGACCACGGATTATCCGATTCTATAGGTTTTGTTTATTCAAAATGGAATCCTGACGACGCCGTAAGGGATTTTATAGATAAAGTAAAAAATATAGGAAACTATGTAGGCGATTCTTACGAATATCCTCTGGTTTCGGTTATTCTTGACGGCGAAAACTGCTGGGAATATTATAAAAACGACGGATGGGATTTTTTAACGAAATTATACGGAGAATTGTCAAAGGAAGAAAGTATTGAAACGGTTAAAATAAGCGATTATTTGAACAGATTTCCTCCTAAAGACACTATAACGAATTTAAAAGCCGGTTCATGGATAAACGGAAATTTCGGAATATGGATAGGCCATAATGAAGACAACACGGCGTGGAATTATCTCGGCAGGACAAGAGATTTTCTGCTGGATTATGCGCAGAAAAATCCGTCTTTTAGAGACAGCGGACTGGAAAAAAAAGCGTGGCAGATTTTATACGCCGCTGAAGGTTCGGACTGGAATTGGTGGTACGGAGAGGAACATTCGTCAAGCAATGACGAAATATTTGACAAGCTTTTCAGACAGCATTTAATGACAGTGTATGAATTATTAAATCAAAAAATTCCGGATTATTTATACAAATCAATAAAAATATTAAGACAGTCGTCGGCGAAATTTATAATGACAAATCCGACTGCGTTGATTTCTCCTAAAATTGACGGTGAAATTTCAAATTTTTTTGAATGGAAAAACGGAGGTTTGTATTCGGTAGGACATACCGGCGGATCAATGCATCAGGTTTCAACCGTTATTAAAAATTTTATGTTCGGATTTGATTTAAATAATATTTATGTAAATATTATGACCAATGTCCCGACAAATTCAAAAGATATAGAAAACTTGCATTTTAATATTAATTTTTTGACACCTGTGGTAAAAAAAATATCGGTTAAATTTGACATAAACAATAATGTTGTTGAATTTGCCGTTATAAGCAACGGCGAAAAAGTTTCAATCCCACCTGACAATATTGCCGTAAAAACCCTGATAGAAATGGCTATACCTCTGAAAATCCTTGAACTGCCGGATGATTTTAAAAATATTGAATTTACAATCAGCGTTGATAAAGATTATATGGAGATTGAAAGATGGCCTTACCAGTCTTCCGTTATAATTCCGAAACCAAGCGAAAGTTTTAATGAAACGGCGTGGATGGTTTAAAAAATGATAACAAAAGATATAACGGTAAATGAGACGGTATTTAAAGCAGTACAGATTGATCTGAGCGAGAGAGGTAAATTGCTTATGATTATAGGCGCAAAAGGATACGTTATGTGCGGCTATCTTAATATTAATACCGCCCAAAAGCTCGGAGATGCCGCCTGTATGGTTACAGGGGTAAAAACGATTGACGATGTTTTAAACGCGAATATAGTCGCGCTAACCGCCGAAGCGCAAAAACTGGGCATTGAAATGGGAATGCCTGTAAAAGACGTTCTTAAAAGACTTTCAAATTAAGATTTAATTTTTTTTAATACGTCCGCGGCTATTGCATTATCAGGGTTTGTTTTAAGGATCATTCCGGCGTATTTTTCCGCGTTGGGCTTGTCGTTTAAATCTTCGTACAGCAATGCCAGATTTTCCAGATAACTTAAGTTTCTTTTGTCATTTTTTAATAAAAATAAAAGTATGTCAACTGCTTTTTGATATTCGCCTCTTACGGCATAAATTTTAGAAAGCATTATAAACGGACTCGTATTATGCGGCGCAAGTTCCGACGATTTTTTTGCAAATTCAATTGATTTTGCGAAATCCATTTTATAAAGATAAATATTGCTCAAATTCAAACAGTAAAGGTATTCAATATACTTTTCATTTTTATTTTTAAGCGCTTCTAAAAATAGTTTTTCGGCTTCATCGTACTTTTTTTCGGCTGTTAAAATATTGCCCAAATTTAAAATAAAGTTGTAATATTTAAATTTAGGAGCATATTCATTCATTATTTCTTTTGCTTTCGTGTAATTTCCTGCGGCTATCAGCACCCTTGTAAAACCGTGCAATGTTTCCGTGTAATCCGGAGAATCAATAAATGCGTTTGCCCAAAAAGATTCGGCATTTTTAAATCTTGAAGAATATATATGCGAATTTAACGCAAAAATTAAAAACAGCATAACAAATAAAAAAGTCAGATATTTTTTTGAAACGGGATATACGGAAATAATTTTACCGGTTAATTCGGCTAAAATGATTACGACGGCTACGCTCGGGGTCAGAAATCTGTGAAATAACAGAGCATAATTTGTTATAAAAAAAGTAGGCAGCAATGACAATATAAACCAAATTGCGGCAAAAAATATGGTTTTTGTACGAATAAACTTAGTATAGAAAAATACAACCAGCAGAATTAACAGAATAATATTGGTTGTTAATAATTTTGGAGTCAAATGCAGGTTATTTACAATAAGAGGCAAGTAATCCGGTATTATGAATTTGTAGATGTAAATTGATAATCCTGTTACGGAAACATTTAAAAAATATTTGTAATTCGTGAAATAAGACGGCAAATCCGGAGTTGTTATAGACGTCTGTCTTAAAATAAAATAAAAAGTCAGTAAAGGCAAAATTAAAACAAATACTTTTAACATTTGTTTTTTTGAGATTTTATAGCCAAAACAATACAGCATCGCGGGCAATACGGGCAAAAGAATAATTGCGGTTTCTTTTGTAAATATTGAAGCTGTCAGCGACAATATAAATAAACATAAATTTTTCACGGAATTTGTTTCAATGAATTTTAAAAAATATACTAAAGTAAGTGTAAAGAATATTACAAGCAGCGTGTCGTTTCTTGCCGGTATCCATACGGGGCACGACATAAATATCGGATGAACAGCAAGCAATAAACAAATGAATTTTACGACTGAAGGATTAAATTTTAATTTTGACGCCAGCAAAAATATGCAAAAAACGCTCAATATGAAATATAGGATATTTGCGGTATGCGCAACCTTTAAATTGTAACCGAATAATATTGCTTCCGCAGCAAAAGAAATGCTTAAAACAGGCCTGTAATATGGGAATTCTTTTGAATAATAACAGGATTCAGTAAAAAAATTAGGGATATTCTTAAATTGTGAAATATAAGTTATGTTTTGCTCAATAAGATAATCGTCGTCAATATTTGTGTTTTTATAATTAATGCTCGGCGCATAAATAGTAAAAACGACAATAATCAAAATTATCAGAAAAAACAAATTTGATTTGTAAAATGTATTGATTTTAGGCAACATATTTTTAAAGTGGAGGTGGCGGGAATTGAACCCGCGTCCGAAAATGTTTCAGTAAGACCGCTACAAGCTTAGCCCGGAATTTTTTCTCGTTTATAAGACTATTTCCGGACAGAACTGTCTCATAAACCAGCGCCGTTAAAATTTTGCGTTAAAATGACGGCACAAGCCGATTAACGCTAACCTACTCTTGTCGTTTTATCCCGCCAGTAGGTGTCACGGGTAAAACGCAGCTGACTTAAGCAGCTATTGGCATTGCGCCAAAACCCATAAAGGGTTTGAGCATGCCGTTAGGAACGATTTGTTTGTCGTTTCTATTTTAGCCGATTTTTACCGAGCCATCGGCCAACTCGGGCTTGCTGTCTTTACCTCTTTCATTCCCGTCGAACCCAATTCACCCCCGAAAAAAAACAGATAAAGTACAATTATCTCTTGCTTTTAAAGAACTTCTTTATTATTGTAGCACACTCTTCTTCCAAAAGTCCACCGTAAACTTCTATTTGATGGTTTAATTTCTTTTCTGAAACTATATTGAAAACGCTTCCGCAGGCTCCTGCTTTGGCGTCGTATGCTCCGAACACTATTCTGTTTACTCTGGCCCATATTAAAGCTCCGGCGCACATTGCGCAGGGTTCAATTGTCACATAAATCGTACAGCCGTTTAAACGGTAATTTTTTAATTTTTTGCATGCTTTTCTTATCGCAATGATTTCGGCATGCGCGGTGGTATCGGACGATTTGACGCTTTTATTGTATCCTTTGGATATTATCTTGCCGTCTTTTACAATTAAAGCGCCGACCGGAACTTCTTGAGAAATGAAAGCTTTCTTTGCGCATTTAAGCGCTTCCCGCATAAAAAAAACGTCGGTTTTATTCATTGGCGTTAATATATTTTTCCAAGAGAACTTTTAAATCCTGCGGTATTCTTATGGGTTTAAATGATCTGTTTACCAAAGGATGTTTGGTTTTCCCGTCGGCAATCAATTTGTCTGCGCATTTTATTTTATACGAAAAAACAACGCTTGCGTTTTTTAATTCCGAAACAGATGTTTCAATCGTCAGCAAGTCGTCATATTTAGCCGGAGAATAGTAGTTGCATTCCGCATGCATAACCGGGAAAAATAATCCCAGTTCTTCCATTTGTCTGTACGTAAAGCCGGCCTCTCTCATAAATTCGCTTCTTCCTCTTTCAAAAAAAACCAGATAATTCGCGTAATACACGGTTCCCATCTGATCCGTATCTCTGTAAGAAACTCTTAAGTTAAACTTATTCATTTGATTGCCTCAATTAAATTTGCTTCCTATATTTAAGCCTGAACCGTTTAGAAAATCACAGGCTGACATCTTTGCTTTGCTTTCGGGCTGTACTTTTTTTATAAGAAGGGCGTCTTTGCCGCATTTAACGATAAAACCTGTTCCTTTTTTTACCGATATAATTGAACCCGCCGGAGCATTTGAATCGTCGGCGGCAAATTCGCATTCGGTTATTTTTAATATTTTGCCTGCCATTTTACCTTCAGATATTAAAGTAAATATTCCGGGCCATAAAAACAACCCTCTGAAAAGATTTCTTATATTCTCAGCAGGACTAGACCAGTCTATTTTGCCGTCTTCTTTTTTGAAAGTATGGCAGAATATCGGCTGTCCCGACTGGGGTTCTGCGGCGCATAATCCTTTATCAATCATATTAAGTGTGCGGTTCATTACGGATATTCCAAGAGTAACAAGTTTATCAAACAAAGAACATGCCGTATCGTCGGCAGAGATATCAAGAGAATCCTGAAGAATTATATGTCCGCTGTCTAATCCTTTGTCTATGAAAAAAGACGTTACTCCGGTTTTTAATTGGCCGTCAATAAGAGCCTGCTGCACGGGAGAAGCTCCTCTGTATTGCGGCAAAAGAGAAAAATGCACGTTGAAACATCCGAATTTAGGCACAGTAAATACTTTTTCGGGAATAATTTTTCCGAAAGAAACAACTACGCCGATATCCGTATTACAACTTTTTATTCTTTCAATGATTTCATCCGTAAATTTTTCAATCTGTATGCAGGGGATATTATTTTCAACTGCGAAAACTTTGACGGCCGGCATTTTAAGACGCTGTCCTCTTGACGCCGGTTTATCCGGCATTGTAACAACGGCTGAAATTTTATGATGTTTGTCAATATTTTCAAGAAATGTTTTTGAAATATCGGCGGTTCCGAAAAATATTATATTCACCAGTCGCCGCCTTTTTTTCTTCTCTTTATTTCCTTTTCAACAAGTTTTCTCTTCCAAGGCTGAAGATAATCTATAAAAAGTTTTCCGTTTAAATGATCTGTTTCATGCTGAATTGCTTTTGCCAGAAACCCTTGGGCTTCAAGCGTTTTAATTTTTTCGTTTAAACCGAGATACTGCACGGTTACTTTGTCAAATCTTGTAATATTTTCATATATTCCCGGAAAAGACAGACATCCTTCTTCAGTATTTATTTTATTTTCGCCTGATACTATAACGGGATTTATTAAAACCACCGGATCTCTTTTCCCGTTGGGCATTACGTCTATTACGCATATTTTTAAAGGGACACCTATCTGCGGAGCCGCAAGGCCTGCTCCGTAAAAAGCATACATCGTTTCAAGCATGTCTTCTGCCAGTTGTTTAATGTCTTTTGTAATTTTTTCAACCGGTTTTGTTTTGTTTCTTAGAATTTGATCGCCGTATTTTACTATTTGAAATTTTGCCACGCAATACCTCTTTATCATCTGAAATAATACGGAAATTATATGAAACAAACGGATTAAAATCAATAGTCTATTGACGATTGTTTTATAAAAATAGTATACTCTCCGCTGTAAATACTTAAAAATACGGGGCTATAGCTCAGCTGGGAGAGCGCTTGCATGGCATGCAAGAGGTCAGGGGTTCAATCCCCCTTAGCTCCATTTTTTTTCTTCGGTCTTTTCGTTTTATACTTCGTTGCCAAAACGTTCGGATACCTCGGGCTTCGCCCTTTACAGTATACGCTTACATTTTGTCGCCTCGTCTAAAACGAAAATACAGGTTTGGAAATAGTATCTTTTGTTTTTATCAAATGTTCGGATATCTCGGGTTTCACCTTTACAGTATACGCTTACATTTTGTCTCGGTTTAAAACAGAAATATTTTTTGAAAAAATGACAGTTTTTTGTTTTTATGATTGAATATACCGATTAGTTTCACTCCGCGGCTGTTTATAAAGGCATAAAAAATATTTAATAATTCAGTCAGTCAAAAAATTTCTAACATCTCTTTGCGTTTGGTAAATATAATATGTAAAATAAATTGACGTAAATATATAAATTTGTTAAAATTATCGGCATATTTATTATAATTTTGGGGGATATATGTTCAGGAAGTTAATGTTTTTACAGATTTTATTTGTCGCATTGGCGTTGACTGTGTCCGGATGTTCTCAAAAACAAGAACAAAAAACAGATGATAAAAATGTTGTTAAAGTTTGGCACTGGATGACCGACAGACAGGCCGCTTTTGACAAACTTTCGGAAAAATATTTTAATGAAACAGGCGTAAAAGTCGTTTTTGAAACATATGCTCCCACCGATGTTTATAAAAATAAAATAACCGCGGCGGCAAGCGGACAGCTTTTACCGGATATATTTAATCCTTTAAGCGATAAAAGAGAACTCGCTTCATATATAAAAGCAGGATTTATCGCTGATTTAACCGATGAAATGAATACCGGATGGAAAGATGTTTTCTTTGAAAAATCGTTGGAACAAAACAGATTTGCCGAAGGCAATGAGTGGGACGTAAAACCCGGTTATTACGGAGTTCCGCTTGATGTCAGCTCTCTTATGATATATTACAACAAAGATTTATTTACTCAAGCCGGTCTTGACCCGAATAATCCTCCAAAAACATGGGCTGAATTTATAGAAGCAGGTAAAAAATTAAGAGCGGCTAATATACAGCCTTTTGTAAGCGGATTCGGTGAAGCATGGCTTATAGGAGCTTTTGCCGCGTCTTATCAGTGGGAGTTATTCGGCAAAGAAGGAATTTTAGATACTATAGACGGTAAAGTAGCATATAATGACCCCAGATGGGTAAAAATATTCGGACTGTTAAACGAAATGAGAGAGAATAAAATGTTTGCGTCCGGAATGGTTACAATGGTGAATAAAGACGCAGAAAGAACGTTTGCCACCGGAAGAGCCGGAATGACATTTAACGGTTCATGGGGCGTCAATGTTTATAAGTCAATGAATCCGAATTTGAATTACGGAGTTATGGCTCCGCCTCAGCTTCCTGACGCTAAATATCCTTTATTAATATTCGGCGGAGACGGTTCGGCTATGTTTGTTAACGCAATGTCTCCTAACAAAGATAAAGCGATAGCTTTCTTAAAGTGGCTTACTCAGAGACCTCAGCAGTCTTTTTTGGCTAAAGAAACTTTGAACATTCCTTCAAATAAAGAAAGCGCGCAGGATTTGCCGGATGTTTTAAAAACATTTTCCGAAAGCATAGCAAATACTTTTGAAAATCTGCCGAAATTGGAAGCATGGCAGGTTGTAAATTACATAAATATAAATCTGCAGTCCGTTATGATAGGAGAAAAAACTCCGAAACAGGCGGCTGATGAAGTTCAGGCTGAAAAAATCAGACAGGAAAAGGCAAAAAAATGAACATAACGCCGAAAGAAAAAACAGTTAATATGGTGTTTATACTGCCGGCATTAATTTTGTTTTTGGTATTTAATTTTTATCCGCTTTTGAGAACTTTCCAATTGAGTTTTTTTCAATGGAACGGTATAGATAAAGAAATGGTTTTTGTCGGTTTTGCGCAATATAAGGATATATTGTTCAATAATCCGGCTTTTTGGAAGTCAATGTTAAATGCCGGATATGTTACTTTGCTTGCCCTTACGCTACAAAACGGTTTGGCTTTACTGCTTGCTCTTTTAGTTAACAGACAGATCAGAGGAGAGAACATATACAGGGTTATATTTTTTCTTCCTCCGGTTTTATCCGGAGTCGTAGTAGGTTTGATATGGAAATTCGTATATGACGGGAATTTCGGAATTTTAAATCATTGGCTTATATCGCTCGGATTTGACAATTTCAAAGATTTCGCATGGCTTTCCGAAATTAAAACGGCGTTGTCGTCTGTCGCCATCGTTCATATGTGGAAAGGTTTCGGTTACGGATTTATTATATTGCTTGCCGGACTTCAGACGATTCCGAATGAACTCTATGAGGCCGCAGAAGTCGACGGGGCGGATAAATGGCAGCAGTTTAAACATATAACTTTTCCGTGCATGATACCTGTATTTACCATAGTAACGATTTTAACAATATTAGGTTCTATGCAGATATTTGATTTGATATATTCAATGACGAGAGGCGGTCCGGCCGGATATACGCATGTTCCGATAACAAAAATATACGAATATATGAGTAACGGCGAATTTGGTTATTCTACGGCTATGGCTATAATTTTCGGTATGGTTTTGCTCATAGTTTCATTCGGGCAGTTATATGCAAGTAAAAAATTTAACAGGTAAATAAAATGAACTTATTTCAAGCAAAAAAAACATTAATGAATTCAATAACGCACATAATACTTATATTGGTCGCTCTGACTTGTATATTCCCTGTTTTTTGGATGTTGTCTTCGTCTCTTAAGACGCAGGAAGAAATATTTACAAAAATGTCTCTTTTGCCCGAAACATGGCAGTGGGGCAATTATGTTGAAGCATTCGTAAAAGCTGAATTCGGAATGTATTTTTTAAACAGCGTTATTTATACGGTTGTCGGAGTTGTTTGCATTGTTTTTATAACTTCGCTTGCGGCTTACGGTTTCGCAAGACTTGAGTTTTGGGGAAAAAACTTTTTCTTTTATTTGCTCATATCAACATTGCTGATTCCGATACCGGGAGTTTTTGTGCCTTTGTACTTGCTTTTAAAGAAATTGGCTCTGCTTGATACGAGAACCGGTCTTCTTTTATGCTATATAAGCGGAGGTCTTGCTTTTGGATTATTTTTGCTAAGATCCTTCTTTGAAGAATTGCCGAAAGAAATAGAAGAAGCCGCTCTTATTGACGGATGTTCAAGATTTGGTATTTATTGGAGAATAGCTTTGCCTCTGGCAAAACCTGCAATAGCGACGCTTGTTATTTTGAATTGCCTGGCAATTTGGAACGAGTTTTTATTGGCACTTGTAGTATTGCAAGATAAAGCAAAAATGCCTATACAAAGAGGCTTGATGGTGTTTCAGGGTACTTTTATTACCGATTATCCGCTTTTAATGGCAGGATTGACAATAGCGACAATTCCTATACTTATAGTATACCTTCTTATGCAAAAACATATAGTTAAAGGTATTGCCGCAGGCGCGCTTAAAGGATAATTTTTACTATCGGCAAACGGATGTTGATATGGCAATAGAAGTTATAGTTTTTGATTTGGGAAAAGTTATTTTTGATTTTGACATAAATAAACTGTCGGACGGTTTTCACCTCTCATCAAAAAGTTCAAAACAGGATGTTGCGGATTTAGTCTCCGGACATAAAGATATATTTATAAATTATGAAAAAGGGACGCTGTCTTCCCGTGAATTTTATAATCAAATGTCATCGCTGCTGAAATTAAATGCGGATTATGACAAATTCAGCGGTATATGGAATGATATATTTACGCCTTTTGAAGACATATCGGCCTTTATAAAAATATTATCAAAAAAATATCCTCTTGCAATACTTTCAAACACAAACGACCTGCATTTTGAATATTTAAAAAATAAATATCCCGAAACTTTTTCATATTTTAAAAATTTTCATTTGTCTTATAAAATCGGGTCAAGAAAGCCGGACGACGAAATATATAAAAAAGTTATAGATTTTTACAATATAAATCCCGCAAACATATTTTTTACCGACGATCTTGAAAAAAACATAATTCCAGCAAGAGCATCCGGCATAAACGCGTACAGGTTTGAAGGATTGGAAAAATTAAAAAAAGATTTAAATTCACTCGGAGTCAATTTCGGTTTATGATAGATTTCGGAATAAGCATTTCAAAACAACAGTTGTTGCAAAAAAAGTTTGAAAGATTTAATATTAAAGAAAGCGATATCGCCGAAAAATTTGTTCATTCGTCCGGTCACGGCGGGCAAAATCTCAATAAAGTGGCGACCTGCGTATATTTGAAACACATACCGACTTCAATAGAAATTAAATGCCAGAAATACAGAACGCAGCTTTTAAACAGATATGCCGCCAGAAAAATGCTGGCTGATATGATTGAATCAAAAATTTTGGGAGAAAAAAGCGAAAGGGTAAAAGAAATAGAAAAAATAAGAAGGCAAAAGAGAAAACGATCAAAAAGAGCAAAAGAAAAAATGCTTGATAATAAAAAAATAAACTCTGAAAAAAAACAAAACAGAAAAAGACCGGAATATTTATGAAAATAGCGATAGCTCAGGTAAATCAGAAGGCCGGCGATATCAAAGGCAACAGGCGCAAAATAGTAGATTATGTCCGTTCGGCAAAAAAACAGAATGCCGATTTGGTTATATTTCCCGAATTTGCGATGATAGGCGGGTATGTTGAGGATTTGCTCCTAAATAAAAATTTCATTGATAAAAATTATGAAAATATTGAAATCATTACCACGCGTTCCGATTTGGATTCAATGATAACCCTTATCGGGACGGTTTCAAATGATAAATTTGAAAAAGAACATATAATAAACACTGTTTCAATGTTTACAAAAAATACTATGAAAGTCGTGGCGTCAAAGGATATTCTTGACGATTCCGATTTTAAAGATTCAAAATATTTTAAAAGATCCGGATTTTCAAATGTGTTTAAAATTCATGATAAAAATTTTGCATGCGTAATAGCCGACAGTCCTGTTTCGGTTTTAAAAAATGTGGAGAAAGCTTCGTGGCTGGGAGTTGACGTTATAGCGGTATTCAGCTGTTCTTCTTACTACAAAGGCAAAACGGCTCATATAAGAGAAATATTGAAAAAAGCGGCAAAAGAATATAATGTAGATATCGCTTACGTTAATATGGCAGGCGCGCAGGACGGTTTTGTTTTTGACGGCGGAAGTTTTTATGTCGCCAAAGAAGGCGTTTTTAAGGCTTTGTTGAAAAATTTTGAAGAAGAGTTGCGCGTTTTTGACACCGACGGAAAAAATGTTGAAGAAAATGAAGAAAATATCGCAAAAGAAATGTATGATGCTTCCGTTTTGGGATTAAAAGATTATTGCGTTAAAAACGGTTTTAAAAAATGCACTTTTGGCGTAAGCGGCGGCATAGATTCCGCTCTTACTCTTGCGATAGCGGTTGACGCGTTAGGCGCTGAAAACGTTATCGCCGTTTTTATGCCTTCCGAACACACTTCCGATGAAAGTATTCAATATGCCGGCGAATTATGCGCAAGATTCGGCGTTAAAATGCATACGATTTCTATAAATGATATTTATAATTCTTATTTAAAAAATTTTGAAAAAATTTTTGAAGGCGCCAATAAAGATTTAACGGAAGAAAATATTCAGGCAAGAATAAGAAACAACATACTTATGTCTCTTTCAAATAAATTCGGATATATATCTTTGTGCACATGCAACAAGTCGGAAGACGCCGTAGGCTACAGCACTTTATACGGAGATGCCGGAGGCGGTTATGCCCCTATAAGCGATCTTTTAAAAAAAGAAGTATATCTTTTGGCAAAATACGTAAATAAAACGGCAGGTTCGGAGTTAATTCCCGAAGAGATAATCAAAAGAGTGCCGACGGCTGAACTGAAGCCGGGGCAGAAAGACTCCGATTCATTGCCTGAATATAATGTTTTGGACGATATTCTTGAAAAGATTTTTTATAAAAACATGAAATATCAAGAAATTATTGATTCCGGAGTTTCTAAAGAAGAACTTGATAAAGTGTCTTCTCTGATTTTTTGCTCCGAATACAAAAGGCGCCAGGCTCCGGTAGGAACAAAGGTAAGCAGGGCCGCTTTTCTTAAGAATACACAATTTCCGATCACAAACGGATATATATGGGAACATACTTCAGGGGACATAGACAAAGAATAAAAGAAAGGTTTTTGCGCTCCGGGTTAAAGGATTGGAAAGATTATGAAATCCTTGAACTGGCGTTGACTTTTGCCGTTGCCCGCAAAGATACTAAACAAACAGCCAAACAGCTTATTGAAAAATTCGGAAGCCTGAAAAATGTGCTTAATTCCGATATTGAAAAATTAAAAGAAATAAAGGGAATAAAAGAACATGCCTCTTTCTTTATTTCTTTTTTAAAAAATTTTGCAGTAAAATATGCAGAACTTGAACTCGCCGAAAAAGAAAAAATATCTTCTCCGTCTGATACCGTTGTCTTTTTGAAAACGTTAATAGGCTCTTCTAAAGATGAAATTTTTTACGCTATTTTTATGAATGCTTCAAATAAAATTTTATTTTATGACGAAATCAACAGAGGCGTAGTAAATAAATCCGCCGTTTATCCGAGAAAAATCGTCGAGTTAGCCTTAAAAAATAACGCGACATCGGTAATTATCGCGCACAATCATCCGGGAGGCGGGTGCAAACCTTCGCAAAATGATATAATAGCTACTGAGGCAGTTTTAAAAGCTTTGAAAACCGTGGATGTTTCTTTATTGGATCATATAATAGTTACCGACAAAAATTATTACAGCTTTAAAGATAACGGATTAATTTAAAGGAGAACAAAGTGAGCGGGTTATTCGGAGTTATTTCAAAAAGCGATTGTTCGGAGTTTTTAATTTATGGGACGGATTATCATACTCACATGGGTTCAGAATACGGCGGACTTGCGGTACTGGATAAAGATTTTTCAAGATATATCCATAAAATGAGCAATGCAAATTTCAGAGACAGATTCTTTGAAAATATAAAAGAATTAAAAATAACAAAAGGCATCGGATGTATAAGCGATTTGGATGAACAGCCGATATATATAAAATCCAATTTGGGAGATTTTTGTATCGTTACGACGGGCAGAATAGAAAATATAAAAGAATTATCCGAAAGCTTAATGAAAACAGGCGTTTGTTTTACGGAATTCAGCAAAGATTGCGTAAATATGACCGAAGTTATAGCAAGAATCGTGACAAGCAGTTCAAGTATTGTTGAAGGAATAAAAAAAGTTTTTCAAAAAATAAAAGGCTCCTGTTCTCTATTGATACTCAGCAGAGAAGGATTATATGTCGCAAGAGATTATTACGGAAGAACTTCATTAATTTTAGGCAAAAATCAGGATTCAATCGCCGTCTGTTCCGAGACTTGCGCGTTTACAAACTTAGGATATAAGATAATCAGAGATTTAAATCCCGGAGAAATTGTATTAATTAACCAGGATGAAATAAAAACGTTATATCATGGCGAGAAGCAAAAGAAAATTTGTGCGTTTTTATGGATATATACCGGATTTCCGGCGTCAGATTATGAAGGAATAAATTCTGAAATTGTAAGGGAAAAATGCGGCAAGGCATTGGCAAAAAGAGACAAAGATATAAAAGCGGATTTTGTAGCCGGCGTTCCGGATTCGGGAATAGCGCATGCAATCGGATATGCAATGGAATCTAAACTGCCGTTTAGAAGAGCTCTTGTGAAATATACTCCTACTTACGGCAGAAGCTATACGCCGCCGTCTCAATTTTTAAGAGATCTTACGGCAAAAATGAAATTAGTGCCGATAAAAGAAATTGTTAACGGAAACAGTCTTGTAATTCTTGAAGATTCAATTGTAAGGGGAACGCAGCTGAAAAATTTTACCGTTGAAAAATTATGGAACTGCGGAGCAAAAGAAATTCATGTAAGACCGGCATGTCCTCCGTTGATGTTTCCGTGTTTGTATTGTAACGCTACCAGAACCAACAGCGAACTTGTTACAAGAAGAGCGATAAAAGAAATAGAAGGCAAAGAAATTGAAAATATAGACAAATACTTGGATTACACGACGCCTCAATATGCAAAAATGATAGAATGGATTCGTAAAGATCTCAATATTACATCATTAAAATATCAGACGCTTGAGGATATGATAGAAGCCATAGGATTGCCGGAGCAGGATTTATGTACATTTTGTTGGGACGGGAAAGGATGCAAAGGATGCGAAAATGAAACAGTATGAAAAAATAACGCTGTATTCTTTAAGCACATGTTTTTGGTGCGCGAAAATTAAAAAACTTTTAAATGAGCTGGACGTATCTTTTGAAGAAATATACGTTGATTTGCTTGACGAAAAAGAACAAATCGGAATAATGGCGCATCTTAAGGCTAAGGATACGTTTCCGATACTTATTATTGACGGTAAATATATTATAGGCTATGACGAAGAAGCCGTGAAAAAATTATTTGAATGACGCAATACTCGGATTAAACCTGTTTATGCTTGAAAAATAAAGATAAAATTTAGTATAATACAAAAACACAGTATGTTCTGGGTATATCTCGGGTGGCCGGAAGGTCACCTTTTGTTTTTATAGGATTTTTATTATGAATTTAATAAATCAAATAGAAGAATTATTAACGCCTGAAGCGGCAAATGAAGTTATAGAAATAGTTGATATTGAATTTGTGAAAGAAAACGGACAAAAAATATTAAGAATTTTTATAGATAATGAAAATGGAATTAACCTTGACGACTGCGCAAAAATGAGCCATATTTTCGGCGTTAAACTTGATGAAGCCGATATTATAAAAGAAGAATACGTTATGGAAGTTTCATCTCCGGGAATTGACAGAATTTTAAAGAAAGAAAAAGATTTTTTGCGTTTTAAAGGATTTAAAATCAAAGTTACGACGGCAGCCGCAATAAATAATCAAAAGCATTTTTCTGGCCGATTAGCGGCAGCCGCAGACAATAAAATAGTTATGGATGATTTAACCAACGGAATAGTTGAAATAGAAATATCAAATATTATAAGGGCAAAAGTTGATCCGGAAATTTAAAAGAGGAGAAAAATATGTCAAGCGAACTTTTAACGGCACTTGAAACAATACAAAAGGAAAAAAAGATACCGAAAGAAGATATTTTGCATGTTATTGAAAATGCACTGGTATCGGCATATAAAAAACATGTAGGAAAAAATGTCAATGTTGAGGCAAAAGTTGATCCTGAAACCGGAGCAATGTCTGCATTCGTTATAAAAAAAGTAGTTGAAAGCGTTATAAATCCGTTAACGGATATTACGGTTCAGGAAGCCAAAAAACTCGGGCAGAACGTTAAAATAGGAGACGACGTCCGTATTCCTCTTGATACCGAAGATTTTTCAAGAATTGCGGCTCAGACTGCCAAACAGGTTATAGTGCAAAAAATCAGAGAATCTGAAAGGGATTCTTTGTATGAGGAAATGAAGGGAAAGATAGGAGAAATGGTAAACGGATCTATTTATAAAATCGCAAATAAAAATATAATCGTTGATTTGGGAAGAAGCGAAGCGATACTTCCTATTTCGGAACAGGTCCCGAAGGAAAAATTTTCAGTGGGACAGCATATAAGGGCAATTATTATAAAAGCTGAAAAAAATATAAAAGGACCCAATACTGTTTTATCAAGGGCGCATCCCGATTTGGTAAAAGTTTTATTTGAACTTGAAGTGCCGGAAATATATGAAAAAATAGTTGATATCGTAGGTATAGTTAGAGAACCCGGTTTAAGAACAAAGGTTTCGGTAATATCGCATAATCCGAAAGTTGATCCGGTAGGAGCCTGCGTCGGAGTTAAAGGGGCAAGAATAAAGCCTATTATAGACGAACTTAAAGGAGAAAGAATAGATTTGATTCCTTTTTCAAATGATCCTGTAAAATATATTTCCGCGGCGTTGTCTCCGGCTAAAGTTTTGAGCGTGACAATTGTTTCCGAGATAGATAAAAAAGCAGAGGTCATAGTGGCTGATGACATGCTTTCTCTGGCTATAGGCAAATCAGGCCATAACGTCAGGCTTGCCGCAAGACTTACGGGCTGGAATATTGACGTTAAATCCGAGGAACAAAAAAGACAGGCAAGCGAGCAGAAACTAGAAGCCCAGGCTTCGGAGTTGGAACAATTGAAGGGTATAAGTCAGAAAAACATAGATTTGTTGGCCGCAGCGGGACTTACAAACCTTAAAAAAATAGCCGAGCTGACCATTGACGATTTGACGACATTGCCCGGCATAGGTCCGAAAACTGCCGAAAAAATTATAGAATCAGCAAAAGAAGTTGTTTCTAAAAAATAGGAGTTGATACAGATGACAACAACAATAAAAAAAGAAACTCACAAAAAGTCGGCGCCGGCGGATGCCAAAGATAACAACAAAGATAAAAAAGTAAAAAAAACATCCTCGGGCGTAAAAACGGCTAAAACTCCTAAATCTGAAAATAAAAAAGAGACGGCAAAAAAAATAGCGTCGCCGGTAAAAAAATCTTCGGGTGATAAAACCGCTTCCGTTAAAACCAAAATAAAAAAAGATATTAAAACAACAGATTTTTCTTCGGCAAAAACAGCAAAAAAGAAAGTTAAAGATACCGAACAAGCTGACATTGAGCGCATAAAAAAAGAAGCCGAAATTAAACAAAAAGAAGAAGCGCGCAGGCAGGAAGAAGAAAGAATAAAAAAAGAAAAAGAAGAAGCCGAACGCAAAAGAAAAGAAGAGGAGTTGCGTTTACAGGAAGAAAAGGCCAGAAAAGAAGAAGCCGAACGTAAAAAGAAAGAAGAGTTATTGCATGCGCAGGAAAAAGAAAGCAGCAAAAATACAATAAACATAAACGAACTTATAACGGTTAAAGATTTAGCCGAAAAGATGAAATTAAAAGTCGGAGATGTTTTAAAAAAATTACTTTTAATGGGCAGTTTTGCGACCATAAACCAGCGTTTGGATACCGATACGGCTATACTTCTTGCAAATGAATTCGGTTTTGACGCAAAGTTCGTGTCCATAGATTCCGAAGTGAAAATTGAAACAGAACACAAAGCCGACGATGTAAAAAATCTTCTGCCAAGATCTCCCATTGTTACAATAATGGGGCACGTTGACCACGGTAAAACTTCGCTTCTTGACGCTTTAAGAAAAAGCAACGTAGTAGCCGGAGAAGCCGGAGGAATTACGCAGCATATAGGCGCATACAGAGTTAAAACATCGGGCGGAGAAATTACATTTTTAGATACGCCCGGCCATGAAGCTTTTACGGCAATGAGATCAAGAGGAGCTCATGTTACAGATATAGTAATACTTGTTGTTTCAGCCACAGACGGAGTTATGCCTCAGACTATAGAAGCCATAAATCATGCCAAAGCGGCCGGAGTTCCTATAATAGCAGCTGTAAATAAAATTGATTTGCCGACTGCAGAGCCGGCAAAAATAAGACAGGAACTCAGCAATTACGGATTACTGCCGGAAGAATGGGGCGGCGATACGATAATGGTTGATATTTCCGCAAAACAAAAATTGAATATTGAGAATTTGCTTGAAATGGTGCAGTTAAAAGCAGAAATGATGGAATTAAAAGCAAATCCGAATAAAAAAGCCGAAGGAATTGTTGTTGAGGCTAAACTTGATCCGAAAAAAGGAACGGTCGCGACCGTATTGGTTCAGAACGGAACATTAAAAGTCGGAGATAATATTGTAGTTGGAACTACTTACGGAAAAGTCAGGGCGATGATAGACGAATACGGAAAAAGATTTGACGCTGCTCTTCCGAGCATGCCGGTTGAAATTTTGGGTATTAACGAACCGCCTCAGGCAGGGGATAAATTTATAGTATTGGAACATGAATCTCAGGCCAGAGAAATTGCAAATTCAAGAAAAGAAAAAGTAAAAGCCGATTCTTTAAGGCCTAAACATCACGTTTCATTACTTGATATCAGCGCAGGGAAAACAAAAGAATTAAAAATTATTTTAAAAACAGACGTACAGGGTTCGCTGGGAGCGTTATGCGATGCTCTTGAAAGAATGTCAAATTCGGAGATAACGCTTAAAATTATCCATAAAGGGGCCGGAGCAATAACAGAATCAGACGTTGTTTTGGCTGCCGCTTCTGACGCAATGATAGTAGGATTTAACATAAGGCCGGACGCCGCAGTTGAAAAACTTTCCGAAACTGAAGGCGTAAGCATAAATGTTTACAGAATTATTTATGAACTTATAGCCGACATTAAAGCCGCAATGGAAGGATTGCTGGATCCTGATACAAAAGAAAAAGTAATCGGCAAAGCGGTTATAAAACAGGTTTTCAAATTATCGTCGGCAGGCACAATTTCCGGATGTATGATAATAGAAGGCAAAGCCCAAAGAGGCGTAAAAGTAAGGCTGCTCAGAGATAATGTTATAGTTTTTGAGGGAAATACTTCGTCTCTGAAAAGATTTAAAGAAGACGTAAAAGAAGTTGAAAAAGGTTATGAATGCGGAATAGGGCTGGAAAATTTTTCGGATTTAAAAACATCGGATATAATTGAATTTTTTACGATAGAAAAAACGGCAAGGAAACTGATTGAGGATTAAAAATGCGATCATATAAAAGATCCGAAAGAGTTTCGGAACTTATACATTCCGAAATGGTTAAAATTCTAAGAGATATAAAAGAATTAAACCACGGATTATTAACCGTGACAAAAGTTAAACTTACTGACGATTTGCAGACCTGCCGCATATTTTATTCCGTTATCGGAACCGAGCAGGACAGAGAAAATGCCGATAAGATTTTAAATGAAAATTTGAAACATATCAGATTCATGCTTGCTAATTCAGTTGATTTAAGAAGAACTCCTACGATAGATTTTGAATATGACAGTTCCGCGGAAGAAGCCGTAAGGGTTTTTGAGTTATTGGATAAAATTAAACATGAAAAAAAACGGTAGTTATTGAATTATACTGTCTTTTTCTCAATTGTTTTAGCAATGATTTAAGTTCGCCGTAAATTTTTACTTCAACAGAAAAGGCAATGAAATGAAAACTATCAGTCTGCAAAATACTTCAAAAAAACAAATATTGAAAGCAATAGTGGAAGTCATAAAAAAATCAAAAAATTTTTTTATAGCGGGACATATGAAACCCGACGGCGATACGATAGGTTCGGGTCTTGCTTTGGCTTCAATGCTTAAAAGACTCGGCAAAAAAACAGTTCATTGTTCGGCCGATGAAATTCCTTATGATTTGATGTTTATGAAAGGCGTTTCAAAAATTAAAATAACGGACAAAATAACCGGTAAATATGACTGCGCGCTTGTTTTGGAATCAATAAATCTAAGCAGAATAGGAAATATAATAGAGCCGTCGCAGGTAAAAAAAATAATCAACATAGACCATCATTTGGCGCATACTAATTTCGGATATATTAACTATGTCGTTCCGTCGTCGTCGTCCGTGGCTGAACTTGTTTACGAAGTTTTTAAGGCCGCAAAAATAATTCCGACAAAAGAAGAAGCCGAAAATTTATATATAGGCATTGTTACCGATACGGGAAGATTCCAGCAGCTTAATACAAACGCAAATTCCCATTTGACGGCAGCCGAGCTTTTAAAATGCGGCGTTAACGCAAGTGAAATTTCTAAAAAATTGTTTCTTAAAAAACCGTTAAGCAAGTTAAAACTTTACGGGTTGGCGTTATCGGATTTAAAGACGGATATAAACGGTAAATTTATATACGTAAAATTAACAAAAAATATGTTTCAAAAAGCGAAAGCAAGCGATTATGACGCCGACGGCATTATAAACTATTGTATTTCCGTTCCTACGGCGGCGGTCGGATGCGTAATGAAAGAAGTGGATGAGAAAACGACTAAAATAAGTTTGCGTTCAATTGAGAAATTTAACCTTTTGAATGTCGTTAAACAATTTGGCGGCGGAGGACATAAAAACGCCGCGGGATGCACCATAAACGAAAATATTAACGAAGCCGAAAAAATAATAATAAAAGCATTTAAGGATAAATTGAGTGCAAAATGATTGTTCAGGGCTTCTTCTTGTAAATAAACCTTCCGGCATCACGTCTTTTAAACTTGTAAATTTAATCAAAAAAAAACTTCAGGTAAAAAAAGCCGGACACTGCGGAACACTGGATCCTCTTGCAAGCGGGCTTATGTTGGTTCTTACCGGCAAGGCGACAAAATCGCAGGATAAATTTATGAAACAGGATAAGGTGTATTTCGCATCGGTAAAGTTGGGGACAAAAACCGACAGCGGCGACATGGCAGGCAAAATAATACAGCAATCAGATTACGCGCATGTAAATATTGATAATATAAAAGACGTTTGCAAAGATTTTATCGGAGAAACGGAACAGATTCCGCCGATGTTTTCGGCATTGAAAGTCGGCGGTAAAAAATTATACGAACTGGCAAGAAAAGGCATTGAAATAGAAAGAAAAAAAAGAAAAATAACAATTTATTTTATAGACGTAATTGATTATTCCGGCGGCATTATAAAAATGAAAGTCAAATGTTCCAGCGGAACTTATATAAGAACACTGGCCGAAGATATAGGCGAAAAATTAAGTACGCATGCGGTTTTGGAAAATCTTGTAAGAGAAGAAATCGGAATATATTCGCTTAAAAACGCCCTAAGTTTAGAGGAAATAAACAACGCCGCTAAAGAAACCGTCGCGGAGAAAATAATAGAAGTATAAGTTATTTTTTGCAATTTCCGTTTTTGGATTTTCTGGCGTAATATTTTTTTACGCCTTCGTATATTGAATCGGCGATTGAGAGCTGAAATCTTTTTGTATTAAGTTTTGCCTCGTCTCCGTAATTGCTCAGGTAAGCGCCTTCAACAAGAACTGCCGGCATTTGCGTTCCGCGTAAAACGAAGAAATTTGCCTGTTTTATGCCTCTGAACGGTATTTTTAATCTTCCGGGCGTTTCGCATGAAATAAAACTTGACAGTTCCGAAGATTCGTTAATATATTCGTTTACAACCATTGACCATAACATATTTTGCAGCATTTCTTTTTCGCCTTTCGGTTTATTTTCAAGAGATACCACGGAGTTTTCAAGAATTGCCGTTGCCGCGGCTTCGCTGTCCGAAGCGTTCTCCGATAAGAAATAAATCTCAAATCCGGAAATTTCTTTTTTAAAATTTGCATTGTTGTGTATTGAAATAAACAAATCCGCTTTATTCTCGTTGGCTATATTTGTTCTTTCCGCAAGAGGTATAAAAGTATCGTCTGTTCTTGTCAGTATGACTTTATAATTTTTATCTTTGTCAAAAAGGTTTTTCAGCGCGAGAGTTATTGCCAGATTGATATCTTTTTCTTTAGTGCCGTTAGGCCCTATCGCTCCCGGATCTTCTCCTCCGTGTCCCGCGTCAAGAACGATAAGTTTAGCCGTCTGTGATTTTTCTTTTTCGGAAGGCATTATATCTTTGAAAGTTTCCTTGTCATCCACAATAGCGTAAGAATCGTCAATTATTTGGTCATCGGAAACGGTTGCGGTTTTTATTTTTGACAACTCTTCAATATCGTTCCCGTCAGATACAGGTTTTTCATATATTTCGGATTCGGCGGTTATAACAGTCTGATTTATAACCGGCATTTCCGGAGATTCTTCTTTTGACGTTTTTTTTGTATCAGTTGATATTTTTGTCATATTATTTTCTTCCGAAAGAACTGTGTTTTCAATGTTTTCGGCAGGCGCAACGGTCCCGGGCAGTGACACAAGACAAGGTTTTGACATGTCAACCGGCGAAGAGTGTTCAATTGTAATTACGAATTTTAGCGGTTTTTTAAAATTTTTTGTGCTTACCAATTTTGGTTTTTGTTGCAAATTTATTTTAAACACAGCCTCTCTTCCTGCCGTGCCGTAAGAAATGTTTTTTATTATGCCGTTGTCTATATAGAGAGTGTCGCTTGCGATTTTGCCTCGCTGAAAAGCGACTATTATCGCATTTTTGGCTTTTTTTACGGTGTGAGTCATTTTTTCATCAAGTTCAATTGATATTTCAGTGCTGTTTTCTTTCGTATAGTATCTGACGGCCGAAATATTTGTCTGTGAAGTCATAACGAATAATTTATTTTTTTTGTCAAAGGAAACGATTGTTTCGGATATATTTGTAAATTCTTTATAAGTAAGAAATTCGGCCGGTACGTAAATTTCATTGCGTATGTGCAGAGAAGGAGTGTAAAGTTTCTTTTTTTTCTTGCCGTATGCGATTTTTTTTGTATTATAAAAAATATCAATTGAACGGTTTTTCAATTTCATTGAAACTTTGCCGCTTACGGGCTGCCATTCAATTCTCGCGTTAAACAGAACCGCTATTTCATTCAAAGACAGAAAATTCTCTTTTTGAATTTCATATATGTTTATTCCGTTATAATTTATTCCGTCAAAAATGACGTTTGCTTTTTGAATGTCAATTTTAATTTCAGAATCGTTTTTTTTGGCCGAAAAACCGCCTGCGGCACAAAGAAACATTAATAAGAACAGACACAGTAATAATTTTTTCATTAAGTTAATTCCAAGAATATTTTTTCTGATTATACAAAATATTCAATTCACAATAAAGATTCTTGATAAAAGAGCTAAAAACTTGTAAAATCATTCAGGTATATAATCTTTTTTTAAAATATGTTTTTAGAGAGAGGTGCTCAATGCAAGCCGTTATTATGGCAGGCGGTTTCGGCACAAGGCTGAGACCGATAACATGCAGTATTCCTAAACCCATGGCTCCTGTAGCAAACAAACCGATGTTAAGTCATATTATAGAATTGCTTAAAAAATATGATTTTAAAGATTTAACGATGATGTTGTATTATCAGCCCGAAATAATAACAAATTATTTCGGCAACGGATCAAAATTCGGAGTTGATATAAAATATTTAAGGCCTGAAGCGGATTTAGGAACAGCCGGAAGCGTAAGGTTCGCAAAAGACAACATAAGCGGAACTTTTCTTGTAATATCGGGAGATGTTCTGACCGATTTTGACATATCAAAAGCCATTGCTTTTCATAAAGAGAAAAAAGCGGTTGCGACCATGGTTTTGACAAGGGTTGCAAATCCATTGCAGTTCGGCGTAGTCATAACGGATAAAGACGGAAAAATTGAAAGATTTTTGGAAAAGCCGTCGTGGGGAGAAGTTTTTTCGGATACAATAAATACCGGCATTTATATTTTGGAACCGGAAGTTTTTGATTATATAGCCGAAAATAAAGACGTTGATTTTTCAAAAGATTTATATCCCAGATTATTAAGAGAGAATAAGGGATTATACGGATATATAGCGGAAGGATATTGGAAAGATATCGGCAATCATGACGAATACAGGTTTGCCCATTATGATATTTTGGACGGGAAAGTAAATATTAAAGTAGACGGCGAAAAAAAACAAATAAACGGCAAAACAATAATAATAGGTAAAAATACCGTAATAGAACCCGGCGTTATATTTGACAGCAATTCTATAATCGGAGACAACGCGGTCATAAAAAAAGGCGCGAAAATCGGGAAATCGGTTATAGGACCGGGAGTAACGATAGGCGAGCATGCTTTGGTTTTAGGCTCTGTTTTATGGGACGGTGTTTCAATAGGCGATGAAGCTAGTTTAAAAGAGACTGTTATAGGTTCATCTACGGTAATAGGCGAAAAAACTTCAGTTCAGGTAGGAACAATTATAGCAGATGAGTGTAATATAGGTTCCGGCGCGACAATAAAAGCAAATTTAAGAATATGGCCTCACAAGATAGTTGAAAAGGGCGCTATTTTATCGTCAAGCCTTGTGTGGGGTGAAAAATGGAATAAGGCATTGTTTAACGCATACGGAAGCATAACAGGCCTTGGTAATATAGAAATCACGCCTGAATTTGCGGCAAAAATAGGTTCGGCTTACGGAGCTTTTGTCGGAAGCGGAGCATACGTCGTTATATCAAGAGACGATCACAGAACGACAAGAATGATAAAAAGAGGAATTATTTCCGGTCTTCTTTCGGCCGGAGTTAAAGTCGGAGATATGTTAAGTTCGTCAATTCCGGTAGCAAGATATGAAATAGGCAACGAAGGCGAGGCCGGAGGCATTCACATAAGGCAGTCGCCGTATGACGCCAGACTTATTGATATTAAATTTTTTGACAGATTCGGAGGAGACATATCGGTCAGCCAGGAAAAAGCGATTGAGCAATTATTCTTCAGAGAAGATTTTAAAAGAGCAAATATGAATGACGTAGGAGAGATTACGGTTCCTCCGAGAGCTTTGGAATATTATAAAACCGGTTATTTAAATAAAATAGGAAAAGCGAAAGATGTTTTGGGAAATACGAAGGTAGTAATTGATTACGCAAATTCATCGGCTTCAATGGTTTTTCCTGCAATACTGGGAGAACTGGGAGTTGACGTAGTCGCATTAAACGCTTATGTAGACGGTAAAAAAATAACAAAAACAAAAGAGATGTTTGAAGAATCGCTGAACCAGTTGTCAGATATCGTTACAACTCTCAAAGCCACCTCAGGATTTTTAATTGACAACGGCGCGGAAAAATTATTTTTAGTGGATGAGAAAGGCAAAATCATGGAAGACGAAATTTCCATGCTGGTTATGGCGTATCTTGTTATGACGACGTATAAATCCGGAAAAATAGCGGTTCCGGTAAACGTTTCTTCGGTTATAGACGAGCTTGCTTCAAAATTTGATTTTAAAATAGTAAGAACCGGCACAAGCCAAAGAAATATTATGAACGCCGCAAAAGACGAGAGCGTTGTTTTTGTGGCAGACTGCAAAGGCGGATTTATATTCCCTGAATTCCAGCACGCTTTTGACGCGATGTACGCGATAGGCAAGATGATTGAAATGTTGTCTAAAAGCGGAATTTCCCTCAGCAGAGTAAGAAGAGAGATTCCTTCTTTTGACGTTTTGCATGTTACGATTCCGTGTTCTTGGGATAAAAAAGGCCAGACAATGCGCAATGCCATACAAAATACAAAAGATAAAAAAACCGAATTAATAGACGGAGTAAAGATATTTTTGAATAACGGATGGGTGCTGTTGTTGCCGGATCCGGATGAAGCCTATTTTCATATTTGGGCGGAAGCAAAAGATAAAATGACCGCAAAAGGTTTTATTGATATGTACAGCGATAAGATCATACAGTGGCAGAAATAATAAGTGTAAAATTCGTAAGAAGCATTTGCACGGGAGAAAGAAATGATTAAGTTCGGGACATCAGGATGGAGAGGAATTATTGCCGAAGAATTTACATGCGACAACGTCAGAATTGTTACGCAGGCTATCGCAAATTATATAACAGAGGATTCAAAAGATTATAAATCCGGACAGGCTGTTATTATAGGATATGATACGAGGTTTATGTCGGAAAAATTTGCCGCGGTTTCCGCGGAAGTTTTAGCCGGCAATAAAATAAAAGCTCTTTTATGCAAAAGAAATACGCCTACTCCAGTAATAGCCTTTGACATTATAAAAAACAAACTTGCAGGCGGCATAAATTTTACGGCAAGCCATAATCCTCCGGAATATAACGGAATTAAATTTTCGCCTTCGTGGGGAGGGCCTGCCCTGCCGGAAACGACAAAATTAATTGAAAAATATTGCGCCGAAATTTCAATAAAGAACGTAAAAATGATTCCGCTTAACGACGGCTTAAAATCAAAAATTATAGAATATTACGATCCGAAAAGCGCATATATCAAGAGGATAAAAGAACTGGTTAATTTCAAAGCGCTGAAAAAATCAGGTCTTAAAGTCGCAGCCGATCTTTTATACGGTACGGGAGACGACTATTTGGATGCTTTGTTGGAAAGCGCCGGTTTAAAAATAAAAGTTATAAATAAAAAAAGAGATCCTCTCTTCGGCGGACACGCTCCCGAACCAAATGAAGAAAATTTAAAAGAATTAAAATCAATCGTAAAAAAAGAGTCGTATAAACTAGGTTTATCCGTTGACGGCGATTCCGACAGATTCGGCATCATTGATGCCGACGGCACATTTATAATGCCTAATCAGGTAATTCCGATTCTTTTATATCATTTAAATAAAACAAGAGGCTGGAAAGGCGTTGCCGCAAGAAGCGTTATGACGAGCCATATGCTTGACAAACTTGCCGATAAATTGGGAATTGAGGTTAAAGAAACTCCGGTAGGATTCAAATATATAGGAGAAATTATGACCGAGAGCCCTGATGATTTTATAATAGGCGGCGAAGAATCCGGCGGACTTACAATCAGAGGACATGTTCCGGAAAAAGACGGAATACTGGCCTGTCTTCTTATGGCCGAAGCCGTTGCCATGCATAAAAAATCTTTGGGAATGATTTTGAAGGAAATTATGAAATTAACCGGCAATATTATAACCGCAAGAAAAAATTTTCATCTGCCCAAAGAAACAATGGAAGCTTTCAGGGATAATTTAAAAAAATCGCTGCCTTCAAAAATAAGCGGTATGGATATAAAAAAAGTTATAACGCTTGACGGCTATAAATTTATTATTGACGACAGCACATGGATAGGATTCAGATTATCCGGCACGGAACCGGTAGTAAGATTATATGCCGAAGCCCAAACGGAACAGGTTATAAAAAAACTGATATCATCCGGAGAAAAATTTATTAATGGAAAATAACGAACTGCAAAAAACGACTAAGTCGGAAATAAAAAATATCAAAGATTTTTTAAAAAGATATTTTATCGCCGGATTGTTGATACTGCTTCCTTTATGGCTGACGATAGTCGTGTTTATGATTGTTTTTGACTGGACAAGCAATGTCTCAATGTCTTATACTCTGCCGATTTTAAAATATTTTATGCGCGATAAAGCGTGGGTTTATTTTTCGGCGAAAATACTTAGTTTTTTTCTTACTATAATAATAATCTGTTTTGTCGGTTTTTTTGCCACAAATTTTGCCGGCAGAAAATTATTGAAGTTTTTTGAAGATATTATTATAAAAATTCCTGCGATCGGAGGTCTGTACGTTGCTTTTAAAAAATTTATTTCATTTTTTTCAAGCGACGGCATGAGCAAAGATTTTAAAAGGGTCGTGTTTATTCCTTATCCTAATAAAGACAGTTACAGCGTTGCTTTCGCAACAGGGGAAAGAGTTATAAACAATATAAAGTATATAACGGCATTTATGCCGACAACGCCCAATCCTACGACCGGATTTTTAATACTGGTAAAAGAAGAAGATGTCATAGAAACTGATTTTACGGTAGAAGATTCCGTAGCCTACATAATGTCTGCAGGGATCATTTCTCCAAAAAATAAAAATTGTATAAAAGATTCGGAGAGTAAAAATGGCGATTTATAAAGCACCCAGAGGAACACATGATATATTCGGACAGCTTGCGCTTGCGCTTGAAAAACTTGATATGATTTCAAGAAAGATATTCAAAAAACATAATTTTAAGGAAGTAAAAACTCCGATATTTGAAGACGTTAATTTATTCACAAGATCCATAGGCGAATTTACCGATATCGTTGAAAAAGAAATGTATGTTTTTGAAGACAGAAAGGGCAGAAAACTTGCTTTGAGGCCCGAGGGAACGGCTTCTCTTGTGCGCGCCTACATAGAACATAACTTTAATCAGACGGAACCCGTCGGCAAGTTTTTTTATTCCGGAGAAATGTTCAGATATGAAAGGCCGCAGGCTGGCAGATACAGGCAATTTTCTCAGATGGGAGCGGAATATTTTGGCAATCCGAGTCCGAACGCCGACGCCGAAATTATTTTGGCGGCTTCCGAAATTTTGAAAGCGTTGGGAATAAAAGACATTAAGATACATTTAAATTCTCTGGGATGTTCTTCATGCAGATCTGAATTCAGGCAAAAACTCGTAGAATATTTTTCTTCAATAAACGATTTATGCGAAGATTGCCGAAGAAGGCTTGAAAAAAATCCTTTAAGGCTTTTGGACTGTAAAATAGATGCCGGTAAGTTCCAAAATGTTCCGACTATGCAGGAATGTTTATGCCCAGACTGTAAAACTCATTTTGAACAGGTTCAGAATTTATTAAAAAGCGCGGAGTGCGAATACGAAATAAATCATAAACTTGTCAGAGGACTTGACTACTATACAAGAACGGTTTTTGAAATACGTTCGGCTTCCGTCGGTTCGCAGGATGCCTTATGCGCCGGCGGCAGATATGATAATCTGGTTGAAGAACTTGGAGGAATGAAAGTTCCGAGCGTCGGATTTGCGCTGGGCTGCGAAAGAGTTCTTATGGCTGCCGAAAAAAACGGATTTTTTAACGGTTTAAATGACGGCGAAATCGTTTTTATCGCAGTTGCAGACCAAGAGTTGTTTTATCATGCTTTTGCTTTTTCAAATAAATTACTGACTAACAAAGATAATATTGCAGATGCGCTCGGGTTTAACGGGAATATAATAATAGAAGGCCCTTTTAACGATAAATCTCTAAAATCACAATTCAAACTGGCGGACAGACTCGGAGCAAAAAAAACCGTTATATTCGGCAAGAATGAATTTGATAACGGTAAAATTGTTATCAAAGACATGGTTACTAAAGAACAAAAAGAAGTTTTATACAAAAATTAAAAATAATTTTTTTTTGTAAACAAACAATTTTATTATGAAAAATAATAAAGGTCAGGCATTAACCGAATTGGCTTTGATAGCCCCTGTTCTTATTCTGTTCGTTATAGCCGTAATATGGTTTGCGAGGGTTGTTATAACTCGGCAGCAGTTGGTGTCGGCTTCAAGATACGGAACCGATATGATTGCAAATACCGCGTTATCTCCAAAAGAAATAAAAGAAGATATTCAGAATTATTTAACTCACCGTTGGATTCAAGGCAGAAAACTTGATAAAAATAAAATCAAAGAAATAAACATAGATATAAAAGATTATCCGAAAATAAGTTTAAATATAGCCGATTTGCCGAATTCGCTTGCCAATATAGGACAAATAGTCAAAGGATTTGTTTTGCCGTCAAAAGATTTGTCAAGCGTCACTATTAAATATGAATACGATGTTCCGGCATTAATGGCATTGACTGGCTGTAAAAAATTAGATTTAATAATAGAATCAAAAATATTGTCTGGAACAGGGTGCCAGAGTAATTTACATAACAGGAGAAATTAAAAATGCTGAAAAACAAAAAAGGCCAAGGGATGGTAGAGTATATTTTAATTATCGTTTTAATTGTTATTATTGCTTTAGTTGGAGTAAAAACATTCGGCGGCAAACTCAACACTATATTTTCAGATACAAGTAAAAAAATCGGTACAGAAGCCGATTCCGGTTTGAATTCTAAATAATGAAAAAACAAACAGCGACAGCATTAATTTTTGCCGTGCTTGCTTCTATTTTCATAGGTTTGTATTTTTTTGATATAGGGCGTCAGGCAAAAAGCATGTCCGAACCGGTTAAAGCCGTTGTTGCCGCCGTAAGAATAGAACAAGGTGCTGTTATAGATCCTTCAATGTTGAAAGAAAAACTTATTCCCAAGGAATTTGCGCAGCCGAAATATGTTTCAGGCGTTAAGCAGTTTATTGTAAACGATAAGCCCGGATATATGGCGATAGTCGCTTTTGAAGAAGGCGAACAGATAACGGCGGGCAAAGTTCTTCCGGTAAATTCTGACGCCGGAATCGCCAATACAATCCCTGACGGCAAAAAAGCCATAACTCTGGCTTTTTCAAAAGACGAGGTTTACGGAATTCTTATGCCAGGAAGCAGAATAGATTTGATTTCCGTGATTGATTACGAATCAAAGGATAGAACCGTTGTTGAAGCGGCAGGCGTTATAGCGCAGAATCTGCTTGTTCTTGCCGTAGGAGAAAATATAATAGGCGGAGCAAACGATTTGAAACGCGAACAACTTTCAGGCAGCATTCCTGTTACAATAGCACTATCCGTAAACGAAGCGCAGGCGATATTTCTTGCCCAGGAAAAGGGAGTTATAAAAACGCTGTTAAGACCGGCTTCCGATAATCAGACGTCCGATGTTGCGCCCGTTAAAATAAATGACATATTCAACGATGCCTCTTATGCCAGACCCGTTATAAAAAAGCAGAATATAGACCAAAAAACTCTTAAAGAAATACAAAGAAACCAGAAAGAAGCTTATGAAATACTGAGCAGGTATTCAAAATAAATTTAATTTTATGGTAAAATCTAAAATAATATCGGTTATTCAAACCGGAGATTCTATTTATTCAAATTTGCTCTCAAGAGGTCTGCTTTCGGTTTTTATAAGAAATAACAAATCATGCGCCGTTATAGATTTAAGATCTTCGATAAATGATGTTTTCTGGTCTCTTTGCGGCGAAAAAATCAAATATACCGATGATATTATAAAAATTGTTGAGGATATAAATTCGGTCATATTAAAAACATATCTCAATCCCAAAAAAGAAATTTTATGCTCAAAGGAAAAAGGCATTGAATTTTTTAAAAACGGCAACTTTAATTATCTCGTAAGATGTATGTCGGAAATATATGAAAATATTATTTTACTGACGTGTGCCGGAGAACGTGAAATACAAAAAAACGCCGAAGTTTCCGATATTGTCATACTGCCTTTTGAAAAAGAACCGGCGGCTTTTGAAAAAACCGAAAGTATTTGCCTGAAAATACTTTCGCTTAATAAAAAAAACATTAGTTTAGTTCCGGTTTCTTTTTCATATGAATGGAATTTTGATTTCCGAGATATCGCTCAAGGCGGTTTTTTAAAAGACGCCGTCAATTTTGAACTGAATTCAAAGAATATTCATGAAATAACAAATCCGGGATTTTCATTTAAGGATAAATCCGAGTCTTTTACGGCTTCGCTGTATAAACTTGCCGAAGAGATAGAAAAATCACATTTACCGTCAGACGATAAAGACTGCATTGGAGAACAATATCCCGCATATTTGAATTTAAAAGAAAAACTTCATAAAGAACTTGTTGAAATAATGAAAGAGTTTCTAAACGTTAAGGAACAGGACAAACTTAGAGAAATAATAAAAACAAATATTGAAAAGCTTCTTAAGTCGTATAATGTGGCATTGCCGGTTAATATAAAAAATAAAATTGTAAAAGAAATTGCGGACGATATGGTCGGTCTTGGAATTCTTGAAGACCTTCTTGCGGATTCCGGAGTTACCGAAATAATGGTTAACGGCACGCAAAATATTTATATTGAACAAAACGGAAAACTTTTGCAGACCGATTTGTCATTTCAGGACGCAAATAAACTGAAAATTGTGATAGACAGAATAGCGTCTGGAGTCGGCAGACATATAGACGAAGCTTCTCCCATAGTGGATGCAAGGCTGAAAGACGGTTCAAGAGTAAATGCCATAATAGCGCCTGTCGCTTTAAACGGGCCGGTTCTTACCATAAGAAAATTTTCAAAACATAAACTTTCTGATTCCCATATAATTTCTTACGGAAGCGCCAGCCGTGAAATGATGGATTTTTTAAAAAAAGCCGTTGCTTTGAAGAAAAACATTCTGATATCCGGAGGCACCGGCACCGGAAAAACGACGCTTCTTAATGTCGTTTCTTCGTTTATAGGAGATGACGAGAGAATAGTAACAGTTGAAGATTCAGCCGAGCTTCAGCTTCAGCAAAAACACGTTGTCCGTCTTGAAACAAGGGCAAAGTCGGTGGAAGGCACGGCTGAAATCACAATAAGACAGCTTGTTGTTAATGCTCTGAGAATGAGACCCGACAGAATAATCGTGGGAGAATGCCGTTCGGGGGAAACGCTTGATATGTTGCAGGCAATGAATACAGGCCATGACGGTTCAATGACAACGGTTCATTCAAATTCATGCAGAGACGCAGTGTCAAGGCTTCTGGTAATGTCTCTTATGGCTGGAGTTGAACTTCCCGAAAAATCTATAATTTCAATGATAGCCTCGGCAATTAATATTATAGTCCAGATCAAAAGATTTCCGGACGGTAAAAGAAAAATATCGGAAATATGCGCCGTCAAAAAAACAAACTCACGCGATTTGTCGCAGTATGAGCTTATTCCCGCGTTTGTTTATGACTCCGAAAGCGGAGAATATAAAAAAATTACGGAAGGCTGTTTATGATAAGCACGATGCTGTTGGCTTTATTTTGCTTATGCGCCGCAGTATCTTTTTATTATGCGGTTTGCGCTTTGTATTCAAAAATAAAATTAAATAAGAATGATTCCGTAAAAAAAATTTCATTTAACCGGAAATATTTGATTGCCGTTTGTATTCTATTTGCGGCCGTATCGCTGTTTTTTAATTTTATTTTTGCTGTTTTGTCAGTTATAACGGCTTTATATATAAAGTATGTCTTGGATGATAAAAAGAAAAAAGACAGAATTAAGAAAATAAACTCACAGATAACCGAAGCGATAAAAATATTCAAAAACAGCGTTATGACCGGACAATCTTTGATTCAGGCCGTGAATGAGGTTTCAAAACAGACTAATGAACCGCTGGCAGGAGAATTTAAAAAAGTATGCGATTCGGTTTCTTTGGGCATAAGTCTTGACGATGCTTTAAGCCAAACCTCAAAAAATATAACAAGCAGCCAGTATAAACTTTTTATAGACGCAATAAGAATATCTAATATTACCGGAGCAAAACTTTCGGATATACTTGAAAAGATTGAAAAATCGGTTGCAAAACAGACGGAAATATACTCAAAAGTAGAAGCTTTGACGGCGCAGGGAAAAATGTCGGGTCTGATAGTCAGCATAGTCCCGTTTTTCATAATTCTTTTTGTGTATTTATTGGAACCCGATATCATGGGAATTCTTTTTACAACCACGGTAGGCAATATCATTTTTTTCATTGCCGTATTGATGCTTCTTTTAGGTTCCTTTTTAATGAAAAAACTTACGGAGATAGATATTTGATTTATCTTATAATAGGAATATTATCGCTTTCGGTATGCGTTTTTATAGTACTGAATTATGTTTTTGATTTGTTGTCCGGGCTGGACAATATAAGAAAAACTTATTACGTTAAATCAAATGACGACGGATATTTCATTTTATCGCTTGTTGTTAAATTGTCTAATTATTTATCGCGCTATATTTCAAAGATAAACTCAAAATATTTGACGGTTTACATCACCAAAACAGATGCAATGCTGAAAATTCTTGATTATCCTTATACTAAATTTAACGGCGGCAGCCTTTTTGTTTTTCAGTTTTTATGCGCATTGGCCGGTATTTGTCTGGGGTTTGCGGTTGCAGGTTTTGACATTCCCGTAATGTTTTGCGCCGGATTTTTGTTTTTTATGCTGCCATATATTAAGGTGTTTGAAACATACAAAAACAAAAGAACTGCGATCATAAAACAGCTGCCCAATACGGCCGATTTACTCAGCGTTATGCTCGGAGCCGGAATAGATTTTAACAATGCCCTTTTAAAAATTGCGGAAATATCGGAGGGATATTTTGCAAAAGAAATTGAAACTGTAAACTCCAAAACGGCAATGGGCGTAAATGCAAAACAGGCCCTTTCGGAACTGGCCGGTAAATATGATATTGCGCAGCTTAATCTTTTTGTGCGTACTCTTAATTCGGCTTTGGAATCAGGAACGGGAATAAGCGATTCAATAAATAAATTATCGGAACAGTTAAAATCGGAAAACGCTTCAATAGCTGAGAAAAAAGCCCAGGAAGCGCCGGTGAAAATGCTTATTCCTATGGTGCTTTTGATGTTTCCGACTATTTTTATACTGCTTTTTGCCCCTATAATTATTTCATTTATGGCAAGCGGCGGTTTATAGTTTCAAATGCGGAAATATTAAATCTTAAAATACAAACCTTAAATTGCACTTGTCTCATAGAATTTGTATCATATATACCTGTTTGTTTTGGAGACTAAACTCACAATGAATAAGTTTAAAAGATACAGATTAATGGTTTGGGAACTTGCATTTTCAGATTTCAGAATGAGAGACCAGGGAACGGCTCTCGGTTTTGTGTGGACGCTGCTTTATCCGCTGATTTTCTTTTTTATATTATACACTATATTTGCGGATTGGATGAAAGCAATAAAGGATTTTCCGCTTTATTTGCTGATAGGTATGGTTCAATGGGGTTTTTTTGCGGGAGCCACGACGGCAACGATAACGTCAATAATAAGATATTCAAATTTTATCAAAAGCATTTCTTTCCCGAAGGAATGCATAGTGTTTGCTTCAATTCTTGCCGTAACGTTTTCTCATTTTTTTGAATTGATGATATTAATTATTTTTCTTTTCATAATAAAAGGTTATGTTACGGTATATGTTTTGTTGCTTATTCCTTTATTGTTGCTGACTTTGTATCTTATAGCCGGATTTTCGCTTTTATTATCTTTGATAGGCGTGTATTTCGCCGATATGACAAGAATTTGGTCTTTGCTTACGACGATGGGTTTTTTTATTACTCCTATATTTTACAGCGTTGATATGTTGTCTCCGACCAAGCAGTATCTTATATCTTTAAATCCGATGACGCATATAATTCAGGCCTCAAGAGAAATACTTCTTGATTGTAAAATACCCCGGTTGGACGGTTTGCTTTATGTTTTTATCATGGCAACAGTTTTAATCGTTGTCGGTTATGTTTTATTTAAAAAATTTGAAGGTTATTTTGTGGAAAAAATACAATGACGATCTCAATAAAAACAAATAATTTATCAAAATGTTTTAGAATAGGAACAAGAGAAAGGCTGACACTTTTTACTTCTTTAAAATATAAAATCACGGGATCTCTTCCGGAGAGGGAATTGTGGGCTTTAAAGGATATATCTTTTTCCGTAAAAAAAGGCGAAATGGTTGCGGTAATAGGTCATAACGGAGCCGGAAAAACGACTTTGTTCAGAATTTTGTCCGGAATAATGAAACAAACAGGCGGAACTTTTACCGTTAATGAAGAAGTTTCGTGCATGTTTGAACTCGGACTCGGTTTTAATCTTAGATTTACCGCTTTGGAAAACGTATATCTTTACGGTGCGCTGCACGGAATTACAAGAAAAGAAATAGATAAAAAAATGGACGCAATAGTTGAGTTTGCCGAACTTGGGAATTTTATGGGGGCAAAACTCGGTGAATTTTCTTCGGGTATGATAGCAAGGCTGGCTTTTGCCACCGTTATCCAGACTTTAAACGGGATCATACTTGTAGACGAGGTATTGAGCGTAGGAGATATATCGTTTCAAAAAAAATGTTTGAAAGCTTTTGAAAAGGTTTTGTCGGACGGGCATACGGTTTTGTTTATATCGCACGGCATAGGCGAGGTAAAGAAATTTTGCACAAACGCGCTTTATATAGACCACGGCAGACAAATGGCTTTCGGTCCGATTGACGAAGTTGAAGATATGTATAAACAAAAAATGAACGTATAAGGGGATAAAAATGAAGAAATTTTTAAAAGAATTTTGGGATTTTTTCTGGGAAAAGAAAGCATGGTGGATTGTTCCGATGTTTTTGGTGTTTATAATTCTGGGACTGCTTATTGTTTTTGCAAAAAGCAGCGCAGTCGTTCCTTTTGTATATGTTCTATTTTAAATAAGGAAATATTATGGAGAAAATTAATTTTGTATGGGATTCTCATTACAGGTGTAATTTCAGATGTCCTTACTGCTGGTTTGATAAAAACTGGGAAGAAATGGACAAATTAAATAAATATCCGCCGTTAAGCGATATGATTGCTTTATGGGAAAGACTTTATAAGATGTACGGCGAATGCCATTTAATGGTTACCGGCGGCGAGCCGATGCTTTACCCTAATTTTATTGAATTGATAGAAGCAATTTCAAAATGGCATACCGTAAAAGTAACATGCCAGCTTTCGGGCGATATGTTTACTTTTGCCAGAAAACTCAACCCTGAAAGAGTAAGGCTGGATATGAATTTCCATCCGCTTGAAACAAAACTTGAACCTTTTATAAGAAAAGTTTTATATCTTTACAAATACGGATTTAAGGGCGGAGTCTGTTATCTCGCTTATCCTCCAAATATGGATAAAATAAAATTTTACGACGATGAATTTAAAAAACACGGAATTGTGATGGCGTTGGCGGCTTTTTGGGGGGAATATAACGGCAAAAAATATCCGGAAAGTTACACCGAAGCCGAAAGAGAAATGATGAAACCTTATCTTGGAGATATTGACAGGCAGAAATACCATCTTGAAGGAAGAAAAACAAAAGGAAAACTTTGCAGGGCCGGGCAGATTTACGCTTCAATCAAAGCCGACGGAACGGTTACAAGATGCGGGCCTTTAAGCAACAAGCCTTTCGGTAATATTTTTGATAAAGACTTTAAATTATTTGATAAACCTATGCCGTGCGAAGCCGAAGTTTGTCCGTGCGACGAATACAAATGGATAGTTGACGAGGAAAGATAACATTGAAAATTTCTCTTATTAAAGCGCCGTGGTGGGTAAGATATTGTCCTCCGTACATATTGGCGTATTTTGCGGCTTATTTGCGCCGGTTCGGCCATAAAGTGTTTTGTTTTGATTTAAATAATCTATTTTATCACAGGTGCAGTGAAGAAAATAAAAAATATTGGGATAACAGGGATTATTATTCCGTATGGGAAAACAATACTTTTACGGATACGATATTGGAAGTCTCTTCCGCCGATGAGTTCATAAAAGAAATCGTAGGAACGGGCTCTAATGTTTTTGCTTTTGATACTCATACTCCTTCCGTAAACATCAGTTATGCCGTTGCCCGAAAGATTAAAGAATTGAAACGTGACGCGGTAATAGTATTTTTAGGGCATAAAGCAGCAAAAGCGCAAATGGCTTATGATTTCGCAAGCCGTCCTTTTATAGATTACGTATGTTACGGCGAAGCCGATATTCCGTTAAAAAATCTTTTAAAAAAATTAGAAAACGGTTTTGATATAAATAATTTACCGCAATGCCGCGGTTTTTTGATGAAACTTAACGGCAAAATTGCCGATTGCGGCGCCGGTGAAATTGTTGAAGATATTGATAATTTGCCGATTCCTGATTATTCCGATTTTAAAGAAGATATTTTAAATAAAAAATATTCACAGCCGCACAGGCTTGATATTCTTGATTCAAGAGGCTGCGTCAATGCGTGCCATTTCTGTTATGAAAGATTATTCTGGCCCAAATACAGAACAATGAGCGCAAAACGTTTGTTTGAACACGTCAAACAACACACGGAAGATTTTCGGCAGATAAATTATTTTTATTTTAACGGATTGCTTCTTAACGGCAATTTGAGAGTTTTAGAAGAATTTTGCGATTTGATTATACAAAATAATATAAAAATTTCATGGGCCGGACAGGCAATTGTCAGAAACGATATGACTTTTGAGCTTCTGAAAAAAATGAAAATGGCAGGCTGCGGATGGGTGGGTTACGGCATAGAGTCCGGTTCGCAGAAAGTTTTGGACGCCATGAATAAAAATTTTAATATAGAAAAAGCTTTGCCTCTTTTTAAAAACACAAGAGACGCCGGAATAGCTTTTCAGATCAATCTTATGTGCGGATTTCCGGTAGAGGACGAAGAAGATTTTCAACAGACTCTTAATTTTTTAAAATTGGCAAGACCTTACGTGAATTCTATTCTTGCCAGCCAGTCATTTTTTACGTTGGAAAAGTGTACTTATATAAAAAATAATCCGGAGAAATTCGGCATAACCGACGCTTCGCATCATCTATACTGGAAATCAAAAGATAATGATTATGCGGTAAGATTTGAAAGATACGAAAGACTGTGCAGGCTGGCTTTGGAATTAAAATATCCCGAGACATCCGGCATAAGCGCCGTAAAACCGGACAAATGGTTTTTGCTCGGAGAATATTATTTTTATGATAAAAATTATGCCGAAGCAAAAGAATGTTATGAAAAATCGGCGGCAACCGAATTTAAATCCAAAGAAATTTATGAAAAACTTATAGCAATCGCCGATAAATTAAACGATAAACAGTCGCGCCTGTCGTATGAAAAGGAATTGGACGACATATCCGGAGCAAAACATTGAAAGAATTGAAAGATTTTATTTACAAATTCGGCGAGTTCATAGAAAAAACGGTTCCGTCAAGAGAAATATCGTGCGTTGACCCCGAAGAACTGCATTTAGAACTCACGTACAACTGTAATACCGATTGCGTTATGTGCAATCTCAAATATCTTAAAGATAATGGGAGAAAAGAACTTACTTTAAACGAAATAAAAAAAATCATAACCGAATCAAAATATCTTAAAAATATAAAATTTATCGTTGTAAGCGGCGGAGAACCTCTTTTGAGAAACGATATTGCGGGTATAATAAAATTTTTAAGGGATTATTATCCCGATACGGAAATTTTGATTCTTTCAAATTTATATGACTGGAAAATTGTTTCTGAAAAATTAAACAGCATAAAAGAAGAAACCGGGCTTTATAAAATATCAATAGGAACTTCAATAGACGCCGTAGGCAAAAAACATGACGAAATAAGAGGGCGCGCGGGAGCATTTGCCAATTTGTCGGACAATCTTGAAAAAATGAAAAAAGAATTTTCCGAAGTCTATTTCAGCCTTAATTATACGCTAATGCCTGATAATTGCGAAAATATGGTTGATGTTTACGACTGGTGCGCGCAAAAGAATTATCACGTTTCTTTTCAAATGTTTGTTCAAAAAAAAGAAACAAAACGGTTTGAATGGCAAAATGACGTGATTGAAAAGATTGAAAATCAAATAGACATAATAACGGAAAAAATGGCCAAAGAATGCAATATAAATGAATTTGACGAAAATTTGTTTCTTCAAAATGAAGGTCTTACATCCAGATTTTTATCATTATATTATATAATCAAATATATAAGGCAGACAAAAAGATTTTTTCCTAATTGTCCGTGCGGCGAAAAATATGCCATGGTAAATCCTTACGGAGAAGTTTATTTTTGCCCGGTGTACAAAGATATTTTTGCGGGAGATTTGAAAAAAGATTCCTTTGACAGCCTGTGGGCTTCAAAAAAAGCGGAGAATGCGCGTAATTTTTTTAATTCAAAAAGCTGCCACTGCTGGCTTACGTGCACAAACGGATATATGCTCCAAGACGGAATATTTTACGGGAAACGGTTGTATGCAGTGCAAAAATATAAAAATAAATAAAAATGACAAATATAACTGTAGCCGTTATTTCATCAAACAATAAATATGAATATTTGAGAGAAACGCTTTCGTGTTTAAAACGCGTAAACGCTGCGGTTTTTGTAGTTCTTAACGGTTTTAATAAAAATATAGCCGCCTTTTTGGCTGAAACAAAAAGTACGTATCCGAATTTGGATTATCTTGTAGTAAATGAAAAAATTGAAAAATCATCAGCCAGAAATATAAGCGTTGAAAATATCAAGTCGGATATTATTTATTTTTTGGATGATGACGCTTTCTTTACTGATGACAATATCAAAATTTTACAGGATAAATTTTTCAGATATCCTTTTGTCGGAGTTATAGGAGGGCCTAATTTAACTCCCGAGAATTCTACCCGTTTTGAAAAAATTACAGGCATAATGCTCTCAACTTATTTTCTTTCGTGGAAAATGAGCCGCAGGTATCAGCGTTTCGGCAATGACAGACTGACGGACGATTCGGAATTAATATTGTGCAATCTGGCCGTAAAAAAAGAAATTTTTAAAAAATATAATCTGCGGTTTGAAAAAAAATTACATTACAACGAAGAAAATCTGCTTATTGAACAGATTAAGAAAAACAACATAAAAGTAATGTATACGCCGGATTTATCTGTATATCACCATAGAAGAAATTCCATAGAAGAGTTCAGCCTGCAGGTTTTTAATTCCGGCAAAGGCAGGGCTTTAATGTTGTTTTTTATGCCGTCAAGCATACGGTTTATATATGTGCTGCCGGCGTTATTCGTTATATATTTGGCATACTCTTTATTGTTTACGACAAAATTTATTTTGCTTGCAATATATATTTTGCTGACTGTCAATAACATTGCAAATGCTTTTTTTAACAATAAACTTAAAATTAAAGATATTCCGCTTATGTTTTTGATTTCTTTTTCGGCGCATTTATTTTACGGAATAGGTTTTATAGCCGGTGTATTTCAGGGAATTATATGGAAATTAAAAAAATAACTTTTAATTTTTACGGCGTTAAAGTCTGCGTTTGCGGATATAGCGCCGTAGCAGAAAAGATCTCAGGGGATTTTGAATATTTTAAGGATGTAAATCTTTCGGTTTGCGATATAAATTTAAACGTAAATTTAGTTAACCCGCCTTATGAAAAAGTTCCGAAAATATGCGCGTCAATGTATAAGAACGACTGTATAAGTTATGATTCCGGCTTTATACGGTATGTTGATTATTCGGGCAAAGCGCTTGCGATATATGATACAAAAACAAATTCCGCCGATTTTTTTTCAATTGACGAGGATTTGCTTTATGAAATCGTTTACCTGTTTATTCATTCAAGAACGGGCGAACTGCTTGATAAAAAAGGTATGCACAGGATTCATGCGTGTTCATTTTCATATAATGAAAAAATTTGTATCGTTATGCTTCCGCAGGGCGGCGGTAAAAGCACTTTGCTTATGGAATTGTTAAAAAACAGCGAAATAAAACTTATTTCGGACGACACTCCTTTTGTCGATTCCAAAGGACAAATATATCCTTTCCCTATAAGGATAGGAGTAAGCGGCGATGTTGATACGGAATATATTCCGAGTGAATACATGTCAATCTTTAACAGAAGAAAATTCGGTCTGAAAAAATTGATCGGTTATCAATTTTTCAAAAACAGAATAGAAACAAAAAAATATCCGGTTATTATTATCTGCGGCATGAGATGTTTTTCAGATGATCCTTTTATGGGCAAAGGCGGTATTTTTACGGGTTTTTCTTATTTGTTTAAAAATTGTATTGTCGGATACGGATTGCCGCAGGTATTGGAATATTTTTTAATAGGCGGATTTAAAGATAATTTTTCAAAAATTAAAATAATCTTTTCAAGATGCCGCTCCTGCATAAATCTTTTAATGAAAAACAGACAAATTTACTGTTTTCGTATTTCAAATAAAAAATCCGAAAATGCGGAGTATTTGCTGCGCGAAATAGCCAAATTATAAACGGTTTGATTTTACAACAGTTTATTCGTTTATACAACCTTGACAACAAAAAATGCTTTTTATATTATAATAGAGTGGAAGAAGAGTTAAGAATATTATCAATAAAGCTTACGAAATTATCAAAGTCTTACAAAAAGCTGAAAGAAGATAATGACAGGTTAAAAGCCGATATAGGATATTTGAAAAAAGAAGAAGAACGGCACAGAGAAAGAATGATTGAAAATGAAACATTGAAAGAAAGGCAGAAAAGAGCCGTGAAAAAATTGGAAGCGGTTTTAAAAAAAATTTCTAAAGGCGAGTAAAACTTTTAATGGATAATACGGATAATAAAATTATGGGCGTAGATGCCGATATTATAGGTATTTCCGATGACGGTTCAAATGAATTGTTTGTTGATTCGCCGGCGCAGATTATGAAATTTATAAATGACAAATATAAAGAAGTTCAGAATAACGAAAAGTACAGCCATATCGTAAGCACAAGAGAGCTTATGGCTTTGACAACTTTTGAAATAGCAAAGGAATTATTAACAATTAAAGGTAATGAAGCCGGACTTTTAGATACAAATACTAAAAAGATAAAAGAGCTTGTCAAAATAGTAGACGATGCTCTGCAGATACCTGAATAAATTTTACCCTACATTGTTGGTGATTCTTTGTTAATGTATTTATTCCGATGAAGTTCTTTAGGAGAAAATGCAAGCGAGTTATGTAATTTTACATAAACCTTGTTTCTCACTTAAAAAAAAGGGCTTTAAATACTTAACAGACACGGCAAATGTGGGGTTGTTTTTTGTATGAAACAAAAAGATTTTTTTAAAGGAAGTTCGGATTCTTCCGTAAAATACAGTCCTTTGGCTTCAAGAATGGCGCCGAAAACTCTTGAAGAATATATGGGACAAGCCGGTATAATAGGCGACGGTAAACTGCTCAGAAGAGCGATAGAAGCTGACAGTTTGGGCTCTGTAATATTTTACGGGCCTTCCGGAAGCGGAAAAACCGCTTTGGCAAGCATTATAGCGTCAAAAACAAGTTCTTATTTTGAAAAGGCAAATGCGGTTTTAATAGGCATAAACGATATAAGAATCATTCTTGAACATGCAAAAAACAGATTGGCGATGTACGGGAAAAAGACGATTCTGATGCTTGATGAGATTCATCATTTTAACAGAACTCAGCAGGACGCTTTGCTGCCGGACATAGAAAACGGTATTATTACGCTGATAGGCATAACCACGGAGAATCCGTTTTTTTATATTAATTCGGCCATACTTTCAAGAACAACTGTTTTTGAATTTAAAAAACTGGAAGATAAAGCTCTTTTAAACATTTTGGATTTGAGCCTTTCCGATAAAGAAAAAGGTTTCGGGAATCTAAATATAAAAATTGAACAGGACGCGAAACAGCATTTAATTAAAAATTCGGACGGCGATGCAAGAAGGCTGCTGAATGCGGTAGAAATAGGCGTTTTATCCACGATGCCGGATTCAAAAGGAGTAAGAATTTTTGATTTAAAAGTCGCCGAAGAATCTATACAAAAAAGAAGCCTGGCATACGACAGAAACGGCGACCAGCATTACGATCATATTTCGGCTTTTATAAAATCAATGAGAGGCTCCGATCCTGATGCCGCCGTATACTGGATGGCAAAAATGTTAACGGCCGGAGAAGATCCGAGATTTATAGCAAGAAGAATTATAATATGCGCGTCGGAAGATGTAGGCAATGCAGATCCGAGAGCCTTAACTTTGGCGGTTTCGGCGATGCAGGCGGTTGAATTTATAGGAATGCCGGAGGCAAGAATTATACTCGGACAGGCCGCAATTTACGTAGCTTCCGCTCCGAAATCAAACGCTTCGTATTTAGCCGTGGATAAAGCTATAGAAGAAGTTAAAAACGGGAAACGCAGAAATGTTCCGGATCATTTGAAAGACGCTTCTTTGGACGGCAAAGAATTCGGACACGGGAAAGGATATAAATATCCGCATGATTTTGAAAATCATTTTGTAGAACAAAAATATTTTGATGATCCTGTGGAATTTTATGTTCCGACAAATCAGGGCTATGAGGTAAAAATAGGTGAACGACTTAACAAAATCAGAAAAAAGTAAATTAAGGTATGATTATTTGGTTATCAGAGACAGACTGGAACCGGCGATAAGATTCGCTTACAGCAGCATAATATTCTCAAAAATAAAAAAACTTGAAGAATACAGAAATGCAAAAACAGTAATGTTTTATCTTTCATACGGTTCAGAGGTAATTACGGATATTATGATTAATGAGGTTTTGACTGACGGTAAAGAAGTCGCCGTTCCTATTATTAAAAATCCCGGAGACGGGGTTATGAATGCGATCAAAATATCAAAACTTGAAGACTGTTACGAAAGCGTTTACGGAATAAGACAGCCGGAATTTAACCAAGACGACATAGTTAGTAAAAGAGACATTGATTTGGTTTTTGTTCCGGGCATTGTTTTTGACAGCAGGGGATACCGCATAGGCTACGGGAAAGGATATTATGACAAGTGGCTGGTTGACACCGAAATTTCCAAAAGAATAGGGCTTGCTTATGAAGTGCAGTTGACGGATAAACTTCCGACAGGACAATATGATTTGCCGGTGGGTAAACTGTTAACTGAAAAAAGATGCATAGAATTTACAACAAATTGATATTGCAAAAGGAGAAGTCGTTATGTTTATCGTAGAAAATATTTTAATGTTTTTAGGAGTTGGCTGTTTATGTTTTGTCGCCGGTTTTATCGTAAGATATGTTTATGCAAGAATAGATTCTAATTCTATTGAGCAGACTTCTGATAGAATAATAAATGAAGCTAAAATTCTTGCCGACGCAAAGACAAAACAGATGTTGATTGAAGGCAAAGAAGCCATAGACAGGGAAAGAAGGGATTTTGACAAAGAATTAAAAGAAAAGAAAATTGAAGTTCAAAATTCCGAAAAAAGGCTGCTTCAAAGAGAAGAATCTCTTGATAAAAGAATGGACAGCCTTGATAAAAGAGATAAGGAATTTCAGCAGAAGGAAAAGAATCTTCAGTTAAAAGAGAAGACTATCGACGAAAAAATAGTAGAAGTTGAAACTATAAAAAACGAACAAAAGGCTGTGCTTGAAAAAATTTCAGGCATAACAAGAGAAGAAGCTAAACAGACTCTAATGAAAGAGATGCTTGAAGAGGCAAAAAGAGACGCAGTTGTGCTTGCTCAGAGACTTGAACAGGAAACAAGGGAAAATGCCAATAAAAAAGCAAAAGAAATTATTTCTCTCGCAATACAAAAAGTCGCCGCCGACCATACTGTTGACACAACTACATCAACTGTTCAGATTCCAAATGATGAAATAAAAGGAAGAATCATAGGAAGAGAAGGAAGAAATATCAGAACATTTGAACAGGCTACCGGCGTAGACTTGATAATTGACGATACTCCGGAAGCGATCACTATTTCGGCTTTTGACGGCGTAAGACGCTATGTGGCAAAAAAATCGCTTGAAAAGTTAATTGCTGACGGAAGAATTCATCCGGCAAGAATAGAAGAAGTCGTGCAGAAAACACAAAAAGAAGTTGAAGACCAGATAAAAGAAATAGGCGAACAGGCTGCAATTGATTCCGGCGTTCCGAATCTGCATCCGGAAATAATTAAATTGCTCGGAAGGCTTAAATTCAGGACTTCCTACGGGCAGAATCAGCTCCAGCATACTCTTGAAGTAACATGGCTTGCAGGAGCGATTGCCGGAGAATTGGGATTAGATGTCGCTTTCTGTAAAAAAGCAGGTTTAATGCATGATATAGGCAAAGCAGTTGACCACGAAGTTGAAGGAACTCATCACCAGATATCGGCCGAACTTGCAAAAAAATTCAACGAATCACCAAAGATGATAAACGCCATTTTATCGCATCATGAAGGTTTTGAAGAACCGAAAAGCGCCGAAGCGTTTGTTATAGCCGCCGCAGATGCCATATCAGCCGCAAGACCCGGCGCAAGAAGAGAAACAATTGAAAACTATCTTAAGAGACTTGAAAAACTTGAAACTGTAGCAAAAGAATTTAAAGGAGTATCGTCTGCTTATGCAATACAGGCGGGAAGAGAAATAAGAGTTTTGGTGGAACCGGAAAATATAGACGATAAACAGGCTCAGGTAGTCGCTCATGATATTGCAAAAAAAATAGAGCAGGAAATGGATTATCCCGGTCAAATTAAAGTTACCGTTATAAGAGAAGTTCGCGCTCAGGATGTTGCAAAGTAATAACGGCCGTACTGTTTTACTGATGCGGGGACAGCAATGAATCTTGAAGATAAAATTATATATACCGTAAGCCGGATAAATAACGAGATAAAAACCGTTTTGGAAGACTCATATCCGGCAGTATGGATTACCGGAGAAGTTTCCGGTTTTAAGACTTATTCCTCGGGGCATTCATATTTTAATCTGAAAGACGAGAATTCCCAGATTCAGGCTGTTTTATTCGCCGGTTTCGGAAAGAATATTAATTTTGTTCCGCAGGACGGAATGCAGGTTGTGGTTTACGGCAGGATAACTTCTTACGTACAGAGAGGAACATACCAGATTCAGGTTTTTACAATTGAGCAGTCCGGCAAAGGAACTTTGCAGGAATCTTTTGAAAAACTTAAAAATAAACTGCAAAGAGAAGGTTTTTTTGACGAATCAAGAAAAAAAACGCTTCCTTTTTTTATAAAAAAAATAGCTGTTGTTACGTCAAAAGACGGAGCGGCGCTTCACGATATTCTGAAAGTTACAAATCAGATAAAATCAAGTCTGGATATTTTAATATATCCGGTAAAAGTTCAGGGCGAACAGGCAAAATTTGAAATAGCTGAAGCAATAGAATATCTTAATAAAAATCACGGCGATATTGACGTTATGCTTGTCGGAAGAGGCGGCGGTTCTCTTGAAGATTTATGGGCTTTTAACGAAGAAATTGTCGCAAGAGCGATATATAATTCAAAAATACCCGTTATATCGTGCGTTGGGCATGAAATTGACTATACTATAGCCGATTTTACGGCAGACGTAAGAGCGGCGACGCCTTCGGTAGCGGCTGAAATTATAGTAAAAAACAGAAAAAATATTGAAGACAAAATTGATTTGATATTTGAACGCATGAGCGGCGGAATAAAAAATATTTTATTTGTCTGCGGCGAAAAAATAGAAAGATTTAAAACGTCAAGAGCGTTGTCAAAACCTCATTTGATATATGAAGATAAAATACAGCATATTGACGAGTGCGGAGCAGAAATTTTACGCAGGATGAAAGAATTTTTCATATTGAAAAATACAAAGCTTGAATTAAATTCCCAGAAACTTAATCTGCTTTCTCCTTTAAATATTCTTGGCAAAGGATATGCCGTGTGTTCCGGAACGAACGGGATATTGAAAAGCGTAAAAGACATAAAAAACGATGACAATATAAACATACAATTTGCCGACGGTAAGGCAAAAGCAAGAATTACAGAGGTTAATTATGAAAAAAAACAGCTTTGAATCGTCTCTGAAAAGGCTTGAACAAATTGTAAATGAAATGGAAAACGCCGAACTTGACATTGATAAAGCGATGAAACTTTTTGAGGAAGGCATATCTCTTGTAAGAGAGTGTTCGGCAAAGCTTAACGAAGCAAAGAAAAAAGTTGAAATTCTTACCGAGAAAAACGGTAAATTTGAAAAAACAGAGTTTTCCCAAGACGATAAACAATGAAAATTCTCGCGATGACATGCTGCTGCGTTGACGTATTTCCTGAAAAAAACACGGTTGTCGCAGGCGGCAACGCATTAAATCTTGCCGTAGCGTGTTCTAAAACCGGAAAAGCCGGCGTTTACGTAATGGGAAATATCGGAGATGACGACTACGGAAAAACGGTAAGAGAGTCGGCTTCAAGGTTTAACATAGATTTAAGCCGCTTGTATACGGTCAAAGGATTTACTGCCCATCATGTCATAAATATAGACAGTAACGGAGACAGATATTTTAAACCGGGCAGCTGGCACGACGGAGTATGGAAAAAATATATTATTACGCCGTCGGATGCAGAGTTTATGAAAGAAATGGATGCGGTTGCGACAACATGTTATGAATCGTGTTTTGAAAGTATAATAGACTTGAGAAAAAAATCAAATTTTATGCTTTCCGTTGACTTTCACGACGAAAAAATTAATCAGCAGTGGGAAAAATATTTTAATATGATAGATTTATTTTTTATAAGCGGCAATAACCAAAATCTTGATGTTCTTGAAAAGTGGTCCAAAAAATTTAATACGGTATTTACTGCCACGCTGGGAAGGGACGGCAGCATCAGTTTTTATCAGGGGAAGAAATTTTTGTGCGATGCCGTAAAAGTTAAAAAAATAATTGATACGACCGGATGCGGAGACAGTTATCAGGGAACTTTTCTGACGGATTATTTGTTGCGCCGGGACGTTCGCGGTGCAATGGAAAGCGGATCAAAAGCCGCCGCCGAAACGCTGTCTTTTGTAGGCGGGTTTTAATTTGCGGTAAAATATTATAAAATCCGTAATACGCGGGTTTAAATTGGAGTTAAATATTATAATGCATAAAAAAATAGCGATAGTAGGCAGACCTAATGTCGGTAAATCAACGCTGTTCAACAGATTTGTCGGCAAAAAGAAAGCAATCATACATGATATGCCGGGAACGACCAGAGACAGAAATGATTTTGTCGTTAACTGGAAAGATAAAAGTTTTATCGTTACCGATACGGCCGGATGGAGCAGCGATATCAATGAATTTTCAAAAGCCATGAGCCGTCAGCTTGATGCGGCGATAAGCGGCTGCGATATAGTTCTTTTTGTAGTAGACGGCAAAGACGGCATTCATCCCTTTGAACCTTCAATAGCCAAAACTCTCAGAAGCAGTAAAAAAGATGTTATCTTGGTTGTAAATAAAATAGATACTTTTGCCGAAGAAGTAAAGACTTATGAGTTTTACAGTTTAGGCTTTGACGAAATGATACCGGTTTCCGCAAGCCACGGCAGAAATATGACGGAACTTTTGGAAACGATATGCGATAAGATCGGCGATAACGACAATATGCGCAATGACGATAAAATTTTAAAAATTATTTTTGTAGGCAAACCGAATGTCGGTAAATCATCTCTCGTCAACGCTATAGTCAAAGAAGAAAGATGTATCGTTCATAATACTCCCGGCACTACGAGAGATTCTCTTACGGTGCACGCTACTTATAACGATACAGATTATCTTCTTACCGATACTGCCGGGCTTCACAGGGGAAACAAAACAAAAGACGACATGGAATATCTGTCAAATTTAAGCACAAATTATGCATTGGACGAAGCCGATATTGCCGTTTTAGTCGCCGATGCTTCTCAGGGAATAGGGGAAACGGAAGCGAAAATTGCCGGATATATCATAGAAAAAAAGAAGCCGTGCATAGTGGCCGTAAATAAATGGGATTTAATTGAGGATAAAGAAGACAGAGTTAAATTATTTCAAACCCAGTTGGAACAAAAATTAAAATTTTTGAATTGGGCCGACATAATTTTTATGTCCGCCAAAACGGGGCAAAGAATAGACAGAATATTCAGGCTTGTTCCTTTAATATATGAGCAATATTCAAAACTTTTAACGCAGCAGGAACTCAACGATGCGATAAGAACGGCTACAGCCAATAAGCCTTTGCAAAGAAAAGGAAAATTATTAAAAATCAAAGAATCTGAGCAATTGATATCAAAACCTCCGACATTCAGATTTTCGGTCAATAATTTGGAACTGTTGCATTTTTCATACAGAAGATATATTGAAAATTTTTTAAGGGAAAGATTTTCGTTTCAGGGAACGCCGATAGTTCTAAAATTCAGACAGCATAATAAATCGGATAAGGAAAATAAATGAAAATTGCGATATATTTAATTATGGCTTATTTATGCGGCGCAATACCTTTTGCATATATAATCTCAAAATATTTTAAAAATGTTGATATAAGAAAATGCGGCTCAGGCAATCCCGGCGCTACAAATGTTTTCAGAAGCGTAAGTAAATCTCTCGGGATTGTTACATTTATATTAGACGCTTTAAAAGGATTCGTTCCGGTTTATTTTGCAGGCTTGGTAAATCATTCGGTTTATTTTATATTGGCCGTGGCTTTTATTACGATAATGGGTCATATTTATACTGTTTTTTTAAATTTTAAAGGAGGCAAAGGCGTTGCGACCGGATGCGGAGTATTTATAGCTTTTGCGCCGCTTGTAACTCTGATGTGTTTTTTAATTTTTGCAGTTGTTTTGTTTATTTCAAAATATGTCGCGCTTTCTTCCATAGCTGCCGCGGTTTCACTGCCTTTAATTTTAAAAATATTTAATTATCCCGATATAATTGTTTTATTTTCGGCACTTATTGCGGTTATTGTCGTAATAAGGCATTTAAGCAACATAAAAAGAATATTAAAAGGTACGGAAAGTAAAATTATTTTTTCAGGACAAAAGAGGTAAAAATATGAAAATTTCTGTTTTGGGCGCCGGTTCATGGGGAACTACTCTAGCATGCGTATTGTCTGATAACGGACATGATGTTTCCGTTTGGGAATTTGATAGAACAGCTGCCGACAAATTAAACAGAGAAAGAACTATTCCGTTTATAGGCGGCGCCGAAATACCGGCTAACGTTGAAATTTCAAACAATTTAAATATTATATCTTCATGTCAGGCGGTATTGATAGTCGTTCCTTCTCATTTTTTAAGGTCAACTTTATATTCCGTTAAAAAATCCGGAATAAATCTTAAGGATAAAATCATAATAAGCGCGACTAAAGGGATTGAAAATGATTCATTGCTTCGCCCGTCTGAAATCGTTGAAGAAATTTTTCCAGAAACTAAAAATTTAATTGTGGCTTTATCCGGTCCGAGCCATGCGGAAGAAGTGTCAAAAAAGATGCCGACTGTTATCGTCTCGGCTTCTAAAAATGAAAAAAACGCCGTATTATGCAGAGATTTGTTTATGAACGATTATTTGCGGGTATACACTCAAGATGATATAATAGGAGTTGAACTCGGAGCATCGTTGAAAAATGTTTTTGCGATTGCCGGCGGAATTATAGACGGACTTTCCTTTGGAGATAATACAAAAGCCGCTATAGTTTCAAGAGGACTTAAAGAACTTGTAAATTTAGGAGTATTGTTAGGCGGAGATAAAAATACTTTTTACGGCTTATCCGGAGTAGGCGATTTGATGGTTACCTGTTTTTCCAAACATTCAAGAAACAGAAGTCTCGGAGAAATGATAGCAAAGGGAAAAACGCTGCAGGAAGCCGAAAAAGATTTAAAAATGGTTGCAGAAGGCGTTAAAACGGCGATAAGCGCTTATGAACTGGGGAAAAAATATAAAGTTGAACTTCCGATTATAAATGAAGTTTATAACGTGTTGTTTAAAAATAAGTCTGCCAAACAAGCCGTTATTGATCTTATGACAAGAGCTCCGAAAGCGGAAATTTAGAATCAAAGTTCCGGAGCCGGTGTTTTTTATCAGGAGAAAATTATGACGAAAAATGATTTAATCAATAAGCTGGGTGAAATGATGCCGTCAAAAAAATATGCGGCTGAAGCGGTTAATAAACTTTTTGAATGTATGACAGCCGCTTTAAAAGACGGTCAAAAAGTCGTCATAACCGGATTTGGCAGTTTTAATTTGAAAGTTACCGAAACAAAAAAGGGAAGAAATCCAAAGACTGGCGATATAGTTATGATTCCGCCTAAGAAAAAAATAAGATTTAAACAGTCCAAGGAAATTTTTTAATGTTTAATCCGAATAAAAAATATCTTTCAATAAGAGAAGTTTCTAAGAGAGAACAGGTCCCGGCTTACACGTTGCGTTATTGGGAAAAAGAAAAATTGCTCAAACCTGAAAGACATTCGGGAATAAGAAAATATTCGCAATATGACATTGATGTTATTCACGAAATCAAAGATTTATTGTATAATAAAAGACTTACAGTATCTGGCGCTAAAAAAATTTTAAAAGGGGACAGAAGAGTAAAGGATCCCCAACTTAAATTATTTAAAGAAGTACAGGATATAAGTTCATTAAAATCCATTAAAGAAGATATTAAAGAGATCTTAGATATTTTAAAAGAGTAATAAATTCGGGGCGTAGCGCAGGTGGCTAGCGCACTCCCTTGGGGTGGGAGAGGCCGCTGGTTCAAGTCCAGTCGCCCCGATATAAAAACTTTTTTAAAATAAATTGAAAATTAATGAAAAAATACATATGTCTGTCGTTTACGTTTTTTATTATCTTTCTGCAGCCGCATAAACTCTCAGCAATCAATACCGGAGATTCTTCAAATTCACAGGAACTTTACCAAAATATAAATCCCGGTTCTTTCGGACATCAAAACATGTGGCTAAACCTGGATTCAAACATAGGATATATAGCTCCTAATGAAATTTTATACAAAAATCCTTCAACAAATGAAATTGAAGAAGTCGCAGAATCTCCTTATTTTGACTATTTTGATTACATTCCTGATACAAAATCGGATTTATTGATTCTTGATTCTGATAATAAGATAATCATAAAAAACGAATCGCAGACAATATTGCAAACCGAATATTTTGATTTTTACGGCAACGATATATCGGATGATTATCCGAAGATTTATTACAGAATAAAGAACAGCGGCGATGCTTTTATTGAAATTAAAATGGATAAATTATCCGGCAATTTGTTTTCAAAAAATCTTGACGTTGTTTACGGGGAATATGAATATTACTGTACGGCTTCAAATGATAATTATCCGGGCATTTACAGATCTCCGATACGCGCTTTTATTGTTACGGAAAGACCTCATTCGTTTCTTAATTTAAATACTAATACTCAAAATGACGGCGCAAATTCAACGACTTCCGTTGCTTTCAGCTGGACTGCCGCAAAAGGGGTTGCTTCCGATATTCTTTCATACAGATTTTATATAGGCACAAATGTTAATAATTTTGAAGAAATTAACTTAAATATAAGTAATTACTACACAATAAACAATTTGCAGCCCAGAACAAGATATTATTGGAAAGTTGAAGTGTCAAATCAGTACGGCGTTGAACTTTTAAATCCTGAAGTTTTTTCGTTTATAACTCTCGGAGAAATATCAAGAGTTTATAATGCTCCTAATCCTTTTAATCCTCAAAAAGGCGAAAGCACAAGAATATTTTTTGAAATGCCGGAAAGCGGTTCGGCGCAATTGGATATATATTCCGAATACGGCGATAAAATCAAGACGATTTCCTTAAATAATCTGCTTCAGGGCAGCAACGAAATTTCATATGACGGAAGAGACGCAAACGGAAAAATTTTATATAACGGCACGTATTTATGCGTTTTAAAGAAAAAATACGCCGGACAGACAAAAACGGAAAAATGCAGACTTTTAATAATAAAATAATATTATCCGCGGTATTAGTTTTGACTTTATGTTCAAATTTGTATCCGCAAGGCGCAAGAAAAAATTTTCTCTCGCACGGGCCGTCAGTTTCTTCTTTTTCGCAGGGAGAAACTGTTTTAAATAATATAAATGACCCTGCAATAATATTTTATAACGCTTCACTTTTGTCTTTTTTTGATTATAATGCTATGTCGCTTGGAAGATACAATTTATTTGACGGGACATCATATAATTCGGCTTCATTAAATTTTAATTTAACCGATAAATTTGATTTTGGTTTTTCCGTTATTAATTTATCAAGCGGCGATGTTGAAATCAGAACAGATCCGTTTGACGTTCCTAAGACTGTAAAAACAAACCAGTGGGCATATATACTGGCATCTTCATACTTTATTAATCAAATTAAAACTGCTTTGGGAGCCGGCATAAAATACATTATTATGGATTTGTATGAAAAAAAAGACGCGGGAATTTCTTTTGACATGTCAATGTCAAAATTTATAAACGATGTAGATATGTTTAACACGCAAACCCAAATAGGATTCGGACTGGCGGCTCAAAATATAGCCGGAACAGGCGTAAAATTAGATACTTACCGTGAAGATTTCCAGAAGATTTTTATACTAAGCTCAATGATAAAAATTCCCGTCAAATTCAGGCTGGAATCTAAAGATACGGTTACCTTCTCCCTGGATGCCAGAAACGAAGATTGCGAAACAGAATTGTTTACCGGTATAGAGTACCGCATGTCGGATAAATATTCTTTAAGAGCCGGCTATTACTGCGAGCACATAACCGCGGGCGTCGGCGTTGATATATCAAATTTTTCGGCCGCTTATTCTGCTGATTTTAATGAAATAGATTTAATTAACAGATTTTCATTGTCATATAAATGGAATCAAAAGAAAAAACTCAAAGCGAATGACGGATTATATATTGAAGCGCAAACTGTCGCGGAAGAAGAAAAAATGTCAAAAATTGAAGCTGAAAAAATGTTTAACGAAGCAAAAAAATGTTATTCAAACCGGCAGTATCTGTATGCGACTGAAATTCTGCAGAAACTTATAGTAAAATATCCGAATCACGAATCATCAATGTTTTTTTATAAAAAAATAAAAAATAAAATGCGCGATGATTCCGGTTCAATGCTGGTCAGCGATTTCGGGTCATATACTTATGCTTCGGGATATGTCAATTATTATAACGGCAATTATTACCAGTGCGCAAAAGAATGGATGAAATATATGCAGTTTGACAAAGAAAATAAGGAAATAGAAGAGAAATTAAAACAGGTAAAAGATATTTTGGCGAATGAAATTTTAAAACAGCAAAAAATTGCGTTTGAAAAAGAAGCGGCCGGCATGCTGCAGTCCGGGATTGATAATTTTAATAATAACAAATGGGTAGCCTGCATAAAACAAATGGAAAAACTGCAGATGTTTGTACAATCCTCAAAATTTACAACATCTTTCAATTTTTATGAGACTGCAAAAGATTATATTGATAAATCGGTTGCCGCGTTAATGATGTCAATAAAAAAAATCAATGCGGAAAAATCAAAAAATGAAAATGTTTATCCTCAGATAAATGAAATTCAGGAAATTGATGAAAAAACAGCCGATATAAAATACAGGGAAGGTTTGGCTTTATATGCAAACGGCAAATATTTTGAAGCTGAAAGAATGTGGGAGCTGACGCTTCGCTTAAACCCGAAGCATATAAAGGCCGTAAATGCTTTAAACCGTTTGAGAGGAATTCAAAATGAATAACGTTTTAGATGAAATAAGAATTTTAATAAATAACGGAATATACGATAAAGCGCTTGATCGTTTATTGAAAATACATAATATCAATAATACAGATGTGGATATAAATTTTGAATTGGCAAAAGTTTATTTTGCATTAAAAGATGACGGTAAAGGGTTGAATGTTTTAAAAAATATCATAAACCTAAAGTGTTACAGGGCTGATGTTTTTCAAATGTTTTTTAAATTCTATAAAGGTGAAATGAATCATGATATTGAAAAAATAATCAATATCGTAAATGAACATTTTTCTGATGCATCAGATGTATATGTTGAAATTGCAAAGTGCTATGTAAATGTAAATTCAGAAAAAGCAATAAAATATTTACAAAAATCCGTTGATAACGGCTGCAAGGACGAATATGTTTTTGTTTTACTGTCAAAATTATACAGACAGGCAAACAATATAGAAAAAGCTAAAAATATTATAAACAGTATACATGGCCGAAATACGGACTATTTGTGTGAAAAAATACAAACTTTATTGTTTGCGGAAGAATATGAAAAATTAATAATTGATATTAAAAAATGCATTGTCGGATTAAGATTAGTCAATAGTAATTCAAACACAGATAAAAAAATTAGTGAAATTTTGGATGGAATTTTAAGATATAAAATTTTTGCCGAAAAAAAATCGCGATATGTTGACGAATTTATATGTCTTATAGAATCAAATTTAAGATTTTTAAGCTTTGGCAACAGAATAAATTTAATAAAAGAATTAGTGAAATATTTTCATAAGAATGATAATTTTGAAAAAACTTTTAAATATTTGAAAATTTTAACGGATACAAAAAATAAGAAAATAATAGATAATGAACAATTTCAAATATTAAGGATTTTATCTGAAAAAATTTTACTGATTCCTGAATATAAAACAAGATATATAAAATATAAGAATAGTTTTATGCGCTTGGCCGAAAAGAGCATAAAATATTTAAAAAAACGGTATAAGAAAGAATTAGCGTCAGTCTTGATAAAATATTTTTATGAAAATGACAATTTTGATAAAACATTTGAGTACTTGGCGATATCAATTAATATAAATTGCCGGACTTTAACAGACGAATATTTAAAAAAATCTAAGATTTTACTTCAAAATAATTTTTCGGATTTCAAAAACAAATCAAAAGCAATAAAAAATCTCAAATTTTGCGTAAAAAAATGCAATAACATAAAACTAAAGAATTTTTTGTTAAATAAATTGGAATTAATGCAAGGAAGGATACGGTTAAAATCAAGACCTTCAATTTTACATGTTTGCCTTACAAACAGATGTAATTTGCGCTGTATAATGTGCCTTGATAACGAACATACTGCCACGTATGATATAGATAAAAAAAAGATTGATTTTGTAAAAGAAAATATGCCGTATTTGGAATATATATCATGGCTTGGAGGAGAAGTCTTTATCAGCAAAGTTTTTAATGAATTATCAGAATTGGCCGTGAAACATAATGTAAGACAGCGTATAATAACAAACGGATTGTTATTGGATGAAAAAAAAATAAAATTTATAATGAAAAACAATATGGACCTTAAAATATCAATAGACGCGGTAAACAAAGATTTGTATGAAACAATAAGGGTCGGAGGCAGTTTTAATAAATTAGTGCAAATTTTAGAAAAAATAAAAAAATATAAAGATAAAAATAAAGATTTTAAATACGGGATGGCGGCTACGATTACAACATTAAATTTTAATTCCATAGAAAAAATGACGGAATTCGCATTTCATTACGGATTTACTTCAATCGATTTGAGACAATGTCTTCCGACTCCGTGGAATAAACATATCATTATCAATGAAGAACAAGAAAAAGAAGTTGTAAATAAAATAAAATATTTAAAATCTGAAATAGAAAATAAGAAAATTAATATAGAAATAAATACCGATTTTGACATATCTGGAAATATAAGCGGTAAAGATGAGCCGATTAATCATAATTTTAAACAGAGTATAGAAAAAGATATAAAAAAAGAAAAAATTTTTTGTGTTGCGCCGTGGAAATTGCTTTGTATAGAAAGAGACAGTATGTCATTTTCAGCTTTTTGCGATAGGATTGAATATACAAAAGGCGGTTTGTGGAATTCCAGAGCAATTGTTGAACTGAGAAAAAAAATATTAAACGATAATTTACCTGATTGTTGTAATGTGACTTGCAGAAATGCGCAGGATTTTGGCGAAAAAATCAGGATAGGAATGATTTAAATGCCGTAACACATTCCATATATATAATTCTGTTATTTTTTTAGTTTAGGTTTTAATTGATTTTTAAGTGGTATTTTAATATAATCCCATAAATATAATCCAAATTTAAAGGAAGGCAGTATAAAATGAAAAAATTAGCGGTTGTTATCATATCTTTGTTCTTTGTTTCGTCTCTGTTTGCCGCAAACGACGGCTTTAAAATCAAGACAGTTGTTATTGAAGGAGTCAAAAACGTAAAACCTAAAGCGGTTTTATCGGAAATACAGACAAAAAAAGGCAAACGTTATTCAGAGTCTGTGGCCAGAGAAGATATAAGAAAGATACTTTCTTTGGGTAACTTTGAAAATGCCGAACTTTATGTTGACCAGGAAAAGCAGATTGTTAAGTTTATTGTATCCGAAAAGCCGTATATAAAGAAAGTAATAATAAAGGGCAATAAACAGTTTTCCGCAGGAAAATTGAAAGGAGAAGCCACTATAAAAGAAAAAGGTTTTTTTGATATAGTGGAACTTGAAGAATCAAAAAGAAAAATTTTGACTTTATACAGAGATAAAGGTTATGCAGATTGTCAGATAGAAGCTTATCCTACAACCGATGTTGATACAAATGTTATGACGGTAACATTTTTAATAACTGAAAACAATAAAATTCTCATAGGCGATTTAATAATAGAAGGATGCAAATCTTTTAAATATAAAAAAATCAAAAAACTCGCTAAAACAAAAAGAAAAAAAGTATTTAAAGAAGAAACTTTAAAAAATGATATTTCCGAAATAACTAAATTTTATAAAAACCGCGGTTTTATGGATTTTTCAGCGGATGAACCTAAAATAACTTACAATGAAGAAAGAACCAAAATGTTTATTACTTTAAAAATAGACGAAGGTCCTAAATACAAAATAGGTGATATAGCTTTTCAGGGAAATTATGTAATTACCGAAAAAGAATTGGCGAAACATTGCGAAATGAAAAAAAACGATGTTTTTAATCAGGAAAAAATAGCTTTGACGTTAAATAAAATATATGAAGATTATTCAAACAGAGGATATCTGCAGTCTTACATAATGCCTGATTTTAAAAAGACCGATAACGACGGCGTTGTTGACGTAGTTTATAATATTCAGGAAAACAATAAAGTTTATGTGGGAGATATTTTTATAGACGGTCTTGTAAGCACAAAAGAAGGAACGATACGCAGGGAAATATTGCTTAAACCGGGAGACGTCCTTTCTTCCGGCAAAGTCCGCAGAAGTATGGAAAAAATTTACAATTTAGGATTTATAGACGGCGCAGAACCGAATATACTGCCGACAAATACTCCTGATATAATGAATTTGGCGTTTAACATAACTGAAGGAAAGCCCGGCATGATAACGGCCGGAGCCGGATATTCTTCCATAGATCAGTTTGTCGGTTCAATTCAGCTGCAGCATATGAATCTTTTCGGAAGAGCGCAAAGATTGAATTTACTGTGGGAATTCGGAGCAAGAAGGCAAAATTACCAAATAGACTGGACAGAACCTTGGTTTTTAAATAAGGCTATGAGTTTGGGATTAACGGTTTATAATATGGAAAGATTAAGAGATTATCACTACACTACAGACGCTTATAAAGAAGGCAGAACCGGAGGTTCGGTAAAAATCAGTCCGCGAATTTCCGAAAACACATCGCTTGTTTTCGGATATACTTATGAGAATGTAAGTATTTTTGACATAACCGATGAGGATCTTAAACAGCAGATTTTAAATGACCCGGATTTGGCCAGAGATAAAACTTCAAGCGTTTTAACGCAGATAATATATGATTCAAGAGATTATATTTTTGACGCGACAAAAGGCGCAAGATATTCGTACGGTATAACGGTCGCCGGAGGCCCTTTCGGCGGCAATGTCCATTATTTGAGAAATTCCGCAAGAGCGACGTGGTTTTTCCCGACATTTTGGAAATTTGTTTTTTCAGTAAACGTTAATCTCGGCTATATAGAAAGTTACGGAGATTCCAGTGACGTTCCTTTATATGAAAAGTATTATATAGGTGGCGCGGATACCGTAAGAGGTTATAAATACAGAACGGAAATCGGACCTTACGACGGAGGAAAAGTTTTGTCGGTCGCTAATTTTGAATATAAATTTCCTATAGTCCAGGAAAATAAAAAAACAATATTGCAGGGAGCTTTCTTTTATGATATCGGCGGCACATGGAAAACTTTAAATGATATACATATGAGATTCGGGACCGATAACTCCGATAATAATGAATACTATTTGAAGTCAGGCGTCGGTTTCGGCATCAGATTTGCGACTCCCGTATTTCCTTTAAGACTTGACTGGGGATACGGATTAAATCATAAACCCGGCGAAGATTTGCAGCAGTTTTATTTTACTATAGGAAACGCTTTTTAAAGGATAAAACAAAAATGAAAATGACTGCGGAAGAAATCGCAAAAATTATCAACGGTAAAATTTCCGGCGATAAAAACATTGTTATAACAGGCGCATCAAACTTATCGGATGCGGGCGCAGCGGACATAACTTTTTTCGGAGGCGATAAAAAACTTTTAAATTTAGTGCCGGATACAAAAGCCGGAGTTATAATATATCCGGATAATATAAGTTATGAACAGTTTGGAAATAAAAATTTCATTTTAGTTTCAAATCCGTATTTGGCTTTTGCAAAAATTTTAACAATTATTGATAACGAAAGATTATCAAAAATTAAACCGCAAATCAGCCGGAAATCAACTGTTTCTGAAAGCGCGAAAATAGGAGAAAATGTTGCCGTCAGCGACAATGTCGTTATAGAAGAAAATGTTTTTATAGGCAAAAATACAAAAATATTGCCGAATGTTTACATAGGAGCAGACGTAAGCATAGGAGATAATTGTTTAATTTACCCGAATGTTACCATAAGAAATAACGTTAAAATCGGAACAGGATGCATACTTCAATCTGGAGTGGTTATCGGAGGAGACGGATTCGGTTATAAAACAGTAGGAAACGAAGTTTTCAAAATACCGCAGATAGGAACGGTTGAAATAGGAAATAATGTTGAAGTAGGTTCCAATACTACGATAGACAGGGCTACAACCGGAAAAACCGTCATCGGAGATAATACAAAAATAGATAATTTGGTTATGATTGCCCATAATGTCAAGATCGGCAGAAATTGCACGATTGTCGCGCAGGTCGGCATTGCCGGTTCAACGGAAATAGGAGATAATGTTACTCTTGCCGGGCAGGTAGGGCTTTCCGGCCATATTAAAATAGGAAATAATGTCATGGTTGGAGCCCAGTCGGGTATTATGTCGGATATTGAAGACGGAGCAGTCGTTTTCGGAAGTCCCGCGCAGCCTATCAAGGAACATATGAAAATGTTTGCGGTTATGAAAAAATTGCCCGAAATATACGGAAAAATAAAAAAATTAGAAAAATTTTTAGATAAAAAAGAGGATTAATCGTTTTTATGGCAAAACAGACTACAATATCAAAAGACGTAACTGTGGAAGGGATAGGATTGCATACCGGCAATAAAAGTAAAATGGTTTTCAAGCCGGCGCAGGCAAATTACGGCATACATTTTGTAAGAGTGGATTTGCCGGGAAAACCGGATTTGCCGGCCAACTGGCAGAATTTATCCGATGAGGTTGCCATAAGAGGAACAATTATTGAAACAAACGGCGTAAAGATGTATACGGTTGAACACATACTTGCAATTTGTTCCGCGCTTAAAATAGACAATATGATTGTTGAAATAGACAATAACGAGCCTCCGATATCCGACGGCAGCGCCAAACTTCTTACAGAGCAAATAATTTCAGCCGGAATAAAAGAACTTGAACCGGAAAGAGAATATTATATCGTCAAAGAACCGGTTACGTTTAGCGACGGGAAAACAACGATAACGGCATATCCTTCCGATAAATTTGAAATAGAATGCACGATAGGCTTTGAACATCCGTTTTTGTCAAATCAGAAAACTTCTTTTAACGTGACTCCTGAAATTTTTGTAAACGAAATAGCTCCTTCAAGAACATTTTGCTTTGATTTTGAAATAGAAGCTCTTCAGGCAAACGGTCTTGCAAAAGGCGGCAGTCTTGAAAATGCGGTCGTTATAGGACCTGCAGGTATATACAACAAGGAACCGTTAAGATACGAAAATGAATTTGTAAGACATAAAATATTAGATTTAATCGGAGATTTATATCTGTCCGGAAAACAAATAAAAGCAAAAATAGTCGCAGTAAAACCGGGTCATAAAAATAACGGTCTTTTTGTAAAAGAGTTTGTGAAAAAAGCTTTTTTAGTTAAAGAAGAAAATAAAGCGGAGGAAAAAGTGCAAGAATGTATAGCCGGCGAAAGAATAATAAACAGCGCGGAAATTCAGACGATTATTCCGCACAGATATCCTATTTTAATGGTTGACAGAGTTAAACTTACCGATGATACAAAAAGAGCGACCGGATATAAAGCCGTCAGCGGAAACGAAGGTTTTTTTCAGGGGCATTTTCCGGGACAGCCCATTATGCCGGGAGTTTTGATTGTTGAAGCTATGGCGCAGACGTCATGCGTTTTGTTTTTGTCAAAACCGAATATGAAAAACAAACTGGCTTATTTTATGGGAATAGATAACGTCAAATTCAGAAAAACAGTTATTCCGGGAGATATGCTGGAACTTAAAATAGAAGTGCTTAAAGACAGCGGCAGTAAAGGTAAAGTAAAGGGCGAAGCTTTTGTTGACGGGAAACTTGTTACGGAAGCGGAATTTATGTTTATTATAGTCAATAGAGGGGCATAATTATGATACATCAGACGGCAATTGTAGATAAATCGGCAGTTATAGGACAAAATGTTGAAATCGGGCCTTATGCGGTTATAGGAGAAGAAGTTACAATAGGCGACGGAACGATTATAGGTCCGCACGCAATCATTGAATATGCCGATATAGGTAAAAACTGTAAAATATTCGGGCATGCAATAATAGGAACAGAACCCCAGTATTTAAAATATGCCGGCGAAAAAACTAAAGCTATTATAGGCGACGGATCCGTAATGAGAGAATATGTGACAGTCAACAGAGCAACCAGCAATACAGGCAAGACGATCGTCGGTAAAAACTGCCTGCTTATGGCATATACTCATATAGGACATGACAGCGTCGTAGGCAACAATGTTATTATCGCAAACGCATGTTCCATAGCCGGACATGTTGAAATAGACGACAATGTTGTATTCGGCGGAATGGCTGCAGTGCATCAATTTACAAAAATAGGCAGAAACGCGATAATCGGAGGCGGTTCAAAGGTAAATATGGATATCATACCTTTTGCCGAAACACACGGAGACAGAGCAAGACTTGTAGGTCTCAATCTTATAGGGCTTAAAAGACATAAAATGTCAACCGAAACGATTGACGCGATAAAACATGCGTATAAAACTCTTTTTATGTCAAAATTAACGCTGGAAGAGGCGCTTTCAAGACTTATTGAAGTTAAAGTTCCGGAAGTCCAGGAAATAGTGACTTTTATAAGAAGATCACAAAGAGGAATCGCAAGAACCAGATGAAAAATATTAATTATACCGGTTTAATTGCCGGCGGCGGCAGATTTCCGGTTATTGTTGCCAGTGAAATTCAAAAACACGGAAATAAGTTATTTGTGATAGGTCTGAAAGAAGGAGCCGATCCGGATATTGAAAAAATTTCGGAAGATTTTATTTGGCTTTCCGTAGGCCAATTGCAGAAATGCATAGATATTTTAAAAGAAAAAAATATTAAAACTTTGACAATGGTCGGATACGTCAAACATGCCAATATTTATTCTGCGCTGAAAATGGATATGAGAGCAATGAAACTAATGGGGTCTCTTATAAATAAAAAAGCGGATACAATTCTTGAGGCGGTTGTCAAAGAATTTAAAAAAGACGGAATAGATTTTTTGCCGTCTCATATTTATTTAAAACATCTGCTTGCGCCTAAAGGGTTGCTTACGGGCAAAAAATTAAGTTCCGCGGAAAGTAAAGACGTTGAGTTCGGATTTGATATAGCGAAAAGCATAGCCGGGCTTGATATAGGGCAAACTGTGGTTGTAAAAGACAGATCCGTTCTTGCCGTTGAATCAATTGAAGGAACGGACGAATGTATAAAAAGAGCTTATTCTTTGGGAGGTGACAACGCAATTGTAATAAAAGTTGCAAAACCGAACCAGGATTTCAGGTTTGATGTTCCTGTTATAGGATTGAAAACAATAGATACGTTAAAAAATAATAAAATCAGGGCTATGGCGATTGAAGCCGGTTCAACTTTGATTTTAGATAAAGATGAAGTTATCAAAAAAGCCAAAGAAAACGACGTTACTATATTGGCTATTTAAAAAACGGGGGACTGATGAAGAAATTAGTAAAATGTTTAGCGGTTGCGTTTTTTGTTTTGTCAGCCAGCAGTTTGAGTTATGCAAAAGGTATTTTTATTCAGCCCGGAGCCAGAGCAGCAGGTTACGGACAGGCTTTTACAGCCGTTGCCGATGATTTGACGGCAATTTTTTGGAACCCCGCGGGTCTTGCTTATCAGAAAGATACGCAGGCGATGATGTCGGCATTTTATATTAATTATGATGCGACCTCAAACGGTCCGATATTTAATAAATTTCAAACATCGGCCATTCTTCCGTTTGTGGCATTTTCACTCCCGATAGATCAATCTAAAAAAACAATATTGGCGGTCGGTATTTATGTTTCCGGCGGCGGCGGCGGAAAGCTTGAACAACTATTACCTCCTCCTAATCCGCCCGTAGTAGCCAAAATAGAAGGACAATACAGCTATACGATTTACAATGTTTCATTGGCAAGAGAAATATATGAGAATTTATCGGCAGCTGTAGGTGTTGATCTGGTAAATATGAACGAAAAACAAGAATTTGAAAATTTACCGTATACGAATTATTCAAGAAGCGGTTACGGAGTTCAGGGTAATGTGGGATTAATGTACAAACCTTTAAAAAAACTCAGCACGGGTATTATTTTCAGAAGCGGAAGCTCAATAAGCATGTCAGATGTTGCTGGCATGGATAAACATTACAGATATCCTATGACTATAGAAGGCGGTTTTGCTTATAATTTATTTGACCGTTTGAATTTTGCCTGCGCCGTTGCGCATGCCGAATATTCATGGACTTCTGCGGATTACGTAGATACGACTATTATAAAAGTCGGAGCCGAATTTAAGGCTACGGATAAACTTTCAATACTTGGCGGCTTTTATAATGACCCCAATATATATAATACGAATGTTTTGTATGACGGGCAGACCGCAAATGTCACAAATGTTAATATGTACAATATGAGATATTTTAACATAGGCGTCGGATATAAATTTACAAAATCCTTTAACGCGGTTCTTTTGTATTCACGTTCCTATACGCAGCCGGTTTCGGCAGTTGATCCTTTTACAGGAATTTTAACGGAATATAAATATCCTATAAATTTTTTAAAGATGGATTTAAATTATAAATTCGGTATTTAAAATTTTTGTAAAAAACATAAAGATTAAAAGGATGAATGGTTGATATAATCATTCATCCTTTTATTTAATTTTATGTTTTTTTAAATTTATTTTATATAATATAAAATAAATTTTTTAAAATATAAAAACAAAAATTTTAAAATATCAGGAGAAATATTATGATTCCTTTAGTGCATCCGATTTTCGGCAAAGAAGAAAAAAAGATTATCAATGAAGTAATTGATTCAAGAGTCGTTGCAAGCGGCAAATACGTTGAGCAGTTTGAACGGCAGTTTGCAAAACTCTCAAACGCTAAATTCGGAATAGCTTGTTCAAACGGAACTACGGCTTTGCATACGGCCTTAATAGCATGCGGAGTTAAAGCAGGCGACAAAGTAATAACTACGCCGTTTACTTTTATCGCCACCGCAAATTCAATTCTTTTTTGCGGAGCCAAACCGGTATTTGCCGATATAGATCCTCTGACATTCAATATTTGTCCTAAAAGCGTTGAAAAAATATTAAAAACGCAAAAAGTAAAAGCCGTTATATGCGTTCATCTTTACGGACTTTCAAGCGACATGGGAGCTTTGCTTAAATTAAAGAAAAAATATAAATTTGCTTTGATTGAGGACGCATGCCAGGCTCATTTGGCTGAACACAATAATAAAAAAGTAGGTTCAATAGGGGATGCGGCGGCATATTCTTTTTACGCGACAAAAAATATGACGACAGGCGAAGGCGGAATAGTTTTGACAAACAATAAAAATATTGATGCTCTTTCAAGGCAGATCATCAACCACGGCAGAGCCGGACATTCAACACATACGGTTTTGGGATATAATTACAGATTAACAAATATTGCGGCCGCTATGGGAATAGAGCAGTGCAAAGAGATAGAAAAATGGACAAAACAAAGAATAAAAAACGCAAACCTGCTGTCAAACGGATTAAAAGGTTTGGATTTTATCAGCGTACCTTATGTTCCAAAAGGGTGTGTCCATGTTTTTCACCAATATACGGTCAGAATTAAAAACGGATTAAGAGATAAATTTATGAAATATTTACAGGAAAACGGTATCGGCTGCGGTATTTATTATCCTGAGGTTATTTATAAACAGCCGCTTTATAAAGATTTGGGATATAAAAAAGTCAGTTGCCCCCAAGCCGAGCAGGCCGTAAAAGAAGTATTGTCTCTTCCGGTTCATCCGGCATTGAATGATAAGGATATAAAATTTATTATAAATACGATAAGGAATTTTAAAAAATAAAGATGAATAAAATTAAAACGGCGGTTGTAGGAGTCGGTTCGTTAGGACAGCATCACGCAAGAATATTATCGCAGCACGAAAATTCGGAATTAATCGCAGTCGTAGACGCAAGCGAGGAAAGAGGCGCTCAAATTGCGCAATTACGGGGAACGAAAAATTTTACGTCGGTTGATGACGTAATAGGAAAGATAAATGCCGCCGTAATAGCCGTACCTACTCCTTATCATTACGATATCGCAAAGAAATTTTTAAATGCCGGAATACATTGTCTTGTTGAAAAGCCTATTACTATTTCCGTTGAACATGCCGATGAACTCATAAGTATCGCAAAAACAAAAAAACTTGTTTTACAGGTAGGACATATTGAAAGATTTAATCCCGCTTTTACAGCCGCAAAACCTTATATAAAAGAACCTAAATTTATTGAAGCCGTCCGCATAGGTCCTTATGACCCGAGAATGAATCATATAGGCGTAGTTTTAGATTTAATGATTCATGATTTAGACGTAATTTTGACACTGGTAAAATCTAAGATTGTTTCAATTGAAGCTTACGGGAAAAAAGTTTTTTCGGAATACGAAGATACGGCAAAAGCCAGACTTAGATTTGAAAACGGATGTATAGCCGATATTTCCATAAGCCGGGTTTCGTTTGACAAATGCAGAAAAATGACAGTTTGTCAAAATAACGGAGCCGTACATATTGATTATGCCGGTAAAACGGTAAATGTTTATTCGTCTAAAAATGACGTAAAACAGCTTAAAAGCATGGCGGATATAGAAACAATAACTCCGGAAATAGGAACAAAAGAACCGTTATTTTATGAAGATGATCATTTTTTGTCATGTATTAAAGATAACAAAGCTCCTATGATAACCGGCGAAAACGGCAGAGACGCTTTAAAATTAGCTCATGAAATACTTAAAAACATCAGATATTGATTTTTTTAATTATTGCAAAACGTACGTTTTTAATGTATACTAAAATGCGTAACAAATCATAATATGAAAATAAAAATCTTATCAATTTGGTTCTTGATGTTTTTTGTTACCGCATCTCTTACTGCCGGCGGCGTCGGCAGTACGGCTTTTCAGGTTTTAACGATACCTATGACGGCTTCGGATGCCGCTTTATCAAACACCAATATATCAAGCGTTGCATCGGCGGCGTCAAATCCTTCAGTAATTCCTTTTTCACCGTATTCTCTTATAGTAACTCATGCCGTTTATATTGAAAATACAGGATACAGCGTTGCCTGTTTTAACGTTCCGGTCACTAAAAATTCCGGAATAGGCATAGCCGTTACTTATTTGGATTTGGGCTCTTTGGACAGAATGTCGGACACCGGAGTCCAACAGGGCAGTTTCGGTGCAAGCGATAAAGTTGTAAGTTTATCTTACGGATTAAAATTCAATGAAACAATTTCGGCCGGCGTTTCCGCAAAATATCTGCAACAGGAAATAGATGATGTTTCTTATTCCGGATTTGCAGGTTCTTTAAGCGGAATATATTTTATAAATGAAACTTTTTATTTCGGTTCGGGTTTAAATAATTTCGGCCCCCAGGTTAACGGTTTTAACCTGCCTTCCGATTTTTATTTTTCGGTTATAGGCAACGTTTCCGACACGTCGTCTATAATAGCTCAGTTTGACAGTTATTTTAACGATGATATAAGCGATTTGAAATTAGCCGCAGAAACAAAATTTGAAAATTTGAAATTCAGAATAGGCTATTCTTTTCCTTTAATTAAAAATGAAGTTGACAATACGACCGAATTTATATCAAATCTTACGGCCGGTCTCGGTTTTGATTTTGATTATTTATCGGTAGATTACGCGTGGCTGCCAAAAGGCGATGTGGGAACTACGCATATGTTTTCTTTGGTAGTAAAGTTTTAAAAGGTAATTTTTATGAAAAAAATTAAAAATATTTGGTTTTACTTTTTTTTAATGTTTGTTCTGATTTATTCTTCGGAAATTTCTTTTGCCGTAATTGCAAATCCTAAAGCGGTTGAAGTTTCACAGCCGGACGGTTCAAAAATTAAAATATGTTTAAAAGGCGACGAATTTTATAGTTGGAATGAAGATAATGCCGGCTATACTATTGTTAAAAACAATAAAACGCTATACTGGGTTTATGCGGAACAGGCATCCGACGGAAGTTTGGCGCCTTCAAATAACGTAGTCGGGAAACAAATGCCTTCAGTCCTAAAAAAATCTTTGAAAGATGAAAAACTTTTTCAGACCGCAAGGAATAAATCGTCAAATTACAGAAAACAAATAAGCAAAGGATATTCAAAAATCAGCGGTGATTCGTTTAAAGTAGCTCCTTATATAACAGGACAGTCGGATAAAACAAATCTTGTTATTCTAGTTCAGTTTAATGACGTGAAGTTTACTTCAAATATTCCTTTCAAAAATTCAAGCGACAGCGAAATTATAAGCGCCTATAATAATCTTTTTAATCAAAACGGCTATTCTCTTGACGGCGCGCAGGGTTCGGTATTTGATTTTTTTAAAGAAGCTTCATACGCAAAAATCAATATGAATTCCGTTATTACGCAGATAATTACGCTTGATAACGATTATGAATATTACTATGAAAACGGAATGGAACATATACAGGATATGGTAATTGAAGCTTTGACAAAATTAAAAAGTTCGGGTTTTAATTTTAAAGCAATATGGCCGACATCCGATACTCCGGATAATTTAACTATTATTCATGCCGGCGGAGGAGCAGAGTACGCCGGAAATGAGGGGATATGGTCTCATATGGGATTTATTCCGGATACCGTTATAGACGGTATTACTTTTTCAAGATATCATACGGCGCCGGCAAGAAGAGGTTATGACCTTTTTCCGGATACTCACGGAATAACCATAATAGGAGTAATTTGCCATGAATCCATGCATTTTTTCGGAGCGCCGGATTTGTATGATTATACATATACAAGCGCAGGATTAGGCGCATTTTGTTTAATGGCTACCGGATGCTGGAATGTATGGAACGGACCTGACGGAAATATGCCTGCGCATCCGAGCGCATGGATAAAATATCTTTTAGGTTGGAATAATCCTAAAACGCCGGTCAGCGGAATTAATTCAATATCAGCATCTGCCGCATCGCCCGATAATTTTTATATATTAAAAAGCTCTAATTTTAGTTCATATGAATATTTTTTAATTGAAAACAGGCAGGCCGTAGGTTTTGATTATGCTTTGCCGGAATATAATGCTAAAAGAGGTCTTTTAATTTATCACGTTGACGAGTCCCGTTTTGATTTTAACGATCCTCAGAATCCGTACAAAAACAATAACGACAGAACACATTATTTGGTAGCTTTGGAGCAGGCGAGTGCCGGAACGTGGGAATGGACGACATATCCTCTTGCAAACAGCGCCGCCTATTCCGGTTCTTCAACTGACTATTTCAGATCGGATACTGTTTCAACTTTTCAGGACTCAAATACATTGTCGCCTGACAGCAAAAGTTATTATAACGATTCTTACGGCGAAAGAATTTTATCCGGAATTAATATTCTTGAAATTTCAGACAGTTCGTCAGTTATGTATTTTTCACTTGCCGATTTTAATGTTTTTGCGGATTCATTATCCGATACCGGCTTAAGTTTTGTAAATAGAATTATGGGATATTCTCAAAGCACTACAAAAAATATGCTTAAACAAAAATTGGCTGATGAAACCGAAAAAACAAAATTTTTAAAATATTTTGTACCGACGGTACAGGGAGCCAATGACGCCGGAACTATGGGAACCATATATTCCGAATATCAAAGCGGCAGCGTATGCGGAATTCCTAACGGATCAATGGGTATAGTTTCAGCGGCAAACGCAAAATTGATAGTAAAACTTAATTATGCAATAGAAAAAACAAGCCAGACATATAAAACTGTAGGCAGTATAACCGATAAAAATAATGATCCTCTCATACCGGATACTTCTGTGAGCGGAACTTCAAACAGAAGATTTACAGGAACAGGAACAATTGCGGATATAAATAACGCGCTTCAAAACTACGGTTATTTAATGCCTAATTTTACAACGATGAAAGCCAATCAGTTTTATAATATAGAGCCTGTTTATGAAACTACGGACGTAACTTCAAGAAAGGATTTTACATATTTTCCCGGAGAAAAATCCGTAATATTTACCGATTTGGAGCATGTAATTTACTATCCTAATCCTGTAAGAAATTCAAAATTGTCAATAATAAATTTACCGTCCGACCAGCAAAATCTCAGCATTCAGTTTTTTACCGTTTCCGGACAATTGATAAGAATGTTTTCCATGGCAGATACAAGGCTTATGGGAAGCGGCAGCAGAATGTTTGAATGGGATTGTAAAAATAAATCGGGCAGCGAAGTGGCTCAGGGCGTTTATTTTATGATGATAAGAACCGATTCCGATAAACTTATTAAAAAGATAGCGGTAATAAGATAATATTATAATTTTTTGATATAATCCGAAGACTCTGTTAAAGCTTTATTTAACAGAGTCTTTATTTGTTTTTTATAATTCGGATGAGTAAGAGAGGGAGATATTTCCGCAAGAGGATATAATACAAAAAGCCTGTTTTTTATTTCTTTATGCGGGATAATAATATTTTTTTGACGTATAATTTTATCGGAATAAAAGAGTATGTCTATGTCAATAATTCTGGGGCCCCATTTTATAGTTTTTTGCCTTCCTAAATCCGCTTCAATTTTTTTTAGAATAATCAGAAGATCTTTAGGGGTCAAAGATGTTCTGAATTTAGCTGCCAAATTATAGAAGAATCTTTGTGCCGGACCCACAGGGGAAGTTTTATAATAGGAAGATTTTTTAATTAGACGTATATTTTTCTGTTTTAATTTTTCAAAAGCTTTTTCTATATTTTTTTTTCTGTCGCCGATATTGCTTCCGAAGGCCAGATAAACATTAACATATTTTATTTTTTTCATTTTTTAAATAAAAATACGGCTTTAGAGTTTTTCATAAAGCCGTATTTCTTTAATTATATATATTTTTTACCATTTTAAATTTGCTATTCTTTCCAAAGCTTCTTTAATTCTTGGAACCGGAACAGTAAGGGCAAATCTCACGTATCCTTCTCCGGAAGGGCCCATGCCGTTTCCGGGAGTGCATACTATTGCGCATTCGTCAAGAAGTTTTCCGACAGTTTTTGCAGAAGTATATCCTTTTGGTATTTTAGCCCATACGTAAAACGTTGCCTTGGGTTTTGTTATCTGCCAGCCGAGTTTTGTCAAGCCGTCGCATAATACGTCTCTTCTTTCTTTATACATTTTTCTCATTTCTTCAACGCATTCCTGTGAAGAAGTGAGAGCGCAGATTCCTGCCTCCTGAACTGCCTGAAAAGCGCCTGAATCATAGTTGTCTTTGACTTTTGCTATTCCTGCTACTATATCTTTATTGCCGCATACCCAGCCGATTCTCCATCCTGTCATGTTGTAAGTTTTTGACAGAGAATGAAATTCCACTCCGACTTCTTTTGCTCCCGGTATTTCAAGAAAACTCAAAGGTTTTTCTTCGTAATACATTTCGGAATAAGCGTTGTCGTAGGCGACTATTACGTTGTTCTTTTTTGCAAATTCAACAAGTTTAACCAAAAAATCTCTGGGAGCAACGGCTGAAGTTGGATTATTTGGATAATTTATAAATATTATTTTTGCTTTTTTAACTATGTCGTTAGGAATTGAATCCAAATCGGGCAAAAATTTATTTTTTTCAAGAAGAGGCATAAAATAAGGTACGCCGTCGGTAAATATTGTACCGGTATTGTAAACAGGATATCCCGGTTCCGGAATTAAAACTACGTCGCCAGGATTTATAAAACCAAGATGAATGTGTCCGATGCCTTCTTTTGAACCTATCAAAGCGCAGACTTCGTTTTCTGCATTCATATCAACGTTAAATCTGGACTTATACCATTCGGATACCGCTTTTCTGAAAGAAATCATCCCTGCTCCGAAAGGATACTGGTGATTTGCTGATTTTTCAAGAGCTTTTTGTCCGGCTTTTATTATATGGTCAGGCGTAGGCATATCCGGATCGCCTACTCCTAAAGCGATTATATCGGCTCCTCTAGCGATAGCTTCCTTCTTTTTTCTGTCAATTTCAATAAAAAGATAGGGGGGCAGTTTTTTTAATTTATCGTTGTACTTAATGTCCATTAGCATCTCCTGTTGCTTTTGTTATTTTAGACCCAAAACGTCTCTCATATCATAAAGACCGGGTTTCTGATTTTCAAGCCATCTGCAGGCTTTAACAGCGCCTGATGCAAGATTTTCTCTTGAATGGGCTCTGTGGGTAATTTCTATTCTTTCGCCCAGACCTGCGAAATAAACAGTATGATCTCCGACAATGTCTCCGCATCTTACGGCGTGTATTCCTATTTCTTCTTTTGTTCTTTCAGGACCTAAACCGTGTCTGCCGTATACGGCTTGCTCTTTCAAATTTCTTCCGAGTCCTTTTGCAACGGCTTCGGCAAGCCTTACGGCTGTGCCGGAAGGAGCGTCTTTTTTCTTATTGTGATGAAATTCAACGACTTCAACTTCATAATTCGGTATTTTTTTTGCAAGTTCTTCAACCAAATCTATAAGTATGTTGATGCCTACCGACATGTTAGGGGAAAAAACAACCGGTATTGTTTTTGAAGCTTTCGCAATTTCTTCTTTTTGCCCTTCGGAAAGACCTGTTGTTCCTATTACCATTTTTGCGTTTTTCTTTACGGCTGTTTTTAAAACGTTAACTGTGTTTGACGCTACGGTAAAATCAACCAAAATATCGCCGGGATTTACTATTTTGTCCAAATCGGATATTTTTGTTATGACGGGATTTCCGGTTCCTACGGCCGGGCTTGAATCAATTTCAACTGCGCCCGTTATTTTTATTTCAGGGTCTGCTTTTGCGATATTTATTATTGAACGGCCCATTCTTCCGTCTGCGCCGCAAACTATTATGTTAATCATAAAAACTCCTTTACTTTATAAGTCCGTAAGCTTTTAAAGCTTCAGCCAACTTATCTCTGTTAGCCTTTTGCATATGGCACATAGGCAGTCTTAATTCATCCGAGCAAAGGCCCATCATGCCCATTGCCGTTTTTACCGGAATAGGATTTGTTTCTATAAACATCATTTTTACAAGCTGAAATAATTTAAAGTGAAGTTTCTGCGCTTTGTCCAAATCGCCTTTAAGCATCGCGTTTACCATATCCGAAACGTCTTTCGGCACAATGTTGGATAATACGGATATTACTCCCTTGCCGCCTATTGACATTAAAGGCAGAGTCAGAGAATCATCGCCGGAAAGCATGCATAAATCTGGCGACAAAAGCCTTATCTGCGACATTTGGTCCAAAGAACCCGAAGCTTCTTTTACGGAAACTATGTTTTTGCAATCGTCGTGAAGTTTTTTAATAGTCGCAGGTTCTATGTTGACGGCCGTTCTTCCCTGAATGTTGTAAAGAATTACCGGAATTTTCAAAGATTTTGCTATTTCTTTAAAATGAAGATATAAACCCTGCTGCGTGGGTTTGTTATAATAAGGTGAAACGAGCAATACCGCGTCGCATCCTACTTCTTCGGCGTGTTTTGACAGTCTTATTGCTTCGGCAGTTGAATTTGACCCCGTTCCTGCAATTACTTTAATTCTTTTTTTTGCATATTTTACCGCCGCTTCAATCACTTCATCGTGTTCCTGATGTGATAAAGTCGCCGATTCGCCTGTAGTGCCGCAAGGGACAATTCCCGTAATTCCGCCTGCAATCTGCATTTCTATTAATTTTTCAAAAGCATCAAAATCAACGCTGTTATTTTTGAATGGTGTTACTAATGCCGTATACGACCCTGAAAACATAAAATCTCCTTAAACATTTTTAATTAAACGGCTACAGTTCCCTTAAAGGCTACTATTGCCGGACCTTCTAAAAATACGTTTGAAATTTTTGAGTTTTCAAACGAACAATTTACCGAAAGTTTATCTTTGCCTCTTGTGATAATTTTTACCGGAACTTTAACTTTATTTTTTATTGCCGCAATTATGGAAGAAGCTGTTACTCCGGTTCCGCAGGCAAGAGTTTCATCCTCTACGCCTCTTTCATAAGTTCTGACCAAAATCGTATTATTCTGTGCAACCTGTACAAAATTTACGTTTGTGCCTGCCGGCGCGAATTTTTCATGATGTCTGATGAGCCTGCCGTATTTGAAAACATTAATTTTTTCAATATCATCAACAAATATTACCGCGTGAGGAACGCCTGTGTTCAGAGAAGATATTTCAAAATTTTTATCTTCAATTTGTAATTTTATATCAAGTTGTAAATCTTTCGGATCATACAGCGCCAAATTAACGACAGTTTCGGATTTTATGTCTGCCGTTATCAATCCGGCGTCAGTTTCAAACTTCATATTTTGTTTAACTATGCCGAGCTCATATGCAAATCTCGCTATGGATCTGCCTCCGTTGCCGCACATGCTCGCATGCGATCCGTCCGAATTATAATACCTCATTCTGAAATCGGCTTTTTCGCTTTTTTCAAGCAAAATTAAACCGTCTGCCCCGATTGCATATTTTCTGTCGCAGAGTTTTAAAGCCACAGCGGATTGTTCCGATTCCCGTATTATATTATTTCTGTTATCTATCAGAACAAAATCATTGCCGGCTGCCGTTAGTTTATAAAAATTAATGTTTTTCATGAAATTTTTTCCAGATTTTCTTCCAGCCTCAATAAATCTTCAAAAGTATCTCTTCTTCTTATATGTATAATTTTTTTACCGTCAATTATGACTCCTCTGGCTCTTTTTCTTGAATTATACTGTGACGACATTGACGAACCGTAAGCGCCTATGCATTCAACGGCAATCAAATCTCCCTGTTCCAAAAGAGGAAATTTTCTGTCTTTTGCCATGAAATCGCCGCTTTCGCATACCGGACCGACGATATCCATTATTATTTGTTTTTTAAAAGTTTTTTTAACCGGTATTATATTGTGATAAGCGTCATACAAAGTAGGTCTTATTAAGTCGTTCATCGCAATATCAACTATCAGAAAATTTTTGTTCCCCGATTTTTTTCTGTAGAGAACTCTGCCGATCATAACGCCGGTGTCTCCGATTATTGATCTGCCCGGTTCAACTATTAAAGTTTTATTTTTGTATTTGCCGAAAACCGACATTACGGCTTTCTTTAATTCTGCCGGTTTAGGAGGTTTTTGTGAATTTTCATATTTTATTCCCAAACCGCCTCCGATATCTATATATTTCAATATAATGTTTTCTTTTTCAAGCCTGTCTATAAGTTTTGCAATTTTTACCGCCGCCAGCCTGTAAGGTTCAACTTTTAAAATTTGTGAGCCTATATGCGTGTCAATGCCTACGATTTCAATATTGCTCATTTTTGACGCGGCTATATACATATCAAGCGCGTCTTCATATTTTATTCCGAATTTTGTTCCGTGTTTGCCTGTTGCGATATATTTATGAGTATCAGGGTCGACATTCGGATTAATTCTGAAAGAAATTCTTACGGTTTTGTTTATTTTTTTTGCGATTTTATTTATTTCGCAAAGTTCCTCATATGATTCTATATTAAACATTAGAATATTGCTTTCGATAGCATAGGTTATTTCTTCGGCGGTTTTTCCTACGCCGGAATAAACTATCTTTTGCGGGTCAATACCGGCTTTTAAGGCTTTAAATAGTTCGCCGCCCGATACTATATCGGCTCCCGCGCCGAGTTCGGCAAGTATTTTTAATAACGTCTGATTGGAATTTGCTTTAACCGCATAACAAACTATATCATTTTTGAATGCTTTCTTATAATTATTAAAGTTATTTAATATTAATTTTTTTGAATATACATATGTAGGCGTTCCGCACAATTTGGCAAGTTGCGCAGCGGACAAACCTTCTATGTATAATTCGTTTTTTATGTATTTTATAGACATTTGTTCCTCCGAAACTAATCCCGAAATGATATCAAATATGCCATAATAGTGTCAATGAATTAAAAATGCCCGCCGCATTATGATGATGCAGGCAGGCATTTCTATAAAACGTTAATTTACAGGCTTATTCTTCCATAGGAGGCGGAGGCGGCATATCGTCTTTCATCTTTTTCATTTTTTTCATTTCCATTTTCGGTTTTTTTGCCTCAAGTTTTTTAAATTGTTCAAGAGTAAGAATTTTTCTCATTTCTATGGCGACGTTTGCTCTTTCTACCGCCATTGAGCCGGAAAGTTCTTTTATATCATTTTTTAATCCGTCAAGTGCGGCTGCGTCATAATTGTCTTTTAACAGTTCGGTCTTTATTGCATCTCTCTTTTCTTTCATTTGTGTTCTTAATGCGCTGATTTTTTCTTCATGATTTTTTCTTAATGCTTCAAGTTTTGTTTTTTGTTCAGGGGTTACTTTTAAGTCTTCCATCATTTTGGCTTCCATTTTGTCTCTTTTTGCCTGCATTTTTGCGAATTGTCCTTTTTCTCCTTTATTCATGCAGTCGGGACTCATGCACTCGCCGGCAAGTCCATTTGAAACATAAAACGGCAAAAGCAACAGTAATCCTAAAAAAATTTTCCTTACATTTTTCATAAGACCTCTCCTTTTTTTGAAATATGGTTATTAGACAAATGGGGAATATAAAATGTTACAACATTGTGCTTAATTTTGTATAATACTGAAAATTGGAAGGACGGTACTGTATATGAATAAATTAAAAACTTTTTCTCTTTTGTTATTGTTGACGCTGTTATTCTTGATTATAGGCAATATGATAGGCGGAAACGCCGGAATGGCCATAGGTTTTATATTTGCTGTAATTATGAATTTTACCTCTTACTGGTTTTCGGACAAAATAGTCCTTTCAATGTACGGAGCAAAGGAAGTATCTCCCGAATCTGAACCTAAACTATATCAAATGATAAAAGAACTTGCCTTGCAGGCAAATATTCCGACGCCTAAGCTTTATTATATAAACAGCAATATGCCGAACGCTTTTGCAACAGGCAGAGATCCCGAACATGCCGTTGTAGCCGTAACGGAAGGAATTTTGAATATTTTGGACGAAAGAGAATTGAGAGGCGTCATAGCGCATGAAATATCCCATGTAAAAAACAGGGATATTCTTATAGGTTCTGTCGCGGCCACGGTGGCGGGAGCGATAATGCTTATTGCCAGATTCGCTTTCTTTTTCGGAGGCAGCCGCGACAATAAAAATCCTCTTGCCATGATTTTATTTATGGTTCTGGCTCCGGTTGCCGCCATGCTTATACAAATGGCGATTTCCCGTTCCAGAGAATATATTGCCGATGAAACAGGTGGAATTATTTCCAAAGATCCTCTGGCGTTGGCAAATGCTTTAAGAAAACTTACCAACGGGAACGAGAAATTAAATAATACCGTCAGTCCGCAGACTGCGCATATGTTTATAGTTTCGCCGTTTTCTTCAAAGAATGTAAGCAATTTGTTTTCAACTCATCCGCCGGTACAGGAGAGAATAAAAAGACTGGAACATATGGCGAGTATGGCCGGCGAAGAAAAATATAAAATTCCGAAAGTGATTTACTAAGGGGAAAATGAAACAATTAAAAAAAGCTTTTATACTGGATGTTGAACCGAAACAGCTTTATTCCGTTTTAAAACCGTTGGTCTGCGAAGAATACAGAATAAAACAAATTGCGGAATGGCTTTATGTTAAAAAGGCCGATTCGTTTGAAAAATTTTCAAATTTGCCAAAAGATATCAGAGGAAATTTGGAATCATCTTTTTATTTAAGAAGTTTTCAAAATGTAATAAAAAAAGAATCTGTGTTGGACGGCACTGTCAGATATACTTTCAAAACGTATGATTCACATTATATATATGCGGTGTATCTGCCTTCTGAATCGGCAAAATCCGTATGTATTTCAACCCAAATAGGATGTCCGGTTTCCTGCAATTTTTGTTCTTCCGGCAAAATCAAATTCTTAAGAAATTTATCAAGAGGCGAAATTTTAGAACAAATTATATACATAGAAAACGATATCAACGAAAGAATTTCGGGCGTTTTATTTATGGGAATGGGAGAACCTTTTTTGAATTATACAAATCTGACTTCGGCCATTGAGAGCATAATTTCAAAAAAAGAATTAAATATAGGCAAAAGGCATATAACGGTTTCATCGGTAGGAATAATACCGGCGATTAAGAATCTGGCAAATGCGATGTACGGCGTCAGATTTGCGTTGTCTTTGCATGCTACCGACGACAAACAAAGAAAAAAGATTATTCCGAATAATTTTGACGCCAAAATATCCGATTTGCTGCAGGCGTGCAGATATTATCTGAAAAAAACAAACTCAAGAATAACCGTGGAATATATTCTGATAAAAGGATTTAATGACACGTCGTCGGATGCTCACAGGCTTGCAAGACTTATGAGAACCGCCGATTTGATCGGCCCCGCGGTTCAGGTCAATTTGATACCTTATAACCGGTCCGATAAAAATGATTATGAAACTCCCGAGCAGATAGCGGTTTTAAATTTTAAAAAAATACTAAAATTAAACGGAATAACGGTTAATACAAGGGAAGCAAAGGGTTTGGATATAGGCGCGGCATGCGGGCAACTCGGCTATTGTGCAAAATAATTTTATGTGTAAAGGAAGAAACATGAAAAAAGCTATTGCATTGGGCGGAGGCGGGGCAAGAGGTTTGGCTCATCTGGGGATATTAAAAATTCTTGAAGAAAATAATATAAGATTTGATATGATTGCCGGCACTTCAATGGGTTCTGTTATAGGCGCGTTATACGCCGTAGAACAGGATGTTGACAAAATAGAAAAAACGCTCAAAGATTATCTTTTCAATAAAATGTTTTCAAAACTTAATATGGAAAAATTACAGGGAGACGCGCAGGCGCCTTCCGCAAAAAATCTTATCAGAAAAGCCAGAGAATTCGTAAAATACGGCACATCGGGCGACGGAAACTCTTTTTTTGCCAATTCAATGTTGGAAGAGATGATTAATACCATAATTCCAGATATTGACATCAGGGATACAAAGATTCCATTGGCGTGCGTTGCAACCGATATCACAAACGGTAAAGAAAAAATTTTTACCGAAGGCCCTTTAAGAAAAATAGTTTTGGCGTCAACTTCAATTCCCGGAGTTTTTCCGCCGGTAAATATAGGCGGCATTTGGTATACTGACGGCGCGCACGTTAACGTCACTCCGGTTTCGGTGGCAAGATTAATGGGAGCTGATTTTGTTATCGGTTCCGACGTTAAAAGCAAATTGAAAACTTTGGATGCGATTCCTTCAAATTCGCGGGATATTATGAACAGATGCAATTTTATAGCAACGCATTTGTTTTATGAGATATTAATAAAAGAAGCAAACGTTGTTTTGGAACCGAATATAAAACAAATATCATGGTCGGAATTTAATAAATTTAATTTAATGGTAAACGAAGGGATAAAAGAAGCCAGATTAAAATTACCGGTTATAAAACGCGAAATAAAAAGATTAAATTCTCCGTTGTCGCAATGTAAGCGGCTGTTCAAAAAATTTATAAATTCAAAAGATAATTTAAGGGCTGCCATATACTGATTATTTCATTTTGAAGATGTTATTCTGTCCGAGTATATTTGAAGGGTCAAGCGACAATTTTAGTTTTCTCATCTCTTCTATGCCGTTTTTACCAAGCATTATTTCCGCAAAAGGATGTTTTGTTTTTCCTATTCCGTGCTCGGCCGAAACTGTGCCGCCTAAAGAAACGGCTTTTTTTGCTATTTGAATATAAATGCTGCGGCATTTTTCATATTCCTCTTTTGTAGACGCTATTAGATTTGCATGAAGATGGCTTTCTCCTATGTGTCCGAAAGTCAGATGCATTAATTTTTCTTTATTGAATGTCGTTTCGCAGAAATTTATCATTTTTTCAAGTTTGTCATGAGGCACGGCTATATCCGTGCCGACTTTCGGAATTTTGTATTTTTTAACGATTTCATTTACCCTTTCCGGTATTTTATGCCTGAACTTTCTGAATTCTTCCTGTTCTTTTTCATTTGTCGCAAACCAAACGTTGTTTATGTCAATTCCGTATTTTTCAATTATTTTTATCCATTTGTCTAAAAGCGCGTCATAATTTTTTTTTGTGCAATCCTGTTCAAAAAGAATTCCGGCGTCAACGTCGGACGGTATTACCGGATAATCTTTTTTTATAAGTTCAAGTGCATTTTTGTCAAAATATTCCAGTGAAAGAGCGTTTATGGCATCTGAATTTTTTTGCTTTGACAGATTTCTTATTTCATTTACGAAGTTCCATGATTTTTTTCTTTCATCAAAAAATATGATGCCTCCGAAAAGCGTTTCAAAAGGTTTGATTAAAATAAGTTCTGCCGACACAATTACGCCGAGAGTTCCTTCGCTGCCTATGAAAACGTCAATTAAATCGGAATTTTCATAATTAAAATATCCTGTCGCATTTTTTATTTTCGGAAGTTTGTAATCCGGCAGTTTAATTTTTTTAGTCCCGTTGCTTGTATTGAAAGATATTTCATTTTTAGAGTCTGCGAATACTGTCCCGCGTTTTACCGACATGAATGCGCCGTCCGGCAAAACAACGTCAACGCAATTGATATAGTCTCTGGTGGTTCCGTATTTAAATCCTCTGCCGCCGGAGGCGTTTGTGGATATGTTCCCGCCTATGGTAGCGTTTTTTTCAGTCGGATCCGGCGGATACATCCATCCGTTTTTTAATGCGTAATTTTTTATGTCGCTTACAAGACTGCCGGCTCCGACTTTTATAAATGCTTTTCTGTCGGAAACGGTTTTAATAATGCCTATGTCATTTAATCTTTCGGTTGACAATATAATTCCGCCGAATGCAAGACAGCCGCCCGTAACGCCCGTAGCTCCGCCTACTACTGTAACGGGAGTTGCGGTTTCGGAAGATTTTTGCATTGTAGTCATAACATCTTCTTTTGATTCGGCAATCACGACTTTGTCGGCGTGCGCTCCGAGCATTCCGGAACTGTCCTCAAAATAATGCTGTATAAATTCTGGATTTGTTTTAGTAATCATTCAGTTATTATATAAATTTTAACAAATAAAATAAAAAAAACAATTAAAATTTTATTGTATAAGTATTCAAAAATTATTATAATTAACAGCTAAATAATCATGTTACTGGGAGGTTTAAATGTTGGTTTATAATAAAGAAAAAAGAATGCTTGAACCTGAAGAATATCTTTTTGAGCTTCAAGACGTTGAAGAACCGAATTTGCTCAGAGATACTTTTACATATAAGGACATCCCTAAAATATCATTTAACGGAACGGTTGTTCCGATGAACCCGCCTGAAAATATATTTATTACCGACACCACTTTCAGAGACGGACAGCAGGCAGTTCCTCCTTTTACGGTAAAACAGATAGTTGATCTTTTTGAACTTATGCATAGATTGGGCGGTCCTAACGGGATGATAAGACAGACGGAATTTTTTCTCTATTCCGAAAAAGACAGAGAAGCAGTGAGAAAATGTCAGGAAAAAGGATATAAATTCCCTATAATTACTTCATGGATAAGAGCGACAAAAAGCGATTTTAAGCTTGTAAAAGAGATGAATATAGAAGAGACTGGAATTTTAACTTCTTGTTCGGATTATCATATTTTTCTTAAGCTTAAAAAGAACAGAAGACAGGCTTTGGATATGTATCTTGACATAGTAAAAGCTGCGCTTGACGAAGGAATAAGGCCGAGATGTCATTTTGAGGATATCACAAGAGCCGATTTTTACGGTTTTGTGGTTCCATTTGCAAGAGAATTAATGAAACTTTCAAAGCAGTATAATATACCGATCAAAGTAAGAGCGTGCGATACTCTGGGATTCGGAGTGGCTTATCCGGGATGCGCGATGCCGAGAAACGTAAACGGAATTATGTACGGACTGACTCATCATGCCGGAGTTCCTTCAGAATGGCTGGAATGGCACGGACACAACGATTTTTACAGAGCTTTGACTAATGCGACTTTTGCATGGCTTTACGGATGTTCGGGCGCAAACGGAACGCTTTTGGGTATAGGAGAGAGAACAGGCAATACTCCCATAGAAGCTCTTGCCATAGAATATGTCGCTTTAAGAGGGGATAATAACGGAATGGATTTGGCTGTGATAACAGAAATTGCCAATTATTTTAAAAATGAGTTGAATTATCAGATTCCGAGTATGCAGCCTCTTGTAGGAGCGCATTTTAACAGCACAAGAGCCGGTATTCATGCCGACGGATTGCTGAAAGAACAAGAAATATATAATATTTTTGATACTCATTCTATTTTAAACAGACCGCCTGAAGTTGCAATAACCGACAGAGCAGGTCTAGCCGGAATAGCATATAATATAAACACAAGACATCCTGCTTTTAAAGGCGGAGATAAAAAAATTGATAAAACTCATCCCGGCGTAATAAAAATCAATGAAGAAATTATCAAGCAGTTTGAAGCAGGCAGAGTTAACGCTTTGGATGATGACGAATTATTTGAGCTTGTTGAAAAGTACATTGTTATTGAGAAGAAATAAACGCACGGATGTGTGCATATAATGTGTAATATTAAAAATTGTTTATTAGCCGCAGCGGCGGTTGTTTGTTTTGTATGCCCGGTTTTTTCAGCTCAGCCCGAAAACAACGTAAAAAGCAGTGTGCCGGATTTGACTTCTTTTCAAAAGCAGAAACTTGAATATTACCAAATGGAACTTGAAGCAAAAACGGCCGTGTTAAAAAAAGAACTTTTGATAAGAAAAAAATTGTTTTCGGAAGAACTTGAAAAAAGCAACGATAAGGTTAACGTGTATTTATTGGAACAGATAGCGGATGACATAAAATATTTTTCGTCCGTTATTGAACAATTATGGATAGACGCCGAACTAAGCATAAGAAATACGATGTCATATGAACAATATTCCGAATTTAAATCGGCTCAATACGCTTCTCAGGAAAAAAATTCGCGCAGTAAAAAATAAATCAAATTATAAACATTGAATCGCCGTATGAAAAAAATCTGTATTTTTTTTCCACGGCTTCTTTATACGCTTCAAGTATAAAATTTCGTCCGGCGAAAGCGCTTGCCATTATTAAAGGCGTTGAGCACGGCAGATGAAGATTTGTTATCATTGAGCTAACTATTTTAAAAGAATATCCAGGATGAATAAAAATATCGGTTCGTCCGCTTGACGCTTTTATTGATGAAAGTTTATTTCCGTCATAAACTCCGGTAATGTTTGCCACGGATTCAAGAGTTCTTACGGTTGTGGTTCCCACCGCTATTATTCGTTTTCCCGAAGACAGAGCCGTATTTATTTTTTTTGCGTTAAATTCGTCAATTATATATTTTTCGTCAAGCATTTTATGAGTTGATATATCTTCATTTTCTATTGTTTTGAAAGTGCCCCAGCCTACGTGAAGAGTGATTTCGGCAATTTCAACTTTTTTATTTTTCAGCTCATTTAAAATTTCTTTTGTAAAATGCAGGCCTGCAGTAGGGGCGGCTATGGCTCCTTTTTCATCGGCGTAAACGGTTTGGTATCTTTCTCTGTCGATATGAGATAATTTCTGAGCGAGATCATCTTTTCTTTTTATATACGGCGGTAAAGGCATAAATCCGTGTTTTTCAAGAAGAGGAGATATGTCATCGTTGTTAAAGATTACGGTTTTATTTGAAGGATCGTCAGTTTGTTCGACAACGCATTCATAATTATCTTCAAAGTATATTTTTTCTCCGTGTTTCACGTACGGTTTCATAAGAATATTGTGTCTTGCTCCGCGCATGGCAGGATTTAAAAAAAGAAGCTCTACTTTGCCGCCTGTTTTCTTTTTGCCGTATAAACGCGCCGGCACGACTTTTGTCGTGTTTATTACAAGCAAATCATTTGCGCCGAGCATTTTTGTTATATCCGAAAAATTGTGATGGGTTATGCCCAGGGACTGTCTGTTTAATACTATAAGTTTGGAATTGTCTCTTTTTTCAACAGGAATTTGGGCTATAAGTTCATTAGGAACGTAATAATTGTAATTTTGAAGAAGATCGTCGTTATTTTTCATATTCTATGTTTTTAATTTCGGTTTTAGGATAGTAGTATTGAAGTATTTTTTTATAAGAGAATCCTTTTTCGGCCATTACTTTTGCTCCGCACTGGCATAATCCTACTCTGTGCCCCCAGCCTCTGCCGGAAAATATAAAATCCGTCCCTTTTCTTTTTATATTTTTTATCATAGCGCTTTTTATAAGCCCTGAATCAACCGCAAGCCTGAATTTATAAGTTTTTAATTTTAATTTTCCGTCTTTATGCGTTATTATCACAAATTCTTTAGCATGTCCCCCAGTGTTGCCTGAGAGAGTTATTTTTTTTATATTTCCAATTTTATATCCGGCTGAAAGAAGTTTTTTTCTTATGATTGTTTCCGAAAGCGCGCATGTCCATTCATTATGCGGACTGTCCGAACAATACTTATCTTTTCTTCCTTTTAAATAATCCGGAGTTTCGTTTTTCCAATCCCATACGTATTTTGGGTCTTCAGTATAACCTCCGCAGCTTGCGTGAAAAACAGTTTGGGCTATTTCGCCGTCAAACATTAAAACCTGTCCTTGCGTATCGGCTATAGCTTTGTTGCATTTTTCATTTTCGGCGCTTGCTCCGCCGTAAACCTGACAATGAACGCTTGAGCATACATTAAAATTTTCGGCAATATGCCTGTTTAAGTTTTTAACGGCATAACTTCTGCTTATTACAGCCTGTACTTTTAAAGCTTCTATATCCCATGAAACGGCCGCTTCTTTAGGCAGGACGCCTTTTAAATAATCTTCAATATTTAATACGTTTATTATATTCAACTTTCCGTTTTTTGAAAGCCGGATTACAATATTTCCTCTGTAAATAACTTTGTTTACAAGAATATAAGAATCTGAAGTAATTTTAACCGGCAGTTTTAAATTATATTTTCCTACAATTATTTTATCGCCTAAAATCCGTATGTTAATATTGCCTTCCGAAAGATTTAATGTTTTTTCTGAATTTTTTATTGAATATTTCTTATCCGAAGCGATATTTAATGATTCTATATCAAATAAAATGCCCACATTAACGCTTTCTTTTACTTTTAGATCGGCGAAAATATGTGCGGGTATAGAAAATAATAAAAAAAACAGTGTGATTATTGAAATATTTTTCATAATCTCATATTATAATATAAAGCATCTTTAATTTTCAATATGAAATTTTTAAAAAGGTTGTTATTTATTTTTTTATTTTGTTATAATAAGCGCAAATGAAGTATTACGGAGGATGTTATATGAAAAAAGCAATTTTTACATTGTTTATGTTTTTATTTTGTATTCAATTTGCCTATACAGAGGTTGTCGTATCTGCCGGCGATTATAAAAAAATATATAATGAAACAGCAAAATTTGGAATAAATTCTCAGGAAGATGTTATAATCACAAGCGATAAACTCAAAATAATGGTTCCTAAAGGGCAGAAAGTAATAGTAAGGATTGATATTAATGAAAATGGCGAGACGATAATTAATATATACGGAACCGGATTTAGAAATATAGAAATTAACGGATATCTTGTAAGTTCAACTGAAAAGACATCTTTTAGCGTCAATGCAAAAACTGGCGAAATAATCGTTACAGACGGCTACCTTACCGCCAAGGATCAGCAAGGACACATTATGTTTGCTGCAAAAAATGTTCCGTTTAAAATTGATTTAGATGCCTATTCTGTCGTATCTGATGCCGAATCTAAATTTAAAATTATAAATGATATTACGGATAATGATGAAAGAAAACAGGAACAAAAGGATTTAAGTCCGTCAGCTCCGAGGTAAAAAATAAGTAAAACAGGGATGGTAAGAAAAATGAAGAAAGCAATTGTATTTTTAATTTTAATTTTAGGTGTTTCCAATATAAACGCCGCAGGTAAGTTTAAATATTCTGTAATTGAGAGTATATTTTATGACAGCAATATTTATCTGACAAATGACAACACGATAAGCTCATGGATAAATTTAACCCATTTGAATGCCGATTATTTGTCTCGTATACCTGATACGGCTCTTTCTTTGGGAGTAGGCGCAAATGTCGGATATAACGCTTATACCGAAAACAGCGCTAAAAATAATTATTGTGACGCAGGATTAGACGTTTTTTTGAAAAACGATTTTTTTAAATTAAAAAATAAATTTATTTATACTTCGGAACAGGCTTCAAACGCATTTACGGAAAGAGCCGAGAGAATAAGCAACGAAGTTCTCTTTAACTTTAAAACAAAAATGGAAAAAATGTTTTCAATAGGCGTTGTAGTGTCTGATGTTTTAGATGACTATGTAAAAAAGGAAGATGAATTATTGAACAGAAACCGCTTTAACGCAGGGCTTCAGTTTTTTTATAATATTTCTTCAAAAACATCTGTTTTTGTTGAGGATGTGTTTTCTTTTACGGGTTATGAAAAAAATGGCGCAAATAATTCAAAAGAAAACAGTTTAGCTTTGGGTATAGACGGAAGCGTTACCGCAAAAATAAAAGGAAACGTTAAAGTATCATACGATAAAAGAGATTATGAAGAAAACAATGCAGAGTCGGCTTCTCTTTTCGGATATGCGGCTCAATTGGTTTATGAACCTACGAATACCGGATCGGTAACATTAACAGGCAAAAGAAAAATGGAAGAAACGACATATGACGTCAACAGATATTATATAGGCACAAGCGCTAATTTATTATTGTCAAAACAGATATACAGAAAATTTGACACTTCTTTGATGTTTTCATACGAGAATATGATGTATCCTTACGGTTCATATAAAAGAGAGGATAATTTTTACAGAATTCGTCCGGCAATAACATGTATGATTACGGAAAAATTATTTTCAACTCTTTGGTATCAATTTAAAACAAGACAATCCAATATTGAAGATATGAAATATACCGATAATATGGTCGGTTTAAATATAAAACTTTCTTTTTAATTTTTAAATTAAAAACCGCACAGTATAAAATATATAGTGCGGTTTTTATTTTGGTTTTGCAATATTGTCTGATTTTTTTAAAATCCAAACACTGTAAGGAGGCAATGTTGATTTTTTTATGATTTTTTTAAGTTTTCTTTTTTTATTAAACAGGACATCAATATTTTTTTTAAGGAAAAATTTATCGGCTTTTATATTTTGATCAGTCGGATTTATTAAAATCATATAAATTGCATTTTCATAAAGATAAGTTTTTAAGCGCAATGGATTATAGACTTGAGGAGTTTCAATTTCTTTACCGTTTGTAATTATTCTTGTAACTTGAGCCAGTTCGGATACGACATCTTTAACATCTTTCCAATTTTCAGGTTTTGCTTTAGGCAACGGTATGCCATTTGATGTATAAATGAAATAAAAAAGCCCCGTCGCGCCGTTAAATATGGCGTCGTACGACATAAATCTTATTTCATCTTTTGTCGGAAATCTGCCTATTCTGTCATTATCGGGTCTGTATTGTTTGTATTCGCGCCAGTCAAAAATTTGGATAACTGCCCACAATGGTTTATCTTTGCAACATATTTTAATAAGTTCTGTTTTTGCTAATTCTATCTGTTGTCCCAAAGACTCCAGCTTTAAATGCGGAACGGGATACCAGTCAACCATTAAAATATCCGCAATATCATAAAAATTTGTTTCAGTTTTGCCCTGTCCTATAACAAAAACTGTTTTATCTGAAGGGAAAAAATGTTTTGTTTTTGTATCCGAATCATTAAGTTCAACACGTGAAATATTGTTGACGTCAGGTTCATCAAACAGATACCATGCTTTAATAGGTAAATCAATAGATGTTTTCGGATTAAACTTTTTTAAAAAATTATCGGGATAAACAATAATTTTTATATCTTGTTTTTTTGCTTCTTCGGCAAGTTTTGTTATTACAGTAATATCTTTTACATATGTCTGTATAGTATTGAAACCGGCATCTTTTACGACGGCAATATCCTGAGGATTATTTACTCCGTAAATGCCAAGCGTAAAATCATCGGAGTAAGCTGTAATTGCCAAGAAGAATAAAACCGGAAATAAAACATACGGCATAATTTTTTGCATAGTATAATTATAAGTTAAAAATTAATTTTTTAAAACAGAATCTTTTATAAACATTCTTTTTGCGGTTTTTAATATTATTTCAAAATCTAAAAATATTGATCGGTTTTTTATGTACCATATGTCATAAGACAATCTTTTATATGCATCGTCAAAAACAATATCGGGATTTTTATTTTCAAAGAAAGATTTATCCTGCACGCAGTAAACAATAGGGGCTCTGTGGTTTAATTGGGCATGTCCGGTTAATCCCGGAATAACCATTGTTCTGACAGGGTTGTTCGGAATATATTCGTTTATGAATTTATATTCTTTAGTCCATATAGGACGCGGTCCCACGAAAGATATATCGCCTTTGAATATATTTATAAGCTGCGGTGTTTCGTCAAGCCTGAAATTTCTTAAAATTTTTCCAAGTTTTGTTATTTTTTCGGTATCAAAAATCATAGTTCTGAATTTTAAAATATAAATATGTTTACCCATTTTTCCGATTCGTTCCTGTAAAAATACGGGGTTTGAGTTATCTATGAATCTTATTAAAAAGTAAATAAGAATCATTATCGGCAAAAAACACATTAAAAGAAAAAAACTTACAATGATATCAATGGCGCGTTTTATTATGAAATAAATAATATTATTTATGCAGTTTGTCGTTATGCTTTGAAAAAGCCATATGCTGTCTTTTATTCCTTCAACGGGAGTTCTGTGTAAAAAATCTTCAAAAAAAACAACATCGGTTTTTATTTCAATATTTTTTGTCAGAAAATTTTCAAAAACGGCGTTTAAAATTTGCTTGTCGTTTGATAAAAGAGCATTTGATATTATCACAAGTTCGGTTTCTTTGGGCAGATAATTTGAATATTCATCAAAATTTCCGATTATTTTATAATAAGGTGAAGATGACAATTCTTTATGCAATCTGGTCAATGTCCTGCTTTTTCCTATCAAAACGGCGTTTATAGTTTGTTTAAACCAAGACAGATAAATTTTTCTTGAAACAACTATATATAAAAAATAAATTATAAATATTGTTATTAAATTCGTTTTTGGCGTTACAAGTTTAAATACCGGTGCAAGAAAATAGATAATTGTCGATGAAAATAGAAAAGTAAATATAAAAGCTATTACAAGATTTCTGTAATTTATTTTATGCAATTTATTAAAATCATAAAAAGAAAAAATAAGAAGAACAATGGCTATGATAAAAAAGGCAGGTATCAAAACAAAACAATTTGCGATAAAAAAATTAAAATTCCAGGAATTTGTTCTTAAAATCAATACTATCGCCGAAATTAACAAAAAAGCGACAAAATCTAAAAACAAAAAGATAAACCGCATTTTTTTTCAACCTCTTTTTTAAAATTTTTTAAATTTCGGACAAATTAATCAAATTTAATTTTTTTGCAATATTTTGAACAGCCGTTTTTATTTTTAGTCCGATTTCTTCAAATTTCTTACCGTTTTTATTTATAGGATCTTCCATATCGTAATCTTTATTTTCGGCAAAATATAAAAATAAATGCATTTTATCCGTAAATTCGGCATATTTGTCAATAAGCGCTTCCAACTGTTTGTTTGTCATAACTAAAATTAAATCGCTTGACAGAATGTCATTTTTGTCAATTAAAGTCGGGGTATGCTTTTTATATTCAATTCCGTGTTTTTTTAAAAAATCAATATTTTTTTGCGGAATAGAACAATCTTCAAAAGCAAAAATACCTCTTGATATTATTTCAATACCGCTGATGTTGTTATCTTTAATAATTTTTTTAAAAAATTCCTGAGCAAAAAAACTTCTGCATATATTAGCGTGGCACACAAAACATATTTTCATATACATAAAACTATATCAAATTATAAGTGTTTTTATCAATAACTTTTGGTATAATAAACGCATGTTTAATGATACATTTTCGGTATTAATGTCGGTTTATGAGAAAGATAATCCCAAATGGGTCAAAGAATCTATAGAAAGTGTTGTAAATCAAACAGTTAAACCCGCTCAAATTGTCATTGTTATTGACGGTCCCGTAGGAACTGACATTGAAAAAGTAATATCCGAATATGAAAAAAATTTGCTTTTGGATTTTAATGTATTAAAACTTACGCACAATTCGGGTCTTGGAATCGCTCTGAGGGAAGGACTTGGAATTTGCAAATATCAGTTAGTCGCAAGAATGGATAGCGATGATATAAGCCGACCCGGCAGATTTGAACTGCAATTAAAAGAATTCAGTGAAAATCCGCGGTTAAGTATATTAAGCGGATACGTTCAGGAAATTAACTGCGTTACAAAAGAAAAATTGGACGTGAGAAAAGTGCCGTTAACCGATACAAATATAAAAAAATATATAAAAACACGTTCTCCTTTCAACCATCCGGCGGTAATGTTTAAAAAAGATGATGTATTAAAATCCGGCAATTACCAAAATTTTCACTTTATGGAAGATTATTATCTTTGGATAAGGATGGCAAAGAATAATTTAGAAATGAAGAATATACCTGAAATTTTATTGGAAATGAGAGTTAATCCCGGTTTATATGCAAGAAGGGGAGGATATAAGTATTTTAAGAGCAATAAATCTATTTTTGATGAAATGCTGAAATTAAATATTATAAATTATAAATATTATATTTTTAACATATTAGTCCGTTTTATAACGCAAGTTGCTATGCCTAATAACTTAAGAAGATTGTTTTATAAAAAAATACTCAGATGAAAAAAATAGTCTATATAATATCAACTTTGAAAAAAACCGGGCCTACTTTGGTTTTATTCAATATAATAAAAAATTTAGACTCAAACAAATTCAAACCGTTTGTTGTGACTTTGTCACCGGAACCGGCTGATACAATGATCAAAGAATTTAAAAGTCTTAATATTGATATTTTTTGCATTGATTTAAACAGAATAAAGGGTTTTTTATTCGGCGGCTTTAAAATAAAAAAGATAATGAAGGATATAAATCCGAATATTGTTCATTCTCATTGTTTCAGATCATCTTTATTGTCGGCATTATTTTTGCGCGGATATAAAAGAATTGTTACGGTACATTGTGATTATAAAACAGATTTTATGATGGCATACGGCAGATTTTTAGGATACCTAATGTATCTTTTAATGCATTATTCATTGAAAAAAATAAAAAACAATGTTTGTTGTTCAAAAATATTGGCAGATTTATTAAATGAAAAATATCCGTACATGAATTTTAAATATGCAGATAATGGCGTAGATACGGAAAAATTTTATCCGATTACAGACAAATCAAATTTAAGAAATAAATTAGTATTGCCTTCAGATAAAAAGATTTTTATATGGGTGGGGGCTTTTATTGATAGAAAAAATCCGCTGACTTTAGTAAAGGCTATTAAAAGGTTAAATCAAGATAATATATTCTTTATATTTTGCGGCAGCGGAGATTTGGAACAAAACTCTAAAAAAGAACTTTTGAATAATAAAAATGTATTGTTTACGGGGACAATTAGTAATGTTGATGAATATTTAAAAGCGGCTGATTATTATATTTCAACTTCTTTTTCCGAAGGATTGCCAAATTCTGTCCTTGAAGCAATGGCTTGCGGGTTGTCGGTTATTCTTTCCGATATCCCGCAGCATAAATATATATTAAAGAATACAAATAATTTTTATTTTAAAACAGGAGACAGTCAGGATTTAGCGGATAAAATAAAATCTGTTTTAAAAGAAAATTATGAGAAGCATTCAAAAGATTCTGTTAATATTGTTAAAAATAATTTTTCAGCCGAAAATATGAGTTTGAAATATCAGAAGTATTATACCGGAGATTAGGTAATGAATTTTTTTAAATTACGTTTAAATATTCAAATATTCTGCCTTGCAGTGATTTTTATGTTATTTGAAGGCGGCGGATATCTTGGCGTAGGCGGGTATTATGCTCCTGTGATACTTCTTGTTATAATAGCCGCTGTTATAACCGCTTTGCGTCACGGATTTGTTTTTAGTATTGAACATTTGTATATAAGCGTTCTGTTTATAATACTTGTTTTTCATCTTAATGCCAGCGTGCAGTATATTGAATCATCGCGTCTTATATGGGGCTATATATTATTGTTTATTATGTTTTTTGCGCTAGTTCTTTATAAACCGCAAATAGAAGATTTGCGATATATAAAAAATTCTTTCATTATATCTTCTTTTATTATTTCATTTTTTATAATTATTATGAGAGAGGAATACGGTTTAAGCGGCCGTTATACTTTGAACCTTGTTGCTCCTACTGATCCGAATCATCTTGCCTCATTTTTGACATTAGGTTTGATTTTTAACATAAAAGAAAATTTTTTCTCGTTTCAAAAATCAAATAAATTTATTTATTTTATAAGCTTTATATTTATACTTCTTGCAATAATGTTTACTGGTTCAAGAGGAGCGTTTATTTCAATAATATTATCCGTGCCGGTGCTTTTTTTTACAAGAGTTAATAAATTTTTTGTCGGTATTTTTTTTATGATTTCTGTTTTTATTTTTTCTTTTTTAATACTGCCGGATTATTTAACAAATCGTTTTATAAGAGATTCATATAATGACGGCAGCAACCAGACAAGAATAAGATTGTGGACCAGATCTGTTGAAAAAATAAAACTTCATCCGTTTATCGGATACGGAGCAGTCCGCAGTAATAATATAACGGGAATAGGGGCTGCTCATAACACTTTTCTTGCTTTTGCTTTGCATTTCGGAATATTAGGATTGTTAATGATGCTTTTTATACTGTGGAAAATATTTGTAAATTGTTTAAATAAAAATATGTATTTGTTCCTTGCGATTTTTATCAATTTAATGATTAACTCTATAATATTAGAAAATACAAATACAATGCCTTTTTGGTTTACGCTTGTATTTTTAGTTTATGCCGTAAACTATAAATTAAAAAATCCTGAGGTTAATTTATGGAAGGAAATTTAATATCGGTAATAGTTCCGATATATAAAACTGAAAAATACATTCGCCGTTGCGTAGATAGTATTTTAATGCAAACTTATAAAAATTTAGAAATAATTTTGGTTGATGACGGCTCGCCTGATAAATGTCCGGAGATTTGCGATGAATATGCAAAGAAAGATAATCGCGTAAAAGTAATACATAAACAAAACGGCGGATTAGCCAGCGCAAGAAATGCAGGGTTAGATATGGCAAGCGGTTGTTATATAGGTACTGTGGACAGCGATGATTGGATAGAAAACCAAACATATGAAACTGCGATGGCAATAATGCAAAAACATAATCCCGATTTAATAAAGTGGTGTTATTATAAGGTGTTAAGCGATAATAAAAAAATTGTAAAAAAAATAAATTATACTTCGGGTCTTATACGCGGAGATGATAAAGAAAAGTTTTTATCAGACACTTTAAGTTCTCAGGCCATGGGGAATAATTTGGTTACGTGTTTGTTTAAAAGAAAAATTATAGCAGATAAAAATCTTCGTATACCTGAGAATATTTCTATGGAAGAAGATTTATATTTTTTAACATCGTATATTTTAAATAGCAGCAGTGTTTATATGCTGCCAAATGTATTTTTATATAACTATTTTCAAAATCAACAATCAATGACGAAGAATTATAGCGATAAATATAAAGACAGTATTTTAATCGCCATAAGGGAAATGAAACAGTTGCTGAAACAAACAAATAAAAATTTTGAAATTTTATATAAAGCATACATGTCGCGGTTGGCAGATACAATATTTTATTTAATAATGATAATTGAAAAAAGCAATAAACCTTTATTGAAAAAAGAACAAGAATTGAAAGAGTTTCTAATGAATCAAGAGATAATGATATATGTTGAAGATATTCCTATAAATAAATATAGCTTCTATAAAAAATTTATTTTTTATTTAGTAAAAAATGGTCTTTACAAAACAACTTTTATGGTTATGAATTTATTATTATTTATGTACGGATTAAAAAATGCGCTGCAGAAGTAAAACAAATAGAATGATATGTTTTTATGTCAGTTAAAACAAAATTGGCAGGAGTTTGTTGATGAATCAAAACACAGTATCAATTATTATACCCATATATAATGCGGAAAGATATCTGAGAAGATCTTTGGACAGCATTTTAAAACAGACTTATAAAAATATTGAAATTATTTTAGTTAATGATGCTTCAATTGATAATAGCTTTGGAATATGCGAAGAGTATGGCAAAAAAGATAGCCGTATAAAGTTTTTAGATAAAAAAAACGGCGGTGTGTCAAAAGCAAGAAACGAGGGTCTTAAAATTGCCACTGGAAAGTATATAGCTTTCGTTGATGCGGATGATTATATTAAAGAAGATATGATTGAATATCTTGTTATGTTGATAGAAAATAATAATGCTCAGATAGCGGTATGTAATTACTGCGAATATACGGATAATAAAATTTACAATAGAAATATTATAAAAGAAAGATTATCGGTGTTATCTTCCGATGAGGCTTTACCGATGATTTTTACGTCATTAACTTTTGCCTGTTGGAATAAAATGTTTAAGGCAGAATTATTTCAAAACGAATTTTTTCGCACGGATATATCAATGGGTGAAGATTTGGACATTGTATTCAGATTGTTTTTAAAGTCAAAAAAAATATGCATAGGTAATGAAATAAAATATTATTATAGCAGAGAAAATTTTAAAAGCAGCACAAAACAGTCATTTAATGAAAATAAATTGTCGGTTTTTAAGGCGCTTTTATTCATAGAGGATTATGCAAATTCAATAAAAAACGAAAAATTGCGCATATTGGCGTTGTATTCCAAAACATGCCATGCCGTTGATTTTTTAAAGCAAATTGTAAAATCCGGATTTTATAATAAAAAAGTTACAACTGATTTGCAAAAAATCGTTCGTAGAAATATTTTATTATATTTGAAAAGTCAGTGCGCTTTGGCGGATAAGTTATTCGCTTTAACCGTCATGATAAATTTTAATTTAACAAAATCAATACATAAAATGTTAAAACCGGTATATAAAAAATAAAATGTATTATATATATAATAAGGATTCAATATGACAAAAACAATATCATTGTATTATCATGCCGGAAGTAAAAATCACGGTTGTGAAGCTATTGTGAGGAGTACTTTAAAAATATTGAAAAACTGCGATGTAAATATTTTTTCTTTCAGGCCTGAAGAGGATAACTTTTTTAAAATTCCGGCAACTGTTTTGCCGTTGATAAATGAAAATGCAAATAAAAAAAATGCAAGAATAACCATAAAACAATTAATAACGTCAATACTTCAAAAATATTTTCCAAAATATGTTTTAGTTTTTTTAACAAGACTAAGAAGACGAGTAGCTGGAGTTAATTATGATAAAAACATGTATTCGCTTTTATTAAATGACAGATCGGAAAAAATGATTTCCATAGGCGGGGATAACTATTGTTATGAAGAAATGATTAATTTGCTTTATTTTTTAAATAAATCTTTGTGCGATATCGGGAAAAAAACCGTTTTATTGGGGTGTTCAATTGAACCAAAAATAATAAAAAATAATAAAAATGATCTTTTGGCATACAGCTTAATAGTTGCGAGGGAATCTTTAACATATAATGGATTACTTGAAAATAATATTAATAAAAATACTCATTTAATACCTGATCCGGCATTTCTTTTAGACGCTATAATCCCGTCAGATTTGCCGAAAGAATATATCATAGGCCATACGGTAGGCATAAATATAAGTCCTATGGTACAGAAATTAGAAAAAGCTCAGGATATAACGTATAAAAATATTATTAAACTTATTAATAATATTTTAAGCGATACTGATATGAATATCGCTCTTATTCCTCATGTTGTCCGTGACGGCGATAATGATAAAAATCCGCTTGAAAATCTTTATAAAAAATTTAAAGATACCGGCAGAGTCTGTTTTTTTGGGCAAGATTATAATTGTATGCAAATCAAGGGTATAATTTCAAAATGCAGGTTTTTAGTCGCCGCAAGAACTCATGCAACAATAGCCGGATATTCTTCCCAAGTTCCGACACTTGCGATAGGCTATTCGATTAAATCAAAAGGAATTGCTAAAGATATTTTCGGGTCTTATGATGATTATGTCGTTCCGGTACAAAATCTGAAAAAAGAAGATGATGTTTTAAACTTATTTAAAAAATTAATGTTTAAAGAAAAAGAAATAAGACAGCATTATAAACAATTTATGCCGGGTTATATAGAAAAAGTTTGGAAAATAAAAGATTTAATAGAAAATTTAAAAGATTAAAATATAATGGAGCTGATATGAAAAAAGTTTTAATAGTCATTGTCGCTGCAAAATATAATATGGGTTCGCAGATGCTCTTAAGAGGTATTTCGGGCATAGCTAAAGATGCCGGCGCTGATTTAATAGACATTTCATCTGCGGATATTAAACGCGGTGAAAGTTTAGGAATACCGTTTGTTAATAACTATATACCAAGATTTTATAATATTTTCAGCAATTATTTCGTTTCAAAAATATTCGGATTACTGCGCAGACTTACAAATAATTTAGATTTGATTACTATCGTAAAAAGTCATTTGTTGGTCAAAAATATGAAAAAATACGATCTGATTATACTTGTTGCCGCCGATAATTATGATCATACTGTCGGAAGAAATCCGTTAGATGTTTTTGTTAAATATCTTAATAGGATGGAAAATCGTCCTAAAATATTACTTTATGATTTTTCTATGAAAAAGGAAAATATTACAAAACATTTAATAAATACAATTTCAAAAGTAGACGCTTTAACCGTAAGAGATACTCTTTCTTTTGATAATCTTAAAGAATTTGCTTCTGAAGAAAAGATTTTCTTGTATTCGGATCCGGCTTTTAGAGTTAAGGCGAGTAAAGTAGAATTTGACGATCTTTATTTTGACAAAGATTATGTAGGATTGAACTTAAGCGCTCTTGTGGCAGGAGCATATAATACTGATAAATATAAAAAAGTTATGGAAGCTGCTTGTAAACTTATAGATGTAATTTTGATGAAGGATAATCTTAACATTATTTTTATTCCGCATGTTATGCAAAACGCAGATCTTTCTGTATTGCGACATTTATATAAAAAATATAAATATACAAACAGAGTTTATCTGATATCGGATGAAACATTAAACGGTCCGCAGCTTAAATATATAATATCAAAATGCCGTTTCTTTATAGGGGCAAGAACTCATTCTACCATAGCTGCATACAGTTCTTGCGTTCCTACCTTAGTTTTGGGATATTCTATAAAGTCATTGGGGATTGCCAAAGATCTATTTGGCACGTATGATAATTTTGTTATTAATGTAAATTCTTTGCAATATGACGCTAACCGTCTTGCAGACGGTTTTATTTGGCTTTATAATCATGAAACGGAAATTAGAAATAAACTAAAAGAAATTATGCCTTCATATATTGAAAGTTCTGAAAAAGTAGGGCAGCTTATATCGAAGTTACTGGAAAAATAAATATGAATCAAAGAAAAGCAGGTGCCGTATTATCGTATGTAGGAATAGCAGGCAATACTGTTGCAAGTTTTATTTTTGTTCCAATATTAATATCATTGTTGGGCAAAGAGCAATTCGGTCTTTATCAACTGGTCGGTTCAATGATAGCATATCTTATGATAATGGATTTCGGCTTGGCAAATACGACTACAAGATATTATTCCATATATATGGCGCAAGGCAATGACAAATCTAAGGAAAATTTGCTTGCCACAACAGGTGTTTTATATTGTCTTATATCTGCCGCTATAGTAATTGCCGGGATATGCGGAATTGATTATCTTATATCATTTTATACTAACACGTTATCTCCTCAAGATATAGCCGTAGCTAAAAAAATGTTTTATATTTTACTGGTAAATGTTGCAATTGTTATTCCTGCTAATATTTTTACGGCTGTTATAAACTCACATGAAAAATTTATTTTTTCAAAAACAATTATAATTTTTACGGCTTTCTTTAGACCTTTAACTATATTATTATTTTTATTGATCAGTACAAATATTATTACGGTTGTCGTAGTTCAAACGGTATTTAATATTTTAATTGTAGCGGCGAATATTTATTTTGCTTTATTTATTTTGAAAGCAAAATTTAAATTATATTTTTGGGATTGGAAACTTGTAAAGGAAATTTTAAGATTTTCATTTTTTGTATTTATTCCCGGGATAATGAACTTGGCATATTGGAAAACAGGTCAAATAATATTGGGTGCTGTATCGGGAGCTAACACGGTGGCGGTTTATGCCACGGCTATATTAATAGCTAATGCGTATATTTCGCTTTCCGGGTCTATAAGCGGCGTGTTTTTGCCAAGACTTTCTGCCATTACGGCAAAGACCGATGATATGTCTGAAATTAATAATATTTTTATAAGCAGCAGCAGAATACAATTTTTGCTATTGGCATTATTTTTAAGCGGTTTTATAGTCTACGGCAAAGAATTTATGTTTTTCTGGCTTGGAGAATCTTTTATAAGCGGTTATTATCTCGCTTTAATTTTTATGCTTGGGTTGTTTATTTGTTTAGTTCAAGGAGTAGGCGGTCCGATAGTACAGGCAAAAAACAAACATGCTTTTAGATCAGTTGTCTATTTTTTGTTAGGGCTTGCCAATATTGCGATTTCTATACCCATGGCAAAGCTTTACGGCGCATTGGGATGCGCAATAACAACCGGGTTCTGTTTACTTTTGGGACAAACGATTATTATGAATATTTATTATCATAAAATAGGAATTGCGATATTTAAATTTTTTAAAGAAATATTTTTTAGTTCATTTGTAGTTTTTGGAGTTTCTATTGCGGCAATAATTATAAAATATTATTGGGTTTGCGATAATTTATATTCTTTTCTGTCGCAAATAGTTATTTTTACTTTAATGTATTCAATTCTTATGTGGAAATTATTTATGAATGATTACGAAAAAAATCTTGTCTTGAACCCTTTATTCAAGGCTTTAAATAAGGTTTAAACATATTATGAATAATTTAAAAAGAAACTGTTCTTTGGATATTTTCAGATATGTTTGCGCATTGCTTGTAGTTGCGATTCATGTGCATCCTTTGATGGATGTCAACGGTTCAATAGGTTATGCCGCTACTTATGTTATTCCCAGAATAGCGGTTCCGTTTTTCTTTGTAGTATCGGGATATTATTTTATACAAAATTTATGCAATAATAATTCCGTATTTAAAACTATAAAGAAAATGTTAAGTATTTATATTGTATGGAGTTTTATATATCTTTGCATTGACATTTTTAAATCAACATCCGCTTCAGTTTCGTTAAATATTATTTTGAAAGAATCAATATTGAAGTTCTTTATTTTCGGTTCTTATTACCATTTATGGTTTTTCCCTGCTTTATTTTTTGCAATGGCGGCAGTATTTATAGCGCATAAATTTAAATTTTTAAAATTGTTATTTATAATTTCATTAATATTTTATATTATCGGATGCATAGGATGTTCGTGGTATGAGATCGGCGATAAAATTCCGTTTATATCAAATATAATAAAATTACATGAATTTAATATTATAAGAAGAGTATTGCTTATGGGGCTTCCGTTTTTTATGATAGGCTATCTGTTAAATATTTTCAAATCAAAATATGAAACTTTAATAAATAAAAAACTAGTATTAATTTTAATAATAACATTAATATGTTTTTTAGCAGAAATACTTTTTGTTATTAAACAGGGGTTTCAACAAAATATAATACTGACATTTTTTTTATATCCTTTAATTACGATACTAACGATAATTTTATTAAAAAATCCGCTGCAACAATTTCAAAATATTGCTCACAAAACCAGAATTATGTCAAATTTTATTTATTGCGCGCATCCGTTGATAATTGTTTTGATGTCAATAATTTTTCAAAAAACCGGCATTACTATTAAAGAAACTTCAACATATATTATAGTTTGTTTTATTACTACGGCAGTCGGATATACTATTGCAAAAACAGATAAATTTTATATAAATAAGCTGGTTGCATAAAAAAATGATAAAAATAGAAGATAAATCTCAATGTTGCGGCTGCAATGCATGCGGGAATATATGCCCGCATGATGCAATTGCTATGAAATATGATAACGAAGGTTTTTTATATCCGCATGTAAATGAAAATCAATGCATAGAATGCGGATTGTGCGTAAAAGTTTGTCCGGTCATAAATAAATATCAAAAAAATACAGATTATAAATGTGATTTTATAGGCGGATATAATAAAGATGAAAATATTTTGAATGGTAGTTCATCCGGCGGTATTTTTTGGTTATTGGCAGAAAATATCATTGGCAGGAAAGGCGTTGTTTATGGCGTTGAATTAGGCGATAATTTTTATGTTTTTCATAACAGATCAGAATCTTTAAATGAATCTAAAAAATTTATGAAATCAAAATATCTTGAAAGTAATATAGGCTTGATATACCGAAAAGTAAAAAATGATTTGGAAAATAAACTTTACGTTCTTTTTTCCGGCACACCCTGCCAAATTGCAGGATTATGTTCTTATTTAGGAAAAGAATACTCTAATTTGTACACTTGCGATGTCGTGTGCCACGGAGTTCCTTCCAAGGTTGTATTTGATAAATACATACAAGAACTCAATATTAGTCAAAAAGCTAAAGCTGTATCAATATGCTGGCGTGATAAAAGCAAGGGTTGGGGGCCAAACAGAGTTACTGTTTATTTTAACGATAATCATAAACTGACATCTGTGTCGATAAAAAATCCTTATCAAGCGGGATTTCTTAAAAATCTCTATTTGAGGCCGTCATGTTATAAATGTAATTTTGCGAAATTGCCAAGAATGGCAGATATTTCATTGGCTGATTTTTGGGATTATGAAGGTAAATTGTCAAATAATAATAAAGGTTTATCCATAATTATATTATCTTCCGCAAAAGGCCTTCAATTATTTGATGAAATTAAAAAATATACCGAATATGAGTTTGTAGACGAGCAATCGGTTAGAAAAAAAAGCAGACATGTTCATTTGCCGCCTTTAAATAATGAAAAAAGAAATTTATTCTTTAGAGATTTAAATAAATATTCTTTTAATGAATTATCGAAAAAGTATATTTATAATATAACATTAAGAAAAATACTGTCTATAATAAAGTGGAAAATATATAAAATTATGACAAAATAGAATGGGTTTTTAATTAAAATAATGATAAAAATAACTTCTAAAACAAACTGTTGCGGATGCGGAGCCTGTTCTCAAATTTGCCAATTTGATGCAATTAAGATGCAGGAAGACGAAGAAGGGTTCTTGTATCCGACAGTTGATAAAAATAAATGCACGGAATGCGAACTTTGTTTAAAAATATGTCCGATTAATAATAATAACCCGAAAAATTTTATCAGCAAGTGTTATGCCGCAATAAATAAAGATAATGAAACAGTCAGACTCAGCACATCTGCCGGTATGTTCAGCATTTTCGCCGAGCATATTTTAAAATTAAAGGGTGTCGTTTTCGGCGCAGTTTTTGATGAATATTTTAATGTAAAGCACTCATATGCCGAAAATACGGATGATTTGGATAAAATAAGACGTTCAAAATATGTTCAAAGCGACATAGGCGGTTCTTACAGACAGGTAAAAACATTTTTGGATAACGGCAGATATGTATTATTTACCGGTACGCCGTGCCAGATAGCAGGGCTTAAAAATTATTTGCAAAAAGGCTATGAGAATCTTTATGTTTTGGATATTATATGCCACAGTGTTCCGTCTCCGAGAGTTTGGAAAATGTTTCTGGAACAAAATTTTGAAATTTCAACAATAGACAAAATAAATTTTAGAGATAAATCTTTTGGCTGGGATAAATCATATTTAAAATTTTATTTTTCTGACGGAACAGTTTGCCCGTTACATAAGAAATCCGGGAAAATTGATAATCTTTCTTATTATAAAGGTTTTTTTGCTATGTTATACTCTCGTCCAAGCTGTCATGATTGTAAATTCAGGGGCGCTAAAAAGTACAGCGATATGACAATGGCCGATTTTTGGGGAATAAAAAATGTTATGCCGGAAATGTATGATACAAAAGGAGTTTCTGCTTTAACTTTAAATTCTGAAAAAGGATATGAAATTTTTAAAGAAATAAAAAACGATGCCATTTATAAAGAGACAAATATAAAATATCTTGAACTATATAATCCTTGTTTGGTTAAATCACTAGCTCCGAATCCTAAAAGACAAGAATTTTTTAGAAATTATCAAATAGAACCGTTGAATCATCTTATAAACCGTCTTCTATATAAATCATTTTTTAAGAAATGTATTATTTATTTAAAAATGAAATATAAAATTTTAACAAATAATATACCTTAATTGATATAATTAATATTATAGTCAATATATTTTATTGAAAATATACCCTATATAATATATAATTTTATAAATGTTTTTGGAGGATATGCATGGAACTTGGTAAAGAAGTGGCAATATTAAGAAAAAATGCAGGATTTACTCAGGTTGAATTATCCAAAAAAACAAAAGTCGGTTTAAGGCTTATAAGGTATATAGAGCAGGGTGGAAACCACTTCAGGTATGATAAACTTGAAATACTTTTAAAATTTTTAGGCTATCACGTTGAAATAGTAAAAGACGCTTATATTGTAACTAAAACTGAACAAAATCCTTCCGAACAGCTCCAACTTGATATTTAATTGTAGTAATGGTAATGCTTATAATATCCGTACTTACCGTAAGAAAGACCTTTCTCTTTAAAATGCGTAATTACGGAGCCGAGAATTTTAATATTTGCTTTTTGTAATTTTGCTATTGCCAGTTTTGCAAGTTTAGAATTTGTTGTTCCGTGTTTAATAACAAACACCGATTTATTTATTACCTTGCCCCATAATAACGTATCGCTTACCGGTATTATAGCAGGACAATCAACTATTACCGTGTCATAATTCTGTTTGCACCATTTTATAAATTCCACAAGTACGGGCGTATTCAATAATTCAGAAGGATTAGGAGGTCTTATACCGGATGTCATAATATGCAGATTTTCAATTTCGCTTTCCTGTATATTTGATGAAAAATCCTGTTTTTGAGTCCAAATATTGCTTAACCCCTTATCGGTTGTTAATTTAAAAATTCTATGCAGTCTTGATCTTCTGAAATCACCGTCTATGAGCAAAACTTTTTTACCTATCTGCGCCATTGATATGGCAAGATTTGTCGCAAGATGGGTTTTGCCTTCGCCCTGAAGAGAACTTACTACAAGTATCGGAGACTTTTGATCATCCGATAAAGTGAAATTAATCATTGTTCTTATATTTCTGATTTGCTCGGACATAATATGATTGCCGGGTTTTAACATTATTTCATATTCTTTTTTCGGAGAATTGCTTTTTTCCTTTTCAAACGGAACAAACCCCAAAAAAGGCAAGTTAAGTATTTTTTCAAGATCTTCCGAATTTTTAATGCTTTTGTCTATAAATTCAATAAAAAAGACAATAATAAAAGAGATAATTAAACCGGATAATACTCCTATCAAAAGATTTATTATTTTTCTCGGTATGTAAGGAGCGTTAGGAATTGTTGCTGCGTCAATAATTCTTATATTGTTTCCGGAGAATTGTCCCGAAAGCTCTATTTTTAAACTTTCTATTATACGTTTTGTTTCTGTCGCAATTTTTGATTGTATGGATATTATTTGTTTTTTTACCGATATTACGTCGGGATGATTTTCCGTATATTTTGCGGTTAATTTTGCATAATCGCCTTGCAATGTTATTTCTCGGTTTTTAAGATTTTTTATAAAATCACTGTTTACTACCTGAGGAAGAGAATTAAGAATTTCTTCCTGGCGGCTGCTTTTCTCGGTGCTTTCCAAAGCTTTAATAACGTCCTGAGCGATTACGACTCTGTTGTTTATATTATCCGTTACAAAAGTTTTAGCGAGAGTATTGGCTATTTTTTCAGTAAGATTTTTTTCGTATGAAGATACTTCCAGATTGACAAGTCTGCTTCTGATAATGGGCTTTACTTCTATTCGTTTTTTTAATTTTAACCATCCGTTGGGATTTTTGAATTCCTGATAACTGTCAAGATTTAAAGATTTATGAACTTTTTCCAAAAGTGTTCTTGATTCCATAAGCTGGTACTGCGTTCTGTAATAATCTTCGTCGCTTGTCCATGAATCAAAAGAATTTGTCTCAATTCTTCCGGAATCTTCTCTGTCTATCATCATTAAAACCGATGATTTGTAAACGGGTTGTATTAAAATATTTGCGGTGATTGCTCCTATAAGTCCGATAACGGTGAGTACGGATATTAACCAGAAATGTTTTAAAACGATGGATATATAATAAGAAAAATCAAAAGTGTCATTTTGCACGAAATTATTTGAATTAGGAGTCATTTTATCCTCTTATCTTAAAACATGCTTTGCGGAACAAATATAACATCGTTAGGCATCAGGTTTATATCAAGCGATTTTTTGCCTTGTTTTGTAATTTGTGATATATCAACTTCTATGCTTTTTTGGATGCCGTTTTCCATTCTTAAAACTTTTACTTTAGAAGTTGCGGCGACCGAAGTAAATCCTCCGGCGGAAGTTATTGCTTCAAGAACTGTCAAAGATTTTCCGGGAGGTATAGGTATCGCCGAGGGTGTTTTTACTTCTCCCAATATATAAATTGTAGTATTGCCGTATTCTTTGATAAGCAATGAAACCTGAGGGTTTTTTATGTATTTTTTTAATTCGGCAGACAGCATTTCCTCAGCCTGTGCGACGGATTTGTCTGCAATTTTAATATTACCTACCAACGGAAAAGTTATCGTTCCTCCGCCTGATATTCTTAAAGTTCTGTCCATGCCGTTTTCCATAAACACTTTAATGTCTATCAAATCTCCGGATTGCAGAACATAATCGGCGGAACTCTTTAACTGGGCGATATTGCTTTCAACCTGTTTTGATAAACATTCATTGTAGCCGGCCGGAGTATCCGGCAAAATGTTGTTGTCATCTTTGACAATATTTTTTGCGGATGAACATGAAAATAAAAAAATAGTAAGAAATACAACATAAAAAGGCTTTAACATATCGTTTAATTATATAAAAAATAAATATTTTTGACAAACACGCTGATTTTCAGGCATTATCCGTTAATTAATCGGTAAAGATAAGAAAAATCACTGTTAAAAGGATATTTTTTTAAATTGGTTACGGTTAACTCATCCGCTTTTTTTAAATATTCCTGTTTTTTTTCATTTGCGAATAAATCCGATTTTGCGGCCTCATAATAAAAAAGTCCCAGCGCATAGGCATAACGCGGATTATCGGATAAGCCGATAGCTCGTTCATAGTTTGTTATTTTGTTTTCCAAAGATAATTTTTTTGCAAAAACCGTCATTCTCCAGGCCATTGCGTCTTTCAGCGAAAAATAAACGGTTAGAATAAATAACAGACAAAAAATAATTTTTATTACCGCAGGCAATCTGTAGTATTTAACGGTATCTTTATAAAAAGACGAAGAGGATAATAATGCCAATGAAATAAAAAATAATACGGCATTTGCAGGGATGTGCAAATGGAAATCCACAATGCATGAAACAGACATTGAAAAAACAGCGCATAAAAGGGCTATGAATTTTATTTTTTTTGCATTATCTAAAATTTTAATTTGTCGCAAGAACAAATACATGTTAAACAAAAAAAGCAGAAACAATAATATTCCCAAAGGATATCCTATCCCGACAAGCAATTCAAGCCAGTCATTATGAAGTCTTTTTGGATATTGTTCAATTTCCATGTTTAAATATTTATTTATGCTTATTGAAAAAGCGCCCATGCCTACGCCGGTCAAAGGAAAATCTTTAAGCATGTCAAAACCGGCTTTATACAGCGATAATCTTGCCTGTTCCGAAAAACCGCCGGTATGACGTTTACTGAATTTATTTATTGTTTCGGTGTTTTTATATAAATATAAAGAACTTATAAAGAACAACAGGCAGACAAATGATAATTTTATTATGCGGGTTTTGATGTTTTTTGATAAATAGAAAGAAGTTAAAAAAAGAAAAATAAATAAAGATATAAACGCGGACAGCATTGCTCCTCTTGAACGCGTGAATATTACGGAAACAAGCAGTAATGAGCACATTATTAACAAAAGGATTTTTTTGCCGGCTGAATTGTCAGAAAATTTCGGCAAAATAACGGCCAGCGCCATAAAAAAAGCCGCCGATAAAAAAGAACCTGCATTATTTCTGTTTACAAAAGGCCCGAAAGCAAAATTTATTTTATCTCCCAAAAAAAACTGAATATATTCTCCGTTTTGGGCGGATAGTCCGATAACGGCGATGATAAACGAAGATATCAGACTGAATAACAAGATTTTATTTTGATTTTCTGCGTTTTCAAAATTTTGGGTAATTATGAAAAAAATCGAGAAATAAAGAACAAAAATCATTAATTCCTGCAGCGTAAAAATAGGACATATTGATAACGGAATTAATCGTCCTTTTTCCAAAATGGTATGAAAATTTAATATTTGAACGCATGAAATTATAATAAGAACGAAAAATATGCAGCTTATTATGATCGAAGGTTTGGTAAAAGCGTATTTTTTTTTCGTTGAAAGCAAGAAGCATAATATTGCAAAGATTCCGGTTTGTAAAATAAGAAAAGACCAAGGCTCTGTTCCCGCAAAAGCAAGAGGAAGAAAAAAAATAAGGATTATAAGCAATATGTACGAAAGTTTTTTCATAAAGTATTTTAATGAGAATATAAATTTTTAAGCAGTTTTATTTCTTCGGCATAACCGTCAATTTCATTCGGCGTTTCCAGATAAAACGGCAAATTGTATAAGGCTTTATGATTTATGACTTTTTGTATGGTTTTTATTCCTAAAGCGCCTTTTCCTATTTTTTGATGTCTGTCTTTATGGCTTGCATAAGCGTTCATTGAATCGTTCAAATGAACGGCTTTTAGATATTTTAGTCCGACGATTTTGTCAAAATTGTTAATAACTCCGTCTAAATCGTTTATAATATCGTAGCCGGCATCGTGTATATGGCATGTATCTAAACATATTCCTATTTTATCTTTAAGTATTATGCGTTCAATAATCATTTTTAATTCTTCAAAAGTTCCGCCTATTTCGCTGCCTTTGCCTGACATAGTTTCAAGAAGAACAACGGTGGATTGAACCGGTTTTAAAACATCGTTGAGAAGATTTGTTATGTAATTTATTCCCGTTTCAATGCCCTGTCCGACATGGCTGCCCGGATGAAAGTCATACATATTTCCCGGAGTAAGTTCAAGACGTGCAAGATCATCAATAAATATTTTTTTTGCCAATTCTCTTACAGATTCCGTCGGAGAACAAGGATTTAATGTATAAGGGGAATGGGCGAGTATTTTTGCAAAATTATGTTCTTTTGCTGTTTTTAAAAAAACTTTGATATCCTTTCGGTCAATATCTTTTGCTTTGAATCCTCTGGGATTTCTTGTAAAAAACTGAAACGTGTTTGCGCCTATGCTCAAAGCCGTTTTCGCCATATCCGCATAACCTTTTGACGCTGAAAGATGACAGCCTATATTTAGCATTTTCTCATCCTTTTTATAATTTTTTTATTTTCCGGAGCCACCCTGTACGATTCGGTTATTTTTTGTAAAGATTTGTTAAAAGTAAAAGTATCAAGACTGTTGTTTTTTAAATATTGTAATGTTATGTCAGGATATTTTATAAAGGCCGCCGATATTGCCCATGCAGCCGCCATTTTTACATAATAACCGTCGTTTTTTATTTTATCAATTTCTTTCAAAACATCATATATGTAATCGTCTGTCAAAAAATAGCAAAGCATCATTACAATCACAAATCTGAGTTCAAATTCTTTTTTTGATTTTGAATATTTTTTTATAAAATTCCAGATTTCTTTTCTGTAGTTTTTGGTTATTTTGAGGCTGCCGCAAAAAATATCGCATACAGCCCAGTTATCTATTTTAGGCAAAAACATTTTAACTTCGCGCAGTATGCCGGCGATATCGTTTTTTAAATATCCTATAAGAATCGCCTGTATCATAATTTCTTCAAAATATTCGGGTTTTAAAGCAAGATAAACTTCAGATTTATTTTCTTTAAATATTTCTTTTGCGATTTTACGCACAAGCGGTATTTTAACGCCTATTATGTTTTGTGTTCCGGGACAAAGCGCGGAACTGAATTTTTGGTATTTTTTATCTGAAACTTTTAAAAGTTTCTTTAATATCTCATTTTTCATTTTCTAAATCCAGTAAATATTTTTTAATTTTTATTCCGCCGGAATAACCGCCTATATCGCCGTTTTTCCTTATGACTCTGTGGCACGGAATAAAAATCGGTATAGGATTGCGGCTGTTTACCGTTGCGACGGCTCTGGTATGGGTCGGTTTTGATATATTTTCTGCCAATTGTAAATATGAAATAGTTGTTCCGTATGGGATTTTTTTTAATTGATTAAGTACGGTTTGCGCATAAACGCTTACCTGCGGATCAAATTTTAAATTAAAAAATTTAATTTTTTTATTTAAATATAAATTTAACTGCTTTCCGGCATATTTGAGGGTTTTTGATTCAAAAAATAAAAAATCACTTATATTTGGGGGTTTTTTGAAATATAAATTTGTAATTTTATTATTTTTTTCGGCTATAAAAATTCTGCCTATAGGTGTTTGGTAGGAAAAAATATTCTTATCCATTGTGTTTTATATATTACAAATTTTATTCGTAGAATTTAACGCTGTTTGAATGTTTTTTAAAAAATTTAAGTATTTTAAAAACAACCGGCGTAAGTATAAGGTTGACTATAAGATAAATAAAAAAATTTGAGTTAAGTTCAATTGATTTTTTTGCAAAATCATTCGGAATCAAAAGATACAACAAGATTAAAAGAAGATGAGTCGCAATAAGACATACCGACATTATTATAATTTGCGTGGCAATTTGATCTTTATTTAAATTTCGGTTAAATTTACCCGCTATGTATCCAGCTATCGTAAGACTTAAAGCCCTGATTCCGAAAATATCCGTAGATAAAATATCCCAGGATAATCCGTATAAAAAACCGGTAAGCTGTCCTTTCATCGGGCCTTTGTTTAAAGCAACGTATACGACATACATTAAAATGAAATTTGGATAAATTGAATTGCAAACGAAGTATTTCGGTATTACAAACTGTATTATCAGAAGGACTGCATACAATAAAAACATCAAAATAATATTTATCATTTATTTTGATTCCTCTGCCGGCATTATTACGGCAACTTCATAAATTCTTTGTTTTTGCACGTACGGCAATACCAGAATTTCGGCATAATCGTCATATGGAGTTTTTGTAATCTCCGAAATTTGTCCTATCGGAATATCGCTGCTGAAAACGGAACTCAGAGGTCCCGTTACAATTTCATCGTTTATATTTAGTTTTGAAGATTGAGGAACGTGTAATAGTTTCAGATACCGCGAGTCGGTCCCTTCAATCAAACAGTCAATATCGGCGTTTTTAATTTGAACGGGTACGGCAAACAGAGAATTTGTTATCAATGCTATTTTTGCGGTTGAATCATAAACTTCCGCGGTTTTGCCTATTACGCACATTTTGTTGTCTCTCATTATCGTTACCACAGGCATATCTTTTTTTATGCCGAAGTTTTGTCCTTTGTTTATAATAAGCCATTTATACCAGTGGTCAGGTTCTCTGATTATAATGTTTGCGAATAATAATTTAGTTTTTTTCGGCGGCTGTAATGATAATATGTTTTTTAATTTGATATTTTCTTCAAGAACCGACTGATAATCGCGTAATTGTTCCGTCAATAATACGATTTGCCCGCGCAATATTATGTTTTCCTGGTAAACGCGGAAAATATTTGACATATTTGTTATAAATTTATTTGAACTTGAAAACGAATCTGAAGCAAATTGTATCCCGGGTGTTAAAAAATGATACGTTAAGTTTCTTAAAATCGTAACAGGCTGCGAAATTCTTGCAAAAATTAACATCAACGATAACAATATAAGAACGAAAAAAACCTTATTTACTGCTTTATTATCGTTATTTTTCATGATTGCCTGAAACTAAATAAGATTTCGTTTTTCAGCCAATTTGATATTATCCAATTCTTCCAGATAAATACCGGTTCCTCTTACTACGCATGTTAAAGGATCATCGGCTATATTTATAGGCAGTTCCGTTTCCTGAGCCAGCAGTTCCGGAAATCCTCTGAGAAGCGCTCCGCCGCCCGCTAAAACTATGCCTCTGTCAACCAGATCAGCCGCTAATTCCGCCGGCGTTTCCTCAAGCGTATCTTTTATAACTTCAATAATTGTTTTTACCGGTTCGGATAAAGCGGATCTTACTTCTTCTGATGTAACTAAAATCGTTTTTGGAAGCCCCGTAACCTGATCTCTTCCTTTTACTTCCATTGTCAGTTCTTCGTCCATCGGGAAAACCGATCCGATTTCCATTTTAACTACTTCCGCGGTATTTTCTCCGATGAGTAAGTTATATTTTCTTCTGAAATATTGTACTATGGCTTCATCCATCTCGTCTCCGGCTACGTCTACCGCTTTTGAAACAACCATTCCGCCCAAAGAAATCACGGCCACGTCGGTGGTGCCACCTCCGATGTCAACGATCATGCTTCCTTCCGGTTCCTGTATGGGAATACCGGCGCCGATTGCCGCCGCCATAGGCTCTTCTATAAGATAAACTTCTCTTGCTCCGGCCTGTTCGGCTGATTCTTTTACCGCTCTTCTTTCAACTTCCGTTATTCCGGAAGGAATTCCTATAACGATTCTCGGATGGAGCAAACTTTTTGATTTATTAATTTTCTTTATAAAGTAGCGGATCATTTTTTCGGTAGCCGCAAAATCCGCTATTACTCCGTTTCTAAGAGGACGTACGGCAACGATATTTGCCGGAGTTTTACCCAACATTTTTTTTGCTTCTGTTCCTATGGCGAGCACATTTTTCGTGTCTTTATCCATTGCGACGACAGAAGGTTCCGTTAAAACAACGCCCTGTCCTTTTACATAAACTAATACTGCCGCGGTTCCTAGATCAATTCCCATGTCGTTTGAAAACAATTTGAATAACCAATTAAACATTTTATACCTTCTTCAAAATAATATTTATTAACTGCCGGAATTATACAAAATATTTATAAAAAAAGATATAAAGATGTTTTATCGTTAAAAACGGCTGATTTTAAATTGACAAATTACTAATATTTTTGTATTCTTTCACACGTTCAGTATCAATGCAGTGCCGACGTAGCTCAGTTGGTAGAGCAACGGTTTTGTAAACCGTTGGTCGGAGGTTCAAGTCCTCTCGTCGGCTGATGACTTTTCTTAAGGCTGTATAAAAATTCTAAAAAAGTGAGCTTATGAAAAAAAGAGTAAGTTTCAGCCTAGGTTTTAAGTTTACGATAGCAATATCGGTAGTTATAATTCTCACATCCGTAATATTGACATGGTTTTTTGTTAAGGGGCAGACGTTGCTTCTTAAAAGTTTTGTTGAAAACAGAGCCGTTATTTTGGCCCATTCCCTTGCTACGTCAAGCGAATACGGCGTTCTTGCCCAAAGCAGAGAATTTCTTTCGCATTTAACCAAAATTACCATAAAAGAAGAAGATGTTCTGTACGCTCTTATATATGACGATAAAGGCGACGTATTGTCCGATACGACCGTATCAGACAGTTCTGTTTATAATTATTTGAACGATGCGGATAAAAAACAGTTTGATTTGACTTCGTTAAAAGAAAGCGGCACGCAGAAAAATATTATTTTTATATCCAACGTTGGTGAAATTATTGAAGTTATCGTTCCTATTTTATCATATGATTCTTCAACCGGAATCAATCCGGGCGACGACGCTAACGTAGTAGGCGTAGTGCGCGTAGGTCTTACGCTTGAAAGAATAAAATATCAGATTAAAGAAATTACAAAAAATATTCTTTTCTTGACGATAGTCGTTATTTTTGCCGGTATTATCATTTCGTCTTTCCTGATAAAAATACTGATAAAACCTATAGATTATTTAATGGTTGGAACAAATAAAATAGCAAACGGCGATTTAACTTACAGAATTCCGTTGATTTCCAGAGATGAGTTCAGAAATCTTTCAATATCTTTTAATTCAATGGCCGCCGATATTGAAGTTAAAATAAAAGAATTAAACAAAGAGAAAAAAGAACTGTTGAATCTTAAAGTCGCTTTTGAAGAAAGAAGCCAGGAGCTTGAGGAAACGCTGGATAAAGTTCAAAGCATACAGCAGGATCTTATACGTTCCGAAAAATTCGCGACTGTCGGACGTCTTGCTTCTTCTGTCGCGCACGAACTCAGAAATCCTCTGGCAAGCATTAAAAATATATCCTACTTTCTTTCAAAACTCGGAGCTTTTGCGGACGATAAATCAAGACAGATGGTTGAAATGCTGTCATCCGAAGTTTTAAGGGCAAATAAAATCATTACCGAACTTCTTGATTATTCAAAAACAAGGAAATTGAGCAAATTTGACATTGATATAGATACTTTTATTGAGAAAGCGGTACAAACCGTCACTCTTGCGGAAAATATAAAACTCGTTCTTAATCTTGAATCATTTAAAGCAATGATAGATCCCGACAGAATCACGCAGGTTCTTGTAAATTTGATTTCAAACGCCAGAGACGCAATGCCTCAAAACGGCGGAGTTATAACAGTAGCGGCGAAAAAAACAGACGAGGATTCTTTTATTATATCTGTTGAAGATAATGCGTGCGGAATAGATCCGGAATCATTAAAGCGTATATTTGAGCCGTTGTTTACCACAAAGCTGAAAGGAATAGGTTTAGGTCTTCCGATAGTAAAAGAAATCGTTGAGGCGCATAACGGACAAATTACGGTAGAAAGCACTATAAACGTCGGGACGGTATTTACAATTAAACTTCCCATAGCTTAAAGGAATATTATGAAATCGGGGAAAATAAAAATATTGATAGTTGACGACGAAGACGCTTTAAGGTTTTCTTTGGCAAGTATCTTGGAATTGGAAGGCTATGAAGTTCAGTCGGCTTCAAACGGATTTGAAGCCGTTGAAATTGCCTCAAAAGAATCATTTGATATTTTAATCTCGGATATAAGAATGCCCGGGATGACAGGTACGGAAGCTTTTCAGAAAATAAGAAAAATACAACCTAATATTATCGGCATAATGATGACGGCTTACGCTTTAAACGACCTTATTACGCAGGCTTTAAACGCCGGAGCATTTACCTGTCTGTCAAAACCTTTTGAAGTGGAAACGGTTTTGTCAACCATATCGGATGTTATATCAAGGCCTTTTGCCGTTGTTGTTGACGACGATGAACAATTGAATACGAAGTTTCTCGCATACTTGAAAAACAGCGGGTTAAATGTTGCAACCGCTCAAAAGGATGTGGAGAAAATATCGTTTATGCTGAAACACAAACCGGATGTTCTTATATTCGGATTAGACGAAGATTTCAAAGCAAGCAAATTATTGTTCCAAAATTTAAAAGATTTGATAGGCACTGTTCCTAAAGTTATAGTTGTATATGACGAATCCGACGCCGCAAATATAGACGATATTAAAAAATTGGGGATAGCCAATTTTGTGAAGAAACCTATCAACGTAAAGGATGTTTTTCTGTTTCTTGATAAAGGTAAACGAAAAATAAACGTAGCAATGATCAATATGAACGACGAAGAGTTTGTGGAATTAAAATCTCTTTTGTTAAAAGAGGGATTTAATTTATTTCAATACGGAACGGCGAATGATTTTTTTGACGAATTAAAAGATTGTTTTTTTGATGCGGTTTTGATAAATACTCCCATTGAAAAAGATGTTGCTTCTTTTCATGATAAATTGCAGCAGGAAATGCCGAATTTAGGCGCGATATACGTGCTTAATTCCAAGGCCGATATTGATACCGTCGCAAGAAAAGCGTGTTTTTATACCATAAAACCGCTGGATATTGATAAAGTAGTCAATCTGATACATCAAATAACAAAAGAATAAGAATGGAAGAAAAAAAATATACTTTTACCAAGAAAGAATTAAACGCCGAGAAATCTAAGGCAATCGGAAGATTTGCCTCGATCGCTTCCCATGATCTTAAAAATGTTTTGGGCAGTTTGCTGAATATGTCGTATTATTTCACAAAAGTCTTGAAAGTTGAAGGGGAAATGCCCAATAAAATGTTGGGTTTATTATCATCCGAGATTAAAAAACTGAATACCACCGTAACAGAACTTTTGGATATGACCAGAGTAAAACAGCTGACAAAAGAAAGCTGCGATTTGTTTGACATAGTTACGAAATCAATAGAGAATTCAAAAGCGGAAGGAATAGATTTTGAGACGGATTTAATACATGTTAAAATACACGCCGATGTTTTGAGAATGACGCAGGTTTTTTCAAATATTATCAAAAACGCAAAAGACGCAATGCAAAATAAAGGAAAAATTTCGGTTAAAATGTTTTTGAATGAAAATTTTGCGGATGTCGTGATTACCGATGAAGGCATAGGCATGGATGAAGAAACTCTTGAAAATTGTTTTGACCCTTTATTTACTACAAAAGCGACAAAAGCGGTCGGAATGGGTTTGACGGTTTCTTTACAGATTATTGAAATGCACGGCGGAAAAATAAGAATTGAAACTGAAAAAGGCAACGGCTGTTCCGTTTACATAACCCTTCCTGTCGTAAAATAAAAAAATTATTTTTTTATAAATGATATTTTGTTGCCGCTTTTTTTGACAATCCACTGTTTGTTGAGAATATAGGCGGCATCTTTCTTAGAACCGATCCATTTTATGATTCCATTTATGTGGTTTGAATCTTTTTTAACCGGCATAACATTTTTTAATATTCTGTATTTTATGACATCGTCGGAATTTGAGAAAGATTTCAGGCATACGGTTATTTGATTTTTTGATATTTTCGCATTTTTTAAAATAAAACTTGCCGTTTTTTTATCAAAATAGGCGTTTTCCCTTGCAATTATTTTTGATAGTTCAAAAAAATGTTCCGTTACAAGAGGATTTATTTTTTTCAGTTCAGGCAGTATATTTAATCTTATTTTGTTTCTAGTATAGTCCTGCGAGAAATTGGACTTGTCCGTGCAAAATTTTAATTTTTGTTTTTTTGCGTGCAATTCTATAAGGTCTCTTGAGACTGACAACAGCGGGCGTATTACGGAAATATTTTTATCCAATTTCCTTGAAACTGGAATACCCGCAAGCCCTTCGCTGCCCGTGCCTCTGATGAGCCACATTAAAATAGTTTCGGCCTGATCGTTCATATTATGAGCCGTTGCGATTTTGCCGCATTTTTCGGTTTTTGCGATATTAACGAGATGTAAATATCTTAACTGCCTGCCGGCTGTTTCAACCGATATATTATTTTTTAAAGCAAAATTTTTTGTATCCAGATTTTTTGAAATAAACCTGATATTTCTGAGTTTTGAAAATTTTTCAACCAGTTTAGTTTCTTTTACGGATTCTTTTCTGAGATTATGGTTAAAATTTACTACCGTAAGATCAATGTCCATGCTTTTTTTTAATCTGTAAAAAAGATCGGCCATGACGATTGAGTCCGCGCCTCCTGAAACGGCAAGAATTATTTTATCGCCGTTTGAGACCAGATTATTTTCTGTTATATGATTTTTAAAAATTTGCCATATTAACATAATTGTTATAATATTATACAATATACGCGATATTTTTGATATAATGAACGCTATGATATCATATGTTTGGAGTTTTAAATGAAAAATGCAATATCCGTATTAGTTGAAAATAAGTTCGGAGTTCTTGCCAGAATTTCAACATTGTTTGCCGCAAGAGGATTTAACATTGATTCTTTGGCTGTCGGAGAAACGGAAGACCCCGATATTTCAAGGATGACTATAGTCGTTGACGGCGACGAAAAAATTGTTGAACAGGTTGAAAAACAGCTTAATAAGCTTATAGACGTTATAAAAGTTTCAAATCTTTCCGGAACCGATCATATACAGAGAGATTTGGCGCTTATCAAAGTTTCGGTAAATAAGACAAACAGAGCGGAACTGATAAAAATAGTAGGTATCTTTAAAGCTAAAATCGTTGATATGACAAACACTTCAATGGTTTTGGAAATAGCCGGCGATGAAAAACAGATAGAATCGTTTATTGAAGTTTTGAAGCCTTTCCAGATAAAGGAAATGAGCAGAACCGGCGTTATAGCGATGGCAGTCAAATAATTTTGGAGGATAAGAGAATGGGATGTTCATGTTGTTGTGGAGAAAAAGAAGCAAAGATGTATTATGAAGCGGATGCAGACATCAGTTTGTTGAAAGGCAAAAAAATAGCTGTTTTGGGATACGGCAGCCAGGGGCACGCTCATTCCCAGAATTTGAGAGATTCGGGGCTTGACGTTATCATTGCGCAGAGACCCGGCGGCGATAATTATAAAAAAGCCGTTGAAGACGGCTGGAAACCGGTAAGCATAGCAGAAGCCGTAAAACAGGCAGACTGGATTCATATTCTTCTTCCGGATGAATTGCAGAGAAAACTCTGGGAAACCGAAATTAAGCCTAATCTTAAAAAAGGCGCGGTAGTAGGTTTTGCCCACGGATTTAATATAGTTTTTAAACAGATACAGGTTCCTAAAGAAAACGACGTTGTAATGATAGCGCCGAAAGGACCGGGACATCTTGTAAGAAGACAGTATGAAGAAGGCAAAGGAGTTCCTTGTCTTATAGCTGTTGAACAGAATGCAAGCGGCAAAGCTAAAGATTTGGCTCTTGCCTATGCAAAAGGTATCGGAGGAACAAGAGGCGGAGTTTTGGAAACGACTTTTAAAGAAGAAACCGAAACAGATCTTTTCGGAGAACAGGCCGTTTTATGCGGAGGTCTGGTAGAATTGGTAACTGCCGGTTTTGAAACGCTTGTAAACGCAGGTTATCAGCCTGAGATCGCTTATTTTGAATGTTTTCACGAAGTAAAACTTATAGTAGACTTGATGTTTGAAGGCGGAATAGCGAAAATGAATCACTCTATTTCCGATACGGCCGAATACGGCGAATATGTAACGGGCAAAAGAGTCATAACAGACGCGACAAAAGCCGAAATGAAAAAAGTGCTTGAAGATATTCAATCGGGCAAATTTGCTAAAAATTGGCTTAAAGAAAATGAAGACGGCAGACCTAATTTTAATAAATTCAGAGAAGAAATTGCCGCAAGAAAGATAGAAAAAGTCGGAGCAAGGCTCAGAAAAATGATGTCGTGGATTAAAAAGTAATGAAAAAAGTATTTCTGATAATCTTTGAGATAATGCTGATTGGAGCCTTATTAAGCGTTACGGTATATTATTCAATCAATAAAATAATGAGTTCTTTTGTAAGCGAAAAAGGCGAAGTTATAGTTCCGGATTTACAGGGGAAAAATCTTGCAGACAGTTTGGAAGCTTTATCCCAGTCCAAATTGGCGTTACTCAAAGAAGGGTCAGAATTTAATCAGGATGTTCCGGCAGGTATAGTAATAAGGCAGTCTCCCCAGCCGGGAATGAATGTAAAAGAAGGAAAGACTGTAAGGGTTACGGTAAGCCAGGGCGGAGAAATAGTGTATGTTCCGAATTTAGTCGGAGAAACAATACGTTCGGCTACTATATCGTTACGGTCCGTAGGTTTGATTCTCGGAGAGGTTTTAAAAAAACCTTCCGTTAATTATGAAGAATCCGTAGTTTTGGAGCAGGATCCCGTTTCGGGGTCAACGGTTGGCAAGGAAGAAACCGTAAATATTGTAGTTTCAAGCGGTAAACCGTCGGACGGTTCTTTTCTTATGGTTAACTGGGTCGGCAAATCGGCTGAAGAAGCGAAAAAATGGGCCGTTGATAACGGATTTCAGGTTGATGTTATGCCTGCAAAAACCAATCTTGCAAATCCAGGGTATGTATTTGAACAATTGCCGAAATCTGACAGTAAACTTTCGCATGACGTAAAAATTGTTTTTTATGTAGCTAACGAAAGAAGTTCCCTTATTCAGGAAGATAAAAAATTTACTTATACGGTTCCTGCGACCGGAAATACGAGTAAAAGAGTCAGGTTTATATTAGCCGACGACCGAGGGGAAAAAGATATTTTTAACGGCGTCAGAAAACCCGGCACCGTAATAAATATACCGCTGAAAGTACAGGGTAATGCAACCGTTAAAGTTTTTGTCAATAACGTTTCAACAGAAAACATAGAATTAAAATAAAATTGACGTTCAAAAGCATTATTTGAGCCGGCATTTGCCTGCCGGTAAAGAATCTTAAAGTTTTTATATTAACAATCAATAATTTTTAATTGCATAAAAGAAAGGATTTTATGAAAAAAGTAATGATAGCTCCGTCAATTTTGTCCGCTGATTTTTCAAATCTGAGACATGATATTGATATGGTTGAAAAAGCCGGCGCTGATTGGCTGCATATTGACGTTATGGACGGCCATTTTGTTCCGAATATAACTATAGGACCTCTTGTCGTAAAAAATATAAGAAAACACACTAAGTTGTTTTTTGACGTTCATTTAATGATTACAAATCCCGAAAAATATTGGGAAAATTTTAAGATTGCCGGCGCAGATGCGATTGTTTTTCATCAGGAAGTCGCATGCGATAAAGGTAAATTGCTGAAAGAAATAAAAGAATCGGGATTAAAAGCCGGAATATCAATAAAACCGAATACTCCCGTTGAAACAATTTTAGAATTGCTGCCTTTTGTTGATATAATATTGATAATGACGGTTGAACCGGGGTTCGGAGGGCAGTCTTTTATGGACGAACTTTTGCCTAAAATATCCGGTTTGCGTAAAATTATAGACGAAAATAAATATAATTGCCTGATTGAAGTGGACGGCGGAATAAATTTAGACACCGCAAAAAAATGTTTTAATGCGGGCGTTGACGTTTTGGTCAGCGGCAATTATATATTTGCGTCCGAAAATCCGGCAAAAATTTTACAAGATTTAAAATCAATAAATTAATTTATGGCATATTTATCAAAAAAATTAACGATAACATTATCCATCCTTTCGTTGTTCAGCAGCACCGTATTTTCCAGCACAGACGTTAAACAAGCCATAAATGAAGCCGAAGAGGTCATAGCCGCTGAATCTAAAGTTGACGATGTGATAAAACAGAAAATAATGGACGCCGACGAAAGTTTTCAGAAGGTTACAGATGCGTATCATAACGGAGATTATGAGCTTACAAAAGAAGAATACCAAAAATTTCTTGAAAAATTGAAAGATATAGACATAGATCCTGAAATGACGACTTTTTTATTGACTGATTTTGAAAATATACTGATAAAATTAAAAAATATCAATAATATCGGAACATGCAGAAAAGAATTCAATAAAAACAGCAATAAAAATGAAGTTTCATTGGCGTATAATCAGGATATTTTAGATAAGTGGATGAGAATATACACTTCAGGTAAAAGTAAAGAAAGAGTAAAACTCGCTCTTGAAAGAAGCGGGAAATACAGAGATATGATTTGTAAAGTTTTAAAAGAATATAATTTGCCGGAAGAGTTGCAATATTTGCCTATTGTTGAAAGTTTGTTTGATAACACTACCGTTTCAAGCGCAAAAGCCGTCGGATTATGGCAAATAATGGGGCAAAGAGCTAAATCTTTGGGATTACAGATAAATTATTGGGTTGATGAGCGCAGAGATCCCGAAAAAGCAACGAGAGCCGCGGCTAAATATCTTAAAGAACTTTTTATCCTGTTGAATGACTGGCATCTGGCGTTGGTCGCTTATAACAGAGGAGAATTCGGAATAATAAGAGATATGAAATTTTCAAACGCTTCAAGCGTTGAAGAAATGAAAGAAAGAAGCGCGACTCCCAAAGAAACCCAGAATTATGTTCCGCAGTTTATAGTAGCCGTAAAAATAGGAAAAAATCCGTCAGAATACGGTTTTGAAAATCTTGAGTATGAAACTCCGTTAGAGTATGATACCGTTGTTCTTAATAAAGTCGTTGATTTAAAAGTCGTGGCAAAGTGCGCAAACACGACTGTTGAAACGATAAAGGAATTGAATCCTTCCATTATGGCATGGTGCACGCCTCACGGATATAACAATTTTGAATTAAAAATTCCGGCAGGAACAAAAGATATATTTTTGGACAATATCGCAAAAGAAAAAGAATTAAATCCAAGTCCCGGATTTATAAAACATAAGGTTAAAAAAGGCGAGTGGCTTGAATTAATAGCCCAAAAATATAAAACTTCGGTTAAAGAAATAAAAAATGACAATCCCAAATTAAAGAAGAAAAAACATATATATTCAGGGCAGATAATTGTTGTAAGACCCGGCAGAAATTATTATAACGGGAAATAATATTTCTTTTATAATATTTTGTAAAATTATATAATTTTTTTGAGGTTTTATGAGAATAGTCATTAAAATAGGCACAAGCACTTTAACCGATAAATCCGGCAAACTTAATAACGAATACATATCCGTATTTGCAAAAGAGATCGCCGCAATTAAAAAACAAAAAAAAGTTGATATTATTATTGTCAGTTCCGGCGCTATAGGCGCGGGGCTTGGTTATTTGAATCTATCAAAAAGACCGTCTAATTTAAGGGAAAAACAGGCTCTTGCTTCAGTAGGACAGCCTCTAATAATGCAGGCTTACAGGCAGGCTTTTGAACCGCTCGGCATGGCTGTGGCGCAAATTCTTTTAACGAGATATGATTTTGACGACAGAGAAAGATACATCAATATAAGAAATTCAATAGAAGAACTGCTGAAAAAAAATATAGTACCGGTTATAAATGAAAATGACTCAATCGCCGTTCATGAAATAAATTTCGGCGATAACGATACTCTCAGCGCTCTTGTTGCGGTTGCGACTCAGTCTGATATGCTTTTTATACTCACGGATGTTGACGGATTATATGAGGGTATACCCGGAAAATCTGCAATTATAAAACAAATTAAAAAAATAACGCCCGAACTATTACAAATAGCGACGTCTGATTCGGGCAGCGGAAAGGGAACAGGCGGTATGCACACTAAGCTTACCGCGGCGGAAATAGCTTCAAGTTCCGGAGTTAAAACTTTTATTACAAACGGTAAAAAATTGAATCTTATAATGGACGCCGTTTTGGGGCAGTCTGTGGGCACCGAAATTTTACCGAATAAAGTTTTGAAATCCAGAAAATCATGGATTGCTTTCGGCAAAAAAACGTACGGAAGCGTTACGGTTGACGCAAATGCCGCAATCGCAATTACCGAAAAACAAAAAAGCCTTCTTTCTTCCGGTATAATTTCAGTATCGGGCAATTTCAGAAGAGGCGATGCGGTTGCAATTTTTGATAAGAAAAACAAAAAGGAAATAGCAAGAGGTTTATCAAATTATGATTCGGAAGATTTATTGAAAATTATGGGAAAATCTTCGGATGAAATAAGAAAACTTTATCCTTATCTCAACTGCGAGGAAACAGTTCATAAAGATAATCTGGTTATAATAAAATAAAATTATGAAATTAACGGAAAAACTTTTTAAGAAACAGTGCGTTTATAAAGGCAAAGCGGTGGATATGCATAATGACATAGTCATATTGCCGAACAATGAAAAAGCCACAAGAGAATATCTCGGACATCCCGGAGCAGTTGCCGTTGTTCCGTTTATAAATAAAACGGATATCGTTTTTGTAAGACAGTTCAGATATCCCGTCAATGAAATAACTTACGAAATACCGGCGGGCAAACTTGATAAAAATGAAAAACCTTTAAAATGCGTTAACAGAGAACTCGAGGAAGAAACGGGTTTTAAAGCAAAAAAAATTGAAAAACTTCTTTCTTTTTGGCCTACTCCCGCTTTTTCAAACGAAGTGTTGCATATTTTTAAAGCTGTTGATTTGGCAAAGGGGACAATTAATCCCGACGAAGACGAGTTTATAAATACGGTTATTATTCCGTATAAAAAAGCGATTGAAATGATTAAAAATGGTAAAATAAAAGATTCCAAAACAATTATAGCTTTAACATACCTTTCAGTAAAATAAGCAATAATCGTCCGGAAAACCACTGTTGACAAATTTTTCAAACTTGTTATATAATTAGCACCCAATAATTAAGAGTGCTTAAAAAGACTTGACAAAATTCCGTACTTAGTGTATAATTGGCAATCAATTGGCGCGAGTGCCAATAAAAATATTATAAAAAGTAAAAAATAGGAGGAGTCGAAAAATGAAAATCAGACCGTTGGGAGACAGAATCATTGTTAAAGTTGAAGAACCTAAGGAAAAGAAAGTAGGCGGAATTATTATTCCTGATACGGTAAAAGAAAAACCTCAGGAAGGCGCCGTTGTAGCTGTAGGAAAAGGTAAAACCGACAAAGACGGCAAGGTTATAGCTATGGATATTAAAGTCGGAGATAAAGTTCTTTACGGAAAATATGCCGGGACAGAAATAAAAATAGAAAATGTTGATTATTTGATAATGTCTCAGGAAGACGTATTGGGGATACTTGAATAATTTGGTTTTTAAATAAAATATACGGAGGAAAGAAGTTATGGCTAAACAATTAGTTTATTCGGATGATGCTAGAAAAGCTATGAAGGCAGGCGTTGATAAACTTGCCAATGCTGTAAAAGTTACGCTCGGACCAAAAGGAAGATTCGTTGTTCTTGACAAAAAATTCGGTTCGCCTACCGTTACAAACGACGGCGTAACCATTGCAAAAGAAATTGAATTGGAAGAACCGTTTGAAAATATGGGAGCCCAGCTTGTTAAAGAAGTCGCTTCTAAAACAAATGATGTTGCCGGCGACGGAACGACAACGGCAACCGTTCTTGCGCAAACTATGATAAACGAAGGATTGAGAAACATCACTGCAGGCGCAAACGCAAACCATATTAAAGCCGGTATTGATAAAGCCGTTGCGGCAGTCATAGCAGAAATTAAAAAAGTATCAAAAAAAGTAAACAATAAAGAAGAAATTGCGCAGATAGCTTCTATTTCTGCAAGCGATAAAGAAATCGGAGATTTGATCGCCGACGCTATGGACAAAGTCGGAAAAGACGGAGTTATTACCGTTGAAGAAGGAAAGTCTGCCGATACGACATTAGACGTTGTTGAAGGTATGCAGTTTGACAGAGGATATACTTCTCCTTATTTTGTTACCGACGCAGAAAGAATGGAAGCTGTTTTGGAAGAACCTTATATAATAATTACCGATAAGAAAATTTCTTCAATGCAGGAAATTCTTCCGTTGCTTGAAAAAGTCGTTCAGACGGGAAAAGGTTTTATAATTATAGCCGAAGATATTGAAGGCGAAGCTTTGGCGACGCTTGTCGTAAATAAAATAAGAGGAACTTTGAAAGTTATCGCGGTTAAGGCTCCGGGATTCGGAGACAGAAGAAAAGAAATGCTTCAGGATATAGCAATTCTTACCGGCGGAACGGTAATATCGGAAGAAACAGGTTTGAAATTAGACGCAGCTACAATCGATATGCTCGGCCAGGCAAAAAGAGTAGTAGTAGATAAGGAAAATACGACTATAGTTTCGGGTCACGGCGAAAAAGCAGATATTGATAAAAGAATTTCGCAGATCAGAAAACAGATAGAAGAAACTAAATCCGATTATGATAAAGAAAAACTTCAGGAAAGGCTTGCAAAACTTGTAGGCGGAGTTGCGGTTATTAATGTAGGCGCGGCGACTGAAACCGAAATGAAAACAAAGAAATTTAAAGTTGAAGACGCGATGAATGCCACAAGAGCAGGCGTTGAAGAAGGAATAGTTGCCGGCGGCGGAGTAGCTCTTCTTAAAGCGCAGGCAGTTCTTGAAAAAATGAAAAGCGATGACGTAGATGAACAGACAGGCATCAATATTGTAAAACAAACTTTGGAAGGTCCGATAAGACAGATAATTACAAATGCAGGTATTGAAGCATCTGTAATAGTTGATAAGATTAAAAACAGCAAAGAACTATCTTACGGATACAATGCTGACAGTAATGAATTTGTAGATATGATAAAAGCAGGTATCGTAGATCCGGCTAAAGTCGTAAGAACAGCTTTACAGAATGCGGCTTCAATTGCAGGACTTATCCTTACGACTGAAACTTTGGTAACGGATATTCCTGAAAAGGAAAAGGCGCCGATGATGCCTCCTATGGGCGGCGGCGGAATGCCACCGATGTATTAAACTTGTAAAGTTTAAAATAAACGTAACACAAAACAGCCCGTTTTATATAAGACGGGCTGTTTTTTTGTTGCCAAATAAATTGTATAATATCACAACGGCTGTAAATATGTTTTTACGGAGATAAAATGGAGAAGATAAATAACATAAGAAAAAAAATAAACGTTATTGATAAAAAAATTCTTCAGCTGCTTAACGAAAGGGCAAAAGAAACGGTAGAGATAGGAAAATTAAAAAATTCTTCGGGAAAAGCCGTTTATGTTCCCAGCCGTGAAGCTGATATACTGAATTCTCTTTATAAAACGAATAACGGACCTTTGTCGCGCGAACAGGTAAATAATATATTTAAAGAAATTATAAGCTCATGCAGAAGCCTGGAATCAAAAATAAGAATATCATATCTCGGGCCGCAGGGAACTTTTTCACATCAGGCGGCAGTAAAAAAATTCGGATTAAGCGCCGAATATATTCCGTGCGAGACTATAACCGACGTTATACTTGCGGTTGAAAAAAATACCGCAGATTTTGCGGTTATTCCGGTTGAAAATTCTACAGAAGGGTCAGTCAATATGTCGCTTGATATGCTTGTTGATACAAATCTTAATGTTGTAAGCGAAATTAATTTAAAAGTTCAGCAGTGTCTTTTGTCAAAATATAAAATGGCGGATATAAAAACTGTTTATTCGCACCAGCAGCCGCTTGCGCAATGCGGAATGTGGCTGAGAAAAAATCTGCCCAACGCAAAAATAATTGCGGTTAATTCCACGGCAGAAGCTTCAATGCTTGCGTGTAAAAATAAAAATTCAGCCGCAATAGCTTCTCAAGTCGCATCTGAAATTTATGATTTGGACATAATTTCCAAATCTATTGAAGACAGCAGAAATAACTGGACAAGATTTTTTGTTTTGGGCGGCATAACCACATCCCAGTCTAAAAAAGACAAGACAAGCATAATATTTACCATTAAAGACAAAGTAAGCACCCTTTACCATATACTTTCTATTTTCAGCAAAGCGGGCGTTAATCTTACGAAAGTTGAGTCAAGACCTACTAAAAAAAGAGCATGGGAATACGTATTTTTCATAGATTTTAACGGACATATAAACGATAAAAAAATAACAAAAGTTTTAGATAAAGTAAAAAATAACACTTTGTTTCTTAAAGTGCTTGGTTCTTATCCCCAGGCCGCTGACTGACAAAGCATTGCAAAAAGGAGCAGCAAATGGAAAATTTTAGTGTATGCAAACTTGTAAGGAAAAACTGCCTTGCATTTGAACCTTACGTAGCGGGAAAGCCGATTGAAACCTTAAAACGGGAACTGGGATTAAAACATATAATCAAAATAGCTTCAAATGAAAATCCTCTCGGACCTTCAAAAAAGGCTGTTGCGGCAATTAAGAATATTGTCGAAAAAGTTTATTTCTATCCCGATTTTAATTCAACGGATCTTAAAAATGCGATAGCCTCTAAATTTAAAGTTAATCCGAAAACCGTTCTTGTCGGCGCGGGATCCGACGAACTTATAGAAATAATCGGAAAGCTTTTCTTTACATCTGCGGATGAAATAGTTATTTCAAAACACGCTTTTGTAAGATACAAAATGGCAGTCCAGCTGATGGCTTCAAAAAGCGTGATAGTTCCCATGAAAAACGGGCTTACGCACGATTTAAACGCCATGCTTAAAGCGTGCAATAAAAATACAAAAGCCGTATTTATAGCAAACCCGAATAACCCGACTGGGACTTATGTCACCTCAAAAGAAATAGAAACGTTTTTACAAAAACTGCCTAAAAATAAATACGGAATGAAACCCCTTGTCGTAATAGACGAGGCTTATTACGAGTATGCGAGTTTCAAAAAAGATTATCCGCAGACTTTAAAATATCTTGCTAAAAATCCGAATTTAATTATTTTAAGAACTTTTTCAAAGATTTATGCTCTTGCAGGCGCCAGAGTCGGATACGGCTTTACAAGCGAAGGCGTTGCAGATTATATTGAGAGAATAAGACCGCCTTTTAATCTGAATATATTTGCGCAGGCCGGCGCCATAGCAAGTTTAAAGGATGACAGCCAGGTAAAAAGAAGTCTTTCGCATATCCGCAAAGAAATGAAGTTTGTGACAGACGGTCTTAAAAAAATGAAAATCCCGTTTATAGATTCAGTCGCCAATTTTGTTTTGTTTTCAGTAGCTCCTTTAAGCGGCACTGATATTTTTAAAAAGCTTTTAAGAGAAGGCGTAATAGTAAGAGCAATGGCTGAATACGACTTGGACGGATATATAAGAGTAACGATAGGAACAAGAGCCGAGAATCAGCTGTTTTTAAATAAACTTAAAAAAGTTCTCGGTAAATAAGGATTATGCTTAAAATTATAGGCGGAACGGCAAGAGGAAGGCAGTTAAAAACACTGCCTCATGACGATGCTTCAATAAGACCGATGCTCGGCATGATGAAAAAATCAGTTTTTGACATTATAACTCCAAGAATTCCGGGAAGTTTGTTTTTGGATTTATACGCAGGAGTCGGCTCTGTCGGTATTGAAGCCCTTTCAAGAGGAGCAGACAGAGTAGTTTTTGTAGAAATAAGCGATAAATCGATATCGCTTGTAAAACATAATTTAAATATGCTCGGATTTGAAAATAAAGCAGATATAGTAAAAAGCGACGTCTTAAAGAGTTTTCATAAAATACAAAACAAATACGATATAATATTTTTAGGGCCTCCTTACAAAGATATGGGTAAAAACGCTTTGGCTCTTACATATCCGACATTACAAAACATAGCTCTTTTTTCGCTTCTTAAAAGCGACGGCATCATAATTTCACAGAGGCATGTTAAAGAGCCTGTAAATCCTGTCGCGGGGCTTATAAATTTCAGAAATGAAAAGTACGGCGATACTATGATTTCTTTTTATAAAATTTAATACGGCGTTATCAAAATGAGAGATAATACTTTTAAAATCAGTTATTCAAGAATAAACGCGTATTTATTTTGTCCGCAGAAATATAAACTTGTATATTTAGACAATCAATATATTCCTTTGAATGCCGACATATCATTCGGATTATCCGTTCACAAAATACTGGAACATTATTATAAAGCCGGAATTTATACTTATGAATCTCTCACGGACAGTTTTAATTTAAACTGGGAAAGTTCCGGATATCAGACGCCGCAGGACGTTTACGTATATTATCTCAGAGCGCAAAAACTGCTTAAAGATTTTTGGGAAACTTTCGGCAGGCATAAACCGAAGAATATTTTGACCGAAAAACGATTTGAGACAAATATAGGACAATATCAGTTTATAGGCATTATTGACAGAATAGACGAATATGAGGACGGGACAAGAGAGCTTGTTGATTATAAAACGCATAAAACGATGTGGTCTCAGCAGGCCGTAGACAACGATCTGCAGCTTAGTCTTTACTGCTATGCCTGCAAAACGGCTCTTAGTTTTGTGCCTGAAAAGATAGCGATATACTTTCTTTCGCATAATACAAAAATATATACTCAAAGAGATGAAGATAAAATAAAGCAGGCCGTTGATTTATCATTAAACGTATCGGACAAAATAACGGCGGAAGAATTTACGCCGGATATTTCAAAGTGTAAAATATGCGATTTTAGAAACAGCTGCATTTATTCGTCTGCAAAGGACAAAGAGGGGAAGAAATGAAAAAAATTACCGTTGTTAAATTCGGCGGAAGCCTCACAAAAAATAAAGACGCGCAGAAAAAATTTATCAGAGAGCTTGCCGGCCTTTCAAAAAAAGAAAATATAATTCTTGTGCACGGCGGCGGTCCTGAAATAAACATGCTTCTTGAAAAACTTTCAATAGAGTCAAAGTTTGTAAACGGTCTCAGATACACCGATGAAAAAACTCTTGAAGTCGTTGAAATGGCTTTAAGCGGAAAAGTAAACAAAATGCTTGCCGCAGAGCTTATCAGAAACGGCGTTTCAGCAGTCGGAATATCGGCAAAAGACGGTTCAACTGCAGTATGTTCCGTTATGAAAGAACTGGGTTTTGTAGGAAATCCGGTTAAAATAAATAAGAAACTTCTTGAAGTTTTGATGAAAAACGGTTTTTTACCTGTCGTATCTTCCGTGGGGATTGATAAAAACGCAAACGCCGTCAATGTAAACGCCGATTCTCTGGCAACCGCAATAGCAGTTGCTTTTAAGGCCGAAAAATTGGTTTTTCTGACGGATGTTCCGGGAGTTCTTGATCTTGCAAAAAAAACAATAAAAGAAATCAAAATTAAAAATATAGACGGACTTATCAAAACAAACGTCATAACCGGCGGCATGATACCTAAAATAAACGGCTGCCAATCTGCAATTTTAAAAGGCGTAAAAAACGTATTTATAATAGACGGCGCAAGCGGTATAAAAAAAATGAAAGGGACTGTAATTAAAAAGTGAATCTAAAAGAAAAAATTCCCAATGATTATAAAAATATCATAAATAAAATAACAAAGGCCGCTTCTCTGGGCGGATATACGGTTTATGCCGTAGGCGGTTTTGTAAGAGATATGGTAATGTCGCGCATGCCCAATGATTTGGATATAATGGTTGAAAAAGAAAACGGCGGTATAGAATTTTCAAAATTTCTTTCAAAAGAACTTAAAATTTCAGAACCCGTTATTTTTGAGAGATTCGGAACGGCAAAACTGTCAATAGACGGCAGAGAGATAGAATTTATAATGCCAAGAAAAGAATATTATGACGAAAACTCAAGAAATCCGGATACCGAAATAGGAAGCCTTATGCAGGACGCTTTAAGAAGAGATTTTACCGTAAACGCTCTTTTTTTACGCCTTAACGATATGGAGCTTGTAGATTTGCTAAACGCAGGTTTAAAAGATATAGAAAATAAAATTATAAGAGTAACGGATTCTTCTGCGGCCGATATAATTTTCAGCCAGGATCCTTTAAGAATTTTAAGGGCAGTAAGGCAGAGCTGCCAGCTCGGATTTAAAATTGAAGAACAGACTTACGCAAGCATGAAAAAAAACGCATTTCGTATTAAAATAGTTTCGCCTGAAAGAATCAGAGATGAAGTAAACAAAATGCTTGAATGTCAAAATATTTCACAGGCATTTAAAATGCTTGACGAATTAAAACTTCTTGAATTTATTTTACCCGGAGTTGAAAAACAAAAATTTTATCATTCTTTCTCAGACATAATGTTTGAACAAGAAAAAATAACAGTTATTTTGGCTTTTCTGCTTGCCGGAGAAAAAAAAGCGGAAACAGTTTTAACGGGATTAAAATATCCTAAAGATTTTATAAAAAAAGTTCTTTCAGCCGCGGAAGGATATGAATATTTAAAATTATACGGCGCTAAACTTTCAGACAGTCTGATAAGAAAATTTGAAAAAAAATACAGGACGTTGTTTGGATTAATTAAGGATTTATGTTTTTTAGCCGATCAAAAACAGTTTGAAAATTTATTTAAAAAAATAAACGAAATGTCTTTGAAAAATGAGCTTATTCCCGAACGTGAAATGTTTAGCGGCGAAGAACTTATGGCTATATTTAAAAAGCCTTCGGGCAAATGGATAGCCGAAACCAAAATTTATGTTGAAGATCTGCTGTGCGATAACCCGAAAATAACAAAAGAAGAGACGCTTAAAAAGATAAAATTACGGTTGAAAAAACAGAGCTTATAGTGCTATAATTAGGGGGTATTATGAACGACGATGGAATAAACAATCAGCAACAACAGGACGACGGCGAACAGAAAAAACCCGAAAATTATGATGTTGCCGGTCTTCTTATCGGAGGAGGAGCCGGAATGCTTTTCGGTTTTACCGGAGTTATGGATTTTTTAATGAGCATAATCGCCGGAATGTTTTTGGGGCTTGTGATCGGCACATTTATAAAAAAATAAATTTATCGGAGTAAAGTTTTGGCTATTGATTATAAAAAATATATTCAAACGTTTGTATTTAAGATAGTTGAAGATATAGAATTTCATCCCGAAAAATATCAGATCCAGTTTCAAAAAATTATTTCAAAATCAGAGCAGAAAGAGCTGGAAAAATTAATATCCCAGTATTCCTCAAATATTTTGTACAACACAACAAATGCCTCCGCCTATTACAACAGAGGACTGGTTTATCACAAACAATCGTCATATAAACAGGCTTTGGAAGATTTTTCAAAAGCGATAGAACTTGATAAAAATTTTACGTTTGCTTATATAGCCAGAGGCGAAACTTACAGTTTGCTTAAAAAATTTGATCAGGCAAATGCGGATTTCACAAAAGCCAATGAACTTAACCCCCAGAATTCAAGCGTATATACAAGTTTCGGAAATCTAAGCAGAATACAGAATGATTTTGAAAAAGCAACGGATTACTATAACAAGGCCATAAAATTAAACGATTCAAACGAATCCGCTTTTTACGGCAGAGCCATGTCATACAGATCTTTGTTTAATTATAAAAAAGCCATAGAAGATTTTAACAGGGCGGTTGATCTTAACCCGAACGATAATTATGCGTTTTCAAACAGGGCGGTTACTTACAGCAACATGGGAGACGTGGATAAGGCAATTGATGATTTTAACAAAGCTTTGGAACTTGAGCCTCAGGATATATTTGCGTTAAACGGAAGAGGAATAGCATACAGAAAGAGGCTTGACGAAGAATCGGCCGAAAAAGATTTTAAATATGCGCTTGAGCTTATGCCTGAGGATTCGTACGCTTATTACAATCTTGCCAATTTATACAGAGAACAAGGCAATGACGCCAAAGCTTTAAAATTATATTCGCAGGCTATAGAAACTAATTATTTGTTTGTTTTGCCTTACATAGCCAGAGCCGGAATGTTTCTAATGCAGGAAAATGTTAAGAAAGCGGCCGAAGATATTTATCAGGTTATTGATATAATGCCTAACGGGTTTGCAGCCTACATGATTGACGGTTTTATCAAGTTTTTACAGGAAAATTACGAAGGCGCGTTTGCAAGTTTTAAAAAAGCGGATGAATTGAGCGTAACTGAAATGCCGGAAATAATTTATGCCTGCGGAATATGTTTTTACAAACAGGAAAAATACAAACAGGCCGAAGAATATTTTGATAAAGCTCTCGGATCGGGGTTTGACATTCCCGAATTATTATATACAAAAGGCGTATGCCTGCTTAAAGAAAATAAATACGAACAGGCAATTAATGATTTTACTTTGGTTTTAGATAAAAAAAAGACGTTTGCGGAAGCAAATTATAACAGAGCGCTTGCATTTATAAAAGTTGAAAAATTTAATAATGCCGTTGAAGATTTAAGAAAATGCATAGAACAAAAATATAATCTGTACGAGTCTCATTATTATTACGGTTTATGTAATTTGAAACTTAAAATTTATGATGAGGCGCTGGCTAATTTTCAAACTGCCGTTAAAGGCGGTTTAAAAAATAAAGATATTTTAAAAAACAGGGCGTACGTTCTAAGCAGACTCGGACTGTATGAAAAAGCGGTTGGAGATTACAATGAAGTTTTGTTATCGGACAGCGCGGATTTATCGGTTCATATTGATAAGGCAAAAGCTTTAATCAGCCTTCAGCAGAACGACCAGGCTTTAAAAACGGTAGATTATGTTTTGATGAAAGAATCATCAAATATGGACGCTGTTTTTTTGAAAGCGAAACTCAAATTTATTATGCAGGATTATCAGGAAGCCGCGGACTTATCGTCAAAATATCTTGCGGCCAATCCTAAAAATCTTGAAGTTTTATCAATCCGCGCAGCATCTTATGAAAAATTTAACGAGTTGGAAAAGGCCAATGCCGATTATACGGAGATGATTTCCGTTGATCCGAAAGATGTTAATTTATACGTTAAAAGAATAGCTTTATATGTGCGTATGGGGCGTTATGACGATGCTTTAGCCGATATTTCATTTGTTTTACAGACCGATGATCAATGCGTGGAAGCGTATTGCTATAAAGCGTTGATTAACAGAGAAAAAGGCGATTTTCTAAACGCTATAAAAAGTTACGATAATGCTATCGCCGCGCTTGTCAAATCCAATAAAATAAGCGACATCAATATCGGTTTAATTGAATCAACGCAATATATTTTAAACTATGAAATTAAGTTAAAACAGGAACTGGAGAATAAGATAAAATCTGAAATTAATACCGAAAACGTAAAAATTGAAAATAATAATGTTAAAAAAAATGTTTCGGATAATGAAGTAAAAGAAGAACGTATCGCACATGATAATACGGCTGCCGATAATAAGAAATACGAATCAGTTGAAGTTTATGATAAAGAAATTTTAACGGAAAATATTAAAAAACCCCAAGAAATAACATCTCCTGAAAATGAAATCAAAAATCCCGAACCTGAAACAAAACAGCAGGAACAGACGCCTGTATCCGCGCCTGATAGTTTTAAAAATACTGAACAGGCTGATAATGCCGCGGCAAACGACAAAAATAACTGGCAGGCATACGAGAAAAAAGCAAAATTGCATTTTTCTGAAGGGAATTTCAGAGAGGCGGCTGATGATTACGCATCTGCCGGCAATCTTTTCGGCGGCGATAACATTGATTTATTGAAAGGAGAAGCGGATTCTTTATACGGATTAAAAGATTTCAGTGGAGCATTAAGGGTTTATCATCAGATTATAAAAAAAGATCCGGTTAATTTTGACGTAACTTTAAAAATAGCGTTTATTTATGAGATTCTCGGAGAAGAAAAAAAATATTTTGAATATATAACCGAAGCGGTGGAATTAAAACCGGGCAGTAAACAGGCCAATCTTTCAAAGGCCGATTATCTTATCAAACAAGCAAAATACGAAGAGGCGCACGATTTAATTAAAAATTTGATGATGTTAAATCCGGACGATGACGTTAAATTTGTTTTTGCGTCAATATTATTCAATATGGGTGAGTATGCAAAATGTATAGAAGTAATGATGCAAATACGCAGTAACGATAAAAAACAGGAAAAGCTATTTTATTATTATCTGGGCGTAAGTTATTTTGAAGTGCAGAATTATGAAAAAGCCAATCTGAATTTGGAAAAGGCCGCCGAAGCCGATCCCGAAAACAAAAAAACATATTATTATACGGCTCAGTCTCTTTTTGATTATGCAAGATATTATGAAGATGACAATAAAGATTATTATTTAAAAGCGTTGGAAAATCTGAAAAAAGCCCAAGATGTTTCAAACGATTACAAGTATGTATGGCTCAGGGCAAAAATATATGCGAAATTAAATGATTATCAGAACGCTTCTCTTGATTTTGAAACCGCTGTAAAAATGAACCCTTCCGACCAGAATCTGCTTTCGGATAAATTAAAATTTGTTAAAGAGGACGTTAAAGTTCCTGAAATCCCGGAAAAATCCGTAAAAGCTGAAAATGACGGCGATATTCTTGTCGAACAGAAAACGGTTGCAAAACCGGAACAGAAAAAAATAGATTTGCTCGGTTCAAACGTGCTTTTAAACAGAGGCAATATTAATTTCAAAAATAACAAATATCAGGAAGCTTTGGAAGATTTTTCAAAAGCTATTGATTTAAATTCTTCAAATTCGCAGATTTATCTCGCAAGAGCCGGCGTTTATCTTGTTTTAAAAGACATTGCGCTTGCGCTTGAAGATTTAAATAAGGCTTTGGAGCTTTCTCCGGATTCTCATATTATTAATTGCAAAATAGCCGACGTATACTCCATTCAGAATAATTATGAAAAAGCTGAACATTATTATAAAAAATCAATAGAATTAAAACCTAAAAGCGCGCTTGCGTATTTGGGATACGCCCAATTATGCGAAAAACACAACCGTAAAGAAAAAGCCATTGAAAATTATTCCGCCGCCGCAAAACTTGACATTAAAGTGGCAAAAGAATGTAATTCAAAAATTGCCCAGTTAAAAACATGAAAATAATATACGTTGTATTTTTTACATTTTTTATTTCATTAAATTTGATTGCGCAAAATGCGTTAAGTTTCGGTTATTCAAAAGATACTCTTATAGAAGCGGCTAAAAACGCCGATTACGATCTGCTCGTAAAGTGCATGCGGGCAAAAATCAATCCGGACTCTAAAGATCAAAACGATAATTCCGCTTTGATACTTGCCATAAATAAAGGATTTTCAAAAGGAGCGGAATTATTAATTAAAAACGGAGCAAACGTAAACGTTTCTTACAGCAGAGGCGGAATGAATTCTCTTATGCTTGCCATAAATAAAAATATGGAATCAACAGCCGAACTTCTTATGGATTACGGAGCGGATTTTAATTCGCATTTAAACAGCAACGGATTAACTCCCCTTATGATGGCGGCCGAAAAAGGCATGACCGAAATTGTAAAATATATGATCAGATACGGCGTAGATATAAATGCAAAAACAAACGACGGAATTACGGCTTCCACGTTGGCTATGCGGGCCGGTAATTTTGAAATTGTAAAAATTTTAAATAAGGCGGGCGCCGTTCCGGGAACTCTAACGGAAGCCGTGATAACCTCCGATATACGTTTGGCGTCAAAATTTATAGGATACGGCGCGGATATAAACGAAAAGAGCGCTTTTGACAAAACACCCGTTGCAATTGCTTTTGATCACGGTAATTTTGATATGGCCTTTCTTCTTCTTTCTCATCAGGCGGATGTTAATATTGCGGATTCAAGCAATATGACTCCGCTTATGTCGGCCTGTTTATCAAATAACATAGAACTTGTCAAACTTGCTTTGATTAATAACGCGGATGTTAATATTCAGGATATAAACGGAGTTTCGGCTTTAATGTATGCGGTTTATAAATCAAATGAAAAAATTGTTGAAGAATTAATTAAAAACGGGGCAAACGTAAATGTTGTTGATAACAATAACGTTACTCCTCTTGCCGTAGCCGTTAATAAAAGGAACGTTAAAATTGCGGATATGCTTATACAAAAAGGCGCTTATATTAACGAAAAACAGAACAACAACGACAGATATCTTAATATGGCGGTTAACGTAAATGATATTCAGATGGTTTTATTTTTAATCAGTAAAGGAGCCAGAGTTAACGCAAGAGACGCGGACGGCGTTACGCCTCTTATGATCGCAAGTTCAAAAGGTTATTACGATATAGTTAAAATATTAATAAAAAATAAAGCGAAAGCAAGAATTAAAGATAATAAAGGACTGACTGCGTTGGATTATGCAAGAAACAGCGGGAATTTGGAATTAATTAAATTTCTTGAATACGTGTTAAACGTTATAGAGAATAAATAAAATGACAAAAAATATAATTGAAAAAATATTTAAAGACGCCGAAGTAATAAATGACGTAAAATTTTTAAAAAATTTGGATTTTTTTAAAAATTTCGGCGATAAACAGTTAAACAGGGTTATTCAAATAATATACAAAAAAAATTATATGAAAGGGGAAGTTTTGTATAACTGCGGAGAAGAGGCGAAAATGTTTTTTATTTTGAAATACGGTAAGGCCGAACTTGACTGCGCCGGAAAAAATATAAGCGTGCAATCAGGAAAGTTCATAAATTCGGACAATATTTCAACTCAGCAGTTTTATACGTCTCAGGCAAGAGCATCAGAAGACAGTCTTGTTTATATAATATACAAGCAGGAATTTGAAGAGTTATTTGCAAAAAGAATCATAGATTCCGATATGTTAAAAAAAATATTTGAAAAGGTAAGAAATGTTTTCAAAAAACAGTCCCGTAACTAAAAATTTTATTATTGTTCTTATTTTTACGGCTTCGGCATTATTTTTTTTGTATTTGTGCAGGGCTATTTTATTTCCTTTTATAATATCCGTTTTTCTTGCATATTTGTTTGCTCCTTTGGTAAACAAAATAATGCTTTTTGGACTTAAAAGATGGGTTGCCGTGGTAATTTTAACTTTTATTTTTGCCGCAGTCGTTGCCGTAACGGTTATAAAAATAGCGCCGATTATATACGGGGAAATAAACGTGCTTGCCGATAATTTTCCTTCATATTCCGAAAAAGTTAAAAATTATGTCTCTTCTTTAAGCGTTAAAATATCCGGATATGTCCCTGTTGACAATCAAAATTATATAGTTGGAAAAATAAAAGAACAGTCGGGTGAAATGGCGGCAAGTGCCGTAAATGAAATAACGTATCTTATAAAAAAACTTTTTTCTTTTATATATATCATAGTTTTTTTGCCCGTTCTTACTTTCTTTATGCTTCTTGAGTTTGATAATATAAAAAAATTTCTTATAGACATAGTGCCGGCAAAGTATACCGAAACGGTAATATCTGTTTACTACGAGGCGGGTTCCGTATTGTCAAAGTATATAAGAGGCCAGATTATTGAAGTAATATTCGTCGGCACGTTAACTATAGCTGGTTTGAGTATTCTCGGCGTAAATTATGCTTTTATTATCGGAATAGTCGCCGGACTGTTTAATTTAGTTCCGTATCTCGGCCCTCTTTCGGGATTAATAATGGGTGTAACCGTAACAGCGATACAGTTTCAGTCTTTTGCGATGGTTTTAAAAGTAGTAATACTGTTTTTTATAATACAGCAGATGGACAATCACATAATACAGCCTGTCGTTATAGGAAAAAACGTAAATTTAAGCCCTGTCGCTATGATTTTTGCTCTTGTGGCAGGCGCCGAAATATTCGGTATTTTAGGCATGATATTTGCGGTTCCGGTCGTAGCTTTAATTAAAAATTTAATTTTAATATTTATCAAGAGATATAAGAGGACGGGGGCTTATGGAAAATCATGTTGAGGCTTATTCGCTATTCAGCCAGCAGGACATCTATCTTTTTAAAGAAGGCAGTTTGTTTAAACTCTACGAACGTCTGGGATCGCATCAGGTAAATTATAAGGACAGAGACGGAGTTTATTTTGCAGTATGGGCGCCAAACGCAAAACATGTGTCCGTAATAGGCGATTTTAATTACTGGGATAAATGGACGCATCCTCTTAATGCGCGGGGCGACGGTTCAGGCATCTGGGAAGGCTTTATCCCTTACATGAAGCAGGGCGATACGTATAAATATTTTATAATGTCTCATCATAATAATTATTCCGTTGAAAAAGCCGATCCGCTTGCGTTTCACTGCGAAACTCCTCAGAAAACAGGCTCAAAAATTTGGAACATTGACTATAAATGGAACGATGATAAATGGATGAAAACAAGATATAAAAACAACAGCCAGAAAGCGCCCATGTCTATTTATGAAATGCATCTGGGGTCATGGCGCAGAAAACCCGAAGAAAATAACAGAATGCTCTCTTACAGGGAAATAGCAGACCAGCTTAAAGATTACTGCGTTGAAATGAATTTTACGCACGTTGAGCTGATGCCGATAATGGAACATCCGTTTTATGCTTCATGGGGGTATCAGACCACAGGATATTTTGCTCCGACAAGCAGATACGGCACTCCTCAGGACCTGATGTACATGATAGATGTTCTTCATCAGGCAAGCATCGGAGTAATAATGGACTGGGTTCCGTCTCATTTTCCTACCGATATGCACGGGCTTTCTTTTTTTGACGGTACGCATTTATACGAACATGCCGATCAGAGAAAAGGGTTTCATCCCGATTGGAAAAGCGCCATATTTAATTACGGAAGAAACGAAGTAAAATGTTTTCTTATATCTTCCGCTTTATTCTGGCTTGACAAATACCATATAGACGGTATAAGAGTAGACGCCGTAGCTTCAATGCTTTATCTTGATTATTCAAGAAAAGACGGTGAATGGCTGCCTAACAAATACGGCGGAAAAGAAAACATAGAAGCGATAGATTTCTTAAAGAGATTAAATCACGTAGTTTATGAAAATCATAACGACGTTCAGATGATAGCCGAAGAGTCAACGGCGTGGCCTATGGTTTCAAAGCCTACTTATCTCGGGGGGCTTGGATTCGGCTTTAAATGGAATATGGGCTGGATGAACGATACGTTAAGATATTTTAAAACAGACCCCGTTTTTAGAAAATATAATCATACAAATCTTACTTTCAGTCTGCTTTACGCTTTCAGCGAACAGTTTATGCTTCCTTTTTCACACGACGAAGTAACGCAGGGAAAAGGCTCTTTAGTCGGCAAAATGCCGGGCGACGAATGGCAGCGTTTTGCCAATTTGAGACTGCTTATAGGTTATATGTACGGACATCCCGGCAAGAAACTTTTGTTTATGGGTTCAGAATTCGGACAGGTGAGAGAATGGATGCACGATGAAAGTCTTGAATGGCATGTTTTGCAATTCTGGCAGCATTCGGGCATGCAGAACTGGGTAAAAGACGTAAACCGCGTTTATAAAAATGAAAAGGCTCTTTTTGAAGACGATAACAGCTGGGCGGGTTTTGAATGGGTAGATTGTAACGATACCGATAACAGCGTTTTGAGCTTTTTAAGAAAATCGCCGTCTACCGGCGAAGTTATATTGTGCGTGTTAAATTTCAATCCTGTTCCGAAACATAATTACAAGGTCGGAGTTACAAAAGGCGGACAATGGCAGGAACTTTTAAACAGCGATTCGTCAGTTTATTTCGGAAGCAATATGGGCAATTTGGGGCAAGTTGAAGCTTACGAATATTCAACTCATGCAAAACCATATACGATTGAAGTAACTCTTCCTCCTTTAAGCGCTCTGTATTTTAAACATAAATAAAATAAATCATATAAGCGCCCGTTTTTTTAAACGGGCGCTTTTTTTGTTTGAAAATTCAAGTCTTTTTTGGTAAAATCTTCCATTATGAATACACAATCATCAAACATAAGGAAAACTTTTTTGGACTTTTTTGAAAAAAAAGGTTCGCAGGTTGTATCATCCGATTCTCTCGTGCCGACGGGAGATAAATCGCTTCTTTTTACTTCGGCGGGAATGGTACAGTTTAAAAAACATTTTTTGGGACAGAGCAAAGACAAATTTACAAAAGCGGCTACTTCGCAGAAATGTTTCAGAACATCTGATATCGATCAGGTCGGAATCACAAACAGACATCTTACTTTTTTTGAAATGCTCGGAAATTTTTCGTTCGGAGACTATTTCAAAAATGAAGCGATAGCCTGGGCGTGGGATTTTCTGACAAACGTTATGCAGCTTCCCAAAGATAAACTCTATATAACCATTTATAAAGACGATGAAGAAGCCGGCGAAATATGGAAGAAGATAATACCTGCTTCAAGAATAATAAAAATGGGCGACGATACTAATTTTTGGAATATGGGGCCGACGGGACCGTGCGGACCGTGTTCCGAAATATTGATAGATTTAGGGCCTGAAATGAGCTGCGGAAAGCCGGACTGCGGTCCGTGGTGCAGCTGCAACAGATATCTTGAAGTTTGGAATCTCGTTTTTACGCAGTTTGACAGACAGGAAGATGGCAGTTTAAAACCGCTTCCTAGAAAAAATATAGATACCGGTATGGGGCTTGAAAGACTTGTAGCCGTGGCAAACGGAAAGAAAAACGTTTTTGAAACCGATTTGTTTGTTCCTATAATGGAAGCATCGTCCGAAATTTTAAAAGTAAAGATGAATGATAATCTTGCAAAATTGAGAATGATCGCCGACCATTCAAGAGCCGTAACGTTTTTGATATCCGACGGAATACTTCCTTCAAATGAAGGAAGAGGCTACGTGTTAAGAAGAATTTTAAGAAGAGCCTTAAGACAGGGAGTGGTATTCGGAAAGAACGAACCTTTTATTTATAAACTTGTAGACAGCGTTCATCAAATAATGGAGCCCGCTTATCCGGAACTTTCGCAGAGACTTGATAATATAAAGACTATGATTAAAGTTGAAGAGGAAAAATTTCTTGAGACTTTAAGCACAGGCACCGATATATTAAACGGCATCATAAACGAATATGAAAATAAAAAAATAAAAATAATTAACGGAAGCGACGTTTTCAAACTTTATGATACGTACGGATTTCCCCAGGAACTTACAAAAGAAATAGTTCAGGAAAAAGGCCTTACCATAGACGAAGAAGGTTTTATTGAAGAAAAGAAAAAGGCTCAGGAAAAATCAAGAAGCGCATGGGCAGGCTCGGGCGAAAAAGACATAACTTTTTATTCAATACTTCACAAAGAATTCGGAGATACGGGTTTTAAAGGATACAATCAGGATAATTTAGAAGTAAAAGTTTTAGCGATACTTAAAGACGATAAAAGAGCCGATTCTCTTTCAAAAGGGGAAACCGGCGAAATTATTCTTGACGCTACTCCTTTTTATGCCGAATCGGGCGGACAGGTTGCCGATAACGGAAGTTTGTCAAATAACGACAACGTCCGGATTACGGTATCAGAAGTTTCAAAACCGATAGGAAGCCTTTTCGTTCATAAAGTCACGGTTGAAAACGGAAGCGTTAAAGCCGGGGATATTTTAACGGCTTCAATAAATACATGCAAAAGAATTCAGACTGCAAGACACCATACAGCGACTCATTTGCTTCAAAAAGCGCTTAGAACCGTTCTTGGTTCGCATGTTGCTCAGGCAGGTTCTCTTGTATCGGAAGATATTTTGAGGTTTGACTTCAGCCATTTTAAAGCTTTGACGAAAGACGAACTTGTTTTAGTTGAAAAAACGGTAAATTCAAGTATAAGAAAGAATTTTAAAGTTTCAATTGAAGAAATGTCAATGGATCAGGCAAGACAAAAAGGAGCGACTGCACTTTTTGGCGAAAAATACGGAGACACAGTAAGAACCGTAACAGTCGGATGCGATACGGAAACTTATTCAATGGAACTTTGCGGCGGAACGCATGTTAAAAGAACCGGCGATATAGGCGCTTTTAAGATAATATCCGAAACATCAATCGGAAGCGGAGTAAGAAGAATTGAAGCTGTTGCCGGAAGAGCGGCCGATAAATATTTCAGCGAGCTTGAAGCAAATTTTGAAGGTATAGCATCAAAATTAAAAACATCTGCAAAATCCGTTAATGCTTCAATAGATAAACTTATTGAAGAAGTTAAAAAATACGAATCGGAAAATGCAGCTTTAAAAAGTAAGCTGATCGCGGGCGAAATAGACGAATATATAAAAAATGCAAAAGATATAAACGGAGTAAAGACGGTTGCGTTTGACGTAAAAGAAGTTGACGTAAAATCACTGAGAGAAATGTCAGATAAACTCAGAGAAAAACTTCCGTCTTCAGTTGCCGTAATAGCTTCGGTTACAGACGATAAAGTTTCTTTTATAGTTTCAATCGACCAAGCGCTTGTCAAAAAAGGATATAACGCCGGCAAAATAGCAAAAGCTTTTGCTGCAAAGATAGAAGGTTCCGGCGGCGGCAAACCTGATTTTGCGCAAGGCGGAGGAAAGAATATATCCAAAGCCGTTGAAATCATAAAAAATACGGAGGAATTGGCTCAGATTTTAAAAGTCTGAGTTAAGCAAAAATGACTAAAAAATTATTGTCATTATCTGCCATAGGAAAAGACCAGACGGGAATAGTAAGTTCAATTTCGGAAGTTTTATTTGAAATGGGATGCAATATAGAAAATTCAACTATGACTCTTCTTTCCGGACAGTTTGCGATGATTCTTTTGATAGCATATCCGAAAACGGCTGACGTTGCAAAAATAAAATCAAAACTTAAAGCCGTATTCAATAATCTCGGGCTTCATTCTTCGGTAAACGAAATAGACGACAATACTAAAAATATCAAAACTTACGGCGATTACGTAATATCACTTTACGGCGCCGATAAGCCCGGCATAGTTTACAATATAAGCAAATATCTTTCAGATAATAAGGTGAATATAACCGACGTTCAGACTTCGGTTGTGGGCGCAAAAGATAAAGTATATATAATGCTCATAGAAATACAGCTTCCGTCCGGTTTTAAGATAGAAAATCTAAAATCAGCCATGAAAGATTTGGCAGCCAAACTTATGGTTGACATTTCAATCAATCAGGCCGATACTTCAGAGATATAAAAGTGGCTATTTTAAGAATTTTAACGATTCCCGATCCTGTTTTAAAACAGATATCGGCTCCGGTTGAAACTATAAGCCCGCAGATTATAAATCTGATACGGGATATGACGGAAACTATGACATCGTCTAAGTTTTGCGTGGGTATAGCGGCTCCTCAAACGGGAGTATTGTCAAGAATCATAGTCGTCAACGTTTCTCTTAATCCCAAACCTCACAGAAATAACGGTCATCTTGTAATGATAAATCCGCAAATAACTTATTCATCGGGAAAACTTAAATCAAGAGAAGGCTGTTTAAGCGTACCCGAATTTACGGGAAATGTTTCAAGAAAAGATAAAATTACGGTTGAATATCTTGATATAAGCGGCAAAAAGCAGATCCTTAATACAAGCGGTTTTGAGTCAATAGTAATCCAGCATGAAATCGACCATCTTGACGGCATAGTTTTTCTTGACAAGGTATCGTCTTTAAAAACTGATATTTTCAAGCGCGTTTAAGCCGCGGGTTTGTTTGACAATAATTACATATTTTTATAGTATAAATAGAAATTTATCTAATAAACAGGTAAAAAATATAAATAATCGGAGGACACAAAAATGGCAGTTAAAGTTGCAATTAATGGTTTTGGTCGTATCGGTCGTCTCGCATTCAGACAGATGTTCGGCGCAAAGGGATATGAAGTCGTTGCTATCAACGATTTGACAAGCCCTAAGATGTTGGCTCACTTGCTCAAGTATGATTCAGCTCAGGGAAGATATGCTTTGGCTGACAAAGTTCAGTCTACCGACAATTCAATCATAGTTGACGGAAAAGAAATTATAATCTACAAAGAAAAAGACGCAAACGCTCTTCCTTGGGGAAAGCTTGGCGTAGACGTAGTTCTTGAATGTACCGGATTTTATGTATCTAAAGAAAAATCACAGGCTCATATAAACGCCGGCGCAAAGAAAGTCGTTATATCGGCTCCTGCAGGAACAGATCTTCCTACGGTAGTATTTAACGTAAACCACAAAACTTTGAAACCTTCAGACAATATAATATCTGCGGCTTCTTGTACTACAAACTGCTTGGCTCCTATGGCAAAAGCTCTTAACGACTTTGCTCCTATACAGACAGGTATCATGACAACAGTTCATGCTTATACCGGAGACCAGATGACTCTTGACGGACCTCATCCTAAAGGCGATTTGAGAAGAGCAAGAGCGGCAGCGGCAAACATAGTTCCTAATTCAACAGGCGCGGCAAAGGCAATAGGTCTTGTTATTCCTGAATTGAATAAGAAACTTATCGGTTCTGCACAGAGAGTTCCTACAATTACAGGTTCTACAACCATATTGGTTGCAGTTGTAAAAGGCAAAGATATTACGAAAGAAGCTGTCAACGAAGCAATGAAAAAAGCTTCCAATGAATCTTTCGGTTATACCGAAGAAGAACTTGTTTCTTCAGACGTTATCGGCATAAACTTTGGTTCTTTGTTTGACGCAACCCAGACAATGGTTATAAAAATTGACGACAATACATATCAGGTTCAGGTTGTTTCTTGGTACGATAACGAAAACAGCTATACAAGCCAGATGGTTCGCACAATTAAGTATTTTGCAGAATTGGCATAATCAGATGATGTCTTTTCTGAAAAAATAAGTTATTTTGAATCGGGTCCGGCTTTTATTCCGGACCCGGTTTTTTATAAATCCGCAAAAAACAGTAAGGAGAAATCATGAAAAAAACTATAAAAGATTTACAGCTTGCAGGGAAAAAAGTTTTGGTCAGAGTAGACTATAACGTTCCTCTTGACGCAAATTTAAACATAACAAACGATAAAAGAATAGTTGCGACTATGCCTACGATAAAGTATCTTCTCGAACAGAAGGCTGCCATAATACTTATGGCTCATTTGGGAAGACCTAAAGGAAAGGTAGTCGATACGATGAGCTTAAAGCCTGTCGTCAAAAGACTTCAGGAACTTACCGGCGTAACGGTTAAATTTGCTTCAAACTGTATCGGCGAAGAAGCCGAAAAAGCCGCCGCCGGACTTAAATCGGGCGAAATTCTTCTGCTTGAAAATTTGAGATTTCATCCTGAAGAAGAAGGCAAAAACGCAAACGGCGAAAAAGATAAAGAAGCAATGCTCGGTTTTGCAAAGAAACTTGCGTCACTCGGCGATGTTTTTGTTCAGGAAGCTTTCGGAACCGTTCACAGAGCGCATGCTTCAACAGCGGGAATAGTAAAATATATTAAAGAAGCGGGAGCCGGATTTTTAGTAGAAAAAGAGTTGAAATTTTTGGGCGACGCTTTAAATAACCCGGTAAAACCTTTTCTTGCCATTTTGGGCGGAGCAAAAGTTTCCGATAAAATTAACGTTATAGAAAATCTTTTGAGCAAAGTTGACGCGATAATAATCGGCGGAGCCATGGCATACACGTTTTTAAAAGCCCAGGGCATAGAAACGGGAACTTCTCTTGTTGAAGATGACAAGCTTGACCTTGCAAAAGAACTTCTTAAAAAAGCAAAAGATAAAGGAGTTAATTTCCTTCTTCCTTTGGATCATGTTATTGCCGACAAAGTTGATTTTGCGACAAAGAGCGTGCCTGCGGGAGCAACAGTTAAAAATACAGTTTCAACTTCAATAGAAGCCGGTTTTATGGGAGTAGACGTAGGACCTAAGACGATTGCTGAATTTTCACAGGTTGTAAAAAGCGCAAAGACAATCGTATGGAACGGACCTCTTGGTATATTTGAAATAGACCAGTTCTCAAAAGGAACTGTTGAAATAGCCAAACTTGTAGCCGAAGCAACCGGCAAAGGTGCAATTTCCGTAGTCGGAGGCGGTGATTCTGTTTCAGCTGTAAAAAAAGCAGGAGTAGATAAACAGATTTCTCACATATCAACCGGCGGCGGAGCTTCGCTGGAATTTTTGGAAGGAAAAGAACTTCCCGGAATTGCGGCTCTTCCGGAGAAATAAATTTTCGTAAAATTTAAAATAATTAAAACACGGGGTTTTTACCCCGTGTTTTTTTTATGTTACAGTCTGAAAACAATGTTTTTTATTGTAAAATCTCTCAATTTTCAATATAATCTTATGTAAATTATGGAACAAAAATCACAGAATATTTTTATTTCGGCAGGCGATATATCCGGCGACATTCATGCCGGAAATCTTATTAAATCAATTAAAAAAAATAATCCCGCAAATATTGTTTTTGCCGTCGGAGGAAATCAGCTTAAACTTAATTCTGATTTTTTTGTGGAAGATCTGGTCAATATAGACGCTTTCGGTTTTGTAATTATAAAGCAGATTTATTTTTTGAAAAAAGTTTTAAATAAAATTGAAAAATGTTTTATTGAAAATAAAATAAATAAAGTTATTCTCGTTGATTACTACGGGTTTAACATAAATGTCGCAAAGCTTGCCCGTTCAATGAATATTCCCGTTTATTATTACGTCTGTCCGCAGATTTGGGCTTCAAGAAGAGGGAGAATTAAAAATATAGCAAAATATGTAAAGACGGTGTATCCGATACTTCCTTTTGAAAAAGAAATATATGAAAAAGAAAATATAAAAGCCGTTTTTGAAGGTAATCCTCTGATAGATATTATTCCTGAACCTAAACATGAAAAAATTACGGGCAATAAAATAAAAATAGGACTTTTTGCAGGCAGCAGAAAAAGCGTAATTAAAAGACATGTTCCGATAATTATGGATGCCGTAAAAATTTTAAAGAATAAAATTAACGCGGAATTTACTTTATTTACGCTTGAAAAAGCCGATTACAAACTGCCTGAATATATATCTGTTGTTTACGGCAATGATTTTGAAAAAAGAAAAGAAATGGACATAGTTATAAATCCGTCGGGAACCGTAAGTCTTGAAAATGCGTTAATGGGAATTCCCATGGTTGTTATGTATAAATTATCATGGCTTAACGGAATAATAGTAAAAATGCTGGCTACCGTTAAATATGTCGCGATTGTAAACATTTTTGCAGGAAAAGAAATAGTTCCGGAATATCTTCTTGAAAACGCGACTCCTGAAAAAATAGCGGGCGGCGTTATAAATATGCTTAAGCCTGAAATATACGAAAAAACAAAAAATGAGCTTCTTAAATTCAGAGACATACTCGGCAAGCCGGGCGTATCTGACAGAGTAGCGCAAAATATACTTGGAGATTAATAATGAATTATAAAAGAGCAGTCGCTTATATAAAACCTTACAAAGTAAGATTTGCCTGGGCAATGGTTTGCATGTGCGTTTTTGCGCTTATGACAAGCGCGTATATGCTTTTGATAAAACTTCTTTTTGACAGAATTCTTTCAAATAATCCTCCTGCCGATAATTCAACTATAGATAAAATATTAAATTTTACGGGACTTTCCGGATGGCTGAATACGTCTGATAAAATGGATATGCTCCTTATAATTATAATTTTAATTCCGATAGTATTTGCAATAAAAGGTCTTGCCGATTACGGCAAGAATTATCTTTTAAATTATATAGGACAAAATATTATAAGGCTTTTGAGAGACCAGCTTTACGGCAAACTTATACAGCTTTCGCATGATTTTTATGTAAGAAATTCAAGTTCAAAGATAATGTCCCGAGTAACAAATGATATCAACGCTCTTTATACAGCGGTCTTAAAGGTTCCATCCTGCCTTATTAAAGACGGGCTTACAGTTATTGCAATGATATGTCTTTTATTTTATCTGCATTGGAAATTTGCTCTTATAGGTGTAGTGATAGTTCCTCTTATAATACTTCCTCTGGTACAGTTTGCAAGAAAAATGAGAAAGGCTTCAAAAGAAGGACAGATTCAGATGGCGGAAATATATTCGTCGCTGCAGGAAATGTTAAGCGGTTTTTCCGTTATAAAGGCTTTTTGCCAGGAAGATCATGAAAAGATGAAATTTAAAAAAGATAATGACGCTTATTATCACATACAGCAGAGACTGTTGAGGGTTGAAGCAAGATCAAGCCCGATAATGGAAGCGCTTGGTTCAATAGTTGCCGCAATCGTGTTATGGTTCGGCGGCAGGGAAGTTTTAAGCGGTCAGTGGGCGCCGGGAGCTTTTGTAGCGTTTTTCGGAGCTTTATTTTCAATTTATCAGCCTTTAAAAAGTTTTGCCCAGCTTAATTCCACGATACAACAGGCGATTACCGCCTCCGAGAGAATTTTTGAAATTTTGGATGAAAAACCTACTATATTTGATAAACAAGGCGCCGAAGAACTCCCTAAATTTTCTAATAAAATAGAATATAAAAACGTTTCTTTTGATTACGGAGTAGGCAAACAAATACTAAACAACGTCAACGTGACTATTCCTTCCGGAAAAACATTTGCATTTGTCGGGGCTTCCGGGTCAGGCAAAACGACGATAGCAAATCTGTTGTTAAGATTTTATGACGTAAAAGGCGGAGAAATTTTGATAGACGGGAAAAATATAAGCAATGTTAAACTTAATTCGTTGAGAGCACAGATAGGCGTCGTTTCGCAGGATGTTTTGCTTTTTAACGAAACCGTCAGATATAATATTTCATACGCTAAAATGGATGCGACTGATGAAGAAATAGAAGCCGTGGCAAAAGCCGCAAACGCGCATAATTTTATATCTAAAATGCCGGATAAATACAATACGGTCGTCGGAGAAAGAGGGATGAAGCTGTCCGGAGGGGAAAAACAGAGAATAGCGATAGCAAGGGCTATGCTTAAAAACCCTCCTATTTTGATACTTGACGAGGCGACTTCCGCTCTGGATACCGAATCTGAAAAACTTGTACAGGAAGCCATTGAAAACCTGATGAAAAACAGAACGGTAATATTAATAGCCCACAGGCTGACGACGGTTAAAAATGCCGATCAGATAATAGTTATAGACAAAGGAAATATCGCAGAAACGGGAACACATGACGAACTTTTGGCAAAAAACGGAATATATACAAAATTACATGATATGCAGTAACAAACGGAGATGAAAATGATAAAAAAAACAGTATCTGCATTTTTTTGTATGTTTTTCTCATGTATGGCAATTTATGCTCAAAAGGCTCCCACGGATTTTAACAGTTATGACGGAATGCCTTTGAGCGCAAGAAGTATTGCCATGGGTTTTGCCGGAGTTGCAGTTACAGGCTGTATAGACAATATATTTTATAATTCAGCAGGTCTTGCGTATATTGAAAGCGGTAATGTTCAGGTTGAGGCTTTGTTCGCGCTTTCAAGAAGCTCAAATATTCCCGACGATGTCTTAAATATAACGGATCCTATTAATCTCGGTTTTAAGTCATTTGCGATTTTACAGGAACAGGGGGCTATATCGTGGAGGACTCTTTCGTCAAATACCAAATTTTCAAGCGGAACGGATTATTGGTACAAAAAAAATGAAACGATAAAAGCCATAACGATATCGGCTGCGCAAAAAGACGAAAAAAATAATTATGCCGTCGGCATAGGAATTTCTTATCTTTACGGAACAATCGCAGAAAGTTCTGTTGACGGAGGAGTTCCTTTCGCGCAAACTTCTTCCGGAAACGGATTTGCCGTAGATATAGGATTTCTTACTCCTTTAAACAGAAATATGACATTAGGCGTTAATTTTGAAAATGTTCTTGGTTTTATGTGGTGGAGCGATTATGACTGCGACCAGCTGCCTTTTGGAATAAGAACGGGATTAGGCTACAGAACAGGAGGTTTTAACCTGCTTGCCGACGTTAATAAAAAATTTTACAGATTCGGAGATTCAAACAATACGGTTTATTCCGTAGGAGTTGAGCAGTATATAACAAAAGTATTGGCGTTGAGGCTCGGAACGCAGAGCACGTCGCTTTCTGATTTTACAAATGAAAAAGAAGTTAAATACACTTACGGTTTTGCTTTAAATATTTCGTTGTTTTCTCTGTCTTTTGCAAACGAAACATATAAAATTAACAGCGAAAATGTGTCAAAATATATATTGTCTTTAAAAACATTTATTTAAAAATGATAGAAAAACTGAAAAAAGCGATATCGGAATACATGCCTGAAGCGGATTTCAATCTGCTTGAAAAAGCCTTTACTTTTGCCTCAAATGCTCATTTCTGCCAGACAAGAGCCACAGGCGAACCTTATGTAAACCACTGTTTTGAAGTCGCAATGATCCTTACTGAGCTCAGACTTGATGTTTCCACAATATGCGCCGCTTTGCTGCACGACATAATTGAAGATACTCTTGTAGTAAGAGAAGAACTTAAAGAAGAATTCGGAGAGGAAATAACGGCTCTTATAGAGGGTGTTACAAAAATCAACAAATATAAATATGAAGACCAGCTTACGGCTCAGGCGGAAAATTGGCGTAAAATGCTTTTGGCTGTCGTTAAAGATACAAGAGTTATTATAATTAAACTTGCAGACAGGCTTCATAATATGAGAACTATAAAATACCTGCCGCCTGATAAACAGAAAAAAATTGCTCAGGAAACTCTTACACTGTATACTCCGTTTGCGCACAGACTGGGCATTTATATGTGGAAGGGAGAGCTTGAAGATTTGACTTTTGAAATTCTTGAACCTGAAAAATATAACGAAATCAGAATAAAATGGCAGCTGAGATCCGAAAACAATATGAAAAATCTTGCCAACGTAGAAAGCCAGATAAATGAAAAACTCGGCTCTGCCGAAATTCCGTTCAGAATACTTGCAAGACCTAAAAATCTTTACGGCATATATAAAAAAATGCAGCGTCAGGAAAAACCTTTTTCATCTATACAGGATTTATTCGGCATGAGAATTATTACCGATACCGAAGAGCACTGCTATCAGATTTTAAGCATAGTGCAGTCTGAATTTGAAATAGTTGAAAATTCATTTACCGATTATATAGCCGTGCCGAAAAATAATATGTACCAGTCAATACATACTACCGTAGTCGGAGATAACGGAATTATAGTTGAAGTCCAGATAAGAACTGAAGATATGCATAAAAGAGCCGAATACGGCATAGCGGCGCATTGGCGCTATAAAGAAAGTTTTGACAAAAAAAACGCCGCAGCTTCAAAAACTTTTGATACGGAAAGTCATTTGGAATTTATTAAGCATATTCTTGAATCAAAAGATTCCGATGAATTTTTGACTGCCATAAAAACGGAATGTAATTTTGAACAGATATACGTTTCAACTCCTAAGGGCAGAGTGATAAAACTGCCTGAGGGGGCTACCGCACTTGATTTTGCATACGCCGTGCACAGCGACATAGGCGATACGTGCATGGGTGTTAAAGTAGACGGTAAGATAGTTTCTCTTGACTATAAACTTACGACCGGACAGACCTGCGAAGTATTGACGAGAAAAAATATAAAACCTTCGGAACACTGGCTTGATATAGTAGTTACCGCTCAGGCAAAATCAAGAATACGCAAATATTTAAGGGAAAATAAAAATAAAAGATGAGTGCTTTGCTCACCTTTTATTTTTAAATGCTTTTCGGATAAATTATATAGCTTTCTGGACTTTTCCGGAACGAATGCAAGAAGTACATACGTACTCTTTCGTTTTCTTGCCGTCAACTACGATTCTTAACTGTTGCAGATTCGGTCTGAACAATCTCTTGGAAGCTTTGTTTGAATGGCTTATAGTATTTCCCGAAGAAGAACCTTTGCCGCATACGTAACATTTGTAAGACATTTTAGAACACCCCCGTAATATATAGCTAACAAATATACAAAATTATTCTTTTTTTTTCAATTGTTTTATTTATAAATAAAAAACGGACGGATTTTAAATCCGTCCGTTTGAGATTTTTTTTGTTTTTTAAAAATAAAATCTTACGCCTGCCTGCGGAATCCAGCTTGCAAAAATTCCGAACTGATTGTTGTCTTTCTGCGAAATATAAGACATATCAATTTCCGTAAGAAGAGACAGAGAAGGCAGAAGATAATATTCCGCGCCGAATCCTCCGCATAATCTAAAAAAAGACGAAGATTCTCCGGCTACGCTTGTGCTTCCGAAATTAAGTCCGGCAAGCCAGTAAATATCAAGACTTTTTACGCTTACCATTTTTCCTAAAATTTTACCGCCGAGCAAAAAAGTATTGTTAGACTGGCCGTTAGTGCTGCTGTTTTGGAATCCGAGAGTAAAATCGGCTCCCAAAGTATCGTTAAACCACACTCTGCCGGCAGCCTGAGATATTGCTATATCGTTATTGTTGTTATTGATAATTAACTGGGAATAACCTAATCCGAATTTTACGTTCTCTTTTTTTTCAGCACCGAAAGATAAACCGGCAGCTAAAAACAATCCTGCAATTATAAGCGCTGCTTTTTTCATGAGATTCTCCTTTTCATTTAATGAATTTTATTTTTTTTGACTTATATTTAAATCGGGCGTTTCCATAGTTTCATAAGATATATTTGCTTCGTCAAAAAGTTTTTTATAAGAATTATCCGGATATTCCAGACACATTACGAAATTTTTGATACCTGCGTTTGCCAGCATTTTTGCGCACAATATACAAGGCGAATGGGTACAGTATATCGTTGCGCCTTTTATATTGATTCCGTGTGTTCCGGCCTGAATTATCGCGTTTTGTTCGGCATGTATAGCGCGGCATATTTCATGTCTTGTGCCTGACGGTATATTCATCTCATTTCTTAAACATCCAAGCTCAAGGCAGTCTTTAGTGCCTGAAGCCGCTCCGTTATAACCTGTAGTAAGAATGCGTTTGTCTCTTACTATAACCGCTCCTACATGGTGTCTGATGCATGTTGATCTTTCTGCGACAAGCCACGCCAATTTCATGAAATATTGGTTCCAGTCCGGTCTTGAATATTTTTGATTTTTATTCATAGCACAGCAATTAAACAAAATATGATATATTCTTGTCAAATAAGTGCGATTTTCGTATAATCAGTTGAATAAAATAAGCTTTATCGGAGATATAAAAAATGGGTAAAAATTTATGGCGTTACGATGAAAAGGGCCGGTGCGTTGTAAACGATGCGAGAAATTTGAAACAGCCGTTAATCCACATGCTTGCAAATTGTCCGAAATATTTTTCAATTTGCGATAATTTTTTAAGAGGATTCAGCGGATTTGACTATACCAGAATGTTCGGCGAATTTGACGGTCCTAATTTCCCGAAAGGAAATGCAAGATTTTTGTGGCTGAGAGAAGAAAATAAGACGTGGCTTGTAAATAATTACGACTTGACCGATACGGAAACTAAAAATCCTAAATATGAAATGGGCCTGGGATATGTTACTTTTTCAGGAACTTCCGAAAAGATGAAATTGTCCGTTTCGGCAACTGTTTTTGTTCCTCTTGAAGAAATGGCCGAACTATGGATGGTTGAAATAAAAAATAATTCAAGCAAGGCAAAGACCGTCGATTTTATACCGGTTGTTCCTATATTCGGCGGCAACAGAGCTTATGTCGAATACCACAGAGACGTCGTAAGACTTTACAACAAAAGCAAAATAGATAAAAGCATAAAAATACTGCCGGGACTTGAATGGATAGAAGGTTCAACAGGGCCCAGCGATATATGTTATTTTATGAGCTCGGAAACGGAAAAAGGCAGAAAAGGCGACAGATTTTATTCCGACAGAGAAACTTTTCTCGGACCTAACGGCATGTGGCTTAAACCGGAATCTATACTAAAAAACATAGCTCCGCAAAAACAGTGTTACGGAAAAGAGGCGGTAGGAGCCGTTGAATTTAAAAAGATTACGATACCTGCCGGCAAAAGCGTAAAATTTGTAGTTGTAAACGGAATAACTTTTTACGGAAGCAAAGATGCCGATAAAATTATAAAAAAATATTCTTATAAAAAAGCCCAGAAAGCTTTTGACGATTTAAATGCCTACTGGCAGGAAAGATGCAGCAGAGTAAGAATCACTACAGGAAACAGTGATTTTAATATTTTATGGAATACATGGTGGTGCTACCAGCTTTCAATGAGATACTGGTTTGGAAATACCGCCCATCCTCAGACGGATTACGGTTCGGATTTTGCAGGCTGGAGAGATTTCTGGCAGGATATGATGGCAGCAACCGTTATAGATCCTAAAGGCCTTGAGGAAAGAACTTTAAAGACTCTTGAGGGTATCAGACTTGACGGAACAAACGCAACGAGATTTTTTGCAAGAACAAAAGAATTCGGAAGCGACGAAGTGCACGGTTTATGGTGTGATCATCCTTACTGGACGGCGCAGACCGTTATGATACTTGTAAATTTTTTGGGAGATCCGAAATTTTTGTTTAGAGAAGGGATAGGTTATTTTAAAGATGCCTATCAGGACAGAGGAGAAACAAAAAATCAGGACTGGAAGAAAGGCTATATAGAATCGCAGAAAACTTTAAACGGTAAAAAACATACCGGCACGGTATTAGAGCATTTGCTGGTTCAGATTATGACTATGTTTTATGACGTAGGGAAAAATAATCTTTTAAAACAGAAAAGAGCCGATTGGAACGATGCCGTCGATCAGGTAAAGGGCGAAAACGTTACGTTTACTTTTGCCGTAGCGCAGAACTGCAACGAAGTCGCAAATCTTCTTGAAAAAATATCAAAAGATTTAAATATTTCCGAAATTGAAGTTTTTGAAGAATTTACGCTTCTCATTGAAAACTGGAAAGACGGCGTAAATGATATTTCTTCATCTGAAAGACAGGCAAAACTTAAAAAGTATCTTGGTAAAGTAAATACCGCCGTAAGCGGAAAGAAAGTGAAAATAAAAGTAGAAAAAATATTAAAAGATTTAAGAGCAAAAGCGCAGCTTTCAATAGACAATGCAAACAGAAAAGCATGGAACGGACATTATTATTCAGGCTATATATTTGAAGACGGAAAACCTGTTGATACGGTATTTAATAAATCTGCACTTTCAAAAAAGAATCCTACATCCGATGATTTTGAGATGATGCTTATGCCTCAGACATGGTCTCTGGTGTCTGGCGGAGCAGATAAAATAAAGGCAGCTTCAAAAGTAATTGATTCGGCGTTTAAATATCTTTTTGACAAAGAAGTCGGAGCGATGAAACTTAATTATCCCGCATATACAAAATTTGACAAGACTATAGGCAGAATAACCGGTTTTGCTCCCGGGACAAAAGAAAACAACGCCATATTTTCTCATGCAAATCTTTTCTTTGTATGGGCTCTTATAAAAATGGGTATGCCTGATGAAGCTTATAAAGTTTTCTCCGGAATCAATCCTTTAAATCACGAGCATGAAATTATAAGAACAGGTCCGTGGATACCGGAATACTACGTTTCTTCCGATAATCCCAATATTGCGGGAAGAGGAGAATATCCCGTTTTAACCGGTTCATGCGCATGGACCAGATATGCTTTCCAGAACTTCTTTTTCGGAGTAAGGGGATTGATAGACGGACTTCTTATTGATCCAAGACTTCCGGCAGTAAAAGAATTTAAAGAAAGTTCTCTTGAAATAAAATTCAGGGGAGCTTTGTATAAAATTAAATTCCATAATCCTTCATTAAAGAAAAATACTTTTGCAAAAACAATAATAGTTGACGGCAAAGAAAATGAAGGCAATATAATAAAACCTTTCAAATCCGGAACTCATATTGTTGAAGTGTTTTTAGACGTTAAATAAAATCGGAGCTGTTTATGATAAAGAAAATTGCCTTAAGTTTAGCGTTTTTATTGTGTTTTATATCTTCTGTTTTTGCCAGAATTCCGATTCAAATAGAGTCTTTTGTAAAAGGTGTGGATATAACAGGCCCTGATAAAGAAAAAAAGAGATTTTTTGATATTGAATCAATACCTAATATTCTTTATTCGTCAAATATTGCCGCTTACGGCGGCGTAGTAAATTTATCTGTGTTCGGAGCGGATATAATTTTAAAAAATTCACAATGTATTTATATTTCAAAAGATCCTTTTTCAAAAGGCATCAGAATTTCTAAAATTGAAAATTCAATAGATTGTCCTGTTATAGTCGATTTGCCGGTTATAATATCAATAGGCGAAGCAATGACGATTTTGTTAGATTATAATTCCGTAATTTCATTTAAACAAAAAGACGACAATGTTTACGAATTCAACGTTGTTTTCGGCAGAGTTAACGTTAAGCAGAACGGACAGAATAAACAGCTTAGTGAAGGCGAAAAGTTTGAATATGAAATTGTCCAAGGAGATGATGAGAATGCCATTTAAATTTACCAAACTGCCTATTGAAAACGTGATACAAATTGAACCTGTGAGATTTAAGGATGACAGAGGTTTTTTTGAAGAAGTTTTTAAAATTTCGGATTTTAAAAACTTCGGAATGGACATAAACATTAAACAAATTAATTTTTCGCATTCTACAAAAGGAGTTTTAAGAGGACTTCATTATCAGCTTGCTCCGTTTGTGCAGTCAAAACTTGTAAGAGTTATTTCAGGCGCCATATATGACGTTGCGGTTGATTTAAGGATTGGTTCTCCAACATTCGGCAAATGGGTCGGTGCCATACTGGATTCGTCCGGTAAAAGCATGCTTTATATCCCGGAAGGTTTTGCCCACGGTTTTGAAGTTTTATCCGACACTGTTGATTTTGAATATTATTGTTCAAATATTTATGCCCCTGAGTACGAAAGAGGCATAAAATACGATGATTCTTTTCTGAACATAACATGGAACACGGTTAAACCGAAGCTTTCTCAAAAAGATCTTTTATATCCTGATTTTGAAAATGCCGAACATAATTTTGAATATAAAATATCAAATAAAGAGGTGTTTAAATGAGAGTTCTGATAGCTGGTTATCCGGGTCAGTTGTCCAAAGCTATTATAGCCGAGTTGATAAGAAATAATATAGTTTTTTTGGCTCCTCCTCATTACGATTTTGACATAACCAACAATTACCAAATAAATAATATGATATCGGCGTTTAAACCGGATGTTATAATCAACTGCGCCGCTTATAACAGCGTTGAACATGCCGAAGAAGATATGGATGAAGCGATAAACGTTAATTATAAGGCGGTAGAATATCTTGTAAGAGAAGCCGAAAATAATAAAATAAAACTTGTGCATTTCAGCACTGATTATGTTTTTGACGGCTCAAAAAATTCTTTATATATTGAAACCGATAAACCCAACCCTTTAAATTTATACGGGAAAAGCAAACTTGCCGGAGAAAACGAAGTGCTGTCTTATGATAACAGTCTTGTATTCAGGCTCAGCTGGGTAATAGGATACGGCAGAAATAATTTCTTATATAAATTTACGAATTGGATAACAGATAAACAAATCGTAAAAGTTTCAAACGACGAAATATCGGTGCCTACTTTTACTTTTGATGTCGCAAAATATGTTTTGATGGCGCTTGATAAGGGATTGACGGGATTATATCATCTTAACAATTCCGGTAAAGCGTCTCGGTATGAACTTGCAAGCAAATATGCAAAAATAATGGGATTTACGAATGAAATTATACCGGTTCCGATGGCGGCTTTTGAAGTTCCTGTAAGAAGGCCTCTTTTTACCGCGATGTCAAATAAAAAAATATCGGAAGCATTGGGAGTAAGTATTCCGGATTGGGAAGATTCTCTCAGAATTTATTGTAATGCGCTTAAAGGCAATGCTGATTTAATAAGATGAATCCTGAAAAAAACAATATTAAAAAGTTTTTTTATGCCGAAGCATATAATCCTGACTTTTTTTCTTCTTTCTGCTCATATATGCAAAATTTAAAATCAGACGATGAAAAATTATATCAAACTGCGTTAAAACTTGCCTGTAAAATTGAGCCTTTTAAAAATAATTTTGACGTTATTGCGAGCGTTCCCAAATATGATAATGTTTTGTCGGAAGAAACAAATTATTCTCAAAAAACAGCCGAAATCATTTCTTCAAAATTAAACATTCCTTACGAAAAAAATATTATTTCAAAAATAAGAGATACAAGAAAATTAAGGACTATCCCGGAAAACGAAAGGGTATCAGAGATAGATTCAGCTTTTAGGATAAATAAAACGCTCTATAAGAGAATATGTATTGTTGACGACGTTTATTCTTCCGGAGCGACTATGGCAGAAATAGTCAAAACATTAAATAAAAGCGGGATAACGGAAATATATGCAGCCGTGCTTGTTGTCCAGTCGGAAAATGAATTATAACAAATAGTATTATTTTTATTTAACAAGGGGGAAGTGATGAAAGTTGTTATTGCCGGCGCTTCAGGACAGCTTGCAAAATCTTTTATGTATGAATTCAATAAAAGAAAAATTGAATTTATTGCTCCGCGTGAAGATGAATTTGACATAACAAATTATTATAAAATGAATAAATTTATCGCTCCGTTCAGACCGGACATTATAATAAACTGCGCGGCTTACAATAATGTTGAACTGGCTGAACAAAATACAACTCAGGCAATAGACGTTAATTATAAAGGAGTAAGAAATCTTGTCAAAATATCGCAGTTATATAACATAAAACTTGTTCATTTCAGCACGGATTATGTTTTTGACGGAATGAAAAATTCACCTTACGTTGAAACAGATATTCCGGATCCTTTAAATTTATACGGCAAAAGCAAACTGGCAGGCGAAAATGAGGTTATGATGGATGATAACAGTCTTGTATTCAGACTTAGCTGGGTAATAGGATACGGCAAAAGCAATTTTCTTTATAAATTAAATAATTGGATACAAAATAATGATTCTATAATGATCTCAAATGACGAGATATCTGTGCCGACGTTTACTTTTGATATCGTAAAATACGTTTTAATGGCGCTTGATAAAAAACTTACCGGCTTATACCATCTTACAAATTCAGGAAAAGCGTCAAGATATGAACTTGCCGTTAAATACGTAAAACTGATGGGCTTTACAAATGAGATTATTCCTGTTCCGATGTCTACGTTTAAAACTAACGTTAAAAGACCGCTTGTTACGGTTATGTCGAATAAAAAAATATCTGAAATTTTAGGCGTAAATATTCCATGCTGGGAAGAATCGCTTAAAATTTACTGCAATGCTGTTAGGAGTAATCCGGACTTGAGATTTTAAATTATAGCGACCGCAATATTTCGCTTTCTTTTAAATTAATTATAATGACAACTTCTGTAATATAAAGTATCAATTATCTGCAAAGATAGAAATACGGGCATGTCTCGCATCTTACTTTGTCGTACGGTTCGGATTTAAAAGGTATTTCACTGTTAATTTCCGAAATAATATATTTTAAATTTTCAATGCAGATGTCATAAATGAATTGCCTGTCTTCATGCGTCATGCCGGTGTCAAATAAATATATTTTATTACAGTCTCTTAGGGAGTAAAGAATACAGTTGTCTATTGTTTTGCCGGGATTTTTTTCTTCATAAACGAATTTATATACGGGAAGCTGGAAAGATTTTATATTTTTCTGTATAAATTCTCTTCTGTCGCCGTTTATTTCGCCGCTTAATTTTGATTTTAAAGGTTTTTCAACGCTTCCAGTTTTATAGTCGATTATATAAATAGAGCCGTCACTGTTTCTGTCTATTCTGTCAATTTTTAATTTAAGATTATAGATTATGCCGTTTATTTCTATTTTTGAAATAAATTTTGATTCTGCTTCGATAATTTCTTTGAAATCCCGTTTTGTTTCATTTTCGTAAAAATCGCATAATCTTTTTTTAATCAGTTTTTTTAATAAAAAAATCTTTCCTGTTTCATGCTGTTTGAAAAAAATTTCAAGTTTTCTGTCTAAAATTTTTTGATATTCCGAAAACGTATTTGCCGTTAATTCGTCTTTGTTTAGTCCTTTATGAAATGTTTCTTCCAGAAATTCATGTATAAAATTGCCGATATCAAGTCTTTCGTAATTTTGTTCAAAATCTGTCTGTTCCGAAAGCTGCAGAATGTATTTAAAATAAAATTGCAGTTTGCATCTTAAATATGTGTCTATGCTTGTGGGGGAATAGCTGAAATGTTTTAAAAAATCTTTAATTCTATCCGTTTTAGAGAATTCCTGTTTATTTGTTAACAGAGTTTTGTTTGATAAAACCGCTTTTGTCACATTTGCGACTTTAAGCGATTTCTTTTCAGATTGTTCTTTCCATACAAGTTCTTCTATAAATCTGCTCCTTCCGTTTTTTTCGTCATCGGGATATATCAGCGTGACGTTTTCTGCGGATGCTATAAGGCTCATAAAATTGTATTTTTGAATATCAGTTTCTCTGCTTATATAGCCTATTCCAAGAGAATTCATAATATCCTTCGGTATTAAAGGACTCGCTTCTTTAATGCTTGGCATAAAGGAATCAGACATTGACAATACATAAACATTTTTAAAACTTAGTCCTCTTGACTCCATTGTTCCGAGAATCTGCAATCCTTTCAAAGGGCTTCCTATAAGAGAAATATTGCCTTTTAAAAGAATTTCTTCCAATATGTAAAATATTTCGTGTTGTTCAAATTTTTCGTTTGTGCAGACTGCTTTTTCAAATTGGCCGGCTATATCATAAAGTATATTAACGGCTCCCAAATTAAAAGGATATGTGTGTATAAGGCTTTTCTCAACTATATTATCGGCAATATGCCTAAGATAGCCGCCGGTATCTGCCATATTAGAAAGCTTTTCGGGTTTGTAAAAAAACAAATCAAATATCTCATCCAGAATTTCTTTTACTCTTTTAGCGGTAACAGGCTGCCAATATAAAGTCACGGTGCGCGAAATATCGTTTTGAAGTTTTATATTATTTTTTATGTCGTCTAAATTTATGAATATATAGTCTTTAAATTCAGCTTCCTCATTGAATCTGTCAAAATGCCGCATTATATTATGAACGATAATTCTTGTCACGCTGGGATTGCCGATAAATCTCATATTTTTGGCAAGAGGATTTGCCAATACCGAGATGATGTCTTTAATATAATATTTGTTGTTCTTTTTATTTTTTTGCGTCTGAAGAACTGCGCTTATTAAAGAAAAAACCGTAGTTTTTTTGGCGGGATATCCGACTGCCACGTTAATATCGCCGATAATGCTGTATATCTGGCTCATTACAGAAGGAAGTATTGAATTATCAGGAACAATAACGACAGTGTCTTTTATGTCATTTTGCTCAATTTTGCTTAAAAGATTTTTTGCAAGGCATGCCTGCGATTCTCCGTCATAAGCGCAGTAAAAGTTTATATTATTTTTAATTTTTTCTTCGTTTAAATTTTTGAAAACAGTTTCATTAAAATCTTTATATATTTTATCTATAGATATCCAATTGTCCTTTGAGCCTTTGATTATAATATCAAGTTTATTTTCATCATATATTTTTTTGAACATGTCCGTTTCGGATTTGTTTAAATAATAAGGATTAAATAAAATAACGCTTTTATATTCTTTGAGATAATCGTTTATTTTTGAATCCGCCAAAAGATATGAATATCCTCTTGTCGTTTTTTTGACTGAAAGCATATATTTGTGAAATTCATGCCTTATAAAAGACAGATTTTTCAGCAGTTCATTTATATTTTTTGGAAGATCGTATCCTATATCGGCGTTTAATTGTATATTCAGTAATTTGTCATTTTGTATTTTTTCTATATCAAGGGCTTCAATGAAGGCAAGAATTTCGGAACTCCACTGAAAAAACTCCGCAAAAGAAGCCTGCTTATCAAAAAGACTTTGAGTATGTTTTTTTACAATCTCAAAAATTGAGTAAGCGCTGTCAATTTGAGATATTTTTTGCAGATTATAATATTTTTTTGCAATATCGCCTGTCAGTTCGTCAAAAGTAAAAAATACCGGAGGGATAAAGGGTTTATTGATTTTTTTTGATAACTCTTTTTTTATAAAAAGAGCAGGCCTTTTTGAAGGCATAATTACAGCAATATCGGAAAAATCGCCGTTGTTTTTAAGCGACAGTATATGACCGGCGCAGAATTGAATCATATTTTCATTAAGCGAAATATTAATAATTTTTGAAGCCATTACAGTATCTCCGTAACTTCTGCTTTCTCAATGTCAATTACGCGGCATTCCGCCGGTTTTTCGGGATAAATTTCTCTTATTACAGATAAGTATTTTTGCATCTGGCTTGTTATCGTTTCTAAATTATACACTGATGTTTTAAAATCGGCTATGATTATTTTATCCGCATTTACTATTAGTTTATCTATTCTTAGCGTATCTCCGAAAGAGTCGACAAATTCTTTTTCATTATAAATTTCATTTGAACCGTCAAATAATTTTTTTATGCTCTCTTTCTCTAAAAGCTTTTTTAAAACAGGATTGAGCCATACAAGATCTTCGTTTGAGTATTCAAGCATAGTCAGATTTACGGCATTTTCTATTTTTTGATCAATTTCAGATGTGTCGTAAGTAAGTATTTTTGAAAGTGCATAATGTATTATTTTGCCTCTAAGCAATAATTCTTTTTGGTCTTTCCCGTATATTTCCAACGCGCTTTCTGATATTATTTTTGTAAAATCTTTCATTTTGCTAAGCGTTAAATCAATGGTTTTTGCATTTTCGTTTTTATCCGACTGATAAGTTGCCTTTTTACCGATAAGCCTTATATTTTCTGGCATGAGTACGCTTATCGGGCTTTTTTCTTTATTTTTTTTCTCGGAGATAAAGCCGTAAAATTCATATACCGCCCTTGTTGTCGCGACATATAAAATATTTAGTTCGTCTGAAAGATTTTTAAAATACTTTTTATAATATATGTCTCTTAAATTGCCGCTGTAATAAGTGGAATCTTTTAAAATGTTTAAAAATTTTATATTTTCATCATCCTGAATATTGAACGGTTTGTCCGGAGCGGATATTTTTAAATAAAGATAAGGCATTATGACTACGTTAAACTGAAGGCCTTTTGCTTTATGAACCGTAATAATTTTAACTGCGTTTGAGGAAGGCACTTTAATAAAAAATTTATCGTCTTTTTGCCTTTCTTCAATGTTTTGAAAATAATCAATGAAATTCTGCAGGCCCTGATTGTCTTTTTCAAAATCGCTTATAACTTCCAGAAATCTTAAAATAACGTTATTGCTTTCTCTAAAGTTATCAATAATATTAAATTTTGATATGACAGAGACCGTCAGCTCGTAAACCGCGATAAATCCGGCCGAATTAAAAAACGGTTCTAAATATTCGTTCCAAATATCAGGATATTTCTCTCTGAACAGCACATATAAATCTTTTTGGTTATCTTTGTTAAGAGAACTTTCAGTTATAAAATCTATCAATTCTGAACCGGTTATTTTTGTTTCTTTTATAAAGACAGAACTTAATATGAAAGAAGCAAACGATATTTCATCGGTGGGGGAATTGAAAAACTTTAAAGCCGAAAACAGTTCTTTTATTATATTTATATTTATTATATTTAATGTCTGGTATGATTCTATGTCTATATTTTTTTCAAGAAGCCATTTTCCTATAATCTCAATTTCGCTGTTATCTCTGCAGATTATTGTGATGTCTTTATAATCAAATCTTTGTTTTAAATCTTCCAGTTTTGCGTAAAGCAAATTCTTTATTGCTTCATCCCTTTCTTCTTTGGATTCATCTTCATATTCAACGGCGGTTATTTCCACATAACCGTTTTCATTTTTATTTTCGCAGTATTGTTGCTTTGATGTTTCAAACATATCGATTATATTTTGCGCATAGCTGCCGTATATTTCAGGCAAATGATCCGTTTTTTCAAGTCCGTTAAACAGCGAAGATATGTTTTCTTTTGAAAAAACAAAATTATTAAAATCAATTATTGCTTTGTAGCTTCTGTAATTTACGTCAAGCCGTACTTTCGCCGGATTATAATGTTTGAATTCAGTTAAAGGCTGGTCAAATATTTTTGAATCTCCGCCTCTGAACCCGTAAATAGCCTGTTTCTTGTCTCCCACATAAAAAAACGATCCGCCCTGAGATAGATTTTCTTCAACTATCAGTTTTAATGTTTTCCACTGTATTTGGTTTGTATCCTGAAATTCATCTATAAGAAAGTTTTTAAAATAGCTTGAAAGCTGAAAATATATCTCCGGTACGGTTTCGCCGCCGTCGTTAAATATTTTTAATACTTTTCTGTTAAGATCCTGAAGAAATACAACCGCGTCTTTTTTTGACTGTTTATCAAATTCGGTTAATATATATTTAAACATCTCTATATAGATGTTGTAATAGTTTTCCGATTTAAATTCATAAAAGTCTCTGATTATTTGTTTTGTCGTGTTAAATAGTTCGTTTAAACGCTCATTTTGCCGCACTTTGGACTTGTAAGGCGGCTCTTCTCTTTTAAAATAGTCCGACACTCTCTCGCCGCCGGATAAATAATACTTGTTATGTCCAATTATTTTGTTTATCGCGTTTATAAATCTTTTATCTGTATTTTCAAGCTCTTTAATTTTGCCTATTTCAACGCAGGTTTCATAAAACTTTTCGGAATAAGAGGCCAGAGTTTTATTGTAGTCGTTATTATCGCCGGTTTTAAATTGTTTTGCCGATTTTTTTATGTCTTCGTATAATTTTATAAATTCTTTTGAAATGTTTTCTTTTATATCCCATGAAATATTTGCATCTGTCAGATACTGTTTGAAAAAATCATTTAAAAGATTTTCAAGTTTTGAATTAAGCAGAGAATTATCCAGAAATGAATCTATCGCAAAATCTATATAATCTGCGTATGTTTTTTCTATTTTATAATTCGGGGGAATTCCTATTTTTAAAGCGCATGCTTTTATTATCAAATTTATAAAGCTGTCTATTGTTTTTACATTGAAATTGTCGTAATTTTCTATGATGAATTTCATTGCGTAATTTGCATTTTTGACTATTTCTTTTTGCGGTATATCAAGCCCGCTTAATAAATCTCCGACATCCTCGCCTAGAGAAATTTTCTTCAGATATTCTATTATTCTCTCTCTCATTTCAATGCTTGCTTTATTGGCAAATGTTAAAGCAAGAATGTTTTTTAGGGGGATATTTTCTTTTTTTGATAAATCAAAGTTCAAAAGAAGCGTAATGTATCTTTTTGCGAGATTATGGGTTTTTCCTGAACCGGCCGAAGCTTCAACAACGATGAATTGATTTGATAACGGTTTATTTTTTATTATCATCTATCAATATTAAAATCCTTCTCTTTGCAGTTCTCTGGCAATATCTTTTTTCTTTAAAACTTCTTTTTTGTCGTAAGTTGTTTTGCCTTTGGCAAGACCGATAAGCATTTTAATTTTGCCGTATTTGGAGACATAAAGCTCAAGAGGAACGACGGTAAGGCCTTTTTCTCTTGATTTTGAATGAAGTTTTATTATTTCCTGTTTGTGCATAAGAAGTTTTCTGGCTCTTTTAGAGTCATAATCGGAAACATGTGTTGAAATCTGCGTATAAGGCGCTATATAGACATTTTCGGCAAAGGCTTCATTGTTAAAAAACCTTACGACAGAATCAACCATGCTGACATTGTGCAGTCTTGCAGATTTTACTTCATACCCTGACAGAACTATTCCGGTTTCAAACTGTTCAAGTATGTGATAATTATGAAAAGCTTTTTTATTGGTTGCAAGAATTTTGTTTTCCGTATTTTTTTTAGCCATATTTAAACATAATTATATCATATTTTAAATGTGCGGATATGTTATATTTCGAAGATGTGAAAAATATGTGAAAAATCAAATACTTATTGAAATTTTTAAATAAGAGCGCTATAATTCCTATGTATGAATACGATCAATTGCACTTATTTAAGAACGTTTGTTTTGTATTTTACACTGCTTAGTTTGATAATAAGCTCTGTTGTTTTTTCTATAGGCAACAAAACGAGCATAAAAGAAATTATAGGTTCCGATTCAATTATATCCGGTTTTTTTAACCTTACCGGCATATCCGATAAAATGATGAACGATATGATGAGCTCCGCAAATGCAGGTCGGAACGATAAAAATAAAAATGACGTCAGGCAGATAAATAAAGAAATAAGCGTGGCATTGCCTTTTTCGTCTTCAACTTATTTTGAAGAAAAAGATCCGGAAATACAGAACGCAAAAAATGTTAAGGCGTTTAATGAAAGCATGATAACGGAAGTGCTGTATCCGCTTAAAATACCGTATAACCGTTATTTGCTTTGCTTAATTGTCTTATCAGGTTTGATTTTTGCCGGTTTGGCAAGATCAGTGCCGGTTTTATTGAATATAAAATTCAGAGAGCTTGTACCGGGATGCAAAGGTACAGGCTCTTTTTATTTACGGGTGAATATATGAATTTTTTAAAGAAAATCATATCACTTATAATAATAAATTGTTTTTTATTCTCATTTGTATGCGGAGAATCAATCGCCGCTGCAGTTGCAGATATTAAAAATGAGGATATGTACAAACAAATATTTACGGATTTTGTATTGCCGTATTCTTACGGCAAGATAACGGATTCCCATTTTGCTTCAACCGACAGATTAATAATAAATATACAAGATCTTCACTGCCATCCGGAAGTGCAAAAAAACATCAGTAATATCATAGAATTATTTGACAAGAAATACGGCGTTAAAAACATATATTTGGAAGGAGCATACGGTGAAATTGATACGCAATGGCTGAAAACAGAATCATTTAAAAATAAAAAGAATACTCCCGCGGATAAAATGATAGAAACCGGCAGATTAACGGGCGCGGAGTATTACAGCGTAAAAAGCGGCAGAACGTCAATCATAAAAGGTATTGAAGAAAAAGAAGCCTACCTTGAAAATTTAAAAAGATTAGGAACAATATTGGAAAATAAAGAAGAAACAGAAGTAATATTAAACGCAATAAATGAAGCTACGCAGAAGTTGAAATCAAAATATTATGAAAGAAGACAGCTTAAATTGGAGGAGTTATCCGATAAATACGCCGAAGGCAAAATAGGCGCTGAAAAATATTTTAAATTAATGTCAAAACATATAGATAAATTAGGCATAGATTTAACAAAATATGATAATACGTTAAATTATATGATGCTGCTTTCGGAACAAAAAACGCTCAATTTTGAACGGACGACAAAAGAATTACAGTCGTTGGTAATGATTTTAAAACAAAAACTGCCTTATAAAACATATAAGATGCTGCTTGATTCAACAGATAATTTTTCAAAGATGGATAAATTATACTCATATGTAATCATAATAGCCAAACAATATAATTTGAATCTGTCTTTGGATTTTCCCGAATTAAACAGATATTTTAAATATATAGAATTGAGTCAGAAAATAAATCCTCTTGAACTTGTAAAAGAAGAAAAAAAACTGGTAAACGAAATAAATACGAAATTTGCAAGAACAAAAGTCCAGAGAGAAGTCGTTTTTCTTGTGAATTTCGAAAAATATTTGGAAAATTATCTGACAAATAAAATAACGGCTGAAGATTATGAATATTATTTGCAAAATATAAAAATGTATAAACAATTGTGGAACAGTTATGTTGATACAAGAGTATTGTCATTGTTGACCCCGTATATGGATGAAGCCGATAAATTTTACAAAATAAACAGCGACAGAAATAAATATTTTGCGGATAATATTCTTAACGGATCAGAAACGCTTCAAATAATTGCTAACGAAGAAAAAAATGACGGGGTAACCGCAATATTTGATAATATGGATAAAATAAAGAGAGTAGACGTTATAGTTACCGGCGGATTTCATACGGAAAGCGTATCAAAAATATTAAAAGACAATAATATCTCATATATAGTTATAACTCCTAATGTTACGGGAGGAACTAAACTCGCAGAAAAAACATATTACAAAATAGCCGCAGAGCAGAGTAAAATATCATTTCAAACTTTAGCCGTGATGGCATTATCTTTGCAGGTAATGCTTTTAAAAGAACATGGAATTCCTTTGGAAACAATAAAAGAAACTCTTATTAAAAATTCCGGCAGCGGCTTAATACCTTTGATAGAATCCGTATTTCGTTCTGAAACGCAAATACGCGACAGAGAATTTTTAGGCAAAAAATTAAAAGAGCTGAAAGAAACTAAGTTAGCCGAAATGCTGAATTTTGATCAGACCGGCAATATAAACGAAGAAGTAGCCGGACTTTTGGGTATAGATGTTTCTTTATTGGAATATATTGACACCGAAAAATTAGTCTCCGCATGGGAACATAATGATTCGGATTATATAAAAAATTTAATAAAAAATGCCCAAATCAGGCAGGATTACTCTTCGGGTAAGGATTATCTCGGACGCATTTTTTCGGAAATAATGATACTGTTTAACGAGATAAAAGAAAATAATGCCGTAAACTGCGCGGTTGAATCAGTTTATTCCGTGTTAAGTCCCGCCGCAAAACCGAATAAAGTTATTTTGGCCTTTATAATGAGACTTATTGACAGAGTTGAAAAAATAAATTCTCCAAACGGATACAATTCGTTATATTCAATTTGGCGGGTAGTTAAAAATCAGGGATATGAAGCGTATGCGGCCGATGCTGAAATATTGAAACGGGCTGTTTCAACCGGCAGATCTGTTATATTGGCCGTATCGTCAAACGCGATTAAAGGCGAGATTAACCACTATATTACGGTTTCACCCGTAAAGGGAACAAAAAGCGTAATCATACATGATATAAATTACGGTGACAGAATCGTTTCGGAAGAAGATTTATCAAGCATACTGGAAAATGAGTACGGCTGGCAAGAAAACGGAAATATTTTAGTAAGCGAAATCTTGAAAGACGAATCTCCGTTAACGGCTGATAATATGAAACAAATTTACGGAGCCGATAAAAAAAACGGTTCCCTTAAATCGCAAATGCAGGCGGTTTATGCCGATACCGGGGCGCAGGGGTATGTTGATATTTATCTTGAAGATATGCTTTCTGACGAAAAAATATTTATAGAGACTATTCAACAGGCAGTTAAATCAAATAAATTAATAGTTATAAGAATGTTCAGGGAAAGTTATAATCCGGATTTACTTACCGGTGAAGAACTGTTGCAAAAATACAAAGAAATAAAGAAACTGATTAAAAGTTTTTCAAATTTAAAAAAAATCTTTCCCGATATAAAAAAAGTTTTTGAGATGCCTTCCGCTTACGGAGCAGGTTTCTTTTTAAGCGAAATGCTGAAAAATGCTTTTGTGCACGGAAATCACTGTAAAGACGAACCGATAATAATGTATTTAAAAATTAATGAAAATAAAGATATAAGCGATTTATCGGTTTATAATATGCAGAAAAACTCGGAACTTGAACCGGTAAGAAAAAAATTGGCCGCAAAAGCAGGATTGACAGGATATCATATAGGCACCAGCATCATGCTGCTTAATTATTTAAGAACCTTTAAATCGGGAGTACGAGTACTGGATGGAATACAATTTTATATAGCGAAATTACAGCTTAGAAAACAAACTCCGGCTGTGCCTGAAAAACAGAGCGCGGCGATAAATAAATTTTTTGAAAATCATGCTATTTTGAAAAAAACAGCCGAGACGGCAATGGAAATATTTGCAACTCTGCTTAAACTCGCAGAGCTTATAATGCCTCCGCTTGCGTTGATGTCTATTTTTGGTTCCAGCGGAGGGATATTTTTAATATTAATTTTAACTGCCGGAATAGGTTTTACGCTGATCTTAATACAGGATGAAATAAATAAAAAATCGGGGCAAATAAAAAAACAGAGTTTCAAAGAAAAAACTGCCGCATGGGTTCAGATAACCCAGGTTGCTCCAATAATAGTAATGGAATGGCAGATACAATTCATGTATGACATGTTTTTAAGAACAGGTTCTGCTTTGGTTTTTTCTGACTATAAATTATTGGTAGAACAATTAAATGACGGCGGTGCAATATCTCTAAAAGTAAAAAACGCGTCTCAAAACATTGTAATGAATATTATTTTCAATATTCTTAATGCCGGACAATACAGGGAAGACGGAAGCAATAAAACAATGACTCGTAAAATGGGCGAATGGGTTCTGGAATCGTATATAAGTCCGGCAATGATAGTGAAGTGGCTGGCAGGAATACCAAGTTTGTCCGCTCCGTACAGAGAATACACCGCGTCGGCAAGCGACATGCATACAGAACTAAATAAAAATATAGAACCCGATAATGCCGCGATGGAAAAAACAAAAGAAATTTTGATTGAATTCAGACGCCAATTTAAACCAAATATAGATTACATAGAATACTTTTTAAATGCCGCCAAAGAACGCGAACTTACGGAATCTGAAAAAAATGTTCTGACTGTTAATATGGACATAGTGACAACGGCTCTTGAAGTTTTATTAATGGATTCCGTATATTTTGATTCTTACACGAGAGGTCATGCCGAACATGTTGCGGCGAATTCAAAGGTTATATATGAAAATATGCCGGAAGCGGTAAAAGAGAAATATCCGCCGTATTATGCAAGTTATATAAAAATGGCCGCGCTGCTGCATGATATAGGCAAAAACGGAATACCGAATAATATTTTAAACAAACCCGGGCCATTATCGGATGCGGAATACGGCTTAATGAAATTACACGGACTTATAGGGGCTGAAATTTTGATTGAAACCGGATTTGGTTTTTTAGCGGAAGACGTAAAGGCTCATCATGAAAAATATGACGGCACCGGATATGCTTCCGGGCTTTCCGGAGACAAAATTTCATTGGCCGCGTCAATAATAGCTCTTGCCGATTCCTATGATTCCATGAGCAGAGACAGAGTTTACAGACAGGCTTTGCCGAAAAGAGAAGTTATCAGGGATATAAAAAATAACAGAGGCAAACAATTTAACCCTACGGTTGTTGACGCATTTTTAAGAGCCGTAAATATATTGTCTGAAATCAGGGATAAAGAAGAGCTAAATCTGAAAAAGAAAATATGGATAGCCCAGATAATACAAACGGAAATACTTAACGGACAAATGACTCCTGAAGAACTAGCCGATTTGACGGTATTAATGACGAAAAATCTGACGTTTAAAGATAAAGACGCAATATGCAATATGCTTGTGGTTCAAAATAAAGGCGGCAAAAAGAGCGACAGATATAAAAAATTCAAAATCGGTTCCGATACGTATTTAGTTTACGGCGTCTTTGACGACAGTTTAAAGTACGGTCAATATAGATTTGAGGTTTTGAAAGATGCAATATACGGAGGACTTACGACGTCCGAAAAAAATGCGAGAATTGATTTTGACAAAAATACCATAACAAGAGAATGGCTTGAAAAAATAACAAGCGCATGGCCTCAAAAAGCAAAGAAGAGATTTATAAAAATGTTAAAACTGAAAAATGTTGATCCTGCCGTATACGAATTTATTGATTCCGAAGCAAAACGCGACTATGATGACGAACTTTCGTTGTCGGAAATACTTGATGTTTATGCCGTTTTAGGAGATATTGATACAGGCGCAGACAATAATGAATTGGCTTTAAAAATAGAAAATTTTAATATTGAACAGCAAAAACTTGTAACAAAAAAAATAATGGATAAAATTTTAACTCTTAATCCGGAAATGCAGCGTCAAATTTATATGTTTATAGGATTCGTTATTTTCGGCAGTAATAAATATCTAAACATTAACGCTATTTCCACGGAAGAATACGACAATATAATAAAAACATTTAGTTCAAACGGTTTAAATTACAGAATAACGCTTGAAACCGTGCAAAATTTCAATTTTGGGGCGGAAAGTGAAATTATAAAAGAAATACTTACAGAAATATTCAGGCTGAAAACATTTCCCGGCGGGTTATATGCCAAACATCCGGCAAAAGACAGAGCGGAAGTTATAAGAGCTATGATAAGAGATATTATGAGCAATCAAAACGGCAATAACGGGAAAAAAACGGCGGTTTGCGTAGTTTCTTCGGCTAAAGATAATTTCAGCGCGGTCGCATCGGTTATACTCAGATATGTTTTAGAAAAACAAAATATTAAAAGAAATAACGTGGTTATAACCCCTGCCGGCGTTTATTCTGCGTCCGATAAGAAAAGCGCTTATGAGGAATACGGCGGCATACTTGATGAAAAAGGTTATTCTGTCGGAAATATTGAAGAATCTGAAATTTTCCCTTTTTTGGATTATTATAAATTTGACTATTTTTTGGCTGCTGGAGAAGAATACAGACAAAATCTTATCAATACTTACAATATCCCGTATGAAAAGATTATTCTGATCGGCGAGCTTTTTACGGAATCGGCAAAGTTATCCGTCCAAAATCCGTATGACGATAAAATTTCCAGAAGAAGATTTGTTGATTTGCTGCAGAAAATCTTTGAGAAAGCTTTTAATATAGAAAATTTGGAAACAAAAACGGAACACAAACAGGATAAGACGCAGCCGTCCGCATCCGGATTTGTTAATTTTTTTATTAAAGCTTTTGCGGCTTTCAAATCTTTAATAAAAATAAGTTCCGTATCGGATTTATCAATAAAGATATGCACATATACCGAATTTAGCAGAAAATCAATAAAAACAAAAGAAGGTTTTGATATAAAAACATATTTGCTTATAGTTGACGATGAAAAACAGGCTTATGAATTAAGAAGACAGGGATTTAATGCCGTACAAATAGAATATGCAAAACATCCTCGCGGAGAAAAAATAGGACCGGTAATGGAAAATCAGAATAACGGTTCTGCCGTAAGAGCCGTATGGGATGAGAGAACCAAAAAAATTTACGTATATTCAAATTCCGAAAACGGATTGGACGGTCTTAATATACGCGAAGTCAAAGAAGCGCTGCAGCGGCTGCATAATGAGGGCCGAGAATTTGGAGCGTTTAAAGGGATAACAAAGATAATACTGCCTGATTCACATGCCGGAATAAGCTCTGTAATAAATAAAATGTTGAACAAAGAAAAAGATTCAGTGACAAGACCTAATAAAGAAATTAATTTTGACGTCAGAACAAACAGAGCGAATTTTGAAGCTTTATGCCGTGATAATTTAAAAAACGGCATACATGTTATGACAATAAGCACAAAACAGGCTAAATCCAACAGAAAAACAATAAAAGCTTATCAGGAATTGGGAATGGCTTTTATATTGGCTCCAAGCAAGGGCGAATCGGCGGAATATATAATCCGTGAAAGTGAAAAACTTGAACTTAACGGAGCGGTGCTGAGTCTGAAAGAAGTTCCTGAAAACCGTCAGAAAATAATATTGGAACAGGCAGGCGATTTTGCGGCTAAAAGTATGATGAATAAAAAACTGACTGGCGGAATTTATATATATGTTGAAAATATTCCGGAAAGGTTGTTCGGTATTGATATTTATCAAAAATACGGAATAATACCCGTTTTTGAAAATATTCGGGACGCAAAATTATATCTAAGCGAAACAGGAAAAAAATATGCGGTAAAAATATCTGAAGAAATAAGCGCCGCAGATATGGACGGAATATTAAACAATGACGACGTGTTTGGTATAATGACGGATGAAAAAGGAATCGAGAAGATAAGAAACAGAAGCGTAATAACTGAAGCTATCACAGAAATATTTAAACCGAAAACAGCGAAACAATTATTTGAAACAGAACAATGGAAAATAAGAAATGCCGCTCAGAAGTTTGATATCCCTGAAATTGAAAGCGCTTTAAAAAGAGACGGCGCGTTAAGCATATTCCTTTCGGAAATTGATAATTTTCTGGGAGACGAAGAAAAAACCGAAGACGCGGTTACGGTTCTTTTAAACGAACAAAATTTACTGGTCGGTTTTACAAGAGCAAGAGTCGAGCATCTTATGGATGCTGGAAGATACGCCGAAGCGGTAGGATGCATAAAAGCCGCGGTTATGAATTCCGTTGAGCAAAGAATAATTACAAATGAAATAGATATAGAAGAATATAACAAATATATGGGCGGACAATTCAGAGACGCCAGAGCGATTCTTTTAATAAAATTAATAATGTCCGGAAAAAATATAGACAACTTAAAAGACGTTGACGGTTTTATAGATTCAAATATGACCGCCGCGGAATATTTAAACGGAGTTGTCCTTAAAGAAATCAATCAATATATAAGGGAAATATTGAACGGAGGCTATTCTGTAATGCCGCCTGCAGACGAACAAGAAACGGAAACCGCCGTTGATATGTTTAATAAATTTGACTTGCTTGCGCAGGATTTATTTAAACAAAAAGGAATCGTTGAAGGAGTTAAGATATCAACATTTGCCGTTAAAAACATATTAGGCGCCGCATAATCGGCGTTTCCGCTGAAAAATCCTCTAATTTCAATTATACTGTGTTTTTGTTTTAACATGTTTTTTTGTTGTTAAAAAATGATAGAATTGCTGAAAACGGGAAAACCATAAAATGTTTATAGAAAGCGCTGATAATAAAATTATTAAACAGATAGTTTCGTTGAAAGATAAAAAAACAAGAGACGCAGACGGTTTATTTATTGTTGAAGGAGAAAAGCAGGTAAATGATATACCGCTAAATTGGGAAGTAAAATATGCCGTTTTAACCGATAATAACGCAAAAATTAATTTTTCACATGTCTATTATACAACCGAAAAAATATTCAAAAAAATATCCGATACGGCTACTCCGCAGGGAATATTGGCGGTTGTAAAAATACCCGATTATAATCTCTCGGAAATTTTGTCGCCGCAGACCGGTTTATTTATCATTATAGATTCTTTGCAGGATCCAGGAAATCTCGGCACAATAATAAGAACCGCGCATGCTTACGGGGTTAAAGGCGTTTTCATATCAAAAAACAGCATAGACGCATTTAACGGTAAAGTTGTCCGCGCCACGATGGGCTCAATTTTTAAGGTTCCCATATTTCGTGAATGCGATACAAAATCGCTTATAACGGAGTTTAAAAAAAATAAAATAAAAACGTATGCTTTGGCGCTGGAAACGGATAAATTCGTATCCGATGTTAAATTTGAAAAAAAAGTTGCGGTTGTAATAGGAAATGAATCAAAAGGCATTAGCACCGATATTTTAAAAACGGCCGACGACGTCATAAAAATTAAAATGTTTTCCGAAATTGACTCTTTGAACGCCGCCGTGGCATGTTCAATTGCGGTGTATGAAATTTCAAAACAGAATAATCGTTAAAAATATCCGAAATCTCTTAATTTTTAGTTTGAAAAATGCTTTATAATTTTATAAAATAATAAGATTATAAAAGTTATTTTGAGGGAGTTTTTTTATGGCAATAGTAAAAGAAGGATATTCGCTTATTTTGGTTATGTTTGCGACCGGATTGCTTTTGATATTTTTCGGTTTTTGGCCGATCGCGGTTATTTGTATGTTTCTCGCTTTATTTTTTATTTATTTTTTCAGAGATCCAAATATAAAGATTACTCAGGGAGAAGGTTTAATTTTATCGCCGTGCAACGGTACGGTTTTGGAAGTTAAAGAAAAGAGTGACGGACAATCGGTAATAAGAGTATTTTTATCCGTTTTTGACGTTCATTTGCAAAGAACACCGGTTTCAGGAACAGTCAAAAAAGTTGAATACAGACCGGGAAAATTTTTAAAGGCTAATGATCCGCAGGCCCATATAGTTAATGAAAAAAATATAATTACTATTGAAAATGAAAACGGCGTATATGTGGTTGAGCAAATTGCCGGCATTTTGGCCAGAAGATGCGTTTCTTGGGTTAAACCGGGCGATATTTTAAAAGCCGGTGATAAGATAGGAGTAATTAAGTTCGGTTCTCAGGTAGATTTATATATGCCTGAAGGATATAAAATTGATGTTAAAAAAGGCGATACGGTTGTTTCGGGTGTGACGGTATTTGCATCCATAAGATAAATAACGGAGATGATTTAAAATGCCAAGAAAAGGGTTATATGTTTTGCCGAGTTTGTTTACGGCAGGAAATTTAGTTTCCGGCTTTGTTTCTATGATTTATTCAATAGAGGGTAATTTTAATGCGTCTGCATGGTTTATTATGCTTGCGATTGCTTTTGATATGATTGACGGCAGAATTGCAAGATTGACAAAGACGACAAGCAAATTCGGTATGGAACTTGACTCTTTATGCGATTTAGTTTCCTTCGGAGTGGCGCCGGCAATCTTAATGTATGTTATGGTATTAAAACATATGGATAAGGTCGGGGTGGCTATAGCTCTGCTGTTTGTCATAACATGCGCGACAAGGCTTGCAAAATTTAACGTAAAAGCAATGGAGCCCGTTGACCCTAATAAACCGGCTGCGGACAGTTTTTCCGGACTTCCTACGCCTGCATCGGCAGGAATTATAGGCGCTTTTGTTTTAAGTTATGAAATATTTGACGGCACCGTTTTGACTGCGAAAACTATTCCGTTATTAATGAAAAAAATGCCTTTCTTCTTTGATGCGATGCCGATTATTATGGTGCTTATTTCGTTTCTTATGGTTTCTAATGTTCCTTACAGCGCATTTAAAAAAATGAAATGGTCAAAACCCAAGTCAGTGCAGTTTTTTATTGTGATTATAGTTATGCTGATTTTAATTTTTTCATATCCGCAGAATATGTTTTTTATAATATTTTTCGGATATGCTTTGTCGGGAATAATAATTTATATAGTAAGATATTACAGAATGAAGGCAGTTTTAAGAAAAAGCAGTTGCAAAAAAGGTTTATAAAATGAATATTATAATAAAAGTATTAAATATGGGAATATTGGGTAATTGGCGACTTAGCATACCAAAAGATAATAAATGCTCGGAAAAAGTTGTTTTAATTTATTAATTTTGGAGAAAATATATGAAAAAAGATAAAGTTTTATTTTTTGATACAACGTTGAGAGACGGAGAACAGTCGCCGGGCGCAAGCATGAATTTAAAAGAAAAAATTCAGGTTGCGCACCAGTTGGCAAATATGGGAGTAGATATAATAGAAGCCGGATTTCCAATATCAAGTCCGGGAGATTTTGAATCTGTAAAATCAATAGCCCAGCAGGTTAAGGGGCCTATTATTGCGGGATTGGCGAGGGCAAATGAAAAGGATATTACCGCATGCTGGAACAGCGTAAAATATTCAAAAAAACCCAGGATCCATACTTTTATAGCGACATCCGATTTGCACATAGAAAAAAAACTGCAGAAAACAAGAGAACAGGTTTTTGATATGGCCGTCAAAGCGGTAAGATTTGCAAAAAAATACTGCGATGACGTTGAATTTTCGGCGGAAGACGCAAGCAGAAGCGATATAAATTATTTGTGCGCCATAGTTGAAGCCGTAATAGCCGAAGGAGCAAAGACTGTCAATATTCCTGATACGGTCGGGTACAAAATGCCCGAAGAATTCGGGAATTTAATTGCTACGGTCAGGAAAAATGTGCCGAATATTGATAAAGCTATTATAAGCGTACACTGCCATAACGATTTGGGGTTGGCGGTTGCAAATTCACTGGCTGCCATTGCAAACGGCGCAAGACAGGTTGAATGCACTATTAACGGAATAGGCGAAAGGGCCGGAAATGCCGCTATTGAAGAAATAGTAATGTCGTTAAAAACAAGAGAATATTATTTTAACGTAGGATATAATTTGAAGACCAGCGAGATTTATAAATCAAGCAAACTGGTTTCAAATATTACAGGCATAGTCGTTCAGCCTAATAAAGCCGTAGTAGGCGCAAACGCTTTTGCTCACGAATCGGGCATACATCAGGACGGTATGCTGAAAGACAGAAATACCTATGAAATTATGTGCCCTGAAGCAGTCGGAGTTCCTGAAAGTCTGTTAGTCTTGGGGAAACACTCGGGAAGACATGCTTTTACAAGAAGAATTAAAGATTTGGGATATACATTGGATTCGGCTATACAGGAAACTTTATTCGAAAAATTTAAAATTTTAGCCGATAAGAAAAAATGCGTTTTTGACGATGATATAATAGCTTTGGTTGAGGAAGGCATTTCCGGAGTTCAGGAAACTTATTTCATTGATTATGTCAATGTTACTTCAGGCGTAAATGTTATACCTACTGCCACAGTCAGATTGAAAAAAACGGATAAATCAAAAATTGAAACCGTTCAGGAAGCATCTTGCGGGACAGGGCCTGTTGACGCTATTTATCAGGCAATAGATAAAATAACAAAGATGAAAGTTGAGTTGATTGACTATTCTCTCAGAGCAGTTTCGGGAGGAGAAGATGCCCAGGGCGAAGTAAATATAAAGGTTAAATATAAAGGTTCAACATATACGGGCAAAGGAACTTCAACCGATATTACGGAAGCAAGCGCTAAGGCGTATATACATGCAATAAACAAGATAGTTGTTATGCAAAAGGGGAAATAATAATGGGTTTAACAATAACTGAAAAAATTTTAGCAAACCACTGCGGTAAAAAATTTGTGGAACCGGGGGAGTTTATTGAGCCGAAAGTTGATATAGCTTTATCAAATGACGTCACGGCTCCTTTGGCGATACAAGAGTTCAGAACAACGGGCGTTAAAAAAGTTTTTGACAAAAATAAAATAGCTCTTGTTATGGATCATTTTACTCCTAACAAAGACATTAACAGCGCCCAGCAGGTTAAGTATGTAAGAGAATTCGCGCAGGAACAAAAAATTAAGCATTATTACGAAGGCGGCAACGTCGGAGTGGAACATGCTCTTCTTCCTGAAAAAGGAATTGTCGTGCCGGGAGATATAGTGGTCGGAGCAGATTCTCATACATGCACTTACGGAGCTTTGGGAGCATTTGCTACCGGCGTAGGTTCAACTGATATCGGCGCCGCGATGGCTACCGGAAAAATATGGCTTAAAGTTCCGCAGACTATAAAATTTGTTTATAAAGGCAAATTGAATAAATGGGTCAGCGGCAAAGATTTAATTCTTTATACGATAGGAAAGATCGGCGTTGACGGAGCTTTGTATCAGACAATGGAGCTTACAGGCGAAGTTATAGACAAACTTCCTATGCACGAAAGATTTACTATGGCAAATATGGCGATTGAAGCCGGCGGAAAATCGGGGATATTCCACGTTGATAAAAAGACTCTTGATTATGTTTCAAAAAGAGCGTTGAGAAAATTTAAAGTTTTTTCAAGCGATAAAGACGCAAAATACGCCGATGTTATAGAAATAAACTGCTCTGAAATCTATCCTCAGATTTCGGCTCCGTTTCTGCCTTCAAACGCAAAAGCGGCAAAAGCGGTTAAGAAAACTTATATTGATCAGGTTGTAATAGGTTCATGCACAAACGGAAGAATAGAAGATTTGAGAATAGCGGCCGGAATACTTAAAAATAAAAAAGTAAATTCAAACGTCAGAACTTTGATAATACCGGCTACGCCGGCAGTTTATTCAGATGCTTTGAAAGAAGGACTTTTAAAAATATTTATGGATGCCGGATGCGTAGTTTCTGCTCCTACATGCGGTCCTTGTCTCGGCGGTCATATGGGAATTCTTGCCGCAGGCGAAAGATGCGTTGCCACTACAAACAGAAATTTTGTCGGAAGAATGGGACATGTCAAGTCTGAAGTATATCTGGCAAGTCCTGCCGTAGCGGCGGCTTCGGCTATAAAGGGTTATGTAGCAGATCCTAGCGAAATTAAATAACGGGGAATATGAAAATGGAAAACAAAATGATATTAAAAGGACTTGTGCACAAATACGGTTCAAACGTCAATACGGATGAAATTATTCCGGCAAGGTATTTGAATACAATAGATCCTTCGGTGCTTGCGAAATACTGTATGGAAGATATTGACAAAGATTTTGTAAAAAAAGTAAAAAAAGGCGATATTATAGTCGCTGATACAAATTTCGGATGCGGTTCTTCAAGAGAGCATGCTCCGATATCAATAAAGGCGGCCGGAGTTTCGGCGATTATAGCGAAATCTTTTGCAAGAATATTTTTCAGAAATTCTATAAATATAGGACTTCCTATTCTTGAATGTCCGGAAGCTGTAGATAATATAAAAAGCGGAGATCAGCTTGAAATAGATTTGATTAAAGGCGAAATAAAAAATTTAACAAAAAAAGAAACTTATAAAGCTCAACCTTTCCCTGAATTTATGCAGAAGTTGATTAAAGCAGGCGGATTGTTGGCGTATATTAAAGGGGGAAAGTAAAATGGGAAAGACATATAAAATAGCTCTTTTGCCGGGTGACGGGACAGGTCCTGAAGTATTGAATGAAGGCGTGAAGGTTATAAAAGCGGCAGCTAAAAAGACAGGCGTTAATTTTGAATTTGTCAATTACGATTTAGGCGGAGAAAGATACAAAAAAACAGGAGAAGTTCTTCCTGATTCAATGGTTGAAGAATTTAAAAAATTTGACGCTATGTATCTCGGAGCTATCGGCCATCCGGACGTAAAACCGGGTATTCTTGAAAAAGGAATTCTTTTAAGGCTCAGATTTGAGCTTGACCAGTATATTAATTTAAGACCGGTAAAGCTTTATGAAGGAGTTGAATGTCCGATTAAAGGAAAAGAACCTAAGGATATAGATTTTATCGTCGTAAGAGAAAACACCGAAGGGTTGTATGTCGGAGCCGGCGGTTTTATGAGAAAAGATACTCCGAATGAAGTAGCTATTCAGGAATCCATTAACACAAGATTCGGCGTAGACAGATGTTTAAAATATGCTTTTGAACTGACTCAAAAAAGAAATAAGGATAATAAACTTACCCTCTGCGGAAAAACTAACGTTTTGACTTACGCTTTCGGTTTGTGGGAAAGAGCTTTCAGAGAAATGGGAGCAGGCAAATATCCTAATATTAAACTTGACTACACTCACGTTGACGCGACTTGCATGTGGATGATAAAAAATCCCGAATGGTTTGACGTTATAGTAACCGACAATCTTTTCGGCGATATTATAACCGATTTGGCTGCCATGATTCAGGGCGGTATCGGAATTTCGGCGGGCGGCAATATTAACCCTGAAGGCGTTTCAATGTTTGAACCTATGGGCGGTTCTGCTCCGAAATATACGGGACAGAACGTTATAAATCCTCTTGCCGCAATCAGCGCAGGCTCTATGATGCTTGATACTATCGGTCTTACGAAAGAAGCAAAGATGATAGAAGATGCGATGGTAAAGACTTTGGCAAGCGGAAAGATAAAGAGTATGGCGGCGGGAAGGATGGGGATGGGGACGTCGCAGGTTGGAGATTTGATAGCCAACTCTTTATAATATAGCGACTTCACATTTTTGCCTGCAACTTTGTAATTGCAAGTCTCATGTACCGTTTCACTTACGTACACGTCAACTTGCAATTACTTTGTTTCGGCTAAAACTGAGAAGTCTTAACGACAAAGGTAAAAATGGAAGTATATTTTACAAAAAATAATTTTACACTTTATAATGGTGACTGTATAAATATAATGAACGGTATGAGAGAGAAATCTGTAGATATGATTTTTGCAGATCCTCCGTATTTTTTATCAAGTGGCACATTTACATGTCATGCCGGTAAAATGGTAAGCGTAAAAAAAGGTGATTGGGATTTAAGTAACGGATTCGATAAAAACTATCTTTTTCATTTTGAATGGATAAAAGCTTGTAGAAGAATTTTAAAAGATAATGGAACTATTTGGATTAGTGGTACATATCATTCTATATATCAATGTGGTGTTGCTTTACAAGCAAATAAATTTCATATATTAAATGATATATCTTGGTTTAAACCTAATGCAGCACCGAATTTAAGTTGTAGATTTTTTACAGCTAGTCATGAAACATTAATTTGGGCTAGAAAAGAAAAGACAGGAAAACATATTTTTAACTATAAGGAAATGAAAGATGGTAAATGGGACGAAGATACTTTAAAAAAACCGAATACCCAAATGAGAAGTGTTTGGTCAATAAATACACCAAAACCAATAGAAAAGAAATATGGGAAACATCCAACGCAAAAACCACTTGATTTATTGAGAAGGATTGTTCTTGCTAGTACGAATAAGGGGAATGTAATATTGGATCCTTTTACGGGTAGTTCAACTGCGGGAATTGCGGCTAGCATGTATAATAGAGAATTTATTGGTATAGATACAGAAAAAAAATATTTAGATTTGTCTATAAAAAGATTTAATGATATTGAAACTATTGAATCGGGAAAAAATATAAAATATTCTAATGATAGTGAAAATTTAGATTGTAAAACACAACCATATATGTTTGAAAAATCTAAAAAGTATAAAAAAACTAAAAAGAATAAATAAAATAATATGAAAATTATTACTAGAATTAATGCGATAGAAAATTTGCAAAAATACATAAATAAAGATTTAATAAAATTAGCAGAGCAGTATGGAATTACAACATATGAAACTGGTAAACAGAATAAAGGTTGGAAAGGACAGATATTAGAAAGATTGGCAGGGCTTGACAATAATAATTCAAAAGCACCAAATGGTCTTTCTTATGAATTAAAGTCAGTAAGTTTTTATTATAAAAAAGATAAATTAGTTCCAAAAGAAACTATGGCCATTACCATGATAAATCCAGATGATTTATTAAAAACTAATTTTTTTAACAGCCATTGTTGGGCGAAATTAAAAACAATTGTTTTTTGTGCAGTAATGTGGTATGGTAAAAATTCAAAGAAGGCAGAATTAATTAAAGTTACTAGTTTGGATTTTTCAGAAGATGATGAACTTATTCAAGAAATCAAGAAAGATTATGAAGATATTAGAGAAAAACTTAAAAATAAAGGTTTTAAGAGTTTAACTGGGAAAGATGGAAAATGGATTCAACCAAGAACTAAAGGGGCAGGACATGGTTCTATTTCTAGAGCTTTCTATGCAAGGAAAAATCTTGTTTCTAAAATTTTTGAAATATCAAAATAATTATTAAATTAAGGAGCGGATGAAAAAATGAAGAAGTATAAAGTTGCGGTAGTCGGGGCTACCGGAGTCGTCGGTAACGAAATGATCAAGATGCTTGAAAACAGAAATTTTCCGGTTGAATCGGTAAGATTTTTGGCATCTGAAAGATCGGTAGGAAAAACGTTAAAATTTAAAGGACAGGATATACAGGTTGAACTTTTGACTTATGACGGCGGAAAAGGAATGGATGTCGCTTTGTTCAGCGCAGGCGGACAGACTTCAAAAGATTTCGCGCCTTCTTTTGCAAAAGCAGGCTGCTTTGTCATAGATAATTCAAGCGCATGGCGAATGGATGACAGCTGTCCGTTGGTAGTTCCTGAAGTTAATCCTCATGATTTGGCAAAAGATAAAAAGATAATTGCCAATCCGAATTGTTCAACAATTCAGATGGTTGTTGCATTGAAACCTCTTCATGATTATGCAAAAATAAAAAGAGTAATAGTATCAACATACCAGTCTGTTTCCGGCGCCGGAGCGAAAGGACTTGCAGATTTAGAAGCGCAGTCAAAAGCATACGGTAAAGGCGAAAAAATGCCGGAACCGAAAAAATTTCCGTATCAGATTGCGTTTAATTTAATTCCGCAGATAGACGTATTTGATCCGAACGGATACACAAAAGAAGAAATGAAAATGACAAACGAAACAATGAAGATTATGGGCGATAAAAATATAGCGGTAAGCGCAACATGCGTAAGAGTGCCGGTATTTAGAGCTCACAGCGAATCTGTCTGGATAGAAACTGAAAAACCTTTGTCGCCGGAGAAAGCAAAAGAACTGCTTTCAAATGCAAAAGGCGTTGAGCTTATGGATGATGTCGCTAAGAGCATATATCCTATGCCGATACAGGCGGCAAATATGCAGAAAACCTATGTCGGAAGAGTCAGAGCCGATATTTCATGTAAAAACGGCTTGACATTCTGGGTAGTGTCGGATAACCTTCTAAAAGGCGCGGCTTTGAATGCGGTTGAAATTGCGGAAGTGCTTGTTTCAAAGGGAATAATTTAGTTGGTTTTTATAATAAATTTGCTATAATTTAAAAAGCATGAAAAAACTTATAATTAATGCCGATGACTTCGGATACAGAAGTTTAATTAATAAGGGTATTATTTATGCGCATCAAAACGGCTTCGTTAAAAGCACGTCTATGTTAGTTGACAGAGACGCTTTTGACGAGGCTGTTTTTTTGGCAAAAGAAAATCCGGAACTCGGAGTCGGATTGCATATTGATCTTGATAAATTTTTTGAAATTGATAAAGAAGCCGGGGTTGTAAAATGCTGGATAAATAATAAAATGCCGGAAAAGACGATAATAAAGGCAGATATTAAAAGGCAGCTTGACAAATTGCTGGCGGCAGGCATAAAAGTTGATCATTTTGACAGTCATCATCACGCTCATATGTTTCCCGAGGTAATTTATATTGTAATGGAGCTTTGTAAAGAGTATAATATTCAAGCTGTGAGATTTTTTGATAAATTTTATACCGATCAAGAATTTGCTTCGGGGTTAAGAAAAAATTTAAAGGATAATAAAATAAAAATAACCGACAGCTTTATTGAAGGCTGGTATTACGGTAATATAGACGGTGTTCAAAACACCACTGAACTTATGACTCATCCGGGCTACGGCGAAATATGGCGTGAAACGGAGATCGGTCCTTGCTGCGACAAAATGGTATGCGATTACTGTCACAGAAATAATATTGAAATAGTGAAATTTTCGGAAATTTAAAATATAAGTTTTATACTCGGAGGCAATAATGAAAGTTAAATTGTTTTTAATCGCCGTATTAATGTTTATTTTTGGTTTTTCTGCAAATATTTTTGCGGAAGATTTAAAAATAGAAGAAGGTAAAAATGATTTAAACTTTTATTTTAAAGGCGAGAATATATGGTATGACGACCAGCAGGTATATGACAATATAAATATCGGAGCCGGAACAAGCGTCAAGCTTTATGGACAGCAGCAGCATGTTTTGTTAAGTTCAAGTACAGAAACAACAACGGCCTTAAGGACGATTGAATATATTGTAGACGATTCGGATCCTTACAATATAATAACCGCGACAAGAACGGTTCAGGATGTGACCAATACAACGACTCTTGAATACAGAAAAGATGAAACTATAGCGACGCTGTCTCTTGCAAAAGAAGGAACTATTACATTGAATGTCGGCAGCGGACTTGCCATAAGAAATGAATACAGTTTAGTTACTTCAACTCAGGATGTTTCTTTAAGAGACGTTAAGGCCGGTGAACAAGTAAGAATTGCAGACGGTAATTTAACAAATCAATTAACGGATTTATACGAATGCTACGGATATTATAACAGAGAACTTTTAAAACTTGTGGATTCTGATGATCTTTTTTCAGGAACAATAGCATTTGGTTCGGGCGAAGGATTAGAAAAAGAAACGGTTTTGACTTTTCTTCCGACTTATACTAATGTGCCGGACAAGGGCAGCAATTTGGGAGTTTTGCCTATAACACCGGATCCGGAAGTTATAGTACAGCCGACAAGCGCAACTATTACAAATAATATTGTTATAGAAGATAAATCTATAGATCCGAGAACCAATGATATTGCGTGGATGATAAATGATTTTCAGGTTGATACCAGCAGAGCGGTTTTGGATGTCGTTGGGACAAAACAGACATTTGCCAGTATTTATGAAGACGCAAGAGCCGTTGTACTTTTAGGAGATATTTACGGAGACGGAACAATAATAAAAAGAGGCGGCGGCAATATGTATCTTGCCGGAGACGCAACCGGTCTTACTGGGGCTAAAACCGGTTTTTCATGGCGTTTGGAAGACGGATGGCTTGTTGCAGGCGTGCAGGAAAATTTGGGAACCGGAGCTCTTTATATTGATTCAGAAGGTACTCTCGGTCTTTTAGGCGGCACAACAGCGTCCATTAAAATAGATGAATTTACGAATTCGGTTATATCGGGGGCTATATATGCGTCCGGTTTTTCAAATGAATTTTCAAACGATATGACTTTTAACTCAGGGGAATTATCTTTAAGCATAGGAACAAAACAATTATCTGGGAATATAGATACCGCAGATCAGTCCGGAACGGCAAGAATACATTTTACCGGGACTGAGAGCGCCGGAGCCGCATTAATAATCAGCGGTTCAAATAACGCAAAAACATTTGACATCAGTTTTGAGGGAATAGGAAATTATCTCATAACAAACGTCGACGGACTTGCAACCGATGAAATTTCGGCTGCGGGAGTTTCTTCGTCAGACCAATTTACATTGGTTTTAGACCAAAATACAGACGCCGAATACAGCGGAAAATTGACAGGCTCTATGTATCTGCATAAACTTGGAACAGGGACGCTGACACTTTCAGGAATAAATACATATTCAAAAGGAACGTATATATCCGAAGGCGCGTTGGCGCTTACAAACGCCCAGTCTATAGGAACGGGGCATATAATGTTTAACAACGGCGTAAGAGGCAGCTCAAATACTTATGCGTCGTTGGAAGTTATTGAAGCGACATCGGGCAATGTGGCATTAGAAAATACGATTTATATAGATGAAGGCGCAATATTTAATGTTTACGGAAATCAGACGCTTACTCTTTTAGGAGATATACGCAGGTATGATTCTAAACCGGGATATGAAGCTGATTTTATAAAAACAGGTGCGGGGCTTTTGGAAATAGCCAAAAGTTCAACTACAACAAATGTTAAAGATATAAATATATCAACTTTTACGGTAGCCGACGGAGATTTTAAATTGTGCGAAGGAGTTGTTCTTGCTTCGTCATTTGATTTAAAAGGAACAGAAGCCTCTCTTATTATGGAAAGAAATTCAGGCATTACGAAATCAATAAACATATCAAGCGGTTCTCTTACGATATACAATCAATCAAATATTTCATCGGCGACAGTTAATTTTTTAAACACATCAACGACCACTCTTTCAAGTTTATATGTTTCAAGCAATACGATTTTATCAACGGGAACTTTAGTTAATCAGATAAGAGTAGCCAAAGGATTGAATTTTGTAAATGACTGCGATATGACCGCATACGCAAACGCTTTTAATTTTGTGTCCGGCAGCAGTAATACCGTTATTCATAAAGCAGGAGACGGTAATTTCATATTTAACGTAGGAAGCACGACTCCTTATAATTTGGGAGAACTTTCGGTTAATGACGGACAATTTTCATTCGCTTCCGCCGTTTCAGGTTCTTCGGCTACAATAAATATTTCAACAATAATTGTCAACGGCGGCATACTTGCGTTAAAACAGGGAACGTATTTAACTTCTTCCCAGTCCGAAATAGAAGTGAAAACCGGAGGAATAGGCATCTACGACGAAACAAGCATAGATCCGGCGATATTATTGAACTTTAACGGAACAGACCCGAATAATTTGGCAAGACTCATAGTTGAAAAATCAGGCGCAAATCTTGTAAGCAATATAGCTATATCAACCGGATTAATAGTTCAGAATGAAGGAGCTCTTACTCTTACCGGAAGCAGTATAGTCGGAAGCAGCGGTATATTCGGGAAAGACGGCAAAGGAACAATGACCATAGCCGATACCGATGATTTTAACGTCGGCGAATTAAGGCTTTTAAGCGGCGTGATGAATATAAATAACAGCACAATAACTTTAAATACCGCGTCAATAACAGGCGGAACGCTTAACGTAAGAAACGATTCCGTTTTTAATGCCGCAACAGCAAATATACAAAACGCGGTTTTGAGAGGATTCGGCGAAATAAACGGAACTGTAAATGCTAATACGAATTCCGTTATAAGAGCAGACGGCGATGTTGATAATCAAATAGGAACTATGACGTTGGGTTCAATAAATTTTAACGCCGGCTCCACTTTAAGAATTGACGTCAACAGCAGCGAACAATCGGATTTGATAGATGTTGTAAATAATGTTCAAATAGGCGACGGAGCAAACCTTTATGTAAACGTTATCGGAGACGAATCTGAATATGCCGACAAAAAAACATATCAGATTATTACGGCCGGAAATTCGCTCAGCATATTAAATCCCGCAAATATAGGAATTTTTAATACAGAACTCAGCAATTTAAGATTGATTTCAAATCTTTACAGATCCGGAAGGTCAATATTTTTATCAATTTACCAGGCGTTTTCGGAATATGAACTGCCCGGCGCCACGAAAAACCAGCAGGCTATGCTTGACGTTTTAAATTCAATACATGCAAATTACGAGGATTCAATGCAGGATACTCTTAATAAAGTTGACGAAGCATATCTTTCCGGGACTGCTGAATTCGTAAATGCCATGCAGGATTTATCCGGAATATTTTACGCAAATTCTTTTGAAGCAAGCGCCCTTCTGTCAAAAGTAGATATGGTTTATAACAGATTAGACGATATAGGCAGCACGCAGCACAGAATATGGGGTCAGGCGTATACCAACAACAACAGCGTTTCGGAAAACAAATATAATCCTAAATTTGAAAATAATGTTACCGGAATGATTATGGGTTATGATATGCTTCAGGAAGACGATTCTCTTTTCGGTTTCTCGTGTTTTTACGGGACAGGCGAATTAAAACAACTTAATGACAAAGCGGATGTGTCCGATTTCGGCGCAAATGCGTATACCGTATATAATTATGACCAGTTTACGGTCAAAGGACTTGCCGGAATAGGAATTCAGAATTATGATGCTACAAGAACGCTGAATTTTATAAACGGTAATACGATAAATACCAAATATACCGTTAATGTTATCAACATTGATGCCGAAGGAACTTATAATTATGCAATAAATTCTTATCTGATGTTGAAACCTTTTGTCGGTTTGAATTTTGCCATAGTTTCAAATGATTCTTTCCAGGAAAACAGCGTTTATGAACAGAATTTGAAAATAGACGCAAAAAGTTACACAAAGTCCGAAGTAAGAGTGGGAGTAGGGGTTGCTAATAATACAGCGTCTAAATTTAACTGGCATGTTTCGGCATTCGTAAAACAGATTGTGGACGGCGAAAAATCAGCAATGACGGCAAGTTTTGTAAACGTTCCGGATGAAAAATTCGTAATAGAAGGAACGGAACTTCCAAAAACTTCAATATACGGAAATCTTGGCTGTTCTTATGATATAGGATTTAATGTAAACGTATTTATTGATTTATCTTCAAATATGGGCTCGGGTTTAAATTCACAGACAGGAACCGTCGGCGCGCTGTATAGATGGTAAAGAGTTTTTTTCAAAAAGAGATGACAGTTTAAAACTGTCATCTCTTTTTATTTAAACAGGTTTGATTTGAAAAATATATGATAATTTGATAAAATTCATCATCTATTTTAGAGTTATAAAAAATGAACAATATATACACCGTTATACTTGGAGCTGGCGAAGGCACAAGGATGAAGTCTCGTTTGCCGAAAGTTTTACATAAAGCGGCAGGCAAAGAGCTTATATCCCATGTTTTTGAATCGCTTGCAGAAATAGACTCGCAAAAAACTTTTGTCGTTATAGGAAACGGTTCTGATTTAGTTCGGGATTATTTAAAGAAGTATAAAAACGTAATTGCCGTATTGCAAAAACAACGTTTGGGTTCCGGGCATGCTCTTTTACAGGTTAGAAATAAAGCGAAAGGATTAAAAGGAACTCTTATAGTGATGTGCGGGGATACTCCTTTGGTAAGGAAAGAAACGTTGAAAAGTCTGCTTTCTTATCATTTAAAAAACAAAAACGACGCGACTGTTTTATCCGGTATTGTTGAAAATCCGTACGGATACGGAAGAATATTAAGAGATGATAAAAATAACGTTGCCGCTATAATTGAAGAAAAATCAGCCACAAAAGAACAAAAGCTTATAAAAGAGATAAACAGCGGGATTTATTGTTTTAAACTTGAAAATTTATGGAAAGCTTTATTAAAAGTAAAACCGGATAACGCAAAAAAAGAATATTATTTGACCGATGTGATTTCAATTTTAAATAAAAGCGGTTATAGAACAGATGCAGTTTCGGTATGCGCCATGGAAGAATTGCTCGGCGTAAACGACAGAAAGCAGCTTGCCGAAGCCGATAGTATTTTAAGAAGAAGAAAACTTGACCGGTTAATGGCAGACGGCGTTACCGTTATTGACCCTCAAACGACATACATAGACGGGGATGCCGTTATATGTCAGGATACAGTGATAAAGCCGAACACGTTTATAGAAGGCGGAGTGTCAATAGGATCGGGTTGCGTCATAGGGCCAAACAGCGTTGTAGTTAATTCAAAAATCGGCGATAACGTCACTATAAGATATTCTTATGTGGACGGCGCAGAGATAGAAAATAACGTAAAGATAGGACCTTTTGCCCATATAAGACCCGGTACTGTTTTAAAAGAAAAAGTAAAAGTCGGCAATTTCAGCGAAATTAAAAAGTCTGTGATAGATGAAAATTCAAAAGTTAATCATTTATCCTATATAGGCGATGCCGTAATCGGCAAAAATGTAAATATAGGGGCCGGAACAATTACTTGCAATTACGACGGGAAAAATAAGCACCAGACTATACTTGAAGACGAAGTTTTTGTCGGGTCAAACGTTAATCTGGTTGCGCCGGTTAAAATAGAAAAGGGCGTTTTGATAGGCGCCGGATCAACAATTACAAAAAATGTTGAATCAGGAAAACTTGCGATAGCAAGAGCAAAACAAATAGTTATAAATCGTAAAAAAAGGATATAATTTATGAAACTTAAGATCATCGCAGGTACGGCAAATTCAAAATTGGCCCAGGAAATTTCGCAGAAATTGGGCATAGAGATAAGCGAGACGAAAATCGGCCATTTCAGCGACGGTGAAATTCAGGTAAAAATTATTGATAACGTCAGAGGCGCCGACTGCTATATTATTCAGCCTACATGTACTCCGGTAAACGAAAATATAATGCAGCTGCTGATAGTCGCCGACGCATTGAAAAGAGCTTCGGCAAAAAGAATTACGGCGGTAATTCCTTATTACGGTTACGCCAGACAAGACAGAAAGGCCGAACCGAGAGTTCCTATAACTTCAAAACTTATAGCTAATCTTATAACGGCGTCGGGCATTAACAGAATACTTACGATGGATTTGCATGCCGGCCAGATTCAGGGATTTTTTGATATTCCGGTTGACCATTTGTACGGAACTCCTGTTTTATTGAAATATTTCCAGGATAAAAAACTTGATAATCCGATGGTCGTTTCTCCGGACGCCGGAGGCGTGGAAAGAGCAAGGGCATTTGCAAAGCATTTGAATGCGGATCTTGCCATCGTTGACAAAAGAAGGCCCAAACCGAATGAAGCCGCGATAATGAATATTATCGGAGACGTTAAGGACAGAAATGCTATAATACTTGACGATATGATTGATACTGCCGGAACTCTTACAAAAGTTGCCGAAGCTATAAAAAATGCCGGAGCAAATCACGTTTATGCGGCCGCTTCGCACGGAGTTCTGTCGGGAGAAGCTCTTAAAAAAATAAAAGATTCATGTCTTGAAGAAGTTGTTATAACGGATTCAATCCCGCATTATAACGAAGAACCTAAAATAAAGGTATTGTCTATAGCGTCGCTGTTTGCCGAAGCGATAATGAGAATATCAAACGACGAATCAATAAGCGTTTTGTTTGTTTAAAAATAATAGCAGTAATATAAATTGGAGGAAGTTATGAAGCAAGTAGTTTTAGAAGCAGAATTAAGAGATGTGTCAAAAAATTTAAATGCGTTAAAAAATTCTGGAAAGATTCCGGCGGTATTTTACGGTAAAAACGAAAAACCTGTTACTATATCTGTGGATTCTAAGAAGTTTATGTCTCTTATAGAAAAAGAGGGGGCAAACGTTATAATTGAATTGCAGCTTAAAGACGGAAAGAAAACCGCTATTGTCAAGGAACTTCAGAGACACGTTCTCACGCAGGCTCCTAATCACATAGATTTTCAGGCAATTTCTCTTACCGATAAAATTGAAGTTATGGTTCCTATTCATACGGACGGAATTCCTGACGGAGTTAAAAATTTCGGCGGTACGATGGAACATGTTATCAGAGAAATTAAGGTCAGATGTCTTCCTACTGAAATTCCCGCAAAAATCAATGTTGACGTAAGCGGGCTCGGAATAGGACAGGGTATAACGGTTGCAAATCTTCCTAAACTTGAAGGGATTGAATATGTTCAAGATGCTTCCAGTATCGTTGTAAACGTTCTGTTGCAGAAAGTTGAAGAGGAAAAACCTGCCGAAGCGGCGGCGGCTGAACCTCAGGCTCCTGAAGTAATTTCAAAGGGAAAGAAAGATGCTGAAGGAGAAGCGGCGGCGGCAGCACCGGCAGCTCCTAAAAAATAATATAATTTATGCCAGAGATTAAGTTCATAGCAGGACTTGGTAATCCGGGTGATAAATATTTAAACACTCGCCATAATTTCGGTTTTAAAGCAGTTGACAGATTTATTGAATCTGAACAGCTTGTCTGGAAAAACTGGAACGATATGGCGAGTGTTGTCTTCTATAATAAAAACGGCAGAAAGATTGTTTTTGCAAAACCGCAGACATTTATGAATAATTCGGGTTTTCCGGTAAACGCGTTGCTTCAATATTATAAAATAAAACCCGAAGAAATGCTGGTTGTTTACGATGATTTCTCAATACCGGTCGGAGAGTTCAGATTCAGGGCAAACGGTTCGGCAGGCGGACACAACGGAATTGCTTCAATAATAGAACAAACGGGAACTGATAATTTTCCAAGAATGAAACTGGGAATAGGCCCTTTGCCGAAATTTTCAAAAACGCCTGATTTTGTTCTGAGTAATTTTAATGATGACGATAAACAAAAAATTGAAATTGTTTTAAAAGATATAAAAAATATTTTTAATTTAATAATAGAAAACGGTTTTGATAAAGCAGTTTCAAAAATATCGGGCGGGAAACAAAAATGATAATAACAGGCAAGAAAAATATTGAAGAAATACTCGGACAAATTTTAAAAAACGATAATGTTTTTATAGTCGGCTGCGGAGGCTGCGCCACAAAATGCGACACAGGCAGCCAAAAAGCCGTTGACGAAATGTCAGCCGAACTTATAAAAAATAACATATCGGTATCAGGAAATATAGTTTTAGAAACCGCATGCGACGTTCGTCTTGCCAAAAGAGATTTGCTTAAAAATATAAAAGACAAAAATGTAACTGTAATTCTTACTCTGACGTGCGGAGCCGGAGTGCAGGCTATAGAGAAAGTAACAGATTTGAAAATAGTATCAGGTCTTGACAGTTTATTTGTCGGAACAACGGAAAGAATCGGCGTATATAAGAATTTTTGCAGCAACTGCGGAGAATGTATACTTGGAAGAACAGCCGGTATATGTCCTAAAACAAGATGTCAGAAAAGTCTTTTAAACGGACCGTGCGGCGGTTTTGTTAACGGTAAATGCGAAGTAGATCAGACTCTGGACTGCGCATGGGTTTTGATATATGAAAAACTCAAAAAAAATAATCAGTTGGATAATTTTATAAAAAGTTTTATACCTCCTAAAAAATATAATAAAAAAATATCCTAAATTTTTATGCGATTTCGGTATTGACAAATTTTTATTAAAATGTTAGCATTGTAAAACATTTTAATATAGGACTAAAATTTATGAATGAAAAATTAAGCGAGTCGCTTGAAAATTATCTTGAAACGATTGCTTTTTTAAAAAGAGAAAATAAAATCGCAAGAGTTAAAGACATCAGTAAAATGATGGGCGTGAAAAATTCAAGCGTTAATATAGCTTTAAATGTTCTTTCCGAAAGAGGATATGTTCTTCACGAACGCTACGGTTATGTGGATTTAACTCGGAAAGGACAGATTGTCGCCGATGATATACAAAAAAAAGAAGACTTACTTTTTTCATTTTTGCATAATGTTTTGGGGGTTGAAAAAGAAATTGCTTTAAAAGACGCGTGTAAAATGGAACATACCATAAGCGATGAAACTCTTGCGAAACTTATATATTTTGTAGGAAAACTTGATAATAAAAATTTAAAAGAGTCGGAAAAAAGTAAAAATAAGTAGTTTTTTTATTTTTTTAATTTTAAAGTTAGATTAAGCTAACTTATAGGTTTAAAAATTATGCAATACTTAAATATCGTAATTACACTTTTTAACGAAATGGCGCCCTATCTGCTGCTTGGTTTTTTCTTTGCCGGTATTTTGCACGTTTTTGTGCCTCAGAGCGTATTTTCTAAATATTTATCAAAAAATAACTTTACTTCCGTTTTAACGGCTGCGTTATTCGGCGTACCGCTTCCTTTATGTTCATGCGGAGTAATACCGACGGCTATGGCGCTTCGCAAAGAAGGGGCTTCAAAAGGTTCGGTAATTTCATTCCTTATAGCCACTCCGCAGACAGGGGTTGATTCAATAATGGCTACATATTCTCTTATGGGTCTTCCTTTTGCGATTATACGCCCTATAGCGGCGTTTTGCACGGCCGTTTTCGGCGGATTCTTTTCAAATATGTTTATAAAAAAAGAAAAGCAGGATATTATAGAGCCTCAAATAACATGCGCAGATTCATTACAACCTGGTTTTAAAAGTAAAATAAAAGAAGTATTCAAATATGGTTTTGTAGATATTCTTCAGGATATAGGCAAATGGCTTATAGTCGGTATTTTGATAGCCGGCGTTATAACTTATTTTGTTCCGGAGAGTTTTTTTCGTTTATTTTCAGATAATTTATTTTTGAGCATATTGTTTGTGTTAATGCTTGCTGTTCCGATGTATATTTGCGCTACCGGATCTATTCCTATAGCGATAGCCTTAATGATGAAAGGTATTTCACCCGGCACCGCATTTGTTCTTTTAATGGCAGGCCCTGCGACAAATATTGTTTCTATTTTGATAATAGGAAAAGTTTTAGGACGAAAAACACTTGTTCTTTATCTAATTTCGATTATTGCGGGCGCAGTCAGTTTTGCATTAATTATTGATTTTATACTACCTTCAAACTGGTTTGCTTTGAACATAACTCATGAGATGCTTCATAATCATCGCGGATGTTCTTTTTTCGTTCTGAAAGCCGTTTCCGGCATATTGTTATTTATGCTTATAGCCAACTCATTTATACTGAAGTATTTTTCAAATAAAAAAAATGCAGCGGGGAAAAATGCATATAAGATAGACGGCATGCGTTGCAATAATTGCAGAATAAATCTTATAAAACTTGTAAAAGATATAAACGGAGTAATTTCAGCCGAAGTAGATTTGAATTTAGGAATTCTTTATATAGACGGTAATCCTTCCGAAGAGAAGATAAAAGAAGCGGCAGATTCTTTGGGATATGTTTTTAAGGGGAAAATTAAACCGTAACCGCTGTTTTATATTTTTTTGTTCTTTAAGTTAGATAAAACTAATAAAGTTATAATATACTAATAATAAGGCCTTTATTAAGGCCGGTCAATCCGTTTGAAACGTTTGCGGATTGGCATATTTTTTATATTTAAAGTTAGGTTAAACTAAAAAAGATAAGTAAAACTAAAATAAGGAGAAAAATTATGAGGAAACCTCTCAGTGATTTCAAGGTAAATGAGTCGGGAATGGTTGCGCAGATATCTTCTGCGGACGTTAATTTGGCAAAAAAAATACTGGCAATGGGAATTACAAAAGGGATTATGATAGAGGTCGTAAAAAAATCTTTATTGGGAGATCCCATTAACGTAAAGGTAAGAGGATATTTCTTAAGTTTAAGAAAGTATGAAGCATCTGCAATATCAATGGAGGTATCACAATGAGTCCTCTGACAAAAGCCGGAAAAAATACGGTTCTTGTATTTTCATATTTCGGAAATCTTATGGAACAGGAAAAAAGAAGACTGACTGATATGGGTATGGTTCCCGGAGAAAATATAAGGATTTTACAGCAGGCTCACGGCTGCGTAACTCTTATAGTGAAAGGCTCAAGAATAGCGCTGGACCATAAAACGGCCGGAGAAATAATAGTAAGCGAGGTAAGTAAATGAAAAACGGACATAAAGAAGTAAATATTTGTCTTGCGGGAAATCCGAACTGCGGCAAATCAAGTTTATTCAATAATTTGACAGGGTTAAGACAGCATGTCGGCAATTATCCCGGAGTTACGGTAGAAAAAAAAGAAGGCAATTTTGTAAGCGGCAGATATAAGATCAATGTCGTTGATTTGCCCGGCATATACAGTTTGTCAGCTACGTCGGAAGATGAAATAGTTGCGCGAAATTTCATTATAGAGGAAAAACCGGATTTAATAATAGACGTGGTCGACGCATCCAATTTTGAAAGAAATCTCTATCTTTATACGCAGTTAGCCGAACTCGGAGTGCCGGTAATTATAGCGATGAATATGACCGATGTGTTAAAAAATAAAGGGCAGGAAATAGATCTGGCGCTTTTAAAAAAAGAATACGGAATTATGGCTGTTCCCATGATTGCAAATAAAAATAAAGGCACTCAGGAATTGATAAAAGCCGTAATAGAAACTTATGAAAAGAAATCCGATATGAAAATTTTCAAAACCGATTACGGACAAATTATATCGGCCGAACTGGATAAAATAGAGTCCGTTATCAACAGGGATTTTGTTATTGTAAACAAATATCCCATAAGATATGTGGCCGTAAGTCTTTTGAAAGACGATAAATTTGTTTTTGAAAAAATAAGAACATCTCCCGTTTTCGGCGAACTTGAAAAATATGTTTTAGAAAGCAGAAAAAACATAACGGATAAATATGATGATTCCATAGACGCGGTTTTTGCCGACAGAGTATATACATGGATTCATTCCGTATCCGCCGTAGTTCTCAAAACGACTTCGCAAAGCAAATATGACGTTTCAGACGCCATAGATAAAATAGTTTTAAACAGAATATTTGCGCTTCCTATATTCGGCCTTGTAATGTATACGATTTTTAAGTTTACTTTCACTCTTTCAGAGCCTGTAGTTGGATGGTTTGAATCAGGCATGGAGTTTTTGTCATCTCAAGCTTCGGCGGTAATACCCGAAGGTTTGCTGCAGTCTTTTGTAGTAGATGGACTGATCGGAGGAGTAGGAGGGGTTCTCGGATTTTTTCCTCTTATATTATTTATGTTTTTTGCGATTGCTTTTTTTGAAGATACCGGATATATGGCCAGAGCCGTGTTTATAATGGACAGATTTATGAGAAAATTCGGGCTTCACGGAAAATCTTTTGCGTCAATGATAATAGCCACAAACGGATGCGCCGTTCCCGGACTTATGGCGGCTAGGACGATAGAGAATGAAAAGGACAGGCTTATAACGTTGATGGTAACGCCGTTTATGATATGCGGAGCAAAACTTCCGATATTCGCGCTTTTTATAGGAGCATTCTTTGCCGCAAAAGACGGAGCCAATATAATGTTTATTATGTATGTGTTAAGCGTTATTCTTGCTTTGGGGGCCGCATGGATACTTAAAAAAACAATTTTAAAGGGAGAGCCGGCATATTTTATTATGGAACTGCCGCCGTACAGAATGCCGAGTCTGAAAGGAATATTTCTGAAAATGTGGGAACGCGGATTTATGTATCTGAAAAAAGCAGGAACGGTAATACTATTAATGACTGTTTTGATATGGGCAGGACTTACTTTTCCGCAAAACGATAATCAAAACGCCGATATAAGCGAAGAGGAAACGGCAGCCGTTCAGATAGAAAAAAGTTACATAGGGAGAGTTGGTAATTTTATAGAACCCGTCATTAAACCGATAGGTTTTGACGGGAAGTCGGGTATCGCTCTTATAGCGGGGCTTGCCGCAAAAGAAGTTGTAGTAAGCACGCTTGGGACGATGTATGCGCTCGGCGAAGTTGATCCTGAAGATGCAGCGCCTCTTGCTGAAAAACTCCATAACGATCCTTCATGGAGCAAATTAAAAGCGGTAACATTTTTGATTTTCTGTCTTATATATCTGCCGTGCATAGTGGCTGTGGCCGTATTTTTCAGGGAATCAGGATCAAAAATCAAATGGCTTGCTTTTCTTGCTTTTTGGACTACAATCGCCGCATGGATTGTTTCTTTTATAGTTTATCAGGGCGGTAAATTACTGGGGTTAGGAGGTTAAGATGGAATTATTGATTATTGCTGTAATTGTTTTGCTCAGCGCGGCTGCGCTTATTCGTTTATTTGTAAAAAGTTTAAAAGGATCCTGCATCTGCTGTTCCGGATGCACTAAAGATAATAAATTTTGCGGCCGTAAAAAATAGAAATCACCGATTGATAAAATTATTAAATAAAAAATAAGGGGAGACACAATGACAAAGAAATTTTTGTACGGATGTATTGCTGTTGCAGTATTTATGTTATCGGGAAACAGCGTTTTTGCTGATTCCTCGGTAAATCTTGAAAAGGAAATTGAAAGTTTAAAAGAGAGACTCAGTCTGGTTGAAAAAAAATCAGAAACGTCAAACAGAGGTTTGTTGAGCGATTTGGTTATAGGCGGCGGAATTACTTTCGTTTTACAAAACGCCCAGAACGCAAACGCTTCGGCTGATTTGCTGTACAACGGGAAAACTCCGACCGTAGCGTCATATTCAGTTGATCTCGGATTTGAAAAAACTTTTGACGAACAAAATAAAATGTTTATTCATCTTGAAACCGGACAGGGAAGCATTGAAAGCCAGCTTGAATTATTTTCAAACGTAAACGGAGACAGTGATGAATCGGATGCCGTTATTTCTGTAACCGAAGCATGGTATGAACATGTTTTTTGGGCAAGCGGTTTTAAAATGACTTTCGGCAAGCTTGATGCTGGCGCGGTAGTTGACGATAACGCCTACTCCAATGACGAAACTGAACAGTTTCTGGGCGGAATTTTTATCAATTCGCCCGTAATAGATTTTCCGGATGACAATTCTTTCGGAGTAAACGCGGTTTTTGAATCCGAAAAAATTGACGCCGCCGTTCAGTATGTAAGCGCAGACGGAGCATGGCAGGATATTACGAAAAATATTTTTATATCGGCTCAGCTTAATTTTAAACCGGGCATTATAAGAGAAAAGGAAGGCAATTACAGAGTATATGCATGGACCAATACAAAAAAATACACAAAGTGGACCGATCCTTCCGATACAGACTGCGAAAATTACGGATTCGGAGTCAGCTTTGACCAACAGTTAAGCGAAAGAACAGGCGTTTTTGCAAGATACGGATGGCAGGACGGAAAAGTTTATTTTGACGCCGATTCTAGCGTTTCAGGCGATGATGTTTCTCTTTCCCAGAGCTGGAGCGCAGGATTTCAGTTTAAACCGGCTTTGATAAATTCAGAAGACGTTTTTGCGTTTGCATGCGGACAGATAGTTCCGTCTTCGGATTATAAACAAGCAAACGGACTTAAAGGCGAAATGGAAAACCATTTTGAAATGTATTATAGATGGCAGGTTAACGATTATTTATCGGTAACCCCGGATATTCAGATAATACAAAATCCGTTCGGAAACGACGCTTCTAACGGAGACTCAACTGTTTTTGTAGGCGGAGTAAGGACGCAGATTAGATTCTAATTATGCGTTAAAAAATAACCCTGAAATTTTAGATGTGTTTTCCGGGTTATTTTTTTAACAGAGTCTTTTAACTATGTATTAAATTATGATAAAATAACCAACCATTATGAAAAAAACAAATTATTCAGAACATTTCAGGATGGAAGTGCTTGAAGAAATATGTTCCATGTTTTTTAACGGGAATATAGATAAAGAAATAAATCATCTTCCTTTTAACATAATACCAAAGGGAAGCGACAGCCATTTCCGCTGCTGCGTTTATAAAGAACGCGCGATTTTAAAATTAAGGACGCTTGCGGCATTCGGATATTCGGTCAACGAAATAGACGAAGCTCTGCCTCTTACGGATTATCTTTTGCCTGAGACCGAGAAGAAGTACAAAACAAATAACAAATTGCTTACTGTTCTTGAATCTGCATGTTCGGCATGCGTAAGAAGCATGTTTATGGTAAGCGAAATATGCCAGGGATGCCTTTCAAGAAAATGCATAAGAGCGTGTTCTTTTAACGCGATATCAATAGGGGAAAACAGAAGAGCCGTCATAGACGTCGATAAATGTAAAAACTGCGGCAAATGCATGCCGGAATGTCCTTATAACGCCATATTAAAAATAGTGGTTCCGTGTGAAAATGCGTGTCCTGTTGACGCCATAAAAAAGGACAATAAAGGAAGAGCAAATATTGACCACAGTCTCTGTATAAGCTGCGGCAAATGCATATCGGCGTGTCCTTTCGGCGCAATAATGGAAAGAAGACAGATTTTGGATGTTCTCAAGAAACTTAATTCAAAAAAACTTGCGGCATTGGTAGCTCCTTCAATAGCCGGACAGTTCGGAGCTCCCGTTGAAAAAATTATTACCGGTTTAAAAGAACTCGGTTTTGAGTACGTATATGAAGTGGCAGCCGGCGCAGATATAACGGCAAAAGTTGAAGCGGCTGAATTTGAGGAAAAAGTAGTAAAAAACAAACAAAAATTTATGACAACCTCCTGCTGTCATGCGTATGTGCGTCTTGTAAAAAAACATATGCCCGAATTAAAACCTTTTATATCCGATACTTTTACTCCTTTGCATTATACGGCTAAAATAGCGAAACAGGAATTTCCGGATTGTCTGACGGTTTTTATTTCTCCGTGTCTTTCAAAAAGAAAAGAAGCTCAGGAAGATGAATTTGTTGATTATGTTATTACTTTTCAGGAATTAAAAGCGATGCTGTCTGCCAAAAATATAGATTTAAATGAATGTAAACCGGCAAAAATTTTAAAGCAGCCTACAAAATATGCCCGTCTTTTCGGAGTTCGTGGGGGAGTTGTGGATACGGTTAAAAGTTACGCTAAAACAGATCCCGATTTAATGAAACCCGAACTTATAACTGATTTGGATAAGAAAAATATTTTAAAATTATCAGTTTATGCCAAGAATGAAAATTGTCAGTCTAATTTAATTGAAGTTATGGCATGCAAAGGCGGCTGTATAGGCGGCTGCGGAACCGTCGCTCCTGTGGCTCAGGCAGATCAGGATATGAAAAAATATTCGCAGGTTGACAAATAAATTATTAAGTTATAAAATTTTCAAGAAGTTTGAAGCGGATAAAATCTAAGAGGAAGTTCGGTTAAATTCCGACACTGCCCCGCAACGGTAAAACAGTTTTCTGTTAGTCCGGTCTATTTAGATTTTATTATTTTCCGAGGGGAAATAATGAATAAAAACACATCTTTTTTTTACGGTATGCGAAATTTCTGTTCTCCTTGTTCGGGGGGACGGAATTTTTTATGCGTAAAAAAATCATTTCAATAGCGGTTTCGATTTTCTATAGCGCAGTCTGTATAATTCCGTCAGATATTACCGCATCCGGCGTCTGCGGATTTTTTCATCATGATTCTCAACAACGGCTTAATTTTTCATACGGAAAAGTTTTTGAAACAAATATCAGCGCCGGAGAAAAACCGGATATATTTTTTATACATGAACTTCATTGCGATCCGCAAGCCCAGCAAAACATTATTAAGATAATCTCTTTAATAGATTCAGCATTTAACGTAAAAGCGGTTTTTAGCGAAGGCGCCCGGCGCGGAGAAATCAATCTTTCGGCTCTTAAAGAGATTGGCCCTTCGGATATAAAAAACGGGATATTGAAACGTATGGTATCGGAAGGATTATTAAGCGGAGCTGAATATTACTGTACTGTAAACGATAAAACTCTTTACGGTATTGAAGACTGGGATTTATACCGTCAAAATATTGAGAGATTCAGAAATATAAAGGAAGTTAATGCAAAATTTTTAAATGTTTTGCTGGCGGCAAGAAATGATCTTGAATTTGAAAAAATAAAATTTTATTCTCCGGAGCAATATAGTTATGATTCTTTATATTCAGGTGATCTCAAAAGAAATAAATATTATTATGATAAGATAAAACAGCTTGCCGGAGCATGCGGCATAAGTTTAGAACGCTATCCGCTGATAAAGACAGCTTCTTTTATCGCAGATTCCGAAGAAATATGCAAAAATAAAAATATCAATAAAGAATGTTCTCGCCTGCTTAAAATTTTAAGACAAAAAAAATCTTTTGTTGAATATAAAAATCTTTTGGAAGAAATTTACGGTAAAACTGCCGAAGAGTCTGCGGTTTTACTTTATAATGAATCCGAAGTTTTTTTGTCTGATGCGGAAAAATTGCAATATGACTATATCAGGTTTTTGGCAATAAGAAATGATTTTTTTAAAAATATTGATGTTAAAATATTTTTGGCCGAAGAAAAAAATCTTAAAAAGGAACTTTTTAATTTGTTGTTTAAATATAAAAAACAGCGGGAAATATCGTACTTATATTTGAAATTATCGGTTCTTGAAGATTATGTTAATCTGTCAATTCCGCTTGAAGACTGGAAGGAACTGAAAAGTGATGAGTTAAGGATTAAAAAATTTTTGGACACGAGTGCAATTTTAAATAAAAAAGCGGTTTCTGAAATTTTGGATAATCAGCTTTTAGAGGACTATTACGGCGCAAATGAACAAAGAAACGCCGTTTTTTTTGAGACAATAAAACAATATTTAAAAAGAGGAGAAACTTATATTTTAACGGCGGGAGGATTTCATAATGACATTGTTAAATTTTTTGAAGCCGCCGGATTAAAGTATGTTGTTATAATGCCTGATTCTTCCGGCGGCAAAAACGGACAATACGAAAAAATTCTTAAGGAATCCGGAGTTATGAAAGACGCTCTCTCGGAAGGACTTCTCGTATCGGATGTGTCGGGATATAAGCAAAGAATGTTCGTCATTTCTTTCATAGACGAGTTGAGAAAAAAAGGTATGACGGATGATGAAATAAAAAATATCATAAAAAAATGGCAGGCCGAACATAAAAATTTTGCAATATTAAAACCGAAAACGCCGTATGATTTGTCCGAACTTGTAGATGCTACGAATGAAACAAGTTTAAAAGGGAAACTGTTGCGTATAAAAAATGAAATTTTAAAATTCTTCATAGATTTAAAGACTCCTTTTGTTTATAGATATAATAATGAAAATATTAAAAACGGCGATTTAAAAAAAATAAAAAATATGCAGTCTAACGTGAGATTTTTCCCTTTTATAGAGCTTATGCTCGGATTTAATCTGTATTCCTCTTTTTCCATCCTTTTTATGCAGTCAAGCGGATACACCCTCGGTTTTATTTCCGTAATATTTTCGGTGCTTGCGCCGCTGAGTTTTGTAAGTTCGGGACTTTGCGGTTTTATAGGCGACAAAATTTCAAAAAGGACTTTGATAATAATATCTTTGACGCTTCATACTATTGGAAGCGTTTTGTTTATTTTCTCGTGGTTATCTCCGGTAATTCTTGCAGTTTCACAGATTCTTCCGGTTATAGCGATATCGGGTCTTGGAGTAAGTATGAGTCCTTTTCTTATGAGCTCGCTTGAAAAACTTAATGATAAAGACTCGTTTAAAAAATTGTACGGGTCAAATATGGCATTATTTTGGATAATAATGTCAGTTTCATCTCTTTTAGGAGGAGCGCTTCTTTTGATTACAAATCAGATTACGGTGGTGACCATAGCGGCGCTTGTTGATGTTGCCTGTCTTATAGGAGCATTTATATTTACCCATAAGGAAAAAACTGCAAAAGAAAATAAAGCTGCCTGCGCCGATAAAAAACTCAAAACTGTTTTTAAAGAAAAAATATCCGGCATTTTTGCGCCTTTATCTGTTTTGTTCTCGGATAAAAACATCTTTTCTCTTGTGGCTGTCAATATAGCCGTAAATAATATTTTCTTTGTAATTTTGTGTTTCTTTTTGCAGCCGTCGCTTGCCGCAAGCGGTTTAAACGCGGCATTTTTTGCGCCCGTTTATTTTGCGGCGAATTTGCTTCAGTCAGTAGGTTCAAATACAGGCGACAGATTAAAAAACATAGTTATGCGGCATACAAACAGGACTCTTCTGTTCGGCGCCGGATTCGGGCTTGTAACTATGTTTTTTATTACAGGCAGTCCTTTGTTTTTAATAGGATTATATTTGTTAATGAATTTCTGGCAGGCGGTTTCTTCTGTTACTGAAGTTTCGGCGGTTTATAATACAATTGGAGACAATATGAGATCAAAATGGCTGGCATTTAAAGCAATGGCGGGAACAATTGTTGCAAGCCTTACGCAGCTTTTTATAACGGCGCTGGTATCTGCCGGAGTTGACGGTAATATTTTAACTGCTGCCGCAACGGGCGTTTTGGCGGCAGTTTCTTTTATTATTCCTGCAATTTTAAGCGCCGGTAAACAAAGACAATTTATAAAAAATTACAACTATAATCTTTCAGGCATAAGAATACTTCTTTCGGCAAGCTGATAAATTGATAATAAATTCTCTTTTTGCTAAAATCCTGATATGAATTTAAATATTTCACAACAAGTCGCGGCCATTATTGAAGATGTCAAAAAAAACGGAGATTCGGCTGTAATAAAATACGTTAAAAAATTTGACGGGCTGTCTTTTTCATCGGTTAAGCAGATGCTGATTGGCAAAAAACAGACGGATTTTGCCGCAAAAAATATAGAAAATAATCTGAAAAAATCAATTCAGGCGTCATTTAAAAACATACGGGCTTTTCACAAAAAAGAATATTTAAACATTAAAAAACAGTGGTTTATTTCCGACAAAGTAAAAACAGTCGGACAGACGTATAATCCTGTTGAATCTGTTGCGATTTATGTGCCCGGCGGCAAATTTTCATATCCGTCATCTGTGTTGATGAACGCCATACCGGCTAAAGTTGCAGGCGTCAAACGAATAGTGATGATAACTCCTCCTAAAAAAATGACAAATGAGGTTCTTTACGCAGCAAGCCTTTGCGGAATAAACGAAATATATTCAATAGGCGGTCCGGTTGCAATAGCGGCACTTGCTTACGGAACAAAAACAATAAAACCTGTAGATATGATAGTAGGTCCCGGCAACGCTTATGTGAATGAAGCTAAAAGGCTTGTTTTCGGCAAAGTCGGAATAGATTCGCTTGCCGGTCCCAGTGAAGTTGCCATTATTGCGGACGGCGGCGCGGATATAGATTATATTTATTATGACATCATGGCTCAGGTTGAACATGATTCAATGGCTAAAGCTTATCTGTTTTGCACTTCCAATGAAACTGCAAAGAAAGTTAAGAATATGATAGATAAACAATATTTGAAACAGATAATTATAAAAAATACGGATATTGAAGAAGCATGCGGGCTGGTTAATAAAATAGCTCCGGAACATCTTGAATTGCTGGTAAAAGACGCAAAAAAAATAGTAAAATACATAAAGAACGCCGGCGCCGTATTTGTAGGTTATAAAACTCCTACAGTAGTCGGAGACTATTGGGCCGGACCTTCTCATGTTTTGCCGACAAACGGAGCGGCGAGATATTCAAGCGGGCTTTCTGTTATGACATTTTTGAAAAGAACAAGTTACATAGAACTAAAAGATGCCGGTAAAAATATAATTTCCTCAATTTCGGCTTTTGCCGGAACGGAAGGGCTTGTAAATCATAAAAAATCAATAGAGGTAAGATACGAAAAATGAATATAGAACTCAGCGAAAAAGAAGTGGAACTGATAGTTCATCTTCTTACAAAATCAATGACTGAAAATAAAAATGAAAAAATAGGAATAAAATTTTCAATAGACGAAGTTATTCTGCTTGAAAAACTTGAGCAGTCTTTAAAAATCACAGATTTGGAAGAAAATAATACCGGCGTAAAAACAAAATATTTAAATTAAGAGAGTTAAATGAGAAAATCAAAAATAAACCGTAAAACATCCGAAACTGACGTTAAACTGGAAATTAATCTTGATTCTTCAAAAAAATCGTCGGTTTGCACAACGATTCCTTTTATGGATCATATGCTTGATTTGTTTTCCGCGCACGCAGGCATAACTCTTAATATTAATGCCAAAGGCGACACTCATATAGACGACCATCATCTTGTTGAAGATATCGGCATAACTCTCGGACAGGCGTTTAAAAAGGCTCTTGGAGACAAAAAAGGAATAACAAGATACGGTCATTTTCTTCTGCCTATGGATGAAGCTCTGGCTTATGTGGCGCTTGATATATCCGGAAGACCGCATTTGAATTACGAGGCTGCGATTAAGTTTCAGCAAAACGGATTTAATTATGATTTGATACAGGAATTTTTTACGGCGTTTGTAAATAATGCAGGGATTACTCTTCATATTAAAATGATGAAAGGAAGAAACAATCATCACATCGCCGAAGCAATATTCAAAGGGTTCGGCAGGGCCGTTGCCCAGGCTGTAAGCATTAATAAAAAAAATAAAAAAATACCTTCGACAAAAGGTGTTTTGTAAGGATAAAAAAATGATAATTATTCCGGCTGTTGATATCAGAAAAGGCAATTGCGTTATGTTAAAGCAGGGCAAAATTGCCGATGAAACGATTTATTCAAAAGACCCTGTTTTCATGGCAAAATTGTGGAGAGCAAAAGGGGCTGAAAGACTTCATATAGTAGATTTAGACGGTTCTTTTTCAGGCACGCAGTCAAATAACGAAATCATAGGCAATATTTGTCTTACCGTTGACGTTCCGGTACAAGTCGGCGGCGGTATAAGAAATATGAAGAGAATTGACGATATTTTCACGCTTGGGGCATCTTACGCTATTTTGGGAACAGTCGCTATATATAATCCGGATATCGTCAGAAAAGCAATCGATAAATACGGATCCGATAAGATTATAGTCGCGCTTGATATTTACGAAGATAAAGTGGCGATCGGCGGATGGAAAGAAATTACGCCTATTACTACTTCCGAAATGATTGAAAAATTAAAATCTATGGGAGTATCAAATATAATTTATACAGACATTGCAAAAGACGGAATGTTAAGAGGCCCGAATATTGAAGGACTCAAATCTATTGCCTTGGAAAGCAAAATGAAAGTGATAGCGTCGGGAGGAGTTACAACTGTTGACGATATTAAAAAAATAGCCAAACTTGAAAAAAACGGAGTTATAGGCGCAATAGTAGGCAAAGCCTTGTATACGGAAGATTTTAAACTTGAAGAAGCGTTAAGACTTTTCAAAAAAGATTAATATAAGGAAGATGAAAATGGAAATCACAAAACAACTTAAATTTGACAAAAACGGATTAATTCCCGCTATTGTTCAGGATTGGAAAGACGGTACGGTGTTAATGGTTGCCTATATGAACGCCGCATCTTTTGAAAAAACTTTAAAAACAAAAAAAGCGACTTACTGGAGCCGTTCAAGGCAGAAATTCTGGGTAAAAGGCGAAGAATCGGGAAATATTCAAAAAGTAAAAGAAATATATTATGACTGCGACGCCGACTGTATTTTGATAAAGGTACATCAGATAGGCGACGCTGCATGCCACACGGGATACAGGAGTTGTTTTTACAGGAAACTGTCGTTTACCGGAAATACTAAAGTAGTGGGCAAAAAAGTTTTTGACCCTAAAAAAATATACGGGAAATAATTATGGTTAAAGTAATGATTTCCGGTATAACAAACTATGACGATGCTTTATCGGCCACAAATCTCGGAGCCGACTTTGTAGCTTTTAATCTTGTAAAAGACAATCCTAAAAAAGTGTCGCCTAAACTTCTTAAAGACGTCAATGAAAAACTTCCTCCTTTTATATGGGCGATAGGCGTATTTCATGATGAAGACCACAAATCCATTACAAAAACAGTTCAAAAATCGGCGTTAAAGGCGGTATGGCTCGGCGGTTTGGAAACTCCGGAATACTGCAAAACTTTGTCGGTTTCTTTGGGCGTTAAAATTTTTAAATATTTTAAAATAAATTCAGTTTCCGATATATTAAATGTGCAGCCTTATGTTAATAACGCCGATTATTTTGTACTTGATATAACCGTTAAGGACGAACAAGGATGCGTAACGCTTGCAATTGAAGCCGCGCAGAATATAGCGGCTCAGATGAAAGTTCCTTTTTTTGTATGCGGCGAAATAAAAATTGAACAAATATCGGAAATTATAGAAAAATTAAATCCTTACGGAATAATTGCCGACGAAACTGTTGAAAGGCTGCCGAGAAGAAAAGATTTTGATAAAATGGCGGCATTTATAAAAAAGACTCACGGATTAAAATAATGAAAAAAATAAACATAGAAAGAGCGGTTGATACTTTAAAACTTGAAGCGCAGGCAATAATAGACCAGATATCTCATCTTGATGATAATTTTGTAAAAGCCGTCTCTCTTATAGAAAAGACGCCGGGAAGAGTCATAGTTATGGGGCTTGGCAAATCGGGGCTTATAGGCAGAAAAATCGCTGCGACGATGTCTTCGGTAGGCGTGCCGGCCGTGTTTTTGCATCCTGCCGAATGTCTGCACGGCGATTTAGGCATGATAATGAAAAATGACGTTGTTCTGATGCTTTCATATACCGGAGAAACCGATGAAATAAAACAGGTTCTTCCTGTTCTTCAGAGAATGAAAATAAAAATCATAGTAATGACCGGAAGAATAAAATCCCAGGTATGGCAGGGATGCGACCTTATTATAAATTCCGCGATACAAAAGGAAGCCTGCCCGTATAATCTTGCGCCTACATCATCCACTTCCGCAATGCTTGCTTTAGGAGACGCGCTCGCTCTTGTAGTTTCTGAAAGAAAAGGATTTAAAAAAGAAAATCTTGCGTTGCTTCATCCTCTAGGCGCGATAGGCAAGAAACTTACTATGGACGTATCTGCTATAATGAGAAAAGGCAAGGCAAATCCTGTGGTAAAAGAAAATGCAACCGTAAAAGACGCTTTGCTTGTTATGACCGGCACAAGAGTCGGAGCTACAAGCGTCGTAAATAAATCCGGCGAAATAACGGGGTTTTTTACTGACGGAGATTTAAGAAGGCAGGTGCAGGTTCACAAAAACATTTTAGATTTAAAAATAACGGAAGTTATGACTAAAAATCCTCTTACCGTCAGTCCCGATATGTTAGCGGTTAATGCCGCGAAAATTCTTCAGGAAAAAAATATAGATAACATTCCTGTAGTTGATAAAAATAATAAACCTCTCGGTATTCTTGATGAAAGGGACCTTTTGGCTGAAGGAATAGAATAAGGGAAATTAATGAACAGTAAATTAATGAAAGAATATATCTGTTTATTGTCACGTTCAAGAATGGGTTTAGATCTTTCTTTTGCAGCAATATACAATTATTTAAACTATACAATAAAACCCATACATTATAAGATACCTTCTAATTACAGTTATCCGATGGTTTCAATGTATGTCACAAGAAGATGTAATTTAAGCTGCGATTACTGCGTTGTCGGAAAAATTCCTCAAAACGTTAATCAAATTGAATTTGAACTTACTCCGCAAAAATATAATGAAATACTTGAACATCCGCTCATAAAAAAAACGCTTCTTATGCTTTTATGCGGCGGAGAGCCTCTGTTAAACGGCAATATATTAGAACTTATTTCAATGACAAAGAAGAAAGGTAAAATACCTACGATTTTAACTAACGGACTTTTGTTAAAAGAAAAATGGGACGGCTTGTTAAAATCCGGAATCGCCGACGTACAACTTTCTTTATACGATAATACGATGGATATTTTAAAAAATGATTTAAAACCCATGAATAAAGATATGAAAATGAACGCTTCATATGTTTTGTTGCGGAGCGACTTTGACAATAATCCGGACAAACTTGAAAATGTAATAAATTATGTTTCTGAAGCGGGTTTTAAAAATTTAAAACTTAATTTTTGTCTTTCAAACGAGAATAATAATTTTATAGATGAAAGTCTAAAAACAGAACATAAAGCTAAATATGACGAGTTTAAAAATAAAATTTTAAAAAAATATAAAAAAATTATTATTTATTTCCCAAATATTACGGTAAGCGGCGAGAAAAAATGCAAGGCTCCGTGGAATTCTTTACTCGTTGACGCCGCCGGCAATTTCGGCTTTTGCTGTAAACATCAGCCGAGTATAAGCAGAGATAACAATATATTTAAAAGAGATTGGAAAGAAGTAATAAACAGCGAACTTTTTTGCCGTTGGCGTAAAAATATGCTGTCGGAAAATTCTGCTATTCCCGAACATTGCAAAGACTGTTATCACATAAACGGTTCTTATTCTTCAAATGTTTAAAATCAAAACATATATAACTTTTTATTTATTTCTTTTATTTGTAATTTTCTATGTCGGACTGCTTACTTTTTTAAGACCTCTTACAATGGATGATTTTTTTTACGCGAATGCCGCTTCTTCCGGAGGATTTGCCGGAATTTTTAAATTTTATTTCAAACATTATATTTCATGGGGGCCGAGGATAGGCACTCTTTTTGATATGCTTTTTCTTGCAGCGGGCAAAGGGTTATTTGTTTTTATCAATGTGATTGTACAAGTTCTTCTCATATTTTGCATGCATTATACGGTAACGGGCAAAAAAATCAATCCGAGTGAAAAAAAAGACGTTTTTCTTTTTATGATTCTCGCTTTTCTTTTATTGTTTAACGCTACTGGCGGTCAGACTCTTTTCTGGATATCGGGCGTTTCAAATTATTCTTTTCCGGCATTGATTTTATTTACGGTAATAGTTTTTTTAAGAGCTTTAATAAATAATAAAAATATTATCGGAAACGGCGTCTTTGTTTGCGTATTTGTTTGTATTTTAGGTTTTATAATAGGCATGTCAAATGAAAATGTCGCTCCGATTGCGTTAATTTCGTTTTCTGCTCTGTTTGTATATATGAAAATTAAAAAAAATAATATTCCTAAATGGTTTTATTTTCTTTTGGCCGGAACTTTTGCGGGAACAATTTGCCTTTTTGCTGCGCCGGGGTCTTACAAAAGAATGAATTATGTTAATGATTTCAGCATGACCGATATATTTTCAAAATTACGTTTACAGGAAAGCGCAAATGATTTTTTAAATGCTTCTCTTTTTCATAAAATAAAATTTATACCTTTAAGAATAGGAAAGTTTCTTGTTTTATCAGCCGGACTTCCGGTTGTTATAACAGTCTTTTTATTTATAGCCGTTTTAAAAAACAATGCGGAAAATAAACTTAATAAAAATATTTATCCGGCTGCGGTTTTTTTATTGGCGTCTTTTGTTATGGTATGTTTGCTTTGTTTTGCTCCAAAACCTTCAATAAGAGCTTATTTTGTCCCGCTTCTTACCCTTTTTGTTTCATTTGCTTTTGTTCTTGTGTATATAACCGATAATTTTTCAAAAAAAACCGTTGTTTTTGTGATTTTAATTTTGTTTTCTGCCGGAGCCGCCGCCGCATCATTAAAAATAGTTCCGTCATTTTATTACCTTTATATGATTAACGCTGAAAATTTGAAGATAATTAAAGAATCTTTAAAAACTCCTTATAAACATGCCGAAATATATAAATATGACGACATCCCGTTAAAACAATATCATGCTATTTTGAGCCTGGGGGCAAATAAAGATTTTCATATAAATATTGAAATGGCGAAATATTACGGACTTAACAGCATAGTTGCAAAGAAACAATAGATTCTTCCCTTATAAAATCAAAAAATTAAAAATATTTGAATTTTCAATTAACTTAATATGTTGATTGAAATATATTTTCCGCATTTATAAAATAAAACTCTTGACATTTACAATAAAACGTTCTATAATAGACTCAAATACTAAATTAGTCGAAAGGACTGTTTTATGAAAACAACAGATTTAATAAAAGAGGAACAGACAAGAAGAGAAATAATAACCGCCGCTCAGGAATTATTTCAGAAATACGGCATAGATAAAACGACTATGGATGACATAGCCGAAGCAGTAGGAAAGGGAAAAAGCTCTCTTTATTATTATTATAAAAGCAAAGAAGAAGTTTTTTATGCCGTAGTAAACAAAGAAAAAGACGAAATAATGCATTCCATAGGCGATGCAATAAAAGATATAAATTCGGCTTCCGAACAATTCAAAATGTTTTTTCTTACCCACTTTATGCAAGTGAGAAAAAAACTAAATCTTTATTCGGTGATAATAAAAGAAAACGCAAAAAAACATATAGATCTGTTTTATAAAATACAAAAAGAAAGTCTTGATTCACAGATATCAACACTTAAAAATATTATGTTAACCGGCATGAAGAAAGGAGAATTTCAGAAAATTAAAGAGGAAGAGTGCGAAGCATTGGTTACCGTAATCATAATGATGCTCCAGGGTATGGATTCAAATCTTGTTTTTGCCAGAGACAAGTCTCAAACCATACCGAGCGGCGTTGAAAAGGCGATAGATGTTTTTATAAAAGGTTTAAAGTACGGGAGATAGAATATGAAATTTTTAAAATTTGTGAATTTAAGTTTTTTAGTTTGCCTGCTCTTTATTCTTGCAGGGTGTAAGAATGCCTCACAAACCATAGAAATTCCTTTAAAAGTTGAAGTTTTTAAGATATCAAAAACTGATTTTAAGAAAGGTTTATATTACAGCGGAACTGTTGAAGCAGGTAAAAATATAAGCTTAAGTTTTCTTAATATCGGAACGGTTGAATCCGTATATGTCAGGGAAGGCGACAAAGTAAAAAAGGGTCAGCTTCTTGCAAATCTTAACAGCCAAAATGCAAAAAATGCGATGGATATGGCAAAAGAAAAAGCATTGCAGGCCGAAGATGCTTTTAAAAGATTTCAGCCTATGTATGAGCACGGCAATTTACCGGAAATAAAGATGGTTGAGATAAAAACATCAAAAAATCAGGCAGAACTCGCCGCAAAAATAGCAGAAAAAAATTACAATGATTGTTATTTATACGCTCCGTGCGACGGTTTTATAAGCGAAAGAAATATAGAACCCGGTGACAGTATAATCCCCGGAAAAACCGCAATACAAATAGTAAGCGTTGATAAGGTTTATGCAGTTATTTCAGTCCCCGAAAAAGAAATACAAAAAATCAAAAAAGGAATGGAAGCCGAAGTTGAGGTTTCTGAAAATGAAATAAAACTTAAGGGAAAAGTTACAGATGTCGGAGTAAGCGCAGATGCCTTTTCAAGAACTTATACTGTAAGAATTCTTATTTCAAATCAGGCAGGCGAAGTTTTACCCGGTATGCTGTGCAACGTATATATACTTTCAAATGATGTATCGTCTGCGGTAGTTATTCCGGCTGCTGCAGTAAAAGTTGATGAAGAAGGAAGAGAATGTGTGTATACGATAGATTCAGTTTCAAAAAAAGCGTCCAAAAAATATGTTAAATCAAACGGATTTTCACAGGGCGGAATAATTATTATTTCAGGGCTCGAGTCCGGAGATATTATAGCTGCTTCGGGCGTACAAAAACTTGACGATGGGACTCTCGTTGAGTTTTAAGGTGAATTATGGAAAATAAAGAAAAGAAATCATTTATAGAACTTGCTTTAAAATACAGACAAATTCCTATCGTTCTGACAATAGCTTTATGTATTATAGGAATATATTCTCTTTTTAATATGCCCAGGCAGGAATTTCCTGAATTTCACGTAAGACAGGGGCTTGTTATTGCCGGTTTTCCGGGAGCATCTTCCGAGCAGGTTGACGAGCAGGTAGCAAAACCTTTGCAAAATTATCTTTTTCAGTATAAAGAAGTGAACAGAAAAAAAACTTATTCGGTTTCAAAAGAAGGACAGGTGGTAGTATTTTTGGAAGTAAACGAAAACGTTAAAGAACCTGATCTTTTTTGGTCTAAATTAAGACTTGGCCTTCAGGAATTTAAGAGTAAGCTGCCGCAGCAGGTGCTTTTGCTTGTCGGAGACAATAATTTCGGAGACGCTTCCGCGATTCTTCTTTCAATAACTTCAAAACAAAGGACATACAGAGAGCTTGAAGATTATCTTGATAAACTTGAAAATATGGTCAGGAAAAATCCTGCCGTTTCAAACGTAAAACATTTCGGTCTTCAAAAAGAGCAGATAACAATTTATGCAGATCCGAATAAACTGGCATATTACGGAATAAAACCTTCGCTTATAACGGGGGCTTTACAGCTTGAATCAATAGTCGGATACGGAGGAAACGTTACGGATGAAAATCTGATAATGCCGATACATCTTCCTAAACAGTTTAAGTCTGAAGCCGATATAGCAGAACAGATAATATACGCTTCGCCGCAGGGACAGATAGTAAGAATAAAAGACGTTGCAAAAGTCGTAAGAGAATATGATGTAGACGAATCATTTGTGGAATGCAACGGACAGAAATCTGTTGTTTTATCCATGGAAATGCATTACGGCAACAATATAGTTCATTTCGGCAAAGATATAGACAAAATAATAAAAGATTTTAAAACAACCGTTCCTCAGGATGTTCAGATTGCAAAGATTGCAGATATGCCCGGCGTTGTAAGCAGTTCAATAACGCATTTTTTCAGAGATTTCGGAATGGCTGTTTTGGCCGTAATTGTAGTCATAATGATATTTCTTCCAAAACGTGTTGCCGCCGTTGCCGCAATTACAATTCCTATTTCAATATTGATATCAATGGGTTTACTGCAATGGGCCGGAGTTGCATTAAATACGGTATCGCTTGCAACTCTTGTGCTTGTGCTTGGCATGATAGTTGATAATTCTATAGTTGTTATTGATAATCATATTGAAAAACTTGACCATGGCATTGACGTATGGACTGCCGCATGGAGCAGCGCCAAAGAATTGTTTGTGCCGGTATTTACTGCTACTCTTGCCATTATGGTCGCGTTTTATCCGATGCCTATGTTTATGGACGGTATGTATAAAGAATTTGTTTCTCCTATTCCGGCAACCGTAACGATTACTCTTTTTGCATCTCTTTTGGTAGCTTCACTTGTAGTTCCGATATTGTCATATTATTTTATTAAAAGAGGCGTTCATACAGGGGATAAAAAAAATTCGGACGGCAAAAAAAGTATGCTTGACAGGCTGCAGGGGTTTTATGATTCAAGGATAGCTCTTACAATGAGTAAGCCATGGCATTCAATAGGAATTGCAATTCTTTGTATTTTTATCGGAATTTCTCTGCTTGGACTTTTACCGCAGGAAACATTTCCTAAACTTGAAAGAAACCAGTTTGCGGTTGAGATTTATTTTCCGGAAGGGACTTCTCTTGACGCAAACGCCAAAACTACTAAAGAAATGGCAAAAATTCTTTTACAGGATAAAAGAGTTGTTGACGTAATTTCTTTTATAGGAACAAGCTCGCCGAGATTTAATACTTTATACGCTCCGCAGATACCGGCAAAAAATTATTCGCAGCTTATAGTTATAACAGATACAAATAAAAATACAAAAAAAGTTTTAAGAGAATATGATGCAAAATACAGAGACGCTTTTGCGAATGCGCATATAAAATTTAAAGAACTGGATTTTTTACCCGTAACAGCTCCGATAGAAATAAGAATAGCGGGCGACAATATTGAAGAAATTAAAAATTATTCAAATAAAATAAAAGCAGTTATGCAGCAGGAAAAAGACATAATATGGTTAAGAGACGATTTTAGAAATCCGCTTCTTTCAATAGATTTGGATATTAATAAAGAAGCCGCCAACAGGCTCGGCATCACAAGAGGACTTTTGGGGCTTTCAACCGCCCTCAACAGAAACGGCATGACGGTTGCCACTATATGGGAAAGCGATTATCAAAAATCTGTTGTTTTAAAATATGATAAATCAAAAACTTCAAAACCTGAAGATTTGGGCAGCCAGTATGTTTCTGCTCCGTTATCGGCAAAACCGATAATGTTAAGACAGGTTGCAAAATTAAAACCGGGTTTTAGCGAAGGACAAATAGTGAGAAGAAACGGCAGATTAACGCTTACTCTGTATGCAGACGTCGCTTTCGGAAAACTTGCAAATCCAATATTTAAAAACATAGAAGCAAAAATTAAAGACATTCCAAAACCGTCTGATATTGACATTGCTTACGGCGGAGAATACGAAAAATCTCTTGAAACTTACGGACCTTTTTCAAAATCGCTTGTTACAAGCGTGATACTTATATTTTTTATATTGCTGTTTCAGTTTAAGAGCGTCAGATTGTCTCTTCTTGTAATGTGCACGATGCCTTTAAGTTTGATCGGCGGCGTTTTGGGACTTCTTATAATCGGTTATCCTTTCGGCATGACTTCTTTTGTCGGTTTTATAGGATTATTCGGAATCGTAGTCAGAAACGGAGTAATTCTTATAACTTATGCGCATGAACTTGAAAGAAGGGGAATGTCTCTTAAAGACGCCGCAATAGCCGCAGGCAAAAGAAGAATGAGGCCTATATTTTTAACGGCAAGCGCGGCAGCCGTTGGCGTTATTCCTCTTATAACATCAGGTTCTCTTTTGTGGGGGCCGCTCGGCACCGTAATTTGTTTCGGGCTTATAGGCTCTACTATTTTAACTTTGTATGTCTTGCCGGTAGCCTACTGGAAATTCAGCCCCGAGCATAAGGAGCAAAACAATGCGAAATAAAAAAATTTATATATTATTATTTTTGTTATCGCTGCCGTGTTTTGTTTTTGCCGCAGAAGAAAATACGCAGATTGATTTAAAATTAAGTACGCAGACAGCAGTTAATAATCCGGAAATAATTTCTCTTGCCGAATATCAAAAAGCGGCTCTGTCAAATAATGTTGAACTGCATACCGTTGAAGCCGAATCCGAATACGTCCATCAGGAATCAAAAGCCGCTTTTACAAAATATTTTCCTAAAATATCGGCGGGCGCTGCGATAGCTAATACCGACATACTTCCCGGTCTTAACGAACCTATCGGATTGTATCCTATTACGCATCAAAGCAACGGAGCTTCCGTGCTAACCGTCGGAGCAGTTCAGCCTCTGTTTACGGGCGGCAGAATTATAAACGGCAACAAACTTGCAAGAACGGCGGCAAAAGCTTCCGATTATAAACTTAAAATTAAGCAAAACGAAGTTTACGCGCAGGCCGAAAAAAAATACAACACTTACAGGCTTCTTGAAGATAAAATGACTACGCTTTCGGCTTATGAAAAAATGCTGGATTCTCTTTATATGCAGGTTGCGCAGGCTTTTGAAAACGGAATAGTTTCAAAAAGCGATTTTCTAAGAGTTAAACTTAAAAAAGAAGAAATAGCCGTTCAAAAAGAACAGCTTGCACAAATGACGGAAATAGCCGCAAAGGATTTAAAGCTTTATGCGGGGATTGATGAAAACAGACAAATAACGATTGATAAAAATTTTTCTGAAACAGAAGAACCGTCATATAACAGATCAGATTTTCAGTCGTATCTTAAAAGAAGACCCGAATACAAACTTCTTGAGGCAAACGTACAAGTTTCAAAATTGCAGAGAAATATTGAAATCGGTTCTTATATGCCGTCATTAGCCGTCGGAGCCAGCGTTTTCAGAACGGATTATTTTTCCAATAATTATTTTGACAAAAGCCTTATGCATTATCAGGACACAGTTGCTTTTGCAACGGTAAGTATGCCTTTAAGCGACTGGTGGCAGGCATCGCATACCATAAAGGGTAAAAACGCAAAGTATAAAGCCGCAAGAGAAGAATTTGATTCAAAGTCGCAATATCTTATGCTTGATATGGACAGTAAATTAACTCTTCTTGAAACTGCTTACCGCCAGGTAAGAGTCGCCGAAATAGGTTTTGAACTTGCCAAAACAAACAGAATAGAATCTGAAGACGGTTATAACAACGGAACCGAAAAACTTTCAGATTATCTTGAATCAATTGCCATTGAACAGGAAAAACAAAATAAACTTGACGAGGCAAAAGCCGGTTATTTTGAAGCAAAAACCGCTTTTCTTATATCAATAGGCGATTTCCAATATTAGTCTTTTTTTGAAAATAAATTATATTTATGGTATCTTAATTCCAAAATATAAAATATTTATTTTTAAAAATGAAAAATATAATTAAAAAAGCGGAAATAAAACATATTCTTTCCAAAGAAGAGATAACAGCGCTTCTTTCCGATTCTTCTTTTGATAATGAACTTTTCAAAGCTGCCGACAGAGTAAGAGAAAAATACGTCGGTAATGAAGTTCATTTAAGAGCTTTGATAGAGTTTTCAAATGTCTGCGGGCAAAACTGCAAATACTGCGGATTAAGAGCCGGGAATAAAAAAATAGAAAGATATTCCCTTGCCGAAAAAATAATTATCGGTTTTGCCTCAAAAGCCGCAGGCTACGGATACAAAACTGCCGTTTTGCAGTCTGGTGAAAGCGGATGTTATTCAACAGACCAAATAGTAAGTATAATAAAAAAAATAAAAGAACTCGGGCTTGCTTTGACTTTAAGCATCGGCGAAAAAACGTTTGAAGAATATAAAGCATATAAAAAAGCAGGAGCAGACAGATATCTTTTGAGAATAGAAACCACCGATAAAAACTTATATAAAAAACTTCATCCGGGAATGAGTTTTGAAAACCGAGCAGAATGTCTTTTTAATTTAAAAAAATTGGGATATGAAGTCGGAACCGGATGCCTTGTAGGCTTGCCTGAGCAGACTTTAGAGTCTTTGGCGGATGATATTTTATTTTTTAAAAAACTTGATGCCGATATGATCGGAATAGGCCCGTTTATTCCAAATCCCGATACTCCTTTAAAAGACGAAGAAGGAGGGACGTTTAATCTCGCTTTAAAAGTGATGGCAATAACGCGTCTTCTTCTGCCTGACGTAAACATTCCTGCCACAACTGCGATGGAAACTTTAAATCCGAACGGAAGAATAATAGCTCTTCAAAGCGGAGCAAACGTTGTCATGCCGAATGTGACAGAAGGCGATTACAGAAGAAAATACGAGCTTTATCCGGGTAAAATATGCGTTTATGATGAGCCTGAAAAATGCAGAGGATGCATAACATCAAAAATTACGTCAATAGGAAGAACGGTTTCAAAAGAACAGGGAATAAGCCGTCATTTTGAGAGGAAAAAAACAATCAATAAGTAAGGGGGGGATTTTTATGAAAATATCTACTAAAGGAAGATACGCGCTAAGGCTTATGATAGATTTAGCTGAGCATAATAACGGGAAATATATTGCTTTAAAAGATATTTCCACAAGACAAAAAATATCCCTGAAATATCTTGAACAAATTGTAATACAACTTTCAAAAGCCGGTTTTCTTGAAAGCGCAAGAGGTTCTCAGGGTGGCTACAGATTAGCAAAGAAACCGTCCAAATATACTGCCGGAGATATTCTCAGAGTAACGGAAGGCAGTCTTGCCCCTGTTGCATGTCTTGACTCAAAAACCAATAAATGCCAAATTTACGATAAGTGTTCCACAATAGATTTTTGGACCGGTCTTTATGATTTAATCCTCAAATATGTTGACGGCATTACGCTTGAAAATATGTCCGATAAACATATCAATAAAAGTTCAAACGATTATTCAATTTAAACAATTTAATTAAAAGGTATTGACATTTGAAAAAATATGTTATATATTTAATTCATAGTATTTTGATAGGAATAGTGTAAAATTGAAAAATAAGGCGGAAGTTATGTATCGGAAAAAGATTTCAAAAGATAAATTAATAATAAATTTTTTATCATGGCGAATGTGTCTGTTTTGTCGCAGTATTATTTAATAATGAAGTTTAAACATTTAATAAAAAATAAAAAAATAAGGAGCTTTAAAATGACAAATAAATATAAATTTGAAACATTACAATTACATGTAGGACAGGAAACACCGGACCCGACAACAGATTCAAGAGCTGTTCCTATATATCTGACTACTTCATACGTTTTTAAAAATTCGGAGCAGGCTGCAAAAAGATTCGGACTTGCGGAAGGGGGAAACATTTATACTCGTTTAATGAACCCCACAACAGACGTTTTTGAAAAAAGAATAGCCGCATTGGAAGGCGGAGCTGCGGCTTTGGCTACATCGTCAGGAGCAGCGGCAGTAACTTATGCCATACAAAATATTGCCCGCGCAGGCGACCATATAGTTTCTGCTAAAACAATTTACGGCGGCAGTTATAATCTTTTTGCAAACACGTTATCGGAAACGGGAATTGAAACAACTTTTATAGATGCCGATGATATAATTAATTTTAAAAAAGCTATAAGAGACAATACAAAAGCAATATTTATAGAAACGCTCGGAAATCCCAATTCAAGCATAATTGATGTTGACGCCGTTGCAAAAATAGCGCATGAACACGGAATTCCGCTGATAGTTGATAATACGTTTGCAACGCCTTATTTGTTCAGACCGATAGAACACGGAGCAGACGTTGTAGTTCATTCGGCCACAAAATTTATAGGCGGACACGGTACGGCTTTGGGCGGAGTTATAATAGACAGCGGAAATTTTGACTGGGCTCAGAACGATAAATTTCCGGGACTTTCAAAACCAAACCCAAGTTATCACGGAGTAGTATTCACGCAGGCAGTAGGAAATCTTGCGTATATCATAAAGATAAGAACTACAATACTGAGAGATACGGGATCGGCCGTAAGTCCGTTTAATTCTTTCTTATTTTTGCAGGGGCTTGAAACTTTATCACTCAGAGTTGAAAGACATGTTTACAATGCTTTGAAAGTTGTTGAATATCTTTCAAAACATCCGCAGGTTGAAAGAGTAAATCATCCGGCCTTGCCGAGCGATAAATACCATGCCCTCTATGAAAAATATTTTCCTAACGGAGCAGGTTCTATCTTTACATTTGAAATAAAAGGCGACGAAACAAAAGCGAAAAAATTTATTGATAATTTGAAAATATTTTCGCTTCTTGCAAACGTTGCCGACGTCAAATCTTTAGTTATTCATCCGGCTTCAACGACTCATTCCCAGTTAAGCAAAGAGGAACTTGAAGATTCCGGAATTAAGCCTAATACGATTCGTTTGTCAGTAGGCACGGAGCACATAGACGATATTATTGATGATTTAAATAACGCTTTTAAAAATTTATAGGAGATAAAACTATGATGAAAATTTATAAAAAATTAACTGACTTAATAGGAAATACGCCGCTTTTGGAACTGACAAGATATGAGCAGGATAATAATCTTCAGTCTACGATTTTGGCAAAACTTGAATATTTTAATCCGGCCGGAAGCGTAAAAGACAGAATAGCAAAGGCAATGATAGAAGATGCCGAGAAGAAAGGATTATTAAAGAAAGATTCCGTAATCATTGAACCTACAAGCGGAAATACGGGAATAGGGCTTGCTTCCGTCGCCGCCGCAAAAGGATACAGAATAATTCTTACGATGCCTGAAACTATGAGCGTTGAAAGAAGAAATCTTCTTAAAGCTTACGGCGCGGAACTTGTTTTGACTGAAGGAGCCAAGGGAATGAAAGGAGCTATTGAAAAATCAAAAGAGCTTGCCGAAACTATTCCAAACAGTTTTATTCCCAGCCAGTTTACAAATCCCGCAAATCCGGCAGTACATAAAGCGACGACTGCCGTTGAAATTTATAACGATACAGACGGAAAAGTTGATATTTTTATAGCAGGTGTAGGAACAGGCGGAACCATCACGGGCGTAGGAGAATATTTGAAGTCTAAAAATAAAAATATAAAAATAATTGCTGTTGAGCCGGCAGATTCGCCGGTTTTATCACAAGGCAAAGCAGGTCCGCACAAAATACAGGGGATAGGCGCAGGTTTTATTCCGGATACATTGAATACAAAAATATATGATGAAATTGTTCCTGTTTCAAATGAGGATGCTTTTGAAACAGGCAGAAAACTTGCGTTAAGAGAAGGCCTTCTTGTAGGCATATCTTCGGGTGCGGCATTATTTGCTGCGACTCAGGTTGCAAAAAGACCCGAAAATAAAAATAAAGTAATAGTTGTAATTTTGCCGGATACGGGAGAAAGGTATCTGTCTACTCCGTTATTCTCATAAAAAGGTATTGACTAAAAATGGAAAAAGCGATCATAGCTATGAGCGGCGGCGTTGACAGTTCAGTTGCCGCTTATCTTATAAAGCAGCAGGGATACGAAACGGTCGGCGTGACTTTAAAATTGTTTTCAAACGAAGACATCGGAGAATGCGCGACTAAAACATGCTGTTCTATGAAAGACGTGGAAGACGCTAAAAGCGTTTCTTTTAAACTCGGCATCAAACATTATGTCCTTAATTTTACGAAACATTTTAAAAAAGAAGTAATAAGCCGTTTTATAGAAAGTTATGAAAAAGGTTTTACTCCTAATCCGTGTATAGACTGCAACCGTTTTATTAAATTTGACAGACTTTTAAATAAAGCGGACGAAATGGGTTTTGATTATATAGTTACGGGACATTATGCCGTAATCTCTTACGATGAGATGTCAAACCGTTTTATTTTAAAAAAGTCAATTGACGAAAAAAAAGACCAGAGTTACGTTTTATACCAACTGACCCAAAAGCAGCTTTCAAAAACCTTACTGCCGCTGGGCAACATGAGAAAAAGTAAAATAAGAAGTATTGCGCTGCAACAGGATTTTGTAAACGCCCAAAAAGACGACAGTCAGGATATATGTTTTGTCCGCGACGGCAATTATTCAAAATTTATAGAAAATTATACCGGCAAGAAAAATATTGAAGGTGATTTTCTAGATATAAAAGGCAATATAATTGGCCGGCATAAAGGAATAATAAATTATACTATAGGCCAGCGCAAAGGGCTCGGACTTAATTTTCATAAAAGATTGTTTGTCTGCGATAAAGATATAAAGAAAAATACCGTTACGCTAGGCAATCCGGACGATTTATTTTCAAAAAGTCTTGAAGCGTCTGATATTAATCTTATAGCATGTTCAAAAGTAGAAAAACCTCTAAGAGTAAAAGTAAAAATCAGATATAACCAGAAAGAAGAATTTGCCACAGTAGAGCAGACTGCCGATGATAAAATTCATATTGAATTTGATTTTCCTCAGAGAGCAATCACAAAAGGACAGGCAGTTGTTTTATATGATAAAGATATTGTTATAGGCGGCGGCACTATAATTTAGTCAACTTTCCAAATCTAAATCAAAAATTTCGGCATGATTGGTATCCGTATCAAGTATTGCCACAGTGCTTCTGCCGTATCTTCTGGCAGATACTTCGCCAGGATTTATAAAAAGAGCCTGCGGAGTTTTTTGAATATGAGGTTTATGAGTATGTCCGTATATGATGTAGTCAAAAACGCCTTCAAAATTATATAAACGGTGTGACAGAATAAATTTTTTACCGTCAATAACAAAAGAATAAGGTTCATTATAAATACTGCCAAAAGGCTGTATTGTTTTTTCAAGATCAAAAGTATCTAAATCGTTATTGCCAAACACCGCAATCATCGGCATTTTTAACTTTGAAAATATTTTTGCCGACGATACGAAAGAAAAATCTCCGGCATGAAGAACAAGTTCAACCTGCCGGAGATTAAAAAATTCAACAGCTTTTATAATTTTGTCCGTATTGTTGTGAGTGTCAGACAAAATTCCTATTTTCATTTACATTGCTACTACGTTTTTAACTTCAGGGATTTCGTCCATAATCGCTTTTCTTACGCCGTACTGAAGTGTCATAGTTGACATCGGGCATGAACCGCAAGCACCGGTCAATCTTACTTTTACTATTCCGTCTTCCGTTACGTCAATAAGTTCAACGTTTCCGCCGTCTGCCTGAAGGCTGGGGCGAACTTTGTTTAAGACTGATTCTACTTTTTCTTTAAGCATTTTATCTCTCCTTACTTTTTATTTTATTATAGCGACCACAATATTTTGGCTGCAGTTTTGTAATTTTAAAGCTCATTTACCAGTCGCTCCGCTTACTTTATGTAAACTTCACTTTAAAATTACTTCACTTCGCACAAAATCTTGCTAGTCTTAACGACACTACATATTAAAGTCGCAAAATACTTTGGTTCGCTCCAAATCTTAAATCCTAAACTACAACGACATTGGTATTCTATTAAATTTTTAGCCGTAAAGGAAGAAGAAATTTAAATTATTTCCACTCATTGGATGAGGCGTCAGAGGGCATGCGCCAGTCGCCGCGCGGGCTTAAACTGATTGAACCGACTTTCGGTCCGTCCGGTACGCAGTTTCTCTTGAACTGCGCGTTGAAAAATCTCTTATAAAAAAGGTCAAGCCATTTTTTTATTGTTGAATCGTCATATTTATTCTTAAAAGCGTTCTGAGCTAGATAAAAAATCTTTTCAGGCGTAAAATTCCAGCGTATATGATGATATATGAAAAAATCGTGAAGTTCGTAAGGGCCTATGAGATCTTCGGTTTTTTGCGCAATGTCACCTTTTTCATCAGGAGGAAGAAGTTCCGGTGAAATTGCGGTATTGCAGATTGATTCAAGAGTTTGTCTGCATGATTTAAATTCATCCCATAAACTTGCCTGATGCACCAAATATTTTACAAGCGTTTTAGGTACCGAGCAATTAACATTGTACATGCTCATATGATCTGCATTATACGTGCAAAAGCCTAGAGCAAGTTCGGACAAATCTCCGGTTCCCAGAACAATTTTATTTGTTTTATTGGCATAATCCATAAGAATCTGCGTACGTTCTCTAGCCTGAGAATTTTCATAAGTGACTGAACGGTCGTTTTCCGGCAATCCTATATCTTTAAAATGCTGAATGCAGGCTGCCGCAATAGATATTTCCTGCTTATCAATGCCGAGTTCATCCATAAGTTTAACTGCGTTATTTTTTGTTCTGTTTGTTGTCCCGAATCCCGGCATAGTAATGCCCGTTATAGTTTTTCTGTCCCAGCCGAGTTTATCAACGGCTATTACTGCAACAACAAGCGCAAGAGTCGAATCAAGACCGCCGGATACTCCTATTACGATTCCTTTTGTTTTGCTTGTTTCAAGACGCGTCATAAGTCCGTTAACCTGAATATTTAAAATTTCTTCGGCGCGTTCTTTCATTTTATCGTCTGTTTTAGGCACAAAAGGAGAAGGATCAATATAACGGTTTAATTCTTTCGGCTGCTGGGCGGAATTAAGATTAATTTCTATAGTTTTCATCTTTCCGTTTAAAACGTCATAAAAATGGTCAGCCTGATCTCCGAAAGACGTAAATTTGCGGCGTTCATTTTCTAATTTATTTATATCAAAATCAGCGAAAAGTTTTGTTCCGTCGCGCTGATACAGTTCTGTTTCGGCAAGCATAATGCCGTATTCGCAGGCCAGACAATGCCCTGAAAAAACGACATCGGAAGTTGATTCCGTCGGACCTGACGCAGCGTAAAGATATGCGCAGACGTTTCTTGATGAATTTTGGCTGACAAGTTCGCGGCGGTATGCGGCTTTTCCGACTGTTTCGGTAGATGCGGACGGATTTAAAATAAGAGTCGCTCCCATAATGCTCAGACGCGAAGATGGGGGAATAGGCATCCATAAATCTTCGCATATTTCAAGTCCGGTTTTAAAAGATAATTCTCCGATTGAAACGTTAAATATCAAATTAGGATTAAAAGGTATTTTTTTATATTGTGAATCTATATTAAATCCGGAATGAAACCATCTGCGTTCATAATATTCTTTGTATGAAGGAAGATACGATTTGGGGATAAATGCTTTTATTTTTCCGTCTGCAATTACTGCCGCAACATTCCAAAGCCTGGATTGGTGATAAAGAGGAAGCCCGACAACAGCTATTATATCTTTTGTTTCAAGAGCTATTTTATCAAGAGCTTCTTCTGATTTTTTTAATAAAATATCCTGCTGAAACAGGTCTCCGCATGTATATCCGGTCAAAGAAAGTTCCGGAAATAATACGATTGACGCATTTTGTTTTTTCGCTGATTTTATATCGGCAATAATATGGTTTGTATTAAATTCAATATCGGCAATTTTAATTCTGGGAGCGCATGCGCATGTTCTGATAAAACCGTACTTGCTGATCATATCTTCTCCGACAAAAAAGATGGGAGTAAATTTTCGCAGTATTTTATAGATATTTATAAATTTTTTGTTGATGATTTTTATTTTAGACGAGGCGACAAAATGCGAGCGTATACCGTGAACAGGCGGAGCCGGAGGTATCCGAGAACGTTTTGGCAACGAAGTATAAAATAAAAAGAACAACAAAAATAACGCGCCCAAGAGGAGTTGAACCTCTAACCTTTTGATTCGTAGTCAAACGCTCTATCCAATTGAGCTATGGGCGCAAAATAAAACATAAGTATTTTATCATATTTTTGCTGTAATAATGAATTTGTTTATAAAAATAAAATCCCGCCGGAAAAACCGGCGGGATAATGTGTGCAATATAATTTTATTTAAAAAGCATACTGTATGCTTGATACAAATCCGTTGCCCAGACCGACTTCACTGGTTGATTTGTAGTCTCCCGCGTTAACAAGCGCCAAAACAATAGTAAGATTATTATTTGCTGTCCACGCAACGTGCGTATTCCAATAGTTTGCATCTTTCCAGTCGGAATAATCTGCGCCCTGTTTGTATTCAAAGCCGGCGATTAACCCGAGCGGGAAAATAATATCTATATTTCCGAATCCTGTTAATTTGCTGTCTTTGTCATATCCGAATACTCCGGTCGCTTTTGCTTTTGTTGAAAGCAACCCGCCTGAAATCAATACGGGTCTTGGAAGACTTGTAATTAATTTTGTCGCAACGCCGTAATAATCGGCGCCTGTATCGTCGCTTCCTGCTCCTACGTTTGAAGTCTGTTTAAATATTGCGCCTACAGAAACGGCAGGCACATAATTCGTATCAAAAGAATTTTCTTTTAAAACCAGAAGTTTTGCACCGATATTGTGCTTATGTATTGACTTTGAATTTTCAGGATTTACAGTTTCATATCCGTAAGAAACTTCAAGTCTGTTAAAAAAAGTATCGGCAACGCCTATTGCAGTCCAGTCAACTTTAACATCGCTCAAGTTTACATACCATGACCCTATTCTCGGTTTTGAGGCAACTTTTGTGCCGTCAATTTTTAATCCTGCGTCTTCGCCGGAATCTGCAAGATATGCCAGCGGATTAAATGCAATACCGCCAACGCCCTCAAGATTTGTCAGAGGGGGGCCGGCAAAAACATATTTTGATACTAACACAACTGCTAAAATTGCAATTACTTTTACTGCTGAATTAAATTTCTTCATTTTTAAGTCTCCTGTTTTTTTGTATTTTTCGTGTTTCAAATCCCAGTTGACCGGTTATATGTACACTTTTATTTTTTTATGCTCTGCGGTTATCCGCTGAGGATGCTTCAAATTTAATTTTATATTCCACCTCCTTCATCAACATTCCAAATATCATCAAAACGCTGTTTCTTTGATATTTCAATTTGAGTTATTCTTTTGTTGTGCACCGTAATGATTACCGTTCCGTACGATAATTTTTCTACAGCATCTCTGATATCTTTTATTATTCCGTCATTTACTATATTTTCTTTTAAACTCATTTTATATCTCCCGATTTTATTTAAAAATAAAAAAACCGCTAACCTTTTTTTTGTTTTTGGCAGCGGTTTGTCTTTCTATGCTGTGAATTTGTAATTATAATTAACGCATATAAAAACCTGCCATACCGAAAGCATGCATCTGCATGCAACAGGTTCTCATTCGCATATTATAAAAATTTAAATTGATATTCATTTTTACTCCTCCGTATTCTAAATTCAATAAATCATACTATTCATATCTAATAAATAGGATATTATAAAAAACAAATAAATTTGTCAAGCATTTTTTTTAGTAAGTATAAATTTAATTTGTTTTATTTATAAAAAGGGTCTGTGTCGGATAAGCAAAATCAATTTTACGTTTATCAAATTCTTCTTTTATTTTAAAATTTATATTTTGCTGGATATCCATATATTTATTGTAATCGCTGTTTAACACGGTATAAACTGTTTCGTAAATAAGCGCCGAATCTCCGTATGACGAAAAATGAGATCTGTCAAAACGCACATCCTGCTGCTGCAAAATAATTGATTTAAGAAGTTCCGGGATTTCTTTTACATTTTCAAAAGAAGTCTGATAAGTCACGCCCAATTTAAAAACTATTCTGCGCTGCGCCATTCTCTTGTAATTGCGCACGCGGGCATTTGTAAGATTAGTATTTGAAAATATAAGCTCTTCGCCGCCGATGCTGCGGACTCTTGTAGTTTTAATGCCGACGTGTTCTACCGTGCCTGTTAAATCGTCAACGACAATGGTATCTCCGATTTCAAACGGACGGTCAAATAAAATAACAAAAAAACTGAACAAATCTCCGAGAATTGCCTGAGAAGCAAAAGCTACGGCAACGCCTCCGATGCCGAGTCCTGCGACAAGAGTTGATATTTTAACGCCCAAATTATCCAGCAGGATTATCAGCATTATTCCGGCGATAATAATTTTTGCCGTAACGACCAGCCATTTCAAACTTCTCTGACGCGTTTCGTTTACGTTGTTTTTTTTGAAATAGGCGTCAATCAAATAATCAAGCAGCGCCATTAAAAATCTAAGGCACATCAATACTAAGAAAGCAAGACCCGCCACATATATTATTTTTGTTATAAGCGGACTCATAACAAGATTTTTCATGCTTAATATAAATGACCATACAATCAACAAAGGAGTAAGCGTTTTTTTAATATGAAATATTATAAAGTCGTCAATTGTTGTTTGCGTTTTAGCCGCCCATTTTTCAAGCCGGCTGATAACGACTTTTCTTAAAATATAAATCAGAATGATAAAAACAGCCAATACGATTAACGTGAATATATAATCGCCGACCGTATTTTGGAAAATGTTTTTTGCAATCAAATCTTTTAACATTTTAATTCTCCGTAAATTTAAAAATATTATTTTTTATTATTATATTAAAGGATTTTTTGTTAATCAAGAAAATTATTTGTTTTTTTATTTTTCAAGTTCTTTATGGTATTGTGAAAAATTCTTTTTGTAATTATTAAAATTAAAATTTTCGCAAAGAAGGAGATTGTCGTTTAACTGAGTTATTTTTGCAAACAAATTGTTTTTTTTCACGGACGATAAAATATTTGTATTGTAATTTACAATAACCGCGTTAAGCCCGTTTAAGTTTTTCAGGCGCTGATTCCAGTAGCGGTGGTACAAACCTATATTATTATCCAAAGCCAGAAATATTACATTTGGTTTGCCGTCGCAATTTTTTGTGTAATAATTAAATTTATGGGCGTCTATTTTATTTGTGCAAACTATAAAAGAAATATTTTTATCAATATCGTTTATAGTATTAACAGTGTCTTTAATGTAAGGCATGTTCTTTTTTATATATCTGTTTGCGTCAAAATTCATTCCGTAAAGGAAATATACCGGATTTATAAACGACAGAAATATTCCAGATATTATAAATACCGCAATAATTAATTTTAATATTCTGCTTTTCAAACACAGAAAAGATATGTAAGCGCATAAAATAATTACGGCTGTTTTTGCGCAGTATTCAACCTGGAAAGAATAAAAAGACATTCCCAAACAAACTGACAATATTACTGCCGAAAAAACAATTATAACCAAAAATCCGGATTGTTTTGTTTTTACATATAATCTGACGAGACTGTAATATGTTAATATTCCAAACAGTATTCCGAAAATACCGTAAATCCAGATATACGGAACATATTTAAAAATTATATTTTCAACCTCGTTTCTGTAGAGATATGCAAGAATCGGATTGTAGTAAATTATTTGAGAACCGATAAACTGAAGTAAGACGTCTAAACTGTTATAAACCGAATCAATATGGAATCTTATGTTGAAATTGTAATTATGATGATAAGCAAGCGTCGCAAAATCATTTTGGCAATTCCAAATAATTACAGGAATAAACATTAATAAAGAAATGATAAAAGAAAAGTATAATTCTTTTGTTTTAAACAAATAACGGTCATTTTTTGAAATAAGCAAAAATAATAAAACCGAAGGAAAAATTAAAAAAGTTTGATATTTGCTTAACAGCCCCAACCCGACAGTTATTGCGAATATGTATAAATATTTAATCTTTTTTTCCGATATTATTATGTAAAAAACATATACGGATAAAATATAAAACATAATGTATAAAATATCTGATACCGTTTCCAAAGTGTAAAGCATCGGCAGAGAATACATCAATAGAACAGTCACGAGGGCCGTGTATGAATTAAATATTTTTTTTGCAAAACAATATACGATGTATGCCGTAAAAAATAGCGCAAGAGTTGAAAGAATTCTCGGACTGACGTCGTTATAACCGAAAAATATCATAAAAATGCGGTTCATTAACGCCAGAAGAGGCGGATGTTCAACATAAGAAAGATTAAGATTGCAGGCCTGCGCGCATTGTCCGAGTTCATCCATAGTAAGGTCTATTCTTGAACAAACCAGAAGTTTTACCGCGGATAAAAATAAGGTTATTAAAATAAAAAGTCTGTCGTGTGTTTGGTTAAAATCAATTTTAAATATGTCTGTAATATTATTTTTTAATTGAATCATAGAAATAGTGTTATAAGAATTTTATCAATTTAAATTTAATTTGTGAATATTGTCACTTTAACAATGTAACAATTAATTGTATTTAAATGTCTAAATTTAAGCGGGAGAGTGAAATTTATGTCTGAGGAATTAAAAATGTTCTTTGACAAATAAAAACTGCCCGACCTGGGCTCGAACCAGGAGACTTCTGCTCCAGAGGCAGACGTGTTACCAATTACACCATCGGGCAAATAAACAAAAATGATAAATATTTTTTTTGAAACGTTGTTAGATTTTACAAAAACTTATTTTTTAAATCAATATCAAATTTTATTATTTGGAAAAATTGACAATAAAAAAATAAAATGTTAAACTCAATAACGTTTTATGTGGGCAGTTAGCTCAGCTGGGAGAGCATCTCCCTTACAAGGAGGAGGTCGCAGGTTCAATCCCTGCACTGCCCATTCAGAAATCTCTCCGCAAAAAGATTAATAAAAATTTAGGGGGCTGCACATGCTTAAAAAAACTTGGATTATATTTTTGCTGATGGCTCTTATTACTTCCGGTACAACCTCGTTACAGGCAGTTTCTAAAAAAGAAAAAAAACCAGTTCATACTCAGATTAATATATTCACTCCCGGCACCGATGATTTTATTGATTATTCAAAATACGGCGAATTTGAAAATCTCGGGACAGACAAATACAAATATACAATAAAAGATTCTGCAGGATTAAAACAAGCATCCGGCGAAGGTATTTTCCCAAATATAACCGATATTTATAAAAGTCCTGATTTTAAAAAACTTAAACGTGAAAAAAAATTGGAAGGCGACAAATGGGCTTTTGTAAATACTCTTGATTCGCAGGCTAATTATTATAAATGGGCTACGGCTCAGGAAGAACCGGGCGTTAAACAATATTATACGGCTTTGGCTTTGGAACAGTCAGGAGACTATAAACGCGCCGTAAAAGCCTATCATGCGATAACAGTATTTTTTCCTAAATCAACCGGAGTCACGTTTTGGAAAACTCCGTGGTATGTGGCGCCCGTAGCCATAGAAAAAATTAAATATTTAACAAGAGAACATAAAGAATTAGGAGTTAAACTTGTTGACGCCGATATTGACATTATAGGCAAGTATGACGATGAAAAATCAAACGATGTCTTTATAATAAATCCAGGCAAAATCGTTCCAGCAGCCGCTGAAGACTGGATTTTGAAAAAAGCTGATTTGGATTCAATAGGCGTAAAGAAAGTAACCGGAAAAGGGAAAGTTAAACTTGTAGAATACAACAATAAAAATTTTCAGCTTATGGTTGACGACAAACCTTATATAATGAGAGCTATCGCCTATTCGCCGACTCCCGTCGGACTCAGCCCTGATAACGGAAGCGTTAATGTTTCAAAAGACTGGTCTTGGATGGATTACAATAAAAATAAAATAATAGACGGCCCTTATGAAGCGTGGGTTGATGAAAACAAAAATAATAAAAAAGACAGAAAAGAAAAAGTTATAGGCGATTTTCAGCTTATGAAAGACATGGGAATAAATACAATAAGAATTTATAATTTCCCGGAATTAAATAAAGAAGTTTTAAAAGACGGTTATGAAAAATATAATTTTATGTACATGATAGGAAATTTCTTGGGAATGTACGGATTTCATTCCGGAGCGGAATGGTTTGAAGGAACCGATTACACAAATCCAAAACACCGTGAAAATATGTTAAACAGCGTAAGAGAAATGGTTGAAGAATACAAAAACGAGCCTTATGTTTTAATGTGGGTTCTCGGCAATGAGAATAATTACGGTACGGTCGGAGTTCCCGGAGTAAGCGCAGGAACCTCGTGCAATGTAAGAAAAGATCCGGCAGCGTATTACAAATTTATAAACGAATGCGCTAAATTAATAAAAGAACTTGATCCTCAGCAAAGGCCTGTTGCGATATGCAACGGGGATTTGCTTTTTATGGATATATGCGCTCAAAATGCTCCTGATTTGGATATATACGGCGCAAACGCGTACAGAGGCAAAGAAGGATTCGGAACTCTTTGGAGAGACGTCTTAAAATTATACGGAAAACCTGCTATTATAACCGAATACGGATGTCCGGCGTACAGCAAATATATTACGTTTGAAAATAATGAAAATGAACAGGCTGAATACCACAGAGGAAGCTGGCTGAGCATGGAAGAAAATTTTGCCGGATACGGCTCGGGAAACGCTTTGGGCGGAGTAATATTTGAATGGACTGACGAATGGTGGAAAGCGGGACCGCCTCCTGAATTTGATCAGCATAAACAGGATATTATAGGACAGTGGATGGGACCTTTCATAGACGGATGGGCGTATGAAGAATGGTTCGGATTATGTTCCATAGGCGACGGCAAGCACGGTCCGTTTAAGAGGCAGTTAAGAAAATCTTATTTTACATATAAAGAACTATGGGAAAAATACAGAAAATAATACTTGCGAAATTAATTATCTCGTTTTTTCTTGTAGTCTTTGTTTTTTCTTTCGTTTATCCGCAGGAACAAACCGAAAAAAAACTTGGCGGCGGCACCGTTCAGCTTATACAAGATGAAGACGGTATGTGGAGAATAACCGTTAACGGGCAGTTATATTTTATCAAAGGCATTGAATATTCGGCCGATACCGTAGGCAAAAGACCGGACGTCAACGACTGGATGTGGTCGGATTTAAACGATAACGGGAAAATAGACGGACCTTACGATTCATGGATTGATTTTAACAGAAACGATTATCAGGATCTTGATGAAAATTCAGTCGGTGATTTTGCTTTGCTTAAGGCTATGGGCTGCAATACCATCAGAATATACCATTCGGACAATATCAACAAAGAACTTCTCAGAGATTTATACAACAAATACGGAATCAGGGTAATAATGGGCAATTATCTAGGGGCTTATACCAAAGGAAGCGGAGCCAACTGGGATAAAGGCACTGATTACACCGATGAAGACCAGCTTAAAAATATGCGTGAAAGCGTAAGAAAAATGATTGAAGAAAATAAAGACGAACCTTATATTTTAATGTGGATGCTGGGCAATGAAAACGACGTCGCCGGCGCGCACGATAATTCAACAAAAACAAATACGAACGCCAATTTATATCCCGTTGAATTTGCAAAATTTCTTGAACAGACATGCCGGATGATAAAAGAAATGGATCCTAATCATCCCGTGGGTGTTTGTAACGCTACGACGAGATTTGTAAAATATTATGCAAAATATGCGCCCAGCATAGACGTTTTGGGCTTTAACCAGTATTCCGGACCTTACGGATTCGGAATTTTATGGAGAAAAATAAAACAGGAATTTGACAGACCGGTTTTAATTACGGAATACGGCTGTGACGCTTACAATCAAAACAAACAGACTACCGATGAACAGTTTCAGGTTGAATATCACAGAAAAGCATGGAAAGACATAGAACAAAACGGATATTGGGGCAAAGGCGTAGGTAATGCGATAGGCGGGTTTGTTTACTGCTGGCTTGACAAATGGTGGCTTATAGGTTCAAACAAAGACCACGATACGACGCTTGGAGCGTGGAAAGGCCCAAAAAACGATAATTTTTTTCACGACGAATGGCTTGGCGTCGCCGATCAGGGAAAAGGAATGCACAGTCCGTTTAAAAGATACCTGAGAAATATATATTTTTTATATCAGGAAGAACTTTGGGATTGGGATCCGGCGCTTTATTAAAAAAATATTGTTTTCATAACAAGAATATGTTATAATCCGCGTATAAGTTCTTGTTATTTCAAGGAGTGGGTAATGTCAGAAAACGAGCAATCTAAGCAAGTGGCAGGATCTGACGGACTTGATTTCGGTTTATTTATAAACAGACAGTATGTTACCGTAAAGCGTATAGGAGTCGGCGGTTTCGGTACGGTATGGCAGGCTTACGATTTCAGTTTAAGAAATTTCATAGCGATAAAAGAACTTTTACCCGAATATGCAGAGCCTAAATTTGTGGAGATGTTCTACAAAGAAGCTCTTATCGCAAAAAACATAATCCACGACAATATAGTCAGAGTTCAGCATTTTTGGAAAGGGTCAAACGGCACTTTTTACGTAGTTCTTGATTATGTAAGAGGCGTTGATCTTGAAACTTTAATAAGAAAATGCAATCAGGATAAAATCGTCATTCCGTGGCAGTTGTCAACTTTAATATGCATCAACGTTTTAAAAGCAATAGATTACGCAAACAGAATAGCGAGAGATTCCATTACCGGAAATCCTTACGGAATAGTTTACAGAGACATATCGCCGGGAAACGTTCTGTTGTCTTTTGACGGCAATGTTAAGCTCAGCGATTTCGGTATCGCAAAAACGGCGGATGAGATAAAAGATTCCATACCGCAAAAAGTCATTACCGGCAAATATCCTTATATGTCGCCCGAGCAGATTAAGGGGCAATCAGACATAGATCACAGAACCGATATTTTTTCTGTTGCCGTTTTGTTTTATGAAATGCTGACGGGACATCAGCTTTATCAGGGAACTAACGAAGAAATAAAAGCGCAGGTTCTCGGCAAAAAATTTGATACCGAAGGATTAAACGCTCCGGGCGTTCCGCACGAAATGTTTGAAGTTATATCCAAAGCGTTGGAAAAAGACAGAAACGTCCGTTACGAAAAAGCCATAGAAATGTACAGAGATATAAGACGCATTTTAAAAGGCGTTGATACTGATGATTTATCTATTGAACTTTCGGAATTTGTCGTTAAAATAATGAAAGAAAATGTTATAAAGTCCGAAAAATTGATAGAAAACGTCAAATCTCTTACGGTGACAGAACTTGAACGCAATTCAAAAATACCTAAAATTCAGTGCGTTGATTTTATAGTAGGTCAGGCAAATACCCAGACTTCCGGAGTAAGTCCCGAACAACCCCAGTATTTCCAACAGCAGCCGAGCCAGCCCGGTATGCCGCCTATACAGCAGCCTCAAATTAAAGTTGAAGAAAGAAGACAGCCTTCTTTGAGAGTTGAAGCAAAAGGCAAAACGGTTTTTGAGGAAGTAGGAGACTGGTTATTTAAGAAATTTGACGAAATGAAAAAAACGATATTAAAAATCGTTATAGCTATATTTTTGGCCGTTCTTGTGCTTGCGGTTGTTGATGTCTTTACGCAGATTACTCCGTTCGGAAAGAAAGTTTATGACAGAATGAATCCTCCCGACGTAGTTATTTCAACGGTTCCGTCCGGCGCCGTAGTAAGCATGAAAACAAAAGCCGGCGAAGTTATATTAAACAATATTTCTTCCGCCGCTGAAATTCCGGTAAGAAAAGTTAAACCCGGCTCATATATCGTTACGGCTTTAAAGGACGGATTCAGACCGGTTCAAAGAGTTGTCCAGATAGAAGGACTTAAAAAAGCAAAAGGCGGCAGAGAAAAAATAGAAATAATGTTTGATTTTGTGCTAAACGTTGAATCTGTTCCGTCAGGCGCAGGCGTTTATGTGGACGGCAATAAGTTCGGCACAACGCCGTGCAAAGCGCAGCTTTTGGCGGCGCCTCACACAATAAGGCTTGCAATGGAAGGGTTTGAAGATTTAGGCTCAAATGCGAAAGAAAGAAAAGAAGGACAGTGCAACGTTGATTTTACAATGGCGTCCGTTGACGAGATTTTTGCCGAAGTTGACAAAAGATTTTGGGAATGCGAACTTAAGAATGTTGACGGCGAAAATATTTTCAGCGTTAAAGGCAATTTGTTTAAGAAAATGAATATAACGTCGGAACCGAAAGGAATGATGATACATGTTCAGGGGGAATCGCAGCCCAGAGGGAATACTCCTTTAAATACGTCGTTTAAAATAGGCGATTACAATATAAGATTTTTGGATCCGTCTGCCAGATACGGCGAATACGTAAAAGAAGTCAAAGTTGACGCTCAGTCCGATCCGAATGTTTTTGTTAAAATGAATAAGTTTGTTACATTCAAAGTAAAATCAAAAGATAATCCCGGCGATACGTTTATAACAAAGGTAAAAATTTCAAACCAAAAAATGACGGTTACAAAGGATATTTCAACCTCAAAACCTATACGTATTGCATTGCCGGTAGAAACTTTTGACGTTGTTTTCTACGGAGACGCTGAATATAAGAGCTGCAAGATTTCTAACGTTAACGTAGATAATGTCAGCACGGTTACGGGCGAATTGGAATACGCAAAGGTAGATTTTACGATAACCGTTAAATCCGCCTCGGATTCACAGCCGCAGGAAGCATATATATGGCAGGGTAAAAAAGTATTGGGCAAAACCGAAGCAGGGGGTATATTTAAGGGAAGTTTTTTACCCGGCAAATATGAATTAAAAGTTATTTCAAAAGGTTTTGAAGATCAGATAATAAATATGGAGTTGACTCCCAAAGGCAAAAATTCAATGGATGTGTTTGTGATTGAACCTCAGCCTGAAGTCTCTTCATCTACAGGCACAGCAACAACAACAGCCGAATCGGCTTCAAACAGCGTTTTAGTCGATAATTTTAAAAAACCGCAAAAGGAAGAGCAGCCCAAACCAAAACCAAAACGCGAAACTAAAAAAGAAGATACTGCAAAGAAACCGGCAAAAGAGGAAGTAAATCAGGAACCGCAAAGTTCTTCCGGAGACGAGCAGCAGGTTGTGGTTTGTATGTATTGCGGATATGTTAATACAGTACCGAAAGGAAAAAGATTAAGATTTTGTGTAAATTGCGCAAAGCCACTGAAGTAAATTTATGGAGAATACAATGAAAAAATTATTGTTTTTTTTGTCTTTGTTATTGGTTTGCGGAGTACAAATTTATGCCGATGTTCCTAAAAAGTTAAACATTCAGGGAAAATTGACTTCTGATTCGGGGCAGGTTTTGGCGGAAAAAAGTTTTTCTGCCGCTTTACATCTCAGACCGGCGGGTTCTTCCGCATCTGATAATTTGATTGATACAAAAGCAGGCACGACTGACAGTAACGGATTGTACAATGTCAATTTTGACGTAACCAATTTTAATTATTCCGAAGGAGCCGATTTTAAAGTTGTCATTACGGTTGAATCTCAGGTAATATCAACGGCTTGGTCTTCAATTGCTACTAATCCGTATACTTTTTATGCGTCAACAGCCTCATATGCAAAAATTCTGGATCCCAACCAAACCGATAAATTGGTAGACGGAAACTTTAATCCTTCCGTTATATACAAAATAAACGTAACCACGGCGGTTGCGGTTTCAACGGCTTCATATACGCCCGGAAACGCTTACGTATGGGGAATAGGAACTAACGGAGTTCAGAGATGGACTAATCCCGATATACAGGTTTCTACGGCCGCATACGCAATAAATGCAGGAACAGCGACATATTCAAATGCTTCATCTTATTCTCTAAATTCGGCAACTGCGACATATGCTACAACTATAGCTAACGGAAGCGTAACTACATTAAAAGTAGCAGATGCCAATATAACACCTGCAAAACTCACTCAATCTGATTATGTTAATGTATATAAGATTAAAGTTGACACGGCTACTTATGCTTTAACCGCTACAACAGCGGCGTATGTTTCTGGATCCGGACTTCCTGACGGAAGCGTAACAACTATCAAGATAGCCGATACAAACGTAACGCCGGCAAAACTGCAGCAAGGCGGAGGAGTTCTGTATAATATTTTAGTTTCAACGGCAAATCTTGCAAACTTGGCTACAAGCGCGACAACTGCTGCGACGGCTGTCAGAGCGACTTCAATGACTGTATCAGGAGGGGGAGCTAATTTATTTTGGGGATATGATTCGGGCGGAACAGTACAGACTTGGCGTTCTCCAGTAGCTGCGGGTAACGGATTAAGTCTTTCAGGTACTACATTAAGCGTTTCAACCGGAACAGGACTCGGGTTCAGCGGCACGACCCTTATAGTTACTACGGCGCCATATGCGACAGGAGCCGGAACTGCAAGCACAGTTGTTGATGGAGCTATAACATCTGCCAAAATAGGATCTTATGAGGTAGCAGCAGGAAATTTGGCAGCAAGTTCCGTAATAGGAGACAAAATAGCTAACGGAGCAGTATCAAGTGTAAAAATATCAACAGGTTCAATATACTCACATCATTTTGCTCATAACGGTGATTATGATTATATGTATAATATAAAAGTTGCAACGGCAGTATATGCCGAAACTGCCGGCGCCGACCTTGCAGAAATGTACGCTTCATCCGAATTATTGGCTCCGGGAGACGTTGTGTCAATAGATGTTTCAAAAGATAACGCAATAGTAAAAACAAAAACGGCTGAAGATACTTTGGTGGCGGGCGTTATTTCAACAAAGCCCGGTTTGTTGATGAATAAAACCGAGAAAGGATATGAATTGGCGCTTGTCGGAAAAGTTCCTACAAAAGTTTGCAATGAAGGCGGCAGCATAAAAAGAGGCGACATGTTGGTTTCGGCTTCAATGGCAGGTTATGCAAAGAAAGCAGGCGATAATCCTAAAACAGGGACCGTTATAGGAAAAGCGCTTGAGAATTTTGATTCCGTGACAGGAACAATTTTGGTATTGGTGAATTTACAATGAAAAAAATAAAATTCATTTTAATAAGCGTAATTTTGTTTATTGTCGCAGTTTTCGGGCTCTCGGAAGCTGCAAAGAATTTTTCGGTCATTGCCGCAGGGCAGTCGTCCGGAGATACGTCTTCGGCTAAAGCTTATGCTTTTACGGGTCAGTCTGCTCTTATTTTTGCGCAGGCAAGAACAAAAGATTTGGTTTCGGAATCGGGGATGCCTTCAATTATAACAAAAGCTCCGAATACAAATATAACTTTTGTAAATTTAACCGGTTCGGAAACTTTTCCCACGCAGACTGTTACGGTACGCATTCAGATTAACTGTACAAGCGGATATGACATAAGCAAAGTAAGATATGCAATAGCCGAAGGGCAAAATGCCGATTTCGGAGAACAAATTGATTACGGCATAACGCCGAGCACTTCCGTCATTTTCAGCCAGACGATAACTTTCAGCAAAGGTGAATCGGTAAATAAAGTTTATATTTACGCTCAGGATTCTGATCCCGCAAATCTTTTCGGCAATGAAACTCAGATTGTTGTAAATACGGCAGGAAGTTTGGGAGATGTTTCATTTATATCGCCTGATTCGGTTTCCGGATTTTCAACGTTAAATCCGTTAGTTAAAACAACAATGTTTTCACTCGGCGTTTCAAGCGCCACTGTAAGATTATACAGCGGTCCTGCCGCAAGCGGCGTTCCTATATATGACGTTCAGGTAACAACCGAAATAGTTAACGCAGCCGGTCAAATAGAATACTATAATTCGGAATTAATGCCTGACAATGAAAATCTTACGCCTAACTCGCAATATACGCTGGCTGTTTATTTTGATAATACGTATCCGTCTCCTGTAACGATAACGTTTACGGCTCTTTCAGGCGGAGTGGCTAATATTTTGACTTATCCTTCTCCGTTTAATCCTAATAATAATCAAAAAATAAAAATAAGATATTTACTTGCACAAAGCGGTCAGGTTTCTATTAATCTATATAATAAAGCCGGTAAGATTGTGAGAAAATTAATTAATTCGGCGGAAAGAAGCGCCGGTTCCAACGAAGAAGAATGGGACGGCAGGAATTATGCCGGAGAAATTCTCGCAACGGGTCCTTATATTTGTGAAATTATAACAAAAGGTGCAGACGGGGAATCCAGAAGATATACTGCACTTGCTATAGTGGGTAAATAACTATGATAAAAATAAAAAAATTATTTATTGCCGTACAGATTATTTCGGTGTTTTTTGCAGCATCAAATGTTTTTGCCGGCGTTGATTTGGCTGCCTTTTTGAAAAAAGGGGTCGGAGCAAAAGCAATTGCGATGGGCGGCGCGTTTACGTCGGTGGCTGACGATCCGAGCGCGATTTACTGGAACCCTGCCGGTTTGACTAAGATACAGATGTATTCTTTCTCTGCTATGGGAGCTATGGGCGAGTCTGACAAGTATCCGGGGCTTAAAGACGTTATTCCTACGCATCAGTTTTTTGCCGCGACAATGCCTTTGTCAAATGTTACGGGTATTTTCGGAAAATCAGTTATCGGTATAGGATATATTTCTTCTACAATGGGCGGAATTCAGCATACTTCAGGAGACGGTACTCTTCTAGGAACTATGAATCATACCGACACCGCTTATTATTTGTCTATGGGTTATCCGATTTTTACGGGATATAACAGTTTGAGCCTAGGAGCTTCTCTTAAATACATAAGTTACAATTTTTCTGATATATCCGCTTCCGGAAGCGGAATGGATTTGGATGCCGGCGTTTTGTATTCAATGGGGACGTTGAATTTCGGCGCGATGGTAACGAAAGGCGTTGAAATTGACAATGATAAAGCTCCTATGACGACAAAATTCGGCGTATCAAACAGATTTAAATTGGGCAAAAAAATGCAGCTTTTGGGAGCATTGGATTTGGTACAGAGGCAGCAAGAGCCTCTTTTGGCAAATATCGGCGGAGAATTCGGAATAAAAGAACCGTTAATGTTTGACAATTTCGGCATAAACGGATTAAGTTTAAGATTCGGCGTTGACGGATACGCCGTTGAAAACAGATATGATATTTCTTCGTCTTTAAATGAGACTGTCGGATATAATTGCGGTTTGGGAATAGATTTATATATAGCAAACACGTATTTGCAATTGGATATTGCGTTATTGAGCGGGAATATGTTTGAACAAAGCACAAAATTTTCGGTTAATTTTTATTTCTAGAGGGTAAAAAATGAATAAAAAACAAATTAGTGTTATGGTATCGTTGGCAATTATTTTGGTTAGCGGAACTCCTTTGTTTTCAGCCGACAAAAAAGACGTTGCCGATCCGGTTCTTAAAGAAGTAATAAATGAACTTTCGCCGAAAATGCCCCGTTTTATAGATAAATACGGACCGAATATTTTTGTTTCCGACGAACAGGTTACAAGAGCCGCTTTATTGCTGGCTCTTTACGAATACGATAAAAGAAATTCAGCGGCAAGTCTGTCCGCAAATTTCGTCTCAAAAAAAGATTTTGACTTGTTAAACACAAGGTTATCTGTAATTGAAAAATCCGGTCCTGCTGGCAAATCGTCGGCTGCGACGGGAACAAGCGTTGATATGATAAAGCTGATGAATGATTTAGACCCTAATATGCCTATGCTGTTGGATAATAATCTTGCCAATTCAAAAGTATTTAAGGATTTGCAGAAAAAAGTTGACATGATGGGACTGGCTTCTTCTTCCGGTTCAGGGCAGCAGCCTGTTTCAAATGTCGCAATGGTAAATATGAAAACCGACATAAGCAATTTAAGCAAGAGAATAGAAGCTTTTGAAATGAGTTCCAAAAGCGCAGGCTCTGTAAAATCATCAAAAGAACTGGATGATTTAAAACTTTCTTTTGCCCAAATTCAAAAAAGTTATGTAAATATCGCAAAAAGACTTGACGAATTGGAAAACAAGCCATTAACGGCATCTTCTTCAGACAGTAGAATAAGCAATGCGCAGATAGAAGCGTTAAACGCTAAAATAAATTCAATAAAGAATGAAGTTTCCGATATACCTACGAATAATAACATGAAATCGGAAATAAATAAAACGTCGGCGGACGTAAAAAGGCTTGAAAAGAAAATAAACGAACTTGAAAGTTCGGGCGTTTCCGCAGGATCGGGCGAATCAAAATCTTCAACCGGTACTTTTGCTAAAATAAGTTTAGGATTAACAATGGTGGCGGCATTATTTGTAGCAAGATAGTATTTTCAATAATCATAACGGGAGTTTTTATATGCCGAGGATATTGGTAAAGAAAAGAGAAGAAATTATTTCTGAATATGTGGCAAGAAAAACAAAAGTAAGAGTTTTAATAGGAAGCAAAAAAGGCAACGATATAGTAATAGCCGATAAAAACGTATCCGAACAGCATTGCGTAGTTTCTTTGGAAGCTTCAGGACAGTATTCCGTCAAAGATTTGAATACCATTGCCGGCACGCAGCTTAATTCAAGACTTATATCGGAATCGCCTCTTAAATTCGGCGATGAAATTCTTCTCGGCGACTATAAAATCGTTTTTTTGGATGATATGGCCGCAAATAAATACGACGTTGTTGTCCAACAGTATTACCTTATAGGCATTTACGGCAAATTTTACGGCAAAAAATATTTTATAAAACAGCAGGGCGACACTTTCATAGGCAGAGAGAATCTTTCGCCCAGAGGAATTGAAAACGACATAGTTCTTTCCGGCGATATGACTGTTTCAAAAGGCCATGCAAAAATTACGGCGCACGGCGACAAGCATACAATAACCGATATAGGAAGCACCGGAGGCGTCGCCGTAAACGGCGCTAAAGTCGGACAGCTTAATACAATACAATTGTCTTTAAACGACGAAATATCAATAGGCAGAACTATTTTCAGATTTGTCGATTATTTCAGCGAAAATTATGCGCTGCCGTCAAAGCAGAAAGTAGTTATAATGAAGGTTTTTAATTATTTGCAGATTGCCGTAACGGCAATAGCTTTAATTTTAGGCTGTCTTTCAATTTGGAACGGGTACAGCGGAATTTCAATATTAAACGATAATCAGGGTAAAGTTAATTTATCTATAAGCCAGGAATGGAATAAAACGATGCCTTTAAGCTCGCCTGAATCTTATGACGTAACGGCGACTCCGGTCATTGCTAATTTTACGGGTTCTCATAACAATATAGCTATGCTGACAAGCTCGGGATTGCTGAATGCGTGGGATTTTAAAACAGGAGATCCGTTATGGAAACCTTTTGAAATTTATAATTCCGGCGTTGCTTCGTTGGTCTCATCGGATATAAATAACGACGGATATGACGATATAATAGCGGTATCCGAAACGTCAATGGTTTTTATTGTTGACGGACAAACCGGAAATATTATAAGAAAAGAAATACTCGGCGGCGATATTTCAAAATTAACGCCTGTCGTATGCGATTTGGATTCCGACGGCAAAAAAGATATAGTTGTTGCTTCGGAAGACGGAACTCTTCATTTTATGTATTCTCCCGGATTTGACACAACATACGTAAAACAAACGGAATTTATAGACGGGCCGATATACGGCAGTCCGATAATAATGTCAAGAAAGAATTTTTCGCCTTTTGTCGTAGTAGCCAATTACGACAGCAAAGTTTATTTCCTTGACGGCAAAACAAGAACTAAAAAGATAGTTAATCTTTTGGAATTGTCAGGCAAGGCTCATCTTGTGGCGGGAGCCCCTGCTTTGGGCGATATAAACGGAGACGGCATTGACGAAGTTATAGTTCAGTCAAGCGTTCCACAGTATATATCGGCGATAGACACAACAAAGTTTTCCGTTATATGGACTTATTTTGTTGAACCGACTCCGCCGGGCAATATGAAAAATACAACCCCGATAGTTGCTGATTTCAGCGGAGACAAAATCGGAGACGTCGCTTTTGTTTCGGCCAACGGCACAATTCAGATACTAAAAGGAAACACATCGTTTCCTACGGGCGAATTACTTTGGAATTTTACAATACCCGGAGCCGGAAAAATTATTTCTTCTCCGTCGGCTTATGATTTTGACAAGGACGGAATTCCCGATTTGGTTTTCGGCACGGAAGACGGGCGTATAATAATCGCAAAAAGCAATACTAAAAGAAAAGAAATAGAAATACTTGCCGATTTGAAAGCAAGTAATTCCGCAATAACGTCAACGCCGCTGATTGCCGATTTGAACGGCGATAAATATATTGAAATTCTGTATACGAATGTTCAGGATGCCATTCAGGTTTTGAACACAAACAGCAAAACTTTAAAGAATTTAAAAATATGGCCGATGTTTTTATGCAATGCCGAACATAACGCGCAATTTTCTTTGAAACAGTATAAAGATAAATATATTAAAATGTTCGGGTTTGGAGTCGTTTTGTTTATTCTTATATTGTTTTTAAAGGTCAGAGGAATTATTAAAAAGGCAAAGAAAAAAGTTAAGGTTATATATCTATGATTTTATTGAGCGGATACTGCACGGATAAGGGACTGTTAAGAACTGAAAATCAGGATTCTTACGGAATTTCCGAAGAAACAAATTTATTTTTTGTATGCGACGGAATGGGCGGAGGAGTCGCGGGAGATTTCGCGAGCCGTTATGCCAGAGACATTATACTTACGGCCTATAAACGTCTGAACGACGCGGAAATTATTGACGTTGTTGACAATTATAAAGAATTTGAAATAGGCATATCCAGAGCTGTTGCCGCCGTAAGACTGGCAAACAGAGGTCTTTATAACCTGCAGATCAAATATCCGCTTTTAGCCGGCATGGGAACTACTTTTACCGGCGTGGTTTTTGAAAAAGAAAAAAATTTACTTCATATTTATAATGTCGGAGACAGCAGAATATACAGAATAAGAAACGGCAATATAAAACTTTTGACTGCAGACCATTCAAAAATCAAAGAACTTATAGACGACGGCAAAATGACGGAAGAAGAGTCAAAAACCGCGGAAATCCAGAGTATGATTACAAGAGCTCTCGGTACTGCTCCGACAGTTAAAGTTGATTATAAATCCGAAATAGTAAAATCCGGAGATATTTATGTTCTTTGTTCGGACGGGCTTAACGGAGAATTGGAAGATTATACGATAAGAGACATAGTCCTGACTCATAAGCCGAATGCCGTTTCAATTTCAAACGAACTTGTTTTGGCGGCAAACAATTCAGGTGGCAGAGATAATACCACGGTTATAACGTTATACGCACAGGATGAAATAAATTTAACTTCCGTCAAAGAAGTGTATCCGCATGAAGATATAGTGACATTTGAATCAGAAATAAGCAGAGAAACCGAAAAAGAGGATGTTTTAATTCAAAAACTTGAAAAGCAAACCGGCGTTGATATTCCGAAACTGGCAAAGAAAAAAAATATTTTTACCAGCCCGTTTTTTTTAAGCATGTTCTTGATATTGTTTGCGGTTGGGATTTTCTTTTTGTATTCTCATTTTATAAATATAGAGGAGAAAAAAAGCATAGTTGAACTTACCGGAAGTATTTCCGGCATAAATATTGAAATAAAAACTCTTGCCGATTCTAAAATTCAGGAAATACACAAGATACACGACAGAATTTTCAGAATGCAGGTTATCCAGGAAGCTTTGAAAGATAAAAATTTGTTGATCCCTATGGCTAATGTTACTATAATGCTTGAAAAAGACGGACAAAATAAATTTATGGGCTTGTCAAGCGCGGCCCCGTTGGAGATTAAACTTCCGAACGCTCAGTATAAAATGACTCTGACGTATCCGGAATATAAAATTTTAGACAAAGATTTTAAATTGAAGGATTTTATATTTGTGAATTTTGAAAATTCAAGTTTTCTTTCAAATTTAACGGTTATTATGATTCCAAAAGATATAGGGGATATTTCATGAACAATAACGGTCAGAGGAAGATATTGATAATAGACGACGACAAAGTTTTTCTTGATTCAATAGGAGAGATTTTCAGAATTCATAATTTTGACGTTTTTGAGGCGCAGACGGCCGAAACCGGATATGAAGCTCTGGTTGACATTGTTCCGGATGTTGTTCTTTTGGATATAAATCTTCCGGATAAAAACGGTTTTGAGGTTTTAAAAACAATAAGAGCAAGCAAAAATTTTTCGGATATGATAGTTATTTTGATAACAGGCGACTCGGCCGTAGACATAGACAATGCTTTTGACAGCGGAGCCGATGACTGCGTATTTAAGCCGATAGACGTTGAAAAATTTATATTAAGGATAGAAAAATTATTAAAAAAATGAAAAAAATAACATTGCCGGTTTTAATATTATTGTTAACTGTAACTGTTTTTGCGCATGCTGATTTTGCAAGCGGAGATTTGTCTGTATTAAACCCGGATCCTTCTTCGGAAGCGGCGGGGTCAAGCATTCTTGCCATGACGCCGAATATTGCGGGATTTTTTAACAGCCCGGCCAATAATTTCAGAAATTTCTCAAAAGAATTTCAGGTTTCTTATATTCTTTTCGGACAAAATATACGCGGTGAAAACGCGGTATTTTTGCTGCCCGTAAAAAACGTCGGCAATTTTTCATTTATGGTTTCGCATTTTGAATACGGCGATACTAATCCGAATCTGGATTTTAAAAGTTCTGTTATGTTTGCTTTGAATTATGTTTATCCTATAACGCAAAAATATCCGGTATACAGCGAAAAAGGCGCGGTAGGGTTGACGGTAAAAGCTTATCAGCTTAAAAATAAACTGCAGGATGAAAGCGATTTTGTCTTATACAGCTGCGATTTGGGTCTTATTTATTCTCTTGCTTTTATTGATTCCGATTTGACCGGAGGGTTGGCTGTGAAAAATGTCGGCAACAATATTGAATTTAACGGCGTTACGCAAAAACAGGCTTATAATATTGACGCTTCGGCAAGATATTTGCTGTCAGACAAAGGAAAAGTTTCAATTATGGCGGATATGATAAAAAATTCGGAAGCCGATGAAATAGGATTTTCAGGCGGACTTGAAACTTTCCCGGTATATCCTTTATCCGTAAGAGTCGGATGGAGAGATTACAGAGATGATTTTAACAGAGGAGTTACGGCTGGATTTGCATTGAATTTCAGCCGTGTAAATATAGGATATGCGTTTACCGATTTGTTGGACGATAACAGCGACAAGCATACATTTACCCTGGGTTTTTATTTCGGAGCCGTTTCAGACCCCGATAAAGCGTACGGGCATTATCTTGAATATCATTTAAAAAAAGCCAGGCAGTCGTATGATGACAAGGATTATATTTCGGCAAGAAGACAATTTGAAGATATACTTGCCATTTATCCGGACGAACCCACAGCCAGACGCTATATAAAGCTTCTGTCGGAAGATTTGGAACAGGCTGACCAAAACACAGAAGGAAATATAAATAAATATCTTGCAAAAGCCGAAGTCGCTCTTATGAAAAATAATCTTATAAAAGCGAAACAATATTATTCAAAAGCTTTGCAGATTGATAACGATAATCAGGAAGCGGCGGAGGGTCTCAAAAAAGTTGAAGACCAGATAAGAGAACGCGATATTTTTAAAAACAGGAAAAAATATGAAAAAGAAATAACTGAATCTTGGCTTCTTGCTATGAAATATTACGATAAAGGCGATTTTATTTACGCAAAAGAAGAATTAAACAAAATAATTGCAATTGATCCGGAAAACGCCGGAGCTTTGCAGTATCTTGACAATATTCAGAAAAAAATTGACAGAGTCAACGTAATTCAGTCTCACAATGTATTTAAACAGGGTATGGATGCTTATGAAAAAGGCGATTACGAGAGCGCATTGTCTTATTTTAACGCGGCTTACATAGCAAATCCGCAAAGAGAAGATATAAAGGAATACATCAATCAGTGCAATCTAAAAATAAACGCCGCCTCGGCAGTTAATAAAACTCAGGCAGATTCTTTAAATGCGGCGGAAAATTCTTCATTGTCCGCAACAGCCAAATCAAATAAACAAATCAAAGAAGAAATGAAAAATTTATATAATTCGGCCCTGGAACAGTTCAGCCGTGAAAATTACCCCGAGGCTCTTAAAAAATTTGAAATTTTGAAAAATACCGCGTCAAAATATAAATTTTACGATTACCGGGAACAGACTAATTTATATATTGCAAAATCCCGTAACGCGATAGCCGACGATTTATACAAACAGGGCGCGGATCTTGAGCTGCGCGAAGAATTTGAACAGGCATACGCTAAATATAAAGAGTCATTGACCTACGTCAGAAACCATAAGGACTCGCTCAAAGGCTTGGAAAAACTGAATTCAATAATAGCGCAGCAGTATTATGACCAGGGATTAAAAGCTTTTTCTGCCGGCAACCGTGAAAACGCCATAAAACTTTTGGAAGAATCTTTAAAATACGACGAAAATAAAATAGAAGCCAAAAGAGCTTTGGAAAGAATAAAATAAAACATGGTTGAATTAAGAAAAGATCCCATATCATCCGGCTGGGTTATCGTCAACCAAAACAGAGATTTGAATTGTTTTGTAAAGTCAGATAACCGTGTTGTGGACGAAAGCCACTGTCCTTTCTGTCCCGGGAAAGAAAAATTCACTCCTCCGGCAATAGTAGCTTTTGACAAATTCGGCAAAAGAACCAGTGATAAAGACTGGAATATCAGAGTAATTCCGAATAATAAACCCATACTTGCAATAGAAGGCTCTTTGTTTAAAAAAGCCGAAGGCATGTTTGATAAAATGGCAGGTATAGGGGCGCACGAAATAATCATAGAGACTCCTCAGCATGACAAAACTACTTCTTCATTCGGTATTGATGAGTATTCACAGATACTTTTTATACTGCAGGAACGCATGAGAGATTTAAAAAATGATTCAAGGTTTGAATATATACTTGCTTTTAAAAATTACGGAGTAAATGCGGGCGAAACTATATCGCATGCACACTGCCAGATTGTGGCAATGCCTATAATACCTAAAACGGTAAAAGAGGAAATAATTTCCGGCCTTAAATATTTTGAATATAAGGAGAGATGTCTTTTCTGCGACATTATATCGCAGGAAATATCGTCCGGGACCAGAGTTATAACTGAAAATGACTCTTTTATAGCTTTTGTTCCTTTTGCTTCAAGATACCCTTTTGAAATATGGATTTTGCCTAAAGAACATTCCGGCGATTTCCGCACGATAAATGACCGCAAGGTATTAAATGAGCTTGCTTCCATAAACATAAGCGTTTTCAGAAGATTACGGAAAGTGCTTGATAATCCCTCTTATAATTTAGTGCTGCATTCTCTGCCGCTTAAAGAAAATTTTCTGCCGCATTATCACTGGCATGTCGAAATAATTCCTCAGATTGTAAAAACTACCGGGTTTGAACTCGGAACGGGTCTTTTTGTAAATCCTATTTTACCGGAAGAGTCGGCCAAATTTTTAAGAGAAGCGGAATAGTTTATGAATATCTTAATGATTGCATCAGAATGCGTTCCGTATGTTAAAGTCGGCGGTCTTGCCGATGTGGTAGGAACGCTGCCTAAATATCTGAAAAAACAGGGTCATGATGTCAGAGTCATAATACCTAAATACAAAACAATAGACGGCGTAAAATATAATCTTGAAACTCTTCCTTACAGATTAAGAGTCAAAGTAGGCAAAGAAGAAGAAAGTTTCAGGCTTAAAACCTGCATGCTTGACGGCGATATACCGGTTTATTTCATAGAAAATATGAGATATTTTAACAGACTCGGCATATACGGCGACGAGTCCGGAATAGGATACGGAGACAACAGAGAAAGATATATTTTCTTTTCAAAGGCCGCGATAGAATCGGTAAAAGCCTTAATGTTCAGACCGGATATAGTTCATTGCCACGACTGGCATACCGGAATAATACCGGCATATTTAAAAACAACGCATGCCGACGACGGATTTTTTTGGAGAACTTCTTCAATATATACGATACACAATATAGCTTTTCAGGGCAGTTTTGACGCCGAAACTACGGTTCCTATGGCCGGATTTTCGTGGGAAGATTATAAAAGCGACAAACTTGAATTTTATAATACTTTTAATTTTATGAAAGCCGGCCTTGCCTATGCCGATATAATTTCGACCGTCAGTCCGACGTATGCAAACGAAATACAAACGCCGGCCGCCGGCAACGGAATGGAAGTCGTGCTGCAGACAAGAAAGGATGACGTTTACGGAATTTTAAACGGAATAGATTATTCTTACTGGAATCCTCAGACTGATAAAAATTTAGCGGCGAATTATTCCGCAAATGACTTGTCCGGAAAGATGTCATGTAAAAAAGATTTGCAAAGCAGATGCGGATTTAATTTATCCGAAAATACTTTTGTCGTGGGATGCGTTTCCCGTTTTGACAATCAGAAAGGTTTTGACCTTATAATGGACGTCATAAGAAAAACGCAGCATCTGGACATACAGTTTGCGGTTTTGGGATCAGGCGACAGGTATATAAGAGACGGAATGTTGTATTTAAAAAGCCTTTATCCTTCCAAAGTAAATGTTTTTAACGATTATAACGAGGCTTTGGCTCATCAGATATACGCCGGTTCGGACGCTTTTTTAATGCCGTCAAGATTTGAGCCTTGCGGTTTAAGCCAGATTATTGCGCTTGCTTACGGCGCGGTGCCGGTAGTAAATAAAACCGGCGGACTTGCGGATACAATAAAGGATTTTACGTCATCTTCTTCGAGCGGGAACGGTTTTGTTTTTAATTTATATACAGGCGAAAATTTATTTGATAAAATTAATACGGCGTATAATTTTTTCAGAAATAAAAATGCGTGGAGCAAGGTTGTTAAGAATGCGTTTGCAAGCAATTTTTCCTGGGATAATTCCGTAACGGAATATGAAAATATGTATAATACCGCATTAAACAGACGTATAGCGTACACCATATATAAATAACATGAAAATACAAAAAATTAAAATATCATTGGTTATAAAAATTCTTTTTATTTGCATCTTTACGGTTTGTTCCGCTTTGCTGATGAAATATTATAATGACGTTAAATTAGATTTAAATCAAACTTCGCGCGAATTAAATTTTATAATATTCTTAAACGACAAAGTTGAAAGTAAAGAAGTTTTAACCGCCGGTCTTGAAAGTCTTAATTGTTTCAACGTCGCCGAATATGTAGATAAGGAAAAGGCGTATCAAAAAGCGCTGGGGTTAAATCCTGAGCTGTTAAAAGATATTGAACTTGAAAGCAAATATTATCCTGCTTACGCGGTAGCGAACGAACTTAAAATAAAAGACAGAGGGCAGTTTAACGACATAATCGTAAAAGTTTCCGGACTTGAATACGTAAGCGAAATAGGGTACGACCAAAAAGCTTTTGATTTATTTATAAAAACCGTTGAAACTCTTTCAATGTATGAAAAAATTTTTATAAATCTCATGTTTATCGTTTTGGTTTTGTTTATAATAAAGGCGACGCTGTACGTTATTTACGGTAAAGTTTTGATAATTTTAACCGAGCTGCTTTACGGAACTCTTGCGGCGCTGACAGGTTACGCCTCAATTGCTCTGGTCGCGTCAATTTCAAACAGACAGTTTTTTGTGCTTGACTGGCACATGCTGTTTGTGTTAATTCCTCTCGGATGCGTCTTATCATTTATGACAAAAGAATCAAATGTTTAAATTCTTAAATATTTTATTAATCACATTCCTTTTAATCGCAGCTTCAGCCGGCGTAAACGCCGACGTTCAAGACGATATAAAAATAAAAAACGACGAATTATCGCAGATTAAACAGGATATAAACAGGAAAAAATCGGAAAAAGAAAAACTTCAAAAACAGGAAAGAAAATTTAAAAAAGAATTGAACAGGATTACCGAAGCCATATCGTCCACCGAAAAACAGCTGAAAAAGATAAACAATGAAATTGCAGCATCTGAAAAAAAACTTGCCGCCGCTTCTGAAAAGTATATGTGCGCCGACCGTGAAAAAAATTCGGTCAATTCAAGAATACAAAAACAGTATTGCGAATACGCAAAAAGAAAGCTTGTATCTTATTATGACAGTCCGCTTGAATTTAAAATGAGAGAATTATTAATCAGAGACGATTCGTATAAATACAGAGACGCAAAAAACAGGGAAAACGCGGCCCAGAGAGACGTTGAAAAATATAATAAGGCAAAAAAAGAACTTACGGATTTAAAAAATAAACAGCAGAATCTGGTTTCTAAAAACAAACAGCTTCAGAAAGAAAAAAACGAGCTTCTTAAAACTACCGAAGGAAAAAGAATGGAAGCGGAAAGAGAAATACAGGCTCTAAATGAATCCGCGCGCGCATTGTCAAAATTAATAGAAAAATTATCGGCCGTAAGCAAAAAAGTTGAAATTGCGGCTTCAAAGAAAAAGCAGACGTCAATAAGGTCTGCTTCAAATACCCGTAAAAATAATCTGCCGTGGCCGGCTGCGGGTCAGGTTATACTGAATTACGGCAAAAACAAACATCCCGAACTTGATACAAACATAATAAGCAACGGAATAAAAATTAAGACTCAAAATAATGCTATAATACAATCTGTTGAAGGCGGGAAAATAGCTTTTGTCGGAGAATTCAGAAGTTACGGCAAAATGATAATTATAGATCATAAAGGCGAGTTTTTCAGCGTTTACGCTCAATTATCAGAAATTCTTGTAAAAGAAGAGGATACGGTTGCAAGAGGCATGACTATAGCAAAAACAGGCGAAGGAGATTCGTCGGTTTTGTATTTTGAAATAAGACAGGGCAATATACCGGAAGATCCCAGATTATGGCTGAAAGAAAAATAATAAAATTCCTGCTTAAGGGGCAAGTAAATGTCAAAGTTTAAGAAGTTTTTTATCGCTGCGTTGTTTATAACGTTAATATCGTCGTCAAATTTATATTCAAAATCAGACGAAACTTATGATTCTTTAAGAATGATGATAGATATTATGGAAATAATAGACGTCAATTATGTTGATGAAACAAAACCGAAAGATTTAGTTATCGGGGCGATCAACGGAGTGGTAAGAACTCTTGATCCTTATTCCCAGTTTATGGATGAAAAAGCCTATAAAGAAATGAAAACCGAAACGCAGGGGTCATACGGCGGAATAGGATTGAGAATAACTATGCAGGACAACGTTTTGACGGTTTTAACGCCTATGGCGGATACGCCCGCGTATTTTGCCGGAATACTTCCCGACGATAAAATAGTAAAAATAGACAGCACCACTACGGAAGGCATGTCAAGCGACGAGGCCGTTAAATTGATGAGGGGAAATCCCGGCACAAAAGTAGTTTTAACTATTTTCCGTCCGGCCACCAAACAGGAACTGGTTTTTGAATTAAAAAGAAAAGACATAAAAATAGAAACCGTAAAAAAACAAATGCTTGAAAATAATATCGGATATATAAGACTTTCCGAATTTAACGCGCAAAGCGCAGGCGATATTACCAAAATGTTAAAAGATCTCAGTAAAGACGGAATGACTTCTCTGATACTTGATTTAAGAAATAATCCGGGCGGACTTCTTGATTCCGCCATTGAAATATGCAGTTTGTTTATACCGGAAGAGAGCCTGGTCGTTTCAACAAAAGGAAGAGACAAAATACAGGAACAGCATTACGTTACAAAGAAAAAACCTCTCTATCCTGATATGCCTGTGGTTATTTTAATAAACAGAGGTTCGGCTTCGGCTTCCGAAATTGTCGCCGGAACTTTACAGGATTACAAAAGAGCGCTGGTAATAGGCGGAAATTCTTTCGGCAAGGGAAGCGTTCAGACTATTATTCCTCTTTCCGACGGCAATGCTTTAAGGCTGACAATAGCAAAATATTATCTTCCTTCGGGCAGAACAATAGCACAAAGAACCGAAAAGAAAGACATAAAAAGAGGTTTGGATCCGGATATTAAAATTGAAGTTTCTCCCGAAACGGAGGGGAAATTATATATTCAGTCCGAAAAGATAAAATTAAAAGATTCGGATAAAAAAGAAGAAACAAAAATAACGGACGAGGCTCTTGAAACGGCTGTTTCCGTCATAAAATCGCAAAAAACCGAAGAATATATCAAACATCCGGATAAGTATTTGCAGGATAATCCCAAACCGGAAATGAAGCCTGAAAATAATAAATCCGGCGAGGTTTCTAAAGAGGAAAAAAAATTAACCGATGAGCAAAAAACAGAAAAAACAAAGTAGCATTATCGTAAAAATATACATACTTATCCTTTTTATATGCGGCGTTATACTCGGATTATCTTTTATAAACGCCGGTAAAAGCGGCCGCGGTAATATTGACGCCAAGCTGGATAATGATCTTGTAACTGTTCTTGTTTCCAACGGGATAAAACAGGAAGACGTAATTGCGCAGTATGTCAGAGAAAAAAAATACGGGGATTCCGTTTATAACCAGTATTATAAAAACATATTTTTGCCGGATAATAAAAAAATAAAAAGTTTTGAACTTCAGTTTAAAACTTTGGCGAGAAATTTTAAAATTGACATCTCAAAAAATGTTGAGCCGGATAAATCAAACAAATATGTCTTTTATGACAAAGACAAAATATATTCAACCGTCATTTTCACAAAAATCAAAGGATAAAATATGAACAGCAATCCCAATGAATTCTTTGAAAAAGCCAAAGATTTTTCAAAAAACAAAGAATATGAAAAAGCATTGGAATATTTTGATATTTGTTACAGGTACGGTTATGTCAGAGAAAAAGTTTTGATTGAAAAATTAAAAATATTTTTTGAATTGGAAAAATGGCAGGAAGCCGAAAGGTGTTGTTTGGAATATATTGAAAATCCCGATGATAAATATATGGAATCGGAAGTCAGGCTTAACTTATCAAAAATATATAAAATAAACGCCAGAATGGATAAAGCCGTTGAAGTATTTGATTCAATAAATAAAGATTTTGTAAAAGACATAAATGCTTTTTATATAGAAAGACTGGATTTGAGTTACAGCAGCTATAAAGATTATTTTCTTGTGCATCAGTTTTCGGGCGATAAAAATGAACTGTTTAATGAATTCAATATAATAAAAGATATACCGCCTTATGATTCGCAAACTTTGTTTTTTTTGGCCAGAGTTGCAAATTTTTTGCATGATTATGACTATACGAAAAAATTAATTGAAAAATACGGCGTTTTAGCCGAAAACAATGTTTTTTATAAAAATGCCGTTCTTAATGAGCATGAAATCGCAACAGGTTCTGTTATACTTAAATCTTTTCCGAGAGGGTTGTGGCTTGCGGTAAGCAGCAAATGCAATATTTCATGCATTATGTGCCGTTCAAACGAAACAAATTATGAATTATCGGAAAATAATATGCAGAAAATATCAACATATTTCAAATATTTGGAGCATATTTCATGGTGGGGCGGAGAACCTACTATTTCTCCGAAATTTTATAAATTATTGGGAAAAGCGTTAGAATATAAAAATATTAAACACACGATTATCACAAACGGGCAGCACATGCCGGATGAGCTCGTTGATATTATAGTAAAAAATAATATAGAGATCGTTTTATCAGTAGATGCGGTTGAAAAAGAAAAATACGAATCAATACGAAAAGGCGCAAGTTTTGATAAATTATTAAATACTATAGGGAAATTGGCTCCCGTAAGAGAAAAAGGATTGGTAAGAATAAATTATGTAGTAATGAATATGAATAAGGACGAATTAAAAAAGGTTTTTGATTTTGCCGGCAGATATAAAATATCAAAAATAAATTTTATTCCGGGATGCGGCAATAACACCGAAAAAAATGATTTTCAAATTTCAAACTCCGATATTAATGATATATCCGCCGAATTATCAGATGCAAAAAATATGGATGTTTTTAACTCTTGCGTAATAATAAAAAACGACGTCAGGCAAATAAATTGCGTAAGAAATGAGTTTTGCCATACGCCGTGGACATATATGACTTTTTCATATAAAGGAACAATCATTCCCGATAATTTATGCAAATTTTTTAATGATAAAGAATTTGTATTGGACGAAACAAATCTGTTGGAATACTGGAACAGCGAGTATGCTCAGGATTTAAGAAAATCGGTATTGCAAAAACATGCATGTAATTATAATTGTCCACAGGCTAATATAAATAAACTTTTATGAAAATACTTGCAATAGAAACCTCATGCGACGAAACGTCGGCATCTGTCATTGAAAACGGCAGAAATATTTTATCAAACGTAATTTCTTCGCAAATCCCCATTCATGCTGTATATAACGGCGTTGTTCCGGAACTTGCAAGCAGGGCGCATATAAAAAATATAAATATCGTAATTGAAGAATCGCTAAACAAAGCAGGAATAGATTTTAAAAATTTTGATAAAAAAATAGACGCCGTCGCATGCACTTACGGCCCCGGGCTTGCAGGTTCTCTTCTTGTAGGCATAATGGCCGCAAAAACTCTGGCTTATATTTACGATAAACCTTTAATACCGGTAAATCATATTGAAGGCCATATGTATTCCGCAGGCATAGAAAATCATTCTTTAAAACCGCCTTTTTTGAGCGTAATTATTTCAGGAGGACATACCGAATTAATTATGGTAAAAGATTACGGCAAATATATTTTTTTGGGCGGAACAAGAGACGACGCAGTCGGCGAAGCTTTTGATAAAGTCGCAAAAATACTCGGACTTGCTTATCCGGGAGGCCCGGTGATAGACAAACTTGCAGAACTCGGAGACGCCAAAAAAGTATATTTTACAAGACCTTTGCTTAAAGGCAGCTGGGATTTTTCGTTTTCGGGAATAAAAACTGCGGTTTTAAATTATTCTAAAAAAGTTGACGTAAAAAATAAGAAGACGGTAAACGACATATGCGCCGGTTTCCGCCAGGCGGTATGCGAAACCGTAGTTTACAAAGCATTTCAAGCCGTTGAAAAATATAATTTAAAAACGCTTGCATTGGGCGGCGGAGTCGCAAGTAATTCGTTAATGAGAAAAATGTTTAAAGAGGCCGGGAAAAATAAGAAGATAAAAGTTTTTATTCCGTCTCCGGTTTATTGCACGGATAACGCTTCAATGATAGGTCTTGCGGCTTATTATAAATACAAAAAATCGGCATACGGCAAAAATAACGCATCTTTAAATCCAGAACCGTCGCTTGATTTGCAAAATTGGTAACCGTACATGATAAAACTCCCCGAATTGAAAATAGGAAATATTAAATTAAAAAACTCTCTTATGCTTGCTCCTATGGCGGGCATTACGGATATGCCTTTAAGAGAACTCGCGGTTGAAGGCGGGGCAGGACTTGTTTTTACCGAAATGATATCCGCGACCGCTCTTTCATACGGCGACAGAAAAACATTAAAACTTTTACAGACTTCCGATAAAGAAAAAGATATGGTCGGAGCCCAGATTTTCGGCAACAGTCCTTCCGTGATGTCCGAAAGCGCAAAAAAAATACAGGATCTCGGTTATAATATAATAGACATTAATCTCGGATGCCCCGCAAAAAAAATAGCAAAAGCGGGGGCCGGCGCAAAACTTCTTGAATCTCCCAAAAATATTGAAAGCATATTAAGCTCCGTAGTTAAAGCCGTTTCAGTTCCAGTAACGGCAAAAATAAGAATAGGTTTGTTTAAAGGCCAAAATATTGCACCTGAAATAATAGAAATAGCCCAAAACAGCGGGATAAAAATGGTTTCGGTTCACGCAAGGCCGGCTGAAAACGGACACAGCGGTCCGCCTGATTTAAAAGCTTTTGAAGCCGCCGCCGCAAACGCCGAAATACCTGTTATCGCAAACGGCGGCATTATTGACATCAAAAGCGCGGAAAAGTTTTTAAAAATACCCAAATGCGGCGGTTTAATGATAGGAAGAGGGGCCATAGGCGATTATGATTTATTTAAAAGGATAGAATGGTTTTTTGATAAAAACGACGTGCTGCCTCATCCGGATACAGATACTAAAATCAAATGGTTTAAAAAACATATACTGTCATCAATAGATTTTTACGGAGAGGAAAAAGGAATTGTCGTTCTCAGAAAAATCGCTCCGTATTATATAAAGGACATTCCTAACGCATGCCAAATAAGAGACAGATTCAACAAAGTCACAACTCTTAAAGATTTCAATATTCTTATGGATAACATAATGCAGTTTTGCAATACCGGTAATTTTTAAAAAATTTCAAAAATAAAATTTTTATACTGTTTTATTCTTTCTTTTCCGGAACAATTTGCTCTTACCGGCGGATATAGAAGTTTTATCGTTATTTTTCTTCCGTTTATAATTAAAGATTGGGTCCGGGGATTATAATTATAGTTTTTAAATTCAGGCAATTTAAGATTTTTTATCAATGTATCGTAAGCAAGTCTGTATGTGCACAGTATTTTTGTAAGTCCGCATGCTTTTTTCAGAAAACGCAAAAGAATTTTTTCTTCAAGAATGTTTTTGAGAGGTATTAAATCGGCGTCGTTTGAACTGTCTTTATGTTTTCTGTCTATTTCCGTGAAAATATCAATAAAAGCCGTATTGTTTTTTAAGCAGAAATCTTTTTTTGCCGCTATATTATTTTCAAGGACGTTTTCCAGTTCGCGGCCGGAAAGTTTATCAAGTCCGTTCAATTTTAATTCGGTTCCTTTTATTGAGTCAATTATATTCCAAAATTGATTGCGCGGACTTTGATAATAAAAAAATAATCCTTTTTTTGAACGTTTTATTTCTTTAGGCGGAGGAAAAGTTCCGATTATGAGAGTTCTTGCGTTTTGCGGCAGAAAACCGCCTTTTACCGCCGGAACTTCAGAGTTTTTTAAAATATAATCGCGGCACGGATGCGTTTCTTTCATTTTAAACGGCGCTATTTTTTTTCAAGCAGCGGGCTTACCGCTTTGAAAACTTTTTCGGCGACTATTTTATATCCGGCCGAATTGGGATGCAGATCATCGGCGAATAAAGTTCTGTCTGTCCATATCTCATTAAGAATTCCGCTTACTATCGGAGCGTTTTTATCATTTGAAATTTCAACAAGGATTCTGCGGAGTTCCGGAAGCTGGTTGTCTTCCGTGCATAATATTACCGCCGTCGCTCCGGAAGCCTGGATTTTATCAACGATTGATTCTATATTTTTTTTTGTTACTGCCGTAGGAATTTTTTTAAAAAAATCATTTGCGCCGAATTCAATAAGAACCATAAAAGGCTTAAATTGGAATATTTCGTCTATTCTGTCCAATCCCTGCTGAGACGTGTCCCCGTGTACGCCGGCGTTTACGACCGTCAGATTTGTAAATTTTTGCAGAAAGTAAGGATAAGTTTCTCCGTTTGAAGCTCCTGTTCCGTGAGTCAAACTGTCGCCGAAGCATACTATGGTCTTTTCAAGTTTAGGCTGGATTGCGGCTTTTTGAGCGCATCCGGATACAATAAAAAAACAAACGGCTGCAGATAAAACAAAAAGTTTTTTTAACATGGCATTAATCCTTATTTTAAATTTAACAATTTTATTATGTTTCCGCCGAATAATTTTATCTTTTTATCTTCTTCAATATCAAGAGATTTCAAAAAAGCTATCTCGTTTTTTTGATTGCCGACCGGGAAATCCGTTCCGAATATAATTTTATCAACAGGGTGTTTTGACATAAACATATCCAACTGTTGTTTTTTCATGTAAGATATTGACGAAGATGTGTCAAAATAAATATTTCTTCCTGCAAGTTTTTCAAGAACTTCATCCCATATTTTAAATCCGCCCATATGCGCTCCAATAAACGTCATTTCCGGGAATTTATCGGTTATTTTTATTATTTTATCGGGCGAAGCGTGTATTATGCCGGGAAGGCTCAGTTCTGTTCCACAGTGGAAAAGCACCGGAATATTTAATTTTTGTATTTGCTCGTATAGAGGAAATATTTTTTCGTCATCTATATAAAAGTCCTGAAATTCCGGCTGGAATTTTATTCCGAAAGCATGATCTTTTATCCTTTTTAATTCTTCTTTCCAATTGTCATAAAAAGGGTGAATCGACGCAAAAGGAATAAATCTTTTTTTGTCGGTTTTAAAAAGCCAGTTGTTTATGGATTTTACCTGGTCCGGTCTTGAAGCTACCGAAGCTATTACGCTTTTTGATATTTCATTTTCATCCATTATTTTAAGAAGGTTTTCCACGGTGGGAAAAACGCTAATAGGCATAGAAAACGATTTTTGCAGATATGCTCTTGCTTTTTCGGCTACTTTTTCGGGCCATACGTGAGTGTGAGAGTCTATTATAATCATAATGGTTGCAATTATATAACTATTGTCAAAAAATGTAAATGTCGTTTGATAAACAAATCAATATTATTTATAATCGTTTTAATTGAAACGGGGGAAATTATGATAGTTCTGGGAATAGATCCGGGTTTATCAATGGCCGGATGGGGCGTGGTTGAAAAAGGCAATACCGATAAAATAAAAATGCTTGAATACGGATGCATAAAAACCGGTCCTGAGCAAAAACTTGCAGACAGATTAAAATATATTTACGATGAAATCCAGACGGTAATAAAAAAATATAATCCGGAAATTGTCGCCATAGAAGAATTGTTTTTTCTTAAGAAGGCTAAAAGCGTCGCTTCGGTAGGACAGGCAAGAGGCGCCATTCTTATAGCGGTATGCAATAATAACATTCCTGTTTTTGAATATAACCCGAGACACGTAAAAATAGCTTTAACCGGATACGGTTCGGCCGATAAACACCAGATGCAGCATATGGTAAAGGCGGTTTTAGGACTTAAGGATATTCCCAAACCTGACGATTCCGCGGATGCGCTTGCAATGGCTATATGCCATCTCAATACCAACAGGCTTTTTAAACCGTAAATTTTTATTTTCGTTTGACAAAGAATTGTTATAAATATACAATCTATGACAAAATTTGTTAAAAATTCAGAAAAGATAAAATAACCTGCAATCAGGTAGACTAAAGGAGAAAAAAGTATGTTTTCTAAGTTGAGAAGTTTTATGTTTTCGTTAGTAATTACGGCTGCGGCTTCAGTATGCGCTTTTGCTTCAGAAGCTAATCTCGTAATTCCGGATTTGTCGTCTGTTTCTTTCTTGGGCGGTATTTCGGGACATTCGCTTTTGTTGTTCGGTTTGATCATCTGTATTTTCGGATTGGCTTTCGGTTTTACTCAGTTTAACGCGATTAAAAATCTGCCGGTACACAAATCAATGCTTAATGTTTCGGAACTCATTTATGAAACATGCAAAACATACCTTGTAACACAGGGAAAGTTCATAATAATTCTTGAAATTCTTCTTGCCGCAATCATATTTATATATTTCTATTTCCTAAGCAATTTCACTCTTTTAAAAGTTTCCATAATAATATTGTGCAGCGTTATCGGTATTTTGGGAAGCTACGCCGTAGCGTGGTTCGGAATGAGATTGAATACTTTCGCAAATTCCAGATCGGCGTTTGCAAGTTTAAAAGGCAAACCTTATCCGACTTTTGCAATACCGCTAAAATCGGGTATGTCAATCGGAATGCTTCTTATAAGCATAGAGCTTTTTATAATGCTTGTAATTCTTCTTTTTATACCGAGAGATTTCGCAGGTCCTTGTTTTATAGGTTTTGCTATAGGTGAATCGCTCGGCGCTTCTGTTTTGAGAATCGCAGGCGGCATCTTTACAAAAATAGCCGATATCGGTTCGGATTTGATGAAAATAGTTTTTAATATTAAGGAAGACGACGCAAGAAATCCCGGTGTTATAGCAGACTGTACCGGCGATAATGCAGGAGATTCCGTAGGACCTACGGCAGACGGTTTTGAAACTTACGGAGTAACCGGCGTCGCTTTGATTACTTTTATAATGCTTGCGGTTCCGGAAGCTGAAAATCAGGTCAAGCTTCTTGTTTGGATTTTCGTAATGAGGCTCATAATGATTATAGCAAGCGGAGCGGCTTACTGGTTAAACGGTTCTATTGCTAAATCAAAATATGAAAATGCCGATAAAATGAATTTTGAAGAACCGCTCACTTCTTTGGTTTGGATTACTTCAATAATATCGGTAGTTTTAACGTTTATAACGTCTAATCTTATAATAGGCGATTTGGCAAACGGTTTGTGGTGGAAACTTTCAGTAGTTATTACATGCGGAACAATGGCAGGCGCAATAATACCGGAAGTTGTTAAAATATTTACTTCCACAAAGAGCGCTTTTGTTAAAAACGTCGTTAATTCTTCTAAAAACGGCGGAGCATCGTTAAATATTCTTGCAGGTCTTACGTCGGGTAATTTCAGCGCATACTGGATGGGTCTTGTTATAATAATTCTTATGTCCATAGCTTACGGAGTAAGCACTCTCGGATTTACGGATTTTATGATGCATCCGGCAGTTTTTGCATTCGGTCTTGTGGCGTTCGGATTTTTGGGAATGGGACCTGTAACTATAGCCGTTGACTCTTACGGTCCTGTTACCGATAACGCGCAGTCTGTTTATGAACTTTCTCTTATTGAAAGTATACCCGGAGTAAAAGAAGAGATTAAAAAAGATTTCGGATTTGAGCCGAATTTTGACAAATCAAAATTGACTCTTGAAGAAAACGACGGAGCAGGAAATACGTTCAAAGCCACTGCGAAACCTGTTTTGATAGGTACGGCGGTAGTCGGCGCGACAACGATGATATTCTCAATTATATTTACTCTTATGGAAGTTAAGGGTGAAGACATTGTTCTTCAGGGGCTTTCTCTTCTCCATGCACCTTTCTTACTGGGACTTATAGCAGGAGGAGCGGTTATATACTGGTTTACCGGCGCTTCAACCCATGCGGTTACCAGCGGCGCGTATAAAGCGGTTGAATTTATTAAAGCCAACATAAAACTTGACGGCGATGCGGAAAAAGCTTCAACGGAAGACAGCAAAAAAGTCGTTGAAATATGCACGAAATACGCACAAAAAGGCATGTTCAATTTGTTCTTGGTCATATTCTTTTCAACGATAGCTTTTGCTTTCATTGAACCTTATTTCTTTATAGGTTATTTGATATCCATAGCGATATTCGGTTTGTTTCAGGCCATATTTATGGCAAACGCCGGCGGAGCATGGGATAATGCAAAGAAACTTGTTGAAGTTGATATGAGAGAAAAAGGAACCGAACTTCATAAAGCGACAGTCGTAGGCGACACCGTAGGGGATCCTTTTAAAGATACATCGTCAGTTGCGTTAAATCCTATTATTAAATTTACGACATTGTTCGGGCTTTTAGCTCTTGAACTTGCATTGGTTATTCCGGCAATAGTAAGCACTACTTTTGCAGTCGTATTTTTTGCCGTTTCAATAGTATTTGTAGTAAGGTCTTTTACAAGCATGCTTATAAAATAAAAATAGTTATATTAAAAAACACAGGGGAGTGTTGAACGACAACCCCTGTGTTTTTTTATTTTTCATATATGTGGCGAAAAAAATATTAAAGTGCTATAATATTGACGAAAACGGCATAGAAGGAGTTTTTATGAAGGCTTTCAGAATTGATAATTTTTTATTTCTTGTGCTGTTGGCATTATCGTTTTTTGCATGCAATAATGCGGATTTTAACAAAGGCGTGCGTTACCAACAGGAAGGCGAGTACGACAAAGCGATCAGCAGTTATAATAAATCAATAAAAAAGAATCAAAGCGTAGCGTTATCTCAAAAAAATCTCGGTGATATTTATGTATTGAGAAATGACTGCCAGAAAGGATTTGAATGCTATGTTTCGGCTATAGAAGCAAATCCGGGGCTTGTGCTTGGCTATGTTTTAAAGTTTATTTCCGACAGTAATAATACCCTCAGACAGACGGCGATAGATTATTTGCCGAAAGTTAAAAATGAGGAAGCAAGAAAAAATATGATTACAAAACTTGCCGTGATGCTGAAATCGGATAAACTGCATGAAAAAATAGACGCGCTTGATTTGATTACTAATTTGGGATGCAAAAGCGAATCCGTTTTTGAAGATATAGTAAGTTTATTGAAAGACGAGAATCCGGTAGTAAGACAAAAAGCATTGTCGGTAATGCCTTTGCTTCAGGACTGCGTAGTAAAATACGATACCGTTAAAAAAATTGTAAACGTTGTTCAGACCGATAATAATGAACTTGTAAAAATCGCGGCAATAGACTCTCTGGGAAATCTTAATTTTAACGGAAGAACCGCTTTGCCCGCGCTTTTTGACATTGTTGAAGCCGATAATACTTTCAGCAGACAGGCGTCAAAAGCAATAGAAAATATAGGCAGAACTGACAGAGAAAACGTCAAAGAATTAAGAAAATATTTATCAAGCGGCAAAAACAGCGTTAAAATAAAAACTTTAAACATATTATCCAATATGAAACAGGATGCAAACGATATGGTTCCTTATATAATTCCAATGTTAAAAGACGGCAATTCTGAAATAAGAGAACTTGCAAGAACAACTTTAAGAAATATAGGAACGTCTTCCAAAGAATCAATACCTGATTTGGTGCTTTTATTGAAAAATCAGGAATATGAGATCAGACTTATGTCATTAACCGAACTTACTGATTTGGGAAAAGACGCGGTTTCGGCTTTACCGTCCATAGAAGCATTATTAAAAGATTCAAATGAAAACGTCAGAAAATACGCCGAATATGCGATATCTCAAATTAATAAGTAAACTAAGCGGGAATATACGGAAAGCTGTCATGCGGCGCTGACGGCTTTTTATATTTTATAATAAAATGTGCATAGCTAATATCTGTAAAATAAAAACAATTTTAAAAGACAATAAAGCCGGCGCGGATTTCTGCGGCGTTGAAGATATTATTGACATAAGGTTTATAGACGGCGCGTCAAAAGGCGATTATGTTCTCGTTCATGCCGGCTTTGCAATACAAAAAATAGAAAAAGAACAGGCTCTTGAAATGATTAAAACTGCTAAAGAGGCCGGATTTTAATATGGATAAAAAAATCTGCGTGTTTTGCGGCTCAGGCTGCGGGAATAAAAAAATATATTCCGAAATAACCGAAAAATTCGCCGGTGAAATAGTAAAAAATAACCTTACTCTCGTTTACGGCGGGGGAAATATAGGATTAATGGGCAAATTATCCGACGCGGTTTTAAAAAAAGGCGGACATGTAATAGGCGTTATCCCCGAATTTCTTTATAATTTAAATCTAGGCAATAAAAAAGCGAACGAATTAAAAATAGTAAAAAATATGCACGAAAGAAAAAAAACGATGTATGAATTGTCAGATTATTTCGTCGCTCTTCCCGGCGGAATAGGAACGCTTGAAGAACTTCTTGAAATTTTTACTTGGCAGCAGCTTTCTCTGCATTCAAAACCGTGCGCCGTCGCCAATATTGATGGATATTTTGACGGGCTTTTGGATTTTCTTGACAAATCGGTTAATAACGGATTTATGAAACACGAACATCTTGATAATCTTATAATTGAAGACAATTATGATAAAATAATTCCAAAGCTCCGGTCTTGTAAAATAAAAAATGTCTCTAAAATTTAAAATGAACGCCAAAATTCAAAAAACCGCTAAATTTATGGAAGTATGCGGAACTCATACTTTTGCCATATCAAAATTCGGCTTAAAAAATTTTTACGCCGGCAAAATTGATTTTTTGTCCGGCCCCGGTTGTCCGGTATGCGTTACCGACGGAGACGATATTGATTATATAGCCGGCCTTGCTAAAAATGAAGACAATATAATAGTTTCATTCGGCGACATGCTCAGAGTTCCGTCGGGCGACAAAAACGTTTCGCTTGAAAAACTTAAAAAAAACAACGTTAAAACGGTATATTCCGCGGTTGACGTTTTAAATATAGCCGAAAAAAATCCCGGTAAAAACGTTATTTTTCTTGCGGCCGGTTTTGAAACGACCGCTCCTCTTGCCGCGGGGCTTATTATTGACGCCTATAAAAGAAAAATCAAAAATTTCTATGTATTTTCGGTTTTGAAAAAAATAATTCCGGCTTTAAATTCGCTTTTGGAACAAAAAAAAATTAACGCCGACGGTTTTATACTGCCCGGACATGTATGCACGGTAACGGGATATAAATCTTTTGAATTTATATCCGAAAATTATAAAATCCCTTGCGTTGTCGCCGGTTTTGATTTTGCCGGTTTAAAAAACGCGGTTGATATTTTATACGGACTTTACCGCGAGAAAAAAACTGAACTTGTGAATTGTTACGCAGCAGTGACCGCGGAAGGGAACGTAAAAGCCTTAAAAACAATTTCTGAAGTTTTTGAAGAAGAAGACGTCAAATGGAGAGGTCTCGGCAATATAACAAAAAGCGGTTTGAAATTAAATAAAAAATATGAGAGATTTGACGTGCTGCGCAAATTTGTCCGTAAAAGCCCCTTAAAACCTTCTAAAAAAACCGCAAAATGCATATGCGGTAAATTATTTACCGGCAGATATAAACCGGTTGATTGTCCGAGTTTTGCAAAAGAATGCACGCCTCTTACTCCGGTGGGACCGTGTATGGTTTCAGGAGAGGGAGTCTGCGCGAGTTATTATAAATACGGAGACAGAAATGAAAAATAACACAGTTCTTCTGGCGCACGGCACGGGCGGAGACAAATCAAACGAACTTATAAGGCTTATTAAGAAAAACTTTAACAATAAAATTTTAAACAGAATGGATGACGCCGGAGTAGTTGAATTTAACGGCGTCAAAACGGCTTTTTCAACTGATTCTTTTGTTGTTGACCCCATATTTTTTAACGGAGGAGATATCGGTAAACTGGCGGTATGCGGCACCGTAAACGATATCTGTATGATGGGGGCTAAACCCCTGTTTATGTCTGTCGCGATGATAATAGAAGAAGGTTTTTCGCAAAAAGATCTTTTAAAAATATCCCAATCAATAGCAAAAACGGCAAAAGAAGCTAAAATAAGCATAATAACCGGCGACACTAAAGTGGTTGACAAAGGAAAAGCCGATAAAATTTTTATAAACACTTCAGCCGTAGGATTAATATCTGACGGCATTAATATTTCTTCGGTCAACGCGTCCGAGGGCGACGATGTTATAATAAGCGGCAATATAGCTGAGCACGCCGCCGCGATTATGATGCAGAGAAACGATTTTAAATTTAAAACCAAAATCAAAAGCGACTGCGCGCATCTGGATTCTCTTGTTCAAATGATGCTTAAAGAATGTAAGGAAATACATGTTTTAAGAGATCCTACAAGAGGAGGCCTTGCTGCGGCGTTGAACGAAATATCAAAAAGTTCAAATAAAGGCATTATAATAAACAATAACGAGATTCCGGTTTCCAAACAGGTAAGAGCTTTCTGTAACATACTCGGACTTGATCCTTTGTATATGGCAAACGAGGGGAAACTTGTTTCAATACAGCCTTCAAAATATACGGCTAAAATTCTTAACGCAATGAGAAAACATCCTTCAGGTAAAAACGCAAAAGTCATCGGCAAAGTCATAAATGATAAAAAAAACGTGTGGATAAAATCAAAATCTGGAACTTTGAGAATTTTGGCAAACGCTGATGTCGAGCAGTATCCGCGAATCTGTTAATTTCAGTCTTTAAAATAATCAAAAACTTCTTTTAAAGTTATTCCGCAGTACGAGCGGGTTGCGTATTTTTCGTAAAGATTAATTTTTGATTCTTTAAGTTTATCGGAACGTATGCCGTGGTTAATTGACAAAGACGCTTCAATATACGCCGACAATTTATCGCATAATTCAATTATTCCGCCGTCAACCGGCGAAAAAGAATCGTCATTAAAATTTTCGTTTATTTCTCCGACGGTTTTTATTTTACCGTTCTCCAGTATCTTGTTTGAAAATTCATTTTCTATAAAATACTGCATTTCAAAACGCCATGCTTCAGGCAAAAGAGGAAGAATCCTGTTGTCAACTTCGTGTTTTTCGTATTCTTTTATTATGTCTTCAAGCCCGGAAACGGAATATTTTATCGGGCTTATGATATCTTTTGTAAGTATTTCGGGCAAATCATGGAACAGAGCCGAGAAAAAATTATTATAACTTCTTTTAGATGAAGCTCCGATTTTAAGCGAGCAGATATAAGCGAAAATAGCTACAACGAACATATGTCCCAAAACAGTCGTCTGAGGCTGTCTGACCATCTGAGCCCATCTCTGCTGGAATCTCAGCTGTCCGCATAAATCAAGAAATCCGTAATATTTTTTGTTCATTATCAGTTTTTTTACGCCTACGAAATTTTGATATTTTACGACGCAGCTTTCAACCGTTTCTTTTGTTTTTTCTATTCCGTAAAGCATTTGGTTCCACGGATAAATTATGCCGAATTCCCATTTTGTCGCAAATTCATGCGAAGCCGCCAAAATTTCTTTTTCATATTTTGCGTAAGAGTCGTCAAAAAGATATTGTTCAAATCTGTCTCTCAAATCCGGATTTATTTCAAAAATATCATTATTCAAACGGTTTAAAACCCATTTATTGAGCTCGTTTTTTTTCTTTGACATTATTTCGTGGTAAACTTCAGGTTTTAAGTCGGTAAGCATCGTCCTGTGAAAAAATTCAAAAATTCCGCCTTCAATGAGTTTCATCCAGTCAACTTTGTTATTTTCTTCTTCGTCAAATTTGGCGATGATATAGGCGATAATCATTTTGTGAGATTGTTTGTCTATTTCAAAAAAATTGAAAGGTCTGATATGGTCGTTCCATCTCAGTATAGTTGCGGCAGAGAAGATTTGTTCTATTAAATTTTTTGTTATCATAAGGTATCCGGTTTATTTAGGAGGCGTATTCCCGTAATCTTTTAAAACTCTGACGTTTTTTTTCAAAAAATAAGCGTCTGCGATAATAGTTATTACGCTAAGCATAATAGCAGCAAGAAAGGCGTACCAAAAAGTGGCAACTTTAAAACCGGATACAAGGTTTGACGCAAAATAAAAAAGAAAAGCGTTTATAAACAGCGTAAAAATACCCAGAGACAACAGATTAAAAGGTATTGATACGAACATCAGCACCGGCTTTATAAAAACGTGTATTAATGTAAGAACCAAAGCCGAAATAATAAGCGTTTTTGAACCGTCTATTGAAACGCCGTCAAGAAGTTTTACGATTATAAACAACGCAAGAATGTTTACGAATACAGAAATAATAAAGTTTTTCATTTGTTATCTCCTTTTTTCTTTACGTATACAAACAGCCTGCCGAAATTGACAGGGTCAATTTTGTACCTAGTATACATTTTTTTTGTTTCTTTGTCATTTAGAAACCGCAGTACTTTTTTCTTTAACTGTCCGGAACCTTTTCCGGGAATTATTTCTATTTCCGAAATGCCTTTTTCAAGCGCTTCTTTCAATATTTCTTTTAAAGAAATGTCTATTTCTTTGCTTTTGTTAAATATTTCATGTAAATCAAGTTTTAATTTTGACATAGTTTATTTATCAACAAGTTTAAAAATTGTATTGCCTGCATTTTCGGCTATTAGCCTGTTTCCGGCATCGGTGCAATGGCCGAAAGTTCCACCGAAATTATCAACAAACAAATCAAAAAACGGCGAGGTTTTTAATTTTTCCTTAAAATTATATTCGTTTGAAACAAATATAATTTTATTTTCATATTTTGAATTCTTAAAAAAATCTTTAAATTTTTCTATAGGCATTGTCGGGTAGCCCATGCAGATATAAATTATATTTTTTTTGATAATTTTTTCCGCAAACATAAGATAACCTTCTTTAAGTTCAACGGTATTAAAATAAGGCACTAAAATTAAATTTTTGAATTTATTGCGATATTCGTATTTTTTTATATCAGGATTATATTTTTTTAAATATGCATACAAATCATCCATTATTTTTGTCTGAACTTTATTTTCTGTAAGCATATTATATAACTCAATGGTTTTATCGGAGGGCATGAATTTTATATAAGATTCAATAACTTTACACAGATAATCATCTATAAAACTTTCAGTTGAATTTTTATCCGTTATTATTTTAAATACCAAATCTTTGGCCGCTTTATATTTTTTTTGCTGGATATAAATATCAGTTAGAGCGAAAGGTACAAAAGTATCGGGATTCACAAGATATTTCTGCATATACAAATCAGCGTATTTTTCGGCCTTTGGCAAGTTCGGCATTGCTCGGTATAAGTACACAAGAGCTCTTAAAATTTCAGAATGATAACCTTTGTTATTAAGCATTTTTTCTAAGAGTACCGGTTCTTTTCCTGATTTTACGTATTCAATGGTAAGATTTTCAATGTCAACATATACGTTTTCTGCGTAAAGATTATCAGACAGTGCAAATATATGTTTTTTTATAAGTCTTAAAAGTTCTAGAATTTTCAAATTATATTTTTTATTGTATATTATGGAATCTCTCATATAGGAATCATTGATTCCCATCATGGATATAACGATATCAGGCTTATATTTTTCTATGTCGGCATCTATATTGTTCAAGATGTTTTTTATAGTTGTTCCGGGGACTCCGCCATCAATGACAATAAAACTTTTAGGTTCTGTACCTTTGAGCGATGTTTCTGAATTCAAATATGCGCTTAACAGCTTCGGGTATTGCGCGTATGTGGTGGATTCGCCGATACAAAGTATTGTTATTGCATTTTTATTCTTTGCAAGTTTAATTGTTTTATTAATAGTTAATTTATTTATCCGTAAAATGATAAAAGAAGTTGTTTGCAGCAAAATTTCCAAACTTATCAAGGCGATAAATATACCGCAAAATATTAAAAGCGTTTTTTTCATTCAGAATTCCTTTTTTGTCCAATGTTTCAATTGACAATTTTCAGTATACATTGCCCGACATTTTCGGCTATTAGCCTGTTTCCGGCATCGGTGCAATGTCCGAAAGTGCCTCCGAAATTATCGGCAAACAGTGTATAATAAGGTTCTTTTTTCAATGCTTCTTTAAAATTTTCTTCGTTTGAAACAAATATAATTTTATCTTTCAGATTTGAATTTTTAAAAAAAGTTTTAAAATTTTCTATGGGAACCGTCGGATAGCTCATACATATATAAACTATGTTATTATCAATCAATTTTTGTGCAAACAGCAAATATGAATTTTTTATTTTGTCGGTATTAAAATTAAGTTGTTTCGCTGTCAGTTTATACTTGTTATGATAGTTGTATAATTCAACATTAATTCCGTTTGTTTTTAAATAGTCGTATAAATTATCCAATGCGGCGGTTTGTGTTTTGCCTGCAACAAGCAAATTGTAATAATCTGTTAATTGGGTTAACGTTGCAAAAGATATATACGATTCAATTACATTTGATAAATATCTGTTAAGCTGGTCGTCTGTTATTTTATCGTTTTTGATTAACGATACTATCAAAATTTTTGCCGAATCATATTTTTTTTGCTGGATATAAGCATCGGTAAGCAGAAATAAAACAGATGTATTTATATTTCCGTTGCTGTTTTTTAAATATATATCTGCATATTTTTCCATATTGGCATAGTTTTTTCTCGTTCTGTAAAGATAAATCAAAGCCTCAACAGCTTTTAAATCAAAAGGATTTTTTTCAACAAACGCAATTAATTCAAACGGTTCTTTTCCTGTTTGAAAATAGTAATCCGACAGTTTTGAATAATCTGAAGTGTCACCATCCGCATAAAGTTTTTTTACAGCAATATCTTCGATATGTCTTTTTATTAACATAAAGAGCGATAATATTTTTAAATTGTATTGTTTATATACAACTTTATCGTTAAGTATCGCATCGTTTGCACCCATCATTGAAATTACAATGTCGGGGTTGTACATTTCTATCTGTTTGTCTATTCTTTCGGTAATATTTTCGATATTTGTGCCGGGTATTCCGCAATCTATAAGAATAAAATCTTTACTGATATGTTCGTTAAGATAATCAACTAATTGTTTCGGATACTGGAAAAATGTAGTAGATTCGCCTATGCAGAGTATTTTTATTAAGTCTTTGTTATTATCCGACAGCCTTACTGTTTTTTTGTTTGATAATTTATTTGCCTGCGCTATTACAAACGAACTGGTTTGCAGTAAAATTTCCAAACTTGCCAAAGCAATCACTATGCCCAAAAACATTAAGAGAATATTTTTCATTTTATTTTTATTCTCGCCACCGTAAGAACCGGCAAAAGTTTTATATCTGATTTTTTTATTTTGATTTTTATCGCCTGGTTTGCTACGCCCGGTGATAACGATTCAACAGTTTTTTTTGAATTTGCCGGCTGAATATCGCCGAGTTTTAATTTGTAAGGTTTAAAATGAAGTGGGGAGAGAAATTCAATTTCGTCGCCTTTTGACAATTTATGTCTTAATTCCAAAGTTATTTCGCTGTTGTTAGTTTCTCTTACAAAGCCGCAGTTTCTGTAATCGCTTTTGCTTGAAGTGTCGGTGTAATCCTGCGCTTTGTCGTCCGGTATTCCGTCAAAAAAACCGGCAGTATAGCCTCTGTTTTGCAGAGTATAAAGTTCATCCATATATATTTTAGGATTCCATTTTTTAGGCTCTTTATAATAATCGTCTATAGCCTGTCTGTAAACACGTGCCGTCTGCGCAACGTAATATTCTGTTTTGTTTCTTCCTTCTATTTTTAAAGAGTCAATGCCTGCTTCAAGTATTTCATTGAGTTTCGGCATAAGACATAAGTCTTTTGAATTAAAAAGATAGGTGCCTCTTTCATCTTCTTCTATAGGGTACATCTGGCCCGGGCGCAATTCTTCTTCAACGTATGTTTTGTATTTCCATCTGCATGAGTGGGCGCAGGCTCCCTGATTTGCGCTTCTTGACGCCATAAAAGAGGATATAAGGCATCTTCCGGAGTAGCTTATACACATTGCTCCGTGTATAAACATTTCAAGTTTTATATTGTGGCATAACTTTCTTATTTCTTTTATTTCGTTAAAACTTACTTCTCTGCCGAGCACGCAAAGAGACGCACCCATCTTTTTCCAAAAATCAACGGTTAAGGCTGAACATACGTTTGCCTGTGTGGAGATATGTATTGGAATTTTTGGCAGTTTTGAATGTATAAAATCAAATACGCCTGGATCTGAAACTATCACGCCGTCAGGATTTAACTGTTTTACGGTTTTTATGAAATTTGCAAGTTTTTCAATGTCTTTGTTTCGGGAGAATATGTTAAGCGTAAGATATATTTTTTTGCCGGCGTTTCTTGCGTAATCAATTCCTTCCTGAAGTTCTTCCATCGGGAAAGACGACTTTGCCCTTAACGATAAATCAGGCGTGCCGGAATAGACGGCGTCAGCTCCGTACAAGACGGCGGTTTTAAGTCTTGATAACGAGCCTGCCGGAAGCAATAATTCAGGTTTTTTGTTCATACAGACAGATTATATAATAAATTTCGGTTATTTGACTACAAATAAATGTTTTGATATAATCTCGTGCTATAAACTCATGTCTCCGTAGCTCAATTGGATAGAGCAACTGCCTTCTAAGCAGTAGGTTACGTGTTCAACTCACGTCGGAGACGTTTATTTTTTCAATCTACTTCATGATTAACGGTGGCTGTAGCTCAGTTGGTTAGAGCGTCGCTCTGTGGAAGCGAAGGTCGCGGGTTCAAATCTCGTCAGCCACCCTTCAAATTTTCTCTCAACATAATTATAACGAATTTAATATTTGTACTGCACTTTTGTATTTTGCTCCCTTATGTACCGTTTCACTTACGTACACCGCAGTCGCAAAATACTTCAGTTCGTCTCAAATCTTAAATTCTAATGGCAAAAACTTGAAAACAATTATGATTCTTTAGTTTAGAAATGTATTGAATTATAAGAGGTGAATATAAAATGAAAAAACTATTATTAGTATTAATCGCCTTATTTCTAATTAGCCAATTAGCTTTTTCCGAAAGTATTCGTGTTGTCGGACATATTTTTCAAACGCTTGATGAACATAATGCCCTTGCAATTGTGGAAGATTTAAATGTCGTATATGTAAAAACCTCTGAACTTTCAGAAACTATTTTATACGATGGCAAAAAACTAAATTTTAAAGGAGAAGTTTTAGGAACATATCGGTATGAAAATACTGAGAAAAGAATGAAAACGGTTCCTGTTGTAGAAATGGAATAAGTTATATTTTGACTTAACGGTAATAAATCACACTTGTGTTTTGTCATTTCAGCTCAAATCTTAAAGCCTTAAAGTCGAAAAAACTTAAACACATATTATGAACTTTATTAATTTTTTACAAACAACAATTTATTCTGATAAAATTATATTTAAAAAATTTAAATAATGTTCATTGTGTTTTTTGTAGTTTTATTTGTTTGGTAGTTGGTTTGTAAGTTCTTTATAGTCACAATACCGAAAAAAACTTTTTATATTAAAATACCGTGACATCTATTTAATTATTCTCAAATATCAAAATAACTGTCAATTTTGTTTCTGACTTCTTTAATTAGTTTTTTCTTTTCGTCTTTTAGCTCAAATGCTTCTTTCACTAATTTTGTGATTTTATCAATAGAGTTTTTATCTAAAATAGGAATTTTGAGCTCTTTTAATCTTTCTTCTCTTAAATGGGGAATTGTTGAAGCTATAACAGTTCTTCTTATTGCTGGATAAAAACCAGTTTCTTCTGATGATAAAATTGTAAATAAATACTCAGAAGTAATGTTATGTGCTTTAGCTTCTGTGTTTAGTTTTATTTTTGCAAAACCAGAAGCTACTATTACTTTATCATATTTTGAAATAATTGCAGCTTCTCCAATTATTCCATCTTTTGAAAAAACTATTTCACCACCTATAGTTTTATTATTTAAAGATTCTGCCAAAACACTTGGGACGAAATAATCAGGAAAAATATCAATTTCATTGTTAGTAATATCAGAAGTCCTGATAAACGCATAATCATTATCTTTTTTGAATAATTCCGTTAAGTAATTATCACTCCTTACCTCTACACCTTTTTTTATTGATGAAATTTTACCTAAGTTTATCGTTTTAAAATTGGTGTTTAATTCCTTTTCTATATTTACATATCTTGGAAGATGAGACCTTCCATTCCAAATACCAAAATCTTGAATTGTTGATAATTGCACTGAAAAATACTTATCAGCACTTTTACTTTTGATATTTAATTTCATTTTTAAAATATCTTTAGCCGTGTTTATTTTTTTTATAGATAACCTATTATTTTCAACAATCTTTTTTACTTTTAATTCAACAGATTTTAAAACATCAGTTTTAGGGAAAAAAACTCGTACTTTCTTTAATTGAGAATGGGTCATTTCTACCCGAGTATCGCCATGAGTAGCTAATGATGTTTGTGCTTTGTAAAATTTAGAATTTAAGTAACCAATTAAGTAATATGGTGAAATAATTTTGTCATCTGTAGTTATCTTTGAAATATGTTGGCTAATTACAAAATTCTCATTGTTAGTATCAACAATACTTGCGACCCCCAACTTCTCAACTGTAGCTTGAGTTCTTCCCATAATTACATCATTCTCTTTTACTTTAATTTTTGTAGGTACATTTTTTGAAACATAAACTAAACTTTTATTTGACTCATCTATCGTAAAGGGTTTTATGTTTCCAACTCTTATATATGGAACACCCTCAGTTTTATCTAAGTAAGAATCGATGTAACTTCCACTAGAAATTTTCACATCAAGTTCACCGAGAGTTTTAACTTCACAAGAACTTTTTTTCTCAATTTCATTAAAAATGAAATTTACGAAAAAATACTTTGTGTCTAAACGTTTTTTTTCACAATTTGATATTGCTGTTTTGTTTGTGGTTATTGTTTTTAATGTCATAATACTACCTAAAAAATAAATTTATTTTTTTTAGACCATTCTTTAAATTCTTTTGCAACTGTAATAATATCATCTTCCTCAATTTCTTTACCTCTTCTATCATGACCGCAAAACTCTGCAACTGCCATGAAAATTGGATAATCTTTTGGTATTTTGTTTTGAGGTAATTTTTGTAGAATCATTATTGATGTTTTTGTACCAGTGTTTGGTAAAAATGTTTCTAGTGGAATATCAATAATAGCAACAATTCTTGCTTTTTCAATAAGCCAATTTCTAATATAGGCTAAACTTTCATTTCCATAAATACCATCTGGTAAAACAATTGCCATCCTTCCGTTTTCTTCAAGTAATTGTAAACATCTTTCAATAAAAAGAATTTGAGGCGATTCTTTGTCTTTCAATTTTCCTTTTTCCCATTTGCCAATTTCTTTATTTTGTTTCCATTTATGTCCTAACTCAAATTGTTTTAATTTATCCTCGCCACGAACAGGAATTTTTGAGCCAAAAGGGGGATTAGTTAGTAATACACTGAATTTTTCCAAATCAATTTTTTGTCTTGTAGATTGTCCCCAATTTTTAGGAACTTCTAAACTATCTTCACAAAATATACCGCTTTTGCCATCCCCGATTATTGCCATATATGCTTTTGCGACCTTAGACAAAAAATAATCCTTATCGATTCCTCTTATTTTATTTAAAGCAACTTCCATTTTTTCTTCTTGAAGATTATTTTTATTCCAATGATATTTTTCTCCCTCTCGATCAAGTTTTCTCCAAACATGTCTTAACGCTTCAATCAAAAAACCACCGCTACCACAAGCAGGGTCAATTATCAAATCTTCATCATTCGGGTCTAAAATATCTACCATCATTTTTACAACATTTCTAGGAGTAAAAAATTGTCCTTGTCCGCCTTTCAAAGCATGTCCAATAAATGTTTCAAAAGCATCCGCAATAATATCTCTCTCTGCTTCAATAATACAATAATTTTGTAATTCACCCACTACATAAGCAATAGAGTTTGAGTCTAGTGTTATCGTATCACTATCATCTAAAACTTCTTTGTATTTTCTTTTAACTTTATTAAAAAGTTCTAAAATTCTTTCTTTAACCTCTTGAGATTTTTCTTCTATACCTGCTCTAAAAGTCACTATTTCGTCTGGTTCTGTAAATCTTTCATCATAAATTTTGCAAAAAATAAGGTTTATAAGCTGTTGTGCTAAAACTTCATCTCTTGTCGCCCCCACAGTATTAGCGGCTAAATGATTTCTAATTGCTTTAAATGTAGATTTTAAATTATGAGTAGGTTTAAGGTCTTTTCGTTTAAATTTTCCAATATCTTCCACTCTTTGTCCGTATTGTGGAATATTAGGAATTTCTTCAAATTCAATTTTTCCGTTTTTTTCAATTTTTCTTAAAAAAAATCTTTCTTCTCCATTAAACCAAACGCCTAAATATGCTTTTGAAAATCTTAAATAATCTTGAAGTTGTGTTTTTCCGTCTTTTCTGTTTTTCTTTTTACATTCAACAATAATGTAAATGTCGTCTTCTTGTTTTTTATTATTTGGGAAAATAGCAATATCAATAGGATATTCTTTTTTTGTGTCAGAAGGTCTAACTTTAACTCTAAATTGTGGTCTTGTTTGTATGTGTTCTTTTGGATAGTTGTAATCTTCTACCAATTGTTTAGAAAAAATTTGGACTGCTTCAATTTCTTCGGGTGTGGCTTTTACTTCCTGTCCTGAAATAAAATCAATAATATACCCGTCTTTACATTCTTTGTATAAGGACATAAAAAACCTCTTATTTTTTATTTTTTTTACAGCATTTTTTTTCTTTTTTGACCTCTTAAATCATTTTAAAAGTTGAAAAAAATTTTTATTTTTTAAATAACAATATAAAAAACAAGTTGCTACAGAAACATAATTTTAATATTATAAAACTTTATAATAAAAAAAGAAAGTTAAGAAAAATTTCAATGTGATTTTTAGTTAAGCAGAAAGTATAAGGCAGGTTCTAGCTTCGTCAAGTTATTACCCCACGATTTATTCAAAAATACAAATATATATATATTGACCGCAATATTTTGGCTGCAGTTTTATAATTTTAAAGCTCATTTACCAACCTATTTCTATTTTATTTGTTATTAGACTATAATCTTGTTAGCCTTATGTTGCTTGAGTCTGGGTTGCTATGAGGAAAAAATCACAAGGGTTTTCAGAAATTTCTTTAATAAAATTTGTTACTGTTTGGTTACGGTTATTTTGAGATGTTGTTTATAGCGATATAAACAAAGTTCATACTTGCTATAAACTTTTTACTTTCTTTTTAAAATCCCTGTATAGTTGTGTTTTCCTATTTATATAATATTTTAGTTTTTTATATAAACTGTCAAATTTTTTGTAAAACAATTTATTTGGAATTAACTTATCAAATGTAATTAATACATATTCAGTATCATAATTTTGAATAATCAATCTTATTTTATCTTCAATTTTCCATGCTAAAAATTTAGTATAGTTATATTCTTCAACTGTTAAATTTGAATAATTATCTTTTTTTAGTCGTTCTATAAATTTGGGAATATCTATAATCAAATCATCAGCAATAGTTACAATTCTATTTTTTGAAAGTTTAAAATGTATTATAACATCAGTTCCGTTTTCAAAATCATCTTCGTCATCAGGCGCCCATAAATATTCATCAGCCTCGCCTTCACCTTTTACTATAATTTCAAACTTATTTATTGTTTTTACTAAATTGTTAGGATAAGGGATAACTTCATTAGGATAATACCATTTTTTTTCTTGTGGATAGTAAATTAAGTCTGTTGTCATATGCATATTTTTTGCTTCAGGAAGGCAATCTCCAAAGGGGATATCTTGTTTTATGACCCACCGACTTGATTCATAGCATTTAAAATCATACCAATTATTTTTTTCTTTTAATTCTTTACATTTCTTTTCACAAACTTTAACTCCACCGCTCATACAAGCATAATACCAACCGTCAGATTTATCTTTTTTATATAAAATTGTACAAACAGGATACATGTTATCTTTAAGTTTACGCATAGACACTCTCCTTTCTTTACCTGCATATTATATTATATAAATAAGTAAATTAATAAAGTATTGTATGACAATCAACAAAAAAACTATTTCTATTTTATTGTTATTGGACTATAATTATAGTAGCTCAATATGCTTTATGCTGGCGGTGCTGTTATGAGAAAAAAATCAGAAGGGTTTTCAGAAATTTCTTTAATAAAATTTGTTACCGTAATAAATTTAATGTTTGCGGTAGGAGGATTTTATTTTGCCTTGATATCGCGGTCTCAGTCCGTGCTTTTTGACTCAATATATTCTTTTACGTCCAGCTTTTTTATGCTGATGTCATTATATGTTGTTCGGTTGATTAAAAAGGGGGAAGACGAGAATTATCATTTCGGATACGGTTCTTTTGAGTCGCTGTTTATAGTAATACAAACAATGTTTATTCTTACTATGAATTTTGTGCTTGCTTATTTTGCCGTTAAAACATTGTTCTCCGGCGGAGCGCATATCGGCGTTAATGCCGCAACAGTATATACTTCAATATCGGTTATAGTTTGTTCTATTGTATATATTATTCTTAAGAGCGCTTCAAAAAGACATGTTTCTCCCGTTCTATCTGCAGAAGCAAAAAGCTGGTTAAACGATACTATGCTCAGTATTGCCGTTCTGCTTGCTTTTTTAGGAATTATATTTTTGCCTGAGACGCGTTTTGCTTTTATTGTTCCGTATATTGACTCGGGAATGACATTATTATTCATTCTTTTGCTTGTTCCTCAGTTTGTCAGGCAGTTATGGGACAATATACTTGAACTTTTAAACTCTGCGCCGCCTGCCAATATACAACAGGAACTTGATGCCGTGATAAATCCGTTTATTGTAAAACATAATTTGGCAGGTTTTAACGCATATTCAACCAAAAGAGGAAGAACTTTATACGTTGTCGTTCACGTTTATTTAAATAAAAACAGGACTGTAAAAACTATAGACAGAGTACGAAAAAAAATGATCCGCGCCATACGCAAGTATTGGCATTACAGCGAAATAGATATCATTTTTACGTATGATACGACGTGGATTCCGCTTTCTTCCATGAACAATCTGTCTCAAAATATATAACAAATTTAGTATAATGCAGACTGTTGAATCTTACAATCGGAGATAACCTATGATAAAGAAATACTTTCTTGTAATCTTAATTTTGTCGTGTTGCCAAATTACATTGTTTGCCGATACAGTATCAAAAGCATCATATGAAAATTCAATGGAGTTTAAATCAATATATAAAAGAGCCGTTGACGGAATTGCCGAATATCAAATTCAGTTAGCCGATATGTATTATAGAGGCAAAGTAATAGAACAGGATTATAAAAAGGCGTTTGAATGGTATCAGAAAGCGGCAGACCAAGGGCTTGGACAGGCTCAAATTTTTTTAGGCATCATGTATTACAAGGGAGCCGGCGTAGAACAGGATTATAAAAAAGCGTTTGAATGGTACAAAAAACTTGCAGATCAGGGAATGCCGTATGCCCAGTATCTTTTAGGCAATATGTATTATGAAGGAACATTTGTAAAAGCTGATGATAAAGAAGCTATCAAATGGTTTGAAAAAGCCGCCCGGCAGGGCAATCCGCAGGCTCAGGTAAAAATAGGCCTTATGTATTATCTCGGAGACGGCAAGCCTCAAGATAAAAAGAAAGCGCGCATTTTGATTACTAATGCCGCAGAACAAGGCAACAGCGATGCAAAAAGACTGATGCAGGAACTTGAATGGTGAAATATAATTGTTCCGCTTTTATGATGTATAAATAGGTTTCTTTCCGCAGATAATTTTTAATTTGATTAACTAAAATTAAAGAGATAAAATAACAGCAATAAGATCTAAAAATATTACTACAAAGGGAGCTTCATTATGCAAAAATCTTATCTTCAGTCAAAAATCCATTTATTTGTTTTAATGAGTATGCTGGTCTTCTCTTCGACGGGGTTTTGTGCGGCAAAAGAAAACCAACCGGAAGGTTATCCTATTGATTCGGAAGTTTTTACTACGCTTCAGCGGACAGTTGTCCCGGATCCTAAACCTGCGACAGAAATCAATCTCCATGAAGTTTCAAAATACAAAGAATACGGATACGGCAAATGGACGTTCGGCGCTCCCCTTAAATCTGTAATAAGAACAGATATTATGCCTGCCAAGTATGACAGTTCGGCAGTTACTAAAAAAGACAAACTTTTAACTTTTTTTACAATAAGCGATATTCACATTACCGACAAAGAAGCTCCTAATCAGCTGATATATGTCCAGCAGCTTCACGCAAAAAAGGCTATAGGAGCATCATTATATTCGGGAAGCATGCTTTATACAACTCAGGTTTTAGACGCTGCCGTTCAGACTATTAATGCTCTTCATAAAATAAATCCTTTTGATTTCGGAATATCTCTCGGCGACGCTTCTAACAGCACCCAATATAACGAGACGAGATGGTATATAGACGTTCTTGACGGCAAGGTTATTAATCCAAGCTCGGGCGCTAATTTAGGAGCCAAGAAAATTGATTATCAAAAACCTTTTAAAGCTGCAGGACTTGATAAAACAATTCCATGGTACCAGACACTCGGCAATCACGATCATTTTTATGTTGGTTCAATTCCTGTAGACTACGGTATAAGAAAAGATCTCAGACAGTCTTATATAACCGATACAGTTTTTGCAACAGGAGACGTATTAAAAAATCCCGGTTTTATAAACAATAAAGATTTTTATACGGGTTTAATAGACGGTTCTACTCCGTACGGGGATATAAAATTTGCCGGCCCCGTCGCAAATTTTAAAAAACCTCCAAAAGTTGTTGCAGATATGAACCGCCGTTCTCTTTTAAGAACGGAATGGATAAAAGAATTTTTTAACACGACGTCAAATCCTGTCGGACACGGTTTCAATTTAGCAGATGCCGAGAAAGGTTTTGCCTGTTACAGCTTTGTGCCAAAATCAGATATACCCGTAAAAATTATTGTTCTTGATAATACTCAGAATGAAAATGACGGCTCAGCCGATATTCACGGTCACGGTTTTCTTGACCAGGCGCGTTGGGACTGGCTTAAAAAAGAACTTGCAGACGGTGATGCCGCCGGACAGCTTATGATTATTGCCGCGCATATTCCGATAGACGTTGAAGTAACAGGGCCAAGATCAGAAATGGGCTGGTGGGTTGATCCTCAAAATGCGGTAACTCTGCCTAATTTGATTGCCGAACTTCAAAGCCATCCTAATTTGATAATGTGGATTTCAGGACATCGTCATTTAAATACTGTTAAGGCATTCAAATCGCCGGATCCCGTAAAAGCTCCCGAAAAAGGTTTTTGGGAAGTTGAAACATCATCGTTAAGAGATTTTCCTCAGCAGTTGCGTACTTTTGAAATATATCTTAACAGCGACAATACGCTTTCAATCGTTGCAACAAACGTTGATCCGGCTGTAAAAGAAGGAACGCCGGCTTATAAATCTCGTGAATATTCAGTCGCCGCGCAGCAGATACTTGACGCCGATATATCTAATAATAATCCGACTAACGACCCGACAATTATGCCGATGACAGGCGGGTCATATAATGCCCAATTGATTAAACAGTTAACGCCTGAAATGCAGGCAAAATTGAAAAAACTTGTAACAAAGTAGTTTGTGTTGCAGGGGAAAGCTAGTTAATAAAATAGCACTAAAAAGTTTAAGACTCAAATATTTGCAAAGGATTAAATGCTGCAAGCTGCGTTGTATTCGTACATAATAGTTTTTATAAGTTCTCTTACGGAAACTATTTTATCAACCAGATATGCGTTTGCTCCGGCAAATACAAAACCTTCTTTAAGATTGCCTCTTTTTGCATTCGCAAGCGCCATGGAAATGCAATAAGGGGCAGTTTTATAGTTGCAGTTTTTTAAACATTGCCACGGACAGTTGAACGGTTTTTTATATCCTGCGACTATTTTTTTTGTAAAATCATTTATTATAACTCTGCCGGGCAGTCCGACAGGACTTTGTATAATGCCGATATCTTCTTTTTTACAGTTTATGTACGCCTGTTTAAACTCATCACTGGCGTCGCATTCTTTAGTCGCAACAAATCTTGTCGCCATTTTAACGGCGTTTGCGCCTAATTTCATAAATTTACACATATCGGCGCCGGTATAAATACCGCCGGCCGCTATTACGGGAATATCTTTTTTGAATTTATTTCTAAAAGGAATTACCGCCTGAATTACTTCCGGAATTAAACGTTCTAACTTGTTTTGAGGAGCTTCAAGCTCTTCCGGTTTAAATCCTAAATGACCGCCTGCCATAGGCCCTTCAACAACTACTCCGTCGGGAATATCACTGTGATTTTTTTCCCAAAGTTTAAAAACAAGATTTGCGGCTCTTGCGGAAGATACTTTCAATAAAATTTTTGTTTTTATTTTTCCGAGTTTTCTTACAGGATTTTTTAACGGCAGTCCTCCGCCGATAATTATTAAGTCCGCTTTTTCATTTACAGAAATATTTACAAGCTCATCAAAGTTTGAAACGGCAACCATTATATTTACGCCAAGAATTCCTTTTGTTATCGTTTTTGCGCGGCGTATTTCTTCTTTTAACATTTCTTTACTCGCCGTTTTATTATCTATGCCGGGATCGTTATTTAATGCGCATAATCCTACTGACGATATAACTCCTATTGCTCCTTCTTCGGCGACGGCAGAAGCTAAATTTGATTCTGATATGCCGATGCCCATTCCTCCCTGAATAATAGGAAGTTCCGACTGAAGATCGTCTATTTTTAATCCGTTATTTTTAATCATGATAAGTATCCCTTGGCAGTCTGTGCCGGCAAAAAATTTATTTAATTTGTAATGAATTTGCGTATTGAGTCAATTGGCGAAATGCTTTTTGTTTGAAGCATTTTGAATATTGTTATCACCAATAAAATTAAATAATTTAGCTGTTCGAAAGTATACGACACAGAGGGGATACAAAACATTGGTTGCTTTATATCATATTTAATCAACGTGACAGATGTATGATTATAATTTTAAAATCAAAAGTGCTTAATTTTTTGGAATGAAATTATAATAATGACAAAAAACTTTTACTGTAATGTAGCCTACCATTTGTTGAGCAATTAAACAATCTTTTAATCAGTAAAAGTTCTGTAAAATTATCTGCTTGACAAATATATTAGAATATTATAATATATGCGTAAATAAATATAAGGAGACGGCATGAATACATTAAATAAACAGGCGCAAAAGTTTTTGCGGTTTACGGTTTTTTACGTCGTAATTATGCTTTTGAGTTTTAGTTTAAATTCTTATGCGGCGGACGTTAAAACGCTAGTTTCAAAAGTAATGGAAAGAAATTATGATTTAAAGCAGGTTCAGGCTTTTTCGCAGCAGGCCGAGCAGCAAAATAAATTTGCCAAAAGGCAGTTTTATCCGAAAGCTTCGCTTGAAATGTCGCTTGTTCGTTCGGATGATCCCGTATTTTCGTTTGGCTCTTATTTGAGGCAGGAACGTTTTACTGAGGCTAATTTTAAAGTTGACAGTCTCAACCATCCCAGCCCGACTGACGATTTTACGGCTTCGGTATCGTTAGGCGTTCCGATATATACGGCGGGGAAACTTTCTTACGGAGTAAAATCGGCTAAAACTTATATGGCTCAGGCAAACCAGCAGGAAATAATAGTTAAAAAACAGCTTATACTTCAGGTATTGGAACGGTATTTTTCGGCTGTCAGAGATAAAGCCGTAATATCTGCGGCTGTTGAAGCCGAAAAATCGGCTCAGGCTGAAATCAAAGACGCTTCAAACCTTGCTTCGCGCGGAATGGAGCCCGGCGCAGAATATTACGGAGCAGTTGCCGTTAAACATGCTATATCGACAAGGCGTATTGAAGCAGAAAGCGGGTATGACAATGCGGTTTCAGCTCTTGCCGTAATGGCAGGGGAAGATAAAAAATATTTCGCAATAGACGGAGCAATATCTGAAAAAGAATATTCAGTAGCATCTGTTGAAACGCTTATAAATAATGCCGTTAAAGAGCGCAATGATATAAATATAGCAAGGTTGGAACATTCTTCTTTAAAAGATGCGCATGAAGTTGAAAAAAACAATATACTGCCGTCCGTACAGGCTTTCGGAAAAATACAAACAGATTCGTATCAGATGACGTATATGCCGGACCACTATACTATAGGCCTTCAGCTTACGATGAATTTTTTAGATCCAGCACACGGAGCCAAAGTTGATATGATAGAACGTCAATATAAACAGGCTGACGCAAAAATATCGTCTATGGGCGAACAGGCTGTAATAGAAGTTTCAAACGCATATAACAATTATAAAGCATCTCTGAAAGCATTAACAGAAATGAGAAATGCAAAAGATCAGGCTTTAAAATCGGTAAAAATGATGCGCGTTTTGTATAAACAGGGCAGAATTTCCGTAATTGATATGCTTCGCGCGGAAGACCAGCTTTTATCGGTTCAGTCGGCTTTTTATAAAACAGTTTACAATATGAATATGGCTTATGTTTCTCTTATGTCCGTTTCGGGACAGTTGTCGCTTGATACGGTAGACGCTATAAATAATTTAACTGCGGAGGCTCGTTAATGAATTTGATAAATGAAAAAACAGGGATTGCCGGAAGAATAGCCGGAGCTTTTATTAAAACAAGGCTTACGCCTCTTTTAGTTCTTGCCGCTTTATTATTGGGAGTTATAGCGGTTGTAAATCTTCCCAGGGAGGAAGAACCGCAGATTTCAGTTCCTATGTTTGACATATTTGTCCCGTTTCCCGGAGCAAGCGCAAAAGAGGTGGAAGACAGGCTTATAACCCTTGGAGAACGCAAACTTTGGGAAATTTCAGACGTTGAATACGTTTATTCAACAGCCGAAGCAAACGGAGCGATGTTTATAGTTCGTTTTAAAGTCGGCACAAATATGGAAGAAGCGATGACAAGAGTTTTTACGAAAGTTTCTTCAAATAAAGATTTGATGCCGGCAGGAGCTATGGAGCCGATTGTAAAGGCAAGATCAATTGACGACGTTCCTATTCTTGCTTTGACTTTCTGGAACGAAGATGGCGATATCCGTTCTCTGCGCAAAGCAGTAGCTTCAATTCAGCAGGATATAACTTCAATTTCAAATATATCCGAAACGCAGATTATAGGCGGGCACCGCAGACAGTTTAACGTACACGTAATACCGGAACGCATGGCTGAATACAGGCTCGGCGTTCTTCAGATAGCGGGAACAATAGCCTCAACAAATACGCGTCTTCCCGCAGGGCATTATACTAAAGGAAACAATGTTATAAAAGTTGAAACCGATTCTTTTATAAAAAATGCCGGAGATTTGGAAAAAACAGTAGTCGGCGTTTCAAACGGAAGGCCGGTTTTGCTGGGCGACGTTGCAAAAGTAAGCGACTCTGTTGACGAAAGAGAACAGAATGTTTATATGATTGATTCCGCTTCAGGTTCTTTGTTGAAATCAAAGCCGGTAAACGCGGTAACGCTGACGGTGGCAAAAAGAAAAGGCGCAAATGCGACGGTTGTTTCAAATGAAATTTTAAAACGTCTTCAGATTATGGTTCATAATCCGAATTATAATAAACTGCATTATAAAGTAACGAGAAATTACGGAGAAACGGCAAAGGAAAAATCAAACGAATTGCTTTACCACATGCTTTTGGCGACGGTTTCCGTAACGATACTTATAGGGCTTCTTCTGGGAGTAAGGGAAGCACTTGTCGTTTTAGTAGCAATACCTGTAACGCTTGCTCTGACGCTTCTTATTTATTATCTGTTCGGTTATACTCTTAACCGAATAACTTTGTTTGCTTTGATATTTTCTATCGGTATTCTAGTTGACGACGCTATAGTCGTAGTTGAAAATATACACCGCCATTTTATAAAAGATCCGTCTAAACCGGTGTGGAAATCTTCGGTTAAAGCCGTTGACGAAGTTGGAAATCCGACGATACTTGCAACTTTAACCGTTATAGCCGCAATTTTGCCTATGGCTTTTGTTGGCGGACTTATGGGGCCGTACATGATGCCGATACCTGTCGGAGCATCTTTTGCAATGATATTTTCGCTTGCAGTTGCTTTTATAGTAAGCCCGTGGATGTTTTCGCATATACTGGATTTCTGGAAACCGAAAATAACAGACCATGCAAAAAAATCGTCGTCCTGGGCAATATGCGCTTACAGAGGTTTTATGCAGTCGCTTATGACTAACAAAAAAGCGCGTATTTGGTATTTTTCTGTACTCGGAACCGTTATCATTGGCGTTGTTGTTCTTATTCCTTTAAAAGCTGTCCGCATGAAAATGCTCCCGTTTGATAATAAAAGCGAATTTCAGATAATTATAAATATGCCTGAAGGTTCTTCGCTTGAAAATACTAAAAATGCGACGCTTGAAATAGCCGATTATCTTAAAACTCTTTCCGAAGTAAAAAATATTCAGTGTTACGTCGGAACGTCAGGCCCTTATAATTTTAACGGGCTTGTCCGCCATTATTTTTTAAGAAACCGCAGCGATCAGGCGGATATTCAGGTTAATCTTATTCACGCATCGGAACGTTCAAGGCAGAGTCATGAAATAGCAAAAGCCGTCAGAAGCCCTATAGAAGTTATAGGCGCTAAATTCGGAGCAAGAATTCACGTTGCGGAAGTTCCGCCGGGACCGCCTGTTCTTTCAACGCTTGTAATTGAAATTTACGATCAGGACAGCGCCAAACTTGAATATCTTTCTTCGGAAATAATAAAAATGCTTAAAGAAACGGAAGATGTTGTTGATATTGATTCTTATGTTCCGCGCGTTCAGCCTTTGGAAATACTTTACGTTGACCGTCAGAAAGCTGCTTTGAACGGAATAAGTTCTTTTGATATTGCCGCAACAATAAGCGCTGCCGTAAACGGAGCAGATATTGCTCTTGCCCACGTTGAGGGTGAACCGGAACCGGTCAATATAAATCTTCGTCTTGCTCCTGACAGACGTAATCAGGCGTCGGTTTCTTCAATAAATATGGCTGCTCAAAACGGTCAGCTTCTTAGGCTTGGCGCGATGACCCGTATGGAATCTTCAAAACTTGATCTGCCTATATACCATAAAAATATGCAGAAAACCGCTTATGTTATAGCCGAAGTCGCCGGAAAATCAGAAAGTCCCGTCTATGTTATTATGGGCCTTCGTTCAAAAATAGATAAACTTGCCGAAAAAACAGGAATACCGATTCAGCAGTATTTTACGCGCCAGCCGAATGTTCCGGGACAAACGGCGATAAAATGGGACGGAGAATGGCAGGTTACGTATGAAGTTTTCAGAGATATGGGAATAGCTTTTGCAATCGTTATGATTTTAATTTATTTAATACTTGTCGCATGGTTTGAATCATTTTTGATACCGCTTATAATAATGATTCCTATTCCTCTTACTCTTGTCGGAATACTTCCGGCGCATGCAATAAGCCGTTCTTTCTTTACGGCAACGTCAATGATAGGTTTTATAGCCGGAGCCGGAATAGTAGTGCGTAATTCAATCATTCTTGTTGACTTTATACAATTGCGTATGAAAGAGGGAATGTCTTTGAAAGAAGCCGCTATTGAGGCGGGGGCGGTTCGTTTCAAACCGATGTTTTTAACGGCAATGGCTGTTGTTGTAGGAGCAGGCGTAATATTGTTTGACCCTATATTTCAGGGGCTTGCACTTTCTCTTATAACGGGAGAAGTAGCGGCTACGCTTCTTTCGCTTACGACGGTTCCTGTTTTGTATTATGTTTTGAAAAGACGCGAACACGAAAAAAATAAGATATAATAAAAAGGAGAAGAAAATGAATCAGGAAGAAGCTTTAAGAATGACGGCCGGCATTGCAGTTTTGACGGGTCTTGCTCTCGGATATTTTGTAAGCGGCTGGTGGTATTTGTTTGTTGCTTTTGTTGGACTAAATCTTTTACAGTCGGCATTTACGCACTGGTGTCCCGCCATGTATATCTTTGATAAATTGGGAATACACGGTTGCTGCTGTAATAAAAATAAGGGGGAATAACCCATGACTTTTGATGCGGACAAAGACAGTGAACTTTTAAAAGCGCTCGGTAATCCTATACGTTTGAAAATAGTTGCCGGTCTTATGGAACACGACGGGTGCAATGTTTCCAAAATGGTTGATAAACTGGGAATATCCCAGTCTAATGTATCGCAGCATCTTTCTATTTTGAGAAGAGGCGGCGTTTTGAAGGCGACCAGGAAAGGGACGATGACGTGTTTTAGTATTGTGGACAAACGGGTTATTGACATTATCAAAGCCCTTAAGAAATAGGGCTTATAGCGGCTTTAATTTTTCTATTCAATTTTGTATTTTCAAAGCTTATGTACCGTTCGCTCCGCTTTACTTACGTACACTGCACTTTGAAAATACTTCATTTCATTACGAAAACTTAAAGCCTTAAAGGGCAACAGCTTAACGGCACGGCAACGGCTTAAAGACACGACACAAGACAACGGCGAGGGAAAATAAGATGAAAAAGCATGAACATTCAGGCAATCCCCGTAAAACTCTTGAAAATCCAAAAGAAGTGCTTATTAAAGCGGGATTTGAAAAAGGAGCTTTTACTCTGCTTGATATAGGAACAGGTTCAGGATATCTTTCATTGACGGCTGCTGAAATTATGGGAAATACGTCAACAGTTTATGCAATTGACAGTCATGAAGAGACAATTAAAATTTTAGACAGTTACTTGTCTCAAAAAGAAATTAAAAATGTTTTTGCTATAAAAGCCGATGCCGTAAACGAAATTCCAATTAAAAGAGATTCTGTTGATATATGTCTTATGTCTAATGTTGTACACGGATTTGCCGCAAATAATGAAATGGAAAAAGTTTTGCAGAATTTAAGTTCTGTTCTAAAAGACGACGGCAAACTTATAGTTATTGATTTTAATAAAAAAGATACATCTTTCGGCCCGCCTTTGGAAATCAGAGTTAATCCCGACCAGCTTGAAGATATTTTAGAACCTTACGGATATTCACTTGTAAGCAATTTTGATATCGGGGTTAATCAGTATTGTGCTACATTCAAAAAATGTTGTTTACAAGCTAAATGGTGCTAAACTCCTATAGCGGCTTTAATTTTTCTATTCAATTTTGTATTTTCAAAGCTTATGTACCGTTCGCTTTGCTTTACTTACGTACACCGCACTTTGAAAATACTTCATTTCATTACGAAAACTTAAAGCCTTAACGGCAACAGCAAGTCGTAAAATATTTCATATTATAATATAATCATTATTGAAAAAATAATTAATGTGATTAGGGGTTATATGGAAATAAATGCACATTCAGATTTTTTAGTTCATTGGACTGGTAAAGATATAGAAGATGAAAAAATATCTCCAAAGGAAAAAAATAAAAAATATCTAGAACGATTAAAAAATATTCTGCAATATGGTCTGTGGATGAAAAGACCGGGAAAAGAAGAAATTATTAAAATAAATGATAAAAAATTCAAGAAACCTGATATTGCACGTATTTCTTTTACAGAATTAAAACTTTCCATTACAGAAGATCATTCTCATTTATATGGTAAATTGGGAATAGGCGTAAAAAGATATTTTCTTTTTAACAGATTAGGAAGTCCTATTCATTATTGTCAAGCAGATACACATAATTTGTTTTTTGCACCGTATTCAAACTTTTTAGAAAATACACCGGAAATTTTATCTTTTTTTAAACATATGTGTTCTAAGTATAAAAAACGTCCACTGCAATATGATTTATATAATGAATCTGAATGGAGAATTATTTTTTCTGAAAATATAAGAAAACATTTGTTGCAAACCGACAAAAAAAAAGCAGCTAAATTGTTTGTTAATCCTAAAACAATAAACTATTTCAATTCCATAGAAAATAAACCAGAATATTTACTGCCATTAGATTCATGGCTGGGACTTATTATTTATCCGAATCTAGAAGTTAAGAAAAGAGCTATAAAAGATGTTGGAATTAGAAAATTACTAAAAAGAATATCTGCTAGAGGACGACGAAATTCTCCAGAAAAAAATTGTATGCCAATAGAATTAGATTTAGGGGCATGCAAACAATTTTAAAAGGCTATATTATCTATTCTGAATAGCACCCATCGGGCAGAATTTGATGCACTTTTCGCATTTAATACATTTATCTTGGTCTATTTGAGGAAGTTCATAGTTATTCTGTGATATTGCTTTTACAGGGCAAACTTTTATTGCCGGACATCTGTGGTTTTGAGGACATAAATGTTTATCTACGGTTATCATAGTTTTGTCTCCTCTCAGTTTTAAATAATTTGTCTAGGTTCCGATAGCAAAATTTTATATAATTTTTAAATGAATTACTATTTGATTATCATATGTTTGGCTCTTTTTGTAATATTGTCTTACGTGTATACAATTATTGCCGCACGTCATAAAATACCTTCTGTTTTACTTTTAATTCTTACCGGCATAATTACAAAGGCGTCTCTTGAGTTTTTGGGGATTTCATTCACTCCTTCACAGATGTATCTTAATCTTTTCGGCACTATAGGTCTTATTCTTATAGTTCTTGAAGGAAGCGTTGATTTGTCTTTGGACAGAGAAAGTTTACCTATTATAGTGCGCTCTTTTTTAGTTGCAACAGTACTTTTGCTGTTTTCAAGTTTTTCAATTACTTTTCTAATTTCATATTTTCTTAAAGTAAGTTTTATAAATGCGTTTCTGTATTCTATTCCGTTATCCATTATAAGCAGCGCGATAGTTATTCCCGGAGTGGAAGGACTTGATAAAAACAAGAAAGACTTTATGGTTTGCGAGTCTATTTTTTCAGATATTCTTGGGATTATACTTTTTAATATCGCCGTTATGAGCGCAGGCAATAGTTCGGGTTTGGCGGGGCATATTGTATTGAGCAGTATTTTTACCGTAATAATTTCATTCTTAATATCATTTCTGCTTGTATATGCGTTGGTTAAAATAAAATCAGGCGTTAAATTGTTTCCGATAATAGCTATTTTAATTCTCGTTTATTCTATCGGAAAAATTATGCATCTTTCAACTCTGATTATCATATTTGTTTTCGGTTTAACTCTTAGAAATATATTCAATTTTATGAAAGACGAATGGCAACAGAAAATCAACATTTCGTCCGAAGATTACGGTAAAGTATTCAGCGAGTTCAAACTTTTAATACGTGAATCTTCGTTTGTCATAAGAACTTTTTTCTTTATTATTTTCGGATATACGCTTATGATTGAAAATCTTTTGAATACAACGGTGTTGTTTATAGGAACGGCGATTATATTTATCACTTATGCTTTGCGATATTTTAACTTAAGATTTATTTCCCGCCAAAATTTAATGCCGGAACTGCTTATTGCTCCGCGCGGGCTTATTACTATTCTTCTTTATTACAGCATACCCGAATCAAATAAAATAGGTTATTACGGAGAGGGAATAATAGTTTTTACGGTTATAACTACAGGCCTTTTAATGATGTTCGGGCTTATTGTAAATAAAGACAAAAAAATTGAAATTATTGAAACAACATACTAAACAATTCAGTATTTTTTTTGGAATGGTTGCCGTAAAATCAAAAAAAGTATATAATCTTGCGATAGAAAAATCCTTCAATTAAGAAGTTTTGTCTATAAGGGAAAAATCCTAAAAAATATTATGAAAAAACGAAATTCAGCCTCTTTTATTTTTATTATGCTTGGCATGCTGACGGCTTTTGGTCCTTTTGTTACGGATATGTATTTGCCGAGTCTTCCTTCTATGACCGGTTATTTTAAAACAAGCGTTTCAATGGTTCAGCTGGGGCTTACGTTTTCAATGTTTGGAATGGCTTTCGGTCAATTGCTTTTCGGTCCGTTAAGCGATAAATATGGAAGAAGGCGTCCGTTATTAATAGCAATGATTCTTTTTTTAATTTCAACTTTTGCATGTATTTTCGCTCCTGATATACATATTTTTGTAGCTTTAAGGCTTATTCAGGGCATCGGCGCGGCCGGAGGAATAGTAATAGCCCGTTCCGTTGCGGCCGATAAATTTAAAGGCAGAAATCTTACGAAAGCTTTTGCGGTAGTAGGCGCTATAAACGGAATGGCTCCCGTAATTGCTCCTATTACTGGAGGACTTATTCTCGGATTTATCGGGTGGAAAGGAATATTTGCAATATTGTTTATCTGGGGAATAGTACTTACCGCAGTTACGTCAAAATTTAAAGAATCACTGTCAAAAGCCAGAAGATCAAAAGAAAAACTTTCAAAAACGATTAGAATGTTTAAGAATGTTTTAAAAAACAAAGAATTTGTTTTTTATACTTTGCAGATGTTTTTTACGATGGGTATTTTGTTTTCTTATATATCCGCTTCGCCTTTTATTATACAGGAACATTATAAGTTCAGCCCTATCGCATTCAGTTTGTTTTTTGCCGCAAACGCCGCGGCCATCGGAACCGGAGCCGCCATATCTTCAAGATTTAAAAATTATGAAAAGAGTTTAAAAACAGGCAGTACGGGAATGATAATATGCAGTATTTTGCTTTTATGCGTTCTGGCAATTAACGGCTCAATAGTTTTTTTTGAAGGTTTGTTATTTGTTTTATGTTTTATGATGGGGCTTACATTTCCGGTTACTATTTCATTTGCTCTTAACAGCGCAAGAAAACAGTCCGGAACCGCTTCCGCAATACTCGGAGCGTCGGGATTTTTGGCGGGAAGCATAGTTTCACCTATAGTAGGGCTTGGAAATATTTTGATTTCTACCGGTATTGCATTTACGGCAAGTTCTGTTTTTGCCGGATTAAGCGCTTATTTAGCTTCAAGTCAAAGAAAAGAACATAAAACATTGTCATAGTTTTGAATTTAAAATAGAATTTTAAAATTAATTATTTAAGAGGAAACAATGATACAAACATTTTTTGATTTGCTTTTTCATTTTGAACAGTATTTGAATTTTATTGTTCAAAATTTCGGGTTATGGACGTATCTGATTATTTTTTTAGTTATATTCATTGAAACAGGACTTGTGGTTATGCCTTTTCTTCCGGGTGATTCTTTGTTATTTGCGCTGGGAGCTCTTGCCGCCGGAGAGATTCTTCATATATGGAGCCTTCTAATTTTATTATCGGCGGCAGCCGTAATAGGAGACAGCGTAAATTATTTAATCGGCAAATATTTCAGCCATAAAATTTTGGGAAGCAAAACGCTCGGACGGTTTGTTAAGAAGGAATATCTTGAAAAAACTCATAATTTTTATGAAAAATACGGCGGAAAGACAATCATTATCGCAAGATTTGTTCCTATTATAAGAACATTTGCTCCTTTTGTTGCCGGCATCGGCAGCATGAATTATTCTAAATTTATCGCATATAACATTTTAGGCGGTATTTTATGGGTGGCAACGATGGTGTCTGCCGGTTATTTGTTCGGTAACATTCCTTTTATAAAAAATAATTTTACTATTGTCGTTCTTGCGATTATTTTTATATCTATACTTCCCGGAATTATAGCTTTTATAAAATTTAAATTTAAAAAATACAAAAAATAAATCCGGCGGCTAATAAAAATTATATCAGCTTTAATTGTTTTTGTCTGCGGACGTAATATGTCTGTATAACATATCTGCCGTTGCTTTATGAACTTTTGCATTTGGATGTCCGCCGTCAAAAGCTTTATATTTATTGAAAAAATCAGGTATTAAAATATAATCTACGTCGCATTCTTTTATGTTTCCTGGGAAAATAATTACCGTAAGTTTTGAATTGTATTTTTCTGTTATGATTTTTTTCATTTCTTTTATGCTTTCTGATAAATAATTTTTATAAAAAGCTTCATTATGTTTATTGATTAAATTTTCAAATATATTTCTGAATATATAACTTTTTGTAAAAAACAGTTTAACCTTTAAAAAAGGACAATCTGCAATTTTCCAATTTCCGTTTTTATATATCCAGATGTCATTGGCGTAATGTGTAAACAGTCTGAAATTTCTGTATATATGGTCGTCAATAAGAAGATAAAAAAAATGCTTAATTTGAGTGTCAGGCATGATTTTTTCTATTATATTTGAATTTAAAATATTTAACGCGGTATTAGACCCTCTGGAACAAACGCCGCAGTTTAACACTTTTTTTTCAAAGTTCATTAGTTTTGAAAAATAATAGGGCAGAGTTTCATTATGATTGACAGCATCTCCGTAAGTATAAGAACATCCTAAAAAAACATAACCTTCTTTTGAATTATCAGAACCTGTTGTATATCTAAATCCGTTCTTATAAAATCTATCTTCGTTATCCAGATTAATGTTGGTATACGGTATCGTTAAATACGCTTTTTCTTCATCGGAAACAAGATATAGATTTTTCTCATTTATTATATTTTTACTGTATGGCAAGGTGTCTAAGGCAATTTTTTTATCAGGATTTAAACTTATATACAATACAAATTCATATACGGACAAAGTCAAAAATATTGAAAAAAATACAATGAACAGCAGTTTAAAATATTTGGTTTTTATAAATGCCGCGCAAATTAAAAATATTAAACTGCAAGATAAAAAAATAAACGCAAATTCGCAGTTAACAATAAATTGATACGTTATTTTTAATAAATTAAGCATAAATTTTAATCTATAATAACAAATATTTATCTAAAAATGTTAAATTGTGTTTACAAAGCAGACATTGACATTTTAATTAGAAAGATGCAGAATACGCATTAATGAACGTTAGAAGTACAAAATTATGTAAGGAGAAGAGGAAATGAAGAAAGGTTTATGTTTAGGTTTGTTTGCAGTTATTGTTTGCGCTATGGCAGTTTATGCTGAAGGACAGGGATTAGGCGAAAAAGCAAATACCGTAGCCGGTAATGTGCAGAAATCTGCTGATAATACGAGCGCGGCAGTTGTAGCAACTTCAACAGGTGTTGCACAAAAGGCAGAAATGCAGATAAAAAATGCAGAAAAAAAAGCTGAAAAAGCTGAAAAGAAAGCCGCCAAAAAAGTAAAAAAAGCTGAAAAGAAAGCCGAGAAAAAAGCAGAAAAGATAGCTGACGTCAAGAAAGACGTTGCAGCTTCAACAACGACTGTTGTAGAAACAGTTGCTGTAGCTGCGTCAACAAGCGCTGCGGTAGTTAAATAGCAGTTATTGTATAAATTTAAAACTCTGCTTTATTAAATATGATAAAGCAGAGTTTTTTTATTTATACGCTTTATTATGATGAAATAAAATGCTAAAATCAAAACGGTAAGTAAATAAATTATTTGCAGCCGGAGTTGTAATGTTTGCTTTAAAAATATTAAAGAAAATAATCAATTTGTTGCAATCGGATATTTCTCCCGACCAGATAGCATGGGGATTTGCGTTGGGAGCTATTTTAGGACTTGTTCCGGGTATATTTATGAAAAGTTTACTCTTTATCATTATTATGATATTCAGAGTAAATTTAAGTTCGGCTTTTCTGGCGGCTGCATTATTCGCAATTATCGGGTTGGCTATAGATCCGCTGCTTGATAAAATCGGGTATGTCGTTTTGGTAAATTTTGATTTCTTAAATTCATTCTATACATGGTTATATAATCTTCCGATAGTTCCTTTTACAAAATTCAACAACACCGTAGTAATAGGCAGCCTGATAACCGGCATTATTTTAATAATACCGAACGGAATTATCGCAAAAAAAATGCTGGTATATTACAGACAAAATTACAAAGATAAAGTCGCAAATCTAAAAATAATAAAATTTATTGACGCAATAATGGGTATAACGACTGTTATAAATAAAACAAAATGAAATTTATAAGATTGAATTTTATCATTCCTGCGGTAATTGTAATAGCGCTTATAACGGCTTTTAATATTTTGTTTTTTGACATTCTTTTAAAAAAAGCTTTTATTGCGACGGGGGAAATGATTTTCGGCGCTAAAGTTGAAGTTGACAGTCTTAAAACAAGTTTTATTCATTTATCGCTTGAAATGACGGGTTTAAAATGCGCGGACAGGAATGATTATTTTAAAAATGTTATAGATATAGACCAAATAAAATTTCAGGCAAAATTTTCTCCGCTGCTTAGAAAAAAAATAGTAATAGACGAAATGTCTGTCACCGGATTAAAATGGGGGACTGAAAGAAAAACTTCCGGTAAACTTCCGCCTAAAAAAGAAAAGAAATTTGAAAAAAAGAAAAAGAAAGACGGAATGTTTTCCAAATTTTTTGAAGGCGCAAAAAATAAGGCGACATCCGAGTTCAATAACCTGCCTGCTGTTGACGCATTTGCAAAAATAGAAGCCCAAACTAAAAATTTTGACGTAAACAGCCTGATAAATGCGGCAGATTTGCAGTCATTAAACGAAATAAATAAACTTTCAGCCGAAACTGAAGCGAAATACAATAACTATAAAACAAAAATATCTGGATATAAAATAGAAGAAAAAATAGAAGAAACAAAGACTCTTATTAATGATATTTCAAAAACCAAATCATTCGCGTTAAGCGATATTTCAGCATCGGCCGGAAAAATAGAAAAACTTAAAGAAAACAAAAAAGAGCTTGAAAGCATATTAAAAGATTTGAATAACGCAAAAAAAGATTTGACGGAAAGCGTTAACTTTACAAAACAGATTCAGGGAATGATAAATAAGGACATAGACAGTCTCTCTTCAAAAGTTGCTTTGCCCGGACTTGATACTAGAAATATTTCAAGAATATTATTCGGACAGCAGTGGATCAACAGAACGGATAAAATAATTTATTATATGTCTCTTGTCAAAAAATATATGCCTGAGAAAAAAGCCGAAAAAGAAGTAAAGGAAAGACAGAAAGGCAGAGATATTATTTTTAAACAGAAACAGTATCCGGATTTATTAATTTCAAAAATAAATATAACCGGCACGACCGCAAAAAATTCAAAAACTCAGGGAATAAATTTCTCGGGTTTTATAAAAAATATTACTTCTTCGCCGGATATGATAGGCAGTCCTGTTACGCTTGAAATTAAAGGCAATGACGGCAGCCGGTCTCTTCTTGTTGAAGGAATTTTTGACTACAGGGGAAATGCTTCCGATAACATTCTTAAAATTACGCTGAAAGGATTATCAGGCTCCGCTTTGAATATCCCTGACAACGATTATCTGCCTCTGATAAATACGGGGAATATGAATATGTACGGAATATTCAGTTTAAAAGATAATAAATTTTTATGTTCGGCTGATATAAAACTGGCTGATATAAAAGAGAAACAAATTCCTGGAAACGCTGCCATGAAATATATTGTGAAAATTACTAACTCAATAAAATCTTTTTCAGTTTCGGCAAAAGCCGGAGTTAACGATAAAAATGAATCCGAATTTAATATTTCGTCGGATATAGATAAAAAGATTTCCGAAGCCGTTTCAAGCCTTTTTGCTTCACAAATAGCGGAAGTTAAAGAAAAAGCGAGATCTGAAATTAATAAAATGATACAGGAAAAACAAAAGCAGCTTGAAGAAAAACTCGGAGCCGATAAAGATTCTCTTTTAAAGGATATTAATCTAAAAACAAAAACAATATCCGATATAACGGAATCAGTAAATAAATCTGTTTCAAAACCGTTCGGAAAACTGTTTTAAGTCTGCAGTATATCCTCGTAAAACCGGAATAAAACTGTAAACAAATAAATTAAAATGAAAATAATAAAACCGATAATTTCATTAGCTTTTATAATAGGACTTAATTATATGTGCCAGTGGTTTGTCAAAGCCGCGCACGTCAATTTTCCGGCGCCTCTGATAGCCATGATATTATTAAGCGTCCTTATGTATTTTAAAATAATTCCGCTTGAATTCATTGAAAACGGGGCGAATATTTTGCTTGAAAATATAGGTCTGTTTTTTGTTTCGCTTATCGTAGGAGCTTTTGTGTATCTGCCTGTTATAAAAAAAGAGCTTTTTACGGTTTTTGCGATATTTATATTCTCATCGGTTTTTTTGATTATACTTACCGGTCTTACTACTCAGTATTTTTTGTCAAAAAGAGTCTGTAAGGATAAAATGGAGCAGGATAATGACTGAATTGCCGGTAAAAATATTAATCATAGCCGTAACGCTTGTTATTTATAAAATAAGCCTTAAGTTTAAAAAAGTAAAATATATGAACACGATACCGGCTAATATTATATGCGCTTTAATGATTTATCTTTTAATATCGGTTTTTAATATTGATTTTGAAACTTATAATGAGGGCGGAAAATTCTTTACATTTTTACTCGGTCCGGCGGTTGTAACGTTATCAGTGCCTCTTATAAAAAACATAAAAGTTCTTGAAAAAAACTACAGAGTTATACTGTGGTCAGTATGCATAGCTACTTTTTTTGCGATACTTTCGGTTATAGCCGCAGGCTTTATTTTTAAGGCAAACAAGGAAATTATACTTTCAATGGCGGCAAAATGCGTTACTACGGCGGTTGCGATTGAAATAACAAACATAATAGGCGGTAAAGTTGAAATAATCGTTTTGATGACGGCTCTGTCCGGTATTTTCGGCGCGATTTTCGGACATTGGATATTGAAACTGTCCGGAATAAAAAATAATCTGGCAATAGGCGTGACTCTCGGTTTTGTAAGCCATGTTCTTGGAACGGCGAGATGTTACGAGGTCAACAAGCTTCAGGCCGGAGTCAGCAGCGTTACGCTTGTCTTGTCGGGAGTTACGACTGCTCTTTTTGCTCCGCCTATAATAAGATTGATATTTTAAAGGATTAAAAAAATGCATGAAATTATTTCTATCAAAAATGTTTCCGTATCAAGAGGCGGGAAACAGGTTTTAAAAAATATAAATTGGACGACTTATTCCGGTGAAAATTGGGTTCTTATGGGTCAGAACGGCTCCGGCAAGACGACTCTTATAGAAATACTGGTTGGATATTTATGGCCGCAGGAAGGCACTGTATCAATACTTGGAGAGGAATTCGGACATATCAGTCTGCGCGAGTTAAGGGCGAAAGTCGGATATGTTTCTTCATGGATTATGAAAAGGATGCAGCCTTACGTTCTTGTTGAAGACGTTGTGGCGTCAGGAATTGACGGGTCAGTCGGTTTTTTTGAAGACAAATCCGGCAGCATTGTAAATAACGTAAAAGAAAAACTTGATTTTTTTAATTCTTCAGATCTTTTCGGCAGGAAATTCGGAACTCTTTCTTCAGGCCAGCAGTTAAAATGTATATTGGCAAGGGCGATGATAAACAATCCGAAACTGCTTATTCTTGACGAACCCTTTTCTCTTTTAGACGTAGGCACAAGAATTGATATGTATGAACATATAACCGAACTCTGCGCCGAAAATCAGGCTCCGCAAATTATAATGGTTACGCATCATAAAGAGGATATAATTCCTGCGTTTACCCACGGACTTTTAATTAAAGACGGTCAAACCGCCGCTTATGGCAAAAAAGAAGACATATTAAATCAGGATATTTTTTCAAAAGTATTCGGAATAAGCTCGCAGAATTATGAAAAATATTTTTTATAAAAGCGAACAAAAAAATATGTTCAAAAAAACTACGAAATTTTTTATTCTTTCTTTAAGCGTTCTGTTTTTTTTTGCCGGATTGTATTATTCTTACAACTGGTTTACCGGCAATTTCCATACCGTAACAGCAGGCAAGGCATACAGATCAAAACAGCTTAACAAAAAACAATTAGAGCATTATATAAAAAAATATGAAATTAAAAGTATTCTAAATCTGCGCGGAAGCGAGCCGGGCAAAGAATGGTATGAAAATGAAATTTCAGTCAGTAAAGCCTGCGGAGTAAAACATTATGATTTGGAGTTGCCGGCAATGTTTGAACCTGCAGATGAAGATATTGATAATGTAATCAATATTCTAAAATCGGCTCCGAAACCTGTTCTTATCCACTGTTTGGGCGGGGCCGACAGATCGGGACTTGTTTCTGCAATATGGAAAATTGCAATTGATAAAGAACCTAAGCATAAAGCTTCAAAACAACTTTCATTTTTGTACGGGCATATGCCTTTCGGAAAAGCAAGAGCCATGGACAGATGGCTCTTATCGCATGATTTCAATTATGACACAGGTAAAATCACGAAATTAAGATAAAAATTAAATTTCATTTTTTTTAATATAATCAAATATCATTTTTGCAATTTCGTCGTTTGCTTTTGGAGAAGGATGAAAATCTTTAAGCCTATAAGGGGCATAATCAAAATATTGAGGTAAGAATAGAATATTTAATCCTGAATTTTTCAGTTTGATATTCATTGAATTTTCTATTCCCCATACTATAATAAATAATTTTGAGTTATACTTCGTTCTTATAATTTTATCCATTTCTTTTAATGAATCTATCATGTAATCTTCATAAAATGTGCGGTTGATTCTATTGAATAGGTCGAGAAATACGGCGTTAAAAATATAACACTTCGAAAAGAAATTCAATATGAATCCGTACGGTTGATCCGGAGAAATAAAACGCCCGTTTTTATACAGCCAGTCTCTGTTTCCGACATATTGAAAATTTCTTTTCATGCTCTGGTCCATCAGCGTATAAATAAATAATTTAATATTTGAATTTTTTTTAATAAAACTGTCAAAGATATTGCTTTTAAGAATATTTAGTGCGGTATTGCTGCTTCGTCCCTGACAACCGCAATTCAAAACATTAGCTCTAAAATTCATAAGTTTTGAAAAATAATAAGTTAGAGTCTGCGTGTCGCTAAGCAAATTGCCGAAAACAAAAGAACAGCCGAAAAAAACATAACTTTCATTAGAATTTATGTCACATTGAGTATATCTGAATCCATTTTCGTAAGTAGTGTATACCACTCCTTCAAAATTTTTATCGCTAACAGTATAAGTGTCAATTATTTTTTTAAGATTTTTTGCGGATAACGGCTTTATTTCACTGCCTTGAGTGTAATCCGTAAATTTATCGGTATTATTAAAAGTTAATATGAATTCTATGCAAAATAATGAAAATAATAATGAAAATAATAAAAGGAATATTTTTTTATACAAAGATTTTTTTAAAAATACGGCAAGTAAAAAAAATATGAAAGATAATAAAATAAAAGTATATGCGAATTTATACGGAGAAATGAGTAAATAATTGTATATAAATAAAATATAGTGTTTCATCTTAAATTGAATAAATACAAAAGTAATATATAATCCACGACAATCATATAATAAAAATTATAAATGTTCAATATGTTTGTCGGATAAAATATAAAAATATTTTTTATTGAAAAATTTGTCCATATTGTTTATAATAAACATGATATTATTTTTTTCTGTTGTTCAAGTTGAAGCGCTTCCGTTTATACGGTCAAAAATCAGTTTTTTCAGTTGTTTCTAAAATTAATATTAAAATAAGGCGGATTTTTGGTATGAAAAAAGATTTATCTATCCCGGTGATAAAAATCTTTTGCTTTATATAAAAATAAACTTGCGCTAAACAGCGGCAAGGGGGAGGTTTTTTGGTTTTTGACAATAAATATAAAATGACAAAAAAAGTAAAAAACGCTAATTGGAAAGATTGGACCTGGCATATCAGACATTCAATAAAAACACTGAAACAGTTTGAAGAAATAACCGAAATTAAATTTACTCCGGAAGAAAAAACAGTTCTTGAAGAAACAATAAAAAAATTCCCGCTCAGCATTACTCCGTATTATCTTTCTCTGATAGATTTGCAAAATTATAAAACGGATCCCGTATATCTGCAGTCTTTTCCTTCTACAAAAGAACTTAACGTATTGCCGCACGAAATGACTGATCCTTTATCTGAGGATAAAGATTCTCCCGCGCCTTATCTTACTCACAGATATCCGGACAGGGTTTTGCTGCACGTAAGCAATCTGTGTTCAATGTACTGCCGGCACTGTACCAGAAAAAGAAAGGTGGGGGATAAAGATTCAATCCCGTCTTTTGAAGAACTTGAAGAGGCTTTTAAATATATAGAAAAAAACGGAAAGATAAGAGATGTGCTTTTATCCGGCGGCGATCCGTTGATGCTTTCCGACGAATATATTGATAAAATACTTGCAAAAATATCACAAATTTCTCATATTGAAATAATAAGAATCGGTACTAGAACTCCGGTAGTATTACCTTACAGAATAACGCCTAAACTGATAAAAGTTCTCAAAAAATACAGACCTCTTTATATAAACACCCACTTTAATCATCCGAGAGAACTTACGAACTCGTCAAAAAAAGCGCTTGCAATGCTTGCAGACGCAGGTATAGTTCTCGGAAACCAGTCCGTATTGCTTGCCGGAGTAAACGATTGTCCCAGAATAATAAAAACTTTATGCCAAAAACTTGTAAAAAACAGAGTAAGGCCTTATTATCTGTATCAATGCGACCTTTCCGAAGGGCTTACTCATTTTAGAACCCCCGTAAATAAGGGGATTGAAATAATTGAAAGCATGATAGGACATACTTCGGGTTTTGCAAGACCGATTTACGTAATAGATGCGCCCGGCGGGGGCGGAAAAATTCCGGTTGAACCCAACTACATAATTTCATGGGGAGCAAACAAAGTCATACTGAGAAATTATGAGGGAGTTATTACCACATATAAGGAACCGGATTTTTACGAAGCCACTTTTTGCAACAGAGACTGCGTTAACTGTAAACTTCAGCTTAATCTTGAAGAAGCCAATAAATTTTCTACAATAGGTATAGAAAAATTGCTGTCTGATACGGATAAAACCATATCTCTTGTGCCGAGCGTAAATCAGAGAATGAAAAGAAGAAAGAGAAATAAAACAAATGGAAACGGATAAAATAGAAAAAATCAACGGCGCATATATGCAGCACGGTAAAAATAATAACAGAATTTACATAATGAAAGCGTCTTCCGACGCCGAGACTATGATAAAAAACGCTGATGAATTGGCCGTTAAAAAAGGATATTCAAAAATATTTGCAAAAATTCCGAATTCTTTATCGGGGAAATTTTTTAACGCCGGATATGTTAAAGAAGCGTGTGTGCCTGGATACTATAACGGAGCCGAAGACGCAGACTTTGTTTGTAAATATTTTTCAAAAGAACGCTCAAAAGCCGCAAATATTAAAGAAATAAAAACCGTTATCGGACTTGCCGAAAATAAAAAAAATGATGTTTGCTCAAAAGAAAATATTAAATATAAAATAATAATCTGTAATAAAGAAAATTCAATAGAAATGTCCGATATTTATAAAATTGTTTTTACAACGTATCCTTTTCCTATACATGACAGCCGTTATATTGAAAAAACAATGGATGAAAATATAGTATATTTCGGCGCAGTTTATAACGGAAAACTTGCCGCCTTATCTTCTTGTGAAATTGATATTGAATCGCAAAGCGTTGAGATGACGGACTTTGCGACATTACCCGAACATTTGGGAAACGGTATTGCTTTGGCGCTTTTAAAAAAAATGGAACAGGAAATGATAAACAGAAGAATAATTACGGCATATACCATAGCGCGAGCCGAATCAGCCGGTATGAATGTAACTTTTGCCAAAAACGGATATAAATACTGCGGAACATTGGTAAACAACACCAACATTTCCGGTCAAATTGAAAGTATGAACGTATGGGTTAAAAAACTCCGGAGCCTGTAAATTTTTCCGTTGAGAATATATTCAAAATAATTTATAATTCATTTGCATTTTTATCGGAATTATTTAAAAAGGGGGATAAATATGAAAAAAATCTTTTTGTGTGTTTTATTTTGCGCCGCATTTATTTTTACGTTTAAAACACAGGCGCTTGCGCATTGTCAGGTTCCGTGCGGAATTTATGGAGACGAACTTCGTTTTTCAATGATGGAAGAAGATATTTCAACTATTGAAAAATCCGTAAATGAAATTAATAAACTCTCTCAGGTTCCGGGCAATTATAATCAGCTTGTAAGATGGATTAATACAAAAGAAGACCACGCGGATAATATAATGAAAACCGCCGGAGATTATTTTATCGCGCAGAGAGTTCCCGTTCCTCAGGACGCAGACAATAAAGATAAAACTTATTGCTCAAAAATATCGCTTCTTCATAAAATTATTGTATATGCCATGAAAACAAAACAGTCGGCTGATCTTTCCAATGTTGAAAAACTAAAAAATTCAGTCGCTGAATTTAAAAAAATATATTTTGAACAAAAATAAATTTTTAATAATTTTAGAGGTTTAAATAAAACATATTATTTATATCTTGAAAAAAAAGATTTTTTTTTGTAAAATTTCTAAATCGTGATATTTTATTACATGGTAGTAACATTACACTTCATAGTTTGTATAGCTCTTATAGCTATAGTTCTCCTTCAGGCAGGAAAGGGTGGAGGAATGGCTGGTATTTTCGGCGGAGGCGGATCTGATCAGATTTTCAGCGCACCTTCTGGTATGGCATTTATAAAAAAAGTTACGGTTGTTTGTGCGGTTTTGTTTATGTTGACTTCACTTACGTTAACCTTATTGTCATCAAGAATCAGCATGGCATCTGTTATAAATCAGATTCAGAATATTCCCGTAGCGTCTCCTCAACAGCCTAAGTAAGAGGATTGCTGGGGTGGCGGAACTGGCATACGCGCACGCTTGAGGTGCGTGTCCTTAACCGGATACGGGTTCAACTCCCGTCCCCAGCATATGTCAAAAGTTTTGCGGGCGTAGCTCAGTGGTAGAGCGTCTCGTTGCCAACGAGAATGTCGTGGGTTCAAGTCCCATCGCCCGCTTTTGATAATTAATATCCGACGGTAAAAGCTTCATAATCGGCTTTAACGTCGTTTTTTTATTCAACAATTTGCAAATTAACGCAGGTTTTTGTAAATTAAATAATAAATAGCATTTAAAAGGGGCTGTAGCTCAGCTGGGAGAGCGCTTCGTTCGCAACGAAGAGGCCGTCGGTTCAATCCCGATCAGCTCCATTTTTTCTTCGGCTTTTGAATTTTCCTAATGATTAGATACTTTGTTTAAAAATAATAAAAAATTTTGCAAAATAAAAAAACGGAAGGACAAAATATGTCCTCCCGTTTTTTGTTTGGCGTTAAATATTTATTGTTAAAACTTTATGTCTATTCCGCTGTATCCCGTTATGCCGGGCATCGGATAATCGTAACTGATTTGGTATTTTTCATTTGTTATATTATCGCATTTTGCCCATACTGATATATTTTTTGTTATTCTGTAATCAACTCTTAAATTTACTGTGCAGTAATCTTTTAAATAATTTCTGTATTCGTCAAGAGTCGTTGCGACATACGATATATCTGCGTTTACTTTAACCTGCTCCAGCGGCAATACCGTAAGAACATAGTTTATTTTATGCATAGGTTTGTAAGTTAAATCCTTTTTTGTTTTTTTGTCTTCTGCCCTTAAATATGTGTAATTTAATTTGTGTTTTATTATTTTATACATATCGTATCCGATTTCAACTTCATATCCGTACTGTTTTGTTTCTCCGATATTCTGAGCCTGATACTGATAATATACGGGATCGACGAGTATGTTTTGTATAAGGTTATTGGTGTCAATATAAAAACACGTAAATGCGGCGTTAAAGTCTTTTAGAGAGTATTCAACGCCTATGTCGCTTGAAGTTCCCTGTTCGGGTTTTAAATCATGGTTTGGAATATACCACGTATTGTCTCCGTAAATTTGTCCGAACGTAGGGGCATTCCATACTTTGCTTATGTTTGCTGATATTTTTATGGATTCGCTCGCTTTAAATACGGCAGATAAAGCCGGCGTCGCAACATCTGAATAATCCGTATTCATATCGGCTCTTATTACGGGTATTAAAGTAAGTTTGTCTATATTTAATAACGTTTGCATATAAAAAGCCGAATTTTCTCTGTTGCGGTTTACCTGTTCAACGGAGGACATATTATCAAACTGTTTGTAAGTTGTTTTTTCCCATTCCATACCCGTAAAGAAAATTTCTTTATAAACAAACAAAGATTTTAGCCCTACGGTGTCAGTGTAATAAGTATTGTCATAAAAATTCGGAATATCGTAAGCTTTTCTTTTGTTCTGAGAGTTATATCCCGATATTTTTATGTCAAAATCCTGATAACGCGTGTTGTAATCAAGTTTTGAATAGTTGTTGTTTTCAAATTGTTTTGCAGTGTCTGAAGCCCATGACAAAGGACCGGGATTACCGAGATCAGAATCTAAAATCTGTCCTGAAAAAGCAATCTCGGAGTTTTCAGTCGGTTTTACGGCAAAATTTCCGAAAATATTTTTTGAATTATAGAAAGAATTGTTTCTGTATCCGTCGCTTGACAAAAGAGAAGGAGCGACAAGCAGAGATATGTTTTCATCCGCATAGGAGCCTGTAATTCCGGCGTTTATCGTATTAAAAGTCCCGTATGAAAAATACGGATTTACTTTCGGAGTAAAAACATCGGCTTTTTTTGTTATTACGTTTATTACGCCGCCGAAAGCGCCCGTGCCGTACATTGCGCTGCCTGAACCTCTTATTATTTCAACTTTTTCAATCATGCTTGCCGGTATTGAAGCAAAATCGGCTCCGCCGCCGGTTCCTATTTCGTTTATTCTTCTTCCGTCAACAAGAACGAGAGTCTGTCCGGCAGAGGCTCCTCTTATTGAAATTGAGACAGCCTGTCCCAAAGGACCGTAACTTTTAAAAGATATACCCGGTTCGTCTTTCAAAACGTCTCCGAGAGTTTTTGCGTTTTTTTCTTCAATATTTTTACGGGTTATTACGGTTAAATTCGTGCCGAGGTCTTTTAACGGTTCGGCAAATTTTGTAAGAGAAAGAAATACTTCTCCGTTTTCGCTTTGCGCGTCATATTCCTGAGACGCAAAAATCTGCGAGCATAAAGCCATTGTCATAACAAATAAAATAAATTTCTTCATAATTTAATCCTTTTTTAATGATTTTTTGCTGAAATTGAAACGTATAAACGGAATGATATTAAGTGTTGAAAATCATAAACGTACCTCCGAGGGTTTCTAAATTTAACGATCGGTCTCCTGACTCAGAGCTTTGCGATTTTAGATAAATCCTTCCCGCTTTGGCAGTGGAGATATCTGCTTTAAATCAGCTCATCACAGTAGCTGGACTGTATCCGAATTTCACGGATTTCCCGTTCATCGTTATTTATTTTTCACTGAAAACAGGTATTACGACCGGTTTGTTTGACACAGGGTTTGTCTTTACAACCACAGTCGTATTATATACCGTTTCTATATCTTTATAATTTAAAACTTCAGTAGCCGCGCCGCTGCTGAAAATAGTTCCTTTATCCATTAGAATCAAATCGGAACAAAATTCTCCGGCGGCATTTAAATCATGTATTGTCGTTATTATTGTTTTAGAGTATTTTTTGTTTAAAATTCTCAGCAGCCTGAATATTGAAGACTGGCTTCCGATATCAAGATGCGAAGTGGGCTCGTCAAAAGCTATGATATCGGTTTCCTGCGCAAGAGTCTGGGCTATAAGAACTTTTTGTCTTTCTCCGCCCGAAAGTTCAAGAATATTTCTTTCGGCAAACTCTTTTGTTCCGGTAAAATCCATTATTTCTTCAACTTTTTCATAATCGCGTTTTGACGCGTATTTAAAAAAATTCATATGCGGGAATCTTCCGAACATAATGAAATCTTTTACCAAAAAAGGAAAATCAAGCGGCATATTCTGAGGCATAAAAGAAAGCTTTTCGGCAAATATATTTTTTTTAATTTTATAAATATCGGTTCCGTTAAGTAAAATATTGCCTGCGTAAGGTTTTAAAAGTCCGGATAATGATTTTAAAAGAGTTGTTTTTCCGGCTCCGTTTTTACCTATTATGCCGACGAAAGAGCCTTTGATAATGTCAACCGATATGTTTTTTACTACCGGAATTTTATTATATCCGCATGATAAATTTTTAATTTGTATCATAATGCAAATTTCCTGCCGGGTTTTAATAAAAGTATGATAAAGAAAAGTCCGCCGACTATGCTTGTTATTACGCCTACGGGTATTTCAACCGGAGAAAGCAAAGTTCTGCTTAAAGTGTCGCATACGGGAAGAAATACGGCTCCGGCAAGAGCTGACGCAGGAATAAGAACTCTGTGGTCATTGCCTACGAATTTCCTCATTATGTGAGGCATCATAAGTCCCACAAAGCCTATTACTCCGCAGCAGCTTACAGCTGAAGCCGTAATTAATGAGCTTAAAAGAAATATATATTTAACCGTTCTTGCCGTATTTATGCCCAAAGACGAGGCTTTTTGCTCGCCCAGAGTAATAACGTTTATAAGATTTCCGAATAAACAAAGAATAATAATACCTGTAATTATTATTACCGTTACCGGAAGCAGAAGTCTTTCGTCAAAAGAAGATAAATTGCCCATAAGCCACATAAAAGCCGAGAAAAGCTTATCGGAAGAAAGTACGGCAAAAATAAGCATTACCGCCGCTGAAAATATATAACTTGCTACAACGCCCGAAAGTATCATGCTGTTTGAATCAAATCCTTTTTTTATATTTAAAGCGTAAACCAGAAAAATCGCAAGCATTGCTCCGAGAAAGGCAAACAGAGGAACATATATCCAGCCGGCCGCCGCAAGCCCGACGGCAAAAGCTATAGAAGCGCCGAAAGCGCTGCCTCCGGAAATCCCCAGAGTAAACGGATCGGCAAGAGGATTTCTGAGTATCCCCTGGAATATGCAGCCGCTTGCCGAAAGTCCGGCTCCGGCCGCAACGGCCAGAATAAACCGCGGCAGGCGTATGCTGTTTATTATTGTCAGAGTATTTTTATCGGCTTTTAAAAAGAAAGCTTGAATCATCTGTATAAAAGAAATATTTCCGGCTCCGGACATCATCGCAAAAATAAACGCCAGAGCAAGAAAAACAATTATTATTGAAAATTTAAAAATTAATTTAGTTTTCATTTGTAAAATCCGGATATATCGTTTTTAAAATTATTTTTACTCCTTTTAAAAAAGTTAAAGGCGTGGGGGTAAAAATATCGTTCACGTCAAGCATATAAATTCTTTTGTTTTTTACCGCGTTTATGTTTTTTATCCGTTTCCATCTTTGCATTTCTTCATTTGTTATATCGCCCATATTTACAAGTAAAATTATATCGGGATTTTTTATTATTACCGATTCCATGTTTACATTCGGATATCTCATGTCAATATCTTCAAATATATTGGTCGTTCCGAGAAATTTGTTGTAATTGTTTACAAAACTTTTTTTACCGGCCGTAAACAGCGGTTTTGCTCCGACTTCCCAGAATATTTTTTCGTTTTTTTTATTTTTCATATCTGCCGTTATTTTATCCATTTCTTTTTTTACTCTTTCTATTATAACGTCTGCGGTTTCTTTTTTGCCTACATAAGAACCCAAATTTTTAAAATTGTCGCATATTTCTTCAAAATTTCTTACGGTATTCATAACGTAAATTTTGCATCCGAGCCTCTGCATTTTTTCTATTGCGGATTTATTGTTTCCTTCCTTTGTTGATATGATCAAATCCGGTCTTAAAGAAATTATTTTTTCAATGTTGGGTTCCAAAAGCGTCCCTATGTTTTCTTTTTCCGTGGTTCCTTTCGGACAGTATACGGTTATCGCTTTGACGTTTTCTTCAAGTCCGAGTTCATAAAGGCTGGTTGTGACCGAAGGGGCAAGCGATATTATTCTTTTATATTCGCAGTATGCGTTTGCCGTTATAAAAAGAAAAATAAAAAAAATAAACAGTTTGTTCATCAGAATTCTATGCCTTCTTTCGCCTGAATGCCTTTTGAGTAAGGATGTTTTATTTCAAGAACTTCGCTTACAAGATCCGCCGTTTCAATAAGTTCTTTTGAAGCGCCTCTGCCGGTTATCATTACGGTTGATTTTTGAGCAAGCTTTTTTACAGTCTCAATGAGCGTTTGATCTTCAATAAAACCGTCTCTTACGGCTATGTTAAATTCTTCAAGAACTATAAGATCGTAAAAGTTGTTTTTCAGTATTTCTTCAATTTTGCTTAAAGCTATATAACATTCGTGTCTTGCGTCCTGTTTTGAAACGTCTTTAAAACAAAAGGGATGTTTTTTAGCGTATGAAAAAAAATCAAGCCCTTCAAGTTTCGCAAGTATTTTTTGTTCTCCGTAAAAATCTTCGCCCTTGAAAAGCTGTATCAAACAAACTTTTTGTTTGTGTCCCAAAGCGCGTACTATCTGACCTATTGAAGACGTAGTTTTGCCTTTACCGTTTCCGGTTAATACTATTATCATACAATCCTCCGCGCAGACTGATCATATTTAAAAAATAAAAAAACCGCCTTTCAAAAGAAAGACGGTTTATAAATGTTGAAAATATAAAACTCTCTCCCTAGAAAGAAACTGCAAAAAGATAAATAAATAGACCGGGCTTACATATAAAATATGCTTACCGTTGCTGGGCAGCGTCCGAATTACGGAACTTCCTTTTATTTATCTGTAAAACTTAAAAGAACATTGGGCCTGGTAGGACTTGAACCTACGACCATTCGATTATGAGTCGAGTGCTCTAACCAACTGAGCTACAGGCCCTTTAAAAAACAGTGGAAAAATTATACTTAAAACTTAATTTTAAGTCAAATATTTAATAAAAAACAACAAATTAAAAACTTCTTTCACGACGGGGAAAGAATCTTTTATTTTTATGTTTCGAAAAATTTCTTTTTTCAAAATGCTGCGTCAGCGTCAATTTTTGTTTCATTCTGGCGTTTCTGTCTTTTTCAATAAAAATCGGATTGCCCGCCGAATCTTTTTCACAGTAATACATCATTGTTGAATAAGTTGACGGAGCCGGCGTAAAGACCTGAACCTGTTCGGGCGTAAATTTTAACTGCTTTTTTATGAAAGCCGCAAGATTTTGAGTGTCTTTAAGAGAACAGCCGGGATGGTCAACCATAAAATAACACGTCATATACTGGTCAGTGTTTTCATTTGCGGCGTTAAACATTTTTATAAATTCAATAAAAGTTTCCTGTTTTGGTTTATTCATTGCGGCAAGGACTTTTTCTTCTGTATGTTCCGGCGCTATTTTCAACTGCCCCGATATATTATTCGCGGATATATGTTTTAAATATTTTTCTCCGTTGTTTTTATCTTTTACTATCATATCGTGTCTGAGACCGGATGATACGAAAACCTTTTTTATTTTTTCATTTTCTTTAATTTTATTTAACAAATTTATCTGTAAATCATGTGAGAAAACAAGATTTTCACATATTTCCGGGTACAGACATTTTTTGTTTTTGCAGCTTCCGGCAATTGTGCGGATTTTGCACGACAATCCGTACATATTTCCCGTAGGTCCGCCGACGTCCGATATATATCCTTTAAAATCAGTCATTTTCGTTAAATTTTCTATTTCGTTTAATATTGATTTCTCGCTTCTTGAAATTACGTTTTTGCCCTGATGGACGGCAATTGCGCAAAAATTGCATTCGCCGCAGCATCCTCTGTGAGATATTACTGAAAATTTTATTGTATCCTGGGATTTTACAGCGCCTGATTTTAGATAATAAGGATGCACCTGTCTTGTAAATTCCATATCGGATATTTCATCCAGTTCTTCCTGAGTCAGAACATCTTGGGTTTGATTGTGAATTAAATAACGGGTATCATGCCGCTGATACATGTTTTTATCCTGATTTTCATAAAAAAGTTTAAACATTTTCGCAAATTCATCTTTTGAAGCGACACAGTCTTCGTATGACGGAAGTTCAAGAGAATTATCCGGTTTTTCTTTTGAAATATAACAAAGTCCTTTTATGCTTTTGTAATCAAGATTATTTTTTAATTTGCCGGCCAGTTCCAATGTTGTTTTTTCGCCCATTCCGTAGATAAGAATGTCGGCTTTGGCGTCAAATAGAAGAGATCTTCTGAGTTTGTTATCTTTTAAGTCAAAATGTGTTATTCTTCTAAGACTTGCCTCTACTCCGCCGAGAACGACCGGTTTTGTATTTTTAAAGTATCTTCTTATTAAATTTGTATAAACCATGCAGGCTCTGTCGGGACGTTTGTTATTTATTCCGCCGGGAGTTAAATCGTCTTCGTTTCTGAATTTTCCGGTAGCGGTGTAATTTGCCACAAGAGAATCCATGGCGCCTGCGGTGACCGCCCAGAAGAGTTCCGGTTCTCCGAGTCTTGATATTTCGTCTGAATTTATATCTGGTTGCGCTATAATCGCTGTTTTATAACCGTATTTTGACAGATAATTGCCTATTACCGCCGCTCCGTTGAAGGGGGAATCAACATAGGTGTCGCCGGATAAGATTATTATGTCCGGTTTTGTCCATTTAAGTTTGATAATTTCTTCTTTTGTTGTAGGAATCATTCTTTATTCATTCTATCAAAAAAATACTGCTAGGGCTAATTTTTAATATTATATTGACATAAATACAGATGTATGATATAATACAAAAGAATTAGATTTTCTTAATACGGGGTGTTTATGAAAGAATTAACTGAAAAACAAAGAAAAGTTCTTAATTTTATCAACGAATTTTACGCGGATAACGCAATGATGCCTACTGTCAGGGAAATAGCGGGTCATTTTAAATTATCAATAGGCTCAATACAGCAGCATTTAAACAGTCTTCAGACAAAAGGCTATCTTACAAAAAGAGACTCAATATCAAGAGGGATTGATTTTCCCAACAGACAGAATTTTACTCCGGTTGCGGTACTCGGCAGCGTTCATGCAGGTACGTTTTTGGAACAAATTGAAGACGCCAGCGACTATGTTTATATAAATACAAACGTTACTAGAAACAGAAAATGTTTTGCTTTAAAAGTCAAAGGCGACAGCATGGAGCCTTCCGGCATATTTGAAGGCGATACGATAGTCGTTTCAAAAGAAGACAAACCTTATAACGGAGACGTCGTAGTAGCTCTTGTAGACGGAGAATCGGCGGTTAAATTATTTTATAAGGAAAACGGCAGAATATTTTTAAAATCTTCAAATCCGAAATATCCGGTAATTACATCGGATAATATTGAAATAGTCGGCAAATTAATATATCTTGTAAGAGAATATAAAGGATGAATATAAACATGTTATTTTATTTATTGTTTTTTGCGGATATTTTAATTGCCGTAATCGTCGGTGTTTTTACGAATTTTATTTTTGGTTTAATAACGGGATTTGTGTTGTTGTTTATAAACGGAATAACTTTTTATTTTATACAAAAAATACTGAAAATCGGAAAACAAACATATGAAAACAGAAAATAATTATAAAAAATACAAATATCTCTTTTTAACATCAACATTTGCCGGTGTAGCAGGTCTTTATATCGCTTACAAATTTCATTCCGAAACCGCAAAATACGTATCTTATGCGTTATTTGCGATATGGCTTATTCTTGCCTTGTACGTAAGATATCTCATAATCAGAGATAAAAAAAATATTCAAAAATAACATATTTAAAGAGCAGCAAAATATGTTAAAATGACATAATCTTAATTTTATGTAACATTTTAACTGTTTTTGCCGTCAAAATACTTTAATACTTTCTTGAGGGTAATATATGAATTTAGCGGGTTTGTCAATTAAAAGACCTACGTTTGTATTTTCAATATTGGTGTCAATGATTATTGTCGGACTTATTTTCTTTGAAAGAATACCTGTAAGATTATTTCCCGACGTTGAAATGCCTTTTGTCGTGGTTGATATAAGATATGACGGAGCCGGACCAGAAGAAATTGAAAGAAGAGTTTCAAGAAGAGTTGAAAATACCGTAAGCCCTATTTCCGGGATAAAACATATTTCTTCAATAAGCCAGGAAGGACAGTCAATGACGACAATAGAATTTGTGTTGTCAAAAAATCCGGAAACCGCCCTTCAGGAAGTTAAAGACAAAGTAGCCGAAATAAGAAGAGGATTCCCGGACGAAATAGACGAGCCTGTTATTTACAGAATGGATCCCGATTCGGAACCTATAATGACGGTAAGTTTAAACGCCAATCTGTCTCCGAAAGATATATACGATTTAGGAGATGAAATATTCAGAAAAGAACTATTCAGAGTAGACGGCGTTTCAAAAATACTGATGATAGGCGGCACAAGAAGGGAACTTCAGGTCAGGGCCGACCTTGATAAACTCAAACAATACGATCTTACCCTTACCGATATTACAAACGCGATCAAATCAAACAGTTCAAATATTCCGATAGGCAAATTTTCAAACCGGAATGAGGATATATCGTACAGGAGTATCGGAGAATTCAGAAGCGTTGATAAAATAAAAGACGTTAATCTTAATTTTTTAGGCAATGACGTTTCTGTCCCTATTAGTTATGTAGCCGAAGTTAAAGACACGGTGCAGGACAGAAGAACAAAAGGCAGAATAACAGTAAGAAACGGTGATATGATTCAGAGTAAAAATTCGCTCCTGTTAAGAATATACAAGCAGTCCAAATCAAACGACGTAAAAATATCAGACGGAATACAAAAAAAAATACGAGAACTTAACGCGGAATATTCAAATACTGCCGGAAATCCGGTTCTTGAAGTTGTCAGCGATAACGCAAGAGCCATAAGAGAAAATATTAAAGACGTTAAAAATACTATTTATGAAGGAATATTTCTTGCTATAGTAGTCGTTTATTTCTTTTTAGGCAGCTGGCGTTCCACATTTATCACCGCTTTGGCTCTTCCAAACAGCCTGATAGGTTCTTTTATTTTTATGTATATTTTCGGATTCAGCGTAAATATTATTTCTCTTTTGTCTTTGTCTCTTGCCGTCGGGCTTTTGATAGACGACGCCATAGTTGTGAGAGAAAATATTTTCAGGCATGTTGAGGAAGGAGAGGAACCTATAATTGCGGCGCGCAAAGGCACTGACGAAGTTGCGCTTGCCGTAATAGCTACTACCAGTTCCGTTATAGCCGTATTTCTGCCGGTTGGTTTTTTAAGCGGAGTGGTCGGACAGTTTTTTAAAGAATTCGGGCTTGTCGTTGTTTTTGCCATGATTATTTCTCTTATGGACGCTCTGACTATCGCGCCTATGCTTTCCGCGTATATGATACCCGGCAGAGGACAGGAAAATAAAAAAAATAAATTTATTTTGTTAGTTTCAAATATAATAAGAAAATTAACCGTTGACTGGTTTGAAAAAGTATACTCCTTTGTATCAAAAATTTACGTTTTAAGCATAAAAACAATAATAACTCATAAAATAAAAACCATATTTACCGTGATTTTGATATGTTTTTTGTCTTTCATATTGTTAAAACATATTCCGGTAGCTTTTATATCAAACGCCGAAATGGGTGAATTTAATATTGCGGTTGAAGCGGTTCCGAAGACATCAATAGACCGAATGGACAAATATACTTCCGATATTGAGAATATCGTTATGCAAAATAATAACGTTTCTTTTGTAGTAAGCGCAATAGGTTCAAGCGTTGAACCCAATACGTCAAATGTTTTTGTAAAACTTATTCCTTCCGGAGAAAGAAAAAAGAAAACCAGCGATATAAAAAAAGAAATAAGAACGGCTTTAAAGAAAAAATTCGGAGCTGAATTAAAATTTTCTCTTAATGACAATATGGGGCTTAACAGCCAGCGTCCTTTTTTGCTTCATTTATACGGAGACGATATAAACAGGCTTACCGAAAGAGCCGACGTTCTTATTGAAAAATTTAAAAATATAAAAGGACTTGTTGATCTGAGAACAAATTATGTATCCGGTAAACCCGAGATACAGATAACTCTTGATTCGGAAAAAATGAAAGCTTTCGGCGTAAATTCCGTTGATGCCGGCAACGAACTCAGGGCTATGGTTGAAGGAACCACTCCCGCCGTTTACAGACAGGATACTCTTGAATACGACATAAGAGTCCGTTTAGACGAAAAACAAAGAAACATAAGAAACGCTTATGACAGACTCTACGTAAAAAACAGAAACGGCAAACTTGTAAAACTAAAAAATATAGCGACTTTTAAAGAGGCAGAAGGCCCAAATAAAATTTTCAGACGCGACAGATCAAGATATATTTCCATTGAGGCAAACCTTGAGCCGGATGTTACTATTACTCAGGTTCAAAAGGCCACAAAAGAGATAATAGAAGAAAATATGCGTCAGGAAAAAGAAAAGTGGAATAAAATTAAATATTTTTATGCCGGCAACGCGGAAGACATGAAAGAATTATTCAGCAATATGATAATGGCCGGAATTTTATCTCTCATATTTATTTATATGGTGCTTGCAAGTTTATACGAGTCGGTAATAACTCCGTTTACCATAATGGCGGCGCTGCCGCTGTCAATAATAGGAGGATTATTTGCATTATTTATTACAAGAGAAACCATAAATATGTTTACGATGATAGGTTTTATAATGCTTTTAGGCATCGTCGCTAAAAATTCAATACTTCTTGTAGATTATATACAGCAGCTTATGCGTAGAGGCAGAAATATAAAGGATGCCATAGTTGAGGCCGGCAAAGTCAGATTAAGACCGATCTTAATGACTTCGTTTGCTCTTTCAGCCGGTATGCTTCCCACGGCTTTGGGTCTTACAGAATCCGGCTCTTTCAGAAAAGGCATGGGAATAGTCGTTATAGGCGGAATCATAAGTTCAACTGTTCTGACTCTGTTAATAATTCCGGCAATTTTTGAATATATGATGACTTTCAGAATGTGGCTCAGGAAAATTTTGGGAAGGCCGCCGCTTAGAACGATAGATAAAGAAACGCAATTAAACTAAAAAAATATTATAATATAAGCCGCATAATAAAAATAATGAATTTAATTTTGCGGTTTGCAAAATGTATGTGCGGAGGGAATAATGTTCGGATTGGGATTTCAGGAAATTTTATTGCTGTTTTTGTTGGCCTTGTTATTGTTCGGAGCAAAAAAACTGCCGCAGATAGGAAAATCTTTGGGAAATGCCATTAAAGAATTTAAAGACGCGTTTGACGGCAAAGCCAAAGACGATAAAACCGACGAAAAAAAGGATTTAAACGAAAAAAACGATGACGGCAACAAATAAACAAACTATAATATCGCATCTTGAAGATTTAAGATGGGTTTTTATAAGAGCAGTCGTTTATTTAACGGCGGCCTGCGTAATATCTTTCTTTTTTGCGGAACAAATTATAGAAATTATAAAACTTCCGGCAAAAGACGTGATTACTAATTTTTTCATATTAAAACCTACGGATTCGGTTGTTATTTATATGAAAACAATATTGTACGGCGGTTTTGTAATAGCTTTTCTGCCGATAATATACGAGTTTGTAAATTTTATAAAACCGGCGCTGCAGAAAGAACAGATTAGTTTTGTTTTGAAATGGACGGCGTTTTCGGTTATTTTATTTTTAGCCGGAACTTTATTCGCGTATTTTCTTATTTTGCCTGTTGCCGTTAAATTTTTAACGGATTTGGCTCAAACTCTTACAGCTTCAAGCATGCAGGTATCGTTTAATGCTTATATTTCATTTGTTCTTATGCTTTTATTGTGCGGAGGAATAATTTTTCAAATTCCTCTTTTATGCGCCGCTTTGACGATTTTAAACATAATTTCTCCGTTTGTTTTAAGAAAGTTCAGAAAAGAAATGTTTTTCGGGTTATGTGTTTTTGCCGCCGTGATTACTCCTACTACCGATGTTTTCAGCATGGCCTTATTCGTCGCGCCTATGATTGTTTTGTATGAATTGGGAATAATAATATCCGATGTGATATATAAACGTAAAAAATCAGAAACAGAGATGCTTTATGACGGAGGCAAATATGATTAAAAAAATTACGGGATTATTGTCGCAAAATTATACGAGAAAAAGTTTCTTAAAGATTTTTGCGGCGGCTTTATCGGCGGTTTTATTTTCAACGATGAAAACTAAAAAAATATTTGCGGCCGGAACTAAAAAAATAAATCCGAGACCAGGCAGAAAAATATCAACGAATTACGACCTTGTCTCCGTTCAGGGAGACAATATTCCGTTGATGGCGAAAAAACTTATTGACGAGCTTGGGGGCATCCAGAAGTTTGTAAAAAAAGGAGACGTCGTAGTAGTTAAACCTAATATGGGATGGAACAGAACACCCGAATATGCGGCAAATACAAATCCGGAATTGGTGGCCGCCGTTGTAAAAATATGTCTGGAAGCCGGAGCAAAAAGGGTAAACGTATTTGACAATACATGCAACGAAGAAAAGATGTGTTACAAAAATTCCGGCGTAGAACAAGCGGCTAAAAAAGCCGGAGCCAATGTTTATTTTATGGATTCTTTCAGATATTTATCCGGAAATTTTCCGGAAGGTTCGTCCATGGACGATTATCCGGTTTACGCCGATGCGGTAAACTGCGATTGTTTTATAAATATGCCGATAGCAAAAACGCATGGACTTGCCGGATTAACGCTTTCAATGAAAAACCTTATGGGAGTATGCGGAGGCAACCGTTCAACAATGCATTGGAATATAGATAAAAAACTTGCCGAAATGCTGGCTTTTATAAAACCGGATTTGAATATTATCGACGGATACAGGATATTGACCGCAAACGGTCCCAGAGGCGGAAATTTGTCGGACGTAAAAAAAATGTCAACGGTTATAGCCTCAACTGATGCCGTTCTTGCCGATGCTTATGCAGCAAAACATTTATTTGATATGAACCCCAAAGATATTTCACATATAAATTTTGCCGCCGAAACAGGACTCGGAAATATAAATATTAATTCGGCAAAAATTAAAAAGATTAAAATATAAATCAGAAGCTGAGAAACTTGGCAGTTTGGAAACTTGGTAAAAAGATGAAAATAAAGACGATAAAAAGAATAACCCAAAGTTTTATATTTGTCTTAATATGTCTGGCGTTTTGGTATTTGAGATATCCTCTGATCGGTTGGTTTAATCCGGTATATTTTTTTCAACTTTCGCCTCTTGCGGCGGCAGTCTCGTTTTTTTTGATGCCGCTTCTTCTGATATCGGCCGGCTTGATAATTTTTACTTTTATATTCGGAAGAATTTTTTGCGGATGGATATGCCCGTACGGAACGATTATGGACGCAATTTCTTTTTTCTTGAATTTTTTTAAAAAGTATAACGAAAATTCTCCCAAACCTTTAAAATCAAAATATTTTTTGCTTGCAGTTTTAATAATCCTTTCTTTTTTCGGATTTCAATTAATTTATTTGTTTGAACCGGTAACTGTTTTTGCCAGAGCTTTTTATTTTACGATTTATTCTTTTAAAAATAATCTTCTTACGGATTTATTTTATAAACTCATGTCCGCAAATCCCGGAGCGGTCGTTGAGGGCATTTACAGCGTATTTAAAAGTTCAATAATAGAAAACAGGCATGTTGTTTTTAATAACAGCCTGATAACTTTTATTTTTTTTGCGGTTCCGCTGTTTTTCGTTTTTTTCAAAAGAAGATTCTGGTGCAGATATATATGTCCGCTGGGCGCATGTCTTGCGGCGGTTGCAAAATTTTCTTTATTGAAAAGAAACAGCGGTATTTGTTCGTCAGGATGTTCCGGATGCGTTTCTCAATGCAGGATGAATGCGATAAAAAAAGATAATTCTTATGTGCCCCAGGAATGCATAGTATGCGGAGACTGCGTGAATATTCCGTGCGGTAAAAAATCAAAATTTACTTTTTCGTTTCCTTTTAAAATACAAAGCGAAAAAAATGCGTACGGCGCAGGCGTTACAAGAAAAGATTTTATTTTATGGTCTGCCGCAGCCGTTACTTTATTTTTTTCAAAGAAAGTTTTTGCAAAAGAGCAAAGAAACGTAATAAGGCCGCCGGGTTCTTTAGAAGAGGATTTATTTAAACAAAAGTGCATACGCTGCGGAAATTGCATAAAAGTGTGCGTTACAAACGGGCTTCAGCCGGTTTTATTTGAAACCGGACTGGACGGCGTTTGGACTCCGAAACTTGACGCAAATACCGGATACTGCGAATATGAATGCGTATTGTGCGGAGAAGTTTGTCCTACGCAGGCAATAGAAAAATTATCGGAATCTCTTAAAAAAGAAACAAAAATAGGCATAGCCAAAATTCAAAAAGACATATGCGTTCCATGGAGAGACGGATTAGAATGCCTTGTTTGCGAAGAACACTGCCCGGTTGCTTCAAAAGCGATAAAACTTCAAAAAATCACTGTAAACGGAAATGAAGTTCAAGCTCCTTACATAGAAGAAGAACTCTGCGTCGGCTGTTCTATATGCGAAAATAAGTGTCCGGCATCAAACAATAATAAAAAAGGAATTGTTATTGAACCTATTTGACATTGATATATTAACTGTTTATAATAAATACAATATGCGGCAATAGTTATTGGAGATTATTGTCTTTTTTTTGTTAAAATATTTTAAAATAAGGAAAAAATTATGATAATACTTACGGGCGGCGCCGGTTTTATAGGAAGTTGTTTCCTTTGGAAACTTAATCGTGAGAAAATTGACGATGTTTTAGTGGTTGATCATCTTGACGAAAGCGAAAAATGGAAAAACCTGGTAGGTAAAAAATACAGGGATTACATGCAGAAACAAACCTTTCTTGATTTGATCAAGGAAGGAAAAATTCAAAAACCCGAAGCCGTAATTCATCTCGGAGCATGCAGTTCAACTACGCTTACCGATGCAAATTATTACGTTTATAACAATTTTGAATATTCAAAAACTCTTGCTTTATGGGCAATGGAGTTAAAAGTTCCCTTTATATACGCTTCATCCGCGGCTACGTACGGAGACGGAGAAAACGGATACGACGATAAGTCGGATCTTGACAAACTTGCCCCGCTAAATATGTACGGTTATTCAAAACATATGTTTGATTTGTGGCTTTTAAGAAATAAACATATTGATAAAACGACAGGAATAAAATTTTTCAACGTGTTCGGACCTAACGAATATCACAAAGGTTCAATGAAAAGCGTAATTTGCAAAAGTTATGATGATGTCGCAAAGAAAGGATTGATGAAACTTTTTAAGTCATATAAAGAAGAATTCGGACACGGCGACCAACAGAGAGATTTTATATATATAAAAGACGCAGTTGAAGTAATGTGGTTTTTAATGAACAATCCTAAAAAAACGGGTATTTATAATTTGGGAACAGGCAAAGCAAGAAGCTGGAATGATATTGCAAACGCGATGTTTTCGGCTGTCGGCAGGAAATCAAACATTGAATATATAGAAATGCCGGATATCCTTAAGGAAAAATACCAGTATTTTACTCAGGCGGAGATGTCAAAAATAAAAGAAGCCGGATGCAAACATAAGTTTTTGTCTTTGGAAGATTCCGTAAAAGATTATTGTTCATATTTAAAGAATAAATCATATTTATAAAATTTATTAATATGTTCCGCGAAAACAGGAGAACAAAAAAATGCAAGACAAATTACTTTCAATGATACCGGCTCTGCAGAAACAGGCCGTATTGGTTGTCGGAGATACGATGGTTGATAAGTTTATATGGGGGAAAGTTTCAAGAATTTCTCCCGAAGCTCCGGTTCCAGTCGTTGAAGTTTCAAACGATACCGAGACTCTGGGCGGCGCAGGAAACGTCGCAAGCAACATAACGTCGCTTGGCGCGACGGCATATTTAATTACCGTTATAGGGGACGACGTTAACGGATTAAATATGAAAAAAATGCTGGACGAAAAAAACATAAATCATGATTTTGTGGTTGTAGACAAAAACAGACCGACCACCATTAAAACAAGAATAATAGCTTCACATCAGCAGGTTGTCAGAGTCGACAGAGAAGTTAAGGGAACTTTTTCTCCTTCAACGGAAGATGCGATTATCAAAAATATAGAAACGGTAATTCCAAAAGTAGGCGGAATAATAATTTCTGATTACGCAAAAGGCATAGTCGTTCCGAAAGTTTTAAAGAAAATAATTGCTATCGCAAAAAAAAGAAATATACCGGTAACTGTTGATCCGAAAGTTGAAAATTTCAGACAGTATAAATACATAACATGCATGACTCCCAATACAAAAGAAGCTACCGAAGGCATGAATGCAAAAAATATAAATACGGATGAAGATATAGCGGTACTGGGCAAAAGAATACTTAAACTTTTAAAATCGGAATCGGTGCTTATCACGAGAGGCGAGAAGGGAATGACTCTGATAGAAAAAGACAATAAAATAACGCACATACCGACAAGAGCTAAAGAAGTTTACGACGTAACCGGCGCAGGCGATACTGTTATAGCCACAATGACGCTGGCTCTGTCGGCTAAGTTTAATTTTGTTTCTGCCGCCGAAATTGCCAATTTTGCTGCCGGACTTGTAGTCGCAAAAGTCGGAACGGCCACAATAACGGCTCAGGAATTGAGAGAAAATATAAAGGATTTTTACAGAAAAAAATGAAAACGGCTGTTATAATTCCGGCAAGATACGCTTCAACCAGATTTCCGGGCAAACCTTTAGTTTTGATTCAAGGAAAGCCTTTGATTCTGCATGTCGCGGGAAAAGTTTCAAAATGCAAAGGCGTTGACGGCGTATTTGTCGCTACAGACGACAAAAGAATATTTGACGCCGTAAAACAGGCGGGTTTTAACGTTTATATGACGCCGGTAAATTTAAAAAGCGGAACGGACAGAGTCGCTTTTGTCGCAGGTAAATATTTAAAAAAATTTGATGTTTTTATAAACGTTCAGGGCGACGAGCCTTTAATAGACAAAAAACTTGTTGAAAAGATGGTTGACCGGTTTAAAAAAGACAGAACCGTTGAATATTTAACGGCGGCTTATAAGATGAAACCTTCAGATGATATAAACAATCCTAATACGGTAAAAGTTGTTTTTGACCGCGATATGAACGCGATTTATTTTTCAAGATATCCCATACCGTATTTGAGGGATAAAAATGCCAAAACGGATTATTATAAACACATAGGCGTTTACGGATACAGACGCAAATTCGTTTTAAATTTTGCAAAAACAAAACAAACTACTTTGGAAAATGCCGAATCATTGGAACAGTTAAGGGCTTTGGAAAACGGTAAAAAAATAAAAATAATACTTTCAACAAAAGATTTAAAAGACGTTAACGTGCCGGATGATATAAAACAAGTTGAAAGTTTATTGAAATAAAAATTATAAAGCATGACAGAAAAATAGTATAATAGAGGAAGAATGAATATTAAAGTTAAAATTTCAGATAAAGTGGCCCTTGCAAACGATTTGCCGTTATCGGTTATTGCCGGACCGTGCGTTATTGAAAACAGAAAAGAAACGATTGAACTTGCCGCAAAATTAAAAAAAATATGCGTCGGCAGAAATATTAATTTTATTTTTAAAGCTTCTTACGATAAAGCAAACAGATCCTCAATAGATTCATTCAGAGGTCTCGGTATTGAAGAAGGTCTTGAAATACTTTCGGAAATAAAGAAGAAATTAAATATTCCGGTTTTAACTGACGTTCACTGCGTTTCGGAAGTCAATATTGCCGCTAAAGTAGTTGACGTTATTCAAATTCCGGCGTTTTTATGCAGACAGACCGACTTGGTCGTAGCCTGCGCCAAAACGGGGCTGCCGGTAAATATCAAAAAAGGGCAGTTTCTTGCTCCGGAAGATATGCTGCAGGTTCTTAAAAAAGCAAAAGTGTCCGGAAATAATAAACTTACTCTTACGGAAAGAGGAGCAAGTTTCGGATATCATAATCTTGTTGTTGATTTCAGAGCTATAGAAATTATGAAACAATTCGGTTATCCGGTTGTTTTTGACGCGACTCACAGCGTTCAAAAACCCGGAGGACTCGGAGATAAAAGCGGCGGAGACAGGCAGTTTGTGTTGCCTCTGGCAAAAGCGGCCGCGGCAGTCGGCGTAGCCGCTATTTTTGTTGAAGTTCATAAAAATCCCCAAAAAGCTCTTTCGGACGGAGCCAACAGCATAGATTTAAAAATGTTTAAAAATATGCTTGATACGGTGTGCAAATTGGACAAGGCCGTAAAGTAAAATAAGAGATGCGGAGTTTAAAGTGCCAAAAGAAAAATATGAACAAGAAGATGAAAAATACAGTTGGAAGCCTGATTTCAAATGGCTGTTTAAGACATTTATCTTTGTATATGTTTTTGTGATAATTTTATTTTTTTTACTGAATTTTTTGTTGAAACCGTATATGAGGCAAAGACCGGCTGAAATAACTCCGTGGCTGGATAACAATAAAACGGAAAACGTTTCGGAGCGTAAATGAAAAAATATTCTTCCAAAATTTTATCGGCCGCAAAAAACATAAAACTGATTGCAACTGACATAGACGGCGTTTTAACGGCCGGAGAAGTTATACTTCTTGAAAATAACGAAGAAATAAAAATTTGGAACGTTAAAGACAGGGCGGCAATAGCATATATTAAAAAACATTTGCCTGATGTAAAATTCGCATGGATTACGGGAAGACAGTCAAAACAGGTAAGATTAAGAGCCCAAGAATTAAAAATTGATTATTTGATTCAGTCCTGCGACGACAAAAAACAGGCTCTTATAAAAATTGCTAAAAAAACCGGAATTGATTTGAAACAGACTGCATATATCGGAGACGATATTATAGATATAGGAGTTTTGAAATCGGCGGGATTATCCGTATGTCCGGCGGATGCGGCTGACGACGTTAAAAAAAACGTATTGTATGTGTCTGCTTACGAAGGCGGAAAAGGCGTTTTAAGGGAAGTATGCGAAATAATATTAAAATCAAAAGGCGAATGGGATAAAGTTTTAAAATATTATTTATGAAAAAAAATATTTTTTTCTTAATTTTTCTTTTAGTATCAACATGTTTTACGTCGTCTTGTAAAGAAGAAGAATCAATAATAGAAGAAACTCCGCCGACAACCGAACAGACAATTGAAAAGTTTATAGTAACGGAAACTCAGGACGGTAAAATAAAGACAATTCTTGAAGCGGAATCCGCAATAATCGACGACAATGAAAAAAAGGCTTATCTGACTCTTCCAAGAATTAAGTTTTATGAAAACGGCAAATATACTTCCATACTTGTTGCGGAATCCGGAGAAATCAATCTTGAAACGAATGACGTTAAAGCTTTGGGAAAATGCACTGTTGATACGGTAAAAAACGAATACCTTCAGACAAGAGACATATCTTACGACGCCGTAAAAAAAATCATATATTCAAACAGCGATATTAAAATAACAAGAGACAAAGAGGTTATTTACGGCAGCGGATTCAAATCGGACATAAATTTAAACAATATTACGGTAAAAAAACAGAGGGTTATAATTGACAAATAAATTTTATATGCTGATTCCGTTATGTTTTATTTTTAGTTTTGCATATGCCGGAGAAAGCAAAGAACAAACCATAATTACAGGCGATGAAATGCATATGAATAAAAAAGAAGCTATAACGGTTGTAAAAGGCAGCGGAAAAGTTGTAAGAGGGAATAAAATTATAGAAGCCGATACGATAACATATTCGGAAAAACAAAATCAGATTGACGCTGAAGGTAACGTCCGTTTTTTTGATACGGAGAAAGACGGAAGCAAAATAAAAGCGGTTTCGTCAAGCGCAACGTATAATACCGAAAAATCAGACGGCAGACTGTGGGGCGGCAATCCGTCTATTGAATACAATATAAAAAATTCTACGGATATAGTTTATATGTATGCGGATACTTTTTATCTTGATAAAGATTTTGAATCAGCAAGAGCTTTGTCAAACGTTAAGATTATTTCGTCTTCCGGCACGCTGACGGGAGATAACGCAAGGGTAAGCAAGAGCGACAATACGTTATTTATGCATAAAGATATCGTCAGACCTAAAATAACGGCTTATCAAGACGATAAATACGCCGAATTTGAATCCGACGAGCTTTATTTGTTTTATGACACGAAAACCGTAAAAATGGATAAAAACGTCAAGGGAAAATTTATAATGAATACTACAGAGGTAAAATAATGATATTATCCGCGCATGCGCTTCATAAAAAATATAAGCATAGAATGGTTGTAAACTCTGTCAGCATAAAAGTTTCTCAGGGTGAAATAGTCGGGCTTTTGGGACCTAACGGAGCCGGTAAAACCACGACGTTTTATATGACCGTCGGATTGATAGAACCTTACGACGGCAATGTTTATCTTGATGATAAAGATATAACTTACGAACCGATGTACAAAAGAGCAAGAGCGGGAGTAGGGTATTTGCCTCAGGAATCTTCAATATTCAGAGGATTGACCGTTGAAGAAAATCTTATGGCTATAGCCGAAATGCTTCCGATATCAAATAAAGAACGTCAAAAAAAAGTAGATTCTCTTCTTTCTGATTTCGGATTAAACAAATTAAGAAAACAAATCAGCACGACTTTATCCGGCGGAGAGAGAAGAAGATGCGAAATTGCAAGAGCATTGGTAAACGATCCTAAATTTTTATTATTGGATGAGCCGTTTGTCGGCATTGATCCCATAACCGTAGCCGATATACAGCAGATTATTTCAAAATTAAGGGATAAAGGTCTCGGGATTTTGATAACCGATCATAATGTCAGGGAAACTTTGGAAATAATAGACAGAGCCTATATTATTTATGACGGGAAAATATTACTTGAAGGAAGCGCTCAGGATTTAATTAACAGTCCGGAGGCTAGAAAAGTATATCTCGGCGAAAATTTTAAAATGTAGTTTCAAAAAACTCTTGCCGTCAGGTCTTATAAAATGCAAAAACAGACAATAATTATTTCAGGTCCGACAGCTTCAGGCAAAACTGCCGTTGCGGTTGAACTTTGCAAAAAAATAAACGGCGAAATAATATCCGCCGATTCGCGCCAGATTTATAAATATCTTGATATCGGAACAAATAAAGAAGGCGTTCTGTCTGATAACGGAATAAGATATATTTCTTCAGTTCCGCAGCATCTTACGGATATTATAGAACCTGACGGTAAATACAGCACAAAAAAATTTGAAACAGACAGCGAACAAATTGAAAAAGAATTGCTGTTGAAAGGCAAAGTCCCTGTTGTTACGGGAGGCACGGGTTTGTATATAAAGTCTTTTTTATACGGACTTGACGAACTGCCTGACGCAGACGAAAAAATACGCGCTGAGATACAAAAAGAAATTGATGAAAAAGGGCTTGAGTCTGTTTATCAAAAACTTTTAAAGGCAGACCCGGTATCAGCTGAAAAAAATAAAGGAAATACGCAAAGAATCGTAAGAGCTTTGGAAATATATAAACTTACCGGTAAAACAATGACGGAATTTCTTAATAAAAGAACAAAAAAAAACAGAAACTTTAAACATTTTGTGATATTTAAAGACAGGGATATTCTGTATAAAGACATAAACGCAAGATGTAAAAATATGATCAATTCGGGAATGATTGAAGAAACGCAAAAAGTTTTAAATATGGGTTTTAAAATAAATGCGCCCGCGCTGACAGGCGTCGGGTATAAGCATATAGTTCTTTATATAAACGGTAAAATTTCAAAACATGAACTTATTGAAAGTTTTTCCGCAGAAACCAGGCAGTACGCCAAAAGACAGATAACGTGGTTTAAAGCCCAGCCCGACGTTATTTTAATTGACGGGTCAAAAAAAGACGTTATTTACGACGTGCTTAAATACATTTCTTGACTTGAAATTTCAAAAGAGATAAAATAATAAAACAATTATGGCTAAAATAACAGTTAACAACGACAGATGCAAAGGATGCGGGTTATGTATAAACGCCTGTCCGAAAAAATGCATTTCCTTTTCACAAAACCTTAATAAAATAGGCTATCACTATGCCGTTCTTGAGAATGAAAAGAACTGTATAGGATGCGGATTTTGTTATCAGGTGTGTCCGGATGTATGCATAGAGGTTTATAAATAATGTCAAAACATTTAATTAAAGGAAATATAGCGTTATGCGAGGGAGCGATAACCGCGGGTTTAAGCGCCTATTTCGGTTATCCTATAACTCCGCAGAATGAAGTTCCTGCTTATATGTCAAATAAAATGGTTAAGCTGGGAAGAGTTTTTGTTCAGGCGGAATCGGAACTTTCGGCCGCCAATATGGTTATGGGCGCCTATGCCACCGGAAAAAGAGCCATGACATCATCGTCGTCTCCGGGAATATCTTTAAAACAGGAAGCAATTTCATATCTTGCCGGAATGGAAGTTCCAGGCGTTATAGTTAACGTTCAGAGAGGCGGACCTGGACTTGGCAATATTTCAGGTTCTCAGGCTGATTATTTTCAGGCGACAAAAGGCGGCGGGCACGGTGATTATCATACTATAGTGTTTGCTCCTAACAGCGCGCAGGAAATGTACGAAATGGCTTACGATTCGTTTGATATTGCTGAAAAATACAGAACTCCGGTGATGATTCTTTCAGACGGAATTATAGGACAGATGATGGAACCTGTTGAATTTAACAGGAAAGAAAAAACAGAATTTGAAAAAAAAAGCTGGGCTTTGGACGGATGCGACGGAAGAGAACCGCGGTCGCTGCAGTCTCTTCTTATGAAAGACGGAGCGCTTGAACAGCATAATATTGATTTACAGAAAAAATACGAAGAAATAAAGAAAAATGAAGTGAAGTACGACATATATGAAGCTGAAGACGCTGAAATAATAATAGTCGCTTACGGAATATCTTCAAGAATTGCAAAAAATGCTTTAAAACTTGCAAGACAGCAGGGAATAAAAGCAGGAATGATCAGGCCTAAAACATTATGGCCTTTTCCTTATGAAATTATAAATAAACATGCGGGGCAAGGCGTAAAATTTCTAACTGTTGAACTTTCTATGGGTCAGATGGTTGAAGACGTAAATCTTGCCGTAAACGGAAAATCTCCCGTTGAATTTATCGGAAGAGCCGGCGGCGGAGTAATTACGGTACAGGCTGTTTTAAATAAAATTACGGAATTAAAAAAATAAAATGGAAAAAATATTATCAAGACCAAAAGCGCTTAAAGATAATCCTTTGTCTTACTGTCCGGGATGCGGACACGGAATAATACACAGGCTTATAGCAGAATCAATTGATGAACTCGGTATAAGAGAAAAGACGATTGCCGTAGCTCCGGTCGGATGCGCGGTGTTTGCCTATGATTATTTTAATTTTGATACTACCGAAGCGCCGCACGGAAGACCTCCGGCTGTTGCGACGGGAATTAAAAGAACAAATCCCGATAAAATTGTTTTTACCTATCAGGGAGACGGAGATTTGGCGGCGATAGGTACCGCCGAAACTATTCACTGTGCAAACAGAGGCGAAAATATAACCGTAATTTTTGTTAATAACGCCAATTACGGTATGACAGGCGGACAGATGGCGCCTACGACGTTAATCGGGCAGGTTACGGAAACTACTCCTTTCGGAAGAGATCCGTTAAGAGAAGGATATCCGATAAAAGTTTCTGAACTTTTGGCAAATCTTCAGGGAACAAAATATATAGAAAGAGTGACTGTTTTTAACGCTCCGCATATAATTAAGGCTAAAAAAGCCATCAAAAAAGCTTTTCAAAATCAGGTTGAGGGAAAAGGATATTCTTTTATTGAAGTTATATCGCACTGTCCCGTTGACTGGGGTAAAACTCCTCTGGAATCAGTAAAATGGGTTGAAGACGTATTTTTGAAAACATTCCCGCTGGGCGTAATAAAGGATGAAACTAAATAATGAAAACATATAATGAAATAATCATTGCGGGATTCGGCGGACAGGGCGTTTTGCTTGCCGGTAATATTTTGGCGCAAAGCGCAATGGAAGAGGGGCTTAATACGACATGGTTTCCTTCTTACGGCGCAGAAATGAGAGGCGGTACTGCAAATTCAACGGTTATTATTTCAGATGATGAAATAGGTTCGCCGATAGCATTTAACCCGTCCGGACTTATTGCTCTTAATGCTTTGTCTCTTGATAAATTTTTGCCGAAAATGTCGGAAAAAGCGGTTATAATAGCCAATTCGTCAATTATAAATAAAGATGATTATAAAAATAAGAATATAATATTTATCCCGATTTCAGAAATAGCAGACAAAGAAATAGGAAATATCAGAGCAGCCAATATGGTTGCTGTAGGCGCTTTGGTAAAAGCATTGAATGTTCCTTCATTGGAAAATGTTCTTAACGCCGTTAAGACCGCATTTGCAAAAAAAGAAGGACTTTCTGAATTGAATATAAAAGCCGTAAAAGCCGGCTATGATTATAAAATCTAAAAAAGGAGAGAAAATGAAGATAAGGCATGCCAAAGTCTCAGACGTTAAGGCAATACATAAGCTTGTTGAATATTACGCAAACAACAAGGAAATGCTTCACAGATCTCTCAATTCAATATATGAAAATATACAGGAATATATGGTAGCAGAAGAAAAAGGCCAGATAATAGGCTGCGGAGCTTTGCATGTTTCGTGGGATAATCTTGCCGAAATTAAAGCTTTAGCCGTTTCAAAAAATTACATGGGAACGGGAATAGGAAGGAAAATAGTTTCAGAACTTGAAAAAAATGCTCTCAAACTTGACGTATTTACTACTTTTGCGTTAAGTTTTAAACCCGGTTTCTTTCAGAAACTGGGATATGAAATAATATCAAAGGAAGTGCTGCCTCAGAAAATATGGAGCGAATGCATAAACTGCCATTTGTTTCCTGACTGCGGTGAAGTTCCGTTGATAAAAGATTTAAAACATACCAAAAAGAAAAAAAACGTATAAGTATAATATTTTATACTTAAGTTTATTTTACAATAACCTTAAAATTTTTGTTCTATAAAAACTTTTATTTCGTTTAAAAATAAAATATCTTTTATGATATAAATGATATATTATATATCATAAAAAGTATAATAATTAAAATAAATTTACGATATTATATCTTAAATGGTATAGTTGTTTTGAGGGGGGACTGTGTTAAAACCAAAAGTTTCAATTATAGGGTGCGGAAACGTAGGTATGAGGTATGCCTATGCTTTAATGATAAAAGGTACCGCAAGAGAAATAACGCTTGTTGATTATGATATAAAAAAGGCGGAAGGCGAAGCTATGGATTTGTCGCACGGAGCTCCGTATACCAATCCTGTCAACGTTGTTGCCGGCACTTATAAAGATATAATCGGTTCTGATTTAGTAGTAATTACAGCCGGTAAGAAACAAAGACCGGGCCAAACAAGAATAGATCTTCTTAAGGACAATATAGATTTATTTAAAAGCATAATACCTGAAATTATAAAATATGCGCCTGACGCCATTTTAGTAATAGCTTCAAATCCTGTTGATATTCTTACATATGCGGCTTATAAAATATCCGGTAAAAAATCTTCAAAAGTTATAGGTTCGGGAACCCTTTTGGATTCTGCCAGATTCAGATATGAAATAGCAAAACATTGCAATATTGATTCAAGAAGCATACATGCTTATATTTTGGGAGAACACGGCGACAGTGAATTCCCGGTATGGAGCAAAGCTACTTTGGGCGGAGTAAATATAGACAGTTACTGTATGCTATGCAACAACAAATCAGATTGTGACCATAAAGCTAAACTTGACGAGATATTTACCAACGTAAAAAACTCGGCTTATAAGATAATAGAGAAAAAAGGCGAAACTTCGTACGGAATAGGGCTTGCTCTTGTAAGAATCACACAGGCAATTCTTCAGAATGAAAATGCGGTTCTTCCCGTATCTGTTTTAATTCAAGATTTCTGCGGTGTGGATGATGTTTATTTAAGCCTTCCGTCCGTTCTTAATTCCGAAGGCGTCAGACAGGTTCAAAAAATTGAATTTAACGAAATAGAAAAAAAATCATTTGTTGAATCTGCAGCCGTTCTAAAACAATTATTGAAAGAAGTTGGTTTCTAGTCATGGAGGAGAATATATTAAAACCAAAAGTTTCTATTATAGGCTGCGGCAGTGTTGGTATGCGGTATGCTTATGCCTTAATGATGAAAGGGATAGCCAGAGAGATCACGCTTGTTGACGTTGATATGAAAAAAGCGGAAGGCGAGGCTATAGATTTATCCCACGGCCTGCCGTATACTGATCCTGTTAATATTGCTGCAGGAGAATACAAAGATATAGCTGGTTCCGATTTAGTTGTTGTAACAGCCGGTAAAAAGCGGAAGTCCGGGCAAACAAGAGTAGATTTATTAAAAGATAATATAGATTTGTTTAAGACAATCATTCCGGAAATTATGAAATATGCGCCGGATACGATTTTGCTGATAGTATCCAATCCTGTAGATCTTTTAACTTACATTACTTATAAAATATCCGGCAAAAAATCTTCTAAAATTATAGGTTCAGGAACTCTTTTAGACACGGCAAGACTTAAAAATGAAATATCAAAAAACTGCAATATAGATTCAAGAAGTATACATGCTTATATATTAGGGGAACACGGCGACAGCGGATTTCCTGTTTGGAGCAAAGCTGCGGTCGGCGGTATAAATATAGAGACATATTGTCTTCTATGTGATAATAAATGTCAATATAAAAAGAAATTGGAAGAAATATTTAACAATGTCAAAACTTCAGGTTCTGCAATTATTGCAAGAAAAGGTGAAACTTCATACGGAATAGGCCTTGCTCTTTTAAAAATTACACAGGCCATTCTTAAGAACGAAAACGCTGTTCTTCCGGTATCCGTATTAATTGAAAATATTTACGGGATAAATGATGTGTATTTAAGTTTACCGGCTGTAATTAATTCAGACGGAGTAAGGCAGGTACAAAACATTGAATTTAATGACACGGAAAAGCAGGCATTTTTAAAATCGGCAAATGTTTTAAAACAGTTATTGAAAGAAGTTGGATTTTAAATACGGAGTTTAATCATGAAAACTTACAGAAAAGAACTTATATTCAACACGTCAAAACGAATAGAATTTATAAACATAACCGAGCAGGTTCAAGACGCAATAGACGAAAGCGGCGTTAAAGAAGGAATTTGTCTTGTTAATGCCATGCATATAACGGCAAGCGTTTTTATAAACGACCACGAATACGGCCTTCACAGTGATTTTGAAAAATGGCTTGAAAAACTTGCTCCGCACCAGCCTATAAATTATTACCGTCACAATGATACTGGCGAGGACAACGCGGATTCTCATCTTAAAAGACAAATAATGGGAAGAGAAGTTACAGTTGCAATTACAAACGGCCGGCTGGATTTCGGTCCGTGGGAACAGATATTTTACGGCGAATTTGACGGGATGAGAAGAAAAAGAGTTTTAATAAAAATAATCGGCGGTTGAACTGATTATAAATTGCCGCTTCCTATCGTTACTTCGCCTGATCCGACAGTTTCAATGTTTCCGTTTGAAGTTTTTACGATAAGGTTTCCTTTTTCGTTTATATCCGTTACAAATCCTTCTTTTTTTAATCCGTTGACGACATAGGAGATATTCTTATTTAAAATAACGGAATGTTTTTTATATTCCTGCATCAAATTTTTGTTTTTTAAATCACCGTATAAAACGGTAAGATTATTTACTATTTCCGCAATCAGGACGTTTCTGTTTAAATTATCGCAATAAAGAGAAGTCGCAGTTTTTTTCATTTCTTTCGGAAAATCTTCGGTTTTTATGTTTACGCCTATTCCGACAATAATGCTTTCGGCCGTCTGACTTTCAAAATCTATCGTAGCTTCCGTAAGAATTCCGCATATTTTTTTTCCGTTTAAAAATACGTCGTTTACCCATTTAATATCGGTATCAATGCCGGTCAGTTTTTTAACAGCTCTTACTACCGATACCGCGGCAGCTATAGTTATAAGCTGCGTATCTGCCGCATTTTTATTCGGTTTAAAAACAACGGTCATATAAACGCCTGTTTTGGCGGGGGAAAAAAAATTTCTGTCAAATCTTCCTCTTCCGGCAGTTTGTTCGTCGGCGGTTATGATCGTTCCGTGTTTTGCCGTTCCTTCTGCGACCATCTTTTTTGCCTGATTGTTTGTAGAATCAATCGTTTTATAAACGTATATATCAAAGCGTTTATTTTCAGAAGACAGATAAAGGCGTATTCCCTCTGATGAAAGAATATCGGAATTTGCGGCAAGAATATAACCGTTGTTCGTTGACGCTTTTATAGGATAGCCTTCTTTTTTTAAGGCATTTACCGCCTTCCATACAGCCGTCCTGGAAACGGAAAGTTTATCGGCAAGCTCCTGCCCGGAAACGGTTTTTTGTTTGTTTTTTTCAAATATTGATATTATTTTGTTTTTTAAAGTCATTTTATTTAAAGTATCATATTAAAATACAAATTGTCAACTTTTAAATATATCCGGTTAACAATTTGTTTTTTAAATTATAAATAATATATAAAAAATTTTGCAAAAAAAATAACAAAAAGATAAAATTGACTGATATATATAATATATTTAAAGGAATTTAAATAAAATGGATAAAAAGTATGATGCAATTGTAATAGGTGCCGGAAATGCCGGATGCGAGGCTGCTCTTGCCTGCGCGAGAATAGGAGTAAAAACGCTTCTTATGACGCAAAATATGGACAGCGTAGCTAATATGCCGTGCAATCCCGCCATAGGCGGAATAGCAAAAGGCCAGATGGTAAGAGAAATTGACGCTCTCGGCGGAGAAATGGGATGGATTACCGATCAGGCCGGCATAATGTTTAAAGTTTTAAATAAATCAAGAGGACCTGCCGTATGGTCGCCCAGAGCCCAGTGCGATAAAAAACTTTATTCTGCGTATATGCTCAATTCAATTATCAACCAGAAAAATCTTCACATAGTTCAGATGCAGGCTGCAAGAATTATAGTAAAAAACAACAAAGTCTGCGCCGTTGTCACAAGGCTCGGAGACGTTGTTGAAACATCCGAAATAATAGTAACTACCGGAACTTTTTTAAACGGAAAGATATTTGTCGGGAAAACTTTTTTTGACGGAGGCAGATTTAACGAAACATCTTCCGTGAGCCTTTCGGATTCGCTAAAAAACGACTGCGGACTTGAAATAGACAGATTTACGACTTGTACGCCGCCAAGAATAAACGGATGTTCCGTTGATTATTCTAAAATGGAGATACAGCCGGGCGATAATCCTCCGATACCTTTTTCTCATTTTACAGATACCGTAAATTGGCAAAAGACAAAAAAACAAGTGCCGTGCTACATGGTATATACCAACGAAAAAACTCATAAAATAATAGACGCAAATATTCAGGATTCCTCTCTTTATAACGGGCTTGCCGATGCGCACGGTCCGAGATACTGTCCTTCAATTGAAGATAAAATAGTCAGATATCCCCACAGGGAAAGACACCAGTTATTTCTTGAACCGGAAAATCTTGCAACAAAAGAAATATATATCAACGGACTTTTTACGGGACTTGGAGAAGAAGTACAGAAACAAATGCTGTGTTCAATAGAAGGAATGGAAAATGCCGTCGTTACGCGTTACGGATACGCTATAGAATATGATTATGTTCCTCCGACGCAGCTGAAACCTACTCTTGAAACGAAAAAAATAGAAAATCTTTTCCTTGCGGGACAGATTAACGGTACAACCGGATATGAAGAAGCCGGAGCCCAGGGGATTATAGCCGGAATAAACGCCGCTATGAAATTTATCGGACAGGAACAGGTTGTTTTGACAAGACAGGATGCTTATATCGGTATTTTAATTGACGATTTGGTGACAAAAGGCGTTGATGAACCTTACAGAATGTTTACTTCAAGGGCTGAATACAGGCTCAGCATAAGAAGCGACAACGCGGATCTTCGTCTTATGGATATAGGCAGAAGAGTCGGACTTATATCGGATGCAATGTATAAAAAGTTTGAACTTTACAGGCAGACGCTTGTAAATATTTATGATAAAGTAAGTCAGGAAATGCCGTCTGATGAAGATTTGTTTCCCTGGTCTCAGGCGAAAGTTCAGGATGAAATGGCCATAACTCTTAAATACGACGGATATATACAAAGACAAAAGAGCAATGCGGCTAAAATATCCAAGTATGAAAATAAAAGAATTCCTAACGATCTTGATTTTAATGCAATTGCGTCGCTTTCAAGAGAAACAAAAGAAAAATTTACAAAAATAAAACCCGAAACTCTCGGACAGGCGCACAGAATTCCGGGAATAACTCCTACGGATATAGTATTTTTATATATAGCCATTGAAAAAATGGCGAGGAGCAAAAAATATGAAAGTCAGAGAGTCTGATATTTACGTTTTTTCAGGCACGGGCAATACTCTTACAATAGCCAAGAAAATATCTGAAGTTTTTAATGCGGGCGGTATTAAAGCCGGAGTTCACAGAATTGAAGCTGTTGAACCTGCTGAAATAAATCTTAATTCAACTGTCGGAATAGGCACTACCGTAGCCTGCTGGAATACGTATCCTATGGTAAAAAAATGGATAAAATCTTTGCCAAAAGCAGACGGCACGGAAGTTTTTCTGTTTGACAGTATGGGAGACAGTTCTTTGCGCATGCTGGCTTCAGTCGGAAAGGAACTTGAAAAAAAAGGATATAAGATAATAGGTTCAAAAAATTTTGTAATGCCTAATAATTTTTTGCTTGTTGAACCTGAAGGGAAAAAACAGGAAAAATTAAATAAAACGATTCCTCTTGTTGAGGAATTTGCAAGTTCAATTATTTCAGATAAAGCGGATATTGTAAAAGGCGGACCGATCTATTCGTTATTTTTTGCGGTTACATCATTTCTCGTAAACACATGGCGGTGGAAATTATCGCAGAAAATGTTCGGGTTTAAAGTTGACGAAAAACTTTGTACAAAATGCGGATTATGCGCTCAGATATGCCCTAAAAATAATATTACAATAAAAGAATTTCCCGTTTTTAACGGAATGTGCGAAATATGTTTAAGATGCGTTTCTTTTTGTCCGGCAAAAGCGATATCAAGCAGACTTCTTTATAAAAACAGAACACACAGAGGCGTAACGACCGAGGAGATAAAATGGAGAAATTCTATTTAGATTTATTGGGTTACTGCGCGGCGACGCTTACTACCGTCGCTTTTGTCCCTCAGGTTTTAAAAACTATTAAAACAAAGTCTGCCAAAGACGTTTCAATCGGAATGTTTATTTCTTTTACGATCGGAGTATTTCTCTGGATAATTTACGGGCTGGCCACAAACACTAAACCTATCTGGATTTCAAATTTCATAATTTTTTGTTTGGCGGCAACGCAAATCGCATTAAAATTGAAATACGACAGAAAATAACTTTATAATTTGCGCCCATAGCTCAACGGATAGAGCACTGGTTTCCGGAGCCAGTGATTCCGGTTCAAATCCGGATGGGCGCGTATTCGGATTTTTTTATGAATTCAAACATAAGCAAACTTTATAAATTAATGGAAAAGTGTTCCGTTTGCCCGAGAAAATGCGGAGTAAACAGATTAAAAGGCGAAAAGGGATTTTGTAAGTCCGGCAATGAGATAAGAGTAGCAAGCATTAATTTACATACGGGAGAAGAGCCTCCGATATCCGGAACGAAGGGATCCGGAACGGTTTTTTTTTCCAACTGTACGATGTCGTGCGTATTCTGCCAGAATTATCCGATAAGTCAGCTTGGCAACGGTTATCTTTTAACAACGCAGCAGCTTGCCGATAAGATGCTGGAACTGCAGAAAAAAGGCGCACACAACATAAATTTTGTGACTCCGAGCCATATGTATCCTCTTATGGCTGAAAGTGTGTTTATAGCAAAGCAGAAAGACTTGAAAATTCCGATATTGGCAAACTGCAGCGGCTATGAGAGCGTTGAAGTTTTGGAACTTATGGATGATTTTATAGATATTTATATGCCTGATATGAAATATTCCGATGATATATACGCAAAGAAATATTCAAATGTTACTGATTATACAAAAATAAATAAAGCGGCAATAAAAGAAATGTTCAGACAGAAAGGCAATCTTTTTATTAATAAAAATGAAATTGCAGAGAAAGGACTTTTAATAAGACATCTTGTTCTGCCTAACGGAATATCCGGTTCAAAAGAAATATTTGATTTTATAGCCTCGGAAATATCGGCGGACGCATTTGTAAGCGTAATGGCTCAGTATCATACTGCGCATAAATCGGATGCAATTAAAGAACTTTCAAGAAAAATAACGGAAGCAGAATATGAAAATGCCGTTGATTGTTTTTATAAGTCCGGACTTCATAACGGCTGGGTGCAGGAACTATAATTTTATATAATAAAAGAAAGGATTTAACAGATGAATAAAAGTAAACTTATGATATTACTGGCGTCAATTACAACTTTGCTTTTAGGACCGGGAGCCGGTCATTTGATTTTAAAACAATGGAAAAAGGCGCTGTTTTTTATTTCACTTGCGGTTGCTTTATTTGTAATTCTTGCCGTTAATTTTATATCCGACGTAGGAAGAGATACGATAATGGCTGTTATAAATTTTCAAGAAACTCAAAGTTTGGAAAAATTCAAAGAGATATATTATAAATTCCAGGAATTAAATCCGAAAACGATATTATTTTTTGACATATTTTTTTCTGCGTTGTGGGCGTATTCAATAGTTGATATTTTTATTTCGGCCGGAAATAAAGATTCCGGCGCAAAAGAAGAAGATAATGAAAATTAATATTATAACGATCTGTGTTTTATTATTATTTGTCTGTCAGGGTATAAATGCAGGCCAGCATAAAGGGGTTGAGCGCATGAAACTTTCAAACGGAGTTACGGCTGTTCTAAAAAAAGATACTTCAGTGCCTGTTGTATCTGTTAACGTATGGGTTAAAACGGGTTCTATAAACGAAAATCAGAATCAGGCCGGTCTTTCTCATTTTATAGAGCATCTTATGTTTAAAGGCAGCAAAAACTATACGGGCGATTTGATGACAAGAAACGTTGAAAAAATGGGCGGGCTTATAAACGCCGCTACGTCAAAAGAATATACTTGTTATTACATAGACATACAAAAAGACGGATGCATTGAGGCGATTAAAATGCTTGCCGATACGGTTTCAAATCCGTTGTTTCCTTCACAAGAAATAGAGCAGGAAAGAAAAGTGGTCGTTGAAGAAATACAAAGGCATAAAGACAGTCCGCAGTCTATGCTTTTTGAATATTTTATGGAAACGCTCTATAAAAACAGCGATTACAAAAACAGCATAATAGGTTCGTCTGACGTTATCAAAAATATACCGAGAGAAGAAATTATTTCATATTATAAAAAACATTACGTTCCGCAGAATATGTTTGTATCCGTAGTCGGCGATTTTGACAAAGAAGAAGTCATAAAAACGATAGAAAACGCTTTCGGCAAATTTGAAAACGGAGTTATTCCGGAAGAGCCTGTGATAATTGAGAATTCGGACGCGGTTTCCGATTTTACCGCAAAAGACAAAACGGTACACACTTATCTTCTTGCCGGATTTAAAGGCCCCGATATGTCATCAGACGATATTTATGTCGCAGACGTTGCTTTAAATATACTCGGATCCGGAAAATCGTCAAGACTGTACAAAATTTTAAAAGAAGAAAAAAATCTGGTTTTTGCGATAAGTTCTTCTTTTATGACTTTAAGAGGAACAGGCAGCGCTTTAATATCGGCGGTGTTTGAACCTTCAAAATACGATGAAACGGTCAAAGCGATGGAAACCGAACTTGATAAATTTACAGAATACGGACCTTCGGAATCGGAACTTAATAAAATTAAAACAAACATAAAATCATCGTGGATTTTCGGCCTTCAGACATTCGGCGAACAGGCCGGACAGCTCGGATACTGGCATTCTCAGGGACATCCGGACAAATTTGAAAATTATTTAAACAGCATAGACAAAGTCACCGTTGAAGACGTTAAAAATTTCATGAAAAAATATTATTCAAAAGAAAAACTTGCAAAGGTATCAATATGCCCAAAATAATTGCGGGAATTTTATTTTCGGTTTTATTTTACGCATGCGCGTTCGGAGGAACTGTGGAAACATTTAATTTAAAAAACGGAATTAAAGTAATATACAAAAAAAGCGATACGGCCGATATTGTAGCTTTAAAAATTTATTCTCCCGTATCGGTGCTAAACGAAGACGTTTCAAAAGCCGGAGTCACTTCACTGCTTTATAACGTTATGAATAAGTCTACAAAGAAAAGAGACGCTAACAAACTGGCCGAAGATATTGAGAATCTCGGCTCGTCAATATCAACTGAAGTTGAATATGATTATTCCGGTTTTTCTCTGGCTTCTATGAGCGAAAATTTTGACAAAACGCTTGAAATTCTGGCCGATATTATAATAAATCCGGCTTTTGACGACAAAGAAATTGAAAAAGAAAAAATACTAAACGCAGAAATAATAAAAAGCAGGCAGGACAGCATTTCAAAATCCGCCGGCGATAAATTTATTTATGATTTTTACGGAAATACTCATCCTTATTCATATCCGGTATACGGAAAAGAAGAAACTTTAAACTCACTTACCGGAGCCGATCTTATAAAAACATACGGTAAGATTTATTCAAACAAAGATATTATTATAACGGTTGTCGGAAATGTTTCAAAAAAAGAACTTCAAAAATCTCTTGAAAAATATTTTTCTGATTTGAAATTAACCGGCGTTTATGCAAAACCCGATACCTGTCCGGCATTGAAAAGAACCGGGCAAGACGCAGTTATTGATTCAAAATTCAATCAGGCTTTTTTGATTTACGCTTATGACGCTCCCGACGTTCACAGCGGAGATTTTGCCGCTTTGAAACTGATAAGTTCTATTCTCGGCGGAAGAATGACGGGCAGACTTTTTATAGAACTCAGAGAAAAACTCGGACTTGCTTACGAGGTTAATTCCATTTATCCGACAAGAACCGATAAAAGTTATTTTGAAATTTACATAGGCTTGGATAAAAAGAACATAGAAACCGCAAAAAAAGGAATAGAAAAAATAATTTCCGATTTATGCACTACGCCTGTCAGCGATGAAGAGCTTAAAGACACTAAAAATTTTATAAAAGGAATTTATCTGCTTGACCACCAGCCCGTTGAAAGGCAGGCTTATTATCTGGGCGTGAGGGAAATTCTCGGTTTAGGATATAAATATGACGACGAATATATTTCTGTTTTGGAAAAAGTATCTTCACGGGATATAATTGACGTTTCAAACAAATATTTCAAAAATACGCCGTATAAACTTGTAATGACGCCGCAAAACGGAGAAACAAAATAATGAATGCGTATCTTATTATCATAATAATATTTTTGGCGGCGTCTTTTCTTGCAGGTTTTATAACGGATTATCTTAATATTAAAAACATATCGGGTATTCTGCCCGATGAATTTAAAGGATATTACGACGAAGAAAAATATAAAAAATCGCAGAATTATTTAAAAGACAATACAATTTTCGGCTTTATAAATTCTTTTGCTATTTTTATTATTGAAATAATTTTTATAATTGCCGGCGGTTTTAATTTTACGGATAAATTTGCAAGATCTTTCGGATACGGAGAAATTGTTTCCGGCCTCATATTCGTTGCGGTTCTTATCGTATTGTTCAATATAATAAAAATTCCTTTTTCCTTGTATAATATTTTCGTAATAGAAGAAAAATACGGATTTAACAGAATGACCGTTAAAACGTTTGTCGCTGATTTGATAAAAAATAACATTCTTATTCTTTTGATAGGGCTTCCTTTATTCGGGATTATAGTCTGTTTTTTTACGTTTTACGGCAGCCAGGCATGGCTTTATGCGGCGCTGACAGTAATTATATTTGAACTTGTCATGCTTTTTATCGCTCCGGTTTTGATAATGCCTCTTTTTAACAAATACGTGCCTATAGAAGACGGAGAACTAAAGACCGAACTTGAAAATTACGCAAAACGCGAAAATTTTAAAATGAAAGGTCTGTTTAAAATGGACGGTTCAAAAAGATCATCAAAAACAAACGCGTTTTTTACCGGTTTTGGCAGATTCAGAAGAATAGTTTTGTTTGATACTCTCATAGCCAAACATACGGTTCCCGAACTGGTTTCAGTTCTTGCCCATGAAATGGGGCATTATAAAAAAGGACATATAAAAAAATTTGTGATAATGTCTTTTTTGAATACTTTTATAATGTTTTTTATTCTTTCGTTTTTTGTGTCAAACGAAGGATTGTTTGAAGCCTTTTCAATGGAAACGGTTTCCATATACGCATCGCTGGTGTTTTTCGGATTTCTGTATACGCCGATATCAATGTTTTTATCTGTAATTCAGAATATTGTTTCAAGAAAATACGAATATGAAGCCGACAGATACGCAGTTGAAACTTATAAAAAACCGGAAGCGATGACCGAAGCGCTTAAGAAACTTTCGGTAGACAATCTTTCAAATCTTACGCCTCATAAATTGAAAGTTTTTATGGAATATTCGCATCCGCCTGTTCTTGAAAGAATAAAAGCTATTAAAAATATTAAAATATAATTAAACGGGGGATAAAATGGATAAATTGTTAAAAGATTTGCTGAATGCGCCCGGAATATCGGGTTATGAAGAAACTGTTGCCGAAATTATCAAAAAAGAACTTGAAAAATGCTGCGACAGCGTTAAAATAGACAATTTTGGAAATGTCATATCAAAAAAAGGAACAGGCAAAAAAAAGATTATGATTGCGGCTCATATGGATGAAATAGGTCTTGCCGTTAAATACGTAAATGACCAGGGATATATTTATTTTATAAAAGTAGGCGGAATTTCGGACGGCGTTTTACCGGGACAGAGAGTCATTATAAAGTCTCAAAAGGGTGACGTTTACGGCATAATAGGAACAAAACCTCCTCATCTTCAGACTCCTGATGAAAGAAACAAAGTTGTTTCTTATGACAACATGTTTATAGATATCGGCTGTTCAAAAAAAGAAGATGTTTTTGCCAAGATAGAAATAGGCGATCAGATAATATTTGAACCAAACGCCGGAGTTCTTAACGGCGATATTTGTTACGGAAAAGCCGTAGACAACAGAGCCGGCTGCTATGCTATGATAAAAATTATGGAGAAACTTTCCGTAAACGCAGAGGTTTACGGAGTTGCCACAGCTCAGGAAGAGGTAGGGCTAAAAGGAGCCAAAACGTCTTCTTTTGCCGTAAATCCGGATTTTGCATTGATAGTAGACACAACAACGGCGGGAGATGTTCCCGGAATAGAAGGGAAAGTTTCTTCATTAAAACTCGGAGATGGGATAGCAATTACCATTATTGAGGCAAGCGGAAGAGGAACAATTGTAAATAATAAAATAAGAAAGATGATGATTGAGGCCGCAAAAGAAAACAACATAAAACACCAGATTGACGTTATAGACGGCGGCATGACGGACGGCGCGACGATTTATATAAACAGAGAGGGGATTCTTACCGGTATTTTAAGTCTGCCGACAAGGTATCTGCATGCTTCAAGTTCTGTTTTTAATATGAAAGATTTGGATGCGGCTGTTGAGCTGGGGATTAAGACGATAGAAAAATTCGTTAAGTTATAACGATTTTAATATTTGGACTGCAATAAATAAATTCAAAGGGCTTATGTACCGTACGCTACGCTTTACTTACGTACACCGCACCCTTTGAATTTTTTATTTCGTCTTAAATCTTAAAGTCTCAAAAAAATAGTTTGTATAGCTTACGCGGCAAAACGGCAACAATACAAAAATTATATTTACAGTTCAGTGCGGGCGACGGCGGCGACAAATACTTTTTTTGCTCCTGATTTTTTAAGAAGCTCGGCGCAGACGTTTGCCGTTGCGCATGTCGTTGCAACGTCGTCTATCAGAAGAATATTTTTGCCTTTTAAAAAAGATTCGTGTTTTTTGTTTATTGAAAAAGAATTTTGAAGGTTAGCATTTCTGTCTTTTCTGTTTAGTCCGAACTGCGGTTTGGTGTAAGAACTTCGCATAAGAATATTTTCATATAAAGGTTTTTTAATAATTTTTGATATTTCGGCCGCAAGAAGAGCCGTTTGATTGTATCCTCTCGTGAATTTTTTTATGAAATGAAGAGGAACGGGAATTATCATATCAGTTTCCTTATCCCAGTTTTCTTTTATTATTAAATCGGAGACGGGTTTTGACAAATCCTTCGCAAGAAACAGTCTGTTTGAATATTTAAAACTATGTATCAGTTTTTTTATTTTTCCGGTATATACGTAAGGAGTTTTTAAAAAATTAAAATATATTTTTGAATGTCTGCAGTCATAACAATGCTCGCCGCCGTCTTTTAAGGGCATTGAACATACAACGCATTTCAAACCGTCATTTTTAGCAAGAGATTTTAAGCATGTTTCGCATATATTGTTAACCGTATTTACGGGCATATTCCGCCCGCAGCAGGCGCAAGTTCTCGGGAAAATAAAATAAATTAAGAGATTAAAAATATTTATCATATCTTATGTCCGTCAGAATTGTATCGTCAGTCTGCTTCCGAATTCAATTAACGTATAATTTTCGTCAGGCACATAAGTGTATACGTATCTTGATATGCCTGCAATCAAAGCGCATCTGAAATTACCGGAAATTTCATAATCGGCATTTACTTTGAACCCGTAATTTTGCAGATTATTGCTCTGTATGTTAACTCCCGAACTCTGCGTTTTATAAAATACGTTTGAATCAAAAATAAGCCTATTTTTTAGAGGTATTGTGCCGAATAACGGCAGTTTTATTCCGGCCGGAAACATCATGTCGGAATTAACCTGTCCGACAATTGAATTCGTAAATATCTGGGTTGAAAGTTTGCCTGTTGAATTTCTTGCCCATTCCTGAGAGTTTTCATATTTTAAGCTCATTCTCCACTGTTTTACGTTTATTCCGCTTTGCAGCAGCCATGAAAAAATCTGCCCTTCGCTTATAGGCACATTTTTTGCGATATCGGTTTCGTTTGAATTTGTGTTTGACGCTCCGAAAAGCAGATCAAGTTTTTTTAATAATTTAAATCTGTAATCTCCTCCGAAAGTAGTGCTTTCCGCAAAAGAAATGAATTTTTCAATTACGGTTTTTTTATTGTGTCTGAGATTTAACTGCGTGTCGCTCATCCAGCTTATGTCAAAGAGATTTTCAAATTTGCTCATGCCTATAAGAAGATCCGGCCATATTCTCGTATATGAATCTTTATATGTTCCCGTTATGTATGATTCTTCCTGACCTTCGGTAAAAGTAAAATTTAAAGACATCGTTTTTACAGGCATAAGCGTTTTAGACAGATTTAATGTTTCAAAAGGGCTGTATCTTCCGATTATTCTTCTGTCGTCTCTTTGCACTACCGATTTGACGATATAAGAAGATGTTGATGAAATTATATCTTTAAGCATATTGTTTCTTATCCATAACTTATCCATGCCTATTGAAGAAAAGTCTTTTTCCATGTTTGAATATGCGTCGGAGTCCTGCATTCTGTAAGATGTCGTGAAAGATAAAGATTTTAAGCAGGACGCGTTTACTATGTCTATAACCTGAAGATTCCAAGTAAGTTCGGTTGTTCCCAGTCTTTCAATATATTTTGTCTGTCCGGGATAAATTATATTTGTTGTTTGAGTGCTGTAAGTCAGGTCATAAGTTTCTTTTGTGTTTATATGATAAATAACGCTGGGCTGGAACCATTTTGCAACCTGAAAATTTAAACTGGCTCCAACGTCCTGGTTTAAAGATTTGTCATAATATATTTCATGGTCAAAGTATTCTTTATTTTTTTCGTTTACTTTGCTCAAAATATAAGTCGGTGAAAAAGTAACGCTGTCAAAAAATTTAAAAGGCGTTTTTAAACCCCATGTTTCTGTTTTTTCAAGCGTCAGGAAATCTTTGATGTCCAAATATTTTTTTGCAGTATCAAGATCCAAAAATGAATTTGAATCTGTAATCGGGGTATCCGGATATTTTTTAAAAGCGGAATTTACCAGTCTGTAATCGCCGGTTAAATTTGTAGGAAGAAGTTCAAATTCTATTGGATTTGTATACGTTAAATTTGCATAAACGCTTTCGGCGTCCTCAAGCCGTTCTATTTCCTGAGTGTCTTTTAAGGCTCTTGCATATTGAAGAGTAACGCGCGGCGTATCTTGCCCGGCATACAGAACCGTTTCGGCCTTGCTGTTGTAAGATATAACAGTTCCTTCGTCCAATATGGATACTTTATCGGATTCGTTCTGAATGGCAAGAGGCGTTATTGTTTTTAATTTTGATATGGAAGCATTCAGCGGAAGAACGTCAATTCCGTTTACCGACAAACCTTTAAATCCGAGAGATGCCGTATCTTCAAGATAATCACGGTTATATGTTCCCGGCGCAAACGTCTGAAAATTTTTATCTATGCTTTTTCTGCTTAAAGCCAGACTTACGGGCCCGACAAAGTCGGTTCCGTTCCATCTCAGATTCGTATTTACTTTCCATGCGTTTCCGTCTTTGCTTTTTGCTCCCGTGACGTGAATTTCGTTTATCCATACTTCTCCGCTGTCTGCCTGGTTTGTTTTTACGCCGGTTTGCAGATAAGCTATTTTTTCAAGAGAAGGATTTCCCACGATAGTTACGGTGCCGCTGTCGGTGCTTATCCATTTTGACGCTACCGAGCTGTATTCCTGCCTTATTGTAATAAGAGTCCATTTTCCTTTCAGATTATCGGTCATAGGTATGGAATATTGCAGATAGTTATTTTCATCGGCTCCTGCTCTCATTATTATTTCGCTTGCCGTAGAAGCGGTTGTAGAAGCTACATATATAAAAAATCTGAAGTTATCATAAATTGAAATATCTATGCCGTTTCCGTAATATGTAGTTTTTGCATAGAATTGGTCATCCGAAGAATTTGAATCGTATACTAATCTTAAAGACTGTTCGTCAACAACCACGTTTCCGCTTAATTCGTACAAATCTCTGTAATCCTGATTGCTTAATAATGATATGTAATTCGGATCGTCGCGGCCGATGGAAGATGTTTCAAAATCGCTTAAAGAATTGCTTTTGCTTGCAGTCCATTTATTTCCTATGATTGAGACTTTTCCTATTGTGATTGTCCCTTCTGCTCCGCTTGTATTGTTTAAAGTCAGTCTGGCGACTTTTATGCTTCTCCACTTATCCTGATCCGCTTCGGTTTCAATATTTAGCGGTATTTGCACTTTTTTCCAGCCTGTCCAGTTTACGTTTACCGCGAAACTGCTGACGTTAAGCTCATATCTGTCCAGAATATTATTGCCGTTTAAGTCTTCCGTATCTATTTTGCCGTTGTGCGGACCTATTTTTGAAACGCCCAGATATGTGTCGTAATTGTAAAAATCTCTTCCGATATCTTCCCAAGAAGTCAGCAGTCCGTCGCCGTCTTTATCTTCTGTATGAGGGGAAGTTTTTACGGAACCGTCTTCAAGAACCTGTCCGTACATTCCGTCGGAGTCTTCATTTATGGATGTTGCGTAATCAAGTTGCAGAGTAGTATTTTTGCCGTCGCCTTTTATCCACATTTCAATATAAAGTTTGCTTGAAAAATCGTTTCCCGCGGCATTTACAATCTGTACTATTGACGCCGTCGGCCGGCTCAGAAGATTATAATTTATTTCCATAACCTGCTGTTTTTCTCCGGAAATTATTTCCAAATTCGGATCTATTTCTCTTTTTTCAACGTCGTATGTTTTCCACGAAAGAGAATTGGTGTTGTAACGGCTGCCGTCGGGAGTTGAAGAATAAAACCATGTGTCGTATACCATTGACAGGCTGCTTTCCTGTTTTGCGCCTTCCATTGATTCAATAATGGCTTTTCCGGTAGTGTTAGACTGGAATTTGCTTAAAGCGTATTCGGCTCCTGCCGATAATGAAAGAGAATCAGAAAGCCGGATATTGTTTATTTTTGTATCAACTTCACCGACTAGCGAACTTGACGGCGTATTATATAAATCCGGCAGGACAGTATCTTTTGCGGAAAATTCATATATAAAACTGCCTCCGACAGACAGTCTGCTGTCAAAATCATACTGGCTTCTGAAACCGACAAGAGTAGACCCGCTTGAACTTGATCCGAAGGGGGAATAATCGTAGGAAACGTCAATTACGGAATTTTCATTTATCAGGCTTTCTTTTAGAATAGTAAGAATTCCCAGATCATAATCTATGAAATAATCTTCGTTTATTTTTAAAGTGACGCCGTCCAAAATAACTTTTTCAGACATTGGCACTATGCCGGATCTGAGAGTAAATATCTTTACTTTGTATCTGTATTCAGTTATAAAATTATATAAATGCGTGCCGGATGTGTACAAACTGTCGTGCAGAGGAAGAGTATTGTCCGGATTTTTAGGCTCTACTGGAGAAAGATTGAATATTCCGTTTTCAAAATCTACGATAATATTGCTCGTACCGTTTGGAATATTCGGATACTGAGGAACAGGCTTGTTGCCCGGATTTATTATTGAAGGAATATTATTGTTTAAATCTTTTATCTGGAGAATAAAATTGCCTCTTCCGTCATCTCTTGTTATCTGGTAGTTGCCCAGACTGTAATAAGTCAGCAGTTCTGTCGTCATCATATCCGTGCTTCTGGTATTGTTTGTGTCTTTTATAAGCTGCGGATTTCCGCCTGTCGTATCGGATAACCATGTTCCGTCTGAAAATTGATAATCAACGGCGACTATATATTGAGCGGATAACGTGTTTTTAAACATCAAAACGCCGGTATTGTAATCAAGAGTATAATCCTGTCCGGCCGTTAATTTAACAAAATTACCTCTGTATTCAAATGAAGATGTCGGATTTCTCATTGATTTAAGCACTGTATTTGTTGATATTACGATGTAATCCGACGCCTGCACTTTTGTTTTGTCAAGATAAACTTTTAAAGTGCCTTGTCTTATAGCTTTAGGGTTATTCGGATCCTGTACGACCGAATAGTATTTGTAACGGATGTATGAGGTATCGGCTATAGTAAGTTTTTCAAGTTTTGTGTTGCCTTTAAACTGTTTGCTTTCGGAGTATCCTTTTGTTTTTGAGAAAAAAGCTTTGGTTGAAAGCCCTTTATATTTTGTATCAAGTTTAACGCCGAACAATTCTTTTGAATATCCGGTAAATTCCGTGCTTGGCAATGCTACGGTTATGTCTCCGAATGCCGCCTCCTGTACGAATTCATCGGGATATCCTTTGTAAACTATTGAAATATCTTTTTTGTCCGTATATGTGTCGTCATAGTCAATATTAAGAGTCAGGCGGTCGCTGACCGTTCCTTTAATTTTCATCTGCAATTCCTGATCCATTGAAAATGACGATAAATTTGATCTTTTGCCGGCTTCCGGTTTATCGTATATTGTGGAATTATAAGTAATTCCTATGACTTTTCTTCCGGTTAAAAGCAGTTTTGACTCCAACGGTAAAGTCGTATAATATTCCGAAGAAAGTATTGAAGGTTTATCTTTAACGGTTGTTGTGCTTGCCGATATTTTTTCAATGGCTTTGCTTCCTGAAACAGCGGCAGCCGTTGTTGTTGGGACATTAACGTTATATACGGCTGTTTGGGTTGATTTTTCAATGATTGCTCCTGACTGGTAATAAGTTCCGACCGTATCCATAGCGGAGTCATTTACCGATATCGGTATTGATTTTTTATCCGGGTTTGTGGTATCGGGATTTTCAATAATATCGGCGTCATTCATATTTGTTACCGATACGGTTTCGGTTGAAATACTGACGGTATCGGATGATATTGCAATATCATCCGCGCGCAGCATATAGAGCGGATATAAAAACAATAACGATAATAACAAATATAATTTTTTCATCGGCAAATATTTTTAATCTTTTAGGTATGAGGCGTATTTTATATTTTTTTTGTCAACATACCATTGGCGAAAATTCCAGCCTATCCCAGCAGGCGCAAGTTCAACGCCTTTAAATCTTTTGTGAACGGCAACCATATTATCCGGATAATATAAAAATATGCAGGGAGGATCTTCACGCATAATATCCTGAATTTTATGATACATTTTTATTCTTTCGTTTTTGTTAAAAGAGCCTCTGGCTTTGATTAACAGTTTGTCAACTTCATTGTTTTTATAAGACATAAAATTATATTGCCCTTTTTGAGTTTGTTCGGAATGCCAAAGCGAATATTGGTCAGGGTCTACGGCTGTACTCCAGCCGAGTATCAGCGCGTCAAAATTTTTTTCGTTTACGTATTGATTTATAAACGTACTCCATTCCAAAATGCGTATGTTGATTTTTAAACCTATTTGTTTAAGCTGTTCCTGAATTATCTGGGCGGATAATTCTCTGGCTTTGTTTCCCTGATGCGTTATAACCGTTATTTCAAACGGCGTGTTATTGTAATATAAGTATCCGTCTTTACCGGAAGAAAAACCTATTTCTTTCAAAAGAGCCAGCGCTTTGCCGGGATTATATTCGTAAGACTCTATTTTTTTATATGCCCAGGAATTCGGCGGGAATATTCCGGTCGCTTCTTTTGCCATTCCCGAAAATATTCCTTCAATAATATCTTTTTTGTTTAAGGCGTAATTAATTGCCTGCCTGAATTTTATATTTTTAAAAGGTTCTTTTTGAAGATTAAATCCCAGAAACGTAAAACTGAACGACGGATATCTATACTTGTCATAGTGCTTAAAAAATACGTTATAGGCGTTCCACTGGTCTGTCGTAAGCGATATTTGGTCAATGCTTTCATTTCTTAGTTCCAGAAACTGTACTGCTTGGTCCGGAATTATTCTGAACAGACATGCCGCTATTTTGGGTTTTCCTTCAAAATAATCGGGATTTGCCTTTAATTCTATTTTTTGGTCTGTTTTCCATTGTTTAAAAATATAAGGTCCGGTTCCGACGGGCTGTCTGTTATATTTTGACGTATTGATATCTTCGTTTTTAAACAAATGTTCCGGAATTATTCCTATACCCCAGCTTTCAAGTATCGGGGCAAAAGGTTTATCGTAAGAGACGGAAAAAGAGTAATCGTCAAGAATATTGAATTTTTTGACCAAAAGATAATCTGACGAAAAAGGCGTTCTGGTTTGAGGATCAATTAATTTTTTATAAGTAAATTCAACGTCTTTTGACGTAAAAGGAACTCCGTCGTGCCATTTTATGTTTTTTTTGATTTTAAATAAAACCGTAAGTCCGTTGTCCGTTATTTTAAAACTTTCCGCCAAATCGCACACAAGATTTAAATCTTTATCATATTTTAAAAGACCGTTAAATATAAAAGCGTTGATTTCGGCGGAAGAAGTATCGGCCGCAAGCAGAGGATTCAAATAGGAAGCGTCTCCGTTTAAACTTGTGACAAACATATCGCCGTTATTTTGATTAAGAGAAGTTTTTGAACCCGAACAAGAAAAAATAAAAAGCAAAATAAATATGAATATTGCGTTTTTATTCAGGTTAAAATTCACTTTCTGTTCCCGTCATAATCATAGCCTTGAGATTGGATAAATTTTTTATTTTTTTGAGTCATTTGATTAGGATAAATATTTGCGACTTTTTGCGCCGTCTGAATGAGAGATCCGGCGTTGCCGTCTATATGATTTCTTGCGATACTCAGCATTTCTGCGGCTTCGTCAACTTTATTGCAGGCTTTCGTAAAATTAATTAAAAAATTATTGAATTCGACAACAAGTTTATTCGCGTTTTCTTTAATGCTTTCAATTTCATCAGACTGTATTTTAAGATCCCATAATTTTACTATCATATTGATCGTATTTATAAGCGAGGTTGCAGAGACCAAAGCGACTTTTTTCTTCCATGCGGTTACCGTTAAATCCGGTTCTTCCTGGCATGCGGCTGTAAGCGCGCTTTCGGGATTTACAAACATCAGAGTAAAGTCAGGTTCTACAAGTTCGCTTGTTTCCTGCAATTTTTCGGGATATTTTTTTCCGCTTAGATCGTCTATGATTTCTTTAATTTGTTTAATATGTTTTTTAAGATATTCCTGTTTTTCTTTATAGTCGGATTTATTTATATAATTTTGGTAATCAATAAATATTGTTTTCGCGTCAATTACTATGGTGTTGCCGGAAGGGAGTTTTATCATTATATCAGTTCGTTTATTGTCTTTCTGCTGCGTTTGTATAAAAAGATTTTTGCCGATAATAAGCCCGGAATTTTTCAGTATTTCAATTAGAGTTTCTTCACCCCAGAATCCGCGAACTACCGATTCGCCTTTTATAGCGTTTGCAAGCTGCGCCGCTCCGGCGCTTACGTCGTTTGTTCTTGCCACGAGATTTTCAAGTTTTTCTTTTAAGATGCCTTCTCTGACGGTATCCTGTTTTACGAATTCCGACACCTGTTTTTGAAAATCCTCAATATTTGAACGCACGGGTTTTAAAATATTTGTCAGCGATTCTTCATTTGCGGATTTTATTTTCTCCCGGGTTTCTTCAAAAATTTTATTGGTTAAATTTTCAAAATTAATTTTATTTTGTTCATGGATTTTTTCAAGATCTGTTTTATATTTTTCAAGATGCTCTTTTTCAACCGTAATCTGTTTGTTAATCAGTTCAAATTCTTTATTTTGAGATGAAAGTTCTTCAATTTTTGCGTTAAGAGCTTTTATTGATTCTTCTTTCTTTGTCAGTTCATTTTTTATAAATGAAATATCGTTTCTCTTGGAAGCAATAAGAAACCCGACGGTTACTCCGAGCAGCGCAAAAATTGCCGTAAGTATAAATTCCATAATTAATCCAGATTTTTCCAGTATTTTTTGCCGCGTTTCAGCAGATCGGCGCTTGCTCCGTCGTTTGAAAGATGAGGTTTGTATTCGTTGCCCATTTCATTCATTACTTTTTTATAATTTTTGTTTGAATAAATGGACTCGTTGTAATCTTTTATAAGCGGAAGGTTATTAAACCAGACTTTAAAAGAGTTCCATTCCGCTTTTACGGCGGCTATTGTCGCGGCAACGCGTTCATTTTTCATAAAATTATCGTACATATCTCTTACTTTTTTAAAACTAGTGTCTTCTGCATACAGCGATGAAGAAAAAAAACATAAAGTTACAACAAGCAATAAAATTTTTTTCATACAGTATGTCTCCTTAAATTTTCAGCTTTTCTACTTCATTTTTAAAGCCCGCATCTATATTAAAGCCTTTTTTAACCGATTTTTCCATATCTGCTTTGGCATTTGCGTAATTGCCGAGCATCAAATGCGCGGCCGAACGTTTAAAATAATATTCTCCGTTCTCTTCAGTAAGCAGTATCGCCATTGTATAATATGCCAGAGCGCGTTGATATTTATGTTTTAGCGCATAAATATTGCCCAAAAAGAAATAACCCTGGTGATTGTTCGGATGATCCGCTATTGTCGCGATAAAAACCTGTTCGGCGTTTTTTAAATCATCTTTTTTAAAATATTCCGAACCTAGATAATTTAGTATGTTCATTGAGTTTTCTATACCGAGATTTTCAATGCCTTTAAAAGCTGTATTTTCAAAATCTTCAAAATCTTTTAATTTTTCATAGCAAACCATGTTAAACAGATAATATTGTTCATTATAAGGATTAAGAGCAATTGCTTTTTGCAAATATTCTATAACAGTATGAATATCCGCGTTGTCTCTTGAAAAATAAAAAGATGCGAGAGTGCTGTTGATTAAATCGGCGTTATAGTAATCCGTGTATGAATTTTTAATTTTTTCAAGAAAGTTAATTGCTTTTTCAGTCTTTCCTTCTTCATGCAAAATAAGCGATAAATTAATCATCGCGCTTATATAATCCGGAGAATCCTTCGGAATTTTTAAATATCCTTCTTTCGCAAGGCTAAATTGTTTTTTAATTTGCGCGATATGCGCCAAATTGAAAGCGGTATAAGGCGAATACGGGCATATTGAAAAAGCTTTTTTAAAGTCATCCTCCGCTTTGTCCATATTATGAGCAAGTTTAAATTCCATTCCTCTTACAAGATAAGCGTGATGCGAATAATCAGGATATTTTTTTATTGCATCGGTCATTAAAGCAGTTGTGTCATCCCACAATGATGTTCTTTTATATGATAAACTCATAAGAAACGATACAAGTAAAATAAACAGCATATAATAAATCCATTTTTTTATTTTTACGTTTGAATATATGTATGATGCAAATTCGGCAAACAGATAAAATAATCCTATATAAGGAAGATATACGTATCTGTCGGCTATGGGAGACATTCCGGTAGGCATTACTCCGCTTGAAGGAAGAAGAGTTAAAATAAAAAACATAAATCCGAAAAATATTTTTTTATTAAATTTCAGAGATAAAAAAACAAATAAAAATATGATGTACAGCAATGCGGGCGAATACATTATAAAAAACGGCGGATCCGTATGAAAATCATAGAAAAAAGGATATAAACAAGATAATTTAAAAGGGAAAATAAAATTATATAAATACCATAGAATATTAAAATGGGCGTTTAAAATATAAAGTATTTCCGAATAAAGAGTATATGAGCTTTTTTGTTCAGGGCTGTAATATCCTAACACTGTTATAACTGCAAATATTATTGAAATCAAAATGAAAGGTATATAATTTTTGATTTTTTTTAATGTTAAATTATTTTGATAATAATCAATTAACGCTAAAACGACCGGAAGAGTGACGGCCATAGGCTTTGACATACACGAAAGAATAAAAAACAATAAAGAAAGCAAAAATATTTTTGTTTTGTAAGCGGTTTCCGATAATTTTAAATAAAATAAAACCGACGAAAGATAAAAAAGCGAATAAAGAAGGTCTTTTCTGGAAGAAACCCATGCCACGGCTTCAGCATGCGCGGGATGAACGGCAAACAATATGGAAACTATATATGAAACGGCAAACGATTTTGTCAGTTTTTTAAATATAAAAAATACAAGAAAAGTATTTAAAAGATGAAGAATAATGTTTGTAAAATGGTAGATAAACGGATCAAATTTAAAGAAATGATATTCTATAGCGTAAGAAAGGGTTACAATCGGATGATAGAGTTTGTAATGGTAGTTTGAAAAAATGCCGATAATATTATCCGCTGACAGACTCCGTACGTATTGGTTGTATGTCAGCATTGCAGTATCGTCAAGATTAATAAATCCCGCCGATAGCGCCGGATAAAAAGACAGCACGGTAATATATGCCAGAATTAGTAATATAAAAATTTGGTGTTTTTTTATCATAATTTTGAAAATTTGTAAAAATATAACGCCTGTATATTTTACTATTTTAAATACTTTACTGCAAAAACGCTGAATAAATATGATGACAGAAACAGTATATTTATGTATAATCATTAATAGAAAGACGCGGTAAGAGGCATAAAAAATGACATTTAAAGACAATTTACAAAAAAACAAATTTATTATCACAGCCGAATTATTTCCGCCGAAAGGCGTTAATATTGACGCTTTTCTTAAAAAAGCGGACATATTGGCGCAAGTTGTTGACGCAATAAATGTTACCGACAATCAGAGGGCGTCAATGAGAGTCGGGTCTTTGGCAATGTGCAGATTACTAAGGGACAGAGGCATTGAGACAATAATGCAGATGACATGCAGAGACAGAAACAGAATTGCTTTGCAGTCGGATTTGCTCAGCGCGAACGTTCTGGGGTTAAATAATATTTTAATACTGAGCGGCGACCATCCCAATGTCGGGGAATACGCCGGAACTAAAACAGTTTATGATTTGGATACAATCCAACTGATTAAAACTGCAAGACTTCTTGAAACAGGCGTTGATTTTGCCGGTAAAAAATTAAACGGAAGTCCTAAATTTTGTTTAGGCGCCGTTGCAAATCCCACGGCTGCTCCTATTGATCTCCAAATACTTATGCTTGAAAAAAAAGTTGAATCCGGCATAGAGTTTGTGCAGACTCAGACTGTTTTTGACGTCGTACAGTACAGAGAATTTTTTGAAAAAACAAAAAATTTAAAAGTTCGCATTCTGCCGGGAGTAAGCGTTATCAAATCCGTCGCTTTTATGGATTTTTTAAAAAAACTGCCGGGAGTAAATATTCCGCAGACGATTCAGGAAAGAATTATTTCGGCAAAAGATCCGTTTCAGGAAGGATTAAATATTTGCGCTGAAACGATTAAGGAACTTAAAGTTTTTACTTCAGGCGTTCATATAATGGCAATAGGCATAGAAGAATATATTCCGGAAATATTAAAAAGAGCTGAGCTTATATGAAAAAATTGTTTTTGATTTTTGCGGTTATCTGTTTATTTTGCTGCAACGCCTTTGCCGGCGGAGCCGGCACTACAATATTCCAGATTTTAAATATTCCGGTTTCGGCATATGACGCGTCGTTGTCAAATATAAATATAATAAGAACGCAAAATCCGCCTTTAATGCCGGCTGATTCCTATTTGTTTAATTTTACCCAGGGGTTTCATTTCGCCGAAACCAAATATAACGCGGCTTTGGCAAATTTACCGGTCGGGAAAAATTCCGTAATCGGCGTTTCGCTGGTATATTTTAATTACGGCAGCATGCCGAAAACATACAGCGACGGTTTGGGCGGATATATTGAAGACGGCAGTTTCGGAGCGACCGATAAAGTCCTTTCTTTGTCATACGGATTAAAAATGTCAAAAAAACTTGCAGGCGGCGTTTGCGTAAAATATGTTAAACAGGACATAGACGATGTTTCTTATTCCGGTTTTGCTTTTGACGCTTCTTTTTTATATTACATGAAAAAGAATTTTGCATTGGGGGCGGGCGCTGCTAATTTAGGTTCTGAAATAAGCGGCTACAGCCTTCCGTCTGATTTTTATTTAGGAGTATTCGGCAACGTTACAAAAAAGACCAAACTTATTGCCCAGCTTGAGAATTATTACAATGATGATTTGTATGATTTAAAGCTTGCCGCAGAAACGGGTTTTGAAAAATTAACGTTAAGAGCCGGATATGATTTTTCATTGAAAAAACAAGACTTTTTTAATGCAAATAACGGAATAATAAATAATTTCAGTTTTGGGTTGGGATTAAATTTCGGCTTTTTGCTTTTTGATTACGCATGGCTGCCTGAAGGCGATCTCGGCAATGTTCATCTGTTTACGGTAGGAATAAAGATTTAACGGAATTTATATGAAAAAATATTTTGTGGTTTTTATCTTATTTTTTTTGAGTGATTTTGCGTTTGCCGTTCCGGCATATAAAAATACGATTGAGTTGACTCAACCTGACGGCTCAAAAATACAGGCCCGCATACGCGGCGACGAATTTTACCATTGGTTTGAGGATGCGGAAGGTTATACTATATTAAAGAATCCTTCGTTAAAAAACTGGGTTTACGCACAAAAAAACTCTGACGGCAGGCTTATTCCGTCATCTCATGAAGCCGGTAAAATTTCGCCTTCTTCTCTTCAGATAAAAAAATCGATTAAAGACGACGAAGCTTTTGCAAAAGGCAGGCAAAGAGCGGCTGATATGCATAAAATTTATTCTTCCGGAAGTTTGTCGAAAACATCTTCTTTGGGAATTCAGAAAGCGCCCGTGACGGGCTCAAAAGGAAATCTTGTGATATTGGTTAATTTCAGCGATAAGTCATTTACTATCGCACAAAGCAGTTTTGAGGATTTATTTAACGGAACAAGTTATACGGCCGATGGAGCCAAAGGTTCTGTTAAAGCGTATTTCAATGAAGTTTCATACGGCAATTTTACTTTTGATTCAGTCGTTACGGCTACGGTTACGGTTTCAAGAGGATACAGTTATTACGGGCAAAACGATATGTTGGGCAACGATATGCATCCGGAGGAAATGGTATATGAAGCCGTAGTTCAATTGAATAATTCGGGTTTTGATTTCAGTCAGGTTGATCTTGATAATGACGGATGGGTAGATTCGCTTGTCGTAATTCATGCAGGGTGCGGCGAAGAAGCAGGGGCTCCGGATGATACTATATGGTCTCACAGGTGGAATTTAACAAGTACTTTTACTACACATGACGGTAAAAAAATATATGATTACACGACTGTTCCTGAAAAAAGAGGCAATAACGAATATTATGATTATATAACAAGGATAGGAGTGATATGCCACGAATTGACTCATATTTTAAATATGCCTGATTTATACGATACTAATTATTTAAGTTCGGGACTCGGAGATTTTTGCCTTATGGCGTCAGGCTCATGGAACGGCGTTTCGGGTGAAAGGCCCGCCCATCCGTGCGCATGGATAAAATATAAACTCGGCTGGATAACTCCGCAGACGGCGTCCGACGGCGCAAATACTATAGGATTATCGGCAACTTCAAGTTCGGCTTTTTATAAATTAACCGGAAATGATTTTGATTCAAGAGAATATTTTCTTATTGAAAACAGACAGTCTGTAGGTTTTGACATAGGTCTTCCGGGAACGCAAAGAGGTTTTTTAATTTATCACGTTGACGAAAGAAAATGGAACAACGGGGATAATGACGATCCTTCTCATTACCTGGTTGATGTTGAAGAAGCCGACGGGACGGCCGACTGGACTCAGGATGATTTGGCATCGGCGCCATATCAGACAGGAGCAGATTCCGATTATTTCCGCGGAAATACGCTGACTGTTTTTAACGACGACTGTACTTCCTCTCCGAATTCAAAAAGTTATACTTCTCAATTGTCAGGCATAAAAGTTTCGCAGATTTCGGCAAGTTCTTCCTTAATGACTTTTGTGTTCGGACAGGATGTTGTTTTGATTGACGATTTGTCAAAAGTTATTTGTTTTCCTAATCCTGTAAGGGATAACGGAGATGTTATAATTACCAATTTGCCGGTATCTTCAGACAAATTAGACGTTATTATTTATACAATGTCGGGACAGAGCATTGAAAGTTTTTCATTGGATGATACGAGTTTTGACGGAGAAGGCAGAAGATATCTGCGATGGAACTGCAAGAATCATTCCGGACAGAATGTTGCTCCGGGGATATATTTTGTTTTAATAAAAACAAATTCTGATAAGACCACAAAAAAAATCGCCGTTATCAGATAAATTTGAATATAAAAATTTACAAAAAACAATATTATTCTGTATTTTTTTAATTTGACTTAGAAAACTTAAAAGTAATATAATACAAACTTATAAAATTTTATAATTTATATATAGATATTGGGGGAATAATGGCTGGCATAGTTTTGAAGAATGTGTATAAAAGTTACGGCGATGTTAAAATTGTTAAAGATTTTAACTTAGAAGTGCCTGATAAAGAATTTTGTATCCTTGTAGGCCCTTCCGGCTGCGGAAAAACGACTACTCTGAGAATGGTTGCAGGACTTGAAGATATTACAGCCGGAGATATTTATATAGACGGTATCAGAGTAAACGATATTCCTCCGAAAAACAGAGATATCGCCATGGTATTTCAAAATTATGCTCTATATCCTCATATGACCGTTTATGAAAATATGGGTTTTGCTCTTAAGCTTAAAGGTTATGACAGAGCAGAAATAGAAAAAAGGGTAAAAGAAGCGGCAGATATTCTCGGAATAGGACATTTACTGGACAGAAAACCGAAACAATTAAGCGGCGGTCAGAGACAAAGAGTCGCAGTCGGAAGAGCTATTGTAAGAAAACCCAAAGTTTTTTTATTTGACGAGCCTCTTTCAAATCTTGACGCCAAATTAAGAGTTCAGATGAGAGCCGAATTAAAAAAACTACATGAAAGACTTCAGAGCACTATGATATACGTTACTCATGACCAGACCGAAGCTATGACAATGGGCGATAAAATATGCGTTATGAAAGACGGCATAATACAACAGGTTGCCGGTCCTTTGGAACTATATAACCAGCCGTCAAATAAATTTGTGGCCGGATTTATAGGAAGTCCGCCGATGAATTTTTTTAATGTAGACGTTACGTCAAGCGGCGGCGATATACTTCTTAAAGAAGGAACATTTGACGTTACGGTTCCGGGTTTTATTAAAGATAAAGTCGCGCCTTATGTAAACAGGAAACTTGTTATGGGCGTAAGACCTGAAGACATATATGATAAATTGTTTGTAAATCTTAATCATAAAGAAATTAATTCTTTCAGCGCTACGGTTGAAATTGTTGAACCGTTGGGCAGCGAAATATATCTGCATTTTACTACGGGTAAAAATATAATGGTCGCGAAAGTTGATTCAAACAACAAAGCTAAAACCAATCAGATAATAGAATTTGTTTTTGATTTGAAAAAGATACATTTGTTTGATCTTGAATCCGGAAAAACTATAGTTTAATTAACTGCTATGAATAAAGTTTTATCAGCATTATTCGGGTGTTTAATAGTGAGTTCGTTTGTTTATGCGGACAGTAATCCCGTTATTCAAAACATTCTTTCAAGAAAAAGCGTCAGACAATATTCGGGGCAGGAAGTTGAAAAAGATAAAATTGACGCTATAATAAGATCCGGAATGGCCGCTCCCAGCGCCATAAATTTACAGCCTTGGGAAATAGTTCTTGTTACAGATAAAAAAATTTTAAATGAAATAGCAAAGAAACATCCTTATGCCGCATTTACAAAAAATGCGGCATTTGCTGTTGTCGTATGCGGCGATTCTAAAAAAAGTCCTGATTTTTGGATTCAGGACTGCTGTGCCGTTTCGGAAAACATTCTTCTTGCGGCTGAATCTCTAGGATTAGGCGCCGTATGGTGCGCAGTTTATCCTGACAACGAAAGAGTTTTGGCTGTAAGCAAAATTTTAAAATTGCCTGACAATGTTATTCCTTTAAATATTATACCGGTAGGCTATCCAAAAGGTGAAAATTTACCTAAACAAAAATACAATCCGTCCAAAATTCATTTAAATGCGTGGACTTTAAAAAAATAGCCGCCGTTTTAAACCTAAAATAATTGCGGCATTTAAATTATAAGGAGTTTATGTGGCTGATACCAAAACAAATTTATCTGAATATTTAAAAAAATCTGCCGATTACGTTAATTCAAATCTGAAAAATTTTTTACCCAAAGACAACTCGGTTATATCAAAAGCTATGAGATATTCCGTTATGGCCGGCGGAAAACGTTTAAGACCGGTTTTTGTTATTTTGGGCGCAGAAATTTTCGGATTAAAAAAAGAAAAAGTCGTAGCGGCGGCATGCGCTGTTGAATATATCCACACTTATTCTCTTATACATGACGATTTGCCGGCAATGGATAATGACGATTTAAGAAGAGGGAAACCGACCAGCCATAAAAAATTCGGAGAAGCGGCCGCGATACTTGCCGGAGACGCATTATTAACAGAATCGTTTAATTTGCTTGCCGGCGTTGATGTTCCCGGCGACAGGATCGTTAAAACAGTAAAATTATTTTCGGAATATTCCGGATACAAAGGAATGATTGCCGGTCAGGCCGAAGATACAATTGAAGCTGGCAAATGGAATACAAAAAATATATCATTATGTAAGAAGAAATTGGAATTTATACACATAAATAAAACATCAGCTCTTATTAAGGCAAGTTTGTTGGCGGGAGCCGTTTTGGCGGGCGCGAAAAACGCGGATTTAAAATTACTTGAAAAATATGCGCACAATATAGGGCTTGCTTTCCAGATAGCCGATGACATACTGGACGTATATGCCGATAAAAAACTTCTCGGCAAAAACGGAAGCGATGAAAATAACGACAAGCTTACTTATTTGTCTTTATACGGCAAAGAAAAATCCGAAAAGAAAGCAAAAGCTCTTATAAATGAAGCAAAAAAAACCGTTGCAAAATTTACGACAAGAAAAGAAATTCTTGAAAAACTGGCAGATTATATGATTGACAGGAAGTATTAGAGGATAAAATGGCGATTTTAGAAAAAATTGAAAAACCAAGCGATTTAAAAATAATAAAAAAAGAACTTTTGCCTCAGCTTGCTCAGGAAGTAAGAGACGAAATAATAAGAGTCGTTTCAAATAACGGCGGGCATCTTGCTTCAAGTCTTGGAGTCGTAGAACTTACAATAGCTCTGCATTACTCCTTCAATCTTCCTAAAGATAAGCTGATATGGGATGTGGGACATCAGGCTTACGCTCATAAACTGCTTACCGGAAGACGAGACCGTTTTGATACTTTAAGACAGCTTGGCGGTATCAGCGGATTTCCAAAAATATCAGAATCCGAATATGACGCTTTCGGAGCCGGACATTCTTCTGTTGCAATTTCAGCAGGGCTCGGTTATGCCACTGCAAGAGATTTAAATAATGAAAATTATAAAGTTGTGTCAATAATAGGCGACGGTTCAATGACGGGAGGCCTTGCTTCGGAGGGCTTGCAGAACGCCGGTCATCTTGATAAAGACATGCTTGTTGTTCTTAACGACAATCAAATGTTTATTTCCGAAAGAGTAGGCGCTTTGGCAGGTTATCTTGCCAAACTTTTGACTGCCGGTACTTTTAAAAAACTTGAAGAGAGAGTTAAAAAATTCACTTCAAGAATAAAATTCTGGGGTTTCAGCGTAATGAAGATAGTCAACAGAGTAAAAGTTATGCTTTTTCCCGGAATGTTATTTGAAGAAATGGGCTTTGCCTATTTCGGTCCTATAGACGGGCATAATATAAACTCGCTTATAGACGTTATAGGAAAAATTAAAAATTTAAACGGTCCTGTTTTGCTTCACGTAGTTACCAAAAAAGGAAAAGGTTATAAACCGGCTGAAGATGATCCTACAAAATTTCACGGCATAGGCCCTTTTAATATCATAACCGGAGAAACGACAGGCGGCAAAAAAATAAGCTATACGGAAGTATTTTCTGATGCGATTGTAAAACTTGCAAAAGAAGACGATAAAATAGTTGCGATAACCGCGGCTATGCCCGAAGGCACAGGACTTTCAAAATTTGCAAAAGAATATCCCGATAGATTTTTCGACGTAGGCATAGCCGAATCACATGCCGTGACTTTTGCAGCCGGACTTGCCGCAGGCGGGTTAAAACCGGTATGCGCGGTTTATTCCACTTTTATGCAAAGAGGCCTTGATAATATAATTCATGATGTGGCATTGCAGAATCTTCCCGTCGTAATGATTCTTGACAGGGCAGGGCTCGTAGGAGAGGACGGCGGAACCCATCACGGAGTATTTGATTTATCATATCTTAAAGCAATACCAAATCTTACAATAATGTCGCCGGCGAACGAAAATGAACTTCAGGATATGTTAAAAACCGCTCTTTCTTTAAAAAGACCAAGCGTTATAAGATATCCCAGAGGAGGAAGCGGATTGCCTGTCAACCCTCAGAAAGATTTTGAAATTATTCCGGCAGGAAAAGCAAAACTTGAAAAAACCGGAAGCGATGTCTGTTTTGTGGCTATCGGCAATCCTGTAAGCGAATGCATAAAAGCGGCGGATAATCTTGCTTCAAAAAATATAAAAGCGGCTGTAGTCAATATGAGATTTTTAAAACCTTTTGACGAAGCGATTCTTAAAAATATAATAAAAACAACAGATGTTATAATTACCGTTGAAGAAAATGCTTTAACCGGCGGTATGGGAGAATCCGTTAAAGCCGTTTTGTCAGGCACAGACGCAAAAATATACGGCATAGGACTGCCGGATTCTTTTGCCGAGCACGGAGCCCAGAATCTTTTAAGGGAAAAATACGGACTTACCGCAAATAAACTTGAAGAATTTGTCTTGAAATTGTTAAAAAAAGAACAAAATCTGATATGAAGAAAAGACTTGATATTTTGATGTTTGAGAAGGGACTTGCCGAAACAAGATCAAAAGCACAGAGCCTTATAATGGCAGGAAGCGTATATATAGACGGACAACAGATAACAAAAGCCGGCACTCCTTTTTCCGAAGATACAATAATTGAAGTAGAAAAACAAAATCCTTATGTTTCAAGAGGCGGATTAAAACTTGAATCCGTAATAGATTTTTTTAAAACTGATTTTAGATATAAAATATGCGCGGACATAGGAGCGTCAACCGGCGGTTTTACGGATTGTATGCTTCAGCACGGCGCAAAAAAAGTTTATGCCATTGACGTGGGAACGGCGCAGCTTCATTATAAACTCAGAAATGACAGCCGCGTTGTAAATATTGAAAACGTAAATTTCAGATACTTTGACAAATCTTTAATTAAAGACGAAATTGACATTGCGACTATTGACGTATCTTTTATATCTCTTGATAAAATTATCCCTAAAGCAGTTGAAATAATAAAACCGGACGGAGTTATTATAGCCATGATCAAACCGCAGTTTGAATTAAATCCCGCAGAAGTAAAAAAGGGTGTTGTCAGGGATGAAAATCTCAGGCTTAAAGCCATAAATAAAATTAAATATTTTGCAGCTCAAACAGGTTTATATCCGCAAAAAGAAGCAGATTCTGCAGTCAAAGGACCAAAGGGAAATATAGAACATTTCATATTGTTCGGCAGGCAGTTATGAAAATCAGCTGTATATATATTCTCAGCCGTCTGGATCCTAACGTTAATACCGAGGAATCAAGCGCGAATTCCGGTAAAAAAATCAGGGCTTCGGTTCTTCCTCTGGGTATTTCTTATATAGCATCCGTATTAAAGCAGTCAGGCCACGACGTTAGTATATTCCCTTTTTTTGAAACATCGGATTTAAATAAATTTGCAGATGAAGTTAAAAACAGCGATTTTTTTTGTTTATCCGTTACATCTTATGACTGTTGGAATCTGGCAAAAAAACTAATATCAAAATTAAAATATCATTTTCCGGATAAAAAAATAATAGCCGGAGGAATTTTTGTCACATTGTCTCCGGAAGAAATCATTGAAAATAAAAATATTGACGCCGTATGCGTAGGCGACGGTGAAAAAGCGTTGCTTGAATATGCTGAGGCTATAAGACAAAACATTTTTAACAAAAAAATAGACAATCTTTTTATAAGACAACCGGACGGAAACGTATTAAAATGCGATAAAATAAGTTTTATTGAAGATATAGACTCTCTGCCTTTTATAGACAGGCATATGTGGGACAGATGGATTTTTGACACGGTTCAGCATAAAGTTCTTGCAGAAAGGGGATGTCCCTACAGATGCGTTTTTTGCGCAAATAACAGGCTTGGACAGATTTGCTCGGGCAATTATCTCAGATACAGAAATATCAATTCCATAATATCCGAGTTTGAATATATACTTAAAGAATATCCGCAGACAGAATCTTTTATGCTTTATGCCGAAAATATCGCTTCCGATAACGAGCGTTTTTTTAAATTATGCGTTGCTCTTAAAGAATTTAATTTAAAAACAGGTAAAAATATAAATTATACGATAATACTGAATGTTACCAAGAATTTTGTAAAAAACAATAAAATTTTTGATGCAATGAAAGAAGCTAATATAAAATGGGTCATGTTCGGTTTTGAAACTGCTTCAAAAGAAATAAGAAATAAACTAAACAGACCTTTCTACGATAACAGGGATATTCTAAAATTTTGCAGGCAGATGCAGAAAAGAAATATTCATACCACTGTTTACGCAATGTACTGTTATCCTTACGAAACAGCCGAAACATACAGCCATACCGTAAAATGGCTGAAATTTTTTAAGCCCGACGCCATAGGCTGGTTTTGGATGGAGCCGCAGAAAGGAACGGAACTATATAACCGTTTTTTTGTAAGAAAAGAAGAAAAATATAATAAGAGTTTATTATTTAAAATTTCCGACAAATGGCGTTTTATAACTTTTAAATTCAGAGTATATATATATTATAAAACTTTTATTGAAACGTTGTTTTTATCTCTGGAACAATTCGGAATAGGGGAACAAATTTTTTCTTTATGGCGAATGACGAATATATCAAAAAGAAAAAAACTTGAAGAATACAAAAATGAGGCAAAAAAACAGTTTGATCTGAAAAATTTTGAAAAAGCCGTAAAATATTTAAATAAAATAGAATCATTGGGAGATTCCTGGATTTTTGCCGACAGAGCGTTTGCAAATTTTAAGCTCGGCAAAAAACAAGAAGCCATAAAAGACATAAATACCGCTTTAAAGCTTGAAAAAGATAATAAAAATTATCATAATTTAAGAAATGAAATCATAAAATATAAATAAATCAAAAAGGATATAAAAATGGCAGACTACATTGTTAATGAAATTGAAAAAAAATGGCAAAAGATTTGGAAAGACAACAAAGTTTTTCATGCCGTAAAAGATTCGGCTAAAGAAAAATATTATCTTTTGGTAATGTTCCCGTATCCTTCGGGCAAACTCCATATGGGACACGTCAGAAATTACAGCATAGGAGACGTTTTTGCAAGATTTAACAGAATGCAAGGCAAGAACGTAATCCATCCCATAGGCTGGGATTCGTTCGGGCTTCCTGCGGAAAACGCCGCAATAAAGCACAACATACATCCTAAAAAATGGACTAAAGAAAATATAGCGCATATGGGCGAACAGCTCAAAATGCTCGGCATCTCTTACGACTGGGACAGAGAAATAGCGACATGCGATCCGGAATATTACAAATGGAACCAGTGGTTCTTTATCCAGATGTATAAAAAGGGGCTTGTATTCAGAAAATCGGCAAACGTAAACTGGTGTCCTTCATGTAAAACTGTTCTTGCAAACGAACAGGTTAACCAGGGCAAATGCTGGAGATGCGACAGTACTGTGGAGCAGAAAGAGCTTATACAGTGGTTTATAAAAATAACTGATTATGCAGATGAACTGCTTGACGGTCATGAAGAACTTGCCGGCTGGCCCGAACAGGTTTTGTCAATGCAGAAAAACTGGATAGGCAAATCATACGGCGCAGAAATGGATTTTGCGATTGCAGGTTCGGATAAAAAACTCAAAATATTTACAACAAGACCCGATACCGTATTCGGAGTCACTTTTATGGTTGTTTCTCCGGAGCATTCAATAATAAAAGAATTTAAAGATAAGATAAAAAACATAAAAGAAGTTGAAGAATACGTTGTAAAAAGCGCAAGCAAATCAAATATAGAAAGATCTTCCGGCAAAGAAAAAACAGGCGTAAAACTTGAAGGCATATACGCAGTTAATCCGGCCACAGGCAAAAATATTCCGATATTTACGGCAGATTACGTTTTGACGGGATACGGAACGGGCGCCATTATGGCAGTTCCCGCTCATGACCAGAGAGACTGGGATTTTGCAAAAAAATACGGAATTGAAATAACTGAAGTCATTAAAGGCGAAAATTCAGATATTACAAAATCAGCTTTTGAAGAAGAAGGAGTTATAGTAAATTCGGGAGAGTTTAACGGGATAAAATCAACAGATGCGATAGATAAAATATCTTTATGGGTAGAAGAAAAAGGATTCGGAAAAAGAACTACAAACTTTAAACTCAGAGAATGGCTCATTTCAAGACAAAGATACTGGGGAACTCCTATTCCTATGATACATTGTCCTAAATGCGGTATAGTTCCGGTTGATGAAAAAGAACTGCCGGTAACTCTTCCCGAAAACATTAAATTTACCGATGACGGAAAATCTCCGCTTCAGGGATGCGATGAATTCGTAAATACAAAATGCCCTCTATGCGGCGGTCCTGCCAAAAGAGAAACCGATACCATGGACACATTTGTAGATTCATCGTGGTATTATGCAAGATATACCGATCCAAGAAACGATAAAAAACCTTTTGAATCCGATATTACAAATTACTGGCTGCCGGTAGACCAGTATGTCGGCGGAATAGAACATGCATGTATGCATCTTATCTATTCAAGGTTCTGGCATAAAATAATGAGAGATCTCGGGCTTGTAAATACAAATGAGCCGTTTAAAAATCTTTTGACACAGGGCATGGTTACGCTCGGCGGAAGCGCAATGTCAAAATCAAAAGGAAATATCGTAAGCCCCGATGAAATAATAGAAAAATACGGAGCGGATACGGCAAGACTTTTCATACTGTTTGCGGCGCCTCCGGAAAAACAGCTTGACTGGTCAGACGACGGATTGGAAGGCTGCTGGAGATTTATAAACAGAGTATGGAGACTTCAGGAACTTGTAAAAACAAAATCGGACATTCCTGCAACTGCTGAAGCTAAAGAAGCTTTGTTGAGAAGCATGCACTTATGCATTAAAAAAGTAACTGAAGACATCGGTAAAGAACATCAGTTCAATACCGCCATATCGTCCGTTATGGAGCTTGTAAACGCGATGTATGTTTACAAATACCACGGAAATGACGAAGGATTATCATTAAAAGTTTATGAAACGATAGTTCTTCTTCTTGCACCTTTTACTCCGCATCTTTGCGAAGAAATATGGAGTCTTCTCGGCAATAAAGAATTCGTTTCGGCGGCACAATGGCCGAAATACGAAGAAAAATATATAAAACAGGATACCGTTGAAGTTCCGGTTCAGGTTAACGGCAAACTAAGAGGGAAAATTTTTATAAACGTTTCTTCAAACGAACAGGAAATAAAAGATTTCGTAATAAACGATGAAAAAATAAAACCTGTTCTTGAAGGCAGACAAATAGTTAAATTCATTTATGTGCAGAATAAAATAATAAATATAGTGGTTAAATAAAACCGGAGGGGAAAATGAAAAAATTATTTGCTTTATTGATAATATTTTTTGGTTTTGCGGCGGCAGGATGCGACAGTCCGTATCAGCCTACTCCGCAGTTATTGCCTGCGTATATAAAAAAAATTTATGTAAGACCGGTTGTAAACAATACTAATCAATACGGTCTTGAGGATAAGCTGACTAAAGCTCTTATAGACGAATTTATGAGCGACGGCAGACTGTCTCTTATGTCTAATGAAAACGAAGCGGACGGCGTTTTGGTTTGTGAAATCAAAAGATATGTTTTACAGCCTTTGACATACGACGCCAACATGGTAACGGAACAATATAAATTATGGATATTGGTTAACGCTTATTTCATAGATAAACATGAAAACGTAACTCTCTGGGTTGAACCGAATATGGAAGGTATACAGATCTACGCCGATGCGGTTAAAGTAGGCTTCGGCGGTATGACCGAAGAACAGGCCAGAGAAAATATTTATATTAAATTATCAAGAGATATTGTAAGAAGAACCGTAAGCGGATTTGGGACGGCGTCGGGGATATCGGAACGTAAGGTCCAAGAATAAATTAAGACCGAAACATTTGCGCTGCACCGAGAAATTTTAAAACCTTATGTACTGTTCGCTCCGCTTTATTGATGTACACTGCGGTTTTAAAATTTCTCGTTTCGCACCAAATCTTTCTAGTCTTTTAGATACAATACAAAAAACAATATGGTTTCGAGGGGAAATGGGTTTTATAACATATCAGGCTTTTCAGAAACATCTTCAGGGTAAAAATACGGTGCCGGTTTATTTATTTGCCGGAGACGAACAGTATTTTATTGACAGCTGCTTGAAAGGTATTGAAGAAAAACTTGCCGTTGATCCTCTTAACAGAGAAACTTTTCAGGCGCCTGATCTTGAAGGAAAAACGGTTTCGGAAGCGGTTCAGACTCTTCCTTTTTTAGGCGATAAAAGACTTGTTATTTTAAAGCTTGCCCATAAGTTAAATAATCCGGATTATGAATTTGTGGAAAAATTGATAGAAAATCCGGTTGATACGACATGTTTTGTAATTTTGGTCCCTGAAAAAATAAAAGACGTAAAGAAAAGAAAAGATTTGCTTGATTTATGTTCGTCTTCAAAATCTTGCGTTTCGGTAGACTGTAAAAAAATTTATGATTCCGATGCTATAAAATTTGTTAAAGCGGAATTTGCAAGAAGAAAAAAACTTATACCAGATGAGCTTGCCGAACGGATTGTATCCGAAACGGGAGCTGATTTATTGAGTTTATATAATGAAATAGAAAAAATATGCATATATACCGGCAAAGACGATAACAAAATTACCGAGGAAGTATTTGCAAAAGTCAGCGGCTGGACAAAGGAAATAAATGATTTCGCCCTTACAGGAGAAATAGAAGCAAAAAATTTGAAATCAGCATTGTTTATATTTAACAAAATGATAACGTCCGGCGAAGACCATATAAAAATTTTATTCCAAATATCGTCAACTGTTCGCAGGTTATTGACCGTAAAAAGTTTGATTGAAGAGAAAAAATATGACCCCAGAGACGCGGCCGCTTTTGCAAGGGTATATAACGCTTATTTTGCTTCAATTTTTTTAAGAAATGTATCAAAGCATAAACTTGCTCATCTTAAGAAATGCATATCAAAAATTCTGGAAACGGATATCGCTCTCAAAACAAAATCTCAGTCGGATAAAACTCTGCTATTGGAAAATCTTATTATTTTTATATGCGGATAGTTTAACCTTCAATAAACTTTTTGTTTCTTAAAAGTTTATGATATGTTATTGCAAACCTGTGTGCTTCATCGCGGATTGCCTGTAAAACTCTTAAAGCGTGCGAATTTGCGGGAAGTTTTACGGAAGCGGATTTGCCCATAATGAAAATTTCTTCTTCCTGTTTTGCCAGAGAAATCAAAGGTATATAAATCCCTATTTCGTTTAAAGCCTGTTCGGCGTAAGCCAGCTGTCCTTTGCCTCCGTCTATAATAATTAAATCGGGAAACTTTTCATTTTTGCGTATTATAGACGAATATCTTCTGAAAACGACTTCTTTTATCATCGCAAAATCATTGATCTGGTTTACCGTTTGTATTTTAAATCTTTTATAACCGCTTTTATTCGGCTTTCCGTTTACAAACTGAACCATTGAACCTACGGGATTTGTTCCGGCCGTATTTGAGATATCAAAACATTCCATAACGTTTGGCAGCTGTTTTAACCTTAGTTTTTCTTTTAATTCCAAAAGAGCGTCTGTCTTAAAAATATACTGGTTCAATTCTTCAAGTTCAATTCTGCTTACTGAAACTCTTTCAGCCATAGAACGTATCGCAAAAAGTCTGTCTCTTATATCTTTAGCTTTTTCATACTGTTGTTCGCCGCTTGCCCGTTTCATCTGTTTTTCCCAGACAGATTCAAGGCTTCTGAATTTACCTTTTAAAAAGAGTTCAAGCTCTTTGAGATTATTTTTGTAATCAGCCGACGTTATGTGCCCCATGCAAGGGCCGTAACACAGATGCGTGTGATAATAAAGACATGATTTTACTTTTGCGGGATCCGGCTGTTCTTTTTGTGAAAAAGAAAGTTTACACGGCCTTATTTTAAAAATTTTATTGAGCCAAAAGATCAGTTTTTTTATATATGTCACCTGCGGATACGGACCGAAATAAAGAGCGCCGTCGTTAATCATTTTTCTTGACATTATAAGGCGCGGGAAATCTTCGTTTACGGTAAGTTTTATAAAAGGATATGATTTATCGTCCTTCCACATTGCGTTAAAATGAGGCTGTATTTTTTTTATAAGGTCTCTTTCAAGTATAAGAGCTTCTCTTTCCGAAGAGCATAAAATATAGTTTATAGTTTTCATCGCCGTAATTATAGACGATGATTTGCTGTTTGTATCGGAATGGAAATAAGAAGTTATTCTGTTTTTTAAATCTTTTGCTTTACCTACGTATATTATGTTTGCGGCCGTATCTCTCATCAGATACACGCCGGGAAGATGCGGGATGTTTTTTGTGTAATCTTCAGCTGTTTTTTGCATAATATTTTCTTAAAAAAGCCGACAGCAACTGTTCTATTTCAGGTGATTTTATAAGTTTTGACACTCCTATAAATATTAGAAGGCCTGCAATAATCGCAATTGTAAGTGATAAAAAAAGCGGTATTTTAATTTGTATTATAAAATAACAGACAATGCCCATAACAGCCGAAGCTATTAAATTTTTAAAAGTGGAATTAAGAATTTTATATATTCCGATCCTGCCTATTTTAATTCTTAATTTATACAAAAGCATTGCCGAGTTTAAATATGCGCATATGGAAGTGGCAAGAGCAAGTCCGCCGACGCCCAAAGGCTGCATGAGAATAACGCATAAAAGCACGTGTATCAGCATTACAACAAAAGCTACTTTTACGGGAGTTTTTGTATTTTGAAAAGAAAAAAATGTGTTTGCCAAAATTTTTGCTATCGCATAAGCCGGAAGTCCCAGAGAATAGTAAAGCAAAGCGCTGTTTGTCACTAATGAGGCGGCATGGTCAAATCTGCCTCGTTCAAACAATACTTTTATCATAGGAAGTCCCAAAACTATTAAAGCTATAGTTGCGGGAACTAACAATACTATCGAAAACCTTATTGAAACATTAAGAGTTTCTTTCATATCTACTATATTCTTTTGAGCAACCGATTTTGACATCATAGGCAAAGATACCGTGGCAAGAGCAAGTCCGAAAATGGCAAGAGGAAGCTGCATAAGACGGTTTGAATAATATAACGCAGTAATAGAACCGTTGCCTAAAAAAGATGCGCATACCGTGTCCACAAAAGTGTTAATCTGGTCTACCGATATGCCGATAACAGAAGGTATCATAAGGAAAAATATTTTTTTTAAACCGGGATGATTAAAATTAAAATCCAGTTTTAAATGCCAGTCAAGCTGTTTCAAATAAGGGTATTGATAAATAAAATGAAGTAATGCTCCGAATATTACGCTTATCGCAAGTCCTTTTATTTTATCGCCGGGAAGCAAAAAGGGGGCAATCGCAACAACATATATTATTTCGGCAACGCTCAAGCCTGCCGGCGCAATTGCAGGTATAAAAAATGAATTAAGAGTGTTAAGAAGAGCAAGAAGTATTGAAGCAAGACATATAAAAACAAGAAACGGAAACATTAAACGTGTAAGTTCTATTGTAAGCTGAAGTTTTTCGGGATCTGAAGTAAACCCCCATGCTATGATTTTTACGAGAAGCGGGGCAAAAAACATTCCTAATACGGTAAATACGGTTGTAATTAAAAGAATTGAAGTAAAAACTACGTTTATAAGTTTTTGAGTGTCTTCTTTTGTTTTTGTATGCAGATATTCCGAAAAAACGGGTATAAAAGCTACCGAAAAAGATCCTTCTCCCAGCATTCTTCTTATTAAATTAGGAATTCGAAAAGCCGCATAAAACGCGTCTGCCACAAGACCTGCGCCGAATAAATAAGCGACAAGCATATCCCTCACGTATCCGAAAATTCTGGATATTGTAGTTCCTACGCTTACGCTTCCTATGTGTTTAATTATATTTTTATTTTCACTCATAACGCTGATTATACTAAAATAACATTCTGTATTCCATAAGAGTTTGCTTTTGGTTTGATCTTATATTATAATTATAAAAATAACTTTATCTTAATGAAAAATACTCTTCAAAAAATGGATAAAAAAACTAATCAGATTCATCAATTAAGACAACTCATTGAACAAAAACAATACAAAGAAGCTATTAATCTGGCTTATGATATGCGCCAATATGATAATGATTTGGACTATATTATGGAGATGGGGCAGTTGTTAAAAGCTACGTCTGATTATGCCGGCGCAATCAAATGGTTTGAGAAAGTTTTAAACACAGACAGCGGCAACATATATGCCGTTAAAGGTATAATTGAAAGTTTAAAAGATTCGGGACATTATATAGAAGCGTTGGGGTATATAAACGGTTTAAGCAAGAAAGAACAGAAAAGAATAATTGAAGAAACGGCGTTGCAGTGTATAAATACTGAAGATGTAGTTTCTTTGAGATATATATTTAAGCATACAGATATATTAAGCGATAAGGAAAAAGTATCAGGTATATTGCAGAGAGTTTGTGATAAGGTCAATAAGTGTAAAAAGCCGGATACTGAAGCCGATTTAATAGATGTCACGGAGCTTTATTTATCATTTTCAGATAAATATGTGCAAAATAAAATAGCGGAACAAACAGCATATTATTATTCATGCAATAAAAAAACGGCAGAGACATTGCATTGGTTATCTTTAATTAATTCTGATTTTGACTTTGTTAAAAGAGAGAAACATATTATTAAGATAATTAATAATCTTGAAAATAACAATACAAAAAACAATGAAGAATTCATAAAAGAGCTGAGTAAAGCGCATAAAAACGCTGTTAATCCGGCCATAAAAGAAATCATATTGGTATATTTGGGAAAATTAAAAAATAAAATTGTAAAAGATAAAATAAGAAATTTTATAAATCTTAAACAATATGATAAAGCATTAAACTTTGCAAAGAAAATCAAAGACGGTAACGAAGATATTGAATATATGCTTGAGATGGGGCAGTTGTTAAAAGCTGCGTCTGATTATGCCGGCGCAATCAAATGGTTTGAGAAAGTTTTAAACACAGACAGCGGCAACATATATGCCGTTAAAGGTATAATTGAAAGTTTAAAAGATTCGGGACATTATATAGAAGCGTTGGG